>Ga0209061_1000041_pt1 | contig 447098 bp, 408 predicted proteins | sample Coa_R1_10_FD_187157 | JGI IMG/M metagenome (GOLD analysis project Ga0209061, IMG submission 187157) | Surface soil microbial communities from Centralia Pennsylvania, which are recovering from an underground coalmine fire - Coalmine... | ecosystem: Environmental > Terrestrial > Soil >...
ACCAGGAGGCAACCCACCACCAACGACACTACACTCGAAACCCGACGCTCAACCCACCGCGGAAGCGTCATACCCCCGGGTCAAAATCCAATCGGCACGGTGGGTCAGTTTTACATCGGCATCAACATATGTCGGTTTACAGGATACCGTGGGATACCCTGGGATGGGCCAAAATCATTCCCACTCGATGGTCGCTGGCGGCTTGCCGCTGATGTCGTACACCACGCGCGAAATCCCGCGCACCTCGTTGATGATGCGCAACGACACGCGTTCGAGGAATTCGCAAGGCAGGTGCGCCCAGCGCGCGGTCATGAAGTCGATGGTCTGCACCGCGCGCAGCGCGATCACCCACTCGTAGGCCCGGCCGTCGCCCACCACGCCCACCGACTTCACAGGCAGGAACACCGCGAAGGCCTGGCTGACCTGATCGTACCAGCCGGACGTGCGCAGTTCGTCGATGAAAATCCTGTCGGCCTGTTTGAGGATTTCCGCGTATTCGCGCCTCACTTCGCCCAGGATACGCACGCCCAGGCCCGGCCCCGGGAACGGATGGCGGTAAACCATCTCGCGCGACAGGCCCAGTTCCACGCCGATCCGGCGCACCTCGTCCTTGAACAGCTCGCGCAGCGGTTCCACCAGTTGCAGCTTCATGCGCTCGGGCAAGCCGCCGACGTTGTGGTGCGACTTGATCACGTGCGCCTTGCCGGTCTTCGAACCCGCCGATTCGATCACGTCGGGATAGATCGTGCCCTGCGCCAGCCACTTCACGCCTTCGAGCTTGTGCGCTTCCTCGTCGAACACCTCGACGAACAGCTTGCCGATCACTTTGCGCTTCGCTTCCGGGTCGGCGATGCCGCGCAAGGCGTCGAAAAAACGTTGTGAAGCGTCCACGCGGATCACGCGCACGCCCATGTGGCGCGCCATCGTCTCCATCACCTGCTCGCCCTCGCCTGCGCGCAGCAAGCCGGTATCCACGAACACGCAGGTGAGCTGATCGCCGATCGCCTTTTCCAGCAACGCCGCGACCACCGACGAATCCACGCCGCCGGACAACCCCAGCAGCACCTTGTCGCCGCCGACCTGCGCGCGCACGCGCGCGACCGCGTCCTCGATGATGTTGGCGCTCGTCCACAGCGTGGCACAGCCGCAGACGCCCACCACGAAACGGCGCAGGATTTCTTCGCCGTGTTTCGTGTGCGTGACCTCGGGATGAAATTGCAGGCCGTACCAGCGGCGCGACTCGTCCGCTGCCGCGGCGATCGGCACGGATTCGGTGGACGCGATCAATCGGAAGCCGGAGGGCAACGCGGTGACGCGATCGCCGTGCGACATCCACACGTCCTGCGGCGCGTCATCCGGTTCCAGACCGCTCAGCAGTTTCGACGGCGCGACCGGCTTGATGCGCGCGTGGCCGAATTCGCGCGCATGCCCGCCCTCGACCTTGCCGCCCAGTTGCAGCGCCATTGCTTGCAGGCCGTAGCAGATGCCCAGCAGCGGCACGCCGAGCTCGAACACCTGTCGCGCGATGCGCGGCGAATTTTCTTCCAGCGTGGATTCCGGGCCGCCGGAGAGGATGATTCCCTTCGGCGCGAACCCCGCGATTTCCTCCGGCGCGTGATCCCAGGCCCAGATCTCGCAATACACGCCGATCTCGCGCACCCGCCGCGCGATCAGTTGCGTGTATTGCGAACCGAAGTCGAGGATCAGGATTTTGTCGGTGTGGAGGTTTTGCACGGGACTCGGGACTCGGGACTCGGGACTCGGGTTCCGCCGCCCGCTGCACATGCTCTTGAGAATGGCGTCGATGCGATGGAGGTTGTTTCAAGCATGCTTCGCTTCGTCACGCCTGCTTTTGCGAGTCCCGGGTCCCGAGTCCCGGGTCCCGGTTTTCAATCCATCCTGTAATTCGGCGCTTCCTTGGTGATCTGCACGTCGTGCACGTGCGCCTCGCGCACGCCGGCGCCGGTGACGCGCACGAACTGCGGGCGCTTGCGCATCGCTTCGATGTTCTCGCAGCCGCAATACCCCATCGATGCGCGCAGGCCGCCGACCAGTTGATGCACGATGCTGCGCAACGGACCGCGGTACGGCACCCGGCCCTCGATGCCCTCGGGCACCAGCTTGTCGGCCTCGGCCTCTTCCTGGAAATAACGATCCGAGGAACCCTGCGACATCGCGCCCAGCGAACCCATGCCGCGATAGCTCTTGTACGAGCGGCCCTGATACAGCTCGACCTCGCCCGGCGCTTCCTCGGTGCCTGCGAACATCGAGCCCAGCATCACGCTCGATGCGCCCGCGGCGATGGCCTTGGCGACATCCCCCGAATAGCGCACGCCGCCGTCGGCGATCAACGGGATTTCGTCGTTCAAGGCTTCGGCCACCATCGAAATCGCGGTGATCTGCGGCACGCCCACACCCGCGACGATGCGCGTGGTGCAGATGGAACCGGGGCCGACGCCGACCTTCACCGCATCCGCGCCGGCGTCGCGCAACGCCTTCGCGGCATCGGCGGTGACGATGTTGCCGGCGATGATCTGCAGGTGCGGAAAGTCGCGCTTGATCCAGCACACGCGGTCGATCACGCCCTGCGAGTGGCCATGCGCGGTATCGACCACGATCACGTCCACGCCCGCTTCGGAGAGCGCGATCACGCGCGCCTCGGTGTCGCCGCCCACGCCCACCGCGGCGCCTACGCGCAGGCGTTCGTGATCGTCCTTGGCCGCGTGCGGGTTGTCGCGCGCCTTCTGGATGTCCTTGACGGTGATCAGCCCGCGCAATTCGAAGGCGTCGTTGACCACCAGCACCTTCTCGATCCGGTGCTTGTGCAGCAGCGCGATGATTTCGTCCTCGCCCGCGCCCTCCTTCACCGTGACCAGCTTGTCCTTGCGGGTCATGATGTTCTTCACCGGATCGTCCGGTTTCTTCTCGAAGCGCAGGTCGCGCGAAGTGACGATGCCGGCGAGTTTGCCGCCCTCCACCACCGGCACGCCGGAGATGTTGTGCGCGCGGGTCAGTTGCATCACCTCGCCGATGGAAGTCATCGGCCCCACCGTGATCGGATCGCGGATCACGCCGGCCTCGAACTTCTTCACCAGCCGCACTTCCGCAGCCTGCCGCTCCAGCGGCATGTTCTTGTGGATGATGCCGATGCCGCCGCATTGCGCCATGGTGATGGCGAGGCGGGCTTCGGTGACGGTGTCCATCGCAGAGGACACCAGCGGGATGTTCAGGCGGATCGAACGAGTGAGGCGCGTGGAAGTATCGACGTCGCGCGGCAGGACACTCGAATGGGCGGGTACGAGATAGACGTCGTCGTAGGTCAGGGCCTCGGCGAGGATGCGCATGGGGAGAAACCCGGCGGGGCAATGCGCAATTATACGCCGTTCACGCCGCGGGTTGCAGGAGCTTGCGTGCAGATGGCCGGCATGCGCCGGGGTGTGGTCGATCCCGCCGGGCTTACACCGCCAGTGCCTGGGCCGCCTCCAGCGTATTCTCCATCAGCGTCGCCACGGTCATCGGGCCGACGCCGCCGGGCACCGGCGTGATCCACGAGGCGCGCTTCGCCGCCTCGTCGAATTCGACATCGCCCACCAGCCGGCCGTCGTCCATCCGGTTGATGCCGACGTCGATCACCACCGCGCCGGGCTTGATCCACCCGCCCTTGACCACGCCGGGCTTGCCCACGGCGGCGATCACGATGTCGCCCTGCCTCACGTACTGATCGAGCCCTTGCGTGAACTTGTGACAGCAAGTCGTGGTGCAACCGGCGATCAGCAGTTCCAGCGCCAGCGGCCGGCCGACGTGGTTGGACACGCCCACCACCACCGCGTGACGTCCGCGTACCGGCCGGTCGGTGTGGCCCAGCAGGGTCATCACGCCCCTCGGCGTGCAGGGCCGAAGGCCGAAGCGGCGCAGCGCGAGGTGGCCAAGATTCGTGGCGCTGAAACCATCGACATCCTTGCGCGGATCGATCCGGTCGATCAGCTTCGCGGCATCGATATGCGCAGGCAGCGGCAGTTGCACCAGAATGCCGTGCACTCCGGGGTCGGCATTCAACCTGTCCACCAGCGCGAACAGTTCGGCTTCGCCGGTCGTTGCCGGCAGGTCGTAATCGAACGAACGGAATCCGACCTGCTTGCAGGCCTTGCGCTTGTTCCTGACGTACACCGCCGAGGCCGGATCGGCGCCCACCAGCACCACCGCCAGGCCGGGCACCAGCCTGCCTTGCGCCTTGCGCGCCTCCACGCCCGCGCGCACGCGCGCGAGCACTTCATCGGCGATCCGGCGGCCGTCGAGGATGCGTGCGGTCAAGGAAACTTTCCGGGTATGGAGCCCAAGCAGGTTGTCGAGAAAGTGCAGTCCTGCACTTTCTCAACGTCGCGAGTCCGGCACATGTCCGGACTCGCTCCCGACGGATCAAGCGCTTGCGCGCTTGATCCGCGGCGGGCCATCCGTGGCCCGCGCCAGCAGGGTGTTTCTCAACACCCTGCTAGGCAGCGCATTGTCGCCGATCCTGGCCCGGATGCAAAAAGCCGGATCCCGGGTTCCGGCCCCGGAATGACGAAGAGGGTGGTATCCATTATCGTCATCGCGGACCGAATCCAGTGACTTTGCATCGATACCCATGCATGCAATCGACCGCACCGAACTCGAAGCCGCCGCCTTCCGCCGGCTGCTGAAGCATCTCAACCAGGATCGGCCCGACGTGCAGAACATCGACCTGATGATCCTGGCCGGCTTCTGCCGCAATTGCCTGGCCGACTGGTACCGCGAAGCCGCCGCCGAGCGCGGCATCGAAATGTCCAAGAACCAGGCGCGCGAGGCGATCTACGGCATGCCCTTCGCCGAATGGAAGGCGAAATACCAGAAGGACGCCACCCCGGAACAGCTGGCGGCTTTCGAGGCGGCGCAAAAGCGCCATCCATGAGTCCGGACCGCTCCGCCTGCGAGTTTCATGGCGACGGCATCGTGATTCGACCGTGGCAACGGAACGATGCCAGCGCCTTGTACGAGGCTGCGAGGGAATCCATCGACACCGTCGGCCGCTGGTTGCCGTGGTGCCACGAGAACTACGCGCGCGCCGACAGCGCGGCCTGGATCGAACATTGCATCACGACCTGGGATGCCGGCGAGCAGTACGCGTTCGCGGTTCTTCCGGATGACCGCTCGCGCGTGCTGGGCGGCGTGGGCCTCAACAAGTTCGACGGGGACAGGCGGATGGCGAACCTGGGTTACTGGGTTCGCGCAAGCGCCGAACGGCGCGGCGTCGCCACACAGGCGGTGCGGCTGGTCAGCGCATTCGGATTCGAACTCGGTTTCGCGCAATTCGAGATCGTCGCCCCCATGGACAATCTCGCCAGCCGCCGGGTGGCGGAGAAATCCGGCGCAAGGTTTGTGGGCATCGAGCGCAGCCGCATCGGCTTTCGCGGACGGAGGCTGGATGCCGCGATCTACGTGCTGCTGCCGCCGGCGCAGAACGCGGCGTAGTCGATATAGCCGGGAAACGCCCTGCCCGGTGCGCACACCGGACATTCCGGATCGGGCGCAAGCCGGGTTTCGCGGAAGCGCATGCCCAGCGCGTCGAACATCAGCACGCGGCCGATCAGCGGCTCGCCGATACCGAGGATCAGTTTCAGCGCTTCGGTGGCCTGCAGCAGCCCGATCACGCCGGGCAGCACGCCCAGCACGCCGGCCTCCGCACAGTTGGGCGCATCTTCCGGAACCGGCGGCTGCGGAAACAAACAGCGGTAACAGGGCGCGTTGCCGCGATGCCTGCCCGCATCGAACACACTGACCTGCCCCTCGAAGCGATGCACCGCGCCGTACACAAGCGGCTTGCCGAGCTTCACGCAGGCATCGTTCAAGAGATAACGCACCGGGAAATTGTCGGCGCCGTCGATCACCACGTCGGCGCCGTCCAGCAGGTCTTCGACATTGGCCGATGTCACGCGCTCGCTCAGCCCCTCGATGCGCGCGCGCGGATTCAGCGCGGTCAAAGTCTGCGCGGCGGAGTGCACCTTCGCGACGCCGATGCGGGCTTCGGTGTGCAGGATCTGCCGTTGCAGGTTGCTGCGATCCACCACGTCGTCGTCGGCCAGAACCAGCATGCCCACGCCGGCCGCGGCGAGATAGAACGCGGCCGGCGAGCCGAGCCCGCCGGCACCCACGATCACGATGCGCGAATCCTCCAGCCTGCGCTGTCCGGCCTCGCCCACTTCGGGCAGACGCAGATGGCGCGAATAGCGTTCGAAGAAATCGGCATCGTCATCGGTTTCCGTCATCGGCAAGCCTTGCGAAATCCATTCCGCCGTTCCGCCGGCAACCGATGCCACGTTCGCGTAGCCCAATTGCCGCAACGCTTGCGCGGCCAGCAACGAGCGCTGGCCGTGCGCGCAGATGGTCAGGATTTCCGCGTTTCGATCCGGAGCGACTTGCGCAATCCGCTGCGCGACCTGCGCGCGCGGCAACGGAATCGCGCCGGCCGCCATGCCCGCCGCGTGCTCGTAAGGCTCGCGCACGTCGATCAGCAAGGCGCCGGCCCGCTGGCGTTGCAGAGCTTCGCGTGGAGGAATCTCGCGGATCATCGCTCCATTATCGCCCGTTCGCCCTGCATCCGTCCCGACGGGCACCGTTGCCATGCGTGCCACGCACCGCGCAAGCGGGGTAACGAACACCCTTCATGGCCATGCGGTCACCACCGTGCCCCGCGGCAGTTCGCGCGCCTCTTCCGGCAGCAGCACCAGCACGTCCGATTCGGCCAATCCGCGCAGCATGTGCGAGCCCTGCTGCGGATGCGGCGTGGCCCACAGCACGCCTTGTTCGTCGCAGCGCAAGGTGCAGCGCAGGAATTCGGCACGGCCGTGGCGTTTGTCGATGGCTCCGGTCAGCCGGGCGCGCTGCACGGACGGCGCGGCCTCACCGAGCATCGCGCGCAGCGTGAAACGCACGAACACCCGGAACGTCACCGCCGCCGAAACGGGGTTGCCGGGCAACCCGAATACCAGGCAGGCGCCGATGCGGCCGAACAGCATGGGCATGCCGGGCTTGATCCGCACCTTGTGGAAATGGATCTCGCCCAATTCCGCCAGCACGCGCGGCAGATGATCGGCTTCGCCGGCCGACACCCCGCCACTGCCGATGACGAGATCGGCGTCGGCCGCGGCTTCCAGCAAGGCCCGACGCAGCATCGCCGGGTCGTCGCGCACGCGCAGGCAGACGGCGATTTCCGCACCGCTCTCGCGCAGCAGGGCCGGCAGCATGGTGCCATGGCTGTCGTGGATCTCCCCGAAACCCAGAGGCTGTTCCACCGGCACCAGTTCGTTGCCGGTGGCGATCACCGCTGCGCGCAAGGTGCGCCGAACCGGAACTTCGGCGATGCCCAGCGCGGCCAGCACCCCGAGCTGCGCCGCGCGCAGGGACGTACCGGCAGCCAGGGCCAGCGAACCGTGCGCGAAATCCTCGCCAGCCGAGCGCACGTTGCCGCCCGGTTTCTCTCCGGCGCGCACGATCACGCGGTTTCCTTCCACGCGCACGTTTTCCTTGATTACCACCGTGTCCGCGCCTACCGGCATCGGCGCACCGGTCGTGATCCGGACGCACTGCCCCGCATGGACTCGCGGCGCCGAGGCCGCACCCGCCATGATCTCGCCGGCCAGCTCGAAGGCGCGCTCACCGATGGCCGGGAGATCGGCGCCGCGCAGGGCGAAACCGTCCATCGCCGAATTGGCGAACGGCGGCAGGTCGATCGGTGCGTGCAAGTCTTCGGCCAGCACGCGTCCGTGCGCATCCGGCAGGGCGACGCGCTCGACGGGCAGGCGGTGTTCCGCCGCACGGGCGGCGACGATCTCCAGCGCCTGTTGCAGGCCGATCCGGACCGGATAATGGTCGTTGCTCATGCGGAGGAGCGCCGTTCGAAGGTCTGGAAATCTTCCGGGGTATTGAGATTGTCGAACCCGGAAGCGCTGTCGGAAAAATCCACCGCGACCGCGCCGATTTCCCGGTGCCAGCGCGACGGCGAGGCGTGAAGCCGCAACGCATCCCGTGCGGATCGCAACAGCCCTTCGCGCATCCCCGGATCGATCCGGTACAGCGCGAACAGCGGTTGCGGCCCCGCGCCATCGTGCACGAACACGCACTGGGCACCGGGATTCGCGGCAAGGCCGGACCACAGCCTTGCGCACAGATCGGGCGGCGGCGCGGGACAATCCACCGGCACCGTCAGCAGCGCGGCAAACGGCGGCGCGCCCTTTTCGTCATCCTGCATCGTCACGTCTTCCAGCGCCGCGGCAATCCCTGCCAGTGGCCCCGCGTGGTCCCCGACGACGTCGCGGATGACCCGTGCATGACGCGCGTAGGCATTGAGGTGCCGGTTGGCGACGACCAGGAGTTCGGCGCATTGCGGGCGCAAGCGCGCGACGACGTGTTCGACCAACGGCCGCCCGGAGAGCGGCAACAGCCCCTTGTCGGCGCCGCCCACGCGCGTTCCCGTACCGCCGGCCAGCACCACGCCCAGCGTCCGCGGCATGCCGGATTCAGTTGCGCCGGGCATGGCGGATCAGGCGGCGCCGCTTGCGCAACTGGCCTTCGGTCAGCACGTTGCGTTTTCCCGCGTACGGGTTTTCGCCTTCGCGGAATTCGATCCGGACGGGGGTGCCTTCCAGCCGGAAACGCTTGCGGAAGAAATTCTCGAGATAGCGGCGGTAACTGTCGGCGATGTGCGCGGTGCGGGTGCCATGGATCACGATGGCCGGCGGATTGTGGCCGCCCGAGTGCGCGTAGCGCAGTTTCGGTGCATGCCCGCGCACCAGCGGCGGCTGGTGCGCGGCCAGCGCCTGTTCCAGCGTGCGGGTCAGCTCCGGCGTGGCGAGTTCGCGCGTGGCCGAGGCGTGCGCGCGGTCGATCGCGCGCATCAATTCGCGCAGGCCCGAGCCATGCTTTGCAGAGATGAAAACGGGTTTCGCCCACCCGACGAATTCCAGTTTGCGCTCCAGCCCCGCGCGGCAGCGCTCGCGCTCGTAACGGTCCAGCCCGTCCCACTTGTTGGCTGCGATCACCAGCGCGCGGCCCGCATCCAGCACCTGCCCGATCAGCGCCAGATCCTGCTCGGTCACGCCTTCGGCCGCATCCAGCATCACCACCGCAACCTGCGCGGCGTCGATGGATTGCAGCGTCTTGATCACGCTGAATTTCTCCAGCGCGTCCTCGACCCGGGCGCGCCGGCGCACGCCGGCGGTGTCGATCAGCGTGTAACGCCGGCCGTCGCGCTCCAGCGGCACGTGGATCGCGTCGCGCGTGGTCCCGGCGATTTCGGAAACCACCACGCGTTCCTCGCCCAGCAGGCGGTTGACCAGCGTGGACTTGCCCACGTTGGGCCGCCCCACGATCGCGACGCGGGTGCCGCTCGCATTCTCGACATCCGGCGCGGGTTCGTCGTCTCGAGGCAGCAGCGGCAGCACCTGCGCGAGCAGGGACTCGCTGCCGCGTCCGTGCGCTGCGGCGAGCGGAACGGGTTGCGCGACGCCGAGCGCCGCGAATTCCGCCAGCGCACCTTCCGCGTCGAGCCCGTCGGTCTTGTTGACCGCCAGCACGACCGGCTTGCCGGCGCGGCGAAGTTCTTCGAGGATCGCGCGGTCCTGGGGCAGCAGCCCGTCGCGCGCATCGACCATCAGCAGGCACGCGGAAGCCTCGTCGATCGCGCGGCGCACCTGCCGCGCGGTAAGTTCGTCGAGGCCCGCGCGCGCATCGGTCAGGCCGCCGGTGTCCACCAGCACGAACGGCCGCGCGCCGAGCCGGCACACGCCGTAGTGGCGATCGCGGGTGACGCCGGGCAGGTCCGCGACCAGCGCATCGCGGCTTTTCGTCAGCGCGTTGAACAACGTGGACTTGCCGACGTTGGGGCGGCCTACGATGGCGACGACGGGCAACATGGTCCATGCCTTCCGAAGCGGTCACCTTTGGTGGAACCCGCAAAAACCGTCGCGGAACAACACGGAGTGCGCACCGCCGCGGTTCGGCCCGGCGCGTACAAGCCGGCACGTGAGCCCCGCGAGCAGCGCCGGCGCGCGGACCGCCGGGCGCCGCAGGTTATCCGGCGGTTCCGGAGATGCGGTAGGCGGCCAGATGCCCGCTCTCGTCCTCGACGAACACCGTGTCGCCTTCCACCAGCGGACGCGCACGGATCGGGTCCTTGGAGAGCCGCACGCGCGCGGCCAGCTTGCCGTCCGACAGGTCCAGCCAGTGCACGTAGCCCTCCAGCCCGCCGACCACGGCGTACTGGTCCTGGATCGCCGGCGCGGTGAGCCAGTGGTATTCCAGCGCGTCCTGTTTCCACAGGTCGCCCCCGCTGTCGCGGTCGAACGCCCAGATCACGGAATTGTCGTCCACGCCGACCAGTTGCTTGCCCGCCACGCCCACGCCGACGTAGCTGGAGAACGGCCGGTCCCACAGCAGCCGTCCCGCCGCGGCGTCGATGGCCACCAGTTCGCCGTGATAGGCGGTGGCGTAGAGGGTGGTGCCGTCGAGCTGCAGCGAGTCGTCGGCGTCGTTCAATTTCTGGATGTCGGTGCGGCCCAGCCCCTTGGTGATCGGCAACTGCCACTGGACAGCGCCGGTGTCGCTGCGCAGCGAAACCACGTTGCCGTCGTCGCTGCCATAGAACACCACGCCGTGGGTGGCCAGCAGCGGGCCGTTGCCGCGCAGACTGAGCAACGGAATGTTGGCCTGGTCGTTCACCCATTTGCGTTGGCCGGTGTTCGCGTCGAACGCGTAGATGTAGCCGTCGTTGCAACGCACGTACACCACGCCTGCGTCGATCGCGGGTGGCGAAATCACCTCGTCGGTAACCTCCGCGCTCCAGCGCTGCTTGCCGGTCGCGGCATCGTAGGCGTACACGTGGCCTTTCAGGGTGCCTACCACCAGCAGATCGCCATCGACCGAAGGACCGCCGGCGAACAGGCCGTCGGGACCGACCTTGCCGCGGCCGAACGGCCACCAGTCATGGCCCATGCTGATGGAATCCTGCCAGATGGTCTTGCCGGTGGCGGCATCCAGCGCGGCCAGCTTGCCGTCGGTGCTGGCCACGTACAGCTTGCCGTCCGCGTAGGCGGGCCGTAGGCGGACGCCGGACTTGCCCGCACCGTCGCCGATGCGCGCGCTCCAGACCTGCTGCACCTTCACGCTCGGAGTGAATTCCACCAGCGGGCGCGGCGGCTCGATGTTGCTGCCCTTGTTGAACATCTTCTGGATCAGGCTGCAACCCGTCATGGCCGGCGCCAGCGCCAGCAGGGACAGGAACAGCAGATGACGTCGCTTCATGTGCCCTGCTTTCCAGGCTGCGCAACACCGGGTTGCGTGAGATCGTCCAGCTTCATCTTCAATGCCTCGCGTTGCGGTGCATCCTTGTCGAGCGCAGCCAGCGCGGCCTGATAGGCGCCGCGCGCCGCCTCGAGCTGCCCGAGTTTGAGCAGCGCGTCGCCGCGAAGTTCATCGACCAGCGCGGGATAGTCGCCCGCCGGCATGCCCTCGAGGTGCGTCAGCGCCTGCCGGGCGTTGCCCTGCGCCAGTTCCACCCGCGCCAGCCGCAACGTGAACAGCCGGCGCAGCGCCGGCTCGGGGCTGTGGTCGACGGCCCATTGCAGGTTCCGCGCGGCCTGGTCCAGCTTGTCCCTGCCCACCTCGTCACCGGCCATCGCGGCGGCGCCGAAGGCCGCGTAGGGGGTGTCGTCGAAATCCTTCTTCAGTTCGCCGAAGGCGCTGTCCGCCGCCGCCTCGTTGCCCGCGGCCAGGGCATCGCTCAGCGTGGCGTACACGCCCGCGGCCTGCATGTGATGGCTTTCGGTGTGGGCCTTCCACTGCCGCCAGCCGAAGATCAGCGCCAGCGCCACCACCACGCCGACCACGACCGCCAGGCCGTTTTCCTTGATCCACTGGCGGACCTTTTCGCTCTGTTCGTATTCGTCGTAGTCGGAAAAAGCCATCGTTCGCCCGCGTGCAAACACCTGCCGCGCCCGAGGCGCGGGACGCACAAGCATAACGGAAAGTCAGCCCTTTTCGCTGCCGGCCGGCGCCGCGGCAAACACCTGGAAGCGCGCGACGTTGGCACGCCGGTAGGCATCCAGCGGAAACGGCTTGCCGTCGCTGGTCACCGTGGCGCCACCGGCGTTGCCCAGCGTGACCTTGAGCGGACCCGCCGAGTGGTAGGTCCGCGACTCGCCCGCGTGCAGGAGGCCCGAATCGATCCTGTTGCCGTTGGCGTCGGCGATCTCGATCCAGCAATCGGCAGAGGCCTGCACGGTGAGCACGTGCTGGCCCGGCGGCAGCACGGGCGCCGGCGGCTTCACCGGCGGCAGCGCGGCGTGTGCGGTTTCGCCCAGATCGATCGCCGCGAACGGGGTCATCGAGGCACGCAGCGGCGTGTCGTCGGCCGGCGTCGGCGCGGCGGAGGTCGACGGCGCCTGCTGCGCCGCCTGCGCGGTGACGGCCGCGGGCAGGTGATCCAGCGGCGCGATCCGTGCGGGCTGGCGGTCCAGGCCGCCGTGCAGGCCCAGCCACACCAGCGGCACGGCCACGGTGGCGGTGAGCACGATGTAGGTGGCGGCGGTGCCGTAGCGCTGCAGCAGCCAGAGCGAGGGCGAGGTGCGTGCGATCGGCACCAGCGCCGGCTGGTGTTCGGGCGCGAAGGCGCGCAGCGCGTCGTCGAACGATCCGGGCGGGATGCCCAGCAGCCGGGCGTAGCTGGTCAGCGCACCGCGCAGGAATACGTAATCGTCGACCGGTCCGAACTCGTTGGCTTCGAGCCGTTTCAGCACGCGCACCGGCAGCTTCAGGTGCTGCGCGCACGCCGCCAGGTCCAGGCCGCGTGCCTTGCGCGCCGCAATCAGGCGCGCGCCGATGTCGCTGCCGTGCGGCGCACCTTCGGGCACGAACGCGATGGCGCCGCCCTCGCCACCGGGGGCATCGACGGCCGGCGACGGGTCGAACAGGTCACGGGATTCTTCGGGATTCATTGCCGGGAACCACCTAGCTGTTTCGCTTGGTCCGAGTAGGGAAACTGGTCCTGCAGGCGATCGGAGTAACTACGGGCCGCTTCCGTGTCACCCAGACGGGTTTCGATTTCGTAGCCGAGCAGCAGCGAATCGGGCGTGGCCTGTCCGCCGGCCTCGTAACGTTGCAGGAAGCCGCGCGCATGGAATGCGTCGCCCTGGCTGTACATCGCCCGGGCCATCGCCAGCAGCGCGTCGGGGTAGTTCGGGTCCAGATCCAGCGCCTTGCGCAGATAGCCCTCGGCGCCGGTGTAATCGCGGCTGCGCATCAGGCACTGACCGGCGTTGGTGTTGGCCACCGCCGGGGTCTTGTAGAAGGGATCGGCCAGCGCGCGCTGGAAATAGCGCATCGCTTCCTGTCCGCGGTCGTGTTCGCAGAGGAACTTGCCGTAGTTGTTGTTGGTGTCGCCGTTGCCGGGATCGAGCGCGATCGCGGCCCGGAATTCCCTGTCCGCATCATCCAGGCGGTTGATCCGCCAGTCCAGGATCGCCAGCATGGTGTGCGCGGGAATGTAGGAACGGTCGAAGTTCAGCGCCTTCTCGAGCGCCTGCTGGGCTTCCTTCAGATGCCCCTGCCCCATGTACACCGCGGCGAGCTGGGTGTGTGTCTGCGCAGCCGCCTGCTTGTCTTCCTTGCTGGTGTCGCGCGGCTCCTGCTTGAGGTTGTTCATGCCAGTGTCGTACTTGATGATCCCGGGGTTCTGCTTGCACGCACCCAGCATCAACGCCGCAACGACAAGAACGACCATGAGAAGTGCGGACAGGGATATCCGCTTGTTGATCTTCGCATTCATGGAGGAATGCACAAGCAAATCTGCGGACAGGGATGTCCGCTTGTTGATCTTCGCATTCATGGACGAATGCACAAGCAAATCTGCGGGCAGGGATGTCCGCCTGTCGACCTTCGCATTCATGGAGGAATGCTCAAGCAAACCCGCGGACGCAGATGTCCGCTTGTCGACCTTCGCATTCATGGACGAATGCAAAAAATTACGCAGCATCGGCCTGCACCCCCGTCACTTGCGCCGCAATGCGCCGCTGGAACTCCGCGTGTCTGCGGGTGCGGTCCGTCACCCTGCCCCGGAGCTGTCCGCAGGCGGCGTCGATGTCCTCGCCGCGGGTGCGCCGCACCATCGCCTGCACGCCGGCATCCAGCAGGATTTTCTGGAACGCGCGGATGGTGGTTTCGTCCGGGCGCTCGAACTGCGTCCCCGGGAACGGGTTGAACGGAATCAGGTTCACCTTGGCCGGCAACCGGCGCATCAGCTTCACCAGTTGCTTCGCCAGCGCGGGCGAATCGTTGACGCCCTTCATCAGGGTGTATTCGAAGGTGACCGTGCTGCGTGGACGGTGCGCCGCGTAACGCGCACAGGCGTCCAGCAGTTCGGCTATGCCCCAGCGCTTGTTGAGCGGCACCAGTTGCGTGCGCAGTTCGTCGTCGGGTGCGTGCAGCGACACCGCCAGCGACACGTCGGCGACCTCGCCCAGCTTGTCGATCATCGGCACCACGCCGGCGGTCGACAGCGTCACGCGCTTGGACGCGAGCCCGAAGCCGAGGTCATCGCGCATCAGGCTCATCGCCTTGACGACGTTGTCGAAGTTCAGCAGAGGCTCGCCCATGCCCATCATCACCACGTTGGTGATCCGGCGCTGCCGGTGGGTGACATTGCCCAGCCGCTTCGCGGCCACCCACACCTGCCCGATGATTTCGGACGTCGCGAGGTTGCGGTTGAAACCCTGCGTACCGGTGGAACAGAACCGGCAGTTCAGCCCGCAGCCGATCTGCGAGGACACGCACAGCGTGCCGCGCGCGGGCTCGGGGATGTACACGGTCTCCACCGCGTTGCCAGTGGTTTGAGGCTTGCCGGGCATGCCATCCATGGCTAACAGCCACTTCCTGGTACCGTCGCTGGACACCGTCTCGAACAGGGCCTTCGGCGGATCGACCACGGCCAACCCGGACAGTTTTTCACGCAGGGGCCTGCCGAGATCCGTCATCGCCGCGAAATCGGTTTCGAGGCGATGGTAGATCCACTTCATCACCTGATCGGCGCGATACGGCGCCTCGCCGATTCCGGCGAAGAACGCGCGCATGGCGTTCCGGTCGAATTCCAGCAGATTGGTCTTGCCGGATGGCGTGGCGGCCGTCGGATTCATGTTGGATGCGCGAACAACTCGTCCGCTTTCAGGTCCCCTGTTGTGGATGGACGAACGCAAAGCCTATCTCGGACACAGCTCCGTCGCCGCGAAGAAATAGCCGATCTCGAAACGCGCGGTATCCGGGCCGTCGGAACCGTGCACCGCATTGGCGTCGATGCTCTGCGCGAAATCCGCGCGGATCGTCCCTGGCGCCGCTTCCCTGGGATTGGTGGCGCCCATCAGCTCGCGATTCCTGGCGATCGCGTTCTCGCCTTCCAGCACCTGCACCAGCACCGGACCCGAGGTCATGAATTCGACCAGCGGCCCGAAGAACGGACGCTCGCGATGCACTGCGTAGAAACCCTCGGCTTCATCCCGAGAAAGGCGTTTCATCTTGGCAGCGATGATTTTCAAACCGGCTTGTTCGAAACGGGTGCAAATCTGGCCGATCACGTTTTTCGCAACGGCGTCGGGCTTGATGATGGAAAGGGTGCGCTCGAGCGCCATGCGTTCCTCTCGGGTCGTGTGGGGAATGGGAATGAGCGGCATCCGGGCTTGCGCACGGGCGCGAGCCTAACGCCAAAACGCCGCACAAATGCGGAGTTAGCTCACAAAACAATGGGTGATTCTAGCTCATCGTCCAAACGATAGTCACGCCCGCCGCGGCGGTTTGACCTGCCACTTGCGGAATCCTAGACTTCAAACAACCGTTTGAACCGGCGCATGGCCCCATGCAAGAGACTCCGCTGTTCTCGACGCGGCAACGGATCCTCGGCGCCGCCGAGGAACTGTTCGCCGAGCGCGGCTTTGCGGGCGCATCGCTGCGCCAGGTGACCGCCGCCGCCCACGTCAACCTGGCCGCGGTCAACTACCACTTCGGTTCCAAGGACAACCTGATCGAGGAGGTGTTTCGCCGCAGGCTGGACGAACTGAGCCGCCGCCGGCTGGAACGGCTGGCCGAGGTCGATGCCCTGCCCGACCCCAGCCTCGAGGATGTCCTCGACGCCTTCATCACCCCGGCGCTGGAGCTGTCGCTGGACCGGCGCGGCGGCGCAGTGTTCATGCGGGTGCTGGCGCGCGCCTTTGCGGAACACAACGGCCGCCTGCGCAAGTTCCTGTCGGACAACTACGGTTACGTGCTCAAGGATTTCGCGGCGGCGTTCGCGCGGCTGCTGCCGCAGCTCGACAAGGAAGAGCTGTACTGGCGGCTGGACATTGCGGTGGGCGCGCTGACCTACGCGATGGCCGATTTCGGGATGATCCAGCGCCGCGTCGGCGAGTCCGAACGCAGCCACCGCGAGCGCATGGCCCAGCACCTGATCCACTTCACCGCGGCGGGCCTCCGGGCGGAATGACCGCCGCGGAGTGATCGCGGTACCCTCGCCGTTCGTGCCCATTGCGACATACGACCTTCATCCATCGCCCCTGGAGTTCCCATGCCAGTCGAAACACCGAAAATCCGCCGTGCCGCCGTGCTGGGCGCCGGCGTGATGGGCGCGCAGATCGCCGCGCACCTCGCCAACGCCGGCATCGAAACCGTGCTGTTCGATCTCGCCACCAGGGAAGGGCCGAAGAACGGCATCGCCGTCAAGGCCATCGCCAACCTGGGCAAGCTGTCGCCCGCGCCGCTGGCGGTGAAGGAACTCGCGGCCGCGATCATGCCGGCCGATTACGACGAAAACCTTGGCGAGCTCAGGGATTGCGATTTCGTGATCGAGGCGATCGCCGAGCGGATGGACTGGAAGCTGGACCTTTACAAGAAGGTCGCCGCGTACATTCCGGCGCACACGATCCTCGCGTCGAACACTTCCGGCCTATCGATCAACAAGCTGGCCGAAGCGCTGCCGGAAAACCTGCGCCACCGCTTCCTCGGCGTGCACTTCTTCAACCCGCCGCGCTACATGCACCTGGTCGAGGTGATTCCGGGCAAGGCCACCGATGCCAAATTGCTCGAAGGATTGGAAGCCTTCCTCACCTCCACGCTCGGCAAGGGCGTGGTGTTCGCCAAGGACACGCCGAACTTCATCGGCAACCGGATCGGCGTGTTCTCGATCCTGTCCACGATGTACCACACCACGCACTACAAGCTCGGCTTCGACGTGGTGGATGCGCTGACCGGACCCGCGATCGGGCGCCCGAAATCGGCGACCTACCGCACCGCGGACGTGGTCGGTCTCGACACCATGGCGCACGTGATCCAGACCATGGCCGATACCCTGCCCGACGATCCGTGGCACGCGCATTTCAAATCCCCCGCATGGCTGACTGCGCTGATCGAGAAAGGCGCGCTGGGCGCCAAGACCGGCGCGGGGTTCTATCGCAAGGCCGGCAAGGAAATCCTGGTACTCGATCTGGCAAGGAAGGATTACCGCCCTTCCGAACAGAAGGCGTCCGACGAAGTTTCCGCGATCCTCGCGATCAGGAATCCGGCGGAGCAATTCGCCAAGCTGCGCGCATCCGGTGATCCGCAGGCGCAATTCCTGTGGGCCTGCTTCCGCGACCTGTTCCACTACAGCGCGTATCACCTGGAAGGCATCGCCGACACCGCGCGCGACGTGGATTTCGCGATCCGCTGGGGTTACGGCTGGAAGCTCGGTCCGTTCGAAACCTGGCAGGCCGCGGATTGGCAGGCCGTCGCGGGAGCAATCGCGGAAGACATCGCCGCCGGCAACGCGATGAGCAACGCGCCGCTGCCCGCATGGGTGAACGACGGCCGCCGTGGCGTGCATCATGCCGACGGCTCCTGGTCGCCGCGTGCAAAGAAAGACATTCCGCGTTCCTCCGCGCCCGTTTACAAGCGACAACTGTTCCCGGACGCGCTGATCGGCGAGAAGTTCGACACCGGCACCACGGTGTGGGAGAACGACGGCATTCGGCTGTGGACGCTGGGCCATGACGACGTCGGCATCGTCAGCTTCAAGACCAAGATGTGCACCTTCGACGATCAGGTGCTGGATGGGATCCAGCACGCGGTCGGGCTGGCCGAAGAAAAGCTGAAGGCGCTGGTGGTGTGGCAGACCGGCCCGGTGTTCTCGGCCGGCGCCAACCTGAAAGGCGTGCTGGCGCTGTTGAAGGAAGGCAGGATTTCGCAGCTCGAAGCCCTGATCGCCAATTTCCAGCGTACCACCATGCGCGTCCAGCACGGACTGATCCCGACCGTGGCGGCGGTGCGTGGCCTGTGCCTGGGTGGTGGTTGCGAGCTGCAGATGCATTCGGCGCGCACCGTGGCGGCCTTGGAAAGCTACATCGGCCTGGTCGAGGCCGGCGTGGGCCTGCTGCCCGCCGGCGGCGGCCTCAAGGAAATCGCCGAACGCTGCTCACGCGCCTCGTTCACGGACGATCCGTTCGATCACATCAGGCGTTACTTCGAAACCGTCGCGATGGCCAAGGCTTCGGGCAGCGCACTGGAAGCCAAACAGTTCGGTCTGCTGCGCGATTCCGACGTGGTGGTGTTCAACGCCGACGAACTGTTGTACGTCGCCAAGAACGTCGCCTCGTCGCTGGCCGAGTCGGGTTGGCGGCCGCCGCTGCCGCAGAAGACCCATGTCGCGGGCGACGTCGGCACCGCGACCATCAAGGCCCAGCTCGTGAACATGCTGGCCGGTCATTTCATCTCCGAACACGACATGGAAATCGCCACCCGGATCGCCGACACCTTGTGCGGCGGCAACATCGAACGCGGCAGCACGGTCGATGCGCAATGGCTGCTCGATCTGGAGCGCCACCACTTCATGGAACTGGCGCAGATGCCCAAGACCCAGGAACGCATCGCACACACGATGACCACCGGCAAACCGCTGCGGAACTGACGCCAGGATGGCGTCATCCCGGACAGCACATGGACGTGCGCTGATCCGGGATCCATTCCCAAGGACACAAGACACTGGATTACTCGCGCCTTCCGTGGCGCTCGCCCTGCGGGCCATCGGCTTCGCCGATGTTCGTTAAGGCATCCAGCCTTCACAGTCCCGCTTTGGCGGGAATGACGACAAAGAGAATCCACCATGACCAAGCAAACCCAGGACGCCTACATCGTCGCCGCCAAGCGCACACCGGTCGGCAAGGCTCCGCGCGGCGTGTTCCGCCACACCCGTCCCGATGACCTGCTGGCGCACGTGCTGCGCGAAACGCTGGACGAATGCCCCGGCATCGACGTGAACCGCATCACCGACGTGGTGATCGGCTGCGCGATGCCGGAAGCCGAGCAAGGCATGAACGTGGCGCGCATCGGCGCGCTGCTCGCGGGTCTGCCCGATTCCGTGCCCGGCATGACCATCAACCGTTTCTGCTCGTCCGGCCTGCAATCCGTCGCGATCGCGGCCAACACCATTCGACTGGGCGAATCCGACCTCGTGCTGGCGGGCGGCACCGAGTCCATGAGCATGGTACCGATGATGGGCTTCCATCCGGTGATGAATCCGGAGATCTTCAAGGACGACAACATCGGCATCGCGTACGGCATGGGCATCACCGCCGAGAACGTCGCCACGCGCTGGAAGATCACGCGCGAGGAGCAGGACGCCTTCGCGCTGCGCAGCCACCAGCGCGCGCTCGCCGCGCAGGACGCCGGCAACTTCAGGGAAGAGATCGCGCCCTACCCGCTCGACGACCGCTATCCCGACCTGCACTCGCGCGGCGTGAAGGAAGACCGCCGCGTGATCGAGAACGACGAAGGCCCGCGCCGCGACACCAATGCCGAGGCGCTGGCGAAACTGCGCCCCGTGTTCAAGCGCGACGGCAGCGTCACCGCCGGCAATTCCTCGCAGATGTCCGACGGCGCCGGCGCGGTGCTGCTGGCCAGCGAACAGGCGATCAAGGATTACGGCCTGACCCCGCTCGCGCGCTTCGTCGGCTTCTCCGTCGCCGGCGTGCCGCCCGAAATCATGGGCATCGGCCCGAAAGAAGCCATTCCGAAGGCGCTGAAGGCCACGGGCTTGAAGCAGGACGACATGGAGTGGATCGAATTGAACGAAGCCTTCGCCGCGCAATCGCTCGCGGTGATCAAGGATCTCGGCCTCGATCCGGACAAGGTCAACCCCGAAGGCGGCGCGATCGCGCTCGGTCATCCGCTCGGCGCTACCGGTTCCATCCGCATCGCGACGCTCGTCCACGGCATGCGCCGCAAAAAGCAGAAGTACGGCATGGTCACTATGTGCATCGGCACCGGCATGGGCGCGGCGGGGATTTTCGAGATGGTGTGAAGCCCGCCACGGCATTGGAGAGAGGGTCGAAACCGATGAAAACCCTGCAACGTGTTGCCGCTTGGCTGGGCGGCCTCGCGTTCGTCTTGATCTGTCTCATCGTTGCCGCTGGGTTTATCTTTCACGTGGCCGTCAACCCGCAGCTTGAACACGAAATGTTCGTGACCCAGGACAAGGCAACGGGCACACCCGAAACGTTCGCCGTTCCGTACAAATCACTCACGATAGACAGCCATGGGCGATCGCTGGAAGCGTGGGTCGTTGATGCCGGTGCCGATACGCCGTCGCTGCTTCTATTCAGTGGCAACGGACAAACCGTCCATGACTGGGCGCAGGTACAGGCGTACCTGTACCAACAACATGTGTCGTCCATGGTCTTCGATTACTCGGGGTTCGGAAAGAGCACAGGCACGCCCACTGTTCAACATCTGAATGAAGATGCACGCGCGGCGTGGCGCGCTTTCGCGGATTGGGCCGGCACGACACGGCCCAAATTCGTTGTCGCGTATTCGCTCGGAACTGCTGTCGCGCTGCACAATGCCGCGAACTTCGAGCCTCATCCGCTCGGTATCGCGGTGTACGGTGCATTCAGTTCGGCAAGAGACTTGATGGTTTACCTGCGCGCGCTACCGGTTTGGCTTGCACCGCTTACGCCTGATCTGTGGGATAGCGTGCGGGCCGCGCCCAAACTGGGAGCACCCTTGCTGGTGGTCGCGGGCGCAAACGACACCAACGTGCCCCCCCGACATGGGCAGGCCGATTGCTTTGTATGCCTCTGCAGGTGACGGTGGTCGATTCGTGTTGATACCGGATGCAGGTCATGGCGGCATCCTCGACAAGCACATGACCGCCGTCTGGACCCCTATTCTCGCGTTCATCAAGGAACGCATCGACAAGAGCGCGGATAATGAAGATTGAAGTTAAATCAACCCAACGCGATCCACTACGCGGCGTGCAGTTCCTCGCGGATGACACGGCGCAGCGTGCGCTCTAGCGTGCCCTCACGATCCGCGATGTGCGCGCGCAGCGCCTCGTTGATCAGCGTCTGGTAGTTGCCGCCGCCGGTCACGCGGGCGCGGAACCAGTCCAGGATGTCCGCGTCCAGCCGGATGGTGATGCGTTCCTTGCCGGCGTTTTCGCGCTGGATGCGGGCCAGTGCCGGAACGTCCCTGGCACGTTTGGCTTTGCTGAAATCGTACTCTTTGCGCATGGTCAGTTCTCCGGATAATGGCGCGCTTCGGCGCGGCTGGCGCGACGCGCGGAAATGATGCGAATCGTTTCCGGGGCGCGTTCGGTCCACACCGCCAGCAACACGCGGAACGAAAAGCCCATGCCCATCGTACCGTGCTTGGCGAGTTTGGCTGCACGTTTGCCTTCGTCCCATTCGTATCGCACGATTTGACTGTATGTCATTTGTGCATACGTGTCAAACGGCAAAATACACTCACCACGCCAGCGTCACAGTGAGCTTGATGGTGTGGCGTTCATGAGAACAATCCGGTACCAAAGCCGGCGCGCGGCGTGCTCGACGCGCTGCGCAGCAACTGCGGTTTTACATGCGGCCGGCAATCAGCTTGCCGGCTTTGACTACCGCCGGCGTCGGCGAGGCGATGGTGTGCGGAAGCCCCATGTTGATCACGTTTCCGCCCTTCTCGATCATCAGAAGGCTGGAATACTGGTCGTGCTGCCACAGCGCGCGGTCGCCGATCCCCGCGACCGGAACGGCCCCCATGTGCACCGCGGCGTCGAAAAGTCCCGGATTGGACACGTCGAGGAACAGTTCGTCATTGGACGCCGTGGAAAAACTGCAGCGCGTCGTGAGCTTGTCGAACTGCTTGCGTTGACCCGGTCCCGCCGGTGCTCCCAGGACATCGGAGGCTTCGGCCTGCGTCAGCAGCCTGCAAGGATCGGCGATGGGGGCAGCAGCAGTCGGCGTTGCGGAAACGGCGGCTTGCCCGGTGGCAGGCGCACTGCCTTGCTGCGTTGAACATCCCGCCATCAGGACGGCGGCAGCGGAAACGGCACAGGCCAGAACGATTCGCATTTTTCACCCCCGCGCGACGATGCCTGACCGCGCTTTCTACTCGCCATGTCGTTATCGAAACGTGAGCGACAAGCCGTGCCGGACGGCAGGATTGCGCCCGAAAGGCGTCGAGCGGACCCCGCCGATCACGAGCCCCGGGCAGACTGCCACCGCTGCGTGATGGCCATGATTCGCGCCTGGCTGCCATTCCGGAAATCAGGTGTCGGTTTGCATCTGCCTTCTTGCTTCAAATCGCCAGCGCAAGCGCAAAGGTGCCCAGCATCATGAACGCGACGCCCAGCTTGATCGCGGTGCCGATCAAGAGCCCGATCCAGGTTCCGAAGCCGACCTTGGCGGCGTGTTCGATCGGGCTGCCCGAGACGAGTTGGCCGATCACCGCGCCGGCGAACGGCCCGAGCAGCAGGCCGGGAATGCCGAAAAACAATCCGGCGAGGGTGCCGAGCAACGCGCCCCAGATGGCCGCCTTGCTGGCGCCGTAGCGTTTGGCGCCCCAGGTTCCGGAAAGAAAATCGAACACGATCGAGAACGCTGCCAGCACGCCCAGGATCACGATCAGCCACACGGGGATCTTCCGGAAGTGTCCGAGCCATGCGGCCAGCAGCATGCCGCCGAACATCACCGGAATGCCAGGCAGGTTGGGCAGGATCGAGCCGACGAAGCCCGCGACGATGATGATGCCGGCGATGACGTACCAGAGGATGGTCCAGTCCATCGGCGCAGGATAGCTGCAATGCGATTCGCGCCGGGATTGATGTGATTCGCCTTGCGCAGGGGTCGCCTGCACGCAGGCTCCTGCAGGATTTGCAGGAGTGAGCGTGCTCGCGACCGCTACTTCGCCGGCGTCAACTGCAATGTCAACACCTCGAACGGTTGTAGCATGATCGTGGTCGGGTGACTGGCGTCCAGCGTCTTCGGGACGCTATCACCGCCGCTGTGCCATACGTCGCTGACATCGAACGAGTGCGCGGCATCCTTCGGCAATTGCAGCTGCCGGCCGACGTCGAGGATCGCGAGCCGCGGCTTGTCGTCGGGATTGCGCAGCGTGATGAAGGAGCTGGAAGGCGACCACGTGGCCCAGCCGTAGACGTTCAGACGTCCCGGATCGCCACCGATCCAGTGGGTGTCGCGCAGCACGCCGGCGTTCGCACGCGACCAGTTGGCGGCTTGCGCCAGTGTGTCCCAATCCTTGTCGGTCAGCAGCGACGGTGTGATGTACATCTCCTGCAGGTCGGTGCCGGTCGCGAAATAGGAATGCACTTCGTTGGCGAAGTCGTGGTCCGGATCGGTGTCCAGATGCACGGCATGTTGAGCGTAGATGATCCCGTGCAGCATCAGCGAATTGATCGGGAACAGCGGGCCCTTCTCGACGATGTTGCGATAGGTCTGCTCGTCGCGATAGGTGATCCACTGCTCGCGGTACGGGCCGACGCCCGCGAAGTTGTGGTCGTAGCCGTCGCGCCAGATGGAATCGGCGTACTTCAGCCAGAACGGCGAGGCCCAGGTGCCGGTGGTGAGGTTGATGAAGGTGTTCGGCTTGTCGGCGCGGATGTCGCTGATCAACTGGATCGCCGCCGCGAAATCGCTGTCGAACCGGCTGCCGGGATACACGCTGTTGACGTTGCCGGTGCCGTCGAACTTGAACTGGTTGATGCAATCGTCGTTCAGCAGCGTCATCACCACTTCGCGGAAGCGCTTCCAGTATTTCGGGCCGGACAACGCGAAACCGTCGTCGACGATCTCGTAGCCGAGCTTGCGGCCGTTGGCGATGCGTTCCTTGCGCGGCTTGCCGTACCCGCCCCATGGTGACAGCCACACGCCCGGCGCGGCGCCGTATTTCTCGGCCGCCTTGCACAGCGGCAAGAAGCCATCCGGAAATGCCTTGCTGAAATGCCAACTGCCGCTGTAGTCGTCCCAGCCGTCGTCGAACAGGAACGAGTCCATCTTCACGTGTCGCTTTTCGACGAGTTCGCGGCCGAAGGCATGGATCCTGTCCAGCGCCTGCGCCTGGGTGTAAGGCGTGAAATAGCCGATGTCGTACCACGAGTTGTAGTGCAGGAACGGGTGGTACGGGTGCGCGCGTTCGCGTTCGATGTAGGTGGCAAAATCGCGCCGCATCTGCCCGGAGTGCGCGACGCCGATTACCGCGGAATACGTCACCGACTGGCCCTTGGCCAGCGGCAAGCTGCGGTCGATCCACAGCTTCACCTTGCCCAGCCACGCGTCGGCCTGCGACATAGGGTGTTCGAAACCGAACCAGTCGTCGTGCGACACCACCGGCGAACCTTTTGTGGTGCCGTCCACGAACGCGTCGGGCGCAGTCAGTCCGAACAAATCCACGCGCGTGATCGGCTCGTCCTGTTTCAGCGCGGTGATGGTGATGATTTCCCGCAGGTAGGCGGAGCCATCGCGCTGCACCAGTTTCCAGTCGATCCCGATGTTGCCCATTGCATCGACGAACCGGCCCTCGACCGCGATGCCGGGAACGCGCTCCACAAGCCGCGAAGCCCTCGGGTTGGATGGAAGCGCGACGGGTTGCATCGTGCCCTGCAGGTGGAAATCCGCCGCGGCCAGTTTGCTGCCGTCCTTGATCGTCAACGAAAACGGACCGACGATCGGGATTTGCCGCTGGTGGAGTTCGTCGGTGACCACCAGATTCGACAATACGCCGTCCGTCAGCATCCAACCCGCCGAGACGACCGCATTGCCGAACCGCGCGTGTCCGTCCTGTGTGGTGTAGATCGGCGCGCCGGGCGATCGCGGTGCGGAAAGCGCATCTGCGACGATTACCGCGCCGCTCAGCGCCCCCAGCACGATCCAGACGAGACTCGTGCGAACGGCGCGCCAACGATTTGACGACATGCGGACGTTCCGGCGGCGCGGGGTGTTCCCCGCGCGGCTATTGTGCCGGAATCCCGCGCGGCGCGGAACGTGGCCGACCGTTCACTACCGCTTCGACGAAACGAAATCCACTTCATCCCGGTGTGAGGGCCGTGGCCATGGACAGATCATCGGCACTTCACGCCGGTAGCGGCGGTAGTCCTCGCCGTGCGCCGCGATCAGGTCGCGCTCTTCCAGGAACCGCACCGCGATCAGGATGTAACCCGTCGTCGCGACCACGAACAGCAGGTGCCCCGCGGTCATCCGGGGTATCGCCCAGAACGCGATGACGAAGCCCAGCATCAGCGGATGCCGGACGACACGGTAATAGAAACTGTCGACGAATTCCGGTGGCGTGTAGGCGATGCCGCGCGCACGCAGCCAGACCTGGCGCAAGCCGAAAAGATCCCAGTGGTTGATGATGAAGGTGCCGCTCAGGACGATCAGCCAGCCCAATGCGGACACCGCGTACAGCAGCCACCACACCCATCCGTGGCCCACGTCCCAGATCACGCCCGGCAGCGGCCGCCACTGCCAGTACAACAGGATCAGCACCAGACTGGACAACAGCACAAACGTGCTGCGCTCGATCGACGGGCTCATCCAGTGCGTCAGCCACGCCTTGAAACCGCGCCGCGCCATCCCGCTGTGCTGGATCGCGAACAGGCCCAACAGGATCGCGTCGATCACCACCGCATACACGACGCTGTCCGCGGCGAATCCCCGATTGACCGTGTGCGGTACGAAGGGAAGGTCCGCGACGAAAGCGATCGCGTACAGGAACGTCAGTAAGAACACGACGTAGCAAATCACGCCGTACAGGAAAATCGAGGCACTGCGCATGGCTGTTCTCCGTCGGGAAGGGCTGATGTCGTTTGGCCGCTTCACTCGGCCAGGGCGACACCCGAGCCGCCCATGGCCTCCGGAAGGTTCTTGAGCTTGGTCACGCCATCGCGGATCGACAGCACGGTTTCCTGGTAGTGCACGTGGACCGCCGGTGCGAAATCGAAATCCTCGATCACTGCGGCATAGACATCCACCAATCCCCATGCCGGATGTTCGGTCAGCACATGTCCGCCGCACTGCGTGCACCAGCGGCGCACGCTGGCCGGCGTTTTGGCGAAACGTGCGAGCAAGTCCGCGCCGCGGGTGACGTGCACCGCCGCGTCTGGCCACAAGGTGAAGGCGTTCACCGGCGCCGCCGACCAGTGCCGGCAGGATTCGCAATGGCAGTAGCCCATCGCCTCGGGCGCGCCATCCAGTTCGAGCTCGATGGCGCCGCAGAAACAATGCGCGGCATGCGTTGACTTGTCGGTCACGGGTTTTCTCCCTTCAGTGCTTCATCGCGGACGACTATGACTGATCGTCGGCCGGCAGAGCGCAATCGTCGGGCGCAATCGCATGTCCATCCTCCTGCTCTCCGCCGGGCACAACACGACTGGGTTTGCCGGCCACGACGTCAGACGCGGCCCATGGGCCGTCACCCGCAGTCAGCGTGGCGATCGTCACAACGGAGAACACCGGATGCCGCGGGATTGCGACATGCGGGCGTTTCGGAAGCTGGATTCGGATGGACGGGTCGTGGCCGGCGGACGGTCAGCCTTCCAGCAGATCTTTCAACCAATCCTTGCCCTGCAGCCACCAGTAATTCGCCTGCGCACCGAGGTAGCCGAACGGGCGGAAGGCGTTTTGCAATCCGAACGGCGCGAACTCGCGCCAGCCTTCGTCGTTGTTCACGATCGCATCGGCCAGCAGTTCGCCCGCCGCGCAGGTCGGCGCAGTGCCGTGCCCGCCGAACGCCTGCATCCACCACAATCCGTCGCCGCGGGTGCCCAGCTGCGGCATCTGGTGGCGCGCGTAGCTCATCAAGCCCGACCATGCGTAATCGATCTTCACGCCCTCGAGTTGCGGAAACACCCGCAACAGGTCGCGCATCAGCAGCTTCTTCACCGATTCCGGCGAGCGGTTGCGGACCGAGATCCGGCCACCCCACAACAGGCGTGTGTCCTTCAGTGCGCGGTAATAGTCGAAAGCGAAACGGGAGTCGTAGATCGCGGCCTGCGTTTGCAGGCATGCGCCCATGCGATCGCCGAGGGGTTCGGTGACCATCACGTAGGTCGCGATCGGCAGCACCGCGCGGTCGACTTCGCGTTTGAGGTGCGCGAGATAACCGCCGCAGGCCAGCACCACGGTTTGCGCCTTAACCTCGCCCGCATCGGTGCGGACGCGCCAGCCTGCGCCGTCGCGTTGCGCGCGCCGCACGCGGCTGTTCTCGTGGAAACGCACGCCCTGCCCTTGCGCCGCGCGCACCATGCCGTGCAGGTAGTCGAGCGGATGCAGGTGCAAGGCGTTCCGCTCGAACAGGCCGTCGTGATAACGCCCGCTCCGGATGACCTGTCGCAGCCGTGCCTCGGGAATCCACTCCCACTCGACGCCGTAACGTTCAGCCAGCAGTTTCTGCCGCGCACGCAGGACCTCGGGATCGCGGAACCAGTTGGCCCAGATCACGCCGGCATCGACCGCGTCGCACTCGATCGCGTAACGTGCGATGCGCGTTCGGATCAGTTCGACCGCATCGAGCGTGCGCCGGTACAGGGCGCACGCCCGTTCGGCACCCAGCCGTTTCAGCAGTTCGTCCTCGCCCAGCGAATAGCCGCCGAACACGAAGCCGCCATTGCGGCCGGACGCGCCATGACCGATCCCGTCGCGTTCGAGCAGCAACACGTCGCGCACGCCGCGTTCGGCCAATCCCAACGCCAGGCACACGCCGGCGTAACCGCCGCCCACGATGGCGACGCGCGCATCGGCGTTGCCCTGCAACGACGGCAACGAATCGAACGGACGAGCCGTGGCGGCGTACCAGGTTTCGTCGGGCGGCGCCATGCACGCATCCCCTGTTCACCACAAGGTGCCGAGGATACAAGGAAGCCGTCGCGCTCCGGACCAGGCCGCGAATCAGACCACGTCGTGATCGGCAACGAACTCGCGCACGATGCCGGCAAGGTCGGGATCGTCCAGCGCGAAATGCAGCGTCGCACGCACCATCCCGGCCTTGCTGCCGCAGTCGAAGCGCCGGCCCCGGAAACGATGCGCCAGCACCGGGGTATCGCGCAACAGCGCGGCGATCGCGTCGGTCAGCTGGATTTCGCCGCCGGCACCGGGCGTGGTGTGTTCCAGCAGATCGAAGATGCGCGCGGGCAGCACGTAGCGGCCGACCACGCCCAGGTTGGAAGGCGCATCCTCCGGCTTCGGCTTCTCGACGATATGGCGGATGCGCTCGCTGCCTTTCTCGACATCCACGATACCGTACTTGCCGGTGTCGGCGCGTGGCACCTCTTCCACCGCCAGCACGCCGGTTTCGGCATCCGGCGCGCATTCGGCCATCTGGCGCAGCGCGCCGGGGCCGTCGTTCACGATCAGGTCGTCGGGCAGGATCACGCCGAACGGCTCGTCGCCGACCACCGGTTTGGTGCACAGCACCGCGTGGCCCAGCCCCAGCGCCTGTTCCTGCGTCACGTACACGCAGCGCACGTGCGGAGGCAGCAGACCCTGCACCGCCGCCAGCAGTTCGTGCTTGCCGGCACGCTCCAGCGTTTCCTCCAGCTCGTACGCCGAATCGAAGTAATCGGCGATCGAATGCTTGTAGCGGTTGGTGACGAACACCAGCGTGTCGGCGCCGGCATCCACGGCCTCGTCCACCGCGTACTGGATCAGCGGCCGGTCGATCACCGGCAGCATTTCCTTGGGAACGACCTTGGTGGCCGGCAGGAATCGCGTGCCCAGCCCGGCCACCGGAAACACCACCTTGCGCAAGCGGATCACTTTCGCCCCATCCCTGTCATGCGGCCGAGTCCTGTCCGGCTTCGCGCTGCAACGGCAGCACCTCGGCCGCTTGCACGCTCTCGCCGGTCTGCCAGCGGTAACCCGGCAGCAGGGCGCCGACGCAATGCCGCAGCGTGTCCTCGTCGAAACGCGCCACCGCCTCCGCGGCGCGCTCGATCTGCGCCATCACCAGCGCACCGGATTGCTGGCGCGGTGCGGCCTGGAAGATCTTCGGGTGCGTGGTGCTGTGGTACTTCTCGAGCGGATGGAACAGTTCCTCGAACAGCTTCTCGCCGGGGCGCAGGCCGGTGTAGAGGATCTGAACGTCGCGGCCGGGCTGCTTGCCGGCGAGGCGGATCATCTGTTCGGCCAGATCGCGGATGCGCACCGGCTCGCCCATGTCCAGCGCGTAGGTCTCGCCGCCGTGACCCATCGCCATCGCCTGCAGGATCAGTTGGCAGGCCTCGGGAATGGTCATGAAGTAGCGCGAGATCTCCGGATGCGTCACCGTCACCGGGCCGCCGGCCGCGATCTGGCTGCGGAACAGCGGCACCACCGAGCCCGCCGAATCCAGCACGTTGCCGAACCGCACCGTCACGAAGCGCGTGGTGCTGCCCTCGCCGGTCACCTGGCAGACGATTTCGGCAATCCGCTTGCACGCGCCCATCACGCTGGTGGGATTGACCGCCTTGTCGGTGGAGATCAGCACGAAGCTCTCGACGCCGCTCCGGACGGACTGCATGGCGACCGTGCGCGTGGCCAGCACGTTGTTGCGGAACGCCTCGCGCAACTGTTCCTGCAACAGCGGCACGTGCTTGTAGGCCGCCGCATGGAACACGGTCTGCGGCCGTGCCAGCTCGAAGGCGTGCGCGCAGGTCGCGGGATCGCCGCAGTCGCCGATCAGGCCGCGAAACACCAGTTCCGGATACTGCGCGCGCAGCTCCTGCTCGATCCGGTACAGGTTGTACTCGGACAGTTCCAGCACCGTCAGCGAGGCCGCGCCCAGCCGCGCGATCTGCCTGCACAATTCGGAACCGATCGAACCGCCGCCGCCGGTGACCAGCACGCGGCGTCCGGTCAGGCTCTGGCGGATCGCGTTCCACTCCAGCTTGACGGGATCGCGGCCCAGGAGATCCTCGATCGCGACCTCTTTCAATTCGTTGAACTGTGCGCGGCCCGAGACCACGTCGTCCAGCCTCGGTACGGTGCGGAACGGCAGGCCGGTCTGTTCGCACAGCTCGACCACGCGCCGCATCTGCGTCTTGTCGGCCGAAGGCATCGCGATCAGCAGCATTTCGGCGCCGACGCCGCGCGCCAGTTCCGGCAATTTCGCCGTGCCGCCCAGCACCGGGATGCCGTGCAGACGCGCGCCGCGCAGGGACTCGTCGTCGTCGATGAAACCGGCCGGCGTGTAACGGGCGTCGCGGCGCAGGTCGCGCACCAGTGCCTCGCCAGCGCGGCCGGCGCCGATCACCAGCACGCGCTGGCTGCGCCTGGAATGGAAAAGATCGAGACGGCTGTCCTTCCAGTAGCGGTAGGCCAGCCGCGGCACGCCCAGCAGCACCGCCAGCAGCGCCGGATACAGCAGCAGCACCGAACGCGGCACGCCTTCCAGGCGGTTGTACAGGAACAGCGCCAGATAGATCGCGATGGTGCCCACCACCACCGCGCGCAGGATGTTCCACAGGTCCGGCAGGCTGGCGAAACGCCACAACCCCTTGTAGAGACCGGTCCAGTAGAAGATCACGCCCTGCACGCCCAGCACGATCAGGGTCGGCCACGCCAGCAGATCGACGTGCTGCCGGTAAGGCAGCATTTCGTAGCGCAGGGTGTTGGACAGCCACCATGCGATCAGCGTGACCAGAAGGTCATGCGCGACCACCGCGGTGCGCGGATGGATTCTTGCGGCGAGCTTACGCAGTTTCATGGCCGCCGGTCCGGCGCAGCGAAGCGAGGCAGGCACGCTTGCCGAGCAGCCACACGATCACCGCGGCAGCGTACACGGCGATGCACAGCGCCGGACCCGCGGATGGCCGGGAGACGGCCGCCCACGCGGCGGGCGCGGCAATCGCAAGGTTCCAGATCATGTAGGCGACGTCCGTCCGGGCATGGCTCCAGCGCGTCCGCACCAGCCACTGATAGAGGTGCTCGCGATGCGCAGTGTACCAACGCCTGCCGCCGAACAGGCGCCGCGCCAGGGTCAGGGCGCTGTCCGCCAGGAACGCCGAGGACAGGATCACGCATGGCCACAGCATCGCAAACCGACGCTGAACCAACAGTGCAGCGAATGCGCCGACCAGCAGGCCCAGCGCCCCGGAACCCACGTCGCCCATGAAGATCCGGGCCGGCGGCGCGTTGAACAGCAGGAATCCCAGACACGCCGCCGCCACCGCGAAAGCCGCGCAGGCCAGCCCCGTCTCGCCCGCGAAACCCGCCAGCAGCGCGTAACCCAGCATCACGAACAGCACCTGCTGGCCCAGGATGCCGTCGATGCCGTCCATGAAGTTGTAGGCGTTGATGCAGCCGGCCAGCACGATGACGATCGGGATCAGCCAGAGCCAGCGCGCAGGCTCGGTTCTGGCCATCGGCGTCAGCAGCACGGCACCGATCAGCAACGCCGCGGCAAGATGCACCGTGATCCGCGGTCCGATCGAAATCGGGGCGTGATCGTCGCGCCAGCCCACGGCCGCGACGGCGATCGTGGCGACGGCCAGCGCGGCCACCTCGGCCGGCCGCCGCAGCGGCGCCACCAGCAACAACGCCGGCACCCCGACGGCCAGCGACGCCACGACCACGCCGAACCCGCCGCCGCGCGGCGTCGGCACATCGTGCGAGCGGCGTCGTCCGGGCTGGTCGATCAGGCCGCGGCGATGAGCATACACCAGCGCCGCGCCCGTCAACAGCACGGACAGTACGAATCCGCAAACCGCGCTTGTCACCATTTCCATAAGTCGTCAGTGCGGCGGGAGTCCACTGTGGTTGCAGGCATGCCGTGCGCTGCCGGCGACCGCGTCACTCGTTGACCACGCTGTGGATGGGTCTGACGGTACCCCAGCTCTTGCAGCTCGGGCATTGCCAGTGGTGCGCCTTGGCGCCGAAGCCGCAATGGCTGCAGCGGTACATCGCCCTCCCCTCCAGCAGCTTGCGGGTCAGGTCGCGCAGGATCAGGAAATTCTCGCGCGCCTCGCCGGTGGCGTGATCGAGCGTGGCGTCGATCAGAGCCATCATTCCGCGCACCGAAGGCCGCTGGCGCAACTGTTCGGTGAGGAATTCGATCGCGGCCTTCTTGCCCTCGCGCTGCTCGAACAGGTGCGTCAGCGCCAGCACCGGCGAGATGCCGTGATAGCGTTCGATCACGTGGCGCAGGAACCGCTCGGCGCGTTCCATCTGTCCGGAGCGTGCGTAGCTGTCGAGCAGCGGCGGCAGGATTTCCGGCACGAAATCGACATCGGCATCCACCGCCTTCTCGAACGCCAGCACCGCGCTGTCCCAGTCGCCGTCCTCGACGTGCAGGTAGCCGCTGATCATGAAGCCGCGCACGCAGCCCGGCTGGCTGGCGAACGCCTCCTCCAGATAGGCACGGGCCTCGGCGCGCGCGCCGTGGTGGCGCGACTGCTCGGCCAGCTCGCAGTAGAACTGCGCGATGGTCGCGGCCTGCGATTCACCGGTCATGGCTTCCAGCCTGCGCGCATGGTCGATCGCCTTGTGCCAGTCGCGCTCGTGCTGGTAGATCGCGATCAGGTGCCGCAGGGCCGAGGGCGCGTGCGCGTTCATCGCGACCAGGTCGTCGAACAGCGCCTCGGCGCGGTCCAGCAGACCCGCCCGCATGTAGTCCTCGCCCAGTTCCAGCAGGGCGACCGTCCGCTCGCCCTCGGAAAGATTGGAACGGCTGACCAGGTGCTGGTGCACCCGGATCGCGCGATCGACTTCGCCGCGGCGCCGGAACAGGTTGCCCAGGGCAAGGTGTGTCTCGACCGTGTCGCGGTTGAACTCGGCCAGTTTCATGAACACTTCGATGGCCTTGTCCGGCTGCTCGTTGAGCAGGTAGTTCAGGCCGCGGAAGTAGTTCGAGGAAAGCTCGGTGACCTTGGCGCCGGAACTGCGCGCGGTGAATCCGCGCCCCAGCAGCCAGCCCGACAGTGCGGCCAGCGGCAGCAGCAGGAACAGCAAGTACACGGGGTCCAGCCAGGCGTTCATGGGGTCTTGTCCTTGCCGCGCTTGCCGCCCGGTCGGGTGCGCTGCCGGACCAGACCGGCCCACGCCATGGCGCCGCCCAGCAGCCAGCCGGCCAGCAAGGCGGCGAGGATGGCCAGCCCTCGTGGCAGCGCGATGTGCGCGAACAGGAAATCGTATCGGACAGCGCCCGGATTCAGGGCGGCGAACAGCGCGCCGGCGGCCAGGCAGACCAGTACGAGAACCACCATTGCTGCCCGCACGGCACGGCTCCGGTCGGCTTCGGCATCGATCGGACGCGGAATGCTCAGGACGCCTCGCCGCGTCCCTGATTGACGCGCACGCGCAATTCCTTGCCGGGCTTGAAATGCGGCACGTATTTGCCGGGCAACGCGACCGCGGTGCCGGTCTTGGGATTGCGGCCGGTCCGCGGCGGCCGGTAGTGCAACGAGAAACTGCCGAACCCCCGGATCTCGATCCGTTCGCCCTTGGCCAGCGCCGCGCTCATCTGTTCGATCACGTTGCGCACCGCCAGCTCGACGTCGGCGAAGGCCAGATGGGTCTGACGCTGCGAAAGGGCCGTGATCAATTCGGATTTGGTCATGGATGGCAACGCCCCGATGGTCTGGCAGTCCGCCCCGCTGGCGGGACCTCATACCCCCTCACGGCGTCCGCCCGGCGAACCGGGCGGACGAAGCAGGGGACGTGAGGCAAAAATACAAGCCTGTATGAGAGGTTACTCCGATTTATTCAACTGTTCCTTGAGCAGGGTCCCCAACTTGGTGGTGCCGCGCGAAGCGCCCTGCTGCTGGTACTCGGAAAGCGTTTCGGCCATTTCGTCGTCGTCCTTGGCGCGGATCGACAATTGCAGCATCCGGCCCTTGCGGTCCATGCCGACGAACTTGGCCTCGATCTTCTCGCCGATCTTCAGGTGCTGGCTGGCGTCGTCGATGCGTTCCTTGGCGATGTCGCGCGCGGCCAGATAGCCCTCCACGCCGTCGCCGAGATCGATCACCGCGCCCTTGGCATCCACTTCCTTCACGGTGCCGCCAACCACGCTGCCACGCGGGTGGTTGGCCATGTACTGGCCGAAGGGATCCTGTTCGAGCTGCTTGATGCCGAGGCTGATGCGCTCGCGCTCGGGATCGACCGCCAGCACCACAGCCTCCACCTCGTCGCCCTTCTTGAAGTTGCGGACCAGTTCCTCGCCGGAGCCCTGCCAGGAAATGTCGGAGAGGTGCACCAGACCGTCGATCCCGCCGTCCAGCCCCACGAAAATGCCGAAGTCGGTGATGGACTTGATCGCGCCCCTGACCTTGTCGCCCTTCTTGTAGGTGGCCGCGAAGGCTTCCCACGGGTTGGCCTGGGTCTGCTTCATGCCCAGCGAGATCCGGCGGCGCTCCTCGTCCACGTCGAGCACCATCACTTCCACCTCGTCGCCCACCTGCACCACCTTGGCCGGATTGACGTTCTTGTTGGTCCAGTCCATCTCGGACACGTGCACCAGGCCTTCCACCCCCGGCTCCAGTTCCACGAAGCAGCCGTAGTCGGTGACGTTGCTGACCTTGCCGAACAGGCGGGTGCCGGACGGATAACGGCGCGCGATGCTGACCCACGGATCGTCGCCCAGCTGCTTCAGGCCCAGCGAAACGCGGTTGCGCTCGCGGTCGAACTTGAGCACGCGCACGTCCAGTTCGTCGCCGACATTGACCACCTCGGACGGATGCCGGACGCGCTTCCACGCCATGTCGGTGATGTGCAGCAGGCCGTCGATGCCGCCCAGATCCACGAACGCGCCGTAGTCGGTGAGGTTCTTGACCACGCCGTGCAGGATCGCGCCTTCCTGCAGCTTCTCCAGCAGCGCCTCGCGCTCTTCGGAGTGCTCGCTTTCGACCACCGCGCGGCGGCTGACCACCACGTTGTTGCGCTTGCGGTCCAGCTTGATGATCTTGAATTCGAGATCCTTGCCTTCGAGGTAGGCCGGATCGCGTACCGGGCGCACATCGACCAGCGAACCCGGCAGGAACGCGCGCACGTCGCGGATGTCCACGGTGAAACCGCCCTTGACCTTGCCGGAGATGCGGCCGGTGATGGCCTCGCCCTTCTCGAACGCGCTTTCCAGCTCGTCCCAAACCAGCGATCGCTTGGCTTTTTCACGCGACAGCTTGGTCTCGCCGAAGCCGTCCTCGATCGCGTCCAGTGCGACCTTGACCTCGTCGCCGACCTTGATCTCCAGTTCGCCGTCCTCGTTGCGGAACTGCTCGATCGGAACGATGCCCTCCGATTTCAGGCCCGCGTTCACCACCACCACGTCGGGGCGGATCTCGACGACGATGCCGGACACGATGGATCCGGGTTTCAATTTGGCCAGCGACTGGCTCTGTTCGAACAGCTCGGCAAAACTTTCGGTCATGGGAATTCCAGGTTGGGAATGGATGCGTGCCATTGCGGTCTTCCGGACCGCAGGATCAAGAAACGGTCATCCGTGTCCGCACTTTGAAAATTGATCCTTGGCAAACATCCGCCGGTTGGGGGATGCCCGGGGCATCCGTGACAGGGAAGTCCGCGCAAAGGCGGACAGGGTTGTTTGCGATCATCCTGATCGCGGGAATCAACAAGCGACCATCCATGGCCGCACTTTCACTTTTTTTGCGATCATCCTGATCGCGGGAATCAACAAGCGACCATCCATGGCCGCACTTTCACTTTTTTTGCGATCATCCTGATCGCGGGAATCAACAAGCGACCATCCATGGCCGCACTTTTCAACGAGCCTCAAACGTTTACCAGCGACAGGACCGCGGCGACGACCGCATCGACCGGCTGGCCGGTGGTGTCGATCACGACGGCATCCGGAGCCGGCTTCAGCGGGGCGATCTTCCGCGAGGCGTCGCGGACGTCACGCGCCTCGATCTCGCGCAAAAGGCTCGCTAGTGTAACGTTGAGGCCCTTTGCCTTCAACTGCTTATAGCGTCTTTTCGCCCTTTCTTCGGCGCTGGCGGTCAGAAACACCTTGTAAGGGGCGTCGGAGAAAATCACCGTGCCCATGTCGCGGCCGTCCGCCACCAGGCCAGGCGGCCTGCGGAACGCCAGCTGCTTGTCCACCAGCGCCTTGCGCACCCCCGGCATCACCGCAATCGCCGAAGCCGCGGCCCCGGCGGTTTCGGTACGGATGTCGTCGGTGGCGTCACGGCCGTTGACGATCACCCGGGTGTCGCCGCCGTCGGCGGCCGGCTGGAAGCGGATCCTGGTGGTCTCCGCGCAACGGGCCATCGCTTCGGGATCGGACAGGTCCAGCCCCGCCATCCCCGCAGCATAGCCAACCGCCCGGTACAGCGCACCGGAATCCAGCAGCCGCCAGCCCAGGCGTTCCGCCACCGCGCGGGCGATGGTGCCCTTGCCCGAGCCGGAAGGCCCGTCGATGGTCAGCACGGGCACGGGCCTGGGTGTCTCGGTCATCCGCGGATTCTAGCGGATGGCCGTGTCAATCCTGCCTTGGCGTCCCAGCGGGACGGATCGCGAACCCGCAGCCGTTCGCGGTCTCGACGAAACCGGGAAACGAAGTCGCCACGTTGGCGCAATCGCGGATCGTCACGCCGCCGTCCGCGACGGCCCCGGCCACCGCGAACGCCATCGCGCAGCGGTGATCGCCACGCGCATCGACCTCGCCGCCCTGCAGCGTACCGCCCTCGATCACCGCCCCGTCGGAGGTTTCCTCGATGCGGACACCCAGGTTGCGCAACCCCGCCGCCATCACCGCGATCCGGTCCGACTCCTTGACCCGGAGTTCCGCCGCACCGCGGATGCGGGTGGCGCCTTCCGCGGCCGCCGCGGCCACGAACAGCACCGGAAACTCGTCGATCATGTCGGCGACCCGTTCCACCGGCACTTCGATGCCGCGCAGGGGCGCGTGCCGGACGACCAGATCGGCCACCGGCTCGCCGCCCGCTTCATGCCGGTTTTCTTCCTTGATGCCGGCCCCCATCGCACGCAGCACGTGCAGCAGTCCGGTGCGGCGCGGGTTGATGCCGACGTTGCGCAGGCGCAGCACCGAGCCCGGCACCAGCGTGGCCGCGACAACGAGGAATGCCGCGGAGGAAAAATCCGCCGGCACGTCCACGTCGGCGGCATGCAGGACGTGGCCACCGGACAGCCTCGCGAACCCGGGCGCCGCTTCGATCGGCCAGCCGAACGCGGCCAGCATCCGTTCCGTGTAATCGCGGGTCGGGCAAGGTTCGCGCACGCTGGTTTCACCACGCGCATACAGGCCTGCCAGCAGCACGGCCGATTTCACCTGCGCGCTGGCGATCGGCGTGACGTAGTCGATGCCGTGCAATGCGCGGCCGCCGCGAATCCGCAGCGGCGGCGTGCCCTCCGCTGCCGTTTCGATCGCGGCACCCATCCGTGCCAGCGGCTCGGTGACGCGCCGCATCGGCCGCCGCGACAGCGAGGGATCGCCGGTGAGCGTCGAATCGAATGCCTGCCCGGCCAGCACGCTGCACAGCAGGCGCATCGCGGTGCCGGCATTGCCGCAATCCAGCGGTCCAGCCGGCGCGCGCAAACCATGCAGCCCCACGCCATGCACGATCCGTTCGCCCGCCGCCGGTGCTTCGATGGGCACGCCCATGCGCCCGAAGATCCGCGCCGTCGCGTGCGTGTCCTCGCCCTCGAGGAAACCGCGGATGTGCGACGTGCCCTCGGCCAGCGAGGCCAGCATGATGGCCCGATGCGAGACCGACTTGTCGCCCGGTACCTGGACGTCGCCGCGCAACGCTGCCGGGGCACGCGCCGAAACCCGGTCGAGCCGCGCGCTCACGGCAAGGCCCTGACCAGCCGTTCGTTCTCGGCGCGTCTGCCGACGCTGATGCGCAGCGTCTGCGGCAGCCCGTAACCGCCCATCGGCCGGACGATCACGCCCCGCTCGAACAGATGCCGTTCGAGAGCGGCGGCATCGCGCCCGAGATCGACCAGCAGGAAATTGGTCTGTGATGGCAGACAGGCGTAACCGCGCTCGGCCAGCCGGTCGTGCAGCCACACGCGTTCGCTGCGGTTGAATTCGTACGTGCGCTGCAGGTGTTCGCGGTCGCCCAGCGCCGCTTCCGCCGCCGCCAGTGCAAGACCGTTGACGTTGAACGATTCACGGAGGCGCTCCAGCACCCCGACCACGCTGGCGTACGCGATCAGGTAACCGACGCGCAACCCCGCCAGCCCGTGCGCCTTGGAAAACGTGCGGGTGACGATCAGGTTGGGATGACGATCGGCCAGGTTCAGCGCGGTGCTCAGGCCCGGCGCATCCACGTATTCGTGATACGCCTCGTCCACCACCACCAGCACGTCCCGCCGCACCGACGCCAGCAACGCGGCCAGCGCCGCATCGTCGAACCAGGTGCCGGTCGGATTGTTGGGGTTGGCGAGATACACGATTCGCGTGTCCTCGCGAACCGCCCCGGCAATCGCCACGGGGTCGTGGCCGAACGGCGCCGCCGGATGTTCGCGCGGCAGCGCGGGCACGCACAGCGCCTGCGCACCGGTCGCCGCCGCCGCGATCGGAAACACCGCGAAGCCATGCTGCGAATACACGATCGAATGTTCCGGATCGGCGAAACACTGCGCCAGCAGCATCAGCAGTTCGTGCGAGCCGTTGCCGAGCGCGATCCGGTCGGCCGCGACCCGCAGGTGTCCGGCGAGCGCGGCCTTCAGCGCGGCGCCGCGCGGGTCGGGATAACGAAAGACCTCTGACGCCGCCGCGCGGATGGCCTCCAGCGCGCGCGGCGAGGGGCCCAGCGGATTTTCGTTGGAACCGAGCTCGGCGATCTGCGCGCCGAAGCGCCGGCGCAGCGCCGGCAGGTCGTGGCCCGGATCGTAGGCGCGCAGCCTGGCGATGGCGGCATTGGCCAGCCGCGCCGCGTCGAACGGGGTATTCATGGCATCCCGCGAAAGTGCCCGCTCATCCATGCCGCTTCGCAAAATCGGCCATGAAATCGCACAAGGCACGCACCGCCTCGAGCGGCGTCGCGTTGTAGATCGACGCGCGCATGCCGCCGACCGCGCGGTGGCCCTTCAGCGCCAGCAAGCCGGCGTCCTCCGATTCGCGCAGGAAGACCGCATCGAGCGAGGGATCGTGCAGCGTGAACGGCACGTTCATCCGCGAGCGCACGGCCGGTTCGACAGGGTTCTTGTAAAAGCCGCCGGAACCGTCGATGACGCCGTACAGCAGGTCGGCCTTGGCACGGTTGCGGCGTTCCATTTCGGCAGGACCGCCCTGCTCCTTCAGCCACCGGAAGGTCAGGCCGGCGAGATGCCAGCCCCAGGTGTTGGGCGTGTTGAGCATCGAGTGCGCCGCCGCATGCTCGGCGTAACGGAAGATCTTCGGCAGCGGGCGCGGAGTCCGCTGCAGCAGGTCCTCGCGGACGATCATCACCACCAGCCCGGACGGGCCGATGTTTTTCTGCGCGCCGGCGTAGATCAACCCGAAGCGCGACACGTCAAGCGGCCGCGACAGGATGTCCGAGGACATGTCGGCGATCAGCGGCACCCCGCCCGTGTCCGGAATGGCGGGAAATTCGACGCCGTGGATGGTCTCGTTGGTGGTGATGTGCACGTACGCGGCGTGCGCGTCGAGATCCCACGACTCGCGCGGCGGGATCGACGTGTAGTTCGAGGTCGCCGAACTTGCCGCGACGTGCGGTCTCGAATACACAGCGGCTTCCGTCACCGCCTTCTCGCCCCAGTGGCCGGTCACCACGTAATCCGCACGCTGGCCGTCGGCGCAAAGATTCATCGGGATCTGCGCGAAATGCTGGGTGGCGCCGCCCTGCAGGAACAGCACCGCGTAATTCGCCGGGATCGCGAGCAGATCCCGGAGGTCCTGCTCGGCGCGCGCGGCCATCGCCTCGAAGGCCTTGCCGCGATGGCTGACCTCCATCACCGAGGCACGCGCGCCGTTCCACTCCAGCAACTCGGCTTGTGCGCGGCGCAGCACCGCTTCCGGCAGCGCGGCGGGGCCGGCGCTGAAGTTCCAGGCTCGTGTCATGTCGGGTTTTCCGTCGGGCATGGCTGCATTATCGCGGCACATGCGGCTGGTTGAAAAAGTACCCTCCGGCACCCTTTCAGCGCCGCGAGTCGGGCATGGTCGGGGCTCGTTCGCGGCAGGCCATCCGTGGGTTGACGCCAGAAAAGGATGCGGCCGCCGGAAATCACCAGCGGTAATACAGCAGCAGCGCGATGATCGCGGCCAGCGCGGCGGCCGCGGCGATCAGCCACCAGATCTCCGCGTGCGGCGCCTCTTCCGTTGCCGGTGCCGACGCGGTTACGAGCGGTTCGACCGGCGGCGGGATGCGCGCAGCCGCTGCGGCGCGCTGCAGACCGGGCGCCTCGACCACCAGCCGTTGTTCGCCCAGCACGATCTGGTCGCCGTTCGCAAGCCAGGCTCGCGAACAGTTCCATCCGTTCACCTGCGCCTTGGTCCGCCCCGCTTCGAGCAGCAGGCCGCCGTCCGTCGGCGAAATGAAACATGCCGAATCGGCGAACGGCCGGCCGCTGCCCAGCACCCGCCGCTGGCCGACCGGCAGCAACCTTCCCGAACCCGGACCCGACACGATCCTGAGCCCGGCACGCGCTGTCTCGTCACCCGCTCCCGTTTCCGCCGGTCCCGCATCGGGCGGCGGACGATCGGCCGTCAACAGCAGCTTGCTCTCGCCGAGATGGACGACGTCACCGTGACGCAGCAGTGCGCGTTCGCGCACCGGGCGCGCGTTGACGTACACGCGCTGGCAGCCCGGCAGCACCTTCAAGACCAGGCCGCGCCGGCCGTCACCGTCGACGACCAGATGCTGCGCATCGACCCCCGGGTCGGTCAGCACGACATCGTTGTCGCCGCCGCTGCCGATCCGCACCGGCCCGTTTCCGCATGCAACGGGTTCGCGGCTGGGGTGAACGAAAACGATGCGCATGGCCGGTCCGTGACGAAGGCCGACAATGTAGCATGGGGACTCGTTTTCCGAGGCCGCCGCATGTCCGTCATCGAGATCCGTCATCCGCACAAGCTGGGCCCGGAACGCGCCCGCGCGGTCATCGACGAACTCGCTGCAGGGCTGGCGCGCAGGTTCTCGCTGCACGGCATGAACTGGACCGGTGACACCCTGCACTTCCGTGGCAAGGGCGCCGAGGGCCTGATCGCGGTCGGTGGCGACGACGTGCACGTGCGGGTGAAGCTGGGCGGCATGCTGGGCCTGATGCGTCCGCTGATCGAATCGGAAATCCTCCGCGAACTGTCCGAACGGCTGGCCTGATCCGCCGCGTGCTTTCGCGCGCGCCCCGGCCGTGGCAGAATGCGCGACTTCACGGCTCGCGCCGTACGGGGCATATGGCCAAAGACGACGTCATCGAAATGGAGGGCACGGTGCTGGAAACCCTGCCCAACACCATGTTCCGCGTGCAGCTCGAAAACGGGCACGTGGTCACCGCGCATATCTCCGGCCGGATGCGCAAGCACTACATCCGCATCCTCACCGGCGACAAGGTCAAGGTGGAGATGACGCCCTACGACCTCACCAAGGGGCGCATCACTTACCGCATGAAGTGAGTGCAGGATGCACTCACCCCGTGCAGCACAGGGACGTGCGCCGACACGGGGTCCGGTTTCAGTGATTTGAAGTCATCCTGGACAGCACATGGATGTGCGTCGATCCGGGATCCAGCGCCGCGATGCTTGGCGTGGGCCAACAAAACGGCCGCCGGGGCCGCCGTTTTTCTCGACGCGGGAAAACCGATGTCGTGGCGGTCATTCAACCACCGCCGGCAATTTCTCCGCGGCTTCGGTTTCGACGGCGAGATCGCCGTCCTTGACACCCAGATTGACCCTGCCGCCCTCGGCCAGCTTGCCGAACAGCAGTTCGTCGGCGATCGCGCGCTTGACCTTGTCCTGGATCAGCCGCGCCATCGGGCGTGCCCCCATCTGCGGGTCGAAGCCGTGCTCGGCCAGCCAGCGCCGGGCCTCCGAAGCGACGTTCAGCGAGACGTGCTTCTCCAGCAGTTGCGTCTCCAGCTCGATCAGGAACTTGTCCACCACCCGCAGGATGTGCTCGAAGTCCAGCGGCCTGAACTGCACGATCGCGTCGATGCGGTTGCGGAACTCCGGACTGAAGGTGCGGCGCAGCACTTCCATCGCGTCGGTGGCGTGCGACTGCTCGACGAAGCCGATGCTGCGGCGGGCCGCCTGCTGCGCCCCGGCATTGGTGGTCATCACCACGATCGCGTTCCGGAAGTTGGCTTCGCGGCCGTTGGTATCGGTCAGCGCGCCGTGATCCATCACCTGCAGCAGCACGTTGAAGAGATCCGGATGCGCCTTCTCGATCTCGTCCAGCAGCAGCACGCAGTGCGGATGCTTGACCACCGCGTCGGTGAGCAGGCCGCCCTGGTCGAAGCCGACGTAACCCGGCGGCGCGCCGATCAGGCGCGACACCGAATGCGGCTCCATGTATTCGGACATGTCGAAGCGCACCAGTTCGATGCCGAGCTGCAGCGCAAGCTGCCGGGTGACCTCGGTCTTGCCGACACCGGTGGGACCGGCGAACAGGAAGCAGCCGATCGGCTTGTTGGGATCGCCCAGCCCCGAACGCGCCATCTTGATCGCCGACGCCAGCGTGTCGATGGCCTGGTCCTGGCCGAAGATCACCATCTTGAGGTTGCGGTCCAGATTCTTCAGCACGTCGCGGTCGGACGCCGACACCTGCTTCTGCGGGATCCGCGCCATCCGGGCCACGATGAACTCGACCTCGCCCACGTCGACCTTGCCGGTGCGTTCGTTCTCGGGCAGCAGGCGCTGGCGCGCGCCGGCCTCGTCGATCACGTCGATGGCCTTGTCCGGCAGCAGCCGGTCGGGGATGTGCTTGACCGAAAGATCCACCGCGGCCTTCAGCGCCTCGTCGGTGTAGGTGACGCTGTGGTGTTCCTCGAAGCGCGTCTTCAGGCCCTTCAGGATCTCGATGCTGTCGGCTACCGAGGGTTCCACCACGTCGATCTTCTGGAAACGCCGTGCCAGCGCGCGGTCCTTCTCGAACACGCCCCGGAATTCCTGGAACGTCGTCGAGCCGATGCAACGGAGTTCGCCCGAGGCCAGCATGGGCTTGATCAGGTTGGAAGCGTCCATGGTGCCGCCCGAGGCCGAGCCTGCACCGATGATGGTATGGATCTCGTCGATGAACAGGATCGCCTTGGAGTCCTTCTTCAACTGCGCGATCACGGCCTTCAGGCGCTTCTCGAAGTCGCCGCGGTACTTGGTGCCCGCGACCAGGGCGCCGAGGTCCAGCGCCCAGATGGTGCAGTCCTCCAGCACCTCCGGCACCTTGCCTTCCACGATCCGCCGCGCCAGACCCTCGGCCAGAGCGGTCTTGCCCACGCCGGATTCGCCCACGTACAGCGGATTGTTCTTGCGGCGGCGGCACAACACCTGGATGGTGCGCTCGATTTCCTCGTCGCGGCCGATCAGCGGATCGATCTTGCCCTGCTCCGCAAGCGCGTTGAGGTTGGTGGCGTATTCGGAAAGGGCGTTGTCCTTGCCTTCCGGCTCGCTCTCGGTACCCGATTCGCCGGATGCCGGCGCGGCTTCGGCGTCGTGGCCGATCTTGGCGATGCCGTGCGAGACGTAGTTGACCACGTCCAGGCGCGTCACTTCCTGCTGGTGCAGGAAATACACCGCGTGCGAATCCTTCTCGCCGAAGATCGCGACCAGCACGTTGGCGCCGCTCACTTCCTTGCGGCCGGAAGACTGCACGTGGTACACGGCGCGCTGCAGCACGCGCTGGAAGCCCAGCGTCGGCTGGGTGTCGCGCTCGTCGCCCGCAGGCAGCACCGGCACCGTCTCGGTGATGATCGAGCGCAGATCCTTGGCCAGCTTGTCCAGGTCCGCGCCGCAGCCGCGCAGCACCGCGGCCGCGGTCGGGTTCTCCAGCAGCGCCAGCAGCAGGTGCTCCACGGTCATGAACTCGTGGCGCTGTTCGCGGGCCTCCTTGTAGCACTGGCCGATGGTGAATTCGAGGTCCTTGCTGAACATCTTGTGGTCTCGCTGTCGTGGGCGCGTCCCTGTGCCGGGGATCGTCGCCGCGCTGCAGGTGCGCGGCGACCTCGATATGGGGGCGGTTACAGTTTTTCCATGGTGCACAGCAACGGATGCTGGTGCACCCGCGAGAACTCGTTCACCTGCGTCACCTTGCTTTCTGCGACCTCGCGGCTGAATACGCCGCAAACGCCCTTGCCGCGGGTGTGCACGTGCAGCATCACCTGGGTGGCGCGTTCGCGGTTCATGTTGAAAAAGGTTTCCAGCACCACCACCACGAATTCCATCGGGGTGTAGTCGTCGTTGAGCAGGACCACCTGGTACAACGGCGGCCGTGCGGTTTCCGGGCGGCCGGTCTCCACGACCACGCCCTGCTCGTGCTCCTGCCCGGTGTCGGTTTTTTGGGTCGGTGCCATGATCGGAACGGGGTTGGATCCGAGTATAAGCCGGAGCGCATGCTTGTGGTGTGCCAAAAGGCAGTACCCCGCGCCGCGCCGTCATCGAAGATGGTGGCAGAATGCAAGAATTTCGAGTGCAGACCAGCATGGACGACATTCCGGCCGGACCCGCGCAAGCGGACATCTGGCGCCCGCACGTGACGGTCGCCAGCGTGGTGGCCGACGGCGGCCGTTTCCTGATGGTCGAGGAAGTCATCCGCGGCGAGCACCGCTTCAACCAGCCGGCCGGCCATCTCGACCCGGCGGAAACCCTGCTGGAAGCAGCGCGCCGCGAAACGCTGGAAGAAACCGGCTGGGACATCGAACTGGATTGCCTGATCGGCGTGCAGCAGTGGCACAGTCCCGTGCACGACAGCCACATCGTGCGCTTCGCCTTCGCCGGTCGTCCCCTGCGCCATCATCCCGACCGTCCGCTGGACCAGGGCATCCAGCGGGCCCTGTGGCTGACGTACGAGGAAATCGCCGCACTGGGCGACCGCCTGCGCAGCCCGCTGGTGCTGACCACCCTGCACGACTGGCTGGCCGGGCAGCGATTCCCGCTGACCGCCCTGCGCTCGCTGCTGCCGGCGCGCGGAGGCTGACCATGCGGGTGACGGTGGGCATGTCGGGCGGGGTTGATTCCTCGGTGGCGGCACTGCTGCTGAAACGCGCAGGTCACGAGGTGTCCGGCCTGTTCATGCGGAACTGGGAGGACGATGATTTCGACTCCAACTGCCGCGCCGACGACGACCGCAGGGACGCGCTGGCGGTGTGCGCGCGGATCGGCATCCCGTTCCGCGACGCCGACTTCGCGGCCGAATACCGCGAGCGGGTGTTCGCGCATTTCCTCGACGAATACCGGAACGGCCGGACACCCAATCCCGACGTGCTGTGCAACCGCGAGATCAAGTTCGGCTCGTTCCTGGCCGCGGCGCGCCAGTCCGGAGCGGAGAAGATCGCGACCGGCCACTACGCACGCAGCACGTTCGCGGACGGCTGCTGGAAGCTGCTGCGGGCGCGTGACCACGGCAAGGACCAGACCTATTTCCTGCACGCGCTCGATCAGGAACAGCTGGGCGCTTCGCTGTTCCCGCTCGGCGACCTGCACAAGAGCGAGGTACGCGGGCTCGCGCGCGAAGCGGGGCTGCCGGTGCATGCGAAGAAGGATTCCACCGGCATCTGCTTCATCGGCGAACGGGATTTCCGCGCGTTTCTTGCGAGGTACCTTCCCGCACGGCCGGGCGAACTGCGCACGCCGGAAGGCAGGGTGCTGGGCGAGCATCGCGGCGCGATGTATTACACGCCCGGCCAGCGCGAGGGGCTGGGCATCGGCGGCCGCGCGAAGGGAGACGGCGCGCCGTGGTACGTGATCGGCAAGGACGTCGCGCGCAACATCGTGTACGTCGCGCAGGGCCACGACAATCCCTGGCTGATGTCGCGGGAACTCGTCGCCCGCGACGTGCGCTGGATCGCCGGCGTGCCGCCGGCCGCGCGCTTCCGCTGCACCGCGATGACCCGCTACCGCCAGCCGCCGCAGGACTGCGAAGTGCTGGTCGAAGGCGACCGCTGCACGCTGCGCTTCGATGCGCCGCAACGCGCGGTCGCGCCCGGACAGTCGGCGGTGTTGTACGCAGGCAGCGAATGCCTGGGCGGCGGCGTGATCGAAGGCACCGACGCGCCGGCCGTGCGGGAGCTTGCGGCATGAACGAGGCACGCGTGCTCGCGCTGGCCGGCGTGTTCCAGGCGGCGTCGCTGGTGCGCAGCCTTGCGCGCGAAGGAGACTGCGACGGCGACGCGCTGACAACCTGCATCGCCAGCGTGTTCAAGCTGGAATCGGACAGCGCCGCGGACGTGTTCGGCGGCAGCGAGCACCTGCGCACCGGACTGCGCGTGCTGGTCGAGCAGGTCGAAGGCAGGCAACGCGATTCCGCCCTGCTGGGGGTGGTCGCCAACGTGCTGCGGCTGGAACGCAGCCTCGCCCGGGATTCTGCCGCCAACCGCAGGCTCGAAGAGGGCCTGAACGGCATGCAGCGCCAGTTGCTGCATTTCGAACCGATCCACCCCACGATCCTCGCGCGCCTGGCCGATCTCTACTGCTCCTGCCTGTCCGGGCTGCGCCCCCGGATCATCGTGGTCGGCAACCCGCTCTACCTGCAGCAACCCGTGCAGGCGCAACGCATCCGCGCGCTGCTGCTGGCTGCGGTGCGCGCCGCCGTGCTGTGGCGTCAGCTCGGCGGACGGCGCTGGCAACTGCTGCTGCGTCCGCGCCGCGAAGCGATGGTCGCGCGGGGCATGCTCACGGCGTCGGCGCTGCGCGGTTGACGCCAGACATGCCAAAACCATCGAGTGCTTTTCGCTCGTCATCCCGTCAAAAGCCGGGATCCGGAATCTCTCAAATGGCCGTCAACGAAGCAAGCTTCCTCAGCGCCGTACATCACGCCGAGGAGCACAGCTGATCACGCGAGCAAGGCGCGCATGTCCGAGCACAAGAACGTGCGCGTTCGCGCCGGCGCGTGATCAGCGAGCATCGCCGGGAAATCGAGCCGACACGATCTCGGCGAGATCGTCAGGTCGCGCGCCATGGTTTTGGCTGCTTTTGCCGAAACAAAAACAGCCGGCGCGTCCGGAGACGCGCGGAATCAAGACATGGATGTCGAAACATCAACAGCAAAGGCCGTGGATTCCGGATCGCCGCGCAGCCTGCCCCGGACTTGATCCGGGGCGGCGTCCGGAATGACGACAGGGTATCAGCCTGACTGCCCGCCGCCGCGAAAGACCCGCTCGCGCAGGCGCTCGTCCTCGTGGTAGTGGGTGTACGGTTTCAAGAGATCGTAGCGGGTGACCATGCCGAGCAGTCTGCGCCGGTCCGCATCGACCACCGGAATGCGTTCCAGCTTTTCGACCGCGCAGCGGATCGCGACGCTCTGGCAGCTTTCGTCGGGAAACGCGACCACCGGCTCGTCGGTCATCAGTTCGGACAGCTTGCGCCCACCCTCGGGATCGCGCTCGCTGAGCCGCGCGATTTCCTGGCGGGTGATCACGCCCAGCAGGCCGCGCTGCGGGTCGACCACCGGATACGCGCGGAACTTCTGGTCGCGCCCGAAGTAGCGGTTGGCGGCCTCGCGCAGGGTCAGGTCGGCGGGCACCGTCATGATCTCGATGCTCATCACGTCCTTGACGGGCGTGAGTTCCAGCCGGTTGACCGAGTATTCGCGGAATACCGAGAACCCGCGCCTTGCGACTTTCTCGGTCAAGATCGAGCGTTTCATCAGGAACACGCTGGAGCCGTACGCCACGATGCAGGCCACCAGCAGCGCGGGCAGCGCGCTGGCGTTGCGGGTCAGCTCCAGCGCGAACAGGATCGCGGTGAACGGCATACGCATCATCCCGGCCAGGATCGCGCACATGCCCAGCAGCGGCCACAGCAGGTGCGGTTCGGGAAACACCATCGCCTCCAGACCGCCCAGCCCCGCGCCCAGCGCCAGCAGCGGGGCCAGCACGCCGCCCGAGGTGCCCGAGCCGAGGTAGATCACCCACATCAGCGACTTCACCACCATGAACACCAGGATCGCGGTGCCGACCAGCTTGCCGGTCAGCAACTGGTCGATCACGCCGTAGCCCACTCCGAGCGCCTGCGGTTCGATCAGCCCGCCGATGCCCACCGCGAGCGCGCCGATCGCCGGCCACCACATCCAGTGCACCGGCAGCTTGTGGAAGCCGTCCTCGACGCGGTACACCACCGCGGTGATCAGGGTCGCGAACAGGCCGGCGAACAGTCCGCACACCACGGCCATTCCGAGATCGGCGATCCGGATCTGGAACTGCGCCGTCATCGGGAACAGCGGTCCCGGCCCGATCAGGAACGGCCGCAGTGCGGCGGCGACGAAGCAGGCGATGGCGACGGGAATGGTGCTGCGCGGCCGCCATTCGAACAGCAGCAATTCGACCGCGACCAGCGTCGCGGCGATCGGCGTCGAAAACGTGGCGGCCATGCCCGCGCAGGCGCCGGCCACCAGCAGCGTGCGCCGTTCCATCGAGGTGAGATAGAACAACTGCCCGAACAGCGAACCGACCGCGCCGCCGGTCATGATGATCGGGCCTTCGGCGCCGAACGGGCCGCCGGTGCCGATCGCGATGGCCGCCGAGACCGGCTTCAGGATCGCGACCTTCGCCATCATCTTGCTCTGGCGGAACAGGATGGCTTCCAGCGCCTCGGGAATGCCGTGTCCGCGGATCCGGTCGCTGCCGTAACGCGCCATCAGGCCGATGATCAGGCCGCCCGCGATCGGCGCGACGATCACCAGCCACGCCGGCGGATGCAGCGATGCCGGCGAAACGAAACCGAAATTCCAGCGGCCGGCGAACGCGACGTGCGTGATCAGGCCGATCATCCGGTACAGCAGCCAGGCGATGATCGCGCCGAAGATGCCGATCGGCACCGCCATCGCGGACATCCGGAGGATCGAAAGGCTGGGCCGGAAGTCACTCTGCGTCAGCGTGTCGCTTTTCCACTGCTCGTAGTGACGGCGCAGGAAATGCGAGAACGTGTTCATGCGGAGCGCGATTCCTTCCGGACGTGGCGGGGCCTGCGTGCGGCCAGCCGAATGTAGCGAGCAGCGCGCGCAAACGCCAGCGCCGATGCCTCTCCGGCACCGACGGAAAGCGGGCGGACCGCGCCCGCTCCGTCGCGTCCGTCCGGCGTTTGCGCGATAATGGGCGATCCATCCGGCGCGAAACGCGCGCCGCGCCACACACCGGGCATGCGCCGCCGGCGCAGCTGCAAGGAGCCACATCATGCAAGACTCGTTCGGAATCCGCGACACGCTCGAGGTCGGCGGCAAGTCGTACCAGATCGCCAGCCTCGCGAGGCTGGGCAGGCAGTTCGATCTGCAACGGCTGCCTTATTCGATCAAGATCCTGCTGGAAAACCTGCTGCGCAACGAGGACGGTAGCGAGGTCACCCGCGAGCAGATCGAGGCCGTGGCGAAGTGGAATCCGGAAGCCGAGCCTTCCACCGAAATTTCGTTCCTGCCGGCGCGCGTGGTGTTGCAGGATTTCACCGGCGTGCCCTGCGTGGTCGATCTCGCCGCGATGCGCGACGCGATGGTCAGGCTGGGCGGCGACCCGAAAAAGATCAATCCGCTCTCGCCCGCCGAACTGGTGATCGATCATTCCGTGCAGGTCGATGTGTTCGGTGAACCCGATGCGCTGGCGCGCAACGCCGCAATCGAATTCCAGCGCAACCACGAACGCTACGCCTTCCTGCGCTGGGGCCAGAAGGCGTTCGACGACTTCAAGGTCGTCCCGCCCGCCACCGGCATCGTGCACCAGGTGAACCTGGAATACCTGTCGCGCGTGGTGATGACGCGCGACATCGGCGGCCAGACCTGGGCCTTCCCCGACACGCTGTTCGGCACCGACTCGCACACCACGATGGTGAATGGCCTTGGCGTGCTGGGCTGGGGCGTGGGCGGCATCGAAGCCGAAGCCGCGATGCTGGGCCAGCCGTCGTCGATGCTGATCCCGCAGGTGGTCGGCTTCCGCTTCACCGGCAGGCTGCCGGAAGGCGCGACCGCGACCGACCTCGTGCTCACGGTAACGCAGATGCTGCGCAAGCACGGCGTGGTCGGCAAGTTCGTGGAGTTCTTCGGCCCCGGCCTGCAGCACCTGCCGCTGGCCGACCGCGCGACGCTGGGCAACATGTCGCCCGAGTACGGCGCGACCTGCGCGATCTGCCCGATCGACAGGGAATCCATCAACTACCTGCGGCTCTCCGGCCGCGACCCGAAGCACATAGAACTGATCGAGACCTACGCGAAAGCGCAAGGGCTGTGGCACGACGAAAATGCGCCCGAAGCCGAATTCAGTTCGGTGCTGGAGTTGAACCTCGCCGACGTCAAGCCGTCGCTGGCCGGCCCCAAGCGCCCCCAGGATCGCGTGCTGCTGTCCGACATGCGCACAAGCTACAAGGCCGCGATGGAAACGCTGAATGCCGGCAGGAAGTCCGGAGGCAACGGCGCCACCGCGCGCTTCCTCAACGAAGGCGGCAGCACCGCGGTGGGCACCGCGGAAAGCCAGGCCGAAGCCGCGCCCGACGTCTGCCCCGACGAGGCGCATTGCAAGCTCGAGGACGGCTCGGTGGTGATCGCGGCGATCACCTCGTGCACCAACACCTCGAATCCGGCGGTGATGATCGGCGCCGGGCTGCTGGCGCGCAAGGCCGCCGAACGTGGCCTCGAGCCCAAGCCGTGGGTCAAGACCTCGCTGGCGCCGGGCTCGAAAGTCGTCACCGATTACCTGCAAAAGACCGGCTTGCTGGATGACCTGCAGCGGCTCGGCTTCTTCCTGGTCGGCTACGGCTGCACCACCTGCATCGGCAATTCCGGCCCGCTGCCGGAAGACATCAGCAAGATGATCAGCGAGCACGATTACGCAGTCGCTTCGGTGCTGTCGGGCAACCGCAATTTCGAGGGCCGCATCCACTCCGAGGTGAAGATGAACTACCTCGCCTCGCCGCCGCTGGTGGTGGCATTCGCGATCGCGGGCACCATCGACATCGACATGACCAGGGAGCCGCTGGGCAAGGACAAGGACGGCAAGGATGTCTATCTCAAGGATATCTGGCCGTCCAACCGGGAAATCTCCGACCTTGTGACCCGCACGGTGACATCCGACATGTTCATCAAGGAATACGCTGACGTGTTCAAGGGCAGCAAGGAATGGAACGCGATCGAAGTGCCGGAAGGCGACCAGTACGCGTGGGACGCAAAATCCACTTACATCAAAAATCCGCCCTACTTCGACGGCATGACGATGGAGCTGCCGAAGTTGTCGGACATTTCGAATGCGTACTGTCTGGGTCTGTTCGGCGACTCCATCACCACCGACCACATCTCGCCGGCCGGCGCGATCAAGAAGGATTCGCCGGCGGGCAAGTACCTGATGGCGCGCGGCGTGCAGCCGAAGGATTTCAATTCCTACGGCTCGCGGCGCGGCAACGACGACGTGATGGTGCGCGGCACCTTTGCCAACATCCGGATCAGGAACAAGATGCTGGACGGCGTCGAGGGCGGTTTCACGCTGCACGTGCCGAGCGGCGAGCAGATGACGATCTATGACGCCGCGATGAAGTACAAGCAGGAAAAGTCGCCCCTGATCGTGATCGCCGGCAAGGAGTACGGCACCGGTTCGTCGCGCGACTGGGCGGCCAAGGGCACGCTGCTGCTTGGCGTCAAGGCCGTGATCGCCGAGAGCTTCGAGCGCATCCACCGTTCCAACCTGGTCGGCATGGGCGTGCTGCCGCTGCAGTTCAGGGACGGCGAGAACGCGCAGTCGCTGGGCCTGACCGGCAAGGAAACCTTCGCGATCACCGGTCTGGATGGCGGCAATGCGAAGATGGCGCACGTGGTCGCCACTTCAAAAGCAGGCAAGAAGACCGAATTCGACGTGCGCGTGATGCTGCTGACGCCCAAGGAACGCGAGTTCTACCGCCACGGCGGCATCCTGCCCTACGTGCTGCGCGATCTGGCTAAACGGGCGGCGTAATCCGGGCCGTCCGGCTTTGTTCGTCCTCCCGGACGCCCCGCCACTTGTGATGGCGATATTCCTCGCCGTTGCGAAGTGCCTTGTCTCAAGCAAGGGCTGGGGCGATCCGGAATCTGCCCTTGGGCCGGGCAAGGCGGATTCAGGGTTCCTTGCCTGCTGCGCAGGCGCCGCCCCGGAATCACGGCAATGAAATGCCGCGCAGGGATCTCGGCGCCCTATCGCGACCAGCTCGCGTCGTAGCACCTCCACTCGCCGCCTTCCCGCCGCCACGCGGTGGTCATGTCGTACACCTTGACCTGATCGGGCAACAGCTCGCCCGCCTTGCCGCCGGTCAGCGTGAGTCTGAACGTGGCGACGATGCGATCGCCCCCGGATCGAGTCCGGGGCAGGCTCTTGTGCTCGAAGGAAATCGGCCCGATCAAAACACCGGTCCTGTCCTGACGAAGCGCGCGCAACGCGAGCATTTGCCCGAGTTCGCGCTTGTCGAAATCGCCGTCATTGCCGGTGAAGTCGTCGCTGACCACCGCGAGCACGCCCTTGGCATCGTTGCCGCGCGCAGCGGACGCCGCCGATTCGATCGCCTGCCGGATCTGCTGCTCGTCGGGCGTGCGATGGCAGGCCGTGAACAAGGATAGCGCGCACATCACCCCCGCCACCGCAAGCACGCGGCATTGGACACCGATCCGGCGAATTCCCGCGTTCATCGCGCTCCTCTCTCTCGCTGCGGTGCAGCTTGCCGTATCTTCGGGCGGCATGCTCCAATGAAACGCGATGCGGCGCACGCCGCCACGCGCCGGCGACAGGAGGGTGCAAGCATGGACAACCAGCGTCCCTGGCTGGCGCATTATCCGCCGGGCGTACCGGCGACGATCGACGTCAACGCCTGCCCGTCCGTCGTCGCGATGTTCGAGGAAAGCTGTGCCCGCTTCCCGGACCGCGCCGCCTTTTCGAGCTTCGGCACCACGCTGAGTTACGCCGCCCTCGACCGCCTGAGCGCCGCCTTCGCGGGCTGGCTGGCGGGCGAGGCGAAGCTCGGCAAGGGCGAGCGCATCGCGATCATGCTGCCCAACCTGCTGCAGTATCCGGTGGCGCTGTTCGGCGCGCTGCGTGCCGGATTGACGGTGGTCAACGTCAATCCGCTGTATACCGCGCGCGAACTGGAACACCAGTTGTGCGACGCCGGTGCCAGGGTGATCGTGGTGCTGGAAAACTTTGCCGCGACGCTGGCCAGCGTGCGCTACAACACGCCGGTCGAGAAGATCGTGGTGACCTCGATCGGCGATCTGCTGGGCTTCCCCAAGGGGCCGCTGATGGACCTCGCGGTGCGACACGTCAAGAAGATGGTGCCGCGCTGGTCGATTCCGGATCACGTGTGCTTCGGCGACCTGCTGAAGCGCGGCGCGGGACTGCCGCTGCCGCGCGTCACGCTGGACCACGACGATCTGGCCTTCCTGCAATACACCGGCGGCACCACCGGCGTCGCCAAGGGGGCGATGCTGACCCACGGCAACATGGTCGCCAACACCCTGCAGCTTGCGGCGTGGGTTGGCAACCTGTTCGACCGCGGCGAAGAAAAGATGATCACCGCGCTGCCGCTCTATCACATCTTCTCGCTGACGGTGAACGCGCTGATCATGGTGTACTTCGGCGGCGAGAACGTGCTGATCACCAATCCGCGCGACATTCCGGGTTTCGTCAAGACGCTGAAGAAGCACCGCTGGAGCGCGATCACCGGCGTCAACACCCTGTTCAACGCGCTGGTGCACGACCCCGATTTCGCGAAACTGGATTTCTCGGCGGTGAAATTCGCGCTGGGCGGCGGCATGGCGGTGCAGCGCGCGGTGGCCGAGCGCTGGCAGAAACTGACCGGGATCCCGCTGATCGAGGGCTACGGCCTCACCGAGACCTCGCCGGTGGTGTCCGCCAACCGGCTCGACAGCAGGACGTACACGGGTTCGATCGGATTGCCGCTGCCTTCCACCGAGGTGACCTTGCGCGACGACAGCGGTCACGAGGTGCCGCCCGGCGAATCGGGCGAACTCTGCGTGCGCGGCCCGCAGGTCATGAAAGGCTACTGGAACCGTCCCGACGAAACCGCCAAGGTGCTGGATGCGGATGGCTGGTTGCGCACCGGCGATATCGCGCGGATGGATGCTGACGGCTATCTCTACATCGTCGATCGCAAGAAGGACATGATCCTGGTGTCCGGCTTCAACGTGTACCCCAACGAGATCGAGGACGTGGTCGCGCGCCATCCGGGCGTGCTGGAAGTGGCCGCGATAGGCGTGCCGGACGAACATTCCGGCGAGGTCGTCAAGCTGTTCGTGGTGAGGAAGGACCCGGCGCTGACCGAGGAAGCGCTGCGGCAGTACTGCCACGACGAGCTGACCGGCTACAAGCGGCCCAGGTACATCGAGTTCCGCGATGCGCTGCCCAAGAGCAACGTCGGCAAGATCCTGCGGCGCGAATTGCGGGACGCAGAGAAAAAGCGGGACTCGGGGTGAGGCCACCCGTTTGCGCGATGCGTTGAAACGCATCGCGCGCGAGGCCGAACGCCCGAGGCAGGATGTCGAGGGCCGGGTTGCTTGGCGAGCGCTGGACGCGCGAGCCCAGCAACGGGACTCGGGATTCGCAGAGCGACGCCCCGGAGTATCCACACATGCCGAAGATCGATATCGATTCGTCGCCCCGCCGCGTCGGCGCCTCGTATCCCGCGCCGTTCGATCAACCTTGCCTGAATCGCGTCAGGCACCGGCTGGGCGATGCCGGCGGCCTCACCGATTTCGGCGTGAACCTTCTCGAACTGCCACCCGGTGCTTGGTCGAGCCAGCGCCATTGGCACTCGGCCGAGGACGAGTTCGTTTACGTGCTGTCCGGCGAGGTGACGCTGATCGACGATGCCGGCGAGCACGTGCTGCGTGCCGGCGAATGCGCCGCATTCCCGAAGGGCGACGGCAACGGCCATCACCTCGTCAATCGTTCGGATTCGACCGTGCTGTGTCTGGAAATCGGCAGCCGCAACGGAAGCGACGTCTGCAGCTATTCTGACATCGACCTCTCGATCGGCGACCGTGCGAAAGGCTACACGCACAAGGACGGCACGCCCTACCCGCGCCGGCGCTGAACGGCCGCCCAATGCCGGGTGAACGATCCATGAGGCGGTTCATCACGCAGCGTAAACACGGCCATTAGCATCGCGTTGAATGGTTGGGCCGATAGGGCCTGTCGGGAGAAGCCACCGTGAAACGCATCGCCACAACGATCCTTGCCGCGGCAATGCTGGCCACGCCCTTCGTGGTCGCACCGCAACCCGCCATCGCCGGTCTGAGCATCGGCGTGGGCATTTCGGTCGGCGTCGCGCCCCCGCCGCTGCCGGTCTACGTGCAGCCGCCCTGCCCCGGCCCCGGCTACATCTGGACACCCGGTTACTGGGCATGGGATCCGGCGTTCGGCTACTACTGGGTGCCGGGCACCTGGGTGCTGCCGCCCACGATCGGCCTGCTGTGGACCCCGGGCTGGTGGGGCTGGTCCGGCGGCCTGTACGTCTGGCATCCGGGTTACTGGGGCCCGCGCGTGGGTTTCTACGGCGGCATCAACTACGGCTTCGGTTACTTCGGCGTCGGCTACGTGGGCGGGTACTGGCGCGGCGGTTCGTTCTGGTACAACCGCGCCGTCAACAACATCAACGTCACCAACATCCGCAACGTCTATGTCAACAAGACGGTGATCAACAACTACAACAACGTGACGCGTGTCAGCTACAACGGCGGACGCGGGGGCATCCAGGCACAACCGACCGCGGCGGATCGCATGGTCATGAACCAGCGCCACTGGTCGCCCACGTCGATGCAGCTCCGCCAGCGCGAACTGGCGATGAGCAATCCGGCCCAGCGCTTCTCGATGAACCGCGGACGGCCGGCGATATTCGCCACCCAGCGTCCGGGGGCCTTCGATGCGGCGCACGTGGTGCGCAGCCCGGCCGCACCGATGCGCGCGGATGCGGCAATGCCGACGCGGATGTCACCGGCAACACCGAACGGCCGCTTCGGACATGTGGTCGAGGCGCCGCACGATCGCGCCCAGCCGATGACGCAGCGTCCGCAGACGTTCCGTCCGGAAGGCGCACCGTTGCGTTCGGAAAACTTCGCCGGGCCGCGTCCGCAGGCCATGCCGCCACGCGGGATGCCGCAGTATCGCGAAGCGCCGCCGCAATTCCGTCCGGCCCCCCGCAACATGCGCAACGCGTACACGCAGCCGCGCGTGGAGCACGCGGCACCCCGTCAGGGACCGCCGCCGCGCGCTTCCGATGACGGCCATCCCAGGGACGATCACCGGCACTGACGCAACCTGATGGCACTGAAGACGGGCAAGGCGCGGGTTTCCGCGCCTTGCCTTCTCCGTGTCTGCCGAGTCGTGAACCCGGGGGTTCGCCGGATCCGGGACGGCCGTCACTCCTCCCACGGCTCCAGCGTATCCGCATAACCGCCCAGAAGGTTCCACAAGGGCTGCTGCTTGTCCTCGGGAATCCGCGCGAAGGCGAACGCGATGTGGTGTTCGGTGAGGCGCATGACTTCGGCCATCACGTGGATGTTGAGCTCGTCGCCGAACAGCATGTCCAGCACCCACACGTCGCCCAACTGGCCGCTCCAGCCGGGCGGTCGCGACAGCAGCACGCCGGTCGCGGAGATGTCTTCCAGCTCGGTCTGCCATGCGTCGCCGCAGCGGCTCATCAGCACCGCGCTCTGGCGCTTCATTCGCGCGTGGCGCAGATGGGCATCGCTGTCGTTGTCGAATGAGTGATCGCTTGCCACCGCAAACATTTCCCTGGTTCCCCTGCCGCCCGGCCGCCAGCCAGGCTTCCGTCCGGAAGCCTGAACGGCGCGTGGCGCATCGGCGCTTCGATGTCTGGATCAAAAGCAAATACCGCGCCAACCGCGAGATGCGGCATGCGGGCCCGCTCATGGCGGGCACTGGACTTGCCGTGCGCGCACACGTAACCTAGCGTCCATGCGGACAGCGCGGTTCCGACTGTACCGCCATCGCGATTCTCGCCGCGTCCGGCGATCCGGTGGACCGGATCCGGACGTTCTCCCGCGGATGGGGGATGGGTCGGCCGCACAGGACAGGAGGGAATGCCGCCGCTCCGGGTACGCTCGCCCCGGAAGCCAGCGGATGGCGGATGCTCGTACGGCACGCGCGGCACTGTGCAAACCGGCCGAAACCCGCGGCGGTTTTTCGATCGATCGATAGCCGGCGCTGACCGGACATGCCGCATGGCCGCGTTCTGTCCGGCGGACCGTGCGGCGCGGCAACACGGGCCGATCACGGCCGGCGCAACGCGTGCCGTCGCATGGACGATCCTGGCAGGCGCAACACGAGTGCCCGATGAGCACCGAACCTTTGCAAGCATCGACATTGCCTTCTGCGGATGAAACCGTGACGCACGCGGCCGACACGCCGCGCCAGCAGGAAATGCCGCTGGCCGTGGTGCGCGGGCAGCCCGTGCTGGAACTGCCGCAGGACCTGTACATCCCGCCCGACGCGCTGGAAGTGATCCTGGAGGCGTTCGAGGGTCCGCTGGACCTGCTGCTGTACCTGATCCGCCGGCAGAACCTGGAGATCCTGGACATCCCGGTCGCGGAAATCACCCGCCAGTACATGGAATACATCGAGGTGATGCGCGAGCTGCGGCTGGAACTCGCGGCCGAGTACCTGGTGATGGCCGCGATCCTGGCCGAGATCAAGTCGCGCCTGCTGCTGCCGCGCCCGTCGGCGGAGGAAGGCCAGGAGGAGGAAGACCCGCGCGCCGAATTGATTCGCAGACTGCAGGAATACGAGCGCTTCAAGAAGGCCGCCGAGGACATCGACACGCTGCCGCGCATGGAACGCGACATCGATCCGGTGCAGGCGTTCGTGCCCGACCGCAAGGTGGTCAGGCTGCCGCCGCCGGTGGACCTGCGCGAGATGCTGCTGGCCCTGCGCGAGGTGCTGCACCGCGCCGAACTGTTCGGCCATCACGCGGTGCAGCGCGAACCGCTGTCAGTGCGCCAGCGCATGGGCGAGGTGCTGCGCAGGCTCGGCGACGGCGCGTTCCACCGCTTCGAATCGCTGTACGACGCCAGCGAAGGCAGGCTGGGCGTGGTGGTGACCTTCCTGTCGCTGCTGGAGCTGGCCAAGGACCGCCTGATCGACATCATGCAGGAAGCGCCCCTGGCGGCGATCTACCTGAAGGCGCGCGCCACCGCGGAGGCCACCGATTGACCGGCTTGCCGAAGCACATGCCGCAAACGAACGCGAGGGAACGCCGATGCAAAACGGGCAGACCTGAGGATCCCGCCTTGATCGGCATCCCTTTGCGGATCCATGCCTTGGCTCCATTCGAACAACGCGCACAGTGAGGCGCACGTGGAACAGGAAAAACTGAAAAACATCGTGGAAGCCGCCCTGCTCGCCGCGCAGCAGCCGCTGACGCTGCCGATGCTGGGGGCCTTGTTCACCGAATCCGACGGGGTGGGCCATGCCGACCTCGCGCGTGCCATCGAAGCGCTGCGCGAGGAATGCGAAGGCCGCGGCGTGGAACTGGTCGAGGTCGCGTCCGGCTTCCGCTACCAGGTGCGCGAGGCGGTGCACCCCTGGGTCGCGCGGCTGTGGAGCGAGCGCCAGACCAGATACTCGCGCGCGCTGCTGGAAACGCTGGCGCTGATCGCCTACCGCCAGCCGATTACCCGCGGCGAGATCGAGCAGGTACGCGGCGTGGCGGTGTCCACCAGCATCATGCGCACGCTCGAGGAACGCGAGTGGATCCGCGTGGTGGGCTACCGTGACGTGCCCGGCAAGCCCGCGCTGTTCGGCACCACCCGCCAGTTTCTCGACTACTTCAACCTGAAATCGCTGGACCAGTTGCCCACGCTGGCCGAAATCCGCGACATCGCCGATCCCGAACCGCAGCTCGCGCTGGCGCCGGAACCGTCGTCCGAAGACGCTGCCGCACCTTCCGGAGAAGCCGCCGGGATCGAAGCCACGGCGGTTGAACCGGAAGGCGAACGCACCGCGGAGGATGCTGCATGAGCACTCCCTCGCGTGGTCTCCTGAAACTGAAACGCCCCGCCGAAAACAGCGGCGCCGTGCTGGAGGAACGCCTGCACAAGGTGCTGGCCAACGCCGGCCTGGGTTCGCGGCGGATGCTGGAACAGCGCATCCAGGCCGGCGAGATCCAAGTCAACGGCCAGCCGGCGCAGACCGGTTCCAGCGTGCGCGCGGGCGACCGGGTGGAAGTCGATCGCAAGCTGTTCGTGGTCGCCACCGACACCCACGACCACGCCGAGGTGCTGGTGTACCACAAGCCCGAGGGCGAGGTGACCACGCGCGACGACCCCGAGGGGCGCCCGACCGTGTTCGAGAACCTGCCGCACGTGCACGGTTCCCGCTGGATCGCGGTGGGCCGGCTGGACATCAACACCACCGGCCTGCTGCTCCTGACCACCGACGGCGAGCTGGCCAACGCGCTGATGCATCCGCGCAACCAGATCGATCGCGAATACCTGTGCCGGGTGCACGGCGAGGTTCCCGACGAGGTGCTGGAAAGATTGAAGGCCGGCGTGGAACTGGAGGACGGTCCCGCGCGCTTCGACGAGATCCACGTCGTCAGCCGCGGCGGCAGCCATTGCTGGTTCCGGGTGGTGCTGCGCGAAGGCCGCAACCGCGAGGCGCGCCGGCTGTGGGACTCGCAGGGCTTTCTGGTCAGCCGGCTGAAACGCATCCGCTACGGCAACGTGGAACTGCCGCGCGGCCTGCGTCCCGGCCAGAGCGAACGGCTGGACGAAGCGGGCATCACCGCGCTGCGTGAACTGGCCGGCGCCGGTCCCGCGCAACCGACACTGACCCTGAAACCCGTGCTGCACCAGCGCCAGCCCGTGCGTGCCACGAACGAGATACGCCCGAACCTCGAAGCGCCGCGCGCCTGGACCGGCGTGCATCACGGCGAGGCGCGCGAACTGACCGCGTTCGACCGGATCCGTCCCGACGACTTTCCCAAGCGCGGCAAGCACGGCAAGCCGCCGCGCGGCGAGGTCAACGGCAACGTGCTGACACCCGACAAGCCCGGGCGGCACAAGCGCAAGAAAAAGCGGGGCGTCGCGCCCGGCCAGGAACTGCCCTCGGTGCGCACCTGGTTCGCAGGCGAACGGCGCCCCGGACGCGACGAGCGCGAGCGCGGACCGCGCAACGGCCGCGGTCCGCAGCGCGGCAACCGGCCGCCGCGCTGATCGCCGCGACACGGGACGATGCCATGTCCGGGGCTGCAACCGTCACCATCTGGCACAATCCGCGCTGCACAAAGTCGCGCGGCACGCTGGAACTGCTGCGCGAGCGCGGCATCGAGCCCGTGATCGTCGATTACCGGAATGACCCGCCGGGCGCCGCGGAAATCGAGCACGCCCTGCAACTGCTCGGCATGCAGCCGCGCGAGCTGATGCGCAAGAACGAAGCGGTGTATGCCGAACTCGGGCTGGACGATCCGAAACTCACGCGCAGGCAATTGATCGACGCGATGGCCGCGCACCCGATCCTGATCGAGCGCCCGATCGTGTTCGCCCACGGCAAGGCCGCGATCGGAAGGCCGCCCGAAGCGGTGCTGGCGATTTTGTAGGAGCGGGTGTGCTCGCGACGGTTGACGGCAGCAGCGCCGGTGCGCGACTGATCGCCCGCATGCAGGTTCCTGCAAGGGCTACGATTTCAACTCGAACGCATCCGCATCCATCCACGCCGGAAATTTCTCACGGAACGCGGCCAAGGCGTCGGGATCGAGCGCCACGGTGACCGTCTGTTCCTGCCCGCCGAAGTCGACCATCGTCTGGCCCAGGAAATCCAGCACCGCGCTGTCACCGGAATAGGACAAGCGGTTGCCATCGATGCCGACGCGATTGACGCCGGCGCAGTAGCAGAGGTTCTCGATCGCACGCGCGCGCAGCAAAGTGCGCCATGCATGGGCGCGCGCGGCCGGCCAGTTGGCCACGTACAGCAGCAGATCGTAGTCGAAGCCGCGTTGCGGATCGTGGCGGTTGCGCGAGAACACCGGAAAGCGCAGGTCGTAGCAGACCAGCGGACAGATTTTCCAGCCACGCCACGCGACGATGAGGCGGTCGCGGCCTGCCGCGTAACGCTTGTGCTCGTCGGCATAGCGGAACAGGTGGCGCTTGTCGTAGTGACGCACCTCGCCGTCCGGCGTCGCGAACAGCAGGCGGTTGTAAACCTCCTGCCCTTCGCGCAACTGCACGCTGCCGGTGACCGCGGCATCGAGCGCCCTGGCCCGCTCGCGCAACCACGCGACGGTCGGGCCGTCCATGGTCTCGGCGTTGTGGATGGCCTCGTTGGAGAAGCCGCTGGTGAAGGTTTCCGGCAGCACCACCAGATCGGTTTGTCCCGCGAGTGCCGCGATCAGTGAACCGTAATATTCGCGGTTGCCGGCCGGGTCGTGCCAGCGCGTCGCACCCTGGATCAGTGAAAGCCTCAGAGGCTGCATAGTCTTTCGGCCGCCGCCTGCAGCGTCTCTCCGCTCTTGGCGAAGCAGAACCGCACCAGTTTCGCGTCCGGCGCGACTTCGTAGAACGCCGACACCGGAATCGCCGCGACGCCCGCCTCGCGCACCATCCACTCGCAGAAATTCAGGTCGTCGGTGTCGCGGATCGCCGAGAAATCGGCCAACTGGAAATAGCTGCCGCGCACGGGCGTGAGCTTGAAGCGCGAACCCGCCAGCAGTCCACGGAAGTGATCGCGCTTGGCCTGATAGAAACCCGCCAGTTCCCGCGCGTGCTGCGGATCGGTTTCCATCATCTCCGCGAACGCCCATTGCGCGGGCTGGAAGGTGCAGAAGGTCAGGTACTGGTGCACCTTGCGGAATTCCGCGGTGAGCTGCTTGGGGGCGACGCAGTAGCCGACCTTCCAGCCGGTGCAGTGCCAGGTCTTGCCGAACGACGAGATCACGAAGCTGCGCTCGGCCAGCTCCGGCTTGCGTGACATGCTCATGTGCTGCATGCCATCGAACACGATGTGCTCGTACACCTCGTCGGAGATCACCAGCAGGCCGTGCTGCTCGGCGATTTCCGCCAGCATCTCCAGATCGCCCTGCGAGAACACCGCGCCGGACGGATTGTGCGGCGTGTTGACCATGATCAGCCGCGTCCTGGACGTGAGCTCGTCGCGCACCCGCTGCCAGTCCACCGAGAAATCCGGCAGCTTCAGCGGCACGTGCACGGCCTTGCCGCCGGCCAGCGCGATCGCCGGTTCGTAGCAGTCGTAGCAGGGGTCCAGCACGATCACCTCGTCGCCCGGATGCACTGCGCAGGCGATCGCCGCGAAGATGGCCTCGGTCGCGCCCGAGGTGACCGTCACCTCGGTGTCGGGGCTGATGCGGCGGCCGTACAGGCGGTCCACCTGCAGCGCGACCTGTTCGCGCAGCTTCGGAATCCCGCTCATCGGCGCGTACTGGTTGCGGCCCTCGTTCATCGCGCGTGTCAGCGCATCGCGCAGCTTCTGCGGCGGCTCGAAATCCGGGAAGCCCTGCCCCAGGTTGATCGCCTTGTGCTCCAGCGCGAGCTGGCTCATCACCGTGAAGATGGTGGTGCCGACCTTGGGAAGCCTGGTTTCGATCTGCATCGCGTGAACCCGTCTGGACGGCCGGAGTCGGGCGATGTTAGCACGCACGCACGCGATCAAAGCGCGCGCCGCATGCATTCCTCGTGCTTGCGGCGCGTCGCATCCGGCAAACGTTCAGCCAGGAAGTCCACCAGTGCGCGCACCGCGGGCAGCAGCCCGCGCCGGGTCGGGTAGACGAAGTGCATGATGCCACCGGGTGCGCTCCAGTCCGGCAGCAGCACTTCCAGTTCGCCGCGCGTCACAGCGGGCGCGCACACGAATTCCGGCAGCAACGCCACGCCGGTGCCGCGCCGCGCGGCCTCCAGCATCACGTTGAAGTCTCCGCAAACCAGACGCGGCCGGATTTCCACCCTGACCCGCACCTCGCCCGGGCCGATCAGTTCCCATTCGTGCGCGCCCTCGCGCTCCAGCAGCGAGAGCGCGGGCAGCGAGGCAAGCTCCTCGGGCCGTTGCGGGCGTCCGTATGCTTCCAGCAGCGACGGGCTGGCCACGGGCAACACGGACGACTGGCCGAACGTCCGCAGCACCAGCGCGGCGTCGGTGTCGAGCCTAGTGCGGACGCGGATCGCGATGTCGAAACCTTCGCCGATCACGTCCACCCGCCGGTCGCTGGAAAGCAGACGTACCTGGACCTTCGGATATTCTGTGAGGAAATCCGGAAGCAGGTAGGCGACCACCGTCTGCGCCAACGAAACCGGACAGCTCACCCGTACCGTGCCGCGCGGCTCGGCGCGCAACTCGTCCACCGCTTCCTGCGCGGCGCGCGCTTCCTCCAGCATCGCCCGGCAGTGGCCGTAGAAGCGCTCGCCCACTTCGGTGACCGCGAAGCGGCGCGAGGTGCGCTGCAACAGGCGCACGCCCAGCCTGTCTTCGAGCTGCGATACGCGTTTGCTGAGACGCGACTTCGGCAAGTTGAGCGCGCGACTGGCGGCCGAGAAGCCGCCGTGTTCCACCACCGCGGCGAAGAAGTAGAGATCGTTGAGATCAGGCAGCGGGCCGTTGCTGGAAGACACGGCGTTCTCCACGGCGAACGATGCGTTCCGGTTGCGCCATCTTATCGAAGGCCGGCCGGGTTTTTATGTTGATGTGCAGCCGCAACCGCGGCGCACCGTGGAGGAGTTGCCATGAAACTGCTGCACATCGATTCCAGCGTGCTGGGAGACGATTCGGCTTCGCGCCGCCTGGGCGCGGCCATTGTCGCGCGTCTGCGCGACGTACATCCCGGCATCGAAGTGACTTACCGTGACCTGGCCGCACGCACCCTGCCGCATTTCACGCCGATGCTGGCCGATGGCCATCCCTGCATCCAGCGCAATGTCGAAATCCTCGACGAATTTCTCGCCGCCGACATCGTGGTGATCGGTGCGCCGATGTACAACTTCACCATACCCACGCAGCTCAAGGCCTGGATCGACAGGATCCTGATCGCGGGCAAGACCTTCCGCTACACCGGGCACGGACCCGAAGGCCTGGTGCACGGCAAGCACGTGGTCGTCGCCTCCGCGCGCGGCGGGATTTACAGCGAAGGGCCGGCCACCGCCGTGGATTTCCAGGAAACCTATCTGCGCCACGTATTCGGTTTCATCGGCATCCGCCATGTCGAATTCGTGCGCGCGGAAGGCCTGAACCTGGGCGCCGGGCAGCGCGAAGCCGCGCTGGCGGGGGCACTCGCGAAGATCGAAGGAGAACTGCGCGTGGCAGCGTAAGCTTCAAAGCCCCTCTCCCACCGAGAGAGGGCGTCAAGCCACAACCCTCACCGGCACCGATTTCGCCGCCGGCGTCTTGCTTTTCCAGCGCGTGATGCGACAACGGGATCAGTGGATTGCATTCCGGGTAGTAGCCGCCGATGCAGCCGTGCGGGATGTCGAAGGCCACCACGCGCAGGCCGCCGACTTCTCGCACCACGCCGTCGCCGGCATCCGACACCAGTTTCACGGTCTGCCCTTCGCGCAGACCCAGCCGCGCGATGTCGTCCGCGTTCATCAACACCACTTCGCGCGTGCCGTGGATGCCGCGGAAGCGGTCGTCGTAGCCGTACACCGTGGTGTTGAACTGGTCGTTGGAGCGCAGCGTCAGCAGACGGAAACGATCGGGCGCGTCGTCGAAGCCCGTGGCGGTCAACGACGGCGGCACGATGAAATTGGCCTTGCCGGTGTCGGTGTTCCACACCCGCTCGCGTGCGGCGTTCGGCCGATGAAAACCGCCCGGCTGCCACATGCGCTGGTTGAAATCGCGGAACTGTTCGGGATACGTCTGCTCGATCGCGTCGCGGATCGTGGCGTAATCGCTCGCCCACGTTTCCCACGGCGCCTTCGGATTCGGCGCCAGCGTGCGTTTGGCGAGTTCGCACACGATCCGGGTTTCCGATTTCAGCTCCGCGCTCGCGGGGTCCGCCTTGCCGAGAGAGGCATGGATGCAACTGGTGGAATCCTCGGTGCTCAAGACCTGCGGCTTGCCATTCTCGATCACCCTTTCGATGCGACCGAGACACGGCAGCAGATACGCGATCTCGCCATTGATCAAGTGCGAGTGGTTGAGCTTGGTGGCGATCTGCACCGTCAGCCGCAAATTCCGCCATGCCGCGTGCACGCGCGCCTGCTCGGGAATCGCGCGCAGGAAATTGCCGCCCAGCCCGATGAAGCCGCGCACGCTGCCGTTCAACACGCCTTCGCAGGTCTCGACCGTGTTCAATCCCTTTTCGCGCGGCGGTTCGAAACCGTATTGCTGCGCAAGCCGATCCAACGGCACCAATGCCGGATCGTCGGCGATGCCGACCGTGCGCTGGCCCTGCACGTTGGAATGACCGCGCACCGGGCACAGCCCCGCGCCGGGTTTGCCGACATTGCCGCGCAGCAGCAGCAGATTGGCGACCATGTGGATGTTGAACTCGCCCAGCACGTGCTGGGTCAGGCCCATGCCGTACACGCCGATCACCGCGTTGGCCTTGGCGTACATCGCGGCGGCGGATTCCAGCGCGGCGCGCGTCAATCCGGAAGCGGCTTCGATCTCGGCCCACGACTGCGCCCGCACCCATGCGTCGAATGCCTCGAAACCATGGCAATGTTGGGCGATAAATGATTGATCCAGAACACTATCAGTACCGTTCCTCTGCGCTTCGTCTTGCAGCGCCAGCAGCGCCTTGCACAGGCCCGCGATCGCCGCGATGTCGCCGCCCGCCTTCACCTGATGGTACTGCGTGGCCAGTGGCGTCTCGTGCCCGGTCAGCATCTCGACCGGGCTTTGCGGATTGGTGAAGCGCTCCAGCCCGCGCTCGCGCAGCGGGTTGAACACGATGATCGGCACGCCGCGCTTGGCGGCCTTCTGCAGGTCGTGCAACATGCGCGGACTGTTGACGCCCGCGTTCTGGCCGAAGAAGAAAATGCAATCGGTCTTGGTGAAGTCGTCCAGCACCACGGTGCCGACCGGCGAGCCCACGCTTTTGCGCAGCGCCACGCCGGTCGCTTCGTGGCACATGTTGGACGAATCCGGCAGGTTGTTGTTGCCGTACACCCGCGCGAACAGCGCGTAGAGATAACTCGTCTCCAGCGAGGCGCGGCCCGAGGCATAGAACACCACGGATTTCGGATCGAGCGCTTTCAACTCCGCCGCGATCGCGTCGAACGCCTCGTTCCATTCGCACGGCGCGTATTTGTCGGAAGCGCGGTCGTAGCGCATCGGCTGCGTCAAGCGCCCGGTCTGTTCCAGATCGTGATCGCTCCAGCTGCGCAATTCGGGAACGGTGTGCTGCGCGAAGAATTCCGGCGTGACGCGCAACGAAGTCAGTTCCCACGCACTGGCCTTGGCGCCGTTCTCGCAGAACTCGAAGGTCAGCGGCTTTTCCGGTTGCGGCCACGCGCAGGAAACGCAGGTGAAGCCGCGCGGCTTGTTCTGCCGCCACAGTTCCCTCACCGTCGAGGGGATCGGCACCTTCTCGCGTTTGAGAATGCGCGCCACCGATCTCACCGAACCCCAGCCGCCGGCGGGACCTCGGTAGGGTTCGATCTTCGGGCCGGCTTTCGATTCGCGCTCGTCGCTCATCCCGCACCCCGCACGTCCACGACCACGCGATTATCGCGCAAACGCGCGCGGCGTTACGGTTCGCACGGATCGGGATAAACCAACGGCCCATGACAGCCCGCGCCGGATCGGCGATAAACCGCTTTTCCACCTGCCGCCCGCCTCCGGAGGTTTTGATGCCCGCGCTCCGCCCCGCTGTCCTGCCGCTCACCCTCGCCGCGATCCTGTGCTCCTGCACCGCGTTCGCGCAAGACGCTGTCGACAGCGGGGCTGATACACAGCCATCGCGGAACGAGTCCCCGCAGCAGACCCTTCCGACGGTCCACGTGAAAGGCAGGCAACCCTACGACTGGCGCAAGTACGTCGCGGCCAAGCTGAAGCACCAGATGGCCGAGGTGTCGGGCACCGAGATCACCGTGACCAAGAAGACCACGGTGACGCACCTGGACCTGCAGCCCGCGGTGATCGGCAACAATCTACAACAACTTTTTGTGCGCTCGCCGGGCGTGCTGGTGACCCAACAACCCACACCCACCCAGTTCAACCTGAACTACCGCGGCTTGGGCAATCCGCAGGAATCGGAATACGTGCTGGTGATGCAGGACGGCATCCCGCTGGAATCGGACTGGATCGGCTTCCCGACGCTGTATGCGATGCCGCTGGCGCAAAGCATCTCCGACATCCAGTTGATCCGGGGCGGCTCCAGCCTGCTGTACGGGCCGGAACCCGCGCCGGTGATCAACATGGTTTCGAAGCGGCCGAAACCCGGTACGCCGCTGCACGCTAGCACCGAGCAGGTGTTCGGCGGTCACGGGTTGTATTCGACGTACAACGTGCTGGAAGGCAGCGCCGGCAAATGGACGTACCGTCTTGACGCTGGTTACGTGCGCAGCGACGGCACGCGGCCCAACGCGCAATCGCAGATGCGGCAGGCGGATCTCTACGTCGAATACCGGCCCGACGACACGCAATACACCTGGCTGGACCTGCACGCGATCGACGCCGATTCCGGCGACCCGGGCAGGATGAGTTATCCGCAGTGGCTGCTTGATCGGGATGCCACGCCGACGCCATGGAACCGTGACTGGGTGGACCGCTACCAGCTCGTGCTGGGTCACCAACACGCATTCGGCGACGGCTGGCTGTTCATCGGCAAGCTGTGGGCGGGCTATCAGGATCTCGCCAGCCGTGCGGCCAACGCCACGACGGCGCCCGATTTGGCGCCGCAGCCGCCGCCGTCCACGACCACGCTGCAGGACGAGCAGTTCCGCACGCAGGGGTTGGACATGCGTATCCGCAAGTCATGGGGCCGCGGCAACGCCTTCACCGCAGGCGTGGTCGCGTTTCATGGCAACGATCCGTTCCGGCAGTGGACGGTCACCGACCTTTACGTCGACCGCTTCGATCGTAGCGGCGTGCCGCGCCTGCGCCAGAAGCGCCAATCCGATTACTACTCGGTGTTTGCCGAAAACGTGTTTCGGCTGCCGCACGAAATCCACATCGTGCCGTCGATCCGGCTGGAAAAGGAACGCGTTGCGGTGGACGAAACGGTGCGGCCGCCATTCCTCACGCGCCCGCTGATCAACGAATCGGATACCCGCACCGTGCCGTTGCTGGGCCTCGGCATCGGCAACGATTTCGGACAGGGCAACGAAACCTATTTCAACGTATCGCAGGGCTGGCGGCCGCTGCGTTACTTCGACATGGCCTCGCCGTTCGCCAACGTGGTGCCGGGCCACGCACCCGACCCGTCCAGGGCGCTGTCGTGGGAGGCCGGCGTGCACGGCGTGCCGGTGACGGGCCTTTACTACGACGTCAGCGTTTTCTGGATCGACTTCAAGAACCGGATCGAGGCGCAGCACATCAACGCCACCGACGTGATCGAGGTCAACAGCGGCGATACCCGCAATCGCGGCCTGGAAGGTCAGGTCAACTACGACTTCCTGGCGCCGACCGCGCTGGCGGCAGAAGGCCGGCATCTCGAAACGTTCCTGAGCGTGAGCCTGTTGAACGCGCGCTTCACCCGCAGCGCTATCCCGGGGCAGGTCGGCAAGATTCCGGCCTACGCACCACGCTACCTCGCCAAGGCCGGGATCACGTGGCGCACGGACAAGGGCTACAAGGCGAGCCTGACCGCCGTGTCATCGGCAGCACAGTACTGGCAGGATTCCGATCAGCCGTTCGGAAGCGGCGTGACGTTCATTCCCGCCAAGGTGCCCGCCTACACCGTGGTCGACTTTGCGAGCGACTGGCAGCTCACGCCGTGGCTGAAGCTGCTGGCCGGCATCAGCAACCTCGCCGACCGCCGGTATTACGACCGCGTTTGGCAGACCGGCCTGGAACCGGCCTACGGGCGCACGTGGTATGCGGGGTTCGAGTTGAAGATGTGAGCGGTGGAGGAAGTGGAATGGCCCGGTTCATCCCCGAGCCCCGTCCCTCCCTGCACCCGGGGCCAACCTCCAGTTGTCCGAATGCGTTCCCGACGAATTCGTCGAACCGCGGGTTCTCACCCGCCCTCAGCAAAACGTTTCCACATCCTTGCTGCAAATTGGCGGAGAGGGCGGGATTGCTCGCATCATCCCTGATGCTCACCCCTCGCTGCGCTCGGGGCCAGCCCTCCGGCTGTCCAAAATCGCTCCCGGCGATTTTGTGTTCGCATCATCCCTGATGCTCACCCCTCGCTACGCTCGGGGCCAACCGCCGGTTGTCCGAATTCGTTCCCGACGAATTCGTCGAACCGCGGGTTCCCACCCGCTCTCAGCAAAACGCTTCCACATCCTTGCTGCAAATTGGCGGAGAGGGCGGGATTGCTCGGCTCATCCATGAGCCTCGCCCTTCGCTACGCTCAGGGCCAACCTTCGGTTGTCCGAATTTGTTCCAGACAAATTCGTCGAACCCACCAATATTGGCGGTGAGGGTGGGATTCGAACCCACGGTACGGCGAACCGTACGCCGGATTTCAAGTCCGGTGCTTTAGACCACTCAGCCACCTCACCTGCGCTTTTTCGCCTTCGCACCATCGGATACGCTGGCCAAATTCTTCGGTGCCACTGAACGCCATGACCGGAGCAGCAAATCGCGCAAGATGGACTCATCTACGCCATCGAGCCGTACATGTGTCCAACCATGTTTCCCCCATTGTGGCACGGACGAGAAAACATCCGGCGCCGACATGATCAAGGCTGCCTGATCCGCGGGCGCGAGCTTGACGAGGGCTCGTTCGGTTTCGTCGTCGCGATTCGACAACTGCGCGAATATCTTGCCCCTGACGCGAAACGAAGGACTGCCGAAATGGTCGCGTTCTTCCACTTCTGGCAGAGACATTGCAAGTCGGCGCGCGGCATCGATCGAAACCATCGCTGAGGTGCTTAGGCAATTCGTTCCGTACCGTCCATGTACCGCCGCAATACCTCCGGCACCGTGATCGACCCGTTGACATTCTGGCAGTTCTCCATCACCGCGATCAGGGTGCGGCCGACGGCGAGGCCCGAGCCGTTGAGCGTATGCACCAGCTCCGGCTTGCCGGTGGCGGGATTGCGCCAGCGCGCCTGCATCCGGCGCGCCTGGAAATCGGTGCAGTTGGAGCACGAGGAAATCTCGCGGTACGTGTTCTGCGACGGCAGCCAGACCTCGAGATCGTAGGTCTTGGCCGCGGCGAATCCCATGTCGCCGGTGCAGAGCTGCACCTTGCGGTACGGCAGCGCCAGCTTCTGCAGCACCTTTTCGGCGTGACCGGTCAATTCCTCCAGCGCGTCGTACGATTTCGACGGTTCGACGATCTGCACCAGCTCCACCTTCTCGAACTGGTGCTGGCGGATCATGCCCTTGACGTCCTTGCCGTAGGAACCGGCTTCCGCGCGGAAACAAGGCGTGTGCGCGGTCAGCCGCATCGGCAATGCGTCGGCCTCGACGATGGAGTCGCGCACCAGATTGGTGAGCGACACCTCGGCCGTGGGAATCAGATAGCGTTTCGTCTCCCCGACCTGCGTCGCAAACAGATCCTCCTCGAACTTCGGCAACTGCCCGGTGCCCTGCATCGTCTCCGGGTTCACCAATAGCGGCACATTGTATTCGGTGTAGCCATGCTCGCCGGTGTGCAGGTCCAGCATGAACTGCGCGAGGGCGCGATGCAGCCGCGCCAGTTCGCCGCGCAGCACGGTGAAGCGCGAGCCGGACAGTTTCGCGCCGACTTCGCCGTCCAGCCAGCCGCGGCGCGCGCCCAACTCGACGTGATCCTTCACCGGGAAATCGAAGGCACGCGGCGTACCCCAACGCGACACTTCCACGTTGTCGCGCTCGTTGTCGCCAACCGGCACCGATTCGTGCGGCAGGTTCGGAATGCCCAGCGCGATCTCCGACAGCTTTGCCTGCACGTCGGAAAGCGCGGCCTCGTTGGCCTTCAGCCGGTCGCCGATGCCGGCAACCTCGGCCATGATGGGCGCAACATCCTCGCCTTTTGCCTTCGCCTGCCCGATCGCCCTGGAACGCGCATTGCGCAAGGCCTGCAATTCCTGCGTCTCGGTCGCCAGCCGCTTGCGCTCGGCTTCCAGCGACTCGATGGCGGTGACGTCCAATTCATGGCCGCGCGTTTTCAGGCGCGCCGCGGTGTCGGCGAGATGCGCGCGCAGCAATACCGGGTCCAGCATGTCCGATCCTCGGGGAAACGAAGGCCGGGATTATCGCGGGCCGCAACGATGGCGCGCAAACCCGTCGATTTTCATGATCTCGGCCGGAGAACCGTCGTCCCTGCGAGGCGTTGCATGGCGGCGCGCAATGGCGGATCAAGACGCGCCCTTCGCGAATCGTCTGGAACGATTCGTACCCTTACTCCTGCCCTTCTCCCGGCGGGAAAGGGGTTCGATGTTCGCGGGCCTTGTCGCGCGCCTGTGTCCTTGCGGCTCGCAACGCGGCGAGTTTTTCCCTGATCTTCGCCTCGATGCCGTTGGCGGTGGGCGCGTAGAACTCGGTGCCCACCAGCGCATCGGGCAGGCATTGCTGGTCCAGCGCGACGCCGCCTTCGACGTCGGGATCGTATTGATAGCCCTTGCCGTAACCGAGGCCCTTCATCAACTTCGTGGGCGCGTTGCGCAGGTGCATCGGCACGTCCAGTGTGCCGGTTTCGTGCACACTCGAACGCGCGGCGCCGTAGGCGACGTAGGCCGCGTTGCTCTTGGGCGCGACGGCGAGATACAACGCGACCTCGGCCAGCGCGAGTTCGCCTTCGGGCGAGCCCAGCCGTTCGTAAGTGTCCCACGCGTGCAGGGCGAGCTGCCAGGCGCGCGGGTCGGCGAGGCCGATGTCCTCGATGGCCATCCTGAGCATCCGCCGCGCGAGATACAACGGTTCGCAACCCCCGTCCAGCATCCGGACGAGCCAGTACAGCGCGGCATCGGGATCGGACGAACGCACCGACTTGTGCAGCGCCGAAATCTGGTCGTAGAACTGCTCGCCGCCCTTGTCGAAGCGGCGGGTGCGATCGGCCAGCACCTGTTGCAGCGTCGAATCGTCGATTCGTCCGTCGTGCGCCAGCTCCGCCGCGATTTCGAGGAAGGTCAGCGCACGGCGCACGTCGCCGTCGGCAGCCCTGGCCATCAGGGCCAGCGCAACGCCATCGACCTGCAGCTTCAGCGCGCCCAGGCCGCGTTCTTCGTCGGTGAGCGCGCGCTCGAGCGCGGTCACGATGGCGTCCGTGCCGACCGCATCCATCACGTGCACCCGGCAGCGCGACAGCAGCGCCGAATTCAACTCGAACGAAGGATTCTCGGTGGTCGCGCCCACGAACACGATCACGCCCTTCTCGATGTGCGGCAGGAAAGCGTCCTGCTGGGCCTTGTTGAAACGGTGCACCTCGTCCACGAACAGCACGGTGCGGATGCCTTGCGCAAAATTCGCCTGCGCCTCGGCCAGCGCCGTGCGCACCTCCGCGAGGCCTGACAGCACGGCCGACAACGCAAGAAACCGCGCGTCGGCGTACCTTGCGAGCAGCCGCGCCAGCGTGGTCTTGCCGCAGCCGGGCGGCCCCCACAACACCATCGAATGCGCCCGCCCGGCCTCGAGTTCACGCCGCAGCGGCGTGCCGGGTCCAAGCAGACGGTCCTGCCCCACGATCTCGTCCAGCGTGCGCGGCCGCATCCGTTCGGCCAGCGGTTTCAGTTCATCGGAGTCTGGAAACAGTGCTGGCGTCGTGGAGAGATCCGGCATGGACGCCGGTTTGTTCTTCGCCGTCATGGAGGACGGCAAGACAATGGATTTGCGGCGCGGCATGTCCACATTGTGGAGGATTCCAGCGTGCCGCGCAGCCAGACCGCACGATCAATGCCCGGATGGGGGCGTGTCCGAGGCCTGATCGCCCACGACGTCCACGCCCTTGGGCGGCACGAACGTGAAGGTGCCAGCGGGCAGTTGCGGATTGCGCCGCCAGTGCGAGAACACGATTTCTGTCCTGTTGCCCAACGTGTCCGTGAACACCATCTGCTCGGGTCCGTCGCGATCGAAGCCGATGTCGGCGTACTCGAACTGCGGGTCCTTGCTGCGCGAAACCAGCCGCAGCCATTGCAGGCCGTCGTGTTCGCCGCGCTCGCTGGCCCGGAAATCGCGGTCCAGTTGCGACAGGTCGGTCAGCACGGTCAGCGGACTGTGCGCTTCCTCGCTGCCCTGATTGCGCACGGTCACCTGCTGCAGTTCCGGGTCGTACACCCACACCTTGCGGCCGTCGGCCACGATCAATTGCTTGTATGGATCGTCGACCTGCCAGCGGAACTGGCGCGGTGCTTCCAGCGCCAGCGTGCCGTGGCTGGTTTCGGATACCCGGCCGCGCGCGTCGAACACGGTCTGGCTGAAATCGCCGCTCAGCGAGTGCAGCCCTTTCGCGAAGGCATCGAGGCGGGCGCGCGCGGTGTCGGCCGCGTGCGCGGAAACGGCGACCAGCAATGCTGCGGCGAACAGGGCGAACAGGCGCATGACGGCTCCTCGGCGGGCGGTCGCATCGGGACGGACGGCGGGAATGATGCGCACGCCGCGTGAATACGGTGTTAGTGATGGCGTTCAGGCCGGCGGCGTGGGATTGGCCAGCACCTCGCGATTGCCGTTGTGCTGCGGCGGGCTGACCACGCCCTGCTGCTCCATCATCTCGATCAGGCGCGCGGCGCGGTTGTAGCCGATCCGCAAATGCCGCTGCACGCCCGAGATCGACGCGCGCCGGGTAGTGGTGACCAGGTGCACCGCCTTGTCGTACAGCTCGTCGAAGTCGCCCTCGCCTTCGCCGGCGTCTTCCGGCAGGCCGGATTCGTTGATGATCTTGCCGTCGCCCAGCGCCTGCACCTCCTCCAGCACGCCCTCGATGTAGTCGGGCTCGCCCTGCGTGCGCAGCCACTCCACCACCTTGTGCACGTCCTCGTCGCCCACGAACGCGCCGTGCACGCGTTCGGGCGTGGCGGTGCCGGGCGGCAGGTACAGCATGTCGCCGTTGCCGAGCAGGGTTTCCGCGCCGGACTGGTCCAGGATGGTGCGCGAGTCGATCTTGCTGGACACCTGGAAGGCGATGCGGGTGGGGATGTTGGCCTTGATCAGGCCGGTGATCACATCGACGGACGGACGCTGGGTCGCGAGGATCAGGTGCACGCCCGCGGCGCGCGCCTTCTGCGCCAGCCGCGCGATCAGCTCCTCGACCTTCTTGCCGACGATCATCATCATGTCGGCGAATTCGTCGATGATGACCACCACGAACGGCAGCGGCTGCAGCGGTTGCGCCACGCCGTGCGGCGCATCGGGATCGGCCTTGAACAGCGGATCGAGCAGCGGCTGGCCCGCGGCCTCGGCGTCGCGCACCTTCTTGTTGAACCCCGCAAGGTTGCGCACGCCCACCGCGGCCATCAGCTTGTAGCGGCGCTCCATCTCGGCGACGCACCAGCGCAGCGCGTTCGCGGCCTCCTTCATGTCGGTCACGACCGGCGCCAGCAGGTGCGGGATCCGGTCGTACACCGACAGTTCCAGCATCTTGGGATCGATCATGATCAGGCGCACGTCGGCCGGTCGCGCCTTGAACAGCAGCGACAGCACCATCGCGTTCAACGCGACGGACTTGCCCGAGCCCGTCGTGCCCGCGACCAGCAGGTGCGGCATCTTCTGCAGATCGACCACCACCGGACGTCCGCCGATGTCCTTGCCCAGCGCCAGCGAGATCGGCGAGCGCGCATCGCCGTATTCGCGGGAGTTCAGGATTTCCGAGAGATACACGATCTCGCGGTGCGCGTTGGGGATTTCCAGGCCGATCACGTTCTTGCCTGGGATCACGTCCACCACGCGCACGCTGACCAACGACAGCCCCCTCGCGATGTCCTTGTCCAGCGACGAGATCTGGCTGCCGCGTATGCCCGGCGCGGGTTCCAGCTCGAAGCGCGTGATCACCGGCCCCGGGTGGGCGCTGACCACGCGCGCATCGATCCGGAAATCCTTGAGCTTCATCTCGACCTGGCGGGAAAGCACCTCCAGGGTTTCCTCGGAGTAGCCCTTGCCCTGCTGTGCCGGCGGCTCCTCCAGCAGCGACAGCGGCGGCAATTCGCCCTCCGAGGCCGCACCGGTGAACAGCGGGATCTGGTTTTCGCGCTTGGCGCGTTCGCTCTTGACGATCGGCGCGGGCGCCGGCTCGATCCGGACCGGCTCGCGTTTGGCCAGCCTGGCGGTCTCCTCCTTGCGCACGGCTTCGCGTTCCACCCGCGCGGCGCGTGCGGCGAGGGTTTCCGGCGCACGCTTGAGCTTGCCGCCGAACCACGCGCCTGCCGCCAGCACGCCGCGCCCGGTGGCATCCATCACCCGGAACCACGACAGCCCGGTGGCCAGCGTGACCGCCACCAGGAACAGCGCAAGCAGGAACAGCGTCGCGCCCAGCGCGCCGAAGGCCGCCACCAGCACCTCGCCGCCGGCGCGGCCCAGGATGCCGCCCGCGTGCGCGGGCGGCGCGTCGGGCGCGCTGTTGTGCAGCCACGCCAGTCCGCAACCACCGACGAAGAACGCGACGAAGCCGATCAACCGCAACGTCGGTTCCAGCTTGCCCTTGCCCGTCTCGCCCCGCCAGCCTCGCAGCACGCCGAGGGCCAGCGCGATCAGCAGCAGCGGAAACGCGTAGGCGAACGCGCCGAACAGGTTGAACAGCAGATCGGCCAGGTACGCGCCGACCACGCCGCCGAAGTTGTGCACGCCGGCGCCGGGCTGGCCCGCACTCGACCAGCCCGGATCGTGCGCGCTGTAAGTGAGCAGGCACGCGAACAGGTACAGCGCCAGCGGAAACAGCAGCAGCGCCGCCGCCTCGCGCAGCAGGCGCCGGGTGCGCTCGCTGAGTCCGCCACTGCTGTCTGTCTTGGCCTGGGCGCGTGCCACGCGTTGTCTAGCCTGCCTTCCGCACGAGGAACGATGGCGAATATACCGCCATTTGGGTTGCGGCTTGGCGAACCGTATGCCGCGGTTCCGTCCCCCTGTCCGTGCCTTGTTTCAAATGCCGATGTCCGTGTCCAGATGCTTCGCGCCCGGCGCGCGGGCGACATGTGTTTCGGCAAAAGCCGTCAGAGGAGTCCGCAGCGTGACGCACACGATGTGCGCCCGTTCGCCGCAGGCACAGAGACGTGTCGAGATGCCGAGCGACCGGCAGCGATGCCGGGCCGGATTGTCGCTTCAGGGATGCATGCCCGCGAGGTCCGATCCGGTCCGAAGGCCAGGCAGGAGAAACCGGCGCGCCCGCGGTGGAGCGGGCGGAACCGGACACGGACGTCACCACAAGACGGTGCTTGCCGGCGACACCGGCGATGCCGGCGCAACCCGGGTCAGAGTTTCATGCCCTTCAGGGCGGGGTGCACCAGCTCGCCGTCGGCGACGTTGATGCCGCTGGCCAGCACCGCGTCCTTGCGCCAGTTCTTCTGCGCGAGGCGCAGCACGTACGGCAGGATCGCCGCCGAGATCGCCTGCGAGGAGGTCTGCGGCACCGCGCCCGGCATGTTGGTGACGCAGAAGTGCGTCACGCCATCGATCACGTAGGTCGGGTTCTTCCAGGTGGTCGGCCTGGAAGTCTCGAAGCAGCCGCCCTGATCGATCGAGATGTCGATCATCACGCTGCCCTTCTCCATCGACTTCACCATCGCCCTGGTGACCACGTGCGGCGCCTTGGCGCTGGGAATCAGCACCGCGCCGATCACCAGGTCCGCGGTCGCGACCTGTTCGGCCACCACCGAATCGTAGGCATACAGCGCGGTGACGTTGCTGCCCAGCGCCATCATCTGTGCCAGACGATCCGGGCGCTTGTCGAAGACCACCACGTTGGCGCCGCCTGCCGCGGCCAGCGCGGCGGACTGGCCGCCGGCCACGCCCGCGCCCAGCACCACGACCTTGCCGCGTTCGGTGGTCGGCATGCCGCCCAGCAGCTTGCCCTTGCCGCCTTCCGGCTGATGCAGCAGGTGCGTGCCGACCTGGGTCGCGATCCGTCCCGCGATCACCGACATCGGCGCCAGCAGAGGCAGCGAGCCGTCGGCTTCCTGCACGCTCTCGAACGCGACGCCGGTCAGGCCGATGTCGAGCAGGTTCCTGGTCAGCTTGGGATCGGGCGCAAGGTGCAGGTAGCAGAACAGCAGGTGGCGCTTTTCCAGGTGCCTCAGGTCGCCCGCGATCGGTTCCTTGACCTTGACGATCAGGTCGGCGGCCGCGTACAGCGCCGCTGCGCCGCGCACCGTTTTCACGCCCACGCGCGCAAACATCTCGTCGGAGAAGCCGCTCTTCTCGCCCGCGCCGGATTGCACGAACACTTCGTGGCCGTGCCGCACCAGGTCGGCGCAGGCCGCCGGGACCAGGGCCACGCGGCCCTCGAGGGTCTTGGTTTCTGTGGGAATGCCGATGCGCATGATCGAATCCTTGGGAAGATCGGAAAACGTGTCGTGCTTGAAATGCCGCCCGGAACTCCCCATCCTGCCGCATCCGTCGCCGCTGATGCGCAAGTCCGGACCCGCGACGAACGGAAGTCACGGCACATCGCACCGGCCGGGATCGCAGCGCCGCACTTCGCATGGCGGCGGATGCAAGGAAAGGTCCTGCGGGCCACGAATCAACCGAAGGATTATACATGAGCACCTTGAAGCACAGCCGCCTCCTGATCCTGGGCTCCGGCCCGGCAGGCTATACCGCGGCGGTGTACGCGGCGCGCGCCAACCTGAAGCCCACGCTGATCACCGGCATCGCGCAGGGCGGCCAGTTGATGACCACCACCGACGTGGACAACTGGCCCGGTGACGCAAAGGGCGTGCAGGGGCCAGAACTGATGCAGCGGATGGCCGAGCACGCCGAACGTTTCCGGACCGAAATGATCTTCGACCACATCCACTCTGCGGATCTGCGCCAGCGTCCGTTCCGGCTCAAGGGCGACAGCGGCGAATACAGTTGCGACGCATTGATCATCGCCACCGGCGCGACCGCGAAGTATCTCGGGCTCGCTTCCGAGGAGCATTACAAGGGCAAGGGCGTGTCGGCCTGCGCGACCTGCGACGGCTTCTTCTTCCGCGACCAGGACGTGGCGGTGATCGGCGGCGGCAACACCGCGGTCGAGGAAGCGCTGTACCTCGCCAACATCTGCCGCAAGGTCACGCTGGTGCACCGGCGCGACAGGCTGCGCGCCGAGAAGATACTGCAGGACAAGCTGTTCGAGAAAGCCGCCGCGGGCAGGGTCGAACTGGTGTGGAACCACACCGTGGACGAGGTGCTGGGCGACGGCACCGGCGTCACCGGATTGCGGCTGGTCAATACGCTGGACGGCGGCAAGCGCGACATCGCGGTCACCGGCATGTTCGTCGCGATCGGCCACACGCCCAACACCGGCGTGTTCGAGGGCCAGCTCGATATGCGCAACGGCTACATCAGGATCAGGAGCGGCCTAGAGGGCAATGCCACCGCAACCTCGGTGCCCGGCGTATTCGCCGCCGGCGACGTGGCCGATCACGTCTATCGCCAGGCCGTCACCTCCGCCGGCTTCGGATGCATGGCCGCGCTGGATGCGGAGAAGTATCTCGATTCGATCGGGCTGGCGGGCTGAACCGACGCGATCGACCCATGCCTTGAGCACGCGCGCCGGAAAGGCGCGCGAACGTCGGAACCCGCCCGCTGGCGGGCGCAGGGGATGCCGAGGGCAATCGCGTCGGCGGCGTCCGCGCGACGGGTGACGGGCATGTGCCGCGCCACGGGAATGGCTGCCCGTCCTGCCGTGAGCAGGCGCCGGTCTACAATCCCGACATGCTTTCGCTGCGCACGCATACATCGATCGACGAAATCGACGCTGCCGTCTGGGACACGCTCGCTGCCGACGACAATCCGTTCGTGTCGCACGCATTCCTGTCGGGGCTGGAGCGCACCGGCTGCATCCGGGCGGAGTACGGCTGGCGCGCGCAGCACCTGACCCTGCACGACGGCGATGCGCTGGTCGGTGCGCTGCCCCTGTACGTCAAGGGCAATTCGCATGGCGAATACGTGTTCGACTGGTCATGGGCCGACGCCTGGGAACGCGCGGGCGGTGATTACTACCCGAAACTGCTGTGCGCCGTGCCCTACTCGCCCGTCACCGGACCGCGGCTGCTGGCGGGCAGCGGACCGGAATCATCGCGGCGGCGCGTCATGCTGGCCGATGCCTTGCGGCAACTGACCGACCGACTCCGGCTGTCGTCGGCACACGTCGATTTTCTGCCCGGGTCCGAAACCGGCGCGTTCGGCGATGCCTGGCTGGAACGCTCCGACTGGCAATTCCACTGGCGGCGTGATCCGGACTGGCGTGATTTCCTGGATTTCGCTGACGCGCTGACCCACAAGCGCCGCGCGGCGATCCGGCGCGAGCGTCAGCAGGTCGTGAAGGCGGGACTGCATTGCGAATTCCGCGAGGGCGGTTCGCTGACCGATGCCGAATGGCACACGATGCACCGCCTCTACACGCACACCTTCGACGAGAAAGGCAACACCCCCACGCTGACGCCCGGGTTTTTCCGTCATCTCGGTGCGGCGTTTGCGCAACGTTCGCACGTGGCGTTTGCCCGCCGCGGCGGCGGGATCATCGCGGGCGCGCTGTTCCTGTCTTCGCATGACACGCTGTACGGTCGCTACTGGGGTGCACGGGAACACGTGCCGGGGCTGCATTTCGAACTGTGCTACTACCTGGGCATCGAGCATTGCCTGTGGCGCAGGCTCGACCGTTTCGAACCCGGTGCGCAGGGCGAGCACAAGCTGGCGCGCGGTTTCCTGCCGGTGCGCACGCACTCGCGGCACTACCTCGCCGATCCGCGTTTCCGCGACGCGGTGCGCGCGGCGCTGCGGCGTGAAGCCGCGCTGCAGGATGCGCGCGGCGCAGCGCTGCTGGCGCATGCACCGTTCGCGCAACGCGAGGCCGCGCCCGGATGATGCGCATCACGAGACTCGATCCGCGCCGGCCGCAGGCGTTCCCTTCTCCGGAGGACGCCCTGTCCGATCCCAACGGCCTGCTGGCGTTCGGCGGCGACCTTTCGCCGGAACGCCTGCTGGCGGCCTACGCACGGGGGATCTTTCCGTGGTATTCGGAAGGTGATCCGCTGCTGTGGTGGTCGCCCGATCCGCGCTGCATGTTCGCGACCGACGCCGTGCACGTGTCGCGCAGTCTCGCGCGGGCGCTGCGCAGGTCGGCGTGGACATGGAGCATGGATCGCGCCTTCGAGAGCGTGATGCGCGAGTGCGCCGCGCCACGCGCCGGCCAGGACGGCACCTGGATCACCCAGGACATGATCATGGCGTATGCGCGGTTGCACCGGCTCGGCCACGCGCACTCGCTGGAAATCTGGAACGGCGGCAGGCTGGCGGGCGGCATCTACGGCGTCGCGGTCGGCAAGCTGTTCAGCGCGGAATCGATGTTCTCGCGCGAGGACAACGCCTCCAAGGCCGCCCTGCTCGCCCTGTCGCGTGTCCTGCACGCACGCGGCTTTCCTTGGATCGATGCACAGGTGCCCAACCCGCACCTGCTGCGGATGGGCGCGGTCACGCTGCCGCGCGCACGTTTCCTGAAACGGCTGGCGCGACTGGTGACGCTGCCGGATCCCGAAGCGTGGCCGCGCGGAGCAATGCCGGTCTCGATGCTGGCATGAATTCGCCCTGAAACAGGCGTAGATTAGACTCTCCCGACGCGAGGAGTGCACCGCCATGAGCGACAAACCCGATCCCGTCAAGGCCGCGAAGGAAAGTGTCGAATCGACGCGCCGCTTCAGCAAGGGCGTGATGGAATCCGCCCAGCAGATCTGGCTGGCCGGCTTGGGCGCGCTGTCGAGGACGCAGCAGGAAGGCAGCAAGTTCTTCGACACGCTGGTCGAGGAAGGCAGCAAGGTGCAGGAAAAGACGCGCGCCTACACCCGAGAGCAGATCAAGCAGGCGCGCGAGCAGGCCGAGCCGTGGATCGACGAGGCACGCCGCCGCACCAACGACGCGCTGGGCAAGCTGGAAAAGGCGTTCGACGAACGCATCACCCGCGCGGTGCAGCGGCTCGGCATGCCCAGCCGGAAGGACTTCGATGACCTGTCCGCGCGCATCGACGCGCTGCTGCGGGAAGTGCGCGCGGCGGGACCCTCGACCCGCAGGCCCGGCGCACGCAAGTCGGCCGGCGTGAAGCCGGGTTCGGCGAAAAAATAGCTCACGGCTGGCACGTTGCATGCTGCGCCGATTCTCGGCGTGCATGCCCGCCCAATCCTCGGAACACCGGAACGATTTCCATGGCCGACGAACTGACCGCCGCATTCGAGCAGGCCGCCGCGGACGTCAAGCAGTTGCGCGAACGTCCGGACAACGACACGCTGCTGAAACTCTACGCGTTGTACAAGCAGGCCTCGGAAGGCGACGTGCACGGCGCCAAACCGGGCTTCTTCGACTTCGTCGGCACCGCCAAGTACGAGGCATGGTCGAAACTGCGCGGGATGGACCGCGACGAGGCGCGCAGGAAATACATCGAGCTGGTGCGCAAGCTGGAATCCCCCACGCCGGGAAAGCCCTGAGCCAATCCAGCCGGAATTCGTCGGGACCCGCCGGATTGGGCACACGCCCGGACTCGGCTTCGCACGTCGAGCAGCTGCAACGAATGCGTGCTTGATGTGCGCGCGGCACACCCTTGCGCCGTCCGGAAACCATCACGAATCGGGGTTTCCCTGGCGCAGTCGGAGCCAACGCTCCGCGCACGCACGCAGACAGACGCGGGGAGACAAAAAGAACAGCGCGCTCAATCCAACCGTTTGCTCGGGTCCCGTCTGCGTGTTGCGCGTTGGCCCGCGGACTGCCGTTGCATGGCTTCCGCCACCGCCCGCTCGCGTTCGCCGGGTGCCGCGGCCAGCCCGGCGCGCGCACCCTCGCGGTCGGCGTCGCTGCGGTTCTGGCTGAGCTTGTAGCGCCCGATCAGGCTCTCGATCCGCAGTTCGATGCCCACGATGTGGCGCATCTCGGCACGCACGTAGTCGTCCGGCGCGTCGGTGACACACCAGCGATGCTCGCGATGCCGTTCGTGGTGGTCGGTGAGGCGGGTCAGGAGGTCGTACAGCCGCGCCTCGTCGTCGAACGCGGTCAGCGTGCCGCGCGCCTCCACCGCGAGGTAATTCCAGGTCGGTACCTGGCGCGGATCGTCGCGCTTGCCGGGATACCACGACGGCGACACGTAGGCATGCGGCCCCTGCAACACCGCCAGTGCGGGTGCGCCCTTGCCGAGATCGCGCCATTGCGGGTTGTAGCGCGCGAGGTGTCCCACCAGCGTGCCGAACGGACCGCGTTCCGCATCGAGTTCCCAGGGCAGGTAGCTGGTCGCATAGCCCGACACCGGATGCGTCACCAGCAGGCCGAACGCCAGTTCACGGATTGCCGCGTGCAGCACCTCGATGCGTTCTTCGCGAAAGGCGGGGCTGGGATAGGTCATGCCGTTCGATGGACCGGGTCGGTTTCGTTCGTGGGTCGGGTTCGACACCCGGCCACGTAGCGGGTTGATGGGCCTGCCTCAACGCAGAGGCGGCATCCGGATTTCGGGCCCTGTGCCCTCGTGGCGGCGGTCCCACGCGCGCAGCTCGTCGCGCAGCACCGCGATCCGCTGATGGCCCAGCGCATTGCGGTCCTCGTCCAGCAGGTTGCCGTCCAGCAGCTCGGCGATCCGCTGCGCGGCCGGCAGCAGCGTATCCCACGCATCCAGTGCGCTGAGCGGGCCGGGCAGCGTGATGAAGAACGTGAGTCCCGGCGTGGTCAGTTCACCGATCCGGTTCATGTCGAAATAACCGGGCTTGACCATGTTGGCCATGCTGAAGATCGGACCGGCATCGGGCCGGCCATCGACCAGCCGGTGGAAGATGTGCATGTCACCGAACTTGAGACCCGCCTTCTCCGCCGCGACCGCGATGTCGCTGCCCCGGAAATGACCGCCGTGACGGGCCACCAGGTACAGCGTCACGATGCGTTCGACCGGCAGGTCGCGCGGGCGCCTGCCCGGCGCCGGACGCGCCGGTGTTTGCGCAGCCGGGGCGCCGCGCGCGGCGGCGACGGTGGCGCCCAGCCGGTCCAGTTCGCGGTCCATCGCGATGTCGAGATGGCCCTGCCGCGACGCCGTTTCCGGTGCGGCCGCACCGGAATCGCCGATTACGGGTTCGATGCGCTCGTCTCTGCCGCGCCTGAACAGCACGCGCCGCCCCTGCCCCGGCTGGCGTGGCCGGCCGAAGAAATAGATGGCGGCAAGGATGACCACGCCGATGACGGCGATGACGATGCGCAGCGCGTTGGTCGAGATGACGGTCTCCACGGCACGGACTTTAGCAAACCGCGCGTGGCCACGCGCGGCGCTTCCCGAAAGGCGCGGCCACGCGGTCCACGGCCGGGTGCACCGGCCGCTTGCATGCGCAGGAATGCCGGCTACGCGGCAACGCCGGCCAGCTTGGTCGCCTCTTCCAGATCCACCTGCACCAGCCGCGACACGCCCGGTTCGCGCATGGTCACGCCGCACAACTGGTAGGTCATTTCCATCGTGGCCTTGTTGTGGGTGACCACGATGAACTGCACCTTGCCGGACATGTCGCGCACCAGCTGCCCGAAGCGGCCGATGTTGCCCTCGTCCAGTGGCGCGTCCACCTCGTCGAGCAGGCAGAACGGCGCGGGATTGAGATTGAAGATCGAGAACACCAGCGCCACCGCGGTCATTGCTTTCTCGCCGCCCGAGAGTAGCGAGATGTGGCTGTTCCGCTTGCCCGGCGGCCGCGCCATCATGGTCACGCCGGCGTCCAGCAGGTCCTCGCCGGTGAGCTCCAGATAGGCGTGCCCGCCGCCGAACAGCCTGGGGAACAGCTCCTGGAACCCGGCGTTGACGCGGTCGAAGGTTTCCTTGAAACGCTGGCGGGTCTCGCGGTCGATCTTGTGGATCGCGTTCTCCAGCGTTTCCAGCGCGGTGGTGAGGTCGGTCATTTGCGCGTCGAGGTATTCCTTGCGTTGCGCGGCCTCGGCATGTTCGGTGATCGCGGCGAGGTTGACCGGCTCCAGCCGGGCGATCCTCGCGTCGAGATCGGCGATCTTTTCCTGCCACGCGTCGGGCTGCACCTCGTCGGAGAGATTGGCCAGCAGCGGCTCGATCTCCAGGCCCGCCGCGCGGATCGCCTCGGCATGCTGTTCGGCGTGCATGCGCTGGCTCTGTTCCTCCAGCCGCAGCTTTTCCAGTGCGTCGCGTTCGCCGGCCATGGATTGCTCGATCGCATGACGCTGCTGTTCGAGCTGGCGCAATTCGCCGGCGGCCTCCTCCACCAGCTTGCGCGCCTCGACCAGCCTGCGGTCAACCATCAGGCGCTGGTCCAGGCAGAGCTGGCGCTCGCGCTCCAGCACGGCACTGGGATCGTTGTCGGCCGCGAGCTGCGCATCGAGACCGGCGCGATGCGTTTCCAGTTGCGCGCGCTGCGCCTCCAGACGCTGCAGCGATTGCTCTACGGACGCCAGCGCGGCCCGCTTCGATTCCAGCGCCAGCGCGTGACGGTGCGCCGCGTCGGCGGCTTCCTGCGCGTCGGCGCGCGCGGCTTCGCGGCATTCCAGCAATTGCCGGCGCTCGCCTTCCAGCGCCGCACGGGTCTGTTCGTGCTCGCCCATGTATGCGACCGCCGTTTCCATCCGCGCGCGCGCCGCATGGAGCAGCGATTCGTTTTCGGCGAGCCGGCGCTCCAGCTCGTCGAGTTCGCCGTCGATCGCCTGCAGGCGCGCGGCAGCGCTGTCGATCCGGCCCTGCCGGCTCTGCAGTTCGCCCGCCAGTTCCGACAGCCTCCGATGCGCACCGTACAGTTCGCGTTGCAGGTCGTCGCGCGCCTGCTCGGCGGCGAGGCGCTGGTCGCGCACCTCGGCCTGGCGCTGCTGCAATTCGGCCAGACGCTGTTCGATCGCGGCCAGTTCCGCCGAGGCTTCCTGCAGTTCGCGCTCGCGCGAGATCACGCCCATCTGGCCGCCTTCGGTGCGGCGCACCCGCGCGAAGCCGGGGCCCAGCCACACGCCGTCGCGGGTGATCACACTCGCCGGCGCATGCAGGCCTGCCGCGATCGAACGCGCCTCGTCCAGCGTTTCCGCACAGCGCACCTGCGCCAGCATCGCCAGTGCCGCGGCGGGGCCGCGCGCGCGCGCGGCCAGCGTGCCGTGCGCGCCGTGCGCGTCGCCCTCGCCCCCGCCGATCAGGCTGATGTCGGTTTGCGCGACCTGCGCCAGTTCACCCGCCAGCGAAGCGGGATCATCGACCAGCACGCCCTCCAGCAGGCCGGCCAGCACGGTTTCCACCGCGCGTTCCCAGCCGGCATCGACCTTCAGGCGCACACCCAGCCGGTCGCAGTCGGACAAGCCGACCTTTTCGAGCCATTCCCGTGCGGCGTCGCGGTCGCGCCCGAGGGCGGCGCGCTGCAGGGCTTCCAGCGATGCCACCCGCCCGCGCAAGGCCTGACGCTGCGCATTGGCCTCGCCCAGCCAGGCCTGCGCCTGACGCTCCTCGCCCAGCAGGCGCTCGGCCTCGGCCTTGCGCTTTTCCAGCTCGGCGGCCTGCGACTCGACCAGCGACCTGTGCGATTCGTGCTCCTGCTGCAGGCCGCCGGCGGCGGTGCGCAGGGCTTCCAGGTCCAGCGCGGCGCGCTCGTCGCGCAGGGCCTCGCGGCGGCGCGCCAGATCCAACGCCTGGCGGTCGAGGTGGTCGATGTGGGTGCGCTCGACCTCGGCCTCGCGCGAGGTCGAGGCCGACCGTCCCGCGTGCGCCTCCCAGCGCTCCTGCCACGCGGCGTGCGCGCGCTCGGCTTCGGCCAGCGCCGCAGCGGCGCGTTCGGCGGTTTCCCGCAGCCGTGCGGCCTCGGGTTCGCCCTCGGCGATCGCGGACTCGAGTTCCGCCTTCTGCGCGCGGTCGGCGTCGATGTGCGCGGTGAGCTCGTTCCACGAGCGCTCGGCCTCCTCGCGCGCCTGCTGCAGACGCTCGACCATCTCGTGGTGATGCCGGATCTGCTGCTCGACCCGGGCCAGCTCCGCGCCGATGCGATAGACCTCCGCCTGCACCGCATTCATCGCCTCGACGTGCTGCTGGTGCTGCTCGCGTCCGGACTCGATCCGCGCTTCCAGATGGCGCTGCTCCGCAAGCCTGCCATCCAGCGTGGTTTCCGCTTCGCGCAGGGCCTGCTGCAGGGCCTCGTGCCGGGCGCTGAGCGCGCGGTAGCTCAATGCGCGCAGTTCCGCCTCGCGGTGCGTGCGTTCCTCCTTCAGCTTCTTCCAGCGCTCCGCCGCGCGCGCCTGGCGGTTCAGGTGTTCGAGCTGCTTTTCGACCTCGTCGCGCACGTCGCGCACGCGATCGAGGTTTTCGCGCGTGGCCTTGATCCGGCTTTCGGTTTCCTTGCGCCGTTCCTTGTAGCGCGACACGCCGGCGGCTTCCTCGAGGTGCATGCGCAACTGCTCGGGACGCGATTCCACGATCTCGGAAATCACGCCCTGCTCGATGATCGAATAGCTGCGCGCACCAAGCCCCGTGCCCAAGAACAGGTCGGTGATGTCGCGGCGGCGGCAACGCACGCCGTTGAGGAAGTAATCCGATTGCGAGTCGCGCCCGACGGTGCGCTTCACCGAGATCTCGTTGAAACCCGCGTACTCGCCGCCGATCGCGCCGTCGGAGTTGTCGAAGACCAGTTCGACCGTCGCCTGCCCGACCGGTTTGCGGCCGGACGAACCGGAGAAGATCACGTCGGTCAGCGCCTCGCCGCGCAGCCGGCTGGCGGCGCTCTCGCCCATCACCCAGCGGATCGCGTCGATGATGTTGGATTTGCCGCAGCCGTTGGGCCCGACGATGCCGGTCAGGTTGGTCGGAAAATGCAGGATCGTGGGGTCGACGAACGACTTGAAACCGGCCAGCTTGATGGTGGTCAGGCGCATGGGTCAGGGGTCGTGGAATGCAACGGGTCCGGAACGGGAGATCGCATTGTAGGGGGCATGCACGCAGGCGACGACGGTTGCCGTTCCCGGCGGAAAAGCTCCGTGGCCGCGTGCACGCGCGCTCCTGCATCGCGGCTCTCCGCCGCGGGGAATGCGCCACTGTGCCAAACGCGAGCGGATCGCGCAACGCACGCGATTTCCGTCTCGACTACGGCTGACGAATGTTTCGTAACTCATTGACTGTCAGTGATACGTGCCGTGGCTCGCCGTTTCATCCGGTGCCCTCGCCTCGATCGCCAGCGCATGGATGCCTTGGCCCAGCAACTCGTCCAGCGCCGCGTACACCAGCCGATGCCGTTCGATCGGGCTTTTGTCGGCGAACGCGGCACTGACGATGCGTACACGAAAGTGGCCCGAACCCTCGCCGGCATGACCGATATGCAGATGCCCCTCGTCGATCACCTCCAGCGACTGCGGGTGCAACGCGGCGGCCAGCTTCGCGTGGATGTCCTCGACCGTGGCCGCGCTCATGGCAGCGTCTTGCGGAAGGGCCGAACGCCGACTTCGCGGTACACGCCCGCTGAAACGTAAGGATCGGCCTGCGCCCATGCGCGCGCCGCTTCCAGATCCTCGAACTCGGCAATGATCAGGCTGCCTTCGAAACCGGCCGGCCCGGGATCCTCCGCATCGATCTTTGGAAACGGCCCGGCCAGCAGCAGGCGGCCTTGATCCAGCAACTGTTGCAGGCGCGCGAGATGCGCAGCGCGCGCGGCCTTGCGCGCTTCCAGCGAATTGTCGTTGTCGAGGGCGAGGATGGCGTACCACATGGGAGACAGAAATCGGGAATCGGGAATCGGAGAAGCGTGACAACATCGTCATTCCGGCAAAGACCGGAATCCAGTGACTTTGCTTTTTTACCGCACACAGCTTGCCATCCTTGGCGCTGGATCCCGGCCAATCCATGGCCGGGATGACTTTGTTCTATTTCTGCGGCTTCACAACGGAAGGTGTTGCGATCGCAGATGCGGTCGCCGCTGCGCTTCCGGATAACTGAACTTCGGGTCTCATGTAAGGAAACAGCAGCACATCCCGGATCGACGGCACGTCCGCCAGCAGCATCACCAGCCGGTCGATGCCCACGCCCAGTCCGCCGGTCGGCGGCAGGCCGTATTCCAGCGCGCGGATGTAGTCAGCGTCGAAGTGCATGGCTTCCAGATCGCCGTGTTCCTTGGCCTCGACTTGCGCGCGGAAGCGCGCGGCCTGATCCTCCGGATCGTTCAATTCGGAAAAGCCGTTCGCCAGTTCCCTGCCGCCGATGAACAGTTCGAAGCGGTCGGTGACCTCCGGATCGGAATCCGAAGCGCGCGCCAGCGGCGAAACTTCGGTCGGATACTGCGTGATGAACGTCGGCTGCACCAGCGTGTGCTCGACCGTCTTCTCGAAAATTTCCAGCAGCAGCTTGCCCCAGCCGTATTCGGCCTTCACCGGCACTTTCAGCCGTGTGCAATGCGCGCGCAGCGCGGCGACATCGCGCAACTCGTGCATCCCGATTTCCGGGTTGTGCTCGCGCACCGCATCGGCCAGCGTCCAGCGCTTGAACGGCGGCCCCAGATCGATCGCGCGGCCCTCCCATTCCAGCGCGGTGCGGCCCAGCACCGCCTTCGCGGTCTCGCGCACCATCGCCTCGGTCAGATCCATGATCTCGATGTAGGTGGCGTAGGCCTGATACAACTCCAGCATCGTGAACTCGGGGTTGTGCCGGGTGGACACGCCCTCGTTGCGGAAGTTGCGGTTGATCTCGTACACGCGCTCGAAGCCGCCCACGACGAGGCGCTTCAGGTACAGCTCCGGCGCCACGCGCAGATAGAGATCGATGTCCAGCGCGTTGTGATGCGTGACGAACGGCCGCGCGGTGGCGCCGCCCGGGATCACGTGCATCATCGGCGTTTCCACTTCCATGAAACGGCGCGGCTCGGCTTCCAGCCATTTGCGGATGAAGCCGATCGTGCGCGAGCGCAGTTCGAAGGTGCGGCGCGCTTCGGGCGTGACGATCAGATCGACATAGCGCTGGCGGTAACGCTGCTCGACATCCGCCAGCCCGTGCCACTTGTCCGGCAGCGGCCGCAATGATTTCGTCAGCAACCGGATCGATTCCACCGCCACCGACAGCTCGCCGGTCCTGGTGCGCATCAGCGTGCCTTGCGCGCCGACGATGTCGCCGATGTCCCAGCCTTTGAACACCTCGTAGGCGTCGCCCAGCGCGCTGGCCTGCAGGAACAACTGGATCGCGCCGGTCATGTCCTGCACGCGTGCAAAACTGGCCTTGCCCATCACGCGCTTGCCGAGCAACCTTCCGGCAACGCACACCCGCCGCGCCTGCGCCGCCAGCGCCGCGGCATCCACGCCTTCGGTTTCCTTTTGCAGATCGCCCGCGAAGGCATCGGGGCGAAAATCGTTGGGAAACGCCACGCCCCGCACGCGCAACGCGCGCAGTTTTTCGCGGCGTTCGGCGACGAGTTTGTTTTCGTCGGCTGTTGCCTGGATGGGATTGCCGGGTTCGTCGGCGTTCATGGCGAGATCAGCGGGTTTCGGGTCTTGAGGGCGGGAAAACGCGAAAAGTCGCGATCGGCGCTCCACAACTCCCTGACGCCATGCGCCATGCAGATCGCCGCGATCCGCGCATCGTGCACCATCGGGCCGCGCACGTCACCTTGACGCAGCAGCCGCGCCAGCAACTCGAAATGATCAGGACCTTCGCCGATCAGGTTCAGCTCGGGGGATTGCACCCATGCGCGCAACATTCCCAGGGCCTGCTCCGGGGTCGAGGGCAGCACGAAAATCCGGGCGTCCGTCACCACGCGATAGAATTCATGGACGCACGGCCAGGGGATGGCCCAGCGTTGCCGGCGGCCGACGAGGTCCGCGAGCGCGGCGGCGGCGCGCGGATGCCAGTCCACATCGGCGCGGTGCGCCCACACCAGCAGATTGGTGTCGACCGCGATCAACGGTCGTTCGCCATCTGCAGTATGCCCTGCCAACCTGCCTTTCTGGCTTCCGGCGTCAGCCCCTTCCTGCCCGTCACCACCGGTTTGTACACATAGGGCGTGACGTGGTCGCGGCGCTCCAGCGCCAGTTGCAATCCCTCCTCGACCAGCGTGCGCAGGGTGACGTTCTGGCTGCGCTGCACTCGCCGGGCACGCTTCATCAACGAGTCGGCGATTTCGACGGTGGTTTTCATATGGCTACCCATATCGGCTTGTACGCCTATCCATATCGTAGTGTGCCGACAGCCCGCCATCAAGCGCCGACCCGTTTCGCTCCCGCTTCCAGTCCCATCTTCAGGCTCGCCTCGACGAATTCGTCCAGGTCGCCGTCCAGCACGCGCTGGGTGTCGGTGCGCTCCACGCCGGTGCGCAGGTCCTTGATGCGGGATTGATCGAGCACGTAGTTGCGGATCTGGCTGCCCCAGCCCACGTCGGACTTGGTGGCTTCCAGCGCGGCCTTTTCGGCGTTGCGCTTCTGCAACTCCATTTCGTACAGCTTCGCGCGCAGCATCTTCATTGCGCGGTCGCGGTTGGCGTGCTGCGAGCGTTCGGTCTGGCAGGCCACCACGATGCCCGACGGCACGTGCGTGATGCGCACGGCCGATTCGGTCTTGTTGACGTGCTGGCCGCCGGCGCCGGAGGAGCGATAGACGTCGGTTTTGAGGTCGGCCGGGTTGATCTCGATGTCGATGTCGTCGTCAACTTCCGGCGACACGAACACCGAGGCGAAACTGGTATGCCGGCGGTTGTCGGAATCAAACGGGGATTTCCGGACCAGCCGGTGCACGCCGATTTCGGTCTTCAGCCAGCCGTAGGCGTAATCGCCCTCGACGCGGAATGTTGCCGACTTGATGCCCGCCACTTCGCCCGCGCTCATCTCCAGCAGTTCGGTCTGCCAGCCCTTGCCCTCGCACCAGCGCAGATACATCCGCAGCAGCATCTCGGCCCAGTCCTGCGCCTCGGTGCCGCCCGCGCCGGCCTGGATGTCCACGAAGGCGTTGGCCGCGTCCATCTCACCGGAAAACATCCGCTGGAATTCCAGCTTCTCGACGCGCGCGGCCAGCGCATCGACATCGCGTGCGATGGTCTGCACCGAAGCCTCGTCGTCCTCCGACGCAGCCAGGTCCAGCAATTCACCGGCGTCGTCCAGGCCGGAATCGATCCGGTCCAGCCCTTCCACGATTTCGGTCAGGCGCGCGCGCTCGCGGCCCAGCTCCTGGGCGCGCGGCGGATCGTCCCAGACGTTCGGGCTTTCCAGTTCGCGGCTTACTTCTTCCAGGCGTTCGCGCTTGGAAGCGTAGTCAAAGATACCCCCGTAGCGAAGCGACACGATCGCGCAGATCGGCTATGCGGGCGTGGATCGGATTGGTCTCGAGCATGGCCTTGGCGAAATCGAAAGGGTGTGCGATGTTAGCAAAAACACGCGCGATATTTGACACCTGTCACTGGCTTGGTGCGCATCGCGGACTCATTGTTGCCGCGACACCCGGAGGATACGGCCGTGCAGGACAGCCAGACTTCGACTCCGCGCCGTTACCCATGGCGCCTGTTCCCCGCCGCTTTCGTGATCGGTATCGGCCTGTTGTTCTTGTTGAACAATCTGGGCGTACGGCTTGGCTTTCTGCTGCGCGGAAACGGGTGGGCCACTTTCATCCTGCTCGCCGCGCTGGCACCGCTCGTGCGCGCGATCGAGGTGTACCGCGCGCGCGGCCGATTCGACAGGGTAACGGCCTATTACCTGCTCGCGACGTGCAGCGTGGCGCAGGTGGGCGCCATGTTTCCATTCGGACTGGACTGGGCGGTGTGGTGGCCGTTGTTCGTGATACTGGGGGCCTGTGCACCCTGGCGTGCGGCCGCCACTATCGCAGTCACTGTCGGGATGGCACGGATCACGACGCGACGGTCAAGCACTGAACCGGCTCACCCATTCCGCAAAGCGATCCACGAATTTCTGCAGGAAATCGCGCGTGCTGTCCACGGTGACGCTGCCGTCGTCGGCCACCAGGCCTTCCTTGAACTGCACAAAGGCCTCCGGCTGATCGAGCAGGTGCACGTCGAGGTAGGCACAGATATTGCGCAGGTGCTGCTGCGCCAGCGCGGTGCCGATCGCGCCGGCGGAGGTGCCGATCAGCGCGCCGGGTTTGCCTGCGAACGCGCTTTGCCCGTAGGGACGTGAAGCGATGTCAATGGCGTTCTTCAACACGCCCGGCACCGAGCGGTTGTATTCGGGCGTCACGAACAGCACGCCGTCTGCGGAAGCGATCTGCTGTTTCATCTTCACCGCGGCCGGCGGGTATTCGCGCTCGTGATCCTGGTTGAACAGCGGCAGGTCGCCGATGTCGATGTATCCGAAGGCGAGCTTGCCCTCGGCCAGTTTCTCCAGTGCGTGCGCCAGTTTCCGGTTGATGGATTCCTTGCGCAGACTGCCGACCAGCACCGCGATTTTCGTGGTCATAGTGCGCTCTCCCTGCGCGTGAAAGCGGTCATCCAAGACCGCACTCTTGACAAGAGCAATTCACACGCGTTGGTCATGTCAAAACTCCTTTTCAAGGTTTGACGAACTAGGGCTTGACGAACTTCAGCGTCATCCGGTCCGATTCGCCGATCGCCTTCATCTTCGCGTGCTCGCTGTCCGGCCCGGACAGGTCCGGCGGCAGCCGGTGCACGTTGATGTCCTCAGGGTCGTTCGGGTTGGCGTTGATTTCCGATACGCCCGCGAGGCGGAAGCCGGTCTTCAGGCCCAGCTCGATCACGTAGTCCTCGGGCAGCCGGTGCAACGTTTTCGAACTCACCGCCGCGTCCGCGAACGGCTTGGCGCGATGCTCGGTGACGCCGAACACCCCGCCCGGCTTCAACACGTCGTACGCGGCCTTGAACACCGCGGCCAACGTTTCGGGGCTGTTGTTCATCCAGTCGTGCAGATTGCGGAACGTCAGCACCATGTCCGCGGAATTGTCCGGCCCGAGGTTCACCTGCGCGGGCGGTGCAAACGGAATCACCTTCTCGACGTGGCCGTATACCGCGGGATCGGCCTTGAGCATCTGCTCGAACTTGCTCGGCCCGTTGCCGCGCGGCGGTGACGCCGCCTCGATCAGGTGTCCGTGCGCGTACAGGAACGGCGCCAGGATCTCGGTGTACCAGCCACCGCCGGGCGCCAGCTCCACCACGGTCATGTCCGGCTTGATCCCGAAGAATTCCAGCGTCTCGACCGGGTGGCGGTACCGGTCGCGTGCCTTGTTGGCCTCGGAACGCCACTTGCCCGCCACCGCCTGCTTCAGCATAGCCGCTGTGTCGCCGGTGGCGGCGATCGGGCCGGCATCAGCAGCGAAAACCGGGCCCGCACCCAACAGGGCAACGGCCGGAACCAGGAACAAGGCGACCAGGCCTTTACGCGCAAACATGGCAAGTCCTCCACACAAAGAGCCGGCAGCATACGCCCGAATTCGTCATCTGGCCGTGAAAATCCTCCCCGCGGCCGACCCGTCCAGTCCCGACGCATCGGGGTACAGTGGCCACGGCCATCCCGGCGCCATCATGTTCATACGGAGCACCTCATGTCACGCCGCACCCTCAATCTCGACGACCGGCTGTACCAGTACCTTCTCGACCACTCGCTGCGCGAGCACCCCGAACAGGCCGCCCTGCGAGAAGCGACGCGGAAACACCCTCGCGCGAGCATGCAGATCTCGCCCGAGCAGGGCCAGTTCATGCAGCTACTGGTCAAGCTGATCGGCGCGCGGCGCTGCATCGAGATCGGCACCTTCACCGGCTACAGCGCGTTGAGCGTGGCGCTGGCGCTGCCGGACGACGGCCGCATCCTCGCCTGCGACATCAGCGAGGAATACACCTCGATCGGCAAGCCGTACTGGCAGCGCGCGGGCGTCGCGGACAAGATCGAGCTGGTGATCGCGCCTGCCGCGCAAACGCTGTACGCGAGGCTCGCGGCCGGCGAAGCCGGCCGTTACGACTTCGCCTTCATCGACGCCGACAAGACCGGCTACGACGGTTACTACGAACGCTGCCTGAAACTGGTGCGCACCGGGGGTTTGATCGCCTTCGACAATACGCTATGGAGCGGCGACGTGGCCAAACCGGCGCACGACGACGACACCCGCGCGTTGCAGGCATTGAACGACAAGCTGCACCGGGACGAGCGCATCGACCTTTCCATGCTGCCGATCGGTGATGGACTGAGCCTGGTGCGCAAGCGCTGACGCGCCTGCCGCGTTCATGCCGGTTCGAGGTGCCGCACCAGCAGACGCAACGAATCGCGGCCCTGCCAGTCGTTGATCGTCAACTCGTAGGCAATGCGCAAGGGCGCGTTCAATGGCATCCGGTCATCCGCATTGAACCACACCGCGTCGTGCATCCGGCCATCGCGCGGATCCCGCAGACGCAGGCGCCTGTGCGCGCCGTCCGCACCCAACGGATCGCAGCCGACGCATTCGAATACGTTGTCGAACAAGGGCGGCGGAAAGCCCTGTCCCCACGGGCCGGCCCATCGCAGTTGCCGCGCCAGTTCCGGATCGAAATCGGCCGGCATCAGCTCGCCGTCGCTGTGGAGCACGGGCTGCAGCGATTCCGGCACGATCCGTTCACGCACCACGAGGTCGAACACCTCGGCAAAGCGCGTGTAATTCGACCTTTTCAGCGTCAATCCTGCCGCCATCGCATGACCGCCGAAGCGATCGATCAGGCCCGGACAACGTGCATCGACCTCGGCCAGCGCATCGCGGACATGGAAGCCCGGCACCGAACGCGCGGAGCCACGCAATTCATCGCCCTCGCCCGCCGGCGCGAACGCCACCACCGGACGGTGCAGACGTTCCTTCATTTTCGATGCCACCAGCCCGACCACGCCCTGGTGCCACGCCGGATCGAACAGCGAGACGCCCAGCACGTCGCGCGCTTCGACGTGCTGCAGTCCGGCGACGGCTTCCTCGACCATCGCCGACTGCAGCGTCTGCCGCTGCGCGTTGATGTCGTGCAGCAGAGCGGCCAGCTCGCGTGCCCGCGCGGGATCGTCGGCCAGCAGGCATTCGATGCCGAGCGAAATGTCTTCCAGCCGGCCCGCCGCGTTGATGCGCGGGCCGATCGCGTAGCCGAGGTCGGCCGCGACCGCCGTTCGCGGGTCGCGGCCGGCAGCCTCGAACAACGCGGTCACACCGGCACACGCCATGCCTTCGCGGATCCGGCGCAGTCCGCCTTCGACCAGCGCGCGGTTGTTGCGGTCCAGCGGCACCAGGTCGGCCACCGTGCCCAGCGCGACCAGGTCGAGCAGTTGCGCCAGATCGACGGTATCGCGCTTCCCCATCCGTGCGCGGAGCTGCAACAGGAGATAGAACGCCACGCCGACACCCGCAAGATTGCCGGGGGCGCAGGCCGTGGCCGGGTCTTTCGATGAGTGCGGCGAGGGCTCGTCGCCCTTTCCTTCCTGCGCACAGGCTGCACGCGCCAGCACGGGGTTGACGATTGCATCGGCATCCGGCAGCCGCTCGCCCGGCAGGTGATGATCGGTCACGATCACCCGGCTGCCGCGCGCCTTGGCCGCGGCCACGCCCGCGTGCGCGGCGATGCCGTTGTCCACGGTCACGATCAGGTCGGGAACGGGGTGGATGGTTTCGACCAGCTCGGGCGTCAGGCCGTAGCCGTGCACCGCGCGGTCGGGCACCGCGTAGCCGACGCGGTGCGCGCCCAGCATCCGGAGTCCGCGCACCGCCACCGCGCAACCGGTTGCGCCGTCGCAGTCGTAATCGCCCGCAATCACGATGCGGCCATCGTGCGCGATCACCTCGCCCAGCATTTCCGCGGCGCGCCCGATGCCGTGCATGCCGTCCGGCGGCAACAGGCCGGACAGGCGATGCCCCAGTTCTTCGGGATACGCCACACCGCGCGCGGCATACACGCGCTGCAATACCGGATGGACCCGTGCAGGCCAGTCGCGCGGGCTGCAGGCCGGTTCGCGGCGGACGATGCGCAGACCGGTCATGCCCGACGCGCCACGCCGCGGCCGGGCTTGCGCCAGAACCGCCAGCGGTGCCAGGGCCGGAGCCGGAAGCGCTCCCCGCTGACGAAGGCGAACTCCACCTGCCCGAATCGCCGTTGGCCCAGCGCACGCTGGCATCGCGGCAGCCATTCGTCCGCGATGATCGCGGGATCGGTCGAGGCGAAATCCGCCAGCACCTCGCCTTCACCGCCGTCGATCGCCTGCGCGGCCTCGCTGTCACAGGGAACGTCCGCGCAGGCGCACAGGCCGCGCAGCACACCGTCACTGCCTGCCGCGCGCTGCAAGGCTGTCTGCACCGCGCCGGGCAACCTGCCTGCGCCCCAGAACCACAAGGCGTTGACGGGCAGCCTGCCGGCCGCGACGCGCGCCGCATTGACCGGATGCGCGTGCAGGATCACCTGCGCCTCGTTGAACAGCCGCCGCCACGGACGCCCGCGATCTCCCGCGGGAAGACATTGCAGCAGATCGGCGCCCAGCGCTTGGTCCGGCTCGACGAACGCCGGAAGCGGCGCGCCTTCCGCGACGCGCACGCACCATCCGGACGGCGTATCGATTTCCAGCGGCGCACCCGCATCGCCGAACAGGGTGCGCAATGCGCGGGCCAGACCGTCGGCCTCCTCCCGCGAAAGATCGTCCAGCGGCGAAACCATCAGCCGTGCGCCGGTCGCCTCGCCGCGCACGAACGAGGGATCGGCGCACAGCCACGCGCCCAAGTGCGCATCGCCGGCGTGTGCGCGACGACGCAGGGCTGCCGCAGGCCAGGCCGTTCCCGGAAAGCGGAACAGCGCACGCAGCACCGCACTGCGTCCGGGCGGCGCATCCGGCAGCCGGTCGCCGCGCGCGAGCCAGCGTCGCCAGTCTGCCGCATCGTCGAAACGCGGGAGCGGCGGCAGGATCAGGTGCAGGGTGGACACGGAATCGGGGTTTCGATGGATGGTCGTCGGTGGCTGCGAGTCCGCACCTGCTCCCTGCCCCTGCTGGCCGCGCACTCAATCGCCGCAGCGTACCGCCACGATGTCGAAGCTGCGTCTGCCGCCGGGCGCATCGAACTCGAACGAGTCGCCCTCGCGCTTGCCGATCAGCGCGCGCGCGATCGGCGAGGACACCGCAATCAGGCTGCGCTTGATGTCGGCTTCCACGTCACCCACGATCTGGTAGGTGACGACCTCGCCGCTCTCGGAATCCTCGAGATCGACCACCGCACCGAACACCACCTTGCCGTCCGCAGGCAGCGCGGCGGTGTCGATGATCTGTGCGTTGGCCAGAGCGGCCTCGATCCGGTGGATACGGCCCTCGATGAAGCTCTGCTGCTCGCGCGCGGCGTGGTACTCCGCATTCTCGCTGAGGTCGCCGTGCGCGCGCGCCTCGGCGATCGCGGCGATCACGTGCGGGCGATCGACCGACTTCAGCCGTTCCAGCTCCTTGCGCAGACGCTCCGCGCCGGCCTTGGTCATGGGTGCTCTTGGCATGGCCGAAATCCTCGCTCGCACGCCGTGTGGCGTGCCTCTGTCCAGTCCGGTGATGAAATGATTTTCCGATCTTCGCGACGCGTCATGCAACCCGCGCCGCGCCGGTGCGGGAACCCGCGACCGGCTGCCCGAACTCGGCGTGCAGTTCCTGCAGGCTGATCACCGCACCGCGTCCCCGGAAATCCAGCGAGTGCAGCAGCGCGGCCGCACCCGCGACCGTGGTCGAATACGTCACGTGCTGCTGCAGCGCCTCGCGGCGGATCGAAAACGAGTCGGCGATCGCCTGCCGCCCTTCGGTGGTGTTGACGATGTAGGCGATCTCGCCGTTCTTGATCGCATCGACGATGTGCGGACGGCCTTCCAGCACCTTGTTGATCCGTTCGCACTCGATGCCGTGCTCGCGCAGGTAGGCGCAGGTGCCGCCGGTTGCGATCAGCGTGAAACCGCGGCGCAGGAGATCGCGCGCGACTTCCAGCAGGCGCGGCTTGTCGGCGTCGCGCACCGACAGGAACGCCTTGCCGCCGGCGGGTGCCGCGATGTGCGCGGCCTCGTGGCCGCGCGCGAAGGCCTCGCCGAAACTGCGGCCCACGCCCATCACCTCGCCGGTCGAACGCATCTCGGGCCCGAGGATGGGATCGACGTTCTGGAATTTCAGGAACGGAAAGATCGCTTCCTTCACGGACCAGTAATGCGGGATGCGTTCCTGCGTCGCGCCCTGTTCCGCGAGGGTCTTGCCGGCCATGCAGCGCGCGGCGATCTTGGCCAGCGGCCGGCCGGTGGCCTTGGACACGAACGGCACGGTACGCGAGGCGCGCGGATTGACTTCGAGGATATAGACGTCGTCGCCCTGGATCGCGAACTGTGTGTTCATCAATCCGACCACGCGCAGCTCGCGCGCCAGCAGCGTGACCTGACGGCGCAGCTCGTCCTGGATCACGGGCGGCAGCGAATACGGCGGCAGCGAGCACGAGGAGTCGCCCGAATGCACGCCGGCCTCCTCGATGTGCTGCATGATGCCTCCGATCAGCACCGTGCCCTCGGCATCGGCGATGATGTCCACGTCCACCTCGACCGCGTGGTCGAGGAAACGGTCCAGCAGGACCGGCGAGGATTCCGACACGCGCACGGCGTCCCGGATGTAGCGCGCGAGATCCGCGTCGGCGTGCACCACTTCCATCGCGCGGCCGCCCAGCACGTAGCTGGGCCGCACCACCAGCGGATATCCGATCTCGCGCGCCAGCACCAGCGCCTCGTCGGCGGTGCGCGCGATCCGGTTAGGCGGCTGTCTCAGGTGCAGCCGCTCGATCAGTTGCTGGAAGCGTTCGCGGTCCTCGGCAAGGTCGATGGAATCGGGCGAGGTGCCGATGATCGGTACGCCCGCGGCTTCCAGCGCGCGCGCCAGCTTCAGCGGCGTCTGCCCGCCGTACTGCACGATCACGCCTTCCGGCTTTTCCCTGTCGACGATTTCCAGCACGTCCTCCAGCGTCACCGGTTCGAAATACAGCCGGTCGGAGGTGTCGTAATCGGTGGACACGGTTTCCGGATTGCAGTTGACCATGATGGTCTCGAATCCGTCCTCGCGCAGCGCCAGTGCGGCGTGCACGCAGCAGTAGTCGAACTCGATGCCCTGGCCGATCCGGTTGGGGCCGCCGCCCAGCACCATGATCTTGCGGCGGTTCGAAGGATTCGCCTCGCATGCTTCCTCGTAGGTCGAATACATGTAGGCGGTGGTGGTGGCGAATTCGGCCGCGCAGGAATCCACGCGCTTGTACACGGGCCGGATGTCCAGCGTGTGGCGGAGATGCCGCACCGCGGCCTCGTCGGAATCCAGCAGCTTCGCAAGCCGCCTGTCGGAAAAGCCCATGCGCTTCAGCGCGCGCATCCGCGCGGCATCGATCGCCCGCATGCCGCCCGCGCGCACGTCGGCTTCCGCCGCGACGATGTCCTCGATCGCGGCGAGGAACCACGGGTCGATCTTCGACAACTCGTGCACGTCGGCCAGCGACAGGCCCGCGCGGAACGCATCGCCCACGTGGAAGATCCGTTCCGGCCCCGGCTGGCGCAATTCGCGCTTCAGCGATTCCATGCCTTCCGGCGTCTTCCAGTCGATGCCGCCGGAATTCAGGCCGTCGCGGCCGGTTTCGAGACCGCGCAGCGCCTTCTGCAGTGACTCCGCGAACGTGCGCCCGATCGCCATCACCTCGCCCACCGATTTCATCTGGGTGGTGAGATGCGGATCGGCGGCCGGGAACTTCTCGAACGCGAAGCGCGGGATCTTGGTGACGATGTAGTCGATGGCGGGCTCGAACGACGCCGGCGTCTTGCCGCCGGTGATCTCGTTCCTGAGTTCGTCCAGCGTGTAGCCGACCGCGAGCTTGGCGGCCACTTTCGCGATCGGGAAGCCGGTGGCCTTGGACGCCAGTGCGGACGAACGCGACACGCGCGGGTTCATCTCGATCACCACCACGCGGCCGTCGGCGGGATTCACGCCGAACTGCACGTTGCTGCCGCCGGTATCCACGCCGATCTTGCGCAGCACCGCGATCGAATAATCGCGCAGGCGCTGGTATTCCTTGTCGGTCAGCGTCAGCGCCGGCGCCACCGTGATCGAATCGCCGGTGTGCACGCCCATCGGATCGAGGTTCTCGATCGAGCACACGATGATGCAGTTGTCCGCCTTGTCGCGGACCACCTCCATCTCGAATTCCTTCCAGCCCAGCACCGATTCGTCGATCAGCACCTCGTGCACGGGCGAGAGTTCCAGCCCGCGCGCGACGATCTCCTCGAATTCCTCGATGTTGTAGGCGATGCCGCCGCCCGAGCCGCCCAGCGTGAACGAGGGGCGGATGATGCACGGAAAACCGAGCGAGGCCTGCCCCTGGCGTGCCTCGTCCAGCGTGCGCGCGATCACCGACCTCGGCGATGCCAGCCCGATTTCGTCCATGGCCTTGCGGAACAGCTCGCGATCCTCGGCGGTCCGGATCGCCTCGCGCGAGGCGCCGATCAGCTCCACGCCATGGCTGTCCAGCACGCCGCGGTCGGCCAGCTCCAGCGCGCAGTTCAGTGCGGTCTGGCCGCCCATCGTGGGCAGCAGCGCGTCGGGCTTCTCCTTCTCGATGATCTTTTCCAGCGTGCGCCACTCGATAGGTTCGATGTAGACGCGATCGGCCATCTCCGGATCGGTCATGATCGTGGCCGGGTTCGAGTTCACCAGCACCACCCGGTAGCCCTCCTCGCGGAGCGCCTTGCACGCCTGCGCACCCGAGTAGTCGAACTCGCAGGCCTGGCCGATCACGATCGGCCCGGCGCCGATGATCAGGATGGTGTGGAGGTCGGAGCGGCGAGGCATCAGCGGTAGTCCTCGGCTTCTTCGGAGATTCGGGACTCGGGACTCGGGACCCGGGACTCGGATTCAAGCCTGCGGCTCAACGCCTGGTGCAGGCGCAGCAGCATTTGCCCCACCCGATCGCACAGATCGATGGCGATCGTCCGCAATGCATCATCTCCCAGATTCAAGTCTCCTGATAACAGCAACTGGATTTGCAATTCTGCAGACGACCCCACCGCCATCGACACAAAGCGAGCGTAATCCCTGGTCGATGCGCGTGCGTTCCCTTCAGCGATATTCGAAGGAATGGAAATCGCGCTGCGCTGAATCTGGGAACTCAATCCATACCGCTCCTCGTGCGGAAAGGTCGCGGTCAGCTGATACACGGCCTTCGCCAGGTTCATGGACAACTGCCACACCTCGAGCTCGCGGAAATGCGAGGCGCTCATGTCGCTTCCCCCGAGTCCCGAGTCCCGGGTCCCGAGTCCCGCATCAGCTCTGCGAAGCGTTCGAACAGGTACGACACGTCATGCGGCCCCGGGCTGGCCTCGGGATGTCCCTGGAAACAGAACGCCGGGCGGTCGGTGAGCGCAAAGCCCTGCAGCGAACCGTCGAACAGCGAGACGTGGGTCACGCGGGTGTTGGCGGGCAGCGTCGCGGGATCGACCGCGAAACCGTGGTTCTGCGAGGTGATCAGTACCCGGCCGTCGTCGAGATCCTTCACCGGGTGGTTGGCGCCGTGGTGGCCGAATTTCATCTTGACGGTCTTCGCACCCAGCGCGATGCCCATCAACTGGTGGCCGAGACAGATGCCGAACAAGGGAATCTTTGCATCGAGGAATTCGCGCGTCGCGGCGATCGCGTAACCGCATGCGGCCGGATCGCCCGGGCCGTTGGACAGGAACACGCCGTCGGGCTTCATCGCCAGCACGTCGCGCGCCGGCGTCTGCGCGGGCACCACCGTGACGTCGCAGCCCTGCTCGACCAGCAGGCGCAGGATATTGCGCTTGACGCCGAAATCGTAGGCGACGACCCTGTGACGCATGGCGGGCTTGCGGAAAGCCCTTGCATCGAGATCGTAGCTGCCGTCGCGCCACGGATGTGCCGTGGCGACGCTGACCTCTTTCGCCAGATCCATCCCGTTCAGGCCGGGAAACGCGCGCGCCTGCGCGATCGCGTCGTACGCGGAAATGTTCTCGCCGGCGACAAGGCATCCATTCTGGGCGCCCTTGTCGCGGAGGATGCGGGTCAGCTTGCGGGTATCGAGGCCCGCGATCGCGACCACGTTCCGGCGCTTCAGGTAGGCCGGAAGCGATGCCTCGCTGCGCCAGCTGGATGCAAGACGCGGCACGTCACGCACCACCAGGCCGGCCGCCTGCACGCGCGCGGATTCATCGTCCGCTGCGTTGCAGCCGGTGTTTCCGACGTGCGGCACGGTCAGGGTGACGATCTGCCGCGCATAGGACGGATCGGTCAGGATTTCCTGATAACCCGTCATCGCCGTGTTGAACACCACTTCACCGACGGCATGGCCGGACGCACCAACGGATTCGCCGTGGAACAGGGTTCCGTCGGCGAGGGCGAGCAGGGCTGGGGTGGGCATGCGTGTCGTCCGGGTGCAGGCAATCCCGCAGGCGCTCGCGGAGCTGGCCTGTGGGAAGGGGTGTACGGGCGAGGCGCCATGTTAGCAGAAACAAGCGGCGTTCAGCGCGGCCGTGACGACGCGCGCTAGAATTCACGGCGCCACGCCGCCGAAAACCCGAGCCATGTTTGCCACGTCCCTGCTCGATCCCGCCCGCCTCGACCGCCCGGATACGCTGGTCCGGCACGAGCCGTTTCCGTTCATGCTGGCGCACGGCCAGTTGCCGGAAGAAGCGCGCGCGGCCCTGGATCAGGACTTCCCGAAATACGCGGAAGCCGGGTTCTTCCCCTACAACGAGCAAGACTGCGGCCCGTCGGTGAAGGCGCTGGTCGAGGCGATGACCGCGCCCGCGTTCGCGAGCGCGGTGGGCACACGTCTGGGCATCGAGAATCTGGGGCAGTATCCAACGCTGGTGACGCTGTGCCGGGCGCTCAACAAGCGCCACGGCACCATCCACACCGATTCGAAATCCAAGGTGGCGACTGCCCTGCTCTATCTCAACAGTCAATGGCCGGACACCAGCGACGGCTGCCTGCGCTTTCTCTCGAAGATCGACGACATCGACGCCACGGTCGCGCCGGAAGTGAAGCCGCTGTACGGCGAATTCGCGATCTTCAAGCGCTGCGACAACTCCTTCCACGGTCACCTGCCCTACGAGGGCGAGCGGCGCGTGATCCAGGTGGCGTGGCTGACCAGCGAGGAGGAGAAGCTGCGCAAGACCCAGCGCGGCCGCTTCTCACGCACCATGAAGAAGCTGTTCGGCGGCCTCGACCGCAAGGTCGGCGCCGGCCGCGACCGCAACGCCGCGCACCGGGATTGAACGGGACTCGGGACCCGGGACTCGGGACTCGGGACTCGGGAAAAGCGTAAAACCAGCACGTCATCCCGGCTTGCGCCGGAATGACGAAAGCAATACCCGGTCGTTCATGGTTGCATGACGAGCACATCGTCCAGCGAATACGCGCCGGGCGGCTTGCCGGCCAGCCAGGCGGCGGCGTGCAATGCGCCGCGCGCGAAGATCGTGCTGTCGCCAGCCCGGTGGGTGAGTTCGATGCGTTCGTCTTTCGTCACGAGCAATGCCGTGTGTTCGCCGACGATTGCTCCGGCGCGTATCGAGGAAAAGCCGATGGCATTTCCCGGCCGCGCGCCGGTGTGGCCGTGCCGCGCGAACACCGCCACCGCATCGAAATCCTGCCCGCGCGCGGCAGCCGCGGCACGGCCCAGCGCCAGCGCGGTGCCGGAAGGCGCATCGACCTTGCGCGCGTGATGCGCTTCGATGATCTCCAGATCCCAGCCCGGCAATGCGCTTGCTGCCTCGCGCAGCAGCTTGGTCAGCACCGCGATGCCGAGGCTGAAATTGGCGGCGTGCAGGACAGGGATCTCGCGCGCGGCCTCGCCCACCGCGGCGCACTGCGCGGCACCCAGCCCGGTGGTGCCGCTGACCAGCGCGATGCGATGCGCGCGGCAATGCGCCAGCGCGGCATCGAAACCGGCCGGCGTGCTGAAGTCGATCACCACGTCCAGCCTGGGTGCAGTGCGCCATTCGTTCGAGGCACTGATCGCGGCAGCCAGTACGAAGCGCGTGTCATCCTGCAGCAGCGTCTGCAATGCCCGGCCCATGCGGCCGCCGGAGCCGCTGATTCCGACTGAAATCCTGCTGGCCATTTCACCGCAATTGCAGCAATGATCGGCACAACATATCAACTACACGCATTAGACCGGAGCAAGACGCTTGGGCACTCAGAGTGAAACATGATCCAGGACCATTTGTAGAACCCCAGCTGCTATGCACAACCACGAGCCGGCGAGCAGTCGACGCCGCGCCCGGCGGAATTGTTCTGGTGTGACGGAGATGCCCGTCTGCGCCCTGCCTGCAACAGGCTTGCGTCCGCCTACAGCCACATTCTTGAAAACGAGAAATCCGCCGGCCACAGTCAGAACGAGCGCAATAGCGGATGAGGCTAGCTGTATATCCACGCCCAAATGGCCTTTGTCAGCGTGCCGATCGTGCATGAAATTTAGCACGATCACGCCGTCGATGGCCGTCAACCCGTCATCTTCGCCCAGAACTGCTTGACGTTTTCCATGAAGTTGCTGGCACGTGGCGAATGTTTCTTCGCCTCGTCGGCGTCGGCGAAGGTGGCCTCGAACTGTTCCAGCAATTCGCGCTGGCGCTTGTCCAGCCGCACCGGTGTCTCCACCACCACCGTGCACAGCAGGTCACCGGTGTGCCGGCTGCGCACCGACCGGACGCCCTGCCCGCGCAGCCGGAACACCTGGCCGCTCTGGGTTTCGGGCGGGATGTGGATGGAAGCGCCGCCGTCCAGCGTCGGCACCTCGATCTGCGCACCCAGCGCGGCCTGCGCGAAACGGATCGGCACCTCGCAATGCAGGTCGTCGCCCACGCGCTTGAACACGGGGTGTTCGCGCACGCGCACTTCGACATACAGGTCGCCGGGCGCGCCGCCGGACGGGGCGGCTTCGCCCTGTCCCGTGAGCCGGATCCGGTCGCCGTTGTCCACGCCGGCCGGAATCCGCACCGACAGGCTGCGCTCGTCCTGCAGCCGGCCCTCGCCATGGCAGCGGTGGCAAGGCGTCCTGATCACGCGCCCCGTGCCGCCGCACTGCGGGCAGGACTGCTGGATCGAGAAGATGCCGTTCTGCATCCGCACCCGGCCCAGTCCGCGGCAGGTGGCGCAGGTCGCGAGCTTGCCGTCCTCCGAGCCGCTGCCGTTGCAGAACTGGCAGTTGACGAGTGTCGGAATCCTGATCTGTTTTTCGACGCCCGCGACGGCTTCTTCCAGATCCAGTTCCATCACGTAGCGCAGATCGGAACCGCGTCCGCTGCGCCGGCCCATCCCGAAAATGTCCGAGAAGATGTCGCCGAAGATGTCGCCGACGTTGTTGAAGCCGCCGCCGCCGAAGCCGTGCTCGAACGCGGCGTGGCCGTGCCGGTCATACAGCGCGCGGCGTTCCGGATTGCCCAGCACGTCCCAGGCTTCCTTGGCTTCCTTGAATTTCTCCTGCGCGTGCGGATCGTCCGGACAGCGGTCCGGGTGGTACTTCATCGCCAGCCGGCGGAAGGCCTTCTTGACCTCCTCGTCGCTCGCGGTGCGCGCCACACCAAGGACGTCGTAGTAATCGCGCTTCATGTCCGGAGGTAGCTTTCAATGCGGCGGTCCGGAATGAACCACATCGCCGCGACCACGCCGTAGATCACGCACGACACTATGGGCACGAAAAACGCCAACACAATGGCGATGGCGTACAGGATCGGGGAAACCACGGTCTTCCAGTCGCCTTCCAGCGCCCTGGCGAGACGGCTCTGCTCGCCGCCATTCGCGGCAACCAGGGAGAACAGCAGAGGGAGCCAAGCCAGGGCCGCCAGCAGCAGCACGATCCCGTACACCGCGGTGGGCACCGGGGCCGGCATCGGACTCGATTCGTCGAGCCAGCTGGTGGTGAACGGAAACAGCGACAGCCAGAACAGCAGGAACAGGTTGGCCCACAGCACCTTGCCGTTCACCTTCTCGACCACCTGCAGCATGTGGTGATGGTTGTTCCAGTAGATGCCGACATACACGAAACTCAGCACGTAGCTCAGGAACACCGGCAGGTCCGCCAAGAGCGCGCGCCAGCTCGCCTCGTGCGGCAGTTTCAGCTCCAGCACCATGATGGTGATGATGACCGCGATCACACCATCCGTGAATGCCTCCATCCGGCCCTTGTGCATGCCCGAGATTCCCCACCCTGCACGTGGTTGTCCGCGCCGAGCCTCGCGCTTCCAGCGGGACTCGAACGCGGACAGTTGATCGGTCGACGCGCAGCGTCGATGGAAAACTACTTTTTGTCGTCCTTCACTTCCGTGAACTCGGCATCGACCACGTCGTCGGACGCGCCGGCGGAAGCCTGCTGCGAGGCGCCCGGCTGCGGGCCGGCATGCTGGCCGGCCTGCGCCGCGGCGAACAGCGACTGGCCGGCTTCCTCGAGCCGGGTGATACGCGACTCGATCGCGGCCTTGTCGTCGCCCTTCATGACCTTCTCGAGCTCGGACAGCGCTTCCTCCACCCTGCCGATCACGTCGCCGGCGACCTTGCCGCCGTGTTCCTTGATCGCGCTGCGGGTCGCGTGCACCAGCTGGTCGGCCTTGTTGCGGACCTGTACCAGTTCCTGGAATTTCCGGTCTTCCTCGCGGTGCGTTTCCGCGTCGGCGACCATCCGCTTGATCTCGTCCTCGGACAGGCCCGAGCCCGCCTTGATCTCGATGCGCTGCTCCTTGCCGGTGTTCTTGTCCTTGGCCGCCACATGCAGGATGCCGTTGGCGTCGATGTCGAAGGTGACCTCGATCTGCGGCACGCCGCGCGGCGCAGGCTGGATGCCCGCGAGATCGAAGCGCGCCAGCGACTTGTTGAAGCGCGCCTGCTCGCGCTCGCCCTGCAGCACGTGCACGGTGACCGCGCTCTGGTTGTCCTCGGCGGTGGAGAACACCTGCGAGGCCTTGGTCGGGATCGTGGTGTTCTTGTCGATCAGCTTGGTCATCACGCCGCCCAGCGTCTCGATGCCCAGCGACAGCGGCGTCACGTCCAGCAGCAGCACGTCTTTCACGGTGCCCGACAGCACGCCGCCCTGGATCGCCGCGCCGACCGCCACGGCCTCGTCCGGGTTCACGTCCTTGCGCGGCTCCTTGCCGAAAAAGTCCTTCACCGCTTCCTGCACCTTGGGCATGCGGGTCTGGCCGCCGACCAGGATCACCTCGGCGATGTCGGACACGCGCAGGTTGGCGTCGTTGAGCGCGATCCGGCAGGGCTCGATGGTCTTCCTGATCAGATCCTCGACCAGCGCTTCGAGCTTGGCACGGGTGAGCTTGATGTTGAGATGCTTGGGACCCGAGGCATCCGCGGTGATGTACGGCAGATTCACCTCGGTCTGGTGCGCGCTGGACAACTCGATCTTGGCGCGTTCGGCCGCATCCTTCAGGCGCTGCAGGGCCAGCGGATCGTTGCGCAGGTCCACGCCCTGGTCCTTCTTGAACTCCTCGACCAGGTAGTCGATCACGCGCTTGTCGAAGTCCTCGCCGCCCAGGAAGGTGTCACCGTTGGTGGCCAGCACCTCGAACTGCTTCTCGCCGTCCACTTCGGCGATTTCGATGATCGAGATGTCGAAGGTGCCGCCGCCGAGGTCGTACACCGCGATCTTGCGGTCGCCGCCGGCCTTGTCGAGGCCGTAGGCCAGCGCCGCGGCGGTGGGCTCGTTGATGATGCGCTTGACCTCGAGGCCGGCGATCTTGCCGGCGTCCTTGGTGGCCTGGCGCTGGCTGTCGTTGAAGTACGCCGGCACCGTGATCACCGCGTCGGTGACGGTCTCGCCGAGATAATCCTCGGCGGTCTTCTTCATCTTCATCAGCACCTTCGCGGAAATTTCCGGCGGCGCCATCTGCTTGCCGTCGGAGGTTTCCAGCCACGCGTCGCCGTTGCCGTGTTCGATGATCTTGTACGGCACGAGGTGGATGTCCTTCTGCACCTCGGCGTCGGTGAACTTGCGGCCGATCAGGCGCTTCACCGCGTAGAAGGTGTTCTTGGGATTGGTGACGGCCTGGCGCTTGGCCGGCGCGCCGACCAGCACTTCGCCGTCCTTGCTGAAGGCGACGATCGAAGGCGTGGTGCGGTCGCCCTCGGAATTCTCGATGACCCGCGCCTTGCCGCCTTCCATGACCGCGACACACGAATTGGTGGTGCCGAGGTCGATGCCGATGATCTTGCTCATGTCGTGGGACTCCTGGATCCGGTGCGGCGCCGGGCCGCCAATCTTCAGCCCAAACTGGGGGTTGCTTTTGCCATCTCAAGTGGGAGCGAGCCTGGCTCGCGGCCGGAACGTGCGCGGCACGACCGGATCGCCGGCCGCCGGCAGGGCCGGTTCCTAACCCGGCTCCTTGGCCACGATCACCAGCGCGGGCCGCAGCAGCCGGCCGTTCAGCATGTAGCCCTTCTGCATCACGTTGAGCACGGTCCCGGGTGGGTGTTCGCGACTCTCGACCATGCTCATGGCCTCGGCCTGCGTCGCGTCGAACGGCTGGCCGACCGGGTTGATTTCGACCAGCCCGTTGGCCTCGCCCAGCTTGTGCAGGGCCTTCAGGGTGAGTTGCAGGCCCTCGCGCAGCGCCGCCGCGTCCGCGTTGTCGGCGGCGAGGCCGTGCTCGATGCCGTCGTACACCGGCAGCAGTTCGCGCAGCAGTTTCTCGTTGGCGAACTTCAGGCTCTGCTCCAGATCGCGCTGCATGCGCTTGCGCTGGTTGTCCAGATCGGCGCGCTCGCGCAGCAGGGTCTCGCGCATTCCGGCGAGGCTGGTTTCGGCCTCGGCAAGCTGCCGGCTCAGCGTCTCCAGTTCGTCGATGGCCGCCGCCTCCGGTTCCCTGCCGGCGGCGTCGCGCTGCCCGGGCACCGTGTCGGGTAATTCCTTCGGATCCGTCATGCTCGTTCCCGTTTCGGTCATGGCGATCGTCCCTGTCGCCGAAGATCAAACAGCGGCCGGAGCCACCCCGGATGGCCCGAAGCTCCGTGACCGCACTTTCCGTGAAACCGGTCATGGCCTGCCTCCCCGGCCGGCGAGGCAGGTGCAACCGGGAAAAGTTATGCGGCCGGCGTGCCGCGATTCAAGGCATCGGTCAGCAGCCGCGCGGTCGCCTGCACCACCGGAATCACGCGATCATAAGCCATGCGTGTGGGGCCGATCACGCCGATCGCGCCCAGCACGTGGCCTTCGTTCCCGTAGGGCGCGCTGACTAGGCTGTAGCCTTCCAGCGGCGCGAAGCCGGATTCCTCACCGATGAACAGGCGCACGCCCGGTGCCCGTGCACAGCCTTCCAGCAGCGCCAGCAGTTCACGTTTGCGCTGGAATGCCTCGAACAATTCGCGCAGGCGGTCGATCCGTGAAGCCTCCTCGCCTTCCATCAGGTTGGTCTGGCCGCTGACCAGCATGTCCGGCTCGGGCCGGGGCGCGAAGGTTTCCGCCGCGACCTCCACGGCGGAATCGAGCAGGCGGTTCAGCTCGCTGCCGGCGGCGCGCAGTTCGGCCAGCACGCGCGCGCGGATTTCCTCCAGCCGCAGGCCGGCGTAATGCGCATTCAGGAAATTCGCGGCCTGTTCCAGCGCGCGCGCATCCAGACGCTGGCGCAGGTTCAGCACCCGGTTCTGCACCTGGCCGTCGGCGAACACCAGGATTGCCAGCACCCGGGCGGCGTCCAGCGACACGAATTCGATCTGCTTCAACGGCGCATCCACCGTGCCCGGGACGGTGACCACGCCGACGAAATGGGTCATGGCCGAGAGCAGGCTGGAAGCGTTGCTCAGCAGGTCGCGGGCGGTGGCGGACTCGCGCGGCAGTTCGCGCTGGATCTGCATCACCGCACCGCGCGGCAGCGGTTTCAGTTCCAGCAGGCTGTCCACGAACAGGCGCAGGCCGCGCACGGTCGGCACCCGGCCCGCCGAGGTGTGCGGCGAGGCGATCAGGCCCAGATCCTCCAGATCGGCCATGATGTTGCGCACCGTCGCGGGGCTCACGTCCAGTCCCGCCGATTTCGACAGCGTGCGTGAGCCGACCGGCTGGCCTTCCTCCAGATACTGCGCGATCAGGGTGCGCAGCAACTGGCGGGCGCGGGAGTCGAGCTGCGGTGTGTTCGGCATGACGCGGGGATCGTACTGCATCGAAACGGGGCCGAGGAGCACGCCGAGGGGCGCCCCCGCTACGCGCCCTCGCCGCTGGTTACAATCGCCCGCGCATGCTCACTCGCCTGTCCGTACGCAATTTCGCCGTAGTCGAAGCCGCCGAGATCGAATTCGGCCCGGGCCTGACCGTGGTGACCGGCGAAACCGGCGCCGGCAAGTCGCTGCTGGTCGATGCACTGCTGCTGCTGTCCGGCATCCGCGCCGATGCCGGCAGGGTGCGCAGCGGTTGCGAACGCGCGGAACTGCAGGCGGAGTTCGACGTTGCCGACGCGCCCGTCGTGCGCGCCTGGCTGGCCGACCGGGCACTGGACGAGGACGGCGGCTGCATCCTGCGGCGCGTGATCGCCGCGGAAGGCGGTTCACGCGCGTGGATCAACGGCCGTGCGGTGTCACTCGCGCAACTCTCGGAACTGGCGGCGCTGCTGGTCGAGATCCACGGCCAGCACGAACATCAGGCGCTGCTCGAGCGCGCGCAGCAACTGGCCGTGCTGGATGCGTTCGGCGGCTGCGGCGATGTCGCGGCGAAGGTGCGCGAACTGACCCGGCGTTACCGCGACATCGCCGCGCGCGAACGCGAGCTTTCCGGCGGTGGCGATCGCGAGGCGCGCATCGAACTGCTGCGCCACGAGGTCGCCGAACTGGAACGCTGGGCGCTGCCGCCCGATGCGCTGGCCGAACTGGAAGCCCGTCACAGGCGCCTCGCCAATGCGGGCAAACTGGCCGAAGGCGCATCGGGGCTTGCCGAACTGCTGGACGGCGACGGCGAATTCGCGGCGGCCCGCATCGTCGCCCGCGCCAAGACGGAACTGGAGCGACTGACCGGACTCGATCCCGTGCTGCAAGCCGTGCTGGGCCTGCTGGACAGCGCCGGCATCCAGATCGGCGAGGCGGCGGATGCGCTGTCGCGCTACGCGCAGGACCTGGATCTCGATCCGCAACAGTACGAGGAAGCCGATGCGCACCTGACCGCCCTGCACGATCTGTCGCGCCGCCATCGGGTGCCCGCCGCCGGGCTGCACGCGCACGCCGCGGGCCTGCGCGAGGAATTGCGGGCGCTGGAAGGCGCGGGGGACGCGCTGGCGCAGCTCGGCGCCGAACGCAGGCGCTGCCTTGCCGACTACGCCGACGCCGCGGAAGCGCTTTCGAAGCGGCGCGCGGCGGCGGCGAAGCAACTGGGCCAGGCCGTGACCGCCTTGATGGGCGAGCTCGGGATGAGCGGAGGCTCGTTCACGGTCGAGTTGACGCCACAGCCGGAAGGCGAGCCCGACCCGCAGGGCCGCGAGCGCAGCGAGTTCTTGGCCAGCGCCAACCCGGGCATGCCGCCGCGTCCGCTGCGGCGGGTGGCGTCGGGCGGCGAGCTGTCGCGCATCGGGCTCGCGATCGAGGTCGCGGCGCTGGGTGCCGACCCGGTGGGCACGATGGTATTCGACGAGGTGGATGCCGGCATCGGCGGCGCGGTCGCGGAAACGGTCGGCGCGAAGCTGCGCGCGCTCGCTTCACGCTGCCAGGTGCTGTGCGTGACGCACCTGCCGCAGGTCGCCGCACAGGGTCACGCGCATCTGTTCGTGGCGAAGGCATTCGAGGGCGACGCCACCCGCACCCGGATCACGGCGCTGGACGCGACGGGCCGCGGCGAGGAACTGGCAAGGATGCTGGGCGGCGTGGAAATCGACCGCGAAACGCGGGCGCATGCGAAGAAAATGCTGGAGAAGGCCGGCAAGCGGGACACAGGCAGCGGGAGACGCAAAGCGTGAGAGCGAATGCCCGCGTCTTTCGTCTCACCTCTTTTTCTTCGACCGCACGTACAGCACCAGGCTGTGGTCCACGAGGTCGTAGCCGTGTTTCGCCGCGATCTCCCGCTGCAGCTTCTCGATTTCTTCGTTCACGAACTCGATGACCTTGCCGGTCTCCACGTCGATCATGTGGTCGTGATGCTGGCCACGGTCCAGCTCGTAGACGGCCTGGCCGCTCTCGAAGTTGTGCTTCACCACCAGCCCGGCCGCCTCGAACTGGGTCAGCACCCGGTACACGGTCGCCAGACCGATCTCCTCTTCGTGCCCGAGCAGGCGTTTGTAGATGTCCTCGGCGGTCAGGTGCGAATGCGTGTTTTCCAGGATCTCCAGCACGCGCATGCGCGGGTGGGTCACCTTCAGGCCGGCCTTGCGCAGTTCCTGGGATTCCATGCCTGAACTCCCGGCGGTGGGAAGATGTCTCTGGAGTCACCCAGAACGCTGCTAGTGTATCATTCCGAGTCCAGTGCCCGGTTTCCCCACGATGCGCCATCCGATCCTTTCCCTGCTGTTTGCCGGCGTCGCCGTCTCGGCGCTCTGCTCGTGCCGGGTGATCTACAAGCCCGACGTGCAGCAGGGCAATCTGCTGATCGGCAAGAACGTCTCGGAACTCAAGCCCGGGCTTACCAAGCAGCAGGTGCTGGCGCTGCTCGGTTCGCCTTCGGTGGTGAGCCCGTTTTCGCAGAACCGCTGGGACTACGTGGCGACCATGCAGAACCGCGGCGGCAAGGTCCAGGAACGCACCCTGACGCTGTTCTTCGACAACGACACCCTGGTGCGCACCGAGGGCGATTTCATGAAGGAAACGCCGCAGGAGCTGCTCCAGGAGAGCCACAAGTACGGTCCGATGTATCCCTCCAATCTGACCAAGGAAGAACAGAAGGAACTGGAGAAGAAGGCACAGCAGGGCGGCGGAAGCGACGGGGGTTGAGCCGGTGCTCCCGCGGGTCGCGTGAATCGCCTCCCGCGCCGGCACACGCCCGAGGCACGACGCCGGGGGCAGGCTTGTCCGGCGAGCGCAGGATGCGCAGGTCTGGCATGCCGTCCCGCGACCGAGGCGTTGCCGACTGCCGGCCCCGATCCCGGAAGTCACCTCGCCACTCGGCGCGCCCTTCTCCTCCTCGCCTCCTTGGGATCGACCCTGAGCGGCCGGTAGATTTCCACGCGGTCGCCGTCACTCAAAACGGTGTCGATGGCGGCCTTGCGCGAGTAGATGCCGAGGCGGTCGTCGCGTATTTCGATGCCCGGCCATTCCCTGCGAATGCCGGACGTTTCGATCGCATCGGCCACACGGGAACCCGCCGGAAGCTCGAGCTCGCGCAGGAAGGCACGCTCGGGCAATGCACAAGCGACCGTGACGCGGATCCGCGGCGCTTCAGGCATACGTCCGCTTCGCCTCGGCGCAGAAGTCGTCGACCATCCGGTCGGCGAGTTTCTGGAACCCGATCCGGAAGGCGAAGCCGGCTAGCTTGTTGCTGACCTCGAAGTCGAGTTCCAGTTCGACCTTGCAACCGGCGTCGCCCAGCGGCGTGAAGGTCCATTCGCCGTGCAGCCAGTCGAACGGCCCGTCCACGAACTGCATCTTGATGCTGCGCGGGCGGTCCAGGGTGTTGCGGGTGGTGAAGTGCTGGGTGACGCCCGCGAAGCGCAGGTCCAGCCGCGCCACGAGATGCCTGCCGTCGTGCTCCGAGACGTGCGCGCCGAGACACCAGGGGAAGCGCCTCGGGTAAGCTTCCACTTCGTTGACCAGGTCGAACATCTGCTCCGGCGTGTAGCGGACCAGCGCGTGACGGCGGATTTCGATGGCGGCATCTCCCGCTCGCGGACGCCGGTCGCGATGACCGGCAAGGCACTGCGGACATTCTAACGAACATGGCAAAGAAGAAAGACAAGGACGGCAAGGGCTCGTCGACGATCGCGCTCAACAAGCGCGCGCGCCACGAGTACCACATCGAGGAACGCTTCGAGGCCGGCGTTGCGTTGCAGGGCTGGGAGGTGAAGAGCCTGCGCGCGGGCCGGATCAACCTGGGCGACGCCTATGCGGTGGTGCGCGGCGGCGAACTGTTCCTGTTCGGCGCGTCGATCCCGCCGCTGCTTTCGGCTTCGACGCACGTGGTGGCCGACGAACGCCGCACGCGCAAGCTGCTGCTGCACCGCGCCGAGATCGACAAGCTGATCGGCGCGGTCGAACGCAAGGGCCAGACGCTGGTGCCGCTGGCGATGTACTGGAAGCACAACCGTGCCAAGATCGAAATCGGGATCGCACGCGGCAAGCAGGCGCACGACAAGCGCGCCAGCGAAAAACAGCGCGAGTGGAACATCGAGAAGCAGCGCACGCTGCGTGCGCACAACAAGGCGGGCTGAAACCGGGACCCGGGACTCGGAAAGCACGACCACCTTGTCGCCATTCCGGACGCGGCGAAGCCGCGATCCGGAATCCATCTTGATCTTGCTTCCCCCGACAGGAAATCAGACTGGATTGCAAAGGCCATCCATGGACTTTGCCCTTTGGGCCAGCCTTTGGTTGTTCAAATTTGTTCCAGACAAATTTGTCCGGCTTTCGCCGGAATGACGGCAACAAGATCAATACCCCGGCGGCACGTACCTGAAGCGCTGCATCTGCTCGCGGTGGTCGCGCACGATCCGCTCCACCTGCTCGCGACTCAGCGCCTCGCGCCACTGGTTGGCGCGGCCCTTGTGAAAGAAGCGCGTCTTCTCGTCCACCGCTTCCACGAAACCGTGCTTTTTCTCCAGTGCCGACAGGGTCTGGAAACTCGTGTGCCGGACGGCGCGCTCGATCCGCGCCTTGTCGTGGCCAAGGCCGATCAGTTTCGCGGCCCTGGCGAAATGCTTGGCCGGCTTGTCCAGCAGGTCCTCGTAGCGCAGCACGATGACCTTGCCCTGCGCGCGCTCGGCCATGTCGGCCCACCCCTTCACGTGCGATGACCACGAACCGATGAGGTGGCTGACCGCGACTTCGTCGTTGACCGACGCCACGCGTTCGTCGCCCAGCCGGTCGATGGCCTCCTCCAGCGTTAACCCGAAATGGTGGGTCATGCTCACGGCCACGTCCAGCGGGTTGCGCACCACGTAGATCGCGCCGGCCGTGACCTCCCAGTTGAACAGCGGATGGCCCTCGAAACTGCCGCAGAAGTTGTGGGTCATCAGCAGGCGCGTGCCCTGCGCGCGCTGCGCGATCAACGCGTGCACATCGAAGCGCAATGCCGCGATTTCGGCGACGTCCAATTCGGTACTCGGACGGCCGGCCAGTTCGCTGAAACGCTCGGGACGGGTTTCGTAATCGGTGTAGTCGCGAATCTCGTCCGGCCGCAGCGGCTCGACGCGATTGGCGATCAGGTTGGCCAGGAACGCGCGCAGCCACGTGTTGCCCGATTTCGGGTACGAGGCCAGCCAGACGATGTTGCCCATGCAGAACCGTCAACGCTGTGATGAACGGATCCGGCATGATGCCAGCCGCCGCGATTGATTTCCCGCGCCGCCGCCCACATGATGGTGTTCCCCGGGGGCGACCTGGCTTCGACGGGGGTTGTGAAGCAGTCTGGAGCATGCCGAGGGCGTCATCTTCCTCGTAAATCCGATGGCAAAAAATCAGACGCCAACGACGACGTCTACGCTCTGGCCGCTTAGGCCTCAGCCCCGAACCCACTTGTGCATGTGCTCGTGGATGTAGGGTCATCATCACATGATCGCCAGTAGTCGCTGCCTGTCGTCCGCTGGTTAAGAGTCATCAGGCTGGTTCTGGAGTGCGCTTTGCACATCGTGCTGCTCTGGAATGAGATCGAACGATGAGCTAAGCATGTAGCGCCGGGCGCGGAGCACCTTCGGACGCGGGTTCGATTCCCGCCGCCTCCACCAATCCACTATCTAACAATATCCCGCAACATCCTTGAAACCGCGCACTGACGCGGTTTTTTCTTGCCCGCACTTCCCGAGATGTAACGGTAACTTCCCTTGCCATCCCCCAAGCGTAACGGTAACCTTGGCGGTAACGGTACAGGAACCCAAGGGGGTTACCGTCATGCTGACGCCTTCCGCTGTCACGAACGCCAAGCCGCAAGCCGCCGCCTACAAGCTTGCCGACGAGCGCGGCATGTACCTGCTTGTGAAGCCGAACGGCGCGCGCTGGTGGCGCTTCGATTACTACCGGCCCGGCACCGGCAAGCGCAACACGCTGTCACTCGGCACCTATCCCGATGTTTCGCTGAAACGCGCGCGGGAGAAACGGGACGAACTGCGCCGCCTGCTGGCCGATGGCATCGACCCCGGCGACAAACGCAAGGCGGAAGCCATCGCCACCGCCGACACTTTTGAAGCCGTGGCGCGCGAGTGGTACGCCAAGCAATCCGCGTCATGGGTTCCTGCGCACGGCGAGCGCATCATGCGCCGCCTTGAACGCGACGTGTTCCCGTGGATCGGACGCAAGCCGATTGCGAGCGTCACGGCACCCGACGTTCTGGACGTGCTGCGACGGATCGAATCGCGCGGGGCCATCGAAACCGCACACCGGGCACTCACCAATATCGGGCAGGTGATCCGCTACGGCATCGCCACCGGGCGCGCGCAAGCCGACGTGACGCACAAGCTGGGCGAAGCGCTGACACCCGTCACCAAGCGCCACCATGCGGCCATCGTGGACCCCGACCAACTGGGCCATCTGCTGCGCGACATTGACGCCTACAACGGCACCCTGCCCGTTCGCTGCGCGCTGCAGCTCGCGCCGCTGGTGTTCCTGCGGCCCGGCGAACTGCGGCAAGCCGAGTGGGCGGAGTTTGATCTTGACGCTGGCGAGTGGAACATTCCGGCACACCGCCGCAAGCTGAAAAAGGCATTGAAGGATGACCCGCTGACCGGCGCGCATCTTGTGCCGCTGGCATCGCAAGCCGTCGCGATCCTGCGCGAGCTTTGGCCGCTGACTGGATCTGGCCGCTACGTGTTTCCCGGCACGCGCGACCGCAAGAAACCGCTTTCCGACATGGCGTTGCTGGCCGCGCTGCGCCGCATGGGTTATGACAAGGCGACAGTGACGACGCACGGCTGGCGCGCGACGGCGCGCACGATTCTGGACGAAGGGCTGGGCTTCCCGATGCACGTCATCGAACACCAGCTAGATCATGCCGTGAGGGATGCGAACGGGCGGGCGTACAACCGCACGTCGCACCTGCCCGAACGCCGCAAGATGATGCAGGCATGGGCGGACTATCTGGACACGCTGCGCGTGTCACCGGGCAAGGTTGTACCGATCGGCAAGTGGCACAAGGGATAACAAGGATGCTATAATGGCCGCGTGGCAATTCAGCTACTACAGCGCCAAGGTTGCCGCGACCATCGAAGCATGGCCGACCGGCATCCGCGCAAGTTTCCTGCGCATCATCGAAGCGATGCACGAACACGGCCCGGACTTGGGCCTGCCGCACACGCGCGCCATGGGCGGCGGATTGTTCGAAGTGCGCGCCAAGGGACGCGAAGGCATCGGGCGCGCGTTCTACTGCACCGTCACCGACCAGCGCATCGTGATCTTGCACGCTTTCACCAAGAAAACCGAACAGACCCCCAAGCGCGAGCTTGACACCGCACGCGCACGATTGAAGGAAACGAAAGCATGACCCGCGACCGTTACCAACCCGTTGCCCTTGACCTTGACGCCACCCGCGCACGCTGGATGAAGCGCAAGGGCTTTAAGGCCGCGTATGACGCGCTGGCCGATGAATACGCCGCGCTGGGCGAACTGCTGCGCGCACGCCAAGCGGCGGGCATGACGCAAGCCGACGTGGCCGAACGCATGGGCGTGGCACAAGCGAGCGTCGCACGGCTGGAAGCGAGCGCGGGCAGCCGCAAGCATGCGCCATCCGTTGCCACGCTTCGCAAATATGCCGATGCCGTGGGCTGCGACTTGCACCTGACCCTTACGCCGAAGCCGCAGACAAGGCGCGCCAGCGCATAACCGAACCGCCACGGCTAGGGTAGCTCCCGAACGCGCGGACACCTTCACCGCGTTGCCGTGGCGATCCATTGAAGGGCGTGGAAGGTACGCGCGATGACTGACTGGAATCAACCCGATTCGGCTACGAGGTTGAAGCCGTGGCTATTGATTGACCCGTTGAACCTGTTTCAAGCCGTGATGTTGATCTTCGGGCGCGACCCAAGCCATGAGATTACGGGCAGGCCGTATGGTTATGTTCCGATCATGACTGCGTTGAAGCAGGCCATCGAGCGCGGCGAAGTTCCGGCGAAACGCACAAATAATCCCTACGAAGGGCAATACTTCAGCCTTGACGTTGAAGACAAAACCTTCGTGCAACAGTCCGATGTTCGCAGCTGGCTTCAAACGATCGGACACACCGATGCGTTCTTCTTTTTGGCCAACCCAGACGCTTGGCCGAACAAAAGCGGGACGACACCGGAGCGCGCGCACGATACCGATAAGCCGCTTGACGGGCGCGAGCGCGCAACGTTGCTTTGCATCATTGGCGCGCTAGCTCAGAACGCAAAACTGGACTTGTCACAGCCGATGAAGGCGGGCGAAGCCATCGCAGCGATGATGCCGGACGTGAAGCTATCCAGCCGCACCATTGGCGAACACCTGAAAGCAGTGCGCGAAGCGATGGACAGCCGCAAGGATTGACTGCAATTGCAACGCCGCCGACTGCAATAGCAAGAGTTCAGTGCTTCGGGATAGTAAATAGATAGCCGCGCAATCCCGCGCATGCAACGGGAAACACGGCTATGCAACCCGCAACACCTTCGCCGCACGATGCGGCCCCCCTGCCCTGTCCCGGCGACTACGTTTCAACCGATGAAGCCGCGCGCATCCTTGGCGTGTCGCGGCAAACCTTGTGTAACTGGCGCTGGAAGCGGCAGGGGCCGCGCGTCCACAAGATCGGGCCGCGCCTTGTCCGCTACCACCGGGCCGACTTGGCCGCGTTCGCTGCCGGTGAATCCGGCAAGGCGGATGCAGCATGAACGCGCCAAAGACCCGCAGCGCGGCCATCGCCGCATTCTGCAAACAATGCATCTATGACCGGCACGCGGACGGCACTTGGCTAGAGCAAGTGAGCGTATGCGGCACCGTGAACTGTCCCTTGTGGCGGTTTCGGCCCGTGAGCCGTACGGCACCCGCATGGATCAAGTCGCACGATCCCGCCGACCTGCCGGAAGGGTGGTTAACGCTCGCCAACAGGCGGCCGGGCGACGCCATCCGCGCGTTACGTCAAACGAAGCAGGAAAACCCTGCATCCGTTGGCGTAGAAACGACGATCGCATCCGACCCCTTACCTACCCCTTGCCTGCACTGCAAAGTGCCGAAAAGTGCCGTATTTAACGGCACGGCGGAAGGTGCGCCATGAACGCCGTTGCCAAGCTGGCAACGTACAGCGACACCCTGCGCGACTACATCCGGGCCGGGCTGGTATTGGTTCCGATTCCTGCCGGATTGAAAGGGCCACGGGGCAAGGGCTGGAATCTGCGCACGCGCTGCTGGGCGAAGCCTGGGCAAGTGCCGGACACGTACACTGGCAACGTGGGGCTGGCGCACGCCTACGCGGGCACCTGCGCGCTGGACATCGACAACGCCGAACTGGCCGGGCCTGCGCTGGCCGCGCTGGGTATCGACCTTGCGGCACTCCTGACGGCACCGGATGCCGTGCATATCCGCAGCGGGCGAGCCGGGCGCGACAAGCTGCTGTTTCGCCTGCGCGAACCTTTGCCATCCATCAACCGCAGTGCGGCGGACGGTTTCGAGCTGCGCTGCGCGGCGAGCAACGGATGCACGGTGCAGGACGTATTACCGCCGAGCATCCACCCGGACACTGGCAAGCCGTACCAATGGCAAGGCGACTGGCGCGCGATCCCCGACATTCCCGCCGATCTGCTGGCGCTATGGCATCGGCTGCTGGACGGCGCACGATCCTCACCGCGAACCGATCCACCGCCGCGAAGGCCACGGCGCACCCTGCCGGATCGGATACCCGAAGGCGAGCGCAACGCAACGCTGTTGAGCTTGGCCGCTGGTTTGGTGCGATGCGGCCATGACCTGCAAGCCGTGAATGATCGCCTGCAACGGATCAATGCCGAACGCTGCGACCCGCCGCTGGGCCCGGATGAAGTGGACCGTATCGCATCGCAAGCTTGCGCCTACGGTTCCAAGGGTTTCCGCACCGTCACGGATGCGCTGCTGGACTCTCACGAACTGGCCGGGCTGCCGCTGGCATCGCGCTGGATCATCGTGACCGCAATCCGACGCGACAACGGTCCCGGCGAATTGGTGGCGTTGACGCACGCCGACTGCCGCACGATTCCGGGCTGCGCCGATGAAAAGGACTTCACCCGTTACCGAGCGCTGGCGGTCGCATCCGGCATCCTGCAATGCAAGCGCAAAGGTACGATGACGCGCGACGGCAGGACGCCGAATCTGTACGCGATCAACCCGCGATTCCTGCGGAGCCATACCGGGCAAGTTGACCGGGATGCGCATACCGGGCAATTACCCCGGTCCTACATAGATAGACAGGGTGTAAGTGCTTTTGCTCCCGCTGTGGGGTTGGAAGGGCAAACGGCGCAACCGAACGAAGGCGACGAACGATGAAACGCGACCATGACAACCCGCAAACCGTGATCGACGCACTGGCCAAAGCCAAGCGCACGAGCGGATGGAACAATCGACGGCCCGACGTGCAGCGGTTCAAGCTGGCGAACGTGTACGGGCACGAACCCTGCACGCTGCTGATCGTGCCCGCCGTCGCGTTCACCCGCAACGCCGAACGTGCACGCGACGAGCGCATGCACGGGCGCTGTCTTTGGTGGAATCAATGGGCCCGTGACGTGGGCTGGGCCATCGGCAAGCCGATGCCGCAGCACGTGCGGGAACGCCAGCATGGGGGGCATGCGGCATGACTCGCAAGCCTGAAACCGAACCCATGCTGCGCGGGCCGCAGCCGTGAGTTATTGGGGCGGCTGGCGTCCGCATATCGAGTCCGCCTTGTGCCTTGACCTGCGCACCATGCTCCGCAGAAGCGCAATATGGCCGGGCTGCGACACGTCCGGCATCTGGCAGTGGACGTGCGACGGCGAGCAAACGGCAAGCATCGGCTATCGCGCGACGCTGGGCACCGATGACGGCACGCTCACGCTGGACTACTCGCAAGGCACCGGCGACGAACGCCGCGCCATCACCTGCACGATTCGCCTTGAAACCGTGCCGTGCCACTACGGCGGGCGGCGCTGGCTATTTGTGTGCCCCTACACCGGGCGGCGCGCGCTGAAGCTCTACAAGTGGGCGAGCATCGAATGGTTTTGCCACCGCACTGCGATTCGGCCATTGCCGACCTATGCAAGTCAACGCGTGAGCGGGCAAGACCGGATAAACGCGCAACGCTGGGCGCTGCGGCGCAAGCTGGGCGACGGCTATTCGACCCTGTTCGACGAACCCTGCAAACCGAAGTGGATGCGTTGGCGCACGTTCCAGCGATACCTGGACCGCGACGCCGAACTGGAAGCACGGGAAGGCCCATTCTGGGCTGCGCTGCTGGCACGCGCAGGCGTCAAGCTGGACTGATTACAGGCGGGTTAGGCTTTGCCTTTAGGCTTCGCGCGTTGGTTGGAGCGCTACGCGAACAGGAGGAGTGGATTGGCCGCCTCTAAGGCAGCACAAGCCGGCATCCACGCACCCAAGTTGTGCGCCGAGCACTCGCGGGAATCGTTTGGCATGGCACATGCTTGGAATCTGGGGCGGCATCCGAGAACGGGGGCGTGGTGATGCGTATCTGCATGTTGAACATCGCGTGCGTGGTGGCATGTGTGCTGCTGACAGCTTGCGCGGCTGCTCCGTCTCGCGAGGCGTTGACGGTTCATGACGCGGATGCAGCCCTGGTCTCGCACTGCAAGTTCGTGGGAGACGTCACCGGTACATCGGCGCAACTGGCTCTAGGCTCGGCGAACCGCATAGAGAGCGCGAAGGATGACGCCCGTACGCAAGCGGCAAAACTCGGCGCAACGGACGTTGTATGGACGCCAGTGCAGTTGCACCTTGGTACGTTCGTCGCCAACGGCAGCGCCTACCGTTGTAGCGGTGCGTCCGTTAGTGATGCCGGGAATGGCTGATGGAGTGGCCGCCATGAGACGCCATGCGAGGATCGGAGTTGTAGCCGTTGCACTGGCCATAAGTGCGTGTGCGGTGACACCAACGCATGAAGCAATGGCGGTCCACGACGCTGACGCGGCCATGGTGCATGGATGCAAGTTCGTCGGGTACGTGAGCGGCACATCGGGATGGAGCGGCCTCGCGGCAGACGCTGGCGAATCCAACGCCCAGAACGAGGCACGCGAAAAGGCCGCGAAGCTGGGAGCAACCGATATCGTCTGGCAGACGGTGCGTAGCGGCTGGGGCAGTACAGCCAACGGGAATGCCTATAGCTGCCTGCGCACGAACGATTAGGCGTTCGCACACCGTGAGTGGAGGAAGGGCAATGGACACAAGCGCCGACGTATCGGGCCGGCGTTCTCGAATTGCCGCAATTGCAGACGGCATCCTGTTCGTACTTGGGACCGTCATCCTCGCATGCTGGGCTGCGATCGTGTTTTCTTCGGACTGGGACACCGGCTCCCGTGGCGGTCGCGCGGCACTCGTGATTGTTGCGGGCGCGTTCTATGGCTGGTACGCCTATCGAGCGTTGAGGCGTTTAGTCATGCTCTCGCGCAGTCGCTAGACTGAGCGCATGCGAGTGCAACGGCTATCGACCGCGCAGCATCGCGGGATCCTTGTGACGTGGCGGACGCATCCGATCCCGTGGGCCACGCTTGGCGGCTATGCGTGGCTCGCGTTCGTGGGCGCCTGCACCGCGCTGGCGATCCATTACGGGCCGTCCCTGCTGGCCGGGCTTTTCTGACGCGCCATAGCCGAGCGTCGCGCCACGTTGGCGGTAACTTTGGCGGTAACTGCCTAGAAGTAACGAATAAAATACTAATAAAAATACATACTTGGCGCGTTTGTTGGATAGACGCCGCCACCAGAAATGCGAAAGCCGCCTTCGAGGCGGCTTTCGCGCTTGCGGTCCTGCAGAATCCGATTACTTCGTGCACGCCTTGCCGTGATCGGCGTGATAGCCCTGCGCCGTGGCTTGGGCTTCGGTCATGTACGAGCCGTGTTTGGTGGTGCCATACCACTTGGTGCCCTGGCAGTGGTAGGTCTTGCTGTCCGGGTTGGCCCATACCAAACCGGGTCCGCCGCCCGGCGCGGGCGAGCCCATCGAACCGCCGGTCTGCGTGGCGCGTGTGCCGGCGTTGGCGGCAGCCGGCGCGGCGGTCGATGCCGCGGTATTATTGCCCTCGCCTGTCCAGGATGCGACGCCCTTGTGACCGCGGCAGGCGCCGCGCTTGGACTTGCCGGACCACGTGCTGCCGTCCTTGCAGGTCGCCGTCACCTGGCCGCCCGTCGCCGCAGCAGCCGAAGCGGGCTGCGCTGCCGGACCCGCCGCCGTTGCCGAGGCGCTGCCTTCACCCGACCAGCTTGCCACGCCCTTGTGACCGCGGCAGGCGCCGCGCTTGGACTTGCCGGACCACGTGCTGCCGTCCTTGCAGGTTGCGGTCACTTCGCCGCCCGCCGCAGTGGAGGCCGCGGCAGTGGTTTCGGATTGCGACTTGCGCGAATGCGAAGCAGGCGCACCGGCAGCCGCGGAGGGGCTGGCATTGCTTTCGCTGACCCAGCTCTGGACACCCTTGTGGCCCCGGCAGGCACCCCGCTTGGACGTGCCCGTCCAGTTACTGCCATCCTTGCACACTGCGCTGTAACCGCCTGAATCCGCAGCGAATGCCGGCGGCGCTGCCATGGCGAATCCCGCAAGCAAAACGACCAGTAATCCCAACGTCTTCATGCCGAACGTCTTCATCGTTGCCTCCCTGTCATCGAGTGAAACGCCAGACCGCGGCGACCCCGCGGCCACCGTCGAAGTCCGCCGATCATACGCTCATGGGGACCGTCGTCACACCCGACCGGTTCACGACGGCGCAGGTCCTGTTCCGGCGGCAGCGGGGAGGGTCACGTGAAATCGACCACGGATCATGCGGCGACCGGTGCATCGCCGGCGCGCCCAAGGCGTGCCACCTCGCGGCGAAACGCGCAAAAAACAATCCCCCTTGCGGGGGATTGTGAAAAGTGGGCGACTTCAGCTTTTCAAATGCGGCGCCACCGCGAACCGGCACCCGCCAGCAGGCCGATCAGCAGCAGCCCCAGGCCGAACATGCCAAGACCAGCCGGCTCGGGAACGCTGGGCGGCGGTTTGGTGCCGCAGCGTCCACCGGGATTGTTGACCGTTCCGTCACCGGCAACGATGAAGCCGCTGCATCCGTTGGTTATCCCCTGCACATGGGCGTAGGAAAACCAGTTGCTTTCATTGGCCATGAATGGCGAGCTGGTCAACATGTCCGCAAAGGTCAGGGTGTAGGTCGCCGTGTCGCTGCCGTCGAAGCGGTTGTTCGATTTCCAGCCGAAACCCAGATTGAATCCGCCGGGAACCGGACCGGAGTTGAGGCTCGAGGTCAGGACGCTGTTGGCGCAGGTGCCCATCGTGCAATTCAGGCTGGTGGGTGTATCGCCAAGGTAGAAGCCCCAGCCCGTCACGCCGTTCGCGCCCTGGATGAAATCCGAGTCGCTCAGGTGCGAGATCAGCGTCAGTGTTCCGCTGTTCGATCCGGGCGTGAACACGAAAGTCGCCGTCAGCCAGGGTGCCGGGCCGTCGGGCGTGTTGCCGGTGTAGACCGTGTCGAGATTGATCGTGGTCGTGATCGGCGTGGCGTGCGCGGGCAACGCGTTGACTGCCGCCAGCGTCAACAGGAAAGCAGAAATCAGGTATTTCATGGCACGCTCCGTAGCCAGAATCTTCACCGGAAAGCACCGGCTTCCCGGGACATCGGACGGGCTGGAAACCCCGCCTTTCGCCTTGTATTGGAGCAATTGCCGTGCCAATTGCTATTTTATTGATTCACTAGCTATTTTCTTTTCGAATTGCTTCGAACCTCAACTGAAATGTAAATGTTTCCGACGTTTCGGTGAACGGTCCGGATCGAGGCGATACCCCGCCGCACACGGCCATCCGGGATCACGGCGAAGACGACGGCTCGTGATCGCGCTGCACCAGATCACGCAGCGTCGCCTGCATCCGTGCGTGCACGCGCACCAGCGCGCCCCACAGGAACCACGCGGTAACGGCGCCGATCGCCAGCAACGCGATCAGCACCCCGCGCGGCGGCAGGATGGAAGTGCCCAGCATGCTGACCAGCAGCGCCAGACCTGCCAGCGCCGCCAGCGGTACCAGCTTGGCCAGTACCCGGCGCAGGCCCGCGGTGCGCGCGCCATAGACATGTTCGCGTATGCCCAGTTCCGCCAGCAGCATCCCCAGCGCGTCGGCCTTGCGATACACCGCGATCAGCATCGGCAGCGACACGAACAACGCGATCGCCCATATCAGCGAACGCCGTGCGGCATTGCCGACCGGCAGTTCCGGCCACCAGCGCGGCAGCATGGCACTGACGAAAGCGCCGATCGCGAACACCGCGCACACCAGCAGCACGTTGACCGCGATGTGCCACAGCAGGCGGCGCAGCATGCGCGCCAGCACGAGGTTGTCGCCCGCGGGAACGAGATGCCCGATCCAGTCGCCGTAGCCCGCCGCCAGCGCGCGCAGCGGACCGGGCGTGACATGACGCAGTCCGGCGCGGATCGGCGCCTCGCCGCGCAACAGCAGCGGCGAGACGATCATGCACACCACCGCCGCGGTCACCGTCAGCGGATACAGGAACGTGCCCACCGCCCCGGATGCGATGCCCAGCGTCGCGATCACGAACGAAAACTCGCCGATCTGCGCCATCGTCAACCCGGTGCGCAGCGCATCATGCGCGCCGCGTCCGGTGAACAGGAACATGCCCAGGCTGCACGCAAGCGTCTTGCCCGCTATCACGGCCAGCGCCAGTCCCAGCGCCGGCCACAGCCAGGGCAGCAACTGCGACGGATCGAGCAGCAGCCCGATCGCCACGAAGAACACCGCCGCGAACATGTCGCGCACCGGCTGCACCAGCCGCACGATCCTGGGCGAGCAACGCGCCTCGGTGGTTACCACGCCGGCCAGGAACGCACCCAATGCCACGCTGAAACCTTCCCACGCGGCCAGCAGGCAGGCGCCGAAGCAGATGCCGAGCGAGGCCACCAGCAGGAATTCGTCGCGACCGCGGCGCGCGACGAGATCCAGCAGCCGTGGCAGCAGCAGCAGGCCCAGCACCAGTGCCACCGCAACGAACAGCAGCATCCGCCACAGCACCTCGAACGCGATGCCGGTGCTGCTCGCGCTGCCGGCGGCGATCGCGCTCAGCACCGTGATCAACACCACCGTCAGCACTTCTTCCGATACCAGCATGCCGGTCATCACCGGCACGAAGCCCTCGCCCTTCCAGCCGCGGTCTGCCACCGTCCGCAGGGCGATCATGGTCGAGGAAAAACAGATCACGCCGCCGAGGAACAGCGTGTCAATCGGTTTCCAGCCGGCCAGGCGTCCGATCTCGATGCCGATCCACAGCATCAGGCCCACTTCCGCCAGCGCGGCCAGCATCACCCCGGCGCCCAGCGCACGCAGCTTGCGAAGGTTGAAATCCAGGCCGATCGTGAACATCAGCAGTACCACGCCCAGATCGGCGATGGACTGCATCGTGCGCTGGTCGGACAGGAGCTTCCACGGCACGTGCGGCCCGATCACGACGCCCGCCACGATATAGCCCAGCAGCACCGGCAGGCGCAGGCGTGGAAACACCACCACCACCACGCCCGCCGCCAGCATCACGCAGGCCAGATCGCGGATGAACTCGATGCCCTGCAAGCTCCCTCCCGCCTCCCGAACGCGCGTCGCACTTGACGCTCCGCGCGTGCACACACTATTCTTGCGCGCTTCCAGCGTGGGGCCATAGCTCAGCTGGGAGAGCGCTACAATGGCATTGTAGAGGTCGCCGGTTCGATCCCGGCTGGCTCCACCAAATCCCCACGCTGTCCCCATCGTCTAGAGGCCTAGGACACCACCCTTTCACGGTGGCGACCGGGGTTCGAATCCCCGTGGGGACGCCAGAAGCGCGCAACGCCGTCACACGTCGCGCACTTTTGGAGCAGGCTGGAATGATGCACAATGGTGACTGGTCGAATGCGTTCGTGCGGCCGCTGAGCGGCAGTTCGGCTGGTAGCCCCGCGAGCGCTTGCGAATGTCCCAAGGACATTCGCGCGAGCAGAGCCGGTGAGCCATGGACGGCGAACGGCAGAGCCACCATGGAGGGTTCGAGTCAAAACGGAACAGTGCGGAGCGGTAGTTCAGCTGGTTAGAATGCTGGCCTGTCACGCCGGAGGTCGCGGGTTCGAGTCCCGTCCGCTCCGCCACTCTTCGAACAGGATCACGATGGAAGCCCGCCTTGCGCGGGCTTTTTCGTTCACGCAGCCGCTTCGTCTGCGGGCAGCCGTTCCAGCGTGCCGATCGAATGGCCCTGCTCGGCCAGATATTCCAGCCAGCGGTTGAGAAAGGAGTTCATCCGCAGGCGGTGTTGCAGCACATTGCGCGCGGGTGCCAGCGGCCCCAGCACCTGCCACAGGTCGCGGCCGGGCTCGCAATGCAGCGCCTCGGCGACCTGCGCGTCGAGATACATCCGCAGCTGCGCGGACGGCGCCGGATTGCCGGTGCCGCTGTCGATGATGCAGTAACTCAAGCCGAGTTCGACCGTGTAGGGATGCCGCTCGTGCACCGACAATTGCACGTCGAGGCCGTCATCCACCGAAGACACGTATTCGCCCGGCATCAGCCGCTGCGGCGCGAACAAGCGAGCGAGGCGCTTGTGGTTCTCCGCGTAAAGCCCCATCAGCCAGTCGAAGCGCCCGGGCAGCAGCGCGCGCGCCAGCGCACGCGACGGGATGATGCGACGATGGGAAAGCACGGTCTGCATGGGCCGATCTTAGCGTACGAAACCGATTTCGCACGTCTTGCATTTTTCGCGCAAAACGCGCAGGGTATGGGTCTGCGCGCCGCGGACCCCGGCGCAAATTTTTCCACCCCTCCATCCGGGCACCTTTCCCGCAGGCGGAGGAAGGCAACACGCCACGGCTAGAACATGTGCCGCTCGATCCCGAGATGCGCCAGGATCTTGCTGGCGATCTCCTCGATGGAGGTGTGCGTGGTGTTGAGCGAAGGCAGGTTCTCGCGGCGAAACAGCGCGTCGGCCAGCGCGAGTTCGCGTTTGCACTGCTCGATCTTCGCGTAGGCGCTGCCGGGACGCCGCGCCTCCCGCACCTGCGCCAGCCGGACCGGGTCGATGGTGAGTCCGTACAGCCTGTCGCGGCACTGCCGCAGCCGTTCGGGCAGGCGATCGCGCTCCAGGTCTTCCTCGGTCAGCGGATAGTTCGCCGCCTTGATGCCGTAGTGCAGCGCCATGTACAGGCAGGTCGGAGTCTTGCCCACGCGCGACACGCCCACCAGCACCACTTCCGCGTCGCGGTAATCGGGATCGATGCCGTCGTCGTGCGCCAGCGCGTAGTTGGTGGCGTTGATGCGCGCCTCGTACTGGCTGAAATCCACCAATCCGTGCGCGCGGTTGACCGCGCCGGAGCGGCGGGTACCCAGCTCCAGTTCCAGCGTGCCGATGAACGGTGCCAGCACGTCGATCATCAGCGCGCCGCTTTCGGCGATGATCTCGCCCAGCGCCGGATCGACCACAGTGTTGATCACGATCGGCCGCTCGCCGTTCTGCGCATACACCGTCTTGATGCGCAGCGCGGCGGCCTGCGCCTTTTCGGGCGTGTCCACGAACGCGATGCGGTGGCCGTCGAACTTGACTCCCTCGAACTGCGCAAGGATCGAGTTGCCGATCGTCTCGGCGGTGATGCCGGTGGAATCGGAAACGAAGAAGACCGTTCTGCGACCGTTCATGCCGCCGCTCCTGAAGAAGCACGAAGTGTAACCGGCATGCCTGCGTGCTTGTCACTGCTTGCCGAGCCCGCGACAATGCCGGTTTTGCGGGCCAGCGGCCCGGACGACGGAGATCGCCGTGACCGAACTCGTGCTCTGGCTGGACCAGCTGCGGATGACCGACCTCGCCAGGGTCGGCGGCAAGAACGCTTCGCTGGGCGAGATGATCGGCAACCTCGCCCGGCTGGGCGTATCGGTGCCCGGCGGGTTCGCGACCACCGCCGAGGCGTTCCGCGACTATCTGCAAAAAAGCGGCCTCGCCGACCGGATCCAGAAGCGCCTCGCGACGCTGAATGTCGAAGACGTCGACGCACTCGCCGCGACCGGAAAGGAAATCCGCGGCTGGATCGTCGACACCAAACTGCCCGGCGATCTCGAACGGGCGATTCGCGATGCCTATGCGAAACTTTGCAGGGATGCCGGTGGCAGTGACGTTCCGGTAGCCGTCCGTTCTTCGGCCACAGCGGAAGACTTGCCTGACGCAAGTTTCGCCGGCCAGCAGGAAACCTTCCTCAACGTCACCGGCATCGGGGACGTGCTGCACAAGGTCAAGGAAGTTTTCGCCTCGCTCTACAACGACCGCGCGATCGCCTACCGCGTGCACCAGGGTTTCAAGCACGAGGACGTGTTCCTGTCCGCCGGCGTGCAATTGATGGTGCGTTCCGACATCGGCGCCTCGGGCGTGCTGTTCACGCTGGACACCGAATCGGGTTTCCGCGACGTGGTGTTCGTGACCGCGAGCTACGGCCTCGGCGAAATGGTCGTGCAGGGCGCGGTGAATCCCGACGAGTTCTACGTGTTCAAGCCGACGCTGCGCGCCGGCAAGCAGGCAGTGCTGCGCCGGAACCTCGGCGCCAAGCAGCAGCGGATGGTGCATTCCGACCAGCCGGGCGAGCGCGTGAGGATCGAGGCAACACCCGACGACTTGCGCCGCAGGTTCTGCATTTCCGACGCGGACGTCGAATCGCTGGCCAGGCAGGCGCTGATCATCGAAGAACACTACCAGCGCCCGATGGACATCGAGTGGGCGAAGGACGGCGCCACCGGCAAGCTCTACATCGTGCAGGCGCGTCCGGAGACGGTGAAGTCGCGCGCGCACGCGACGCAGCTCGAACGCTTCCAGTTGCACGAGAAAGGTACCGTGCTGGCCGAAGGCCGTTCGATCGGCCAGAAAATCGGTGCCGGCACCGCGCGCGTCATCAAGTCGCTGGACAGGATGAGCACATTCAAGGAGGGTGACGTGCTGGTGGCCGACATGACCGATCCCGACTGGGAGCCGATCATGAAGAAGGCCGCGGCCATCGTCACCAACCGTGGCGGCCGCACCTGCCATGCCGCGATCATCGCGCGCGAGCTGGGCGTGCCTGCGGTGGTCGGCACCGGCGATGCGCTGGAGAAGATTCCCGATGGCGCGGAAGTCACGGTGTCGTGCGCCGAAGGCGACACCGGTTTCATCTACGCGGGAAGGCTCAGGTTCGAACGGATCACGGCGGACCTGGGCGACATGCCGCCCGCACCGCTGAAGATCATGATGAACGTGGCCAATCCCGAGCGCGCGTTCGATTTCGGCATGCTGCCCAACCAGGGCATCGGTCTCGCGCGGCTCGAAATGATCATCGCCAGCCACATCGGCGTGCATCCCAACGCGCTGCTCGAATACGAGAAACAGGATGCCGAGACGAAGAGCAAGATCGACGAGCGCATCGCGGGCTATGCCGGCCCGGTCGAGTTCTATGTCGATCGCCTCGCCGAAGGCATCGCCACCATCGCGGCATCGGTGTACCCGAAGACCGTGATCGTGCGCCTGAGCGATTTCAAGTCCAACGAATACGCCAACCTGCTCGGCGGCGGCAGGTACGAGCCGCACGAGGAAAACCCGATGATCGGCTTCCGCGGCGCGTCGCGCTACGTCGATCCCTCGTTCCAGGCGGCGTTCGGCCTCGAATGCAAGGCGGTCAAGCAAGTGCGCGAGGCGATGGGCCTCGACAACGTCTGGGTGATGATCCCCTTCGTGCGCACGCTGGACGAAGGCCGCAAGGTCATCGACGTGCTGAAGGCCAACGGCCTGAAGCAAGGCGAGAGCATCGACGGCAACGAGGCGCTGAAGGTGATCATGATGTGCGAGGTGCCGTCGAACGCATTGCTGGCCGACGAGTTCCTCGACATCTTCGACGGTTTCTCGATCGGCTCCAACGACCTCACCCAGTTGACCCTTGGCCTCGACCGCGATTCCTCGATCGTGGCCGGCCTGTTCGACGAGCGCAATCCAGCGGTCAAGCAATTGCTGGCGATGGCGATCCAGACCGCGCGCAGGAAAGGCAAATACATCGGCATCTGCGGCCAGGGTCCGAGCGACCATCCCGATCTTGCCGAATGGCTGATGGACCAGGGCATCGAATCGGTATCGCTGAATCCCGACACGGTGGTCGATACCTGGCTGCGGCTCGCCAAGCACAAGGGCTGACCGCAAGCTTCGGCCCTCGTGTCACAATGCGGCCGTTTCCACGCCGCATCGGGGCTGACCATGCGCACATGTTCGTGGTGGGGATGGCTGATCCTGCTGGCACCGTCGGCATTGGCCGCTCCGCCACCCTCCCCCGCGCAACCCGACTTGCAGGGACTGGATGCCTACGTGCAACAGGTGATGCACGACTGGCAGGTGCCGGGCCTTTCCATCGCCGTGGTGAAGGATGGAAAGATCCTGCTGGCGCGCGGCTACGGCGTGCGCGAACTGGGCAGGCCCGGCAAGGTCGATCCGGATACGCTGTTCGACATCGGTTCCAACTCCAAGGCCTTCACGGTCGCGGCGCTCGGTACGCTGGTGGCATCGGGCAAGCTCAAGTGGGATACGCCGGTCGTCGACGAACTGAAGGGCTTCAGGCTGCAAAGCCCGTACGTCACGCAGAACCTCACCTTGCGCGACCTGCTGACGCATCGCAGCGGCTACTGCGACCCTTTGTACGCGTGGTACACCAGCGACGCCGGCGACATCATCCAGCGGATGCGCTGGCAGAAACCGGAATACGGTTTCCGCACCACGTTTTGCTACAACAACGTGCAATACCTCGCCGCCAGCCGCTTCATTCCCGAGCTGACCGGCCAGAGCTGGAACGATTCCGTCGCGCGACATCTGTTCCAGCCAATGGCCATGACGCGCACCGTCAGCACGGACGCCGCGGTTGCGGCCTCGACCGACGTCGCCGTGCCGCACGGCCTGATCGACGACAAACCCGCGGTGCTGCACCGCTACTGGCCGCACAACATGGATATCTTCGCCGCGGTCGGCGGCATCTGGTCCAGCGCCAACGACATGGGCCATTGGCTGCAGATGCTGCTCGCGGACGGCAAGTACGGCGGCAACACGGTGCTCGATCCAGAAGTCGTGCGCGCGATGGAAACACCGCAGATGCTGATCCGTTCCGGCACCGACGTGGGCGACGAAATCCGCAGCTGGATGCCCGGAGGCCGGTTCTACACGTACGGCCTCGGGCTGTTCGTGCAGGACTGGCACGATCACACGCTGGTGTGGCACGCCGGCGACATCGACGGGATGGCGTCCGCATTGGCGCTGGTGCCCGATGCGCATCTCGGCGTGGTCGTGCTCTCCAACATGAACCAGAACGACGCGCGCTTCGCGGTCATCGCGCGCGTGCTGCAATCCGTGCTGGGTCTGCCACTCGACGATATCGAACCGGCCCTGCTCGCCGCGTCGAAAAAGGCCGAAGCGAAGACCGGCGGGGAGCGGAAGAAGCTGGCCGATACCCGCGTTGCCGGATCGAAGGCACCATTGCCGCTCGCCGATTACGCCGCTACCTACGAGGACGACTTGGACGGCACCGCCCGCGTCGAACTCGATCATGGCCATCTGGTGCTGCGGCTCGGCAATCCCGATTTCACGGGCGACCTGCAGCACTGGCACGGCAATACGTTTCGCGTGACCTGGCGCTACAAATTTTACGGCGACGATTACGCGACCTTCGATGTCGATGCGCTGGGCAAGCCGATGAAACTCGACCTCGACGAATTGTCCTTGCATTTCGAGCGTCCGTCGAAGTGAACGGCGCTCGCCCGGACGTCCATCATGGAAAGCAAACACGCGAAATCCCCGCGCAACAACCCGATCACCGCGCTGCTGGAAGACGTGCTGGGCTGCAAATGGTCGTGGCGCATCCTGCGCGAAATCCGCGCCGGCGTGAACCGCCCCGGTCAACTGGAACGCAACATCGAAGGCATCTCGGCCAAGGTGCTGAACGAGCGCTTGCGCAAGCTGCAACGCCACGGCGTGCTGGAACGCGTCGAATATCCGGAGATTCCGCCGCACGTCGAGTACCGTTACACCGCGCTGGGCGAACGTTTCTTCGCGATTCTCGAGGAAATCGACGCCGTCGAGGCGGAGTACGCGTGCGAAGGCGCGAATCGGCCCGCCGCGCGCGGCACATGAGCACGGCATCGCTCGTCTGGGGCATGCTGTTCGGCGCGATCGGCGCCGGGTTTTTCATCTACGGCAGGCGCCAGCAGATGTTCGTGCCGCTGATCTGCGGCATCGCGTTGATGGTGTATCCCTGGTTCGTCACCAACGCCGCGCTGCTGGTGTTGATCGGCGTGGCGTTGATGGCGATCCCGTACTTCGCGCGGTTCTAGTGTCATGTCCCGAAAATGCCTCCGTCATTCCGGTTCCCGGCTGCTGCGCCGGCATCCCCGCGCAGGCCTGGAATGACGACGTAAAAATGACGACGTAAAGATGCTGCCGGGACGCCACACCAGCCGTTTTTTGCACGGTGCGGCCGTGCAATGCGCCATGCCGAATCCCGGTCAATGTCCGCACCGGCCTCGCCCCCGCCCGACCCTCTGGTGCGACATGCTGCGCAAATACGCCCTGTTCGCGACCCTGTTCCTGGGTTCGTTCTGCCAATCCGCACTCGCCGCACCTCCCTATTTCACGCTGCATGACCTCGGCCACGGCGTGTGGGCGGCGGTCGCCGTGCCCAGGAGCGGCGCGGGCTCCAATGCCGGCTTCGTCGTGGGGCCCGACGGCGTGCTGGTCATCGACACGTTCGAGGATCCGGCCGCCGCCACTGCGCTGCTCGCGGCGATACGAAAGATCACCCCGGAGCCGGTGCGCTACGTGATCGACACCCATTACCACCTGGATCACGTCGCGGGCAACAACGTGTTCGCGCAGGCCGGCGCGGTGATCATGGCGCAGCACAACGTGCGCACCTGGGAGCGTACGGAAAACCTCAAATTCTTCGGCGGCAACGCCACGCCACAACAGAAACAAATGGTCGCATCGCTGGGCCTCCCCACGGTGACCTACCGTGACGGCATCACGATCCACCTCGGTGACCGCCCGATTTACGTGCGCGTCCTGCCGGGTCACACAGGCGGCGATTCGGCCGTCGTCATCCCCGACGCGGGTGTCGTATTTACCGGCGACCTTTTCTGGAACCATACGTTGCCGAATCTGATCGACGCCAACACCCGTGACCAGATCGCCAGCAACGACACGTTCCTTCGCGACTATCCCGATGCAACCTTCGTCCCCGGCCACGGCGACATCGGCAAGGCGGCCGATGTGCGCGCCTTCCGGGATTACCTGGCCGGGCTGCGCGCGGCGGTGGCGCAGGCGCGCGCCTCCGGCAAATCCGGCGATGCGCTGGTCGATGCGGTGTTGCCGGAACTGAAAAAACGGTACGGCGGCTGGGACTGGTTCGGGTATTTCGCCCGCCACAACATCGAACAGACCGCCGCGGAACTGGCCGGCACCAAGCGTGTGCCGGTTCCCGGCGTGCCGTGAGAAGGAACGCGATGGCTGCCGATGCGGTAATGGCCAATCGGCAATTTTCAGGACTTCAAACAGCATTGGACACGTGGCGGCGATGTGCAATCAGCGCACGCCACCCTTTTCGCGAGGCGTGGTGACAAGTGGCACATGCTCGAACGCGATCCGGGACGATAGCTTTACGGCGTGCGCGTCAGGCAGCCGGCGCAAACGGCGTCGCCTGCGCCGGACGCAAACCTGCAACCAGACACGGCAGCATCTGGAACCAACGGCAGCGACAGCCCCCGGAAGATCGATCCGGTGCCGTGGTCGGCGCTTCGCGACCACTCGGTCTCCCCCTGAGATTTCACCCCCTTTTCGAGAATCCTCCATGAAACAGGATCCAAGCGTTCTTTGCCTGTGCGCAACGGTTGCCGCAGCATGTTCCATGACTGCCGTCGCAAGCCCCGGCATCCCGGCCGATGCCGCGCATCGTGAGGTGAAGGCCGCCATCGCCGCGATGGGTGGCGAGCAGACGCTGCGTTCGGTGCACAGCCTGGCGTTCAGCGCCGTGGGCCATCGCAACATGCTGGAACAGTCGCTGCGGCCCGATGGACCGTGGTGGCAGGATTACTTCCAGCTCGACGAAATCCGCGATTTCGATCACGACAGCGAACGCCTGACGCAGCAACACCGCGGTTATTCCTCGCCGCATTGGTGGCTCAAGGATGCACCATGGGATGGCGCGCCCGACTACCCCGTCACGGTCGTCGCGGACGGTGCGGTGGCGCAGGTTGCCGACGGCAAGTATTCGCCCGCCTCGTACAGCCGCCTGCAGGACGCCGACGAGGATTTCGCATTCGGGCCGCTGCGCGTGCTGTCCACGGCGCTGGCGGCGCGCGATCTGCGCGCTCAACCGGACGTGCAATTGCACGGCTACACGCACCACGTCGTTGCCTTCACGTGGCACGGCCATCCGGTGCGGCTGTATCTCAACGGGTACACGGATCTCCCCGAAGTGGTCGAATGGACCAGTCCGTACCCCTACAACGTGTTCTGGAACGTGTGGGGCGATGTCACCACGCGCATCGGCTACGGCATGTGGACGCTGGAACCGGACGGCCTGCGTTACCCGCGGCAATGGACGATCGAGCGCAACGGCTTGCCCGACTCGGATGTCAGCCTCACCTCGCTGACGATCAATCCGCCGATCGAACCCGGCGAGCTCGCCATTCCGGACGACGCGCGCAAGGCATCGCTGGCCCGCAAGCGCACGATCGCCGAAGTGCCGCTCGGCATTCCCGGCAACCCCGCGGCCGAGATCGAACCCGGCGTGGCCCACATTCCGGGCGCATGGAACGTCAACCTCGTGCGCCAGCGCGACGGGATCGTGGTGATCGAAGGGCCGATCTCGTCGGAGTATTCGATCAAGGTGATCGACGAGGCGCGCAAGCGTTTTCCCGGCTTGCCGGTGAAGGCCGTGATCACGACGTCGGACTCCTGGCCGCACATCGGCGGCATGCGCGAATACGTCGCGCGTGGCATCCCGATCTACGCGGTGGACCTCGACAAGCCCGTGCTCGGCCGCCTGTTCGACGCGCCGCACACGTTCCTGCCGGACGATCTGCAGAAACATCCGCGCGCGCCGGAATGGCGCCTCGTTTCGGACAGGACTGCGCTGGGGGACGGCGCCAATCGTCTGGAACTGATTCCCTATCGCACCGAAACCGGCGAGCGGCAGATGCTGGTGTACTTTCCGCACTACAAGCTGCTCTATACCAGCGACCTGTTTGCACCGGACTCGAAAGACACCTGGTTCACGCCGGAATACCTGCTGGAACTCCGCCATGCGGTGACCCGCGAGCATCTCGCGGTGGACAACGTCTTCGGCATGCACTACGACGTGACGCCTTATCAGACCCTGACCACCGCACTGCAGCGCTTTCTGTCCCCTCCCAAGCCCTCGGCCGCGCCGGGATCGACCGACGATGCGAGTGCCGGCGAGGTGCTCCGACGCGAGCATCAATACACGGAAGGCCTGCTGCACGGCGATACCCGCCTGCTGGCGTCGGTCTTCGCGGACAGCTTCGTGGACACCAGCGCGAGCGGCGTGCTGCGCGACAAGCGGCAGCTCCTCGCCATCCTGGCGCGGCAGACGCCGCCCGAGTCCATCACGGAAACCGACAGGAAGATCCGGATCTACGGCGACGATGCCGTGGTGACGGTGAAGTTCGAGGTGAAGGGCAAGGATCACGGCAAACCGTACGAGTTTGCCGGGCGCGCCACCGATGTCTGGATCCGGCAGGACGGCCAGTGGTATTGCGTGGCCGCGCATTCAAGCGCGGCAAAGTGATCCGCGGCTGTCGGAGGAAAGTGTCATGACATGTTCCTGGTTGCGCGCGCTGGCCGTTTTCGCATTCACGCTGGCCGGCATCGCGATTCCCGTGCGGCACGCGAAGGCGGCCGATGCGGGAAGCCATCGCATTCCGGTGATGATCGTGGTCGTCTCCCATTTTTCTTCACGGGAAGACGTGCACGACCCGAGACCGACGGACATCCCGGGTCCGGAACATCCGCAGCAGATTGCCGAAGTGGTGCGACGCCCGGCATGCATCCCGCTCCTCCGGACCGCTGCGATTCCGGGGACAATCCCCCCATGAATCGTCCGAAACCGCGCTTGCCGTTTCCGGGCATCTGCCTGTTGCTGGCTTGCTTGCTGGCACCACCGCTGAACGCGGCCATCCCCGCAAGCGCAGGCGGACGAGCGTCGGCCGACGCGTGGTTGCGGCAATACGCCCTGGCCTGGGAGCATCGGGATGTGACGGCCGCGGGCGCACTCTACGCAGAGAATGCCGAGTATCGGGAGAGCCCTTTCCAGGCGCCGCTGCGCGGTGAAAAAGCGATACGCGCCTACTGGGATCGCATAGTCCGCGGGCAGCGCAATGTCCGCATGCGTTACCGGATTCTGAGCGTCGAGGGCGGCACGAGCATCGTCCACTGGCAGGCCAGCTTCGTGCGCGTTCCTTCCGGACGGAAAGTGCGTCTGGATGGCATCGCGGAAATCACCCTCGATGGGCATGACAAGTGCGTGCGGTTCCTGGAATGGTGGAATCTGCAGCAGACATGATTCGTCGACTGTGCGTGCCATGACTACGGCCATCCCCGCGATCGAGGACATCCGCGATGCCCGTGCAAGACTGGGCGAACGCGTGCGCGAAACACCGGTGTGGCGCTGGCAGGGTGACGCGATCGAACGCGCGGCCGGCGCGAACACGCAAGTCTTCCTGAAACTCGAACTGTTCCAGTACACCGGCACCTTCAAGGCACGCGGCGCGCTGCTGAATGCCATGGCGCTGTCCGACGAGCAGAAGCGTCGCGGCGTGACCGCGGTCAGCGCCGGCAACCACGCGATCGCCGTCGCCTTCGCGGCGCGCAGCGTCGGCACCACCGCGAAAGTCGTGATGCCGAAAACCGCCAATCCGGCGCGCGTCGCGCTGTGCCGCGCCTACGGCGCGGTAGCGGTGCTGACCGAAGACGTGTACGCGGCATTCGAGGAAGTCGAACGGATCAAGCGCGACGAGGGCCGCACCTTCGTCCACCCCTTCGAGGGCGAGCTGACGGTGCTGGGAACCTCGACGGTCGGTTACGAATTGTGCAACCAGGTCGCCGACCTCGATGCCGTGATCGTGCCGATCGGCGGCGGCGGCCTGATCGCCGGCATCGCCTGTGCGGTGAAACGGACGCAGCCGCGCTGCATGGTGTACGGCGTGGAACCCGCAGGCGCCGACAGCATGTCGCGGAGTTTCGCCACCGGTTCGCCGCAGAGACTCGACAAGGTGGATACCATCGCCGACAGCCTCGCCGCGCCCTATGCCCTGCCCTACAGCTTCGGCATCGCGCGGCGCTTCGTCGATGAAATCGTCACCATTCCCGATGAGGCCATGCAACGCGCGATGGGTCTGCTGTTCGCCGACATGAAGCTCGCGGTGGAACCGGCCGGCGCCGCCGCCACGGCGGCCCTGTGCGGTCCGCTGCGCGAACGGCTGGACAGCCGCCGCGTCGGCGTGATCGTGTGCGGAACCAACATCGACCTCGCAACCTTCGCCCGGCTCGCCTTGCCGCCCCGTTGAGGCACCGCACGGAGCCGTGGCAGCCGGCGCGCCCGGCGCGATGAACGAAAAATGAATCGCCGTTCCGGGGCTCGCCTGACCCGGAACTTTTGCCGCGTCCGGTTTGTCATTGCGGGCGGTACTGCCAAGGCAGTCCGCGAGACATTCTGTTGAGGAGGTGAAAGCCTATGAGTGTGACGCAACTCATTCCCTGGAACCGCAATCGCAACAGTCTGGTTCGCAGCGCCAACAGGGATCCGTTCTTCGCGCTGCAGCGCGAAGTCAATCGCCTGTTCGACGACATGTGGAACGGATTCGACCTGCCCTTGATGGGTGGAAGCCAGACCGACCTCGGCTGGCCGATGGTCGACTTGGTCGAGCACGAGAAGGAGTTCGTGCTCACCGCGGAGGTTCCGGGCCTGGAGGAGAAGGACATCGACATCCAGCTCGCCGACCAGACCCTGATCCTGCGCGGCGAGCGCAAGGAAGAGCGGGACGAAAAGAAGAGCGACTATCGCTACAGCGAGCGCTATTACGGCCGCTTCGAGCGGCGGATCCCGCTGCAGGTCGATGTCGACATGGACAAGGCCAAGGCAACCCTGCGCAACGGACTGCTGACTGTCACGCTTCCCAAGGCGGCGCTGGCGGAAACGACCGGTCATCGCATCCCGATTTCCAAAGCCGCCTGATCAGGAAGCGCATTGCCGTTCCTCGAGGCCGCCGTGAGGCGGCCTTTTTTTGCACCCGGCCCGGAACGGACGTGTTCGGCGTTGCCGGCCAGACGCCCGCATCGGGCGGGCAGCGAAACGGCCCCGCCGGCCTGCACGCAGCGACACGCGCCGCACCTACACGCGCTTGAAGTGCTGCATGACGTGTCCGACGCGCATCACGTCGAATCCGCTGATGCGTCCCTCCGCGTCACGCTCGAACACGAAACGCAGCCTGGGCAGGTCCTGCCGGAACATCACGTCGCGCGCCTCGGCCAGCAGCGGCACTGGTTTGTCGTCGTGTCCGATCGTCACCAGCCCGTCGCCCCGCCGCTCGATCCGCATCACGTGTCCGGCCGCGAGTTCGTAGCTGCCGGCATATTGATCCAGCACTGCCGGCGACAACCGCACCTGCGGGGGCGCCACCGGAACCTCGACGGTCTGGCTGGAGATCATCTTCCACTGCCCGCTTTCCTTCAGCCACACCTCGGTCGAACGGAAACGGTCGTGCGCGACCTGGCCGTAGGTATCGAAGGTGGCATCGTCGGTGAAGCTGGTCACCGCGACGTCGCCGTGCAGCGCGACGTGGAAATCCGACTGCACCAGCCTGTTGCGCACGCCCTTGGGCGGCGGCGACGCACCGGCCACGATGTCGTGCTTGCCGGATACCGAGCCATCCTCGTTCATGAAGACCACGTGGTCATCCAGCAGCTTGCCCAGCGCCGCGGCATCGCCGCCGGCGGATGCTTCGGAGAACGCCTGCGACTGGCGCGTGATCGTCGCGATGTCGTTGTCCGAAGCGAATGCGCTGCCGCTGGCGGCGACCGCAGCGATCAGCAACGGAAAAGCGAAACGGCGCAGTGGCATGCGTGCAACTCCAGTTCTTCGCAAGCAGCGAATCTAGGCGAGCCGCATGCGATCCAACACGTGCAGGAAGTCACGCGCGTGCCGCGCCGATCGTTATCCATGCGACGCCGCGATAGGAATCCGCCACCACCCACGCGCCTGCGGCGATGATGCTCGACATCAAAAAAGCGGACCACGCATCGCCGGTGTTCGCGTGCGCAACCAGCGGCGGCAGCCACACCAGCAGCGTGATCACGCTCAGCATCGCCGCTTCCAGCCACGCCGCCAGCCGCGGCCATACCGCGAACAGAATGCCGAGCGCGGCGGCGAGATCGCCCGCGCCGGTGAGATACGCCCAGCCATGCCGCCACGGCAGCCACGCCGGCACGAAACCCGCGGTGATGTCGGCATAGAAGAAATGCGACAGCCCGATGGTCGGCAGCGCCAGCACGAACAGCAAGCGCGCGTTGCGGATGCCATTGCGGCCGGAGAGGAATTTTCCGCCCCGGTTCGCAAGCTCCGCGAACACCACCCACGCGCCGGCCAGAATCACCGCGATCTCGCCCGCGCCCAGCCACGTGGCTTCCATGCCCGGCACCGCGATGATCGCGGGAAATTTCAGCAGCACCATCCACAACAGCGCGAAGATCGACATCGCAGCCGCGGAGACCTTTGCAGCGCGTGGAATCAGGATGCCGATGCCGGTGAGCAGTTCGACCGCGGCGGTGGCATACACGAAGAAATCGTGCGCGGGCAGATGCGCGATCGGGATGCGCTGCCAGGTTCCGGCGAAGTCTCCGAACGCGAATCCGCGCAATCCCAGCGCGATCATGGTGGCGGCCAGCAGCACGCGCCCCGTTCCGAGGGTCCGTGCGGCGGCGGCGTCCGCGCCGAGGGCCAGACATTCGGCCAGCCACGCGTGCGCGCCGGCGCGCCTGCCCGATTCTGTCGCTGTATCCATGATCACCCCTTGCGGATGTGCGCGAGCACGGCCGGCAAAAGGTAATCACGCGCCGGAACGCGGACAATAGGCTGCAAGTCGTGCTGCATCGCGGTGTTGTTGGGCTTATCTTGATCGAACGCCGCGCCGGGAGATTCCGATGGATCGTCGCACGTTTGGCCACTACCTGTGTTCCGCGTTCGCGTTGCCGTTGCTGCGCTTTGCCTCCGCGTCGGGGGCACCCATGGGACCGTTGCCGCAGGCTGCCGATGAAAACAAGCCGCCGCTGCGCACGCTGCCAAAACAGGTGGCGGGAATCCGCATTCCCGACAGCGCCGTGGCGCGCGCGGCCATCGAGGAGGCCTACGAATCCTAGCCGGTTTCGCTGTTCAATCATGCCGCGCGCACCTATCTGTTCGGGCAGCTGATGGCGCGTTCGACGCACCGGACTCTCGACGACGAGTTGCTGTTTCTCGCCTGCATCCTGCACGACCTCGGTCTCACCGAACGCCACATGGGCGACGGGCCGTTCCAGATCAACAGCGCGGACGCGGCGAGTGCGCTGATGCAACGGCACGCGGTGCCGAAAGACAGAATCGACGTGGTCTGGGATGGCATCGCGCTGCATCCGTACGGCGAAATCGCCTCGCGAAAGCAACCCGAGATCGCGATGGTGAGTTCCGGCGCCGGCACGGACGTGGTGGGTTATGCGCTGGAGTGCTTCTCGCGCGAGGACGTGAACGCCATACTGGCCGCTTTTCCGCGCCGGCATTTCAAGAGCGCGTTCGTGCGCACCTGCGCGGAAGTGGTGCGCCGCCACCCCGATGGCGCGAGACACAGCTTCATGCAGGACATCGGCGAGCGCTGCGTGGCGGGATTCCATCCCCCCAACATCTGCGACGCCATCGCCGCCGCGCCGTTTCGGGAGTGATCGCCGACGCAAAGGAGAACCGATGGCTTCGATATACAAGGAGATCCTGCTTGATGCCGATCCGGAGGCGGTGTGGGCGGCCGTCTCCGGCGTCGGCGCGGTGCACGAACGCCTGGCGCGGCTTCGTCGTGGACACCAAGCTGGAAGGCGACGCCCGGATCGTGACGTTCGCCAATGGCCTCATCGTGCGCGAGCGGATCGTCACGCTCGATCACGAGCTTCGGCGCCTTGTCCATGCGTCGGTCGGCGGGCGCGCCACGCACCACAACGCTTCGTTTCAGGTCTTTCCCGACGGCAAAAGCCGAACTCGCCTGCTCTGGATCACCGACGTATTACCCGACGAGGCGGCGGTACCGATCGGACAAATGGTCGAGCAAGGCATCGCTGCGATGAGGGCGACTTTGGAGCAGCGGCCTTGATGTCGTATCAACCGCCCTTGGGGTGCTTTCCGCCACCTGGCCACGTAGCCATCACCCGTTACACACTCTCCTCGTCCAGCGGCAGCACGTCGTGGAAGGTGGTGTAGTCGATCACGTAGCTGTCGTCCCCGCAGGGTCGCACCAGATCGACGTAACGGTGGTTCCAGCGCACCTCACCCATGCCCCACTGGTAATTGGCGATCAACGGCTGCCAGGTGGTCGAATCGACACCCTCGATGGTCAGCAGCAGCGCGGCCTCGCTCGCCTCCAGTTCTTCCGGCGTCACGCCGTGCAGCGGACTGGCCTCGTCGATCACGTGCATCACGTTCCAGCTCAGCATGAAGACCGGGTGCCTGTCGCGCACCAGCTTGAGGTCCTCGATCCGGCGCAGCTGGAATCCTTCCGGTGACGTGTGCAGACGGATCAGGTGCAGGCGCGCCGACGCCTGAGCGACGAGGTTCAGGCGCGTATTGGCAGCGCGCATCATCAGCGTGGACTTGCCCTCGATCTTGCGCACGATGGCGTACCTGCTGAAGATGATCCGGGCACGCGAGCGCGTGAAGCGGGTGAAGATCAGGCCGGTGAGCACGGCGATGCCGCCGACGCCCAGCATGACTTCCGCGCTCGACACCGCGTGCGCATACAGCGTCTGCGGGTGCATGTCGCCGTAACCCACCGTGGACAGGGTTTCCACACTGAAAAAGAACGCGCCGAGCAGACCCCTGGGGTTCTCGTTGGCGATGCCGTCGGGGCGGATCTGGTAGATCAACGCGAACAGCACGTTGAAGGTCAGGAACACGGCGATCGCGGCGCCGAAGAATTTCGGCCAGCTGATCGTGAGGGCCCGGTGGTAGAGGTCTTCCCACAGGTGCTCCCGCAGGCCCGCCGCCACGAACTCGCGATTGCCGATCCTCACCACCCGCGGGCGTCGCCGCCATGGAATCCGCATAGCCACCTTCTGCCGATTGACCGAAACGCGCGCGGAATTCTAGCGCCGTGACCGGGCAGCGCCGACGCCCGCGCCCGACGCGTCAAGGTTGCTTGTAGATCACCCCGCCCTTCATCACGAACGGCACGTGCTCGATCGCGCTGATGTCCCTGGTCGGATCCCCCTGCACGGCGATGATGTCGGCATCGAGGCCGGGGCGTAGCTGGCCGAAGCGATCCTGCTGGCGCAGGATCTTCACGTCCACCGCGGTCGCGGCCAGCAGCGCCTGCGCGGGGCGCATGCCGTATTTCACCATCAACTCGAGTTCCTTGTAATTCTCGCCGTGCTTGTACACGCCGACGTCGCTGCCGCAGCCGATGGTGACGCCGGCCTGCATCGCGTACTTGAACGCGTTCTGCGAGGCTTTCATCTCATCGGTGGGCGGATCGCCGGGTTTCCAGCCCTGGAAATACTCGGCATACGCGACCACGGCCTCCAGCGTCGGCAGGTAGGCGACGTGGTGTTTCGCCATCATCTCGAACACTTCCTTCGTTCCGAAAAAGCCGTGCTCGATGGTGTCCACGCCCGCGAGGATCGAGCGGCGCATGCCTTCCGGCGTGGTCGAGTGCACCGACACCGGCAGGCCCAGTGAATGTGCGGCTTCCACGCCCGCGTTCAGTTCTTCCTGCGTGAAGGTCGGCACCGCGCCGTGCGACTTGCCGCAGTGGTAGTCGGCGTAGATCTTGATCCAGTCCGCGCCGTGACCGGCCTGATCGCGCACCGCCGCGATCATCTCCGGCACGCCTGCGACCGGAATGCCGCCCTGCGGCAGCGTCATGTCGGTGCGGAAACCCATCGGGCCGGGGCCGTAGCAATCCTTGGCCACCGTCGCGCGCGTCGCGACGAACAGGTGCGGACCCGGAATCAGCCTATCGTTGATGGCCTTCTGCACCTGCACGTCGGCGTAACCCGCGCCTTCGGTGCCGAGGTCGCGCAGCGCGGTGAAGCCCGCCATCAGCGTGTCGCGCACGTGGTTGACCGCCTCGATCGTGCGGTACGGCAGCGGTTCCTTCAGCACCTGGTCGTTCCAAAGCGTCTCGTTGTACGGGTGCAGGAAGATGTGCGAGTGCGCGTCGATCAGGCCCGGCAGCAGCGTGGTGCCGGGCAAGTCGATGGTCTTTGCATCGGCGGGCGCCTTGATCGAACCGCGCGGCCCGACCGCGGCGATCCTGCCGTCTTCCACCAGCACCGCCCAGCCCGCGTGCGCCTGTTCGCTGCGTGCGTCGAACACGCGATCGGCGGTGAGGAGGAATACGCCGGTGACGGCTCCGGCGGCGGGTGCTTGCGGCGGCCGTGCCGCCCATGCCACGGCCGCCATCGCGCACGTAGCCAGCACGATCAAGCCCTTCCGCATCGACATGGCGCCCCTCCGGTCTGCTGCGAAAACATTGAGCGTACACCCGGGGCAGGGCACTTGCGCGGCGCGTGCCGCTGGCGAATACTCCGGACGTGGCCACCGTCGTCGGGACTGCGGGCCACAAGGAGAGAGGGGGAATCCACAATGAAAGCGGTATTGACCTTGGCGGCCAGCGCACTGCTGGCCGCTTTCGTGCACACGGCCGCCGCCGCGCCCGCCAGTCAGAAATCCATCAAGCACGGCGAATTCCTGGTCGGCTACGGCAATTGCAATGACTGCCACACGCCCGGATGGGCGCAGAACGGCGGACAGGCGCCCAGAGACGTGCTGCTGACCGGCGGCGGCTTCAATTTCCAGGGGCCGTGGGGCACGACCTACCCGCCCAACCTGCGGCTCTACTTCCAGAATCTGACCCTGAAGCAGTGGATCCAGAAGGCGCGCACGTTGAAGGCGCGCCCGGCGATGCCGTGGTGGACGTTCCGCTATCTGAGCGACAGGGATCTGGCGGACATGTACGCCTACATCCGCTCGCTGGGACCGGCCGGCAAGCCCGCGCACGACTGGGTGCCGCCCGGGCAGGACGCGCCGCCGCCGTACCTGAAGCTGGTGTTGCCGCCACCGCCGCAGGTTCAGCCCGCGGAACATTGAATTCGGCTGCGTTCAAACGTTCGCCAGCCGCGACAACTCCGCATCGCCGAATCCGGCGGCGCGGCGCGCGTCGAGGTTGAACGGGCCTTTCAGGCCGCCGGGCACGTATGCACGCAGCAGTTCCGCGAAGGTCGCATCGGGATCGCGCCCCTCCCGTTCGCAGCACCAGCGGAACCAGCGCGTGCCGGAGGCAACGTGCCGCACCTCTTCGCGCAGGATCACTTCCAGGATCTCGGCGGTGGCGTCGTCGCCGACCGCGCGCAGGCGTGCGATCATGCCGGGCGTGACGTCCAGCCCGCGCGCTTCCAGCACCCGCGGCACCAGCGCCATCCGCGCGAGGCACGAACCGGACGTCTTGACGGCCATTTCCCACAGACCGTCGTGGGCGTCGAAATCGCCATAGGCGCGGCCGAGCTGCGCGAGGCGTGCGGACAACATCGTGAAATGCCGCGCCTCGTCGTGCGCGACGGAAGCCCAGTCGCGGTAGTAATCATCGGGCATGCCCCGGAAGCGGTACACCGCATCCCACGCAAGATTGATCGCGTTGAATTCGATGTGCGCGACCGCGTGCACCAGCGCGGCGCGGCCTTCCTCGCTGCCGAGCCCGCGATGCGGCAATTCCCGCGGTGGTACCAGACGCGGCCGGTCGGGACGGCCCGGAGTGCCGATCGGCGCGGGTCGCGCGCCGTCATCGTGCGGCGGCAGCTCGCCCGCGCGTAGCGCATCGAATGCCTGCCGTGTCAGAACGACCTTTGCTTCCGGCGCGGTGCAGTCGAGGCAGTGTTTCGCCATGCCGAACAGCGTCATTTCACGGCACCGGAACCCTGCACGACCAAACCGGCCTGCATCGCGGTTTCCAGGGACAACGGGCGGTAGCCGGCATCCTCGTTCCATTTCTTCCAGACCGAATCGTCGATGGTTTCGTTGACGCCGCCGCCGATCACGCGCTCGTAGGGCCGCTTGAACACCCGGTACAGGCCGTACATGAATTCGGCGTAGGAATCGTTGGGCACCGCACGTTCGGCACCGGGCGCCGGCACGTACGCTTCGTCGAACGCCAGCCCGGCTGCAGCAGCCTTGGCCTGCAGCCATGAGAGCGCGATTTCCGGCAAGGTATCGGGGCTGTGTCCCGCGCCATCGGTTTGCTCGCCGCCGCCCACGTCGGAATGCGCGCCCACGAACCAGCGCTGCTCCACATCGATCTGCTCCGGTTTCCGCGCGGTGGGCGACTGGCCGGGCGCCAGCGTCTGCGCCGGGCGCGTCCATTTGGTCGGCGCGAAATCGGCGCGGTGTTCGTCCAGCGCCAGGGCCTGATAGGCGTACTGCACGATCTTGCTGAGTTCGGTGTCGTGGAACGCGTAACGGCTGCGCGCGAACGGGAACCACGAGCCCACCTCGGGGATGCCCAGCGCACCGACCGTGTCCCACACGCCGATGAAGCGGATCCCGGCCTCGCGCGAATTGGCGGCACGAAAGGCGACCATCTGCGGGTCGTCCGGATGCAGGTCGTTGCGATAAAGGCCGTAGGCCTGATCGACCGCCGCGCGCGCGACCCGCGCCTGCGCGTCGGGTTTCAGCAATCCGCACTTGCGGATCAGGCCGCCCAGGCTGCGTGCCGTATAAGCGCCGCGGCTGAAGCCGAACAGCCATATCTCGTCGCCGTCGCGCCACTGCTCCGACAGCCACTGGTAGCCCTGCTGCACGTTGTCGGACAGGCCCAGTCCGAACGCGCCACCCAGGAGATGCTTGATGCCCGGCGCGACACCGACGCCGACCACGTATTTGCAGATCTGCTCGCGGCCGCCGCCGTCAACCGGCGCGACCAGCCGCCACAGCCGTTCCACGTTGGTGTGGGTTTGCACCTTGTTCCAGGTACCGTCGAACAGCACGACGAGTCGCCGCATCGGCATCGCCAGCACTCCCCGCGCGGCGCCGCTGCCGCCACGTTCGCCGGATCATAGACGAGCGATCGACGGAGCGGAACCCGAGCCGCATGCCTGAACCGCAATGCCGGCATGGAGTGTGCCCTCGCGCACGAACCGCGCGGATCACTCAGGCGCTGCGCCGCTGCGCCTTGGCCTCGTCCGACCGCGCGAATTCCAGTTCCTGCAGGTAGGCCTGTTCGACGCCGGTAACGTAGTTCCCGGAGAAACAGGAATCGTCGAAGTGCTTGAGCTGCTCGTTGCCCTCGGCCACGGCGTCGATCAGGTCGGGCAGGTCCTGATAGACCAGCCAGTCGGCGCCGATCCACTCGCGCACCTCTTCGACCGTGCGGCCGTGCGCGACCAGCTCGGCAGCGGCCGGCATGTCGATGCCGTACACGTTCGGGTAGCGCACCGGCGGCGCGGCCGAGGCGAAATACACCTTCCTCGCGCCTGCCTCGCGCGCCATCTGCACGATCTGCTTCGACGTGGTGCCGCGCACGATCGAGTCGTCCACCAGCAGCACGTTCTTGCCCCGGAACTCCAGCGGAATCGGATTGAGCTTGCGCCGCACCGAACGCACCCGCTCACCCTGCCCGGGCATGATGAAGGTGCGCCCGATGTAGCGGTTCTTGACGAAGCCCTCGCGGAAGGGCACGCCCAGCATGGTCGCCAGCGTCGAGCCCGCGGTGCGCGAGGTGTCGGGAATCGGGATCACCGAATCGATGTCGTGGGCGGGGCGTTCGCGCAGGATCTTGGCGGCCAGCTTCTCGCCCATGCGCAGGCGCGCCTTGTACACCGACACGTCCTCGATCATCGAATCGGGCCGCGCGAGATACACGTATTCGAAGATGCACGGGGCGTGCACCGCGCCTTCCGCGCAGCGGCGTGCCGACAGCCTGCCGTCCAGACCGACGAACACCGCCTCGCCCGGCGCCACGTCGCGCACGCGCCTGAAACCCAGGATGTCGAATGCCACCGATTCGGACGCAAACGCGTATTCGCTGCCCTGCGGCGTGTCGCGCTCGCCCAGCACCAGCGGGCGGATGCCGTGCGGATCGCGGAACGCCAGCAGGCCGTAGCCAACGATCAGCGCGACGCAGGCGTAGCCGCCCTTCGCACGTGCGTGCAGGCCGGCCACCGCCTTGAACAGTTCGTCGGGCGTGAGTGCATGGCGTTCCTGGATCTGCAGTTCGTGTGCCAGCACGTTCAACAGGATCTCGGAATCGGAATCGGTATTGATGTGGCGGCGGTCGTCCTCGAACATCTCGCGCCGCAACTGTTCGGTGTTGATCAGGTTGCCGTTGTGCGCGAAGGCGATGCCATAGGGAGAATTCACGTAGAACGGCTGCGCCTCCTCCGAGCCCTCGGCGCCCGCGGTGGGATAGCGGCAATGCCCGATGCCGGCATGTCCGCGCAGTTCCTGCATGTCGCGCGCGCTGAACACGTCGCGCACCAGCCCCGGCCCGCGCCGGATGTGCAGGCGCCTGCCGTCGAAGGTGGCGATGCCGGCCGCGTCCTGGCCGCGGTGCTGGAGCACCGTCAGCGCGTCGTACAACGCGGTGGCGACTTCACTCTTGCCGACGATGCCGATGATTCCGCACATGGACCTTTGCGCCTCAGAGGAGCGAGCCGGTTCCGCTTCGCACCCGCACGATCAGACACCCACGAACCCCGCATCGCCATGCTGCCGGCGATGCCGCCCCATTGACTCGATGAGGCTGGAAAGCCACATCGACCCGAATTCTCCGGAACGGGTTGGCACGGGCGGTTCGCGGCGCGCCATTGTCCCATATCACGCTACCGGCCATGGTGAACCGGCGCGCCCTCCGGCCTTGGCGCCGCCGACGACGCGGGCGCAGGATCGGGCGCCCCGGGCAGGGACGATATGGGTACGTTCGGCAACATCGGCAAGGCCTTGCCGCCGATTTCCAGATATTTCGTCACCTCGGGGGGCAACTGCCTCGACAGCCAGCCCGCACCCTGCTCGAAACCCGGCAGCAACAGCGAGTGCCGCCACCAAGGTGCCTCGTGCGGCAGCGGCGTGAAGCCCAGCATCAGCACCGCGCCGGTGACCAGCAGCAACCCGCGCGCCAACCCGAACAGCATGCCCAGGAAACGGTCGCCGCCGCCGAGCCCCCCGCCACGCAGCAGCTTCCGCATTATCCAGCCGACCAGCGCGCCCGCGACCAGCACACCCAGGAAACAGGTGAGATAGCCGGCGACGATGCAGGCGACGGGTTCGTGCAGGAAGCCCGAGTAGAACGCGGCGACCCGTGCACCGAACGCCCACGCCACCCAGAACGCCGCGATCCAGCATGCCAGCGACAGCACCTCGCCCACGAAACCGCGAAACAGCCCGAACAGCATGGACAGGCCCAGCACGGCGAGGATCGCGTAGTCGGCGTCATTCACGGCGCGTATCCGTACACCTTCCTCACCTGCCAGGCACCGCGCTTGTCCACCTCGCCCCATGGGAAAGGAGGCCGGCGCGGGGAGCGAATTGCCATGATCGCCGTTCTGCTCGGAATACGCGGCTCAGCGCGGCCTCATCGCGACTGCGTCACGATGAGGCCGTTGATCTTCATCCGCTGCGCGATCTGCGCGCGCAGCGTTTCGGCGGCGTCACGCGCGGTGACCGGGCCTGCACGCACACGCCACAAGGTCCCGCCGGCAGAAGACACGCTGTCCACGTAACCGTCGAAACCCTGCTGCCGCAAGCGGTCACGCAGCATGTTGGCCTGGTTCTGGTTGTTGAATGCGCCGAGCTGCACCGCCCAGCCACCCGGCTTGCCCGCGGGCAATGCGGCAGGCGTTGCATCGGCGGTCTGGGTGGCGGCGCCCGCCTCCACCGCCATCGGCACACCCGGCTCGGCGGCTTTCAGTTTCAGCCGCGCGGCCTCGGCCGCGGCGCGACTTGCGAACGGCCCGACCCGAACGCGCGTCACCGGCTTGCCGTGCAAGGTTTCCGGCGCGCCGCTCGCGCTGAAACCTTGTTTGCGCGCATTCGCGATCAGCCTGTCGGCGTTGGCGCGGTCGGCATACACCCCCAGATTGATGGTGTAAGCCAAGGTGGCCGCGGCCCCGGCACCGCCGGGCAACGGTTGAGCCGCCGGCCCTGTCCCGGAAAGCGCGGCGGTCTTGGCGGGTTCTGTCCGCGCCGGCCCGGCCTGTGCCGGCACGGAGGAAACGGCCGGTGCCGCTGGCGAGGCGGGCGACACCGGTGCACCCGACGATGCCGCCGCGAGCGTCGCGGTGGCGGGTTGCGCGCCGGCCTTGTCAAGGTCGAGCGTGGCGACGTGGTCGGGGTCGGCAACCGCCGCGGCGGTGCTGGAACCCGCCGACGCAGCGCCCGGCCCGACCTGCAGCGTGCGCGTCTGCAACTGCTGGTCCGGCGGCGCAGGCGCGTTGAGGCTGGGGCCGGTGATTTCGTTCGAGCCGGAAAACAGCATCGGGATGAAGATCACCGCCAGGGCGATCAGCACGGCGGCGCCTAGCAGACGGACTTTCAGGGACGGTTCCATGGGCGCGGCCTCGTGACAGGCTTGCGGCGATTATACGCGGCAGGCGCGCAGCACCGACGCCACGACGAAAAACGATCCGAACGCGAGGATGCGATCCCCGGTTCTGGCCGCATCGCACGCCGCCGACAACGCCGTGACGACATCCGGATGCTCGCTGCACGACGCCCCCGGCAAGGCACGGCGTACCCGCGCGGACAGTTCGCACACGGAGGCGCCGCGGGGCGATTCCGCCTCCAGCCCGGCCAGGTGCCAGTGCGCGATGCGCGGGCCCAGCGCCGCGGCGATGCCCTCGATGTCCTTGTCGCCGAGCGCCCCGAACACGGCGTGCGTGACGCCTTTCGCCGGGTGCCGGTCCAGCCACAGCGCCAGCGCGCGCGCGGCCTGCGGGTTGTGCGCCACGTCCACGATCAGGTCGGGGCATCCGGCGATGCGTTGCAGGCGCCCGGCCAGCAGGGGTGCATCCGCCTGCACCGGTTTCACCAAGGCCGAGGGATCCCAGCGCACGCGATCGCCCAGCGCGCGCAGCGCGGCGATCGCCGCCGCGGCATTGTGGTACTGGAACGCGCCTTCCAGCGCCAGCGCACCCCGCAGCGCGATCGGCGCGTCCGCCTGTTGCGATGACCCGGCGGCCGGATCGCGCGCCCCGCGATGCCACCACTGCAGCCCGTCGGCCTGAGGTGTCCAGCCGAAGTCGCGTCCGAACACTTCCAGCCTGGCGCCCAGGTTCCGCGCGTGTTCGACCAGGCTGCGCGGCGGGTCGCTTTCGCCCGCGATCGCCGGCTTGTCCGCCCGGAAGATGCCGGCCTTCTCGCGTCCGATCAGCTCGCGATCATTGCCGAGGTATTCCATGTGGTCGAGGTCGACCGTGGTGACGATCGCGCAGTCGGCATCGATGATGTTCACCGCATCCAGCCGTCCGCCGAGCCCCACTTCCAGCAGCGCGACATCGAGCCCGGCTTTTGCAAACACGTCGAATGCGGCCAGCGTGCCGAATTCGAAATAGGTCAGCGACGTTTCGCCGCGGGCGGTTTCGATGCGCCCGAATGCCGCGACCAGGGCGTCATCGGCCGCCTCGGCGCCGTCGATGCGCACCCGCTCGTTGTAGCGCAGGATATGCGGCGAGGTGTACGCGCCGACACGCATCCCGCCTGCGCGCAGCATCGCTTCCAGAAACGCGACGGTCGAGCCCTTGCCGTTGGTGCCGCCGACCGTGATCACGACCGGCGCCGGCCGCGGCGCGCCCATCCTCCGCCATACCTCGCGCACACGCTCCAGCCCCAGCTCGATACCGCGCGCGTGGATGCGCTGCTGGTATTGCAGCCATTCGTCGAGCGTTTTCATGGCGTGCGCACCCCGACGTCCTTGTCTTTTTCCGTGCGCGTCTCGCGCGCAGAAAAAGACATGGGTGTCATTCGCCCGTCATGGCGCGAAGCACCGGCATGCAGACACATGCGATGCATGCCACCAGGCTGACCGCGCAAGGGCTTACGCCACCTTCGCGCGCTGCATCAGGATCGCCAGCAGATCGGCGATGCGATCGCGCATCTGGCGGCGATCGACGATCATGTCGATCGCGCCATGATCGAGCAGGAATTCGGAACGCTGGAAACCTTCGGGCAGCGTTTCGCGCACCGTCTGCTCGATCACGCGCGGACCGGCGAAGCCGATCAGCGCCTTGGGCTCGGCGATGTTGATGTCCCCCAGCATGCCCAGGCTGGCCGAGACGCCGCCGGTGGACGGGTTGGTCAGCACGCTGAGGTAGGGCACGCCCGCAGCGCGCAGGCGGCCCAGCACCGCCGACACCTTGGCCATCTGCAACAGCGACAACAGGCCTTCCTGCATCCGCATTCCGCCGCTGGCCGAGAAGCACACCAGCGGCAGCCTGCCTGCCAGCGCGCGTTCGCCGGCACGGGCGAACTTCTCGCCGCCCACCGATCCCATCGAGCCGCCGATGAAGGAGAACTCGAATGCGCAGGCGATCACCGGCATCGCCTTCAGCGTGCCCTCGATCGCCACCAGCGCATCCTTCTCGCCGCTGGCCTTCTGCGCGGCCAGGATGCGGTCGCGGTAACGCCTGGAATCCTTGAACTTCAGCGCATCGACCGGCGCGAGGTTCGCGGCGATCTCGCTGCCGCCTTCGTCCAGGAACGACGCCAGCCGCATGCGTGCGCCGATCGGATGGTGATGCCCGCACTTGGGACACACCATCAGGTTGCGTTCCAGCTCCGGACGGTACAGCACCACGCCGCAGCCGGCGCATTTCTCCCACACGCCTTCCGGCACCTTGCCCTTCTGGGGCGTGCCTTCGGTGCGGATGCGCGGCGATGTCAGTTTCTGCAGCCAGGACACGGGCAGGTTCCGGCAACGGATTCAATCGGAAAGCATACAACGAATGTCAACCGGCAACGAATCCGCACAGGCAATCCCGGATCAGCGCAAGGACCTGCCTTCGTCCAGCGCCTTGCGGATCGGCGCCAGGAAGGTCTGCGCCCTTTCGCATGCGGCATGGACGTCGGCGGCATCCGCGAGGCGCTCCACCAGCGCCGAGCCGATCACCACCGCATCGCAGAATCCGGCGATCGCTTTCGCGCTGGCGCCGTCCTTGATGCCAAAACCGACCGCGACCGGCACACCGGCGCGCGCCCGCAGGTTCGCGACGCGTGCCGCGACATCGGGTACCGACAGTTTCAACGCGCCGGTGATGCCCGCGAACGACACGTAGTAGAGGTAGCCTTCCGCGGCATCGATCGCGCGCGCCAGACGTGCTTCCGAAGTGGTCGGCGCAACCAGCAGGATGCGTTCGAGGCCGGCGTCCCGCAACGGCTGCAGGAACGCATCCTCCTCGATCGGACAATCCACCACCAGCACGCCATCGACGCCGGCTTCACGCGCTTCGCCCGCGAAGCGCTCGATGCCGTGGATCGCGATCGGGTTCAGATACCCCATCAGCACGACCGGCGTTCCGGCGTCGCGCTCGCGGAACGTGCGCACCCAGCCGAGGATGTCGGCGATGCCGACATGACGGCGCAACGCGCGTTCGTCGGCGTGCTGGATCACGGGACCGTCCGCCATCGGATCGGAGAACGGCATCCCCAGTTCGATCAGGTCGGCGCCCGCCCCGACCAGCGCGTGCATCACCGCAACCGTCGCCTCCGGCAGCGGGTCGCCGGCGGTGATGAAGGGAATCAGCGCGGCGCTTTTGCTTGCGGCCAGTTTGCTGAAACAAACATCGATTCGGTTCATGGCGAGTTAGACGTGAGACGTGAGACGTGAGACGTACAGCCGTAGCGTGCTTCCCATCTCACGTCTGAGCGAGCACAGCGAGCGGACGTCTCGCGTCTCACAGCTCCATCCCTTCCCGTTTCGAAATCGTATGCACATCCTTGTCGCCGCGGCCGGAAAGATTGCACAGGATCAGCGCGTCTTTCGGATAGTCGCGCGCCAGCTTGATCGCCTGTGCCACCGCGTGACTGGATTCCAGTGCGGCGAGGATGCCCTCGGTTTCGCAGAGCAGGTGAAACGCCGCGAGGGCTTCGTCATCGGTGACGCCCACATACTCGGCACGGCCGGTGTCCTTCAGGAACGCGTGCTCGGGGCCGACGCCGGGATAGTCGAGACCCGCCGAGACCGAATGCGTTTCGGTGATCTGGCCGTCGTCATCGCAGAGAACGTACGTGCGGTTGCCGTGCAGCACGCCGGGGCGGCCTGCCGCAAGCGAGGCTGCGTGCCGGCCCGTGGCCAGACCCTCCCCCGCCGCTTCCGCGCCGACGATTCGCACATCGCGATCATTGAGGAAGGCGTGGAACAGGCCGATCGCGTTGGAACCGCCGCCCACGCAGGCCGTGAGCACGTCCGGCAGGCGGCCGTATTCCTCCAGCATCTGCGCGCGCGCCTCGCGCCCCGCCACGGCGTTGAAATCGCGCACCATCATCGGATACGGATGCGGCCCTGCCACCGTGCCGATGATGTAGAAGGTGTCGGCGACGTTGGTCACCCAGTCGCGCAGCGCCTCGTTCAGCGCGTCCTTGAGCGTCTGCGAACCGGACCTCACCGGCACCACTTCGGCGCCCAGCAGTTTCATCCGGTACACGTTGATCTTCTGGCGCTCGATGTCCACCGCGCCCATGTACACCACGCATTTCATGCCGAAACGCGCACACACCGTGGCGGTCGCCACGCCGTGCTGGCCTGCGCCGGTTTCGGCGATGATCCGGCGCTTGCCCATCGCGCGCGCCACCAGCGCCTGCCCGACCGTGTTGTTGATCTTGTGCGCGCCGGTGTGGTTCAGGTCCTCGCGCTTCAGCAGGATCTGTGCCCCGCCGACCTGTTGCGACAGACGCCTGGCGTGATAGATCGGCGAAGGACGGCCGACGTAGTGCTTCAGATCGTCGGTGAATTCTCGCTGGAACGCCGGATCGTCGCGCAGGCGCGTGTAGGCGGCGGTGAGTTCCTCCAGCGGCGCAATCAGGGTCTCGGCGACGAAGGTGCCCCCGTAGGGACCGAAGCGGCCGTGTGCATCGGGATAGGCATGGTAATCGGCAATCTGCATGGTATCGCTCGTTTTTCAAATCAATCCGCGAATGGGCACGAGTAAAAAGCCGGCCTTGCGTTCATTCGCGTTGGTCTGCGGAGCGGCTTTCCGCTTCCGCTGACGCGACCGCCGCGAAGAATGCGCGCATGCTCGCGGCATCCTTGATGCCGGGCGAGGATTCGACGCCGCTGGCCAGATCCACCCCCCACGGCCGCACCACACGGATCGCTTCGGCGACGTTGCCGGCATTCAAGCCGCCGGCCAGGATGATCGGCCGGCCGAGGCCGCGCGGAATGCGCGACCAGTCGAAACGCCTGCCCTGTCCACCCTGCTGCCCGGGCGGATGGCCGTCCAGCACGAAGCCGCTCGCCGCCGGATGAACCGCGGCGAGCGCCCGTACATCGACGTCTCCGTCCATGCCGATCGCCTTGATGTACCGGCAGGCGAAGGATTCGCAAAACGCCGCGTCTTCACTGCCGTGAAACTGGACCAGATCGGGCCGCACGCCGCGCACCGCGTCCCGCACCTGCTCCGCCGGCAAATCGTGCACCAGGATCACCGCATCCACGAAGGCCGGCAAGCTGTCGCGAATCGCGCGCGCGCGTTCGATGGACACGCAACGCGGGCTGGACGGCGTCATCACCAGCCCGATTGCGTCCGCGCCCAGTTCGCACGCGAGCAGCGCATCCTCGATGCGGGTGATGCCGCAGATTTTCACGCGGGTACGGAACATGCCGGTTTCAGTCGCGCGAGGCGCAGTCCTGCAGGGAGACTTCGGGCGGAAGTCCCCATTGTGCCGGATAGCGGGGGCCGAGGAAGGTGAGACCCTGCGCCGGCGCGGTCACGCCCGCCGCCGCGCGGTCGCCGGTTGCCAGCAGTCCGGCGAGCCATGCACCGGTCCGCTCGCCGCGCCCGACTTCCAGCAGCGAACCCGCGATGTTGCGCACCATGTGGTGCAAAAAGGCATTCGCCTCGATCTCCATCAGCACGTGTTGGCCTTCCCGCCACACGCGGATGTCCGTGACGGTGCGCCGGGCGTGCGGCGACTGGCAGGAGGCCGCCCGGAACGCCGAGAAATCGTGCTCGCCGGTCAGCGCCTGCGCGGCCCGGTGCATCGCTTCGGCGTCCAGCGGCCTCCGTTCCCACGCGGCATGGCGCGCCTCCAGCGCGGGACGGACCGCGCGGTTCAGGATCACGTAGCGGTAGCGCCGGGAGCGGGCGGAAAAACGCGCATGAAAATCGTCCGGTACTTCACGCGCCCACAGTACCGCAACGGCATGCGGCAGGCGGGTGGTCGCGCCCAGCACCCAGGCGCGCGCGTCGCGCCGCGCATCGCTGTCGAAATGCACGACCTGACAACGCGCGTGCACGCCGGCATCGGTGCGGCCCGCGCAAGTCACTTCGACCGGATGGTCGGCCACGAACGACAGGGCTTTCTCGACCGCCGCCTGCACGCTTGGCCCGTGCGCCAGGCGCTGCCAGCCGAGAAAACCGGTGCCGTCGTACTCGATGCCGAGGGCGATGCGCATGGACGGGAACGGAAGGCGGGAAGCGGGAAAGGGATGGCGGAAGCTGCACGCGCGGGCCCGCGCTCAGGCCTTCCTCGTCCTTCCTGCCTGCATCACCCCAGGCTTTCCAGCAGCCGTTGCGCCTCGTCCTTCTGGAGCTGGGTGCCCTCTTCCAGCACTTCTTCCAGCATGGCACGCGCGCCGATCGGATCGCCCATGTCCATGTACGCCCGTGCGAGGTCGAGCTTGGTGTCGACCGCATCGTCGCCGTACGGATAGCCGGCCGCCGCGGGCGCGGCCTCCGGCTCCCGCAGCGAAGACGCCGCAGCGGGTTCCGGTTGCTGGTAGTACGACAGCAGCTGGTCGGCGGCCGCGCGTTCGGAATCGGAAACCGCGCTGCCGGAACCGCCGGCCGCATCCGGCCGGAAGCTTCCACCGTCATCGTCAACACCGGTTTCATGTTCCGTGCCGAACGCGTAGCCATGCTCCGTGCCGGCATCCGCACGCAGGGTCTGGAACAGCGGATGATCGGGCAGCAGATCCTGGCCCATCGCGACCACTTCCTGCCATTCGGGGCCGTGCGGATTCTCCACCACCGCGCGCATGGCCTCGGCTGCGGCCTCGAAATTCGCGGCCTCGTCGTGCGCAAAATACAGCCGGCACAGTTCCAGGCGCAGATCGAGATTGTGCGGATCCTGCTCGATCTGCGCGCGCAGCGAATCCACGTAGCCGTGCTCGCCGGTTTCGGCCGGCAACGGTGCGGCGGAATCCCCGGCTTTCGCCGCCGGCGGTGCCTGCAGGACCGGCGCCGCCGCACGCCGGCGCCGCTGCAGCAGGCCCAGCAGGATCAGCGCCAGCACGACCAGGCCGCCGAGCAGCCAGGTGAGGCCGCGGCCGTACCAGGGTGTTGCCGCAGCCGGCACGGTTTTCGCGGCGGCACGCACGGCCGGTTCCGGTTTGACGGTTTGCGGTTTTGCAGACGCAACCACCGAGTGCGCCGCGGCAACGTGGGAAGAGGCCGCCGCAGCGACAACCGGCGCGCTGGAGCTCGCGGCGGCCGCGGCGGCATGCGCCGTCGAAGCCGCTGCCGGCGTTGCCGCAGCCAGCATGCCCGAGGCAGCCGGTGCCGCCGACGCTGCGGCCTTTCCGGACTGCGCCTGCACCGCCGCCAGCTTGCGCTGCAATTCCGCCACGGTGGCATCCTTCAGGCTCAGCAGCTTGCCGCTCTTTTCGGAAATGTCCTTCAGATTCTCCACGCGCGATTCGAGATCGCGGTTGGATTGCTGCAGGCTGGTCAGCGTTTCCCTGTCGGTTTCGAGTTGCTGCTTCAGACCGGCAACGGTGGCATTGCCGGTGCCGCCGTTGACGCCGGGACGGCTGGTGGCCGAACCGCCGCTGCCGGCCGGCGGCACCAGCGTCAGGCGGTCGGATTCCGGCGCCGCCTCACGACCCGCCGCGGGCGCCGATGCGGCCTGTGCCGCCGAACCCGCCACCACCGTCGCGGCGCGCGCACGCGTGCCACGCCAATCCTCGTACTGGCGGTGCACTTCGGCGTTGGCCCTGGCGATGCTGATCCGGTCGATGTCGTCGCGGGCCGGAATGCGCAGGATCGCGCCCGCCTTCAGGTTGTTGATGTTGTCCTTGAAGAACGCATCGGGGTTGGCGGCCTTGAGCGCCAGCATCATCTGGTTAATGCTGACGGACGAATCGGGGCGCAACTGCTGCGCGATGTGGTACAGCGTGTCGCCGCGCGGCACCGGGCCGAACCGCAAAGGCTGATGCACGACCGGACGCGGCGGCGGGAAGGCCTGCGGTGCCGCGGGTTGCGCGGGTTGCGGCGTGGCCGGGGGCGGTGGCGACCTGGTCACCGCCGGCTGCGGCGGCGCTGCGGCTTCCGGAGGAGGCACGGGTGCGGGCGCCGCTGCGGGCGCGCTGGCTACCGGCGCGGCCTGCACCGCCGGTGCGGGCGAGGCGATCATCGGATCCAGCAGCACCACGAATTCGCGGACCTGCTTGCCCTGCCTGGTGTTCACCTGCAACAGAAAATCGAGATAGGGATCGGTGATCGGCTGGGTGCTGGTGACCAGGATCACCTTGCTGCCGCTGCTGTCGGTGACCACCTGGAAGCGCAGCAGGTCATCGACGCCGCTGCGCGTGAGGCCGGCCCGCGCGAAGTCCTGGTTCGAGGCAAGCCCGACCGTCAGCCCCTGCAATTCCGCCAGGTTGTCCGGCTTCAGCGGAATCTCGGCCACCAGCGGTTCGTTGAGCGCCGACTTCACCTGGATCTGGCCGAGTTGCATGGCCAACGCAGGCGCCGAGGCGAGGGCAAGGAGTACGGCGGACGAAAGGAGTGCGAACCTTGGCTTCATCGGCATGGCGTTCCCGCTGGCGAGCGCGTCTGTCGGAAGCCGGCACGATCTCGAAACGGCCCCAACTCCGCGCGGCAAGAGTAGTCCACAAACGGAATTTCACCAAGCCCGGCGAAACCCCGGGCCGGCCCGCCGCCGGCCGGCGGCAGCCTGGGTTCCGCTACCTGCCCGAGGCAGCCGGATGCGCGGCTTGCAGGGCCTCGAGCTGTTTCTGCAGTTCGGCGATCTCGCGGTCGCGCTGCTGCAACTGCTGCTGGCGGTCGGCTTCCTGCTTTTCCATGCCGGCGACCTGCCGGTGCAACTGGTCGTTGCGCGCGCGCGCGGCCGTTATCCTTGCCTCGATCGCCTTGACCTGCACGGACAGCGCGCGGAAGCCGGCCGTGCGCGGGGCCTTGGCCGAATCCGCGGCGTGCGCGGCGCCTGCGGCTGCCGCCAGTCCGAGCGTCATCGCGAGCCATCTTGCGGACATCCCGCGCTTGTTTGTCATCGTTCTTCCTCCTGCCGCAACGGGTATCGCGTCAAAGATACTCGCGAATCAGGATTTCCGCGATCTGCACGGCGTTCAAGGCCGCGCCCTTGCGGATGTTGTCCGCCACGATCCACAGATCCAGCCCGCGGGGATGCGAGAGGTCCTCGCGGATCCGGCCGACATAGACCGGGTCCTTGCCGGCGGCGTGCCCGGCGGGGGTCGGATAGCCGCCGGGCCTGCGCTCGTCGATCACCACCACGCCCTCGGCCTGCTCCAGCAGCGCGCGCGCCGTGCCGGCGTCGAGCTTGTCGCGCGTCTCGATGTGCACCGCCTCGGAATGTCCGTAGAACACCGGCACCCGCACGCAGGTGGGGTTCACCAGAATCGAATCGTCTTCCAGGATCTTGCGCGTCTCCCACACCATTTTCATTTCTTCCCTGGTGTAGCCGTTGTCCTGGAACGCATCGATGTGCGGGATGACGTTGAAGGCGATCTGGGCGCTGAACTTCTCCGGCGTCACCTCGTGAAAATTGAGGAGTTCGGCGGTCTGGCGGCCCAGCTCCTCCATGCCCGAACGCCCCGCGCCCGACACGGACTGATACGTGGCCACGTTGATGCGCTCGATGCCGACCGCACGATGGATCGGCGCCAGCGCCACCAGCATCTGCATGGTCGAGCAGTTGGGATTGGCGATGATGTTGCGGCGCGTGTAGCCGGCGATCGCATGCGGATTGACCTCGCTGACTACCAGCGGCACGTCATCGACATAACGGAATTCCGAAGTGTTGTCGATCACCACCGCGCCGGCCGCCGCCGCGCGCGGCGCGTGCTGGCGGCTCACCGGGCCGCCGGCCGAGAAGAACGCGATGTCGATCCCGGCGAAGTCGTATTGCGCGAGGTCGCGGACCTGCACCTCGCGGCCCGCGAATTCCACCTTGCCGCCCGCCGAGCGCTCGCTGGCCAGCGGCACGAGTTCGCCAACCGGGAACGCGCGTTCTTCCAGGATCGACAGCAAGGATTCACCCACCGCACCGGTGGCTCCGACCATCGCGACGTTGAAACGCTCCTGCTTGCCCAAGGGCTCACCTGCTCTCGAGTGGGGGTGTCGAGGTGAATCAGCGCGCCGAGGCGGGAAGGCGCGGCCTTGCCTCGGCCACGTCGCCGCACTGCGCACGGTGGCGAAGCGCCTGGTCCATCAGCACCAGCGCCACCATCGCTTCGGCGATCGGCGTGGCGCGGATGCCGACGCAGGGGTCGTGACGGCCCCTGGTGCGCACTTCCACCTCTTCGCCGGCGAGATTCACGCTGCGTCCGGGGATGAGGATGCTGGAAGCCGGTTTCAGCGCAATCGACGCCGTGACTTCCTGCCCGCTGCTTATTCCACCCAGTATGCCGCCCGCATGATTGGACGTAAAGCCGTCCAGACGCATTTCGTCGCGGTGCTCGCTGCCGTTCTGGGCAACCGAGGCAAAACCGGCACCGATCTCCACGCCCTTGACCGCGTTGATCGACATCAGGGCGGACGCCAGCTCCGCGTCCAGCTTGCCGTACACCGGCTCGCCCCAGCCGGGCGGCACGCCGGTCGCGACCACGTTGACGCGCGCCCCCACCGAGTCGCCGGCCTTGCGCAGCGCGTTGATGTAATGCTCCAGTTCCGGCACCTGCGCCGCGACCGGCCAGAAGAACGGGTTGCTTTCCACCACGGCGAAATCGATCGCGGCCTCCGCGGGCAGGTCGGGCCGGATGCCGCCCAGTTGCGCCAGCCAGCCGTGCACCTCGATGCCGAATCTGTCCTTCAGCCATTTCTTCGCGATCACCGCCGCGGCGACGCGCATGGTGGTCTCGCGCGCCGATGCACGTCCACCGCCGCGCGGATCGCGGATGCCGTATTTCTGCCAGTAGGTGTAATCCGCGTGGCCGGGCCGGAAGGTGTCGGCGATCCCGGCGTAATCCTTAGAACGCGCGTCGGTGTTGCGGATCACCAGCGCGATCGGCGTGCCGGTGGTCCTGCCCTCGTACACACCGGAGAGGATTTCCACTTCGTCGGCCTCGCGGCGCTGCGAGGTGTAGCGGGATTTCCCGGTAGCACGACGCGCGAGGTCGTGCGCGAAGTCTTCCGGCGCGATCGCGATGCCCGGCGGGCAGCCGTCGATCACGCAGCCGATCGCGGGGCCGTGCGATTCGCCGAAGGTCGTCACTGCAAAAAGCTTTCCGAAGGTATTGGAGGACACGGCGGCCACTCCGCGGACACTGACGGGGCAAGCTTACCCGCGGCCGGCTTCGTCTGCCGGCGCCAGCCATTCGCGTGCCGGAAGTTCGAACAGCACGTCCTCGCCCTGGCCATCGCGGCGGTGCATGCCCAGCCCCTCCAGCAGCCGCATGCACATGAAGTTGCGCGGCGCCACCCGTGCGATCACGCGCTGCTTGTGCAGGCCGCCGAATACGAAATCCAGCACGACTTCGAGCGTTTCGCGCGCGTAACCGCGGCGCTGGTGCGCGGGTGCAAGGCTGATGCCCAGTTCCACCGTGACCGCATCGCTGAAGTGCAATCCGAAATCGCCGATCAGCTCGCGCGAATCGCGCAGGCGGATCGCGCGCTGCCACCACGTGTGGAGCGTATCCGGCACGACGTGTCGCTGCGCCTCGATGAAGCGCGCGGCGTCCGCGATGGAAGCCGGTTTCCAGCCCTGGTAACGGCTGACCGCGGGATCGCTGCGGTAGCCGAACAGCGCGGCGGCGTCCTCCTTCCGCAAGGCGTCCAGCCGGAGCCGCGGCGTCACCCACTCCATCATCGCGGGCGCGTCCGGGCCGCGGCGTGGATCGCGGCCGCGTGCTCGACCAGATCCTGCCGCTTCAACGCGAACACGCCCATCTGTCCGACTTCGAACTCGAGCCAGACGAACGGCACTTCCGGCAGCAGGGCATTCAGGGCGCGTTCGCTCTCGCCCACCTCGACGACCAGCAAGCCGTCCCCGGTCAGGTGTTCGGCCGCACGGTCCAGGATCCGCAACGCGATGTCCAGACCGTCCCTGCCCGCGGCGAGACCCAGCCTCGGCTCGTGCGCATACTCGCCGGGCAGCGCCGCATACTCGGCATCGGTGACGTAGGGCGGATTGGACACGATCAGGTCGTAGCGCTCGTCAGCGAGAGCCTCGAACAGGTCGGAGCGGATTGCGCGCACCCGATCCTCGAGCCGGTGGAACACGATGTTTTCCCGCGCCAGCGCCAGCGCGTCCTCGCTGATGTCGGCCAGATCGACCCGCCAGCCCGGATTGTGCGCAGCCATCGCGATGCCGATGCAGCCCGATCCGGTGCAGAGGTCCAGCGCGCGCTGCACTTCACGGCCATCCAGCCAGGGCGAGAAGTCGTCCTCGATCAGCTCAGCGATCGGTGAGCGCGGCACCAGTGCGCGCCTGTCGGATTTGAACGGCATCCCCGCGAACCACGCCTCGCCCACCAGATACGCCACCGGCTCGCGGGTTGCGATCCGGCGCTCGATCAGCGCCAGCACCCTCGACCTTTCCTCCGCCGTCAGCCGCGCCGGGCCGTAGGCCGGAGGCAAATCGGGCGGCAGATGCAGGCTCGACAACACCAGATGCGTGGCCTCGTCGATCGCGTTGTCGTGACTGTGGCCGAACGTCAGGCCGGCCGCGTTGAAGCGGCTGGCCGCGTAGCGGATCAGGTCCACGATGGTGGCGAGTTCGGCGGTCATGGCGGCGACGGTCGAAGAATCGCGCAGTATAGAGCAGCCGGCTCGCGGCCCCCGACGAAAGTCGCCTGCACGCAGGCCCCTGCCCGCTCCCGCCGGTTACACTCGCGCGATGAGTCCCGGTGTGCTGTTGCAATACCTGCTGCCGCAGAAGACCCTGAGCCGGATCGTGCGCGCGGCCACGCGCTGGACCTGGCGGCCGTGGAAGGATTTCCTGATCACGCAGGTGATACGCACATACGGCGTGGACATGGACGAAGCGGCACAACCCGATCCGCGCGCGTATCCAAGCTTCAATGCCTTCTTCACCCGTGCGCTGAAGGAAGGCGCGCGCCGTCCCGAAGCCGATCCGGACTCCGTGCTGTCTCCCGCCGACGGCCGGATCAGCCAGGCCGGACGCATCGCCGACGGTCGCATCCTGCAGGCCAAGGGCCGCAGCTACACGGTCGCGGAATTGCTGGCCGACGAAACCGCCGCGCAGGGCTACCGGAACGGCAGTTTCGCGACGATCTATCTGTCGCCGCGCGATTACCATCGCGTGCACATGCCGCTCGACGGCGAACTGGCCGAAACCGTGCACGTGCCGGGCCGGCTATTCAGCGTGGCGCCCGATCCGGTCGCGCAGGTTCCGCGTCTGTTCGCGCGCAACGAGCGCCTGATCTGCCATTTCGAGGGCCGGCACGGCCCGTTCGTGGTCGCGCTGGTGGGCGCGATGCTGGTGTCCGGCATTGCCACCGTATGGCACGGCACCGAGGTGCCCCCGTACGCCGCGCGCCTCGTGCGCAGCGACTGGCGCGGACGCGGTCTCCGGCTGGCGCGGTTTGCCGAGATGGCGCGCTTCGAGATGGGCTCGACCGTGATCGTGCTGCTGCCGGCCGGCCGGATCGATCCCGGCGTGCTGCCCGGGCGGCCGGTGAAGGTCGGACAGGCGCTGGGAACGCCCTGATCCGGCGTTTGTCCCCAAACTCCGAACAGGGCACAATGCGGGGTCAACGAAGTGGACGCCCTTCGCCGAAACGGTCACGCTTCGATCATGCCGCGTCAAAAGCTCGCAGGGGAATACTTCAAACGCATCGTCAACCGCGTCACGGCCATGAGCCGTGCGGCCCGCCTGCGCCACCAGCTCGGCGAGATCGAACAGGGCATCCGCCAGCTCTCGCCGGCGCAGTGCCAGCAACTGACGGAGCTGGTCAACCGTGAATGCTCGAACATCGCCCAGGCGGAAGACCCGCAACTCTACGGCGCACAGACCGACACCGTCACCGGCGTGGTGACCCTGGGCATCGATCTGGGTTACGAGCGCGCGCGTTCGGACAACCTGCAGGTGCGGTTGCGGGGCATGGCGCTGTGGATCGCGCTGGTGTTTCACGAAACCCGCGACGCCAGCCTGCCCGAGCTGGCGGAACTGCACCGGCAAACCCTGCGCGTGATGCGCGAGCTCAAGGAAATGTCGCCCCGCCTGCCCGCCGCGGGGCGCGAAGCCTGACCGGCGTCGCAGCGGCGCCGCCCAGCCCTCGCGCGCTGCGTGTTACCCTGTCCCGCCGTTCCTGCTCCGCCGCGATGCGCTGGCGCGACCCGCACGTTTGAACAGGATGCCGGCCGATGATCGAGTTCGGACACGCCACCCACGCCGGCCTGCGACGCGGGCACAACGAGGACACCTACTGGGCCGACGCGGAGCTGGGGCTGTGGCTGGTCGCCGACGGCATGGGCGGTCACGAACACGGCGAGATCGCCAGTGCGATCGCGCGCGACACCGTGGTCGCCGAAATCGTCGCCGGGCGCAGCCTGGCCGATGCGATCCGGCGTGCCGACGAGGCCATCCTCGCGCAGTCGAACCGGCAGGCCGGGGTGCTGCCGATGGGCACCACGCTGGCCGCGCTGCGGACCCGCGGGGACGAATTCGAACTGGCCTGGATCGGCGACAGCCGGATCTACCTGTGGCATCGGGGCGATCTCGAACGGCTGTCGCATGACCATTCGGTGGTGCAGGAACTGATCGAACAGGGTGCGATCAGCGCCGACGAGGCGCGCACCCATCCGCAACGCAACCGGGTCACGCAGGCGCTGGGCATCACGCCGCCGGGGGAATTGAAGATCGAGCCGCTGCGCGGGCGCATCGAACACGGCATGCAGTTTCTGCTGTGCAGCGATGGGCTGACCGAGGAAGTGGACGACCGCGGCATCGCGGCGCTGCTGTCCCGCACCGACCTGGCCGCGCAGGAATGCGTGGATCACCTGATCCTGGCCGCGCTGGACGCGGGCGGCAGCGACAACATCACCGTGGTGCTGTTGCGGGTGAGGTGAGGGAACCGGCAGCCGGGACCGGGGGACCGAGGAAACCCCGGGATCAGGCAGCCGCGTCGGGCCTTTCTCCGCGCCGCCACACGCTGCCCTCGGGACAGACCCGGTCGATGGCATCCAGCCGCGCGCGATGCGCCTCGATGTCGGCGGCGTCGGCGTGCAGCACCACCGGCCGTGTCGCGAGGTCCGCAGCGGCCGGCCGCGGCCGCGCCGCCGCGGCGGCCGGTTCCTCGGCACCCAGCGCCAGCGCACCCTGCCCCGCGGTCATCGCCAGCCACACGTCGGCCAGCAGACGGGCGTCGAGCAGCGCGCCATGCAGCTCGCGATGGGTGTTGTCCACGCCCAGCCGCCTGCACAATGCATCCAGCGTGTTTTTCTGGCCCGGATATTTCTCGCGCGCCAGCGCCAGCGTATCCACGATCACGGCGTGGTCGCCGACCCGGCCGTACTGCGCTCCGGCCAGTTTCAGTTCGGTGTCGAGAAACGAGACATCGAATGCCGCGTTGTGGATCAGCAGTTCGGCGCCCTCGATGAAGGCCAGCCACTCGTCCACGATCTCGGCGAAGCGCGGCTTGTCGCGCAGGAATTCGTCGCTGATGCCGTGCACCGCGATCGCGCCCGGATCGCTGGGCCGCCCCGGATTGAGGTATTGATGGAACTGGCGTCCGCTGGGTGTGCGGTCGACCAGTTCCACGCAGCCGATCTCGATCACGCGGTGATCGCGGCCCACCTCGAGGCCGGTGGTTTCGGTATCCAGCACGATCCTGCGGGTCAAGACGATGCCCTCATCTTCGCTGCCTGCTCGCGCGCGGCGCGGTCCACACGCTCGTTCTCGGGATGCCCGGAATGGCCGCGCACCCACAGCCAGCGTACCCGATGCCGGTCCGCGGCAGCGGACAAACGCTGCCACAGGTCCTGGTTCTTCACCGGCTTCCTGCCGGCGGTGCGCCAGCCGTTGGCGCGCCAGTGCGGCAGCCATTCCTCGATGCCCCGCCGGACGTACTGCGAGTCGGTGATCAATGTCACCTCGCTCGGCCGCTTCAACGCTTCCAGCGCATGGATCGCGGCCATGAGTTCCATCCGGTTGTTGGTGGTGGAAGCCTCGCCGCCCGCCAGCAGTTTTTCCACCCCGCGCCAGCGCAGCAACACCGCCCAGCCGCCCGGCCCCGGATTGCCGAGACAGGCGCCGTCGGTGAACGCCTCGACCTCGCCCTCGCGGCTCATGCGCGCAACCGATGCGCGCCGGGCACCAGCGTGCCGTGTTCGACCGCGCGCCGCGCGACCGGCTGCTTGCGCAGGACCACGCCGGAGAGGCTGCGCTTGCGCGCCTGCAGGAGATAGGCGCCGCCCAGATGCCGCACCAGCCAGCGCGGCAGTCCGGCCGCGCCGGCCGCGCGCGGCCACGGCGCACCGCAACGCACGGCCGGATCCACGCACAAGCCGACCGCCGCGAGCGCGCGCAGCCAGCGGCGCGGCGCCATCGCCGCACCGCCGGCGAGTGCACCCTCCGCGTGCCGCGGATGCCACAGCGAATGCGGGTGCAACTCCGCCACCAGCAGCAGCCCGTGCGGCGCCAGCACACGCGCCAGTTCCTCCGCGATGTCCTCGGGCGCGATGCCCGCGCTTCCGACGAAGCGGACCAGCAAGGCACAGAAAGCCTCGTCACCGAAGGGCAGGTAAGAGGTGTCCAGCCGCAACTCACCGCACCAGCCACCCCCCTGGTCGGGCCGCAGCACCGTCCAGCGTCCGTACCCGGTCGAAGCGGGCGGTTCCCCGTTCGCCCCATCGAGCAACAGCGCATGGGTTCCGGTCACGCGCGTCAGCAGCGGGGTGCACAAGGCCGTCACATCCGCCGTCAGTGCGGTGAATTCGGATCCGGCGGTCGATGAGGGGGATGCGGGCATCGGATTCCTGTCCAGCGGCTTCGACGGGGTGCGGCCAGACACCCTGCCGGTACGAGCCAAGGGCGCCCGGGCCTGAGAACTCCATGCGCACCCGTTCCCATTTTGAAGGAATCGTGACCAAAGGGTAAGCGAAGTGTGCGTCAATCCCGCCGTCTTAACGACGGACTAACGATCATGGGTGTGCCGGCTGGTAAGGTCCGCGTTTTGCCGTGGACGGACCATGCCGCAGCTACGCGCCCTGCCCGCCCTGCGCGACAACTACATCTGGATGCTGGCCGATGCCGCATCCGGCTGTGCGCTGGTCGTCGATCCCGGCGAGGCGCGTCCGGTGCTGTCGGCGCTCGCCCAATCGGGATGCCGGCTCACGGCGATCCTGTTGACCCATCATCACCCCGATCACATCGGCGGCACCGCCGGCCTGCTTGCACGGTTCCCGGAGGCGGTGGTATTTGCGCCGCACGACGAGCGGATCGGCCTTGTCACGCGCCGGGTCGGCGAGGGCGACCGGATCGCCCTCGCCGCACCCTCCGCGCAGTTCGAGGTGATCGAGGTCCCCGGCCACACCCGGACGCACATCGCCTATCACGGCGAGGGGCTGCTGTTCTGCGGCGACACCTTGTTCAGTCTCGGCTGCGGGCGTCTGTTCGAAGGCACACCGGCGCAGATGCTGGCCTCGCTGGACCGCCTCGCGGCGTTGCCGGGCAACACCCAAGTCTGCTGCGGCCACGAATACACGCTGGCCAACGCGGCGTTTGCGCTCACGGTGGAGCCCGACAATGCCGTGCTCAGGACGCGCGAGGAAACCGCGCGGGCGCTGCGCCGGTCCGGGCTGCCGACGCTGCCTTCGCTGATCGACGGCGAACGCGCCGCCAACCCCTTCCTGCGCGTGGACGCGATTGCCGCCGCACGCATCCCGGGCGCGGCGGAGGGTGCCGACCGCGTGGCGCGTTTCGCCGCGCTGCGCCTCGCCAAGGACCACTTCCCGGGATGAGCGCGCGCCGCCTCGGGCCACGCTTCACGTTGACCCTTGGCGCGTGCGCACTGCTCGCCGCTTGCGCGACGCAACCCCGCCACCCTGCTCCGCCGGTGCTGGTGATCGCGCATCCCTCCCCGCCCGCGCCGACGCTGGCACCGCTGCCCAAAGCCGAGGCGGTCAACCCGCCGTGGACCGGGATGATCGCGCGGTTCGCGCTGGACGACTGCGCCGATTCGGCCCTGATCCGCGACAAGGCGAGGCTCTACACCCGCAATCCCGAACGTTTCGAGCAACAGTTGCAGCAGATGCTGCCGCTGCTGATGTACGTCGATGGCGAGTTGCAGCGCGCGGGCGTACCGGCCGAGTTCTCGCTGCTGCCGATGGTCGAAAGCGAATTCCGTCCCGGTGAGCCCGGCCGCCGCGGCGATCCGGCCGGCATGTGGCAGTTGATGCCGCACACCGCGCGCCTGCACGGACTGGTGGTCAGCCGCAGCTACGACGGGCGCCTCGATCCCGTGGCCTCGACCGCCGCCGCCGCCGCGATGCTGCAATCACTGGGCAGGGAATTCGGTGACTGGCGACTGGCCGACATGGCCTACAACGCGGGGCCCTACGCGATCGCCCGGATGCTGCCCGACCATTCGGACGCCACCCGCGCGCCGATTCCGAAGCTGCCGGTCAGCGCCACCACCCGCAATCACCTCGCCAAGCTGCTGGCGCTGGCGTGCATCATCCGGCAACCCGAACGGTTCAACGTGGCATTGCCGGCCGCCGACGCGGACGATTACCTCGCCACCGCCGAGGTGCCGGCCGGCATCGCGCTGGCGGATGCGGCCCGGATGGCCGGGGTGCCGTTGGCGCACCTGCGCGCGCTCAATCCGGGTTATCTCGGACGCACCGTGCCGGCAAACAGCCCGCGCACGCTGCTGCTTCCGGCCGAAGGCGCGCGCGCGCTGGCGGCCGCGCTCGCGACCGGCCCGGCGCCCGTGGTGGCCGAAGCCGGCCGCCCGGCGCACAGCGAAGGCCCGCCGCGGTACACCTCGCACCATCACCGCGTGACGCGAGGCGAAACCCTGTGGTCGATCGCTTCGCGTTTCCACATCGGCGTGGACCAGCTGCGGGCCTGGAACGACCTGGACGGCGATGCCCTGCAACCCGGCCAGATGCTGCGCCTGGACTCGCCGAACTGAGTTCCGCCGCGCCTCGCTTACAATGGCGCGTCCGCCGTCGGCGGCGAGCACCCTCATGGAGAAACGCGGCATGGGTTTTCTTGCAGGCAAGCGCGCACTGATCACCGGCATCCTCAGCAACCGCTCGATCGCGTGGGGCATCGCCAGCGCGATGCACCGCGAGGGCGCTGAACTCGCCTTCACCTACGTAGAGGAAAAACTGCGCAACCGGGTGGACGAGGCGGCCGAGGCGTTCGGCTCGAACATCGTGCTGCCCTGCGACGTCAGCCGCGACAGCGACATCGAATCGCTGTTCGAAAGTCTCGGCAAGCACTGGGACGGGCTGGATATCCTGGTGCATTCGATCGGTTTCGCGCCACGCGAGGCACTGGCTGGCGGGTTCCTGGACGGGCTGACCCGCGAGAACTTCACGATCGCGCACGATATCTCCAGCTACAGCCTGGCAGCGCTGGCGAAAGCGGCACGTCCGCTGATGAAGGGACGCAACGGCGCGATCATCACCCTGACCTATCTGGGCGCCGAACGCGCCCTGGCCTCGTACAACGTGATGGGGCTGGCCAAGGCCAGCCTGGAAGCGAACGTGCGCTATCTCGCCTACAACCTGGGCCCCGAGGGCACGCGCGTCAACGCGATCTCGGCCGGACCGATCAAGACGCTGGCGGCGGCCGGCATCGCCGGTTTCCGCAAGATGCTGGAGCACGTCGAACACGTCGCACCACTCAGGCGCAGCGTCACCATCGACGAGGTCGGCAACGTCGCTGCCTTCCTGTGTTCCGACCTCGCTTCGGGCATCACCGGCGAGGTGACCTACGTGGATGCCGGCTACAACATCCTCGGCATGGCGGGGCTTGAGGTGTAGGTGCCGGCAAGCCGCAAGGGGAAAACCGGGTTTGCCGGACCTCGTTGGCGCGAAGCGGCCGTAAAGCCGGGAGCGCTCTTCGCCTCTTCGCCGCCGGGCTTACAACCGCTGCGGCGCGAGCTGGATCTTGGCGCTCTTCCTGAATGCCTCGAGCAGGCCCTGCATTTCCTCCGCACCCAGCACCTGCCCGATCTGCGCGCGCAGGAATTCGCGCTCCTGCACCGGCACCTTGGAAAGATCGCCCGGCCTGACCGCGCTCAGTTCCACCAGCGCGTAATGCCCGTCCGCCAGCGGGACCAATGCGCGGCTGACCGCGCCCTTGCCGGGATGCGGCATCCGGAACACCGCGGCCAGCAGTTCAGGATCGATGCCCGGCGTGCTGCGCTGGGCAGCGGTGGCCTGCTCGACCTTCTGTCCCGTCTCGCCGGCCAGCGCATCCAGGGTCGCACCTTTTTCCAGTTTGGCGAACAGCGCATCGGCGCGCTGCCTGGCCAGCGCTTCCGCGCGCTCGTTGAGGATGTCCTGGCGGATCGTGTTGCTGACCTCGGCCAGCGGCTTGGGCGCCGCCGGCAGGTGCTTGTTGATGTGGATCACCACCATGTGATCGTTGCCGAGATCGATCGGATCGGACGTATTGCCCTGTACCAGCACGGTGTCGGAGAACGCCGCCTTGACCACGGCCTTGTTGGCGGCGACGCCGCTGGGCGTTCCGTCACGGGTGAACAGCGGTGAAGTCTGGATGGTCAGGCCCAGTTTCTGCGCCGCCGGCTTCAGCGACGTGGGATCCTGATAGATCAGGTCGGTGAGCTTGCTGCCGACGTCGCGGTATTCCGCTTCGCGCGCGTCCTGCTGGGCCTCCTGCAGAAGCTGGTCGCGCACCTCGGCGAACGACTTGACCTGGCCGGGACGGATGTCGCGCAGGTCGATGATGTGATAGCCCTCGGGCGTCAGCACCGGCTGCGAGATCTCGCCCTTCTTCATCGAGAACAGCGCGGCTTCGAACGCCTTGTCGGTGACGCCCTTCTCGATCCAGCCCAGATCGCCGCCCTGGCGCCTGGAACCCAGGTCGTCGGAATACTGCTCGGCCAGCCTGGCGAAGTCCGCGCCGGGCGCCGTGGCCAGTTGATAAACATGCCGCGCCTTGTCGAGCGCCGCCTGTTTTTGCGCGGGGGTCGGATCGGGCGGCAGCTTGATCAGGATGTGCGACACCAGCCTTTGCTCGGGACTGACGAAGCGCGACTTCTCCTTCTCGTATCGCGCCTTGAGGGTCGCGTCGTCGATGGGCGTGGCCGGCTTCATGTCGGCCGCGTTGAGGTCGATGTAGTTCACCGACACCTGTTCCGGGCTCATGAACTGCGAGAGATGCGACTTGTAGTAGGCGGCGATTTCCGCATCGGTGACAGTGGTGTCCTGCGGCGCCGGCGGCGGCAGTTCCAGATAGCGGAAGTCGCGCTGCTGGGTCAGCAGGCGCAGGTAATCATCCACCTCCGCGGGTGTCGCGAAGGCCGTCGTCATCACCGCCCCGGGCAACTGCCGGACTTCCAGATCGGAACGCACCTGTTCCTGATACTGCTCCGGGGTCAGACCCGAAGCCGAGAGCATCGCGAGGTACGCTTCGGGACTGAACTTGCCGTCCACCTGGAACTGCGGCACCTGCGCGATCTGCGCGCGAACGGCGGAATCGGGCACCTTGATGCCCAGCTTGTCGTTGGCGTTCAGCAGCAACTGCCGGTTCACCAGCTGGTCCAGCACCTTGCGCTTGACTTCGGGTTTCTCGAAGTCCGAGGGATCCATGGTATTGCCCGGCGTGTTCATCTGCTGCTGCCGGTAATTGTTGAGCGCGTTGCTGAAATCCTGCTGCGACACTTCGTGGCCGCCGACCTTGGCGACCCAGGTGTCGTTGCGGGCGACAAAGTAACCTTCGATGCCGAAAAACGAGAACACGAACACCAGCAGGGCGAAGATCACCTTCGCCACCCAGCCCTCGAACACGTTGCGGAGTTTCTGCAGCATGGAAGAACCGCCACCGGGACAAGCGAACAATTATAGGGCAAGCGGGAACATCGACGCCGGACGCAAACCTCATCCCCGTCCCGACCTTCCCGGAAGGGGGGAGGCGCGGAACCGGGCCTCAGCGGGAAGCGAAGCCGCGCAAGGCCGCTTCCGGAAGTCGCGCGGAGGCGAACGGAATACGACTTGATTCGGCCAGCAACGGCGATCGCGGACGATCGCACCGTCATGGTGGGTGCTGCAGGGATCGAACCTGCGACATTCGCCTTGTAAGGGCGACGCTCTACCGCTGAGCTAAGCACCCCGGTCTGCATGCGCGGGACGGGGCATTCCCGGACCGAGTCCGGAACAGGCCCTGCCGCCGCCCGCCCGCCAACGGCCTGCGGCATTTCCCGCCAAGCCGGCAGCCGCCGGCACGTGCAGGATAACGCCCATCCGAAACAGCTTCACGCGCTTGCAAAATGAAGCGGCCGATGCTGCAGGCATCGGCCGCGGTGGAGGAGTTGCCGGAATCATCGCGGGAGCGTCTCTCCCGGCAACGGAAAAGCGTGCTGCTCAGTTCAACGCGTCCTTGAGCGCCTTGCCTGCCTTGAAAGCGGGGACCTTGGACGCCTTGATCTTGATGGTGGCTCCCGTGCGCGGATTGCGCCCGGTGCGCGCCGCGCGCTTGCGCACGACGAAGGTGCCGAAGCCAACCAGCGACACGTCGTCGCCCTTCTTCAGCGCACGCTTGATCTGATCGGTGACGGCATCGAGCGCACGTCCTGCATCGGCCTTGGAAAGGTTGGCATGATCGGAAATCGCGTTGATCAACTCAGCTTTGTTCATGGAGACTCCCTCATTGGATGTCGAGCAGCCCGCGGAATGTTCGGTGGGCGCGGCACATCCCGTTCTGACCGGATAGACGCCCGCCCGGATGTGTCGCACTTCCCGTGCCGATGCCGCTGTACGCAAAGCCGGCAACACACGGCGAAGTCTTTATACCAGCGGCCCGGAAGGCGCGCAATAAAGGCGGGGCTTGGATTTCAGCGATCGGATGCTGCAACCGGCGCGCCTCGATCCGCGTACACGGAACGTGCCAAAAGGCAAGTGTCGGTCGTGTCTCGCTTCGCGCGGCAGGTGCCGGCTGCTGAATGCGTTCTCACGTGTCGCGCGCAACGCTTCGTATGCGCGCGGATTTCTGCGTCAATGCGTGCGCGGTGTCGCACCGCCATCGCCGGACTCGCGTATCGCTTCGGGCACCGGTGTCGCAGCTTCGGGCCGGGCCGGTTCGTGCGCGGGCACCGGCGTCAGCGGATGTTCCAGCGCGAGGTCCAGCACCTGATCGATCCAGCGCACCGGATGGATGGTCAGTGCGCCGGTGATGTTCTTCGGAATGTCGGCGAGGTCCTTCTGGTTCTCTTCCGGAATGATCACCGTGGTGATGCCGCCGCGGTGCGCGGCCAGCAGCTTCTCCTTCAGGCCGCCGATCGGCAGCACCCGTCCGCGCAAGGTGATCTCGCCGGTCATCGCGATCTCGGAACGCACGGGAATCCTGGTCAGCGCCGAGACCAGCGCCGTGCACATCGCGATGCCCGCGCTGGGTCCGTCCTTGGGCGTGGCGCCTTCGGGCACGTGCACGTGGATGTCGAACTTGTCGTGGAAATCGGCATCGATGCCCAGCTTGTCGCTGCGCGCACGCACTACCGATTGCGCGGCCTGGATCGATTCCTTCATCACGTCGCCCAGTTGTCCGGTCAGGATCAGCTTGCCCTTGCCCGGCACCACCGTGGCCTCGATGCTGAGCAGGTCGCCGCCGACCGAGGTCCAGGCCAGGCCGGTCACCAGGCCGATTTCGTTCTGCTGCTCCTTGCGGCCGAAGTCGAAACGGCGCACGCCCAAGTAATGATCGAGGTTGCGGGTATCGACCCTGACAGCGCCTTTCTTGCGCGCCGCCGTCCTGCGCTGGGCCGCGGCGGATTCACCCGCCTCGGCCTTCTTCGCCGGCTTCTCCGTTTTGCCGGTCTCGGCCAGCGTGAGCTCCTTGACCACCTTGCGGCAGATCTTCGCGAGTTCGCGTTCCAGGTTGCGCACACCGGATTCGCGCGTGTAGTAGCGGATGATGTCGCGCAGCGAGGCCTCCGACACGCTCAATTCCTCGGGCTTCAGGCCGGCCGCCTTGACCTGCTTGGGCAGCAGGTATTTCTGCGCGATCGCGACCTTCTCGTCCTCGGTGTAACCGGGGATACGGATCACCTCCATCCGGTCCAGCAGCGGTGCCGGGATGTTCATGGAGTTGGCGGTGGCGATCCACATCACCTCCGAAAGGTCGAAATCGACCTCGAGATAGTGATCGTTGAAAGCGTGGTTCTGTTCGGGATCCAGCACCTCCAGCAGCGCCGCCGACGGATCGCCGCGGAAATCCATCGCCATCTTGTCGATCTCGTCCAGCATGAACACGGGATTCTTGGTGCCCACCTTGGACATGTTCTGGATGATCCGGCCCGGCAGCGAACCGATGTAGGTGCGGCGGTGGCCGCGGATTTCGGCTTCGTCGCGCACGCCGCCCAGGCTCTGGCGCACGAATTGGCGGTTGGTGGCGCGCGCAATCGAGCGTCCCAGCGAGGTCTTGCCGACGCCGGGCGGCCCGACCAGACAAAGGATCGGGCCCTTGATCTTGTTGACGCGCTGCTGCACGGCAAGGTACTCGAGGATGCGTTCCTTGACCTTCTCGAGCCCGTAGTGGTCCTCGTCCAGCACCTGCTGGGCGACGCGCAGGTCCTGCCTGATCTTGCTGCGTTTCTTCCACGGCACGCCGGTCAGCCAGTCGAGGTAGTTGCGCACCACCGTGGCTTCCGCCGACATCGGCGGCATCTGCTTCAGCTTGTTGAACTCGGCCTTGGCCTTGGCCAGCACGGCTTTCGGCATGCCGGCCTTGTCGATCTTCCTGGCCAGCTCGTCGATGTCGTTGCCGCCCTCCTCGAGATCGCCCAGTTCCTTCTGGATCGCCTTCATCTGTTCGTTGAGGTAGTACTCGCGCTGGCTCTTCTCCATCTGCGACTTGATCCGGCCGCGGATGCGCTTCTCGACCTGCTGCAGGTCGAGTTCGCTCTCCACCAGTCCGATCAGCAACTCGGTGCGCGCGCCGATTGCCGCGGTTTCCAGCACCTTCTGCTTGTCCGACAAGCGCACCGACAGGTGTGCGGCAACGCTGTCGGCCAGACGCGACAGGTCGTCGATACCGGACAGGCTGGACAGCACTTCAGGGGGCAGCTTGCGACTCTGGCGCACCAGTTGTTCGAACAGGCCCACCAGCATCCGCGCTGCGGTTTCGAGTTCCGGAGAGGGCCGGTCGAACACCGGTTCCAGCGCGGACGCCTGCGCACGCAGCATGCCGCCGGATTCGAAACAGCGCTGCAGCTGCGCGCGTGACTGCCCCTCCACCAGCACCTTGACCGTGCCGTCGGGCAGCTTCACCAGTTGCAGGATGCTGCCCACGGTCCCCACCGCATTGAGGTCGGCCTCGGCGGGATCGTCGGTCTCGGGCGCCTTCTGCGCGACCAGCAGCACCCGGCGATCGCCTTCCATCGCCGCTTCCAGCGCCTTCATCGACTTCTCGCGGCCGACGAACAGCGGGATCACCATGTGCGGGTACACCACCACGTCGCGCAGCGGCAGCACGGGCAGTTCGATCGTGGCGATCACGGTTTCAGGAGCGTCGTTTGGCATGGACTTCCGGGAATCGGGAAAACGGAACGGCCCGCGTCCGGGCGATGGCCACAGAATGGAGGCGCAGGACGCCGGGATCAAGCGTCGGTGATCACACAAGCGCCGGCCACGGACGGCCTCAGCCGCGCTTGCACGGTGGCGAGCGGCGAGGTGCAGGCGATTTCAGGATCTGCGCGGCGAACGCATGCCGGCAGGGAGCGTGCGATTACGCCGCATCACCCTCGGCCGCGGCACGCGGCTGCTGCAGGTTGCCGCGATAGATCAGGTAGGGCTCGGCCTGCCCGTTGATGACGGCTTCGTCCACGACCACCTTGCTGACGTGCTCCAGCGAGGGCAGTTCGTACATGGTGTCCAGCAGCACCTGCTCGAGGATGGTGCGCAGCCCGCGCGCGCCGGTCTTGCGCTTGAGCGCGCGCTTGGCGATCGCGGTCAGCGCATCGGGGCGGAACTCGATCTCCACGCTCTCCATGTCGAACAGTTTCTTGAACTGCTTGGTGATCGCGTTCTTGGGCTCGGTCAGGATCCTGACCAATGCCTCCTCGTCCAGTTCGTCCAGCGTCGCGACCACCGGCAGGCGGCCGACGAATTCCGGAATCAGGCCGTATTTCACCAGGTCCTCGGGCTCGACATTGGCGAGCAGCTTGCCGACATTCTGCTTGCGTTCCTTGCTGCGGATCTCGGCGGAGAAGCCGATCCCGGTGCTTTCCGAACGCTGCTGGATCACCTTGTCCAGGCCCGAGAACGCGCCGCCGCAGATGAACAGGATGTTGCGGGTATCGACCTGCAGGAATTCCTGCTGCGGATGCTTGCGCCCGCCCTGCGGGGGCACCGAGGCGATGGTGCCCTCGATCAGCTTGAGCAGCGCCTGCTGCACGCCCTCGCCCGACACGTCGCGGGTGATCGACGGGTTCTCGCTCTTGCGCGAGATCTTGTCGATCTCGTCGATGTAGACGATGCCGGTCTGCGCCTTCTCGACGTCGTAGTCGCACTTCTGCAGCAGCTTCTGGATGATGTTCTCGACGTCCTCGCCCACGTAACCGGCCTCGGTCAGCGTGGTGGCATCGGCGATGGTGAACGGCACGTTCAGCAGACGCGCCAGTGTTTCCGCCAGCAGGGTCTTGCCGCAGCCGGTCGGCCCGATCAGCAGGATGTTGGATTTGGCCAGTTCGATGTCGTCGTTGCGGGCGCGCGACTCCATGCGCTTGTAGTGGTTGTACACCGCCACCGCCAGCGCCTTCTTGGCGCGGGTCTGCCCGATCACGTACTGGTCGAGCGTTTCCATGATCTCGCGCGGCTTGGGCAACTGGTTGCGGCCGGTGGCGGCCTTTTCTTCCAGTTCCTCGCGGATGATGTCGTTGCACAGCTCGACGCATTCGTCGCAGATGAACACGCTGGGGCCCGCGATCAGCTTGCGGACCTCGTGCTGGCTCTTGCCGCAGAAGGAGCAGTAAAGGATCTTGCCGCCTTCGCCGCCGCGGCCCGGCCGGTCCTCGCTCATGCCCTGCTCCGTCGGTCAGTGATGCACACAGTCATGATTTCGTAACCCTCCGACGGCCGCAGCATAACACAGCCCGGGCGGCGTTCCGTCCCCGGCCGTTGCCGCGTTTCCAAAAGAAAAAGCCCGTGCTGCGCCTACTTGCGGGAAGAAGCTCAGGCCGACTTCACCGACTCGAGCGGGCGCCGTTCGAACACCGAGTCGATCAGACCGTACCGGCGTGCCTCGTCGGCGCTGAGGAAGCGGTCCCGTTCGGTGTCGTGGGTGATCTCGTCGATCGGCTTGCCCGTGTGGCGGGCGTAGATCGCGTTGAGCTTCTCGCGCAGCGCCAGGATCTCGCGGGCATGGATCTCGATGTCGGTGGCCTGACCCGAGATGCCGCCGGCCCAGGGCTGGTGGATCATGATCCGGGAATGCGGCAGCGAGAAACGCTTGCCCCTGGCGCCTGCGGCCAGCAGCAGAGAGCCCATGCTGGCGGCCTGCCCGATGCACATGGTGCTGACGTCGGGCTTGAGGTACTGCATGGTGTCGTAGATCGCGAGACCCGCAGTCACCGATCCGCCCGGCGAGTTGATGTAGAGGTTGATGTCCTTCTCGGGGTTCTCCGATTCCAGGAACAGCAGTTGCGCCACGACCACGTTGGCCATGTAGTCGTCGATGGCGCCGACCACGAACACCACCCGTTCCTTCAGGAGGCGCGAATAGATGTCGTAGGAGCGCTCGCCGCGCGAGGTCTGCTCGACCACGATCGGGACCAGGTTGAGGTTCTGCACGGCGGGCGGGAATGGGCTGGACATGGGATCTCCGGTAACGATGGCGCCGGCGCGTTCAGGCGCCGGTCTGGGGGTGCATGACCTCGTCGAAGCTGAGACGCTGCTCGACGGTGTTGGCGTGCTCGGCCACCCATTCCGAGACCTGGTCTTCCAGCACCGAGGTCCGCACGTTGTCCATCATCTGGGGATTGCTGCGGTACAGTTCAACGACCTTGGCGGGTTCCTCGTAGGTGGAGGCGATCTGGGCGATCCGTTCGCCGACCCGGCGGTTGTCCACGCGCAGGTTGTTGCTCTGGGCGATCTGGCGCAGCAGCAGCCCCGCGATTACCCGCTGACGGGCGATCGGCAGGGCGGCGTCCAGCGCCGCTGCCGGCACCGGCTGGTCAGCCGGCAGTCCCGGCACGCTGGCGCGCACCAGCGACTCGGCGTCGGCGCGCACCAGCACCTGCGGCACGTCGAGGTCGGGATGCGCCTCGGCCAGCTTGCTGCCCACCTCGTTGCGCAGACGCGCCCGCAGCGCATTGTCGAGTTCGCGCTCCAGGTTGGCGAGCACCTCGCTGCGGAAGGTTTCGTGGTCGCCGCTGGCGATCCCGAAGTTGCGGATGAATTGCGCGTCCAGGTCGGGCAGGCGCGGTTCCTGCACGTGGTCGATCCGGAGTTCGACCTGCCCGGTCCTCGCCGCCAGTTGCGGGATCGGGAACGAGGGCGGGAACTCGACATCGAACGACAGCTCCTCGCCGGCCGCGTGGCCGCGCAGCGCGCTGTCGAACGAGGCCAGCGCGGAATGCGCGCCCAGCACCAGCGCGGTGCGCTCGCGTCCCTGTTCGGGATGCCGGAAGTCGCCGGATTGCGCGGCGTAATCGACGATCACCATGTCGCCGTCGGCCGCGGCGCGCTCGACGCGCACGTAGGTCTGGCGCTGCCTGCGCAGCGTCTCGATCATGGCATCGACGTCGGCCTGGGTGACTTCCGAAACGGGCCGCATGATCTTCAACCCCGCGACGTCCACCGGCGGCACCTCCGGGAACACCTCGAAGGTCGCGGTATAGGCGATCTCGCCGCCCTCCGGCTTGCCGCTGGTGTCGATGCTGGGATTGGCGACCGGCTGCAGGTTCTCCTGCTGCACCGCCTCGCGGAAGGTGCGGCTGATCAGGTCGCTCAGCGCCTCGCCGCGGATCTGCTCACCGAAACGCTGCTCGATCACCCTGGCCGGCACCTTGCCGGGGCGGAAACCCTTGAGGCGCACGCTGCGTCCCAGTTCGGCGATCCGCTCGCGCACCTTCGACTCGTACTGCTCCGCCGGGAATCTCACCGTCAGCTTGCGCTCGAGCTTGCCCAGGGTTTCGAGTTGCACTTGCATGGGGTAGGAGACTCCGACGATCACGTTGGGTGGATGGCCGCACCCGAAGCCGCAAGGGCCCTCGTCCGCGGCAGGAAACCGGGAAAGATCCCGATCGACGCCGCCGCTCGCACCCGGCTTGCCGGCGTGCAAACAAGGGGCCTGCAGGATCTTCCCTGGAACCGCCATCCATGGCCTGAAAACTCAAAGCCGCCGTCCATGGCACCAGAACTCCGTGGTGCGAAAGGTGGGACTCGAACCCACACGGGTTGCCCCGCCAGAACCTAAATCTGGTGCGTCTGCCAGTTCCGCCACTTTCGCCGGGGCGTGCCTGCGCCTGAACCCTGCCATAGATTATCCACTCGGCCAAGACCCGGGGGCGGCACATCCCGGCAACGCCACCGCGCGCCCGCACGACCATCGTCACGCGCCTGCCCCCGGACAAATTCGAGACAGGCTCGCGGCAAGACCTTCGGGGCTGACGACGATGATTTCGGCGGCCCTTGCCGGGAAAGCCGCCATTCAAAACTGGTGGGCCGTCTAGGACTCGAACCTAGGACCAAGAGATTAAGAGTCTCCTGCTCTACCAACTGAGCTAACGGCCCGTATTTGTATGCATCCCTGCACGTGAAAGCGACCCACGCCACCGCCCCTGGTCAAGGACTCCGTGGCCGCACTTTCCAAAAGAGCAACCATGGCGCGAGCGTGACTTCTGCTGTTCCCCTTTCCGCATGGGGCAAAAGCCGAGACCGAGGGACCCGAGTCACGAACCCCTCGTTTTTTCGACAATCGGCAATTGTACCGAAACTGGGGTGGACGATGGGATTCGAACCCACGACAACCGGAATCACAATCCGGTACTCTAACCAGCTGAGCTACGTCCACCGTAATTTCAAATCTCCGCATCAACCATCCCTGGTGCTTCTGCCAGTCGGCATCCCTGCCTCCTCCTCAACGCAAGCTGATCATGCCATTCATGGCATGATCAAAACACTTGCGTTTCGACCAGCCGAGCCACGTCCACCGTGACTTCCGCCCCGCCCGCGATGCGCGATTCCGCATCGCGCGGGTATTTCGAGCCCGGCTCGAACATCCGCGGCCAACCGCCAATTCTCGGGGACGGCACGGCAAGTTGCAAGCCGCCCCGGGATCCCGCGATTGATTCGTCCGCGCCGCTGCGCTAGCTTGCCGGGATGGCCAAGTCTCCCTCCAGGACCACCGGGACGCGTGAAGACGCACCGGTAATCGCGCGATTCGAGGAGTCGCTGGACGAGCTCGAGCAACTGGTCGCGAAGATGGAAGGCGGCGAATTGAGCCTCGATGAATCGCTGCGTTCCTTCGAGCGCGGCATCGCCCTGTACCGCAGTTGCCAGTCGGCACTGGAGCAGGCGGAGGCGCGGGTCAAGCTGCTGCTCGACCCGGAGCATCCGGAATCGGCGCAACCCTTCGCGCCGACCGAAGAGCCGTAACGCGCGGCAGGCGCGCCGGAATGCCGGACGCGCCCAACCTTGGATCCCGCGTCAACGCCCGTCCATGGGCTGCACGGGATGAGTCCACGCCCAGCCTGGATCCCGTGTCAACGCCCATCCAGGGGCTGCACGGGATGAGCGCACGCCCAATCTGGATCCCGTGTCAACGCCCGTCCATGGGCTGCACGGGATGAGCGCATCCTGCGCTCACTTGATCAAGCGCAACGCGAACGGATAACGGTAAGCGACGCCTTCATTGGCCTTGACCGCGGCAAGGATGATGAACACCAGCGCCGCGATGCCGATGATGATCATCAGCGGCCCGGCAATGAGGAAGCCGACGCCCAGCGTGGCAACGCCCAGGATGGCGAGAATCACGAAAATGATCGTGACCGTGATGTTGAAGTTCAGCGCTTCCTTGGCCTGATCATTCACGAACGGCATGGTGTCCTTCTTGATCAGCCAGATGATCAGGGGACCGAGAAACCAGCCCCAGCCGCCGACCCAGCCGGTGACGAGGCCACCGAGCAGCGCAGAAAGGTGTGCAAACATCGCCCATTGCCGCTCTTCCGCACTTGGTGCGCCTGCGGGTGGTGGCGGCGGAGCGGTGTAGGAGGACGGCGGAGGTGTTGCGGATTCCGGTGGAACGCTCATCGGGATACCCCCTCGGGTTGGTGGCGCGATTGACGGACCGCGGGATGACTCTCCGCCACCCCGCGGTTGCTGTCAAGCCGCCTGCCTTGGTCCCGAAATCACGCCGCCACGCGGCTCGCCGCGACCAGCCCTTCCATCGGTTCGGCGGCGGCGCTGCCCGGAAACACCTTCGACTCGAGCAGCGATTCCGGCATGCCCAGATGCGCCGCCAGCACGCCCTTGAACACCGAACGGAAATCGGTGGTCGCGTGCACGTCGCGGTCCTGGTACAGCTCGCCCGCGCCGATGCCGGGCCAGTTGCCCGCCACGCGGCCGCCGCGCAGCGCACCGCCCGCGAGGAACATCGAGCCGCCGGTACCGTGATCCGTGCCACCGGTGCCGTTGATGTGCGCGGTGCGGCCGAATTCGGTGGCGACGATCACGATGGTGCGGTTCCAGATCGGGCCGATCGCCTGATGGAACGCCTTCAGCCCCGCGTCGAGTTCGACGATCTTGCGCGTCACGATCGCGGCCTCGTTGGCGTGCGTGTCCCAGCCGTCGTCCTCCACGAATGCCACGCGCGGCCCGTCGGACTTGCCCATGAAACCGCCCGCCGCACCCATCATCAGCGGCAGGCCGCCCTGCTTCTTGTTGCCCGGTTTGCCCATCGCCATCGTGCCGGCACCAGGTTTGAGGGCATTTTCCGGTACCGGCGAATCGTTCTGCTGCGCGATCGCGCGCGCGAACGGCGCGGCCAGCCGCGCGTCCGCAGCGTACAGCGGTTGCAAGCGCTGCAGCAGGATCGGATTCACCTCGGTCGGCAACGGCGGCGACCAGGTTTCCACTTTCGCGGGTCCGCGCATGGTCAGCGGCATCACCGCCGCGAGCGCCAGTCCGTCCACGCCCGGCATGCAGGCGATGCAGCGGTTCAGCCAGCCGGTCTGGGCGCCGTCGGGTTTCGCGGTGCCGTTCTCCACGCAGTTCTGCGCCTGGAAATGCGAGCGGCCCCAGTACGGCGGCGCCGCCGCCACCACCGGCATGAACTGGCCCTGCGCGTACAGTTGCGCCGCGTAATCGAACGAGGGGTGCAGCGCGAACACGTTGTCCAGCTTGTGCGCGGGTTTCTGCGCGGACGGCGACAACGCCAGCGCGCCGCGAATCTGCTGGTAACCCGGGTCGCCATACGGCGGCACCGACTCAAGGCCGTCCAGTCCGCCGCGCAGCAGCACGAACAGGAAGCGCGTATCCGAACCGGTGGCGGCGAAGGTGAGTTTCGGCCAGATCAGGAGCGTCGCCGCGCCCATCGCGCTGTTCGCGAGAAATTGCCTGCGGGTCAACATGGTCATGCCCTCCACTGGAACGCCGGACACGCGAACAGCGTCGCGTGCGCCTGCCGGGTCGATTCCGCGCGGCGGATCGCCTGCGCGGTGTCCTCGTCCAGCAGCGGGCCCAGGATGTCCTGCGCCAGCGCGAACGGCTGCGTGTTCAACTCGGCCACGCGCGCCGACAAGGCCTCGGCCGCCTGCACCCGCTTCCACAGCGCATCCGGATCGATCCAGTTGGCCGAGCTGTCGGGGAATCCTGCGGGCGAGCGCGGATCGAACAGCGGTTCGCCCATGTTCATCAGCAGCCCCAGCACCGGTTGCGGCCGGTCGCCCACGTCGATCTGCGCCGCGCGCAGCGAGGCGATCACGAAATCCTGCGGCGTCCTGAACTTGCGCGCCGCGCCGCCCCAGGCTTCGGGGCTTTCGACGAGCGTGCGATACACCGCGGCGAGGTCGGTATCGTGATCGAGGTAACTGCGCGCCATCCGCTCCACCAGCGATGGCGGCGGATCGTCGGACACGAAATGCCGCGCGAGTTGCAGCGAAAGATGCTTCGCCGTCGCCGGCTGGCGCGCGAGGAATGCCAGGATCGCCCGGCCCTGCTCGAAGCCGCCTTCGGAAAACGTCCTGCCCATCACGCGGCGCGATCCCGGTTCATGCGCGTTGACGCGGAACACGAAGGCGGATGCCGGCACGTTGCCGTTCGCGAAATCGCGCGGAAACGGAATGCTCCAGCCAGTCAGCGCGCGCGAGAACTCGGTGACGTCGGCCTGCGTGTAGCCGGCGTTGACGCCGACCGTGTGCAGTTCCATGACCTCGCGGCCGAGATTCTCGTTGAGTCCCCCGGCCTTGCCCTCGTCCGCATCGCCCTTGCGCGCCAGCCGCGCCTGGATGCGCCGGCCCAGCGGCGAGTTCGGCCCCACCGAGCGCGCGTTGTCGAGGTACAGCAGCATCGCCGGATGCGTTTCCACCGCCAGCAGCATGTCGGCGAAGCGGCCGGTGACGTGCGGGCGGATTGCCTCGCGTTCCATCGGCGCCGCGAGCAGCCGGGCCGGATGCTTGTCCACCGACACCGCGAAATGGTTGGACCAGAAATGCACCAGCCGTTCGACGAATGGCGTGTCGGTGGTGACGGCCACGCGGTAACGTGCCGCGGCCTCGGCCAGCAGTTGCTGCCGCTCCTCCTCGCGGTAGGGTTGCAGCGCCCGCTTCAGCGCCTCGGCGTTCGCGTCGCCGTCATCCGGTGGCGCGGCCTGCATCGCGCCGAACAGGAATGCGCGCCGGCCGCCCTGCTTGATCTCGCGCCGCGTCATCGCGAGTTGCGCTTCCTCGCGCAGGTAATCGAGGCTCGACGGCAGGCCCGCGAAAAAAGGGCCGCCGTCGGGACCGCGGGACACCTGCGCCAGCAGCCATTCGCGCGGGTCGCGCACGCTGGCCAGCTCGCCGGGCTTCGCGCCCAGCCCGAATCGATTGACCGCCGCGGTGGCGGCGTTGCCTGCCGTGTTCACGGGAACGGCCTCGCGTCATGGGGACAGACGCGATAACGGCAAGCGGGCGGTCCCGGTTGACCGCGACCGGGAACGGTTCAGTTTCGGGGACCTACTCGCCCGCCACGGTCATCCTGCCGACCAGGACCGAGCCGGTGAGAATCGACGAGCGCGGATCGACGTCCGCTCCGATCGCCTGCACGTCCATGAAGATGTCGCGCAGGTTGCCGGCGATGGTGATCTCCTGCACCGGATACGCGATCTCGCCGTGCTCAATCCAGAAACCCGCCGCGCCACGCGAATAGTCGCCGGTCACGATCGACACGCCCTGCCCGATCAGTTCGGTGACCACGAGGCCGGTGCCCATCCGTTGCAGCATGGCCTCGAAAGTCCGGGGCGCATCGCCGTCGCGCGCGCCGGCTGCCACCAACAGGTTGTGCACGCCGCCGGCGTTGCCGGTGGTCTGCAAGCCCAGCTTGCGCGCGGAGTAGCTGCCCAGCACGTAGCGTTGCAGCACGCCCTGCTCGACCAGCGCGGATTCGCGCGTGGCCACGCCTTCGGCATCGAACGCGGCCGAGGCGTGACCGCGCGGCAGCAGCGGTTTTTCGACGATGTCCACGTACGCGGGCAGCACCTGCCTGCCGGCATGGTCGAGCAGGAAGCTCGCGCGCCGGTACAGCGATCCGCCGCTGACCGCGGCGAGCAAATGCCCCCACAGCGAACGCGCGGCTTCCGGCGCGAACAGCACCGGACACTCGCGCGTCGCAAGTTTGCGCGCGCCCAGCCGCGCCGCCGCGCGCTCCGCCGCCTTGCGGCCGATCGACTCGAGCGGCGGAAACTCGGCCGCGTCGCGCACGTACTCGTACCACTCGTCGCGCTGCATCGCCTCGCCCCTGCCAGCGATCAGCGAACAGGCAATCGAATGGTGCGTGCCGCGCTCACGGCCGACGAAGCCGTGCGAATTGGCGTACACCCCCAGCGATGCCCCGCATTGCACGCCGGCGCCCTCGGAATTGGTGATCGCGGCATGGGCGCGGCCGGCGGCTTCGACTTCGCGGCCGACCTCGATCGCGCGATCGACATCCGGTTCCCACGGGTGCCACAGGTCGAGGTCGGGAAAGTGTTTCTGCATCAGCGCCGCATCGGCGAGCCCGGCACAGGGGTCGGGTTCGGTATGACGCGCGATCGCGCAGGCCTGCGCGATCGTCGCGTCGATCGAAGCGGGCTTCAGGTCGGCGGTGGAGGCGTTGCCCTTGCGCTGGCCGAAGTACACGGTCAACCCGAAGCCGCGGTCGCGATTGCGCTCGACCGTTTCCACCTCGCCCAGCCGGACATTGACCGACAACCCCGTGCTGACGCTGGCCGAGACCTCCGCCTGCGAGGCGCCGGCCGCGCGCGCGCGGCGGATCACGTCTTCGGCCAGTCCGGCCAGACGATCAAGTTCCGCGATGCTGTCGTCGGCTGTCACAATGTTCGTATTCACTTTCCATTCCCGTTCCAAGCCGTGGCCATGCACGATACCGAAGAAGAAACCGGCGCCCTTCGCCCCAGCCGCAGCGCGCGCCGGCGCGAGGCGCTGGACGTGCTGGCGTTCGCGAGGCAGCTTGCGGATCTGCCGCCCGCGCGTCTGGACAGGCTGGACCTGCCCGACGACGTGCGCGAGGAACTCGCCGAGGTGCAGCGCACGCCTTCGCACATCGCCCACAAGCGCCAGCTCGCGCACCTCGCCAAACTGATGCGCGCGCACGACGACGGCGCATTCGCCGCAGCGCGCGCGGCGCTGGCCAACGACCGCGCCGCGAACGCGCGCGAAGCCGCCACCCTGCACCGCATCGAAGCACTGCGCGAGCAACTGCTCGCCGACGGTGGCGACGCCGCGTTGACCGCGTTCATTGCCGCACGTCCCGACCTCGACCACCAGCGCCTGCGCGCGCTGATCCGGCAATCACGCCGCGAACGCGAAACGGGCAAGGCGCCACGTGCGCAACGCGAATTGTTCCGGCTCTTGCGCGACGCGCAGAGCATGGGGACGGAAGGCGGGTAGCGGCGCGACAGCAGCGCGTGGCGGGGCCCGAACGTTTCGCGGTGACGCGGTGCAAGGGCATCACGCCCCCACTATCCATGCCCCGCACCCGCTTGTGTGCCGCCCACCGTCATCGCATTGACCTTGATGGTGGGCATGCCCACGCCCACCGGCACGCTCTGGCCGTCCTTGCCGCACACGCCCACGCCTTCGTCGAGCCTGAGATCGTTGCCGATCATCGCGACGCGGGTCAGCACGTCGGGGCCGGAACCGATCAACGTGGCACCCTTGACCGGCCGCGTGACCTTGCCGTGTTCGATCAGGTACGCCTCGTTCGCCGAGAACACGAACTTGCCGTTGGTGATGTCCACCTGCCCGCCGCCGAAATTCACGGCGTAGAGACCGCGTTCCACCGAGGCGATGATCTCGCCGGGATCGCGCTCGCCGGCCAGCATGTAGGTGTTGGTCATCCGCGGCATCGGCAGGTGCGCGAACGATTCGCGGCGGCCGTTGCCGGTGGGCTGCATGTTCATCAAACGCGCGTTGTGCCTGTCCTGCATGTAGCCGACGAGCCGCCCGTCCTCGATCAGGGTGGTGCAGTGCGTCGGCGTGCCTTCATCATCGATCGACAGCGAGCCGCGCCGGCCCGGCAGCGTGCCGTCATCGACCACGGTGACGCCGTCGGCTGCGACCTTGTCGCCCATCCGGCCCGCGAACGCGGACGTTCCCTTGCGGTTGAAGTCGCCTTCGAGGCCGTGCCCGATGGCCTCGTGCAGCAAGACGCCCGGCCAGCCCGGACCCAGCACCACGTCCATGGTGCCGGCCGGCGCCTCGACGGCTTCGAGGTTCACCAGCGCCTGCCGCACAGCCTCGCGCGCCCAGGCGTGCGCGCGGCCGGAATCGATCAGCTCGCGGTACGCGCAACGCCCGCCGCCGCCGGAATAACCGGATTCGCGCCGCCCCCTGTCTTCCGCGATCACCTGCACGTTGATGCGCGTCAGCGGGCGCACGTCGGCGGCGAGCGTGCCGTCGGCCGCGGCGATCAGCACCGAGTCGTGCGTGGCGTTCACGCTGACGATGACCTGCCTGATGCGCGGATCGAGGCTGCGGGCCAGCGCATCGAGTTCGCGCAACAGCGCGACCTTGGCTTCGTTGTCCAGACCCTCAATGGGATCGTCGGCCGGGTACAGCGCGCGCGTGCCACGTACCGCCAGCGGCTTGCCGGAACCGTTGCCGTCGCGGGCGATCGCGCGCGCGGCGCCCGCCGCTTCCAGCAACTGCGGCAGCACGATGTCGTCGGAATAGGCGAAGCCGGTCTTGTCGCCGCTGATCGCACGCACGCCCACGCCCTGCTCGATCGAATGGCTGCCGTCGCGCACGATGCCGTCCTCCAGCAGCCACGATTCGCTGCGCGAATGCTGGAAATACAGGTCGGCCGCGTCGATGGACGGCGCCATCACCCGCGCGAACACGCGCTCGAGATCGTGGGTGGACAGGCCGCCCGGCGCAAGCAGGCTGCGTTCGGCGAGGATCAGCGGGGATTCCATCGAATATCGTTCCGGCACGCCGCAAGCGGCGAGATTCCAAACGTAGGGGCGATGCCGTGGAATCGCAAGCCGGAGGCGGCCGCCGCTTCGATGCCGATCACGCCGCACCGTGCCTGACGCCGCGCTGCATCCCGTCAGCCGGAACTCGCGGACGGCGGTGCGCCTGCCGCCGGCGCCGGTGCGGACGCCGGGGCCGCGGGCGCCGACACCGAACCGGCGGGCGCGGGTTGCGTGGATCCGGAGGCCGCGGGGGCCGGCGCGCGCGTGAGCGTGGTGATCACCGGCTTGTCCCAGCTTCCGGTCACGCGATACACGCTGCCGACGGCGTTGTTGATGCCCTTGCCGATCAGGCCCTGCACCACCAGTCCCGCCGCCGCGCCCACCGGGCCGCCGATCACCGCGCCCACCACCGGCAGCGTGCCGCCCACGTGCGGCGTGACGGCCACGGTCATGTCGTAGTCGTGCGCGCGCAGGCCGGTACGGCCCTGCATTTTTATCTGCGCGGCCGGCGCGCGGATCACCATGTCCCGCGTGTAGGCACTGCCGTCACGCAGGGTGAAATCGGCCGACGCCGTATTGAAGCCGAAACCGGACTTGAACACGTCGCCGAAATGCAGCGTCAACCGGCTGGGCAATTCACGCAGTGAGAGCAGGCCCAGCACGCGGCCCAGCCCCGGCTGCACGGCCAGGATGCGGCCCTCGCCCACCGAGATCTTCAGCGTGCCGTCGATCCGGTCCAGCGCGAACGCCGACGGCGCACCGGGCCAGGTGCCGTCGATGTGCACGTGCGCGTCCTCGCCGCCCGCCAGCAGGCCGCTGAAGCCGAATGCATCCAGGGTGTCGCCGAAGTTGCCGGAGGCGATGTCGATCACCATCCTCGAATGGCTGGAATCGGTGCTGCCGTTCCAGTCGCCCTGCGCGTGGATGGCGAAATCCCTGCCCTTCGACTCGAACTGCGCGATGTGCATGCCGGCGGCGGTCGGCACGCTCTCGAACCTGGTCTCGCCCAGCCGCGCCTTGCCCAGGCGCAGGTCGCCCACGCTGAAATGCAGGGGTGGCAGCGATGCCGGCGCCACCGGCGACTTCGCGATCTCGGCAGCCGGAGGCGGATGTTTCGGCGGCGGCGTTTCCGGCCAGTACAGGCGCTGCAGGGTGGCCGTGACGCCGCGCCGCGTCATCGCCGTGGCGGGCAGCTCGATCCTGCCGGCGATCGCGGCGCCATCGAAGGTGACGTCGTGCGCGCCCGGCACGGTCGCATAGTCCAAGGTGAGCGCACCCAGACTGGTGCCGAAGATCCGCGCGTCGTCGGCGCTCAACTGCGCGGTGGTCAATTCGGGCATCGCGGAAGGCGTGCCGGCAGTCGGCGTGGAAGGCGCTGTCGCGAAACCCTGCTCGGCCCAGCCGCTCAGGTCCAGTCTGGCCGCGTGCCCCGTGACCACCATGCCGCCGGCCGGCACCGTCGCGGGCACCGCCGTGCCCAGGCCCACCGCCAGCGCGGCGGATTTGCCGTGGGCGGGATCGGCCAGGCGTCCGCGCAATTGCATCACGTCGCCCAGCGACACCGCGAGCGGCGCACCGTCGGGCGGAAGGGTCAGCGTCACCTTCAGCGGCAGGCTCGTGTCGGCCGGCTTGTCCAGCGGCGCGGGGAAATCCAGCGCCACGCCGTCCAGATTGGACGTCACCGTCAGCACCGGCGTGGCCGGTGCGGTCCGGGTCGCCGAGGTCACGTTCACGCCGATGTGGAACGGCGCGACACCTTTCGCGTGCGCGGCCAGCCCGGCGAGGTCCGGGTAATCCTGCATCAGCACCTGCGGCGACAGGCGCGCGTCCAGCGAACCCTCCACGACGTCGTTCGGATCGGCGACGCCGGCGGCAACGGCCAGCGAAAACTTCGCCGGTGCGCCGCGAAAGACGGCATTGAGGTTTTCCGCACGAAAACCGGGGCCGGAAATGATCATCGGGCCGGATACGTTCTGCAGTTTCAGTTTCCACTTGTCGGCGGTGATGTCCGCGTGCGCCAGATCCACCCTGCCCTGCAGCGCGTAGTGCGAGGCATCGTCCAGCGGAATCACGATGGTCAGGCCGAACGCACCGGTTCCGCCCACGCTGATGCCCTTCAGTGCCTCGGCGGCGTCCTTGCCCACGGGGCTGTGCCGGACGAAATCCAGCAGCGCCGCCCCGCGGCTGCTGCCCTGGATGCCCAGCGTCAGCACGCCGTGGCCCAGATCGGGAATCGTGGCGATGGCGTGGCTGGCGGTCACGCCCTGCACCGTGGCGCGGGTGGCCTCGATCACCATGTGGTTGTCGATGAACGATGCGGTGGCATCGAGATCCGTCGCGCGCGGCCATTCGTCGGAATAGTCGAACGTGGCATTGCGCACCTGCCCGACCGCCTCGAAGCGCCCCTGATGATCGAGGAAGGGCCAGTCGTCCAGATCGCCCCGGAACAGCACGTGCGCGGAGGCGAGATCGCCGCCCACCAGCGCGTGATCCAGCCACTTGACGAGATCGGGCGGCATCGCGCGGTAAGGCCAGAACTGCTTGGCATCGACCACCTTGCCGTGGCTGAGCACGGCGTAGGCCGAGAGGAACGGTTTGTGCTCCTCGCCCTGCAGCACGATCTCGGCCTTCGCCTCGCCGTCCATGCCAGCCAGATCGAAACCGAGATCATCCGCCGCGACATGCCATTGCCCGCTGTCCCGCCAGGCCGCGAATTGGCCGTTCAGACGTCCGAACATGAACGGCTTGCGGAACACGCGCGGCAGCGCCAGCGTGGCCGGCTGCGCCGGCAGCTCCAGCGACAGCGCCTGGTCGTCGCCGCGCAGCACGCCGTGCAGCGCGTTCACGCCGGGAATCTTGCCGGCCGCGATCGCGCCCAGATCCGAGAACCGCACCGTCAGCGCATGGCGGCCACCCTCGCGCCATGCCAGCGCCGCGGCGTCGATCCGTCCGTGCGGCTTGGCCGCATCGACCCAGGCCGCCAGCGATTTGGGCGCCTGCGGCGCCATCGCCAGCAGCGCCAGCCACGGCGTGACGTCGAACGCTCGCACCGCGGCGGAAACCCGCCACGTGCCTGCGCGGCCGGATACCTGCGCGATCAGGCCGCCGGCGGCGTCGATGTCGTCGCGCTTGCGGCCGGGGCCGCGCCAGCGGATCCGCCAGCCTCCGGCGTCGCGATGCAGATCGGCCACGCCTCCGAGCGTCGGGATCTGCGCGATCCGGCCATCCGGGCCGGTCAGGGTCAATCCCGTCAACGCATAGCGCACCGCTGCGGAAAACAGCTTGCCCTCGCGCATGCTGCCCCACAGCTCGACGTCCCCGCTGCCACCGGCCACCGCGTAGCCCTGCGGATCGACACCTTCGGTGGCCGCGGCAAGGTCCATCCCGCTGCCGTCGAGGTAGAAGTCCATGTCCTGGTCGTCGGGATCGAACCGGCCGGCCACCGTCACGGTCTGCTTCGAGTCCAGCCGCTGGATGCTGCCGCCGAAGCGCAGCACGTTGCCGATGTTCACCACGCGCAGGCGCGACGCGAACAGTTGCCAGGCGTGATGCGACAGGTCGTCCTGGATGTCCACGCGCAGATCGCGCAGGTCCAGATCGACCGGCAACGATTGCAGCGACGCACGCGACTGGTCCGACGGGTTCACGAAGCCCAGCAGCCGCCAGCCGCTGGCATCGTGCACCACGCGCAGTTCCATCCCGCTGACGCGCAGCGTGATCCAGCGGTGCGCGGGCCTGAGCCACGCACCGAAATCGAACTTCAGCGCCGCATGCGGCAGCGTGACCGACTGTCCCCCCTCGAACACCGGCCCCAGCGTGAGTCCGCGCACCACCAGGAGCGGACCGGACGGTTGCCACTCGCTCTCGAGCGCGGCGAACTTCACCGGCCTGTGCAAGCGCGCCGACAGCTCGCGCGCCACCCAATCCGGATAATGCGTCGCCAGCGGCAGCAGCAGTTGCACCAGCCCCATCACCACCGCCGCGGCGATCAGCAGCGCCGCGATCAGCGCGCCGAGGGCGAAGCGCAGACGGCGCAGGCGGTGGCGCCACGGCGTCATCGCGCGATTACCTTGCGCATGGGGTGCTTGCGCTCGAGAGCTTCGGCGTCCCTGCCCTTTTCTCGCGCGTCGGGAACGCGCGAGAACGCCGAAGGCGGCCCGAAGGGCGGAGGGCAGGATGCCCGGAGTAAAGAGAAGCCCACCCCGGGAGCACGTCCTGAGCACTTGTGCGGCTGCGCATCCCGCTCCGTCGCCCGTTCGTCGTGTTCGAGGGCCCCCGGTTTGCGCACATCGTGTGCGCGTGGCAGCACGAAGCAGGTTGTTTGCTCTCGCTTCGAACGAGGCCATGGATGGCCGTCATCGAAGCAGAAACCGCGCCGTTGCATGACGCCGCGGCGCGCAGCCGCTCGCGCGAGCAAGGCGCGCATGTTCGAGCACAGGGACGTGCGAGTTCGCGCCGGCGCGCGATCGGCGAGCACCAAGGGCAGTCGAGCCGACACGACGTCGGCGAGACCGTCATGCCCGGCGCAACGGCTTTGGTTACTTTCCCCGAAAGGAAAGTAACCCGCGCGCATGGAGGCGTGCGGAACCAAGACATGGACGTCACAAGCGGGCGCCCACGCACGTGCAAACGCCATGGCTTTGGCTACTTTCGCCGCAACGAAAGCAGTTCGCTCGCTTCGCGAGCGAAACCACTCAAAGCAGCACGACATCGAACTGCTCCTGCGCGTACTGCTCCTCCGGCTGGAAGCGGATCGACTTGCCGATGAAGGCTTCCAGTTCGGCGACCGCCGCCGATTCCTCTTCCAGCATGCGCGTGACCACGCGCGGCGAGGCCAGCACCAGCAGTTTCTCGGCGTTGAACTGGCGCACCGCGCGGGTGATCTCGCGGAAGATCTCGTAGCCCACGGTTTCCGCGGTCTTGACGATGCCGCGGCCGGAACACGCGGGACACGGTTCGCACAGTTGCCGCGCCAGGCTTTCGGTGGTGCGCTTGCGGGTCATTTCCACCAGCCCGAGCGGCGACATCTCGTACACGGTGGTGCGGGCGTGGTCGCGCGCCAGCGCCTTCTCCAGCGTGCGCAGCACCTGACGGCGGTGATCGGGATCGGCCATGTCGATGAAGTCGATGATGATGATGCCGCCCAGGTTGCGCAGCCGGAGCTGCCGCGCGGCCGCCTGCGCCGCCTCGAGGTTGGTGCGGAACGCGGTTTCCTCCAGGTTGCGCGCGCCAAGGAACGCGCCGGTGTTGACGTCGATGGTGGTCATCGCCTCGGTCTGGTCGATCACCAGGTGGCCGCCGGATTTCAGCGGCACTTCCTTGCGCAGGGCCTTGCCGATCTCGTCCTCGACGCCGTACAGGTCGAAGATCGGGCGTTCGCCGGGATAGTGCTCGATGCGTCCGGCCAGATCCGGCATGAAACGGTGCGCGAAATCCAGCGTGCGTTCGAAGGTCTCGCGCGAGTCCACGCGCACCTTCTCGATGTCGTCGTGCATCAGGTCGCGCAGCACGCGCAGCGGCAGCGGCGGTTCCTCGTACACGCGCTGGCCCGGTTCGGCGTGCGCGATCGTCTCGCTCACGGCCTGCCAGACCTTGTTGACGTAGGCCACGTCCTCCGCCAGCGCCCCGGCAGACTGGCCTTCGGCGTTGGTGCGCGCGATCAGGCCGCAGCCCGTGCCGTTCACCAGCCGCCCCAGCAGTTCCTTGAGACGCGCGCGTTCGGTTTCGTCCTCGATCCGCACCGACACGCCCAGCGTCGAGCTGTCCGGCAGCAGCACCAGATAGCGCGAGGGAATCGAGAGGTGCGTGGACAGCCGCGCACCCTTGCTGCCGATCGGATCCTTGATCACCTGCACGATCACGCGCTGGCCCTCGTGCACCAGCTCGCCGATCGGCGGCGCCGCGGGCGGCGGCGAGGCCTCGCCGCCTATCGTTTCCGCGGTCACCGCGGGCCGCGCCATGTCGGAGGCATGCAGGAAGGCGGTGCGTTCCAGGCCGATCTCGACGAACGCCGCCTGCATCCCCGGCATCACCCGCACCACGCGCCCGCAGTAGATGTTGCCCACGTAGCCGCGCCGGCCGGCGCGCTCGATGTGCACCTCCTGCAGCATGCCGTTCTCGACCACGGCCACCCGCGCCTCGCGGGGCGTGACGTTGATCAGGATTTCCTCGGTCATGGAGCGGTCCGCGGGAGGGAAGTCTGGTTATATCCCGCCGTCCGTGTACCTGTCGATGCGCGAATCCCGGCCGTTCAGTCGCCGTCACACCGCGATTCCGAAACTGCGCAGCAGTTCCGCGGTTTCGTGCAGCGGCAGTCCCATCACCCCGGAATGGCTGCCGGACAGGTGGCTGATGAACGCCGCGGCGCGGCCCTGGATCGCGTAGGCGCCGGCCTTGCCGAACGGTTCGCCGGTGGCGACGTAGCGGGAGATCGCCTCCACGTCCAGCGCGGCGACTGTCACCCGGGATTCATTGACCGCCATCTCCCGTCTCGACGCGTCCACGCAGCAGACCGCCGAGATCACCCGGTGCGTGCGGCCCGACAGCGCTTGCAGCATCGCCGTGGCGTCTCCCGCGTCGCGCGGCTTGCCGAACACGCGCTGGCCCAGCACCACTTCGGTATCCGCGCCCAGCACCACGGCCCGCGGATCGCGCGCGATCACCTTATCCAGGCCCGCCCCGGCCTTGGCGCACGCCACCCGTTCGACATAGGCGCGCGGCGATTCGCCCTCGCCGCGCACTTCCGGCACCTCCACGTCCACGCTGTCGAACGCCACCCCGAGCTGCTTCAGCAACTCGCGGCGGCGCGGCGATTGCGAGGCAAGCCAGAGCGTCATGCGCGGTGATACGGATGGCCGTCCAGGATGCTGACCGCGCGATAAAGCTGCTCCGCGACGATCAGCCGCACCAGCATGTGCGGCAGCGTCAGCGGACCCAGCGACCAGCACCGGTCGGCCCGTTGCAGCACCGGAGGCGCGTGGCCTTCGGGGCCGCCGATCAGGAAGGCGAGATCGCGGCCGGCCATCCGCCACGCCGACAACTGCCTCGCCAATGCTTCGCTGGACCAGGCCTCGCCGCGGCCGTCCAGCACGATCACGCATGCGTTGCCCGGCACCGTGGCCAGCAATGCCGCGCCTTCGCCGCCCAGCGCGCGCGCCGGGTCCCGGCCCTTGCCGCGCAGTCCTGGTTTGATCTCGATCAACTCCAGCGGCAGAGCACGCGACAGCCGCTTGCGGTATTCGGCCAGCCCTTCCGCGACCCAGGCCGGCATGCGTTCGCCGACCGCGATCAGGCGTGCGCGCATGCGGCGGCGGTCATCAGAGGGTGTTGGCGGCCAGGACTTCCGGCATCTGGTCACCGACGGTCCACAGGCGCTCCAGCCCGTAGAACTCGCGGATGCGCGGCAGCATCACGTGCACGATGATGTCGCCCAGATCCACCAGCACCCATTCGGCCTCGGCCTCGCCTTCCACGCCCAGCGGCAGCATGCCCGCGCGCTTGGCGAACTTGACGACTTCGTCGGCGATGGACTTGACGTGACGGGAGGAGGTGCCGGACGCGATGATCAGAAGGTCGGCGACGGAGGTGCGGCCGCGCACGTCGATTTCGCGCACGTCGCGGGCCTTGATCTCCTCGAAGGCCGCAATCACGCGCCGGCGCAGCGTGGTGAGGTTGGGGACGGGATGGGTGACGGTGGCGGAACGGCGGGACTGCGGTTGGCTGCTCAAGTTCGGGAAGGCCTCGGCCTCTGATGGCGCGCCTCGGTGCGCGACTTCAGTATGCACGCATGCACGGGGAGCGCAAGTGCGGACGGCGGGACGGGTGCCGGAACCGTCGAAGCCTCACCGTCAATGGAAGATCCGCCCCGCGGCACCTCTTTGTCCGAATAGTCCGGCAACGTGCTGGTGCTTCTACCGGTCTCCAGCAAGATGGCGATACGGCTTCAGCAACGCCGGATCGGACAACAACGCATCCGGCACCAGCCAGCGGGGCTCGCCGCCCTCGGCGAGGATGGCGCGGATGCCGGTGGCGGAGATTTCCAGCGGCGTGACGGCGAGCTCGTACACCCGTCCCGCCGGGCTTTCGCGCAGGGCGGCCGCTGCCGTCACGCGGCGCGGCGCGGTTTCCGCGGCAAGCTCGCCCGGCAGCGGCAACGCGTGGCCGGGCCGGGTAAGCACGCAGAGGTGGGCGAGATCGAACAGCTCGCGCCAGCGATGCCACGTCGGCAACCCCGCGCAGGCATCGGCGCCGGCCAGCAGGATCAGCGGCCGCTGTGCGCCGATCTGCGCGCGCAGCGAGGCCAGCGTGTCGAAGGTGTACGAGGGTCCCGCGCGTTCGAGTTCGCGCAGATCCAGGCTCAGGCAAGCCTGTCCCGCCAGCGCGGCGCGCAGCATCGCGACGCGTTCCGCTGCCTTCGCGACCGGCTGCGGACGGTGTGGCGGCACGCCGGCGGGCACCAGCCGCACCTCGGCGTCCAGTGCCTCCGATGCTTCCCATGCCGCGCGCAGGTGCCCGATGTGGACCGGGTCGAAGGTGCCCCCGAGGATCGCGAGCGACCTCATCGCGTTCATTGCGCGGGGTCGCGGCCATCCGCCTGCGGAGGGACGCGGGCAGGTCCGGTCAAGACGATCTCAGTGGCGCTGTTTGCGTTCATGCACGGACTGACCGTCACGCCGCACGCTGCAGCAAGACTTCCGCACAGCGCGGCTGCGCGATCGCAACCAGCAGGCGTTCCATCTCGCGCCAGGGATCGCCTGCCTCGCGGCCCTTGGCCATCCGGTCGATCCGCGCGCACCAGGCAAGGCAGCGTTCCCAATGCGCGGGGCCGCGGCCCGCACGCTTCAGCGCGCCCGCGAACAGGCGCTGGCGCGCCGGCCAGAAGTTGTATTCGTGGCGCGCGGCCGTCGCGAAGTCCGGCGCAGACGCCAGCCGCAGGGCGAGGTCGAGCTGGTTGAGCAGCCAGCCCAGCATCGGGATCAGGTCCTCGCCTTCCGCGCGCAGGCCATTCAGCATCCTGAGCGCGCGTCCGGCATCACCCGCGAAGGCGGCGTCGGTCAGGCCGAACACGTCGTAGATGGCGTTGTCCGCGCCCAGCGATTCCAGTTCCTCCGCGCGCACGGGACCGCCCTCGCGCAGCATCGCCAGCTTGTCGATCTCCTGCGCGATCGCGAGCAGGTTGCCCTCGGCGCGTGAAGCCAGCAACGCGACCGCGTCGTCGTCGGGCGCAAAGCCGCGCGCGCGCATCCGCGCCCGGATCCACGCCGGCAGCTCGTCCAGCCGCGGCGCACGCAGCCACTGGTACACGCCGGCGCGCTGGACTTCCTGCACCCACGCACCTTCGTGCTTCCTGCTCCACTGCATCGCGGTGATCAGCAGCACCGTGTCAGGTGCGGGCGACTCGCACCATTCGGTGATCGCCGCCGCGCCGTCGCGGTCGGGTTTGCCGGTGGGCAGGCGCAATTCGATCAGGCGGCGCGAGGCGAACAGCGACAGGCTGGCGGCACTGCGTGCCAGCGCGTTCCAGTCGAAGCCGGATTCGACGTCCAGCACCTCGCGTTCGCCGTAGCCCGAGGCACGGGCGCGGGCACGCACCGCGTCGGCGGCTTCCTGCAGCAGCAGCGGCTCTTCACCGGCCAGCAGGTACACGCTCGCCAGCTCGCCTTCGGCGGGCGCTCGCGGAAAGCCGTCGCGACGGATGGCCACGTTCAGCCCGAACGCGCGGCGGCCGGTTCGACCAGTGCGCCGTGCCGGGCGGCCGCTTCCAGCCTGCGCATCACCGCGTCGGTCATCTCGCGCACCAGGCTGCGCTGGATCGCGGTGGTCTCGGAGGCGATGGCGGTCAACTGGGTCTGATCGACCGCGAATTCGTGCGACAGGTCGATGGTCTGCATCGGCACCACCGTCGCGCCCCTGGCGTCGGTGACCGTGAACTGCACGTGGAAATACACTCCGTATTCGCCGACCCGCTGGAAACCGCTGCTGGTCAGCAACTGCGTGGAAAATCCCGCCACCGGCACCGACATCGTGGCAGCGCCCTGGGCGGGCGTTTCCAGCACCTCGACCCTGTGCGCGCGCAACGCCGCCGCCAGCGAACGCGCGAACTCGCCGCCGCCGCTGACCGACAGATACACGCGCTGCTGCATCGGCGCGGGCAGCGCCGCGCTTTCGCGCAGATGAAAACCGCAGCCGGCGAGCACGAGCCCGCCCGTGACGCACAACGACATTCGCAACCATTGCCTGCGGCAAATCATGGACGGCTCCGGCGGATCGGGACTCGGGACTCGGGACTCGGGACTCGGGACTCGGGACTCGGGACTCGGGACTCGGGAAAAGCATAACAGCGGGCCCGACTTCAACGTTTCAGGCCGCGACGATATTCACGATCTTGCCCGGCACCACGATCACCTTGCGGATGGTCTTGTCCGATACGGCCGAGACGACGCCGGGCAACGCGCGCGCTTCCGCTTCCAACTGCTCGCGCGTGGCGTCCGCAGGTGCCTCGATCGTGCCGCGCAACCTGCCGTTGACCTGCACCGCCAGCGTCACGCTGTCGCGCACCAGGGCGAGCGGATCGGCCCGCGGCCACGGCACGTCCTCGATCAGCGTTTCGCCGTGTCCGAGCATCTGCCACAGCGCGTGGCAGGCGTGCGGCGTGAACGGATTCAGCAGCAGCACCATCGCTTCCAGCGCCTCGTGGCGCAGCGCGCGTCCGGCAGCGCCGGTGTCGTCGAACCTCGACACCGCGTTCAGCAATTCCATCAGCGCCGCGATCGCGGTGTTGAAGCTGCGGCGGCGGCCGATGTCGTCGCCGACCTTGGCGATGGTCTCGTGCACCTGGCGGCGCAGGAATTTTTGTGCCGGCGTCAACGCGCGAGCATCCAGCTTGCTGCGATTCTCCGAGTCCCGAGAAACTCGCCGCTCCTGCGGCTCGCCCTGCGGCCCGGCTTCGCCGTTCGCTTCGGCATCCTGCCTCCACAGTCCGAGTCCCGAGTCCCGTGCACAAGCCGCCACCTCGCGCCAGAACCGCCGCAGGAAACGCGCCATGCCCTCGACGCCGGCCTCGTTCCATTCCAGCGACTGTTCCGGCGGCGCGGCGAACATCGAGAACAGGCGCACGGTGTCGGCCCCGTACCTGTCGATCATCGCCTGCGGATCGACGCCGTTGTTCTTCGACTTCGACATCTTCTCGATCGGGCCGATCTGCACCGGCAAACCGTCGGCCTTCAGCGTCGCGCCAATGATGCGCCCGCGTTCGTCGCGCTGCACCTCGACATCCGCCGGGTTGATCCACTCGCGCTGCGGCTCTTCCGAGTCCCGGGAAACTCGCCGCTCCTGCGGCTCGCCCTTCGGGCCGGCTTCGCCGTTCGCTTCGGCATCCTGCCTCCGCAGTTCGAGTCCCGAGTCCCGATAGAAGGTTTCAGCCACCACCATGCCCTGACACAAGAGATTGGTCGCGGGTTCGTCGGAGTGCACCATCCCCGCGTCCCGCATCAGCTTGTGGTAGAAGCGGAAATACAGCAGGTGCAGGATCGCGTGCTCGATGCCGCCGATGTATTGATCGACCGGCAGCCAGTAATCCACGCGCTCGTCCACCATCGTCGCCGCGCCGGGCGAGCAGTAGCGCGCGTAGTACCAGCTCGATTCCATGAAGGTGTCGAAGGTGTCGGTTTCGCGTTCGGCATCGGCGCCGCATTGCGGACACTTCGTGTTGCGCCATGCCGGATCGGTCTTCAGCGGCGACTGCACGCCCGAGAACGCCACGTCCTCGGGCAGCACCACCGGCAACTGGTCTTCCGGCACCGGCACCGCGCCGCACTTCGGACAATGGATGATCGGGATCGGGCAGCCCCAGTAGCGTTGCCGGGACACGCCCCAGTCGCGCAGGCGCCACTGGACCCTGCGGCCGCCCCGCCCCTCCCGCTCGAACCGCTCCGCCAGCGCATCGAACGCCTGGCGGAAATCCATGCCGTCGTATTCACCGGAATTGACCAGCGTGCCGTATTCCAGGAACGGGCCTTCGGTGATGATGCGCTGCTCGAATTCGGCCAGCACGGTTTCCGCCGAAACCGGTTCGATCACGTCGATGGCGCCGGTCTGGCCCAGCGCGGCGTTCATGGGATCGACGTTCCGTTCGGCATCGCGCGCCAGTTCGCGGATCGCGTCGCGCACCGGATCGCTCACGATCACCATCCTGATCAGCAGATCGTACTTGGTCGCGAATTCCCAGTCGCGCTGGTCGTGCGCGGGCACCGCCATCAGTGCACCGGTGCCGTAACCCATCAGCACGAAGTTCGCGACCCAGATCGGCAGGCGTTCGCCGCTGACCGGATGGATCGCGAACAGTCCGGTGTCGATGCCGCGCTTCTCCTGCGTTTCCAGTTCGGCCTCGGACACGCCGCCGTGCCGGCATTCCTCGATGAACGCCGCGATCGCGGGATTGTTGCGCGCGGCCGCCTGCGCCAGCGGATGCTCGGCGGCGACGGCCAGAAACGTCGCCCCCATCAGGGTGTCGGGGCGCGTGGTGAAGATGTCCACCGATCCGCCGCCTTCCACGTCGAAGCGGATCTCCAGGCCCTCCGAGCGGCCCAGCCAGTGGCGCTGCATCGTCTTGACCGCCTCCGGCCAGCCCGGCAGGCGATCCAGATCGTCAAGCAATTCCTGTGCATACGCGGTGATCTTGAGAAACCACTGCGGTATCTCGCGCTTCTCGACCAGCGCGCCGGAACGCCAGCCCCGGCCATCGACGACCTGCTCGTTGGCCAGCACGGTCTGATCGACGGGATCCCAGTTCACCACGCTCATCTTGCGATACACCAGGCCCTGCTTGAACAGCCGCACGAACATCCGCTGTTCGTGCACGTAATAGGACGGATCGCAGGTCGCGAACTCGCGCGACCAGTCGATCGCGAAACCCATCGCCTTCAATTGTTCGCGCATGTGCGCGATGTTCCGGCGCGTCCATTTCGCCGGTGGCACCCTGTGCTTGATCGCGGCGTTCTCGGCCGGCAGGCCGAAGGCGTCCCAGCCCATCGGTTGCAGGACGTTCTTTCCCTGCATCCGCTGGAAGCGCGCGATCACGTCGCCGATGGTGTAGTTGCGCACGTGCCCCATGTGCAGCGCGCCCGAGGGATACGGCAGCATCGACAGGCAATAGAACTTCGCGCGCGCGGGATCTTCCGTCACCTCGAAGGCGCGGGTGTCGGACCAGAACTTCTGCGCGGCGGCCTCGACGGCGCGGGGATCGTAGGTTTCCTGCATGGATGCCTGGGCTGACGGGCAATGTGACGGGCCAGCCTACCGCAGTGCAACATGGCCGCCAAGCCCGGCCACGGCGGCACGACTGCGCGACGTGATCGAGCCGCAGTCGCTATGATGGCTACTTTCGCCCGATCGAGAGGGGAAGCGGCATGCCAATGGCAGCGCGTCGAAGCATTTTCAAACGATCCCTGACCACGGCGATCGCGGCACTGGCGATGACGGCGGCGCAAGCGGCCGATGCGCCTGCCGCCGGCGCCGCACCCGCTCCGGAGGTCACGGTGATCCATTGCGCGCACCTGATCGACACGGTCGCGGGCAGGATGCTGGGCGCCACCAGCATCGTGACCGAAGGCGCGCGCATCCGCGAAGTCGTGCCGGGTGCGGTGACACGCGACGGCGCCAAGGTGATCGACCTGCCGCCCAGCGACACCTGCCTGCCGGGCCTGATCGATGCGCACACGCACCTGACGATGCAGTTCGGCAGGAACACCTACGCGGAAAAATTCCACCTCAATCCCGCCGACTACGCGATCCAGTCGACGGTGTACGCGCGGCGCACGCTGCTGGCCGGCTTCACCGCGGTGCGCAATGTCGGCGACGAGCACAACGAGTCGATCGCGCTGCGCAACGCCATCAATGCCGGCGAGATTCCCGGCCCGCGCGTGTTCAGTGCCGGGCAGTTCATCGGCACCACCGGCGGCCACGCCGACCCGACCGATGGCTACCGCTGGGACCTGCAGGGCGACCCGGGCCCCAAGGACGGCATCATCGATTCGCCGGCCGACGCGTGGAAGGCCGTGCGCCAGCATTACAAGGACGGCGCGGACCTGATCAAGATCATGCCGTCGGGCGGCGTGCTCGACGAGAGCGGCAGCTCGGAAAACCCGCAGATGACGCTGGAGGAAATCAAGGCGGTGGTCGCGGCCGCGCACGATTACGGCTTTACCGTGGCCGCGCACGCGCACGGCGCGGAAGCGATCCGCCGCGCGGTGCTGGGTGGCGTGGATTCGATCGAGCACGGCACCTTCATGGACGACACCGACATGAAGCTGATGAAGCAGCACGGCACCTGGTACGTGCCGACCATCATCGCCGGCGAGTTCGTGATGCAGAAGGCCGGGGAAGGCTGGTATCCGCCGCAGGTCGCGCGCAAGGCGCTGGAAGTGGGCCCGAAGATCCTGGCCACCGCGGGCAAGGCCTACAAGGCCGGCGTCAAGATCGCATTCGGCACCGACGCGGGCGTGTATCCGCACGGCGAGAACGCGCAGGAGTTCGTGTACATGGTGCAGGCCGGCATGCCGCCGATGTATGCGATCCAGGCCGCGACCACGCACGCGGCCGCGCTGCTCAAGCACTCGCAGGATTTCGGCAGCGTCGGCGCCGGCAAGTACGCCGACGTGATCGCGGTGCCGGGCAACCCGCTGGACGACATCGCGCTGATGAAGCAGGTGGATTTCGTGATGAAGGAAGGCGTGGTGTACAAGCAGGACGGCCACCCCACCGATGCCGCGCTGAAATCCAGCCTTGGAATGTGATGCCGCCACCACCACGTCATTGCCCATGAACTTCAAGACCCAACCCGATGGCGCGAAGGCCGGCGCCGAATCGTTCGTGTTCGAAGCCGGCGAAGCCAACTTCGAACGGGACGTGCTGCAGGCGTCGCTGCAAACACCGGTGCTGGTGGATTTCTGGGCCACGTGGTGCGGGCCGTGCAAGACGCTGGGGCCCATCCTGGAAAAACTCGCGGGCGACTACGCGGGTGCGTTCCGGCTGGCCAAGATCGATTGCGACAAGGAGCAGCAGCTCGCGGGGATGTTCGGCGTGCGCAGCATCCCCACCGTGGTGCTGATCCGCGACGGGCAGATCATCGACGGCTTTGCGGGCGCGCTGCCGGAATCGCAGGTGCGTGAATTCCTGAAGCGCCACCGGATCGAGCCGGCCAGCCGGATCCAGGCGCCGCCGCAGGACACCGGCCTCGCTGACGGCACGCCGCAACCCGCGGAGTCACCGCAGGCCGCGGTCGCGCGCCTGAAGAAAGCGCTGGCCGCACACCCCGACGACGACGGGCTCAAGCTCGACCTCGCCCTGGCGCAGGCACGCGCGGGCGACCTGGCCGCGGCGAAGGCAGGGCTGGATGCGCTGCCCGGCAACGTGGAACACGACGATCGCGCCAGGGCCCAGCGCGCGCACGTCGAACTGGCCAATGCCCTGCAGGACGTGCCGCCCGCTTCGGAACTGCTGACCCGGGTCGAACGCGATCCGCGCGATTTTGCCGCGCGCGATGGCCTGGGCTTGCGCCTGCTGCTGGGCGGCGATGCCAAGGCCGCGATGGAACACTGGCTGGCGATCCTGGCCGCCGACCGCAACTGGAACGAGGGGCTTGCCCGCAAGCGCCTGCTCGACGCGTTCCGGATCGTGGACGACGAAGCGCTGGTCGCCGCCACCCGCCGCAAGATGTCGTCGCTGCTGTTCTGATCGCGCGATGTTCCGCTACGAACACCGCAACGAACCGCTGCTGCCGTGGCGGCTGTTCCTGCTGCGGCGCGTCGGCAAGACGTTCGTCGTGGGCTTCGGCGTGATCCTGGTCTCGCTGTTCGTCGGCATGCTCGGCTACCGCCTGACCGAAGGCATGCACTGGCTGGACGCGTTCCTCAACGCCTCGATGATCCTGGGCGGCATGGGGCCGGTCGATACCCTGCATACCCGCGCCGGCAAGCTGTTCGCCGGCATCTACGCGCTTTACAGCGGCCTGGTGCTGATCGGCGTGGCGGGCTTGCTGCTGGCACCTTTTCTGCACCGGCTGATGCACAGGTTTCATCTGGAGAGCACGCGGACAAGGTAGGCGCCTTCGCGGGACGACGGCAGCGCACGCCGCCGCAATCCTGGTCCGGTTCCCGCCTCACGGGACCGGCCCCCTTGACCCGCGCGGCGGGAGAAACCGGAGTGCCCTGCCCCGTGTGACGAAGGCAATGGCAGGCCGCCACGGCGCTGCCTACAATCCCGCCGTACTTGTTTCCCGTTCGCATGAATCCTTCCGCGCCCGTGCTTGATTGCGAGGTTCCCGGTCACCGCCTCGTGCGCCGGCTCGGCAAGGGCGGCATGGCGACCGTGTATCTCGGCATCCAGACCGCGTTGCGGCGGCCGGTGGCGATCAAGGTGCTGCACGCACCCAACGAGGAAGCCGTCACGCGCTTCGAGCAGGAGGCGCGCACCATCGCGCGGCTCGATCATCCCCACATCGTCAGCATCCACCAGATCGGGCGCACCACGGACGGACAGCTGTTCTACACCATGCCGTATTTGCCCAACGGCGATCTGTCGCGGCGCAACCTGCGCCACAAACCGCTGCACATCGCGGCGGTGCTGCGCGCCCTGCTGGATGCGCTGGGTTATGCGCACGCGCAGGGCATCGTGCACCGCGACGTCAAGCCCGAGAACGTGCTGTTCGACAAGCACGGCCGCGTGCTGCTGGCGGACTTCGGCATCGCGCGCACCAGCGGCACGGACCTACGCGTGACGCGCGAGGGTATGCCAGTCGGCTCGACCGGCTACATGAGTCCGGAACAGGCGCGCGGCCAGAAGATCGACGGCCGTTCCGACCTGTACAGCCTGGGCGTGCTCGCCTACGAAATGCTGACCGGCGAGTTGCCGTTCACCGGCACCGATGCGCTGTCCACCGCGATCGCGCACATCGAACAGAAGGTGCCGCGGCTGCCGCCGATGATGCGCGCGTGGCAGCCGTGGATCGACAAGGCGCTGGCCAAGTCGCCCGACGAGCGTTTCCAGAATGCGCGGGAAATGGCCGACGCGCTGGGCGCGATCGATGGCCACGCTCCTGCGGCGCACGAGGCGCCCGCGCGTCCCCGCCTGCGGATGCCGCCGGGATTCGCTGCGCACCACCGCGGGTGGCTGGCGGGGGCGGGCGGCGTCACGCTGCTGATCGTGCTGGCACTGGCATGGAGCGCGTGGCACCGAAGGGTGCCATCGGCGCCGGAAACGGCGGCCGTCAGCGCGGCGCCTTCGGCCGCATCCGGTTCGAGCGCGGTTGCCCCGCCCGCATCGGGCACGGCATCCGGCACGGGCAGCGTCCCGCCTGAAACCGCGCGCGCCGCAGCCGGGCTGGTGTCCGAAGGCGACGCGCTGCGTGCACGTGGACGGCTGATCGCGCCGCCCGGCGACAACGCCGCGGAACGCTACCTCGCTGCGCTGAAACTCGATCCCGGCAACGCCGCCGCGCTGGGCGCGGTGCACGGCTTGCTGGCAAGCCTGCAGCGCATGATCGACGCGGCGTGGAAACACGACGACATCGCCCGCATCGGCCCGCTGGTGAAGGCCGGCGACCCGCTGGCTGCCATGGCCGATCCGGACGCCCGGCAGAACTGGAACCGCGCCCGCGCGGACATCGCCGCCGAGGTCGGCGTGGCGGCTGCCGGCGCGGTGCAATCGGATGATGCGAAACGCCTGGCCGCGCTGAAGCCGCTGGCGGAAACCCTGCCCGCGATCTATCCGCCGGGTTTCGATCCCGCTCGTCTGGACCGGCCGTTGCCGCCACCGGTGCCGCACGCCGGCGCAGTGCTGCACGATCCCGGCGGTCCCGCGCTGGTGTATGTGCCGGCGTCGGGTGCGGCGCCTGCGTTCGCGATCGGCCGCACCGAGGTCACGCGCGGCGAATACGCCGCGTTCGTCCAGGCCACCCACCGCGCGGCCTCGGTCTGCCTCGAAGCGATGAATCCGTTTTCGCGGCTGCATAGGCTGACTTGGCGGTCGCCCGGTTTCGTGCAGACCGATCGGCACCCGGTGGTGTGCGTGAGCTGGAACGACGCGGCGGCCTACGCCGCGTGGTTGTCGCAACGCACCGGTCAGCCGTACCGCCTGCCCGACAATACGGAATGGCTGCGCGCCGCGCAGGGCATGCCCAAGGGCAACCCCTGCCAGCTCGGCAACGTCGACGACGTCAGCCGCAAGAGCGTGATCGACAACGACCGCTGGTCGTGCAACGACGGCGCCGCGGAAACCGCGCCGGTCGGCGGCTACGCGCCCAGCGGCGTGGGAGCCTACGACATGTACGGCAACGTCAGCGAATGGCTGGCCGGCGGCAGCGCCCGCGACCGCAGCTTCCGCGGCCTGTCGTGGCGCGACGGCAGCCACCAGACGCCGCTGGGCCGCAGGGGCGACGCCGATACCGACACCGGCTACACCAGCGTGGGCTTCCGCGTCGTGCGCGTGATCGACGCCGCGCATCCGCCTCTGGGACGCTAATCGGGGTCAACATGCATGAGCCGTCAGGATGCCTGCCTGACAATGCGCCTGCGTATCCGCCGGGCATGACTTGTGGCGTATGTAGCCGGGCCCGGAGCGCCGCATACTCCGTTTCTCGACGGGCGGCATTCGCGCCCGTCGAGGTCTGTCCATTCCAGTCCGGGGCCTTTTCATGAAACGCAATCGTCTCAGTGTCATCCTGGGTGTGCTGCTCGCGTGCAGCGTGCCCGCGCTTGCCGCACCGCCCGCCAGTTCCGGCAGTTCCGGTCAGGCATCGAACGCCGGCAAGACCCCGGAAAGCAGCACGCCGAACGAAACGCTGGTGCAGCGCCTGATGACGCCGATGTCATCGATCACCCACGGCACCGTCACCGTGGAAGGCAAGCCGATCAATTACGAGGCGGTCGCGGGCACGCTGGTGATCAACGGCACCGGCAACGCGGAATCCACGCCGCAGGTGGCGATGAGCTACTTCGCCTACTTCAAGCAGGGCGCCGATCCGTCCAAGCGGCCGGTCACTTTCATCTACAACGGCGGTCCCGGTTCCTCCACCGTGTGGCTGCACATGGGCGCGTGGGGTCCCAAGCGCGTGGTGACCAGCGACGACACCCACACGCCGGCGGCGCCCTATCAACTGGTCAACAACGACTACAGCCTGCTGGATGCCAGCGACCTGGTGTTCATCGACATGCCGGGCAGCGGTTTCGGACGCCTGCTGGCGCAGGGCAAGGACGAGGCCGAACGCGCCAAGAGCCACAAGGAACTGGCTTCCGAAATCTGGGGCATCGACGGCGACGCGCAGGCGTTTTCGCGCTTCATCACCCAGTTCCTGTCCAAGTACAACCGCTGGAATTCACCGAAGTACCTGTTCGGGGAAAGCTACGGCACCACCCGCTCGGCGGTGCTGTCGTACATCCTCGAAACCGAGGACAACATCGACCTGAACGGCGTGATCCTGCTTTCGCAGATCCTCAACTTCAACACCAGCGTCGATGGCGCCGACATGAACCCCGGCATCGACCTGCCCTACGTGCTGGCCTTGCCGACCTACGCGGCCACCGCGTGGTACCACCACAAGCTGCCGAAGTACGACAACGGCGGCCTGCAGCCGCTGCTCACCGCGGCCACCAAGTTCGCGACCACCGAATACGAGCAGGCCTTGTTCGCCGGCTCCACGCTGAGCGCGGAAAGACAGCGTGAAATCGCCGAGAAGCTGCACGATTTCACCGGGCTGCCGGTGGATTACCTGCTGAAGGCCGACCTGCGCGTCACCGGCGGCATGTTCGAACACGAGCTGCAGAACGGAAGCGACATCACCACCGGCCGCCTCGACACGCGCTTCTCCGGCCCCAGCATGGACCCGCTGGGCAAGGAATCCGACTACGACCCGCAATCCGCCGCGATCAGCTCGGCGTACGTATCGGCGTTCAACGACTACGTCCGCGACCAGCTCAAGTTCGGCGACGGCATGACGTACCGCCCGGAGATCTACGGCGCGCAGGACTTCCACTGGGACTTCAAGCACAAGCAGCCGGGCATGCACTTCGCGTGGCCCAACGTCAACGTGATGCGCGACCTGGCCGCGGCGATGAAGTACAACCCGAACCTGAAGGTGATGATGAACGGCGGCTTCTACGATCTCGCCACGCCGTTCTACGCGGCGATCTACGAGATGCAGCACCTGCCGATCCCCGAATCGCTGCGCAAGAACATCACCTATGCGTTCTACCCGTCCGGGCACATGGTGTACGCGCACATCCCCTCGCTGGAACAGTTGCACGACAACGTCGCAAAGTTCATCGAGGCGACCGACAACCAGCAGCACTGATACCTGCGCACCTCGGCGTTCACGGAAACCGGCGCGATTCCATCGCGCCGGTTTTTTTTGCGGCCGCTGACGCCGCGGGGGCGATCGCCGGCACATCACCGCGCCGTGTCCATCGCCTACAATGCCGCAAGCATGGAGCCGCCGCCGTGTCCCTACCCGTCCTGCACGTCAAACGCTACCTGATCACGGGACTGCTGGCCTTCATCCCGGTATGGATCACCTGGGTCGTGTTCAAATTCCTGTTTACGCTGCTGGCCGGCGTGGGTGCGCCGCTGGTCACCGCGATCATCGGTTTGATCGGGCTGGCCGCGCCCGCGGCGGCGCAGGCGCTGCATCGCGACTGGATCGTGTCGATCCTCGCGTTCGTGCTGACGATCGTTGCGCTGTACCTGCTGGGCTGGCTGTCCGGCCGCGTGGTGGGCCGGCGCGTGCTCGGCGCCGTGGACAAGCTGCTGGAACGCCTGCCGCTGGTGCACACCATCTACGGCGGCGTCAAGAAACTGGTGTCGCTGATGCGCGACAAGCCGGCCGGTACCCAGCGCGTGGTGCTGATAGATTTCCCCTCGTCCGGACTGAAATCGGTCGGCTTCGTGACCCGCACGTTTCTCGATGAATCCGGCCGCGAGGTCGCGGCGGTGTACGTGCCGACCACGCCCATCCCCACCGGCGGTTATCTGGAACTGGTGCCGACCGAGCGCCTGATCGCAACCGACTGGACGATGGATCAGGCGATGGCCTTCATCGTCTCCGGCGGCGCGGTGGGCCCCGATCGCCTTCCGGATATCGAAGCCACGCAGCGCGCCGCGCAGACGCGCCTCGAACGAAATCCTGCAAGGGTGCCGTGAGCGGACCGTGGCCAGTCGAATCCGGACACGAACCGCGCTGCTTCCTCGCGCTGCTCCCGGACCCTGCCAGCCGGCAGGCGCTGCAAGGAAGCACCGCCAGACTGGCTTCGACCGCCGCGGGTGCGGCACGTGGCGTGCGCTGGATCGCCCCTGACGCGTTGCATCTCACGCTGCGCTTTCTCGGGCCCTCCACCACCGCGCAGATCGAATACTTCAAGCACATGCTGCCGGCGCTGGCGCCGGCGCTGCCCGCGTTCCGCAGCCGGCGCTACGGCGTCTGGCCCAACCGCGCGCGGCCGCGTCTGCTGGTGCTGGAACTCGAAACGGAACCGGCCCTGTCCGCGCTGGCGCAGGCGTGCGAGGAATGCGCGCGCAAGGCCGGTTTCGCACCGGAAACCCGCGGTTTCCGGGCACACCTCACGCTGGCGCGGCTGCGGCCCGGCAGCGCGTTCGGCATCCTGCCGCCGCCGCCGCACACGCTCGCCTTCGAGGCCATCGCGCTGATGCAGAGCACGCTCACCCGGCCCGAGGCGACCTATCGGGAACTCGCCCGCGCCACGATCGAAGCATCCCCCGGAGGGTAGCGGCGAGGGAGCTCGCGAGCACGGCCTCGCGGGCCGCGCCCGGTATGACGCGCTGCACGCGGGCTGCGGTGGCGGATGCGCCTGCCCGGACCGGTGCTTCCGAACCAGCCGCCTACACCGTGACGCGCGTTCCCGGCATCGGCAGCGTCACCCTGCTTCCCCACTTCGCCTTCAACGCATCGGCCAGCCTGGAGCGGCCGGGATCCTCGCCGTGCACCAGGCACACCGGGGGATGATTCGCCACCGCGCCGTACCAGGCGCAAAGGCCGTCCCTGTCGGCGTGCGCGGACAACCCACCCACGGTGTGCACCTGCGCGCGCACCGGAATGTCCTCGCCGAACAGCCGCACGCTCTTTGCACCATCGACGATCCGCCGGCCCAGCGTGCCGTTGGCCTGGTAGCCGACGAACACGATATGCGCCGCGGGATTGGCGAGGTTGTGCCGCAGGTGATGGCGGATCCGCCCGCCCTCGCACATGCCGGAGCCCGCCATGATCACGGCGTGGTCATGGATATCGTTGATCTTGCGCGAATCCTCGCCGGTAGCGGTGAAGACGAGGTTGGGCAGATGCAGCGGATGCGGCCGCGTGGCCCACAGCTTCTTGGCCTCGGCGTCGAACAGGTCCTCGTGGCGGTCGTAGGCGTCGGTGACGCGCGTCGCCATCGGGCTGTCCAGGAACATCCTGAACGCGCCAAGCCCCCACTCGTCGAAATGCTCGGCGAAGAAATACAGGATTTCCTGGGTGCGGCCGACCGCGAACGCGGGGATCACCACGTTGCCGCCGTCCTTGTGCGCGGCGGCAAAGATGTCGGCGAGTTCGGCCAGCGTGTCCTCGCGCGACTTGTGCAGGCGATCGCCATAGGTCGATTCCATGATCACCAGATCGGCGGCCGGCACCGTTTCCGGATCGCACAGGATCGGACTGTTCCTGGCGCCGAGGTCGCCGGTGAACACCAGTTTGCGCGTCGTCCCGTTTTCGTCGGCGTCCAGTTCCACCGTGGCCGAACCCAGGATGTGCCCCGCGTCGCGCAGCGTGACGCGCACGCCCGGCAGGATTTCCTTCGGTGCGTCGTAGCCGACCGGCTGCATCCGCTTCATCGCCGCCTCCACGTCGTCCTGCGTGTACAGCGGCACCGACGGTTTCTGGCCGGGTGCCAGGTGCCTGTTGTCCTGCTGGGCATCCATCAGCGCGATATGCGCGCAGTCGGCCAGCAGGATCGCCGCGAGGTCGATGGTGGCCGGGTGCGTGTAAACCGGTCCCGCGAAACCGCGCTTGACCAGCAGCGGCACACGCCCGGTGTGGTCGATGTGCGCGTGGCTCAGCACCAGCACGTCGATGCTGCCCGGATCGAACGGAAAATCCGCCGCGTTGCGTTCGTCGGCCGTGCGGTCACCCTGGACCATGCCGCAGTCCAGCAGGATCCGCTTGCCGCCGGCTTCCACCAGATGGCAGGAGCCCGTCACCTCGCCCGCCGCACCGTGAAACACGATGTCCATGCGCCCTCTCCTTGGATGGCCACAACATCGCGCGCAGTATGCCGGCGATTGCCGCCCCGGCAAAGCACGGCCGCGTATGGGCGGCGTGACTTTCGGCACAGGCATGCTTCGCGCTGCCCGATTGCTGTCACAATCACGGGTTCGGTGCGCCGGCGGACGCCGCGCCGTTAACCACTGCATTGCTTTGTTCGGAAGGAAATGCCCATGCAAAAACCATTGTTGACCCCGATCGCCCTGGCCGTCGGATTCGCCCTCGCCGCCACGGGCTGCAGCCAGGCGCCGCATGGCGAGAGCAGCGCGCCGGCCTCGTCCGCGTCCACCCCCGCACCGGCACGCACGGCGCCGGCATCGGCCTCGACCGCGGCGCCCGCCGCCGCATCCAGCGCCGAATCGAAACCGGAACCGTTCGAGCTGAGCGATCAGTACAACCCCTGCAACGACTTCAACGACTACGTCAACGCCAAGTGGATCGCGGCCAACCCGATTCCGCCGGATCAGACCCGCTGGGGTGCATTCAGCGTGCTGTACGAGCAGAGCCTGCAGGACCAGAAGTCGATCCTGGAGAGCGCCGAGAAGGACGCCCGGGACAACAAGGGTTCGGCACTGGAGCAGAAGCTGGGCCGCCTGTATGCCGCCGGCATGGACGATGCCACGATCGACAAGCTGGGCTTCGACCCCATCAAGCCGCAACTGGCCCGGATCGACGCACTGAAGAACCGCGCCGGCATCGTCGACTTCCTCGACCAGAGCTTCGACGACGGCGATTCGTACGTCTTCGATTTCCATTCTGGCGCCGACTTCCACGATGCCACCAAACAGATCGGCTACGCTGACCAGGACGGTCTGGGCCTCCCGACGAGGGACTACTATCTGCAACCGCAGTACAAGGCCATCCGTGACGCCTACCTCGCGTACATCGCGAAATCCTTCGAACTGGTGGGCGTCTCGCCGGCCGACGCCAGGAAGCAGGCCGATCAGGTGATGAAGTTCGAGACCGATCTCGCCAAGGCCTCGCTGTCGCCCACCGAGATGCGCAACCTCGACAACCAGTACCACTTCGTCACCGTCGCCGAGGCCGACAAGATCACCCCGCACTTCAACTGGGAACAGTTCTTCAAGTCGCAGGGCGTGGACGTGGGCAACGGCTTCTCGCTGTCGCAACCAAAGTTCATGGCCGAGTTCGACAAGCTGCTGGCGACCGCGCCGGTTTCGCAATGGCAGGCCTACCTGAAGTTCCATCTGATCAGCGACGCCTCGCCTGCCCTGAGCCAGGCATTCCAGGACAACCGCTTCGACTTCTACAACAAGACGCTGCGCGGCCAGCCCGAACAGCAGGCGCGCTGGAAGCGTGTGGTGCAGATGGTCAATCACGCGATGGGCATGGGCCTCGGCGAGCTGTATGTCGCGAAATATTTCCCGCCGGAAGACAAGGCGCGCGCCGAGCAACTGGTCACCAACGTGCGCGACGCGTTGAAGAACCGCATCGAGCATCTGGACTGGATGAGCCCCGAGACCAAGCAGAAAGCGCTCGAGAAATGGGCGCTGTTCCTGCCCAAGATCGGCTACCCCGACAAGGGCGAGTGGCGCGACTGGAGCGGGCTTGCCATCCAGCCCGGCAACTGGTACGCCAACCTGCAGGCGGCGTCGAAGTACAACTACCACTACGACATCGGCAAGATCGGCAAGCCTACCGACCGCAAGGAATGGTTCATGACGCCGCAGACGGTCGACGCCTACTACGATCCTTCCACCAACACCATCAACTTCCCGGCCGCGATCCTGCAGCCGCCGTTCTTCTTCCCGCACGGCGACGATGCCCTCAACTACGGCGGCATCGGCTGGGTGATCGGCCACGAATCCAGCCACGGCTTCGACGACCAGGGCAGCCAGTTCGACGGCCACGGCAACCGCGTCAACTGGTGGACGCCGCAGGACAAGAAGCAATTCGACGAGCGCGCCGCAGTGCTGGTGAAACAATTCGACGGTTACGCGCCGATCAAGGACAAACCCGACCTGCACGTCAACGGCAAGCTGACGCTGGGCGAGAACATCGCGGACCTGGGCGGACTGAACATCGCCTACGACGCCCTGCAGACCGCGCTGAAGCAGGACCCGCAGGAAGCCGACCAGAAGATCGACGGCATGACCGAGGAGCAGCGCTTCTTCCTCAACGCCGCGCGCATCTGGCGCGGGCAGTCGCGCGAGAAGACCGCCGAGTTGTTACTCAATGTCGATCCCCATGCACCGATGTCCATCCGCGCCTTCGCCGCAGCGTCCAACATGCCGCAGTTCGCGCAGGCGTTCCAGTGCAAGCCCGGCGACAAGATGGTGCACACAGGCGACCAGCTGGTGAAGATCTGGTAGCCATGCCGAGGCGCGGCATACGCTCCGCGCCTGCAGTCGAACGAGCCCCGCGGGAAACCGCGGGGCTTTTTTGTCGCGCCCGTGATCGATGCCGCTCGTGACGTCGCAAAGGCGCGCGTCATCGATCACCGCCCTCCACACGCGCCGTGATCCAGCCATGCGCCGTCTCGAGACCTGGCACCGGATGGTCGGCCGGTCTTGATAGCTATTGCGAATCATTCTCATTTGAAATACGATTCGCTGAACGGCCGCCCGCACGGCCTTTCGCCGTGTCACGTCATGCCTTGCCGCGTGACGCGGCACCGCCGCGCGGCGACGCCGGGACCGTTTCCGCCCAGAACAAGCTCCGACATCCACGGAACCCTCCCGATGACGTTCATCAAGAGCCGCAAGCACCCGCTCGTCCCCCGTGCCACGCAGCCCCTGACCGCCACCGCGCTGATGACCGGCATCGCGCTGGCACTGCCCTCCGTCACCGCAACCGCCGGTTCCGCCACGACAACGAACGCCGACCCCGCGCCCGAGCAGGTGCTGCCGGTCGTGCAGGTGGTCGGCACCCGCAATCCCTACAAGGTCGATCGGGTCGCCTCGCCCAAATTCACCCAGCCGCTGCTCGACACGCCGCAGACCATCAGCGTGATCAGCAGGGAGATCCTGCAGCAGCAAGGCGCCACCACGCTGACCGAGGCGCTGCGCAACAGCCCCGGTGTGGGCACCTTCTACGCCGGCGAGAACGGCAGCACCTCCACCGGCGATGCGATCTACATGCGCGGCTTCGACACGTCCGGCAGCATCTTCGTGGATGGCGTGCGCGATCTGGGTTCGATCTCGCGCGACGTGTTCGACGTCGAGCAGATCGAGGTCACCAAGGGACCCGACGGCACCGAATACGGCCGCACCGCCCCCACCGGTGCGATCGACATGGTCAGCAAGCAGCCGATGGGCATCGACAGCGTTTCGGGATCGCTGAGCTACGGCAGCGCCGACCAGAAGCGCGCCACCGCGGACTGGAACCAGGCGCTGGGCGAGCACTCGGCGTTCCGCCTCAACGTGATGGGCCAGAAGAGCGGCGTGCCGGGCCGCGACGAGGTACGCAACGACCGCTGGGGTGTCGCGCCGTCGCTGGCGTTCGGACTGGGCACGTCCACCCGCGTGTATCTGGATTTGCTGCACGTGACACAGGACAACGTGCCGGACGGCGGTGTGCCCACGATCGGACTGCCGGGTTATTCGACGCCCGACCCGGCGCGCCCGTTTCTCTCCGATGCGGCGCCGGTGGATCCTTCCAACTTCTACGGCACCGGCGCCGACCACGATCACGTCAAGGCCGACATGGCCACGCTGATCGTCGAGCACGAGTTCTCCGACAACCTCGCGCTGCACGACACGCTGCGCTGGGGGCGCACGCACGAGAATTATCTCTTGACGTCGTTCATGGGCAATGCGGCCAACCTGCTGACGCCCGATCCGCTCGATCCCTCCACCTGGACGATCGCACGCAGCAACCCGACGTTCAAGGACCAGACCAACCGCATCATGACCAACCAGGCCAATCTTGCGGCGCACTTCATGACCGGTCCGGTCACGCATGACCTGAGCGCTGGCGTGGAGCTGACCCGCGAGGAAGTCGCTAGCGGCGGCAGCGGTGCGCTGGACAACAGCGCATGGCCACCGGCGAATCTGTACGATCCCGATCCGGACGTCGGCGGCCTGATCATCGGCGACACCGGCGCGTGGAGCCGCGGGCGCACCGACACCGCGGCGGCGTACGCATTCGACACGCTGCACCTCGGCGAGCGCTGGCTGGTCACGGCCGGTGCGCGCGTCGATCACTACCGCACCGGCTTCGACAGCGTGGTGCCTTGCGGCCCCGCTTCCTATCGGCAACCCGCCTGCGGCACACACCCCGCCAACACCCCGCTGCCGTGGGTGGACGCGGACAAAAACGGCAACCTTCGCGGCTACAAGCTGGGCGTGGTGTACAAGCCGGCGGCGCACGGCAGCGTGTACGCGAATTTCGCGACCGCGGCCGAACCTCCGGGCGGCAACAACCTGGCGTTGAGCGCATCCGCAAGCAGTGCCGACAATCCCGTCTTCGATCCCCAGCATGCACGCACGGTCGAAATCGGCACCAAGTGGGAGGTGCTGGACGAACAGCTGCGCCTGACCGCCGCGCTGTACCGGACGGTGGTCAGCAACCTGGTGGTGAGGGATCCGGTCGACCAGCAGTATTACCAGATCGGCCGCGAACGCGTGCAGGGCGTCGAGCTCGGCGCGGTGGGCCGGATCACGCCGGACTGGGCGGTCAGCGCGGGTTATGCGGTGATGGACGCCCGTGTGACGCGCGGCCCCGACGTCGCGCAAAACGGCTCGGACGCCCTGCCCTACACGCCGGAGAGCGCGTTCACCGCGTGGACCAGCTACCGCTTTCCGTGCAAGCTGGTGATCGGCGGCGGCGCGCGCTATTCGGGCGCGATGAAGCGCGGCATCGACGGCGCGATCGGCACGCCCGCCTTCACCGAGGCGTACTGGGTGTTCGACGCGATGGCCAGTTATCCCGTCAACCGCAACGTCGATCTGCAGTTGAACGTGTACAACCTGTTCGACAAGCGCTACGTCGCGGCGATCAACAAGAGCGGTTACCGTTACATGCCCGGCACGCCGCGTTCGGCGTTGCTGAGTTTCATCGTGCACCTCTGATCGCAGGCAAACGGGCGACGCCATGCTCCTGCACATTCCGGGCGTACTCGACGATGCGGCAACGGCAAGGATGCGCGCTGCACTCGCGGCCGCCGGGTGGACCGACGGCCGCGAGACCGTGGGTCCGCAGGGCGCGAAGGTCAAGCACAACCGGCAATTGCCGGAAGCCTCGCCGCTGCGCACGGAACTGGGCCGTGAAGTGCTTGCGGCGCTGGCGCGCCATCCGCTGTTCCATCCCGCCGCGCTGCCGCTTAGGATCCTGCCGCCGCGCTTCAACCGCTACGAAGGTGGCGGCGAATACGGGCTGCACATCGACGGCGCGGTAATGGCGCTGCCCGACGGCACGCAACTGCGCAGCGACCTTGCCTGCACGCTGTTTCTCAGCGAACCGGAGAGCTACGAGGGCGGCGAGCTGGTCGTCAGCGACAGCTACGGCGAGCACGAGGCGAAACTTCCCGCCGGCGACGCGGTGCTGTATCCCGCCTCGAGCCTGCACCGGGTCCGGCCGGTCACGCGCGGCACCCGGCTGGCGGCATTCTTCTGGATCCAGAGCCTGGTCCGCGACGACGCGCAGCGCCGGATGCTGTTCGAACTGGATGCCTCGATCCGGCGGCTCACGTCGACCGGCGCCGATGCCGACGCGGTGCTGCAACTCACCGGCGTCTATCACAATCTCCTGCGGCAGTGGACGGAAACCTGATTCCGCCTCCGCGCCGTTGCCCGACATCCATGTCGAACGGAGCGCGCGGAAAGTACGCGCGCGGCGCAACAGCGGCGATAATACGCATCCGCCCTTGCGATCCCCCCCGATGAACTACGTTCCCGGCCAGCGCTGGATTTCCGACGCCGAACCGGAACTGGGCCTGGGCACGGTGCTGCGCTGCGACGACCGCACGGTGCAGGTGCTGTTCGCGAAGTCCGGCGTGCTGCGCACCTATGCGGGCAACGGCGCGCCGCTGAGCCGGGCGGCGTTCCGGGTCGGGCAGCGGGTCTCGGGACGCGGGGTGTCGTTCGTGGTCGAACGCATCGACCTGCGCGACGGATTGCTGGTGTATTCGGGCGAGAAGCGCGAACTCGCCGAGGGCCAGCTGGATGACGAACAATCGGCCTCGCACGCCGACGCGCGGCTGATCTCGGCACGCATCGACAAGCCGCTCGATTACGAATTGCGCAAGCAGGCGCTGCATGCACGGGCCGCGGCGCGGCGTTCACCCGCCTGGGGCATGCTGTCGGCACGCGTCGACCTGCTGCCGCACCAGTTGAACGTCGTCGCCGCGGGCATGGAACGGCATTTCCCGCGCGTGCTGCTGGCCGACGAAGCGGGACTCGGCAAGACGGTCGAAGCCGGCATGATCCTCGCGCGCATGCTGGCATCGGGGCGCGCGGCACGCGTGCTGATCCTGGTGCCCGACACGCTGGTGGTGCAGTGGTTCGTCGAGATGCGGCGCCGCTTCCAGCTCGACTTCGCGATGCTGGACGAGGCGCGCTGCGAAGCCGTCGAGAATGCAAATCCCGGAGACAACCCGTTCGAGGACGAGCAGCTGGTGCTGGCTTCGCTGCCGTGGCTGGTGGACCGGCCCCGGCGCGCGCAACAGGCGCTGGCGGCGGGCTGGGACATGGCGGTGGTGGACGAGGCGCACCATCTCGAATGGACACCGCAGTCGGCCAGCCCCGCGTACCGCGTGGTCGAACCGTTTGCCGCGGCGAGCCCCGGACTGATCCTGCTGACCGCAACGCCCGAACAACTGGGCCGCAGCGGCCATTTCGCGCGCCTGCGCCTGCTGGACCCGGCGCGCTACACCGATCTGGAGCGTTACCAGGCCGAAGCCGACGGTTACCTCGCGCTGTCGCCGGTGGCCGAGCGGATCGCCGCCTCCGCGCCGCTGTCGGACGCCGACCGCGGCATGCTGCGCGGACGTTACCCCGAGGACCAAGCGCTGCATGCCTTGCTCGATGATTATCCAGGCAGTGCGCGCGAATTGCTGGACGCGCTGATCGATCGCCACGGCACCGGTCGGGTGATGTTCCGGAACCGCCGCACGGGCGTGGGCGGCTTTCCCGGCCGGCGGGCGGTCATCGACCTGCTGGAGACCAGCGGCGAGGACGAGCCCTTGCGGCAGATGCTGCTCGCCGAATTCCACGCCGACCTTGCGGGGGCGGCGCCCGAAACCGGTTTCGACTACGCGGACGACCCGCGCATCGCGTGGCTGATCGCATTGCTGGATGCCCATCCCGGCGACAAGTTCCTGCTGATCTGCACCAGCCGGTCCAAGATCGCCGGAATCGAATCCATGCTGCGGACGCGCAGCGGCGTGAAGACCGCCGTCTTCCATGAAGGCATGCCGCTGTTGCAGCGCGACCGCGCCGCGGCGTGGTTCGCACAGGCAGACGGGGCGCGCCTGCTGCTGTGTTCGGAGAGCGGTTCCGAAGGACGCAACTTCCAGTTCGCGCACCGGCTGATCCTGTGGGATCTGCCGCTCGATCCCGACTTGCTGGAACAGCGGATCGGCCGGCTCGACCGGATCGGCCAGCGCGAGACGGTGACGCTGCACGTGCCCTGCCCCGCCGGCACCGCACAGGAAGTGCTGGTGCGCTGGCACGCCGAGGGCACCGGCGTGCTGCGCGAGAGCCCCGCCGACGGACGCGTGCTGCTGCGCCGTTTCGGCGGCAGCGTCCGGCGCGTGGCCGAGGCCCACGCCCGGATCGGCGAGAGCGACGACCCCGAGCTGGACGAATTGATCGCGGAAACCGCGCGGGCCCACGCGCAACTCTCGCACGAGGTGCAGGCCGGACGCGACCGCCTGCTGGAACTGGCCGTTTCCCGCCACGGCGGTGACGGCCTGCTGGCCGCGATGCGCGAGGGTGATGCCGATCCGGCCGGCCAGGACCTGATGCAGCGCGTGTTCGAACCGTTCGGTGTGCACGCGGAAGATCTCGGCGACGGCAGCTTCGTGCTCGATCCGGAACACCTGGCCACCGATGCGCTGCCCGGTTTCGCCGACGGTCCGCGCCGGGCCACCTTCGACCGCGCGCTGGCGCTGGCGCGCGAGGACCTGGAGCTGCTCCGGATGGACCATCCGCTGGTCACGGGCGCGCTGGACTTGCTGCTGGGCGGCGAACACGGCAACACCGCCTTCCTGGTCGATCCCGCGCTGCCGCCGCGCAGCGTGCTGCTGGAAGCCGTGTACGTGGTCGAATGCGTGGCCGCGCACAGCCTCGACGTGCCGCGCTTCCTGCCGCCGACGCCGGTGACGGTGTGCGTGAATTCGCGGCTGGCCGCGCGTGATTACACGCCCTCGCCGCAATCGCTGCAGCGCTCGCGCGAGCGGGTGCTGGACATCGGCCGCTACCGGCGCCATCTGGCGCAACTGGTGCCGCCGATGCTGCTGCAGGCCGACAAGCTGGCCGCCGAACGCGCGCGCGAAACGGTGGCGACGGCGCTGACGCAGGCGCGCACCTCGCAGGATGCGCGCGTGCAGCGGCTGCGCGCGCTGGCCGCCGTCAATCCGTCGATAAGCGACCAGGAAATCGCCGCGGCGGAATCACGGCGCGATGCCTTGCTGGCTGCGCTGTCCGGTGCGCGGCCGCGTCTCGACGCGGTCCGGATGGCGGTCAGCGGAGACTTTCTGACGCTGAAATGACGCAGCGGATCCGCAAGGAACTGTGCGACGGGGCGCTACGGCCTTCGCGCGAGTTCCGGATTTTCCTTCGTCACCGGCATCAGGTCCTTCTTCGAAACGCCCAGCCACAGCAGGATGGGGCTGGCGAAGAAGATTGACGACAGCGTACCGACCAGGATGCCGATCAGCATGGTGATCGCGAAGCCGTGCACCGCGGTGCCCCCGAACAGGTACAGCGAAGCCATCGTGATCGCGGTGAACACCGAGGTGATGATGGTCCGCGACAGGGTGTTGTTGATCGCACGGTTGAGGATCTGCTCGGGCTCGGCCTTGCGGGTCAGCCGGAACAGCTCGCGCACCCGGTCGAACACCACCACCTTGTCGTTGATCGAATAGCCGACCACCGCCAGCACCGAGGCCAGCACGGTCATGTCGAACTCGCGCTGCACCAGCGCGATGATGCCCACGGTGATCACGGTGTCGTGGATTTCGCTGGCCAGCGCCGCGACCGCGAAGCGCTTCTCGAAACGCATGCCGAGATAGATCATGATGCCGATGATCACCACGATCACCGCCATCACGCCGCTGTTCTTCAGTTCCTGGCCGACTTCGGGGCCCACGAAATCGTGGCGGGTCATGGTCACGCCGGGACGTTTGGCCTTGAGCGCCGCCAGCACGCTGTCGGAAACCTGGGTGGCGAGCTGGTCGGCGCTGACGTTCCGGTTCCCGCTCTTGGGCGGCTGCAGGCGGATCGAGATCTGCCGCGTGCCGCCCAGGCTCTGCACCACGGCGTGCTGGAAACCCGCCGCTTCCAGCGCCTGACGCACCTCGCCCACGTCGATCGGCTGCTGGTAGTTCACCTCGACCATCACGCCGCCGGTGAAGTCGAGGCCGTAGTTCAGCCCCTTCACCATGATCGCCCACGCCGACACGATCAGCAGGATCGCCGAAATGGCGATGCTGACCTTGCGCATGCCGAGGAAGTTGATGTTCAGGTCGTGGTGGAAGATTTCCATGTCACACCCACAGCGTCTTCAGCTTGCGGTGGCCGTGGATCGCCGCGGTGATCGCGTGCGTCACGGTCACCGAGGTGAACAACGAGGTCAGAATGCCGATGAACAGCGTGACGCCGAAGCCCTTGATCGCGCCGGAACCCAGCGTCATCAGGCCCAGCGCGGCCAGCAGATGGGTGACGTTGGCGTCCAGGATGGTGGACCAGGCCTTTTCGTAGCCCGCGCGGATCGAGGCCAGCGGCGTCGAGCCGTTGCGCAGTTCCTCGCGGATGCGCTCGCAGATCAGCACGTTGGCGTCGATCGACATGCCCAGCGTCAGCACGATGCCGGCGATGCCGGGCATGGTCAGCGTCACGCCGATCGCCGACATGATCGCGATCAGGATCACCAGGTTGAACACCAGCGCGATGTCGGCCACGATGCCGAACAGCTTGTAGTAGACCGCCGCGGCCAGCAGCACCAGCACGAGACCCAGCACCACCGCGCGCTCGCCCTTCCTGATGTTGTCCTGGCCCAGGCTGGGACCGATCACGCGTTCCTCGACGATGTCCACCGGCGCGGCCAGCGAGCCGGAACGCAGCAGCACCGACAGCGTCTGCGCTTCCTGCTGGCTGAGGCCGGTGGTCTGGAAACGCTTGCCGAACACGCCCTGGATGGTGGCATCGCTGATCACCGTCTCGGTGGTCTTGGCGGTGCGCACTTCCTTGCCGTCCACCATGCTGGTTTCCGGCACGCGCTCGATGTACACCACCGCCATCGGCTTGCCGACGTTCTGGGTGGTGAAGTCCAGCATCTTGGCCGCGCCGGCGGAGTTGAGTTCCACGTTGACGTCGGGCAGGCCGGTCTGCGGGTCGTAGCCCTGCGAGGCATCGACCAGTTCGTCGCCGCTGACGATGATTTTCTTCTTCAGCACGATCGGCTGGCCGTTCTTCATGTGGTAGAGACGGTCTTCCGGCGGCACGTTGCCGGTTCGCTCGGCCTCCAGCGGATTCACGTTGGTATCGACGGCGTGGTATTCCAGCGTCGCGGTCGCACCCAGGATCTTCTTGGCCTCGGCAGTGTCCTGCACGCCCGGCAGTTCCACCACGATCCGCGAATCGCCCTGCTGCTGGATCAGCGGCTCGGACACGCCCAGCACGTTGATGCGGTTGCGCAACGTGGTGACGTTCTGGGTGATGGTGGTTTGCGCCAGCTTCTGCAGCACGTCCGGCTTGATGGTGGCCTGCAGGGCGTAACCGCCGCCCGGCGTGCTCTTGTCCGCAAGCGTCAGGTCGGGCGTCTCTGCGCCGATCACGCCCATCGCCCTGTCGCGGTCGGCGGCGGTCTTGAACACCGCCTGCACGCCGTTGCCGCTGACGGTCACCGCGTCGTAGGGGATCTGTTTCTGCCGCAGGATCGAGCGGATGTCGTCGAGATAGCGCTGCTGCTGCTTCTGCAGCACCGCGTCCTGATCCACCGCCATCAGAAAGTGCACGCCACCCTGCAGGTCCAGGCCCAGCGGCATCGCGCGCGCACCGATCGCCTGCAGCCATTTCGGCACGGTGGTGGCAAGATTCAGCGCGACCGTGTAGTTGTCGCCCAGCGCCAGCCGCAGCGCATCCGAGCCCTGCAATTGCACCTGCGTGTTCGCAAAGCGCACCAGCATCCGGTCGTTCTGGATCGTGACGTCCTGGTAAGGAATCTTCGCCTTGTCGAGGGTCGCCTCGACCTTCTGCTGCAGCGCCGCGTCCACCCTGGCCTCGTGGTTGGCGGAAATCTGCACCGCCGGCTGCGGCGGGAAGAGGTTGGGCGAGGCGTACAGCAGGCCCAGCGCCAGCACGATCGCCACCAGCGCATATTTCCAGCGGGGGAAGTCGATCATGGGGACAGGCTGCGGATCGGGTTCACGGGAAGCGTCATGCGGTCTTGGACATTCACGACGATTTCAAAGTGCCTTTCGGCAGCACCTGCGAAATCGCGCCCTTCTGCACCTTGATCTGCACGTTGGGGGCGACTTCGACGGTGACGAAATGCTCGCCGATGTCCTCGACCCGCCCGGCGATGCCGGCGGCGATCACCTCGTCGCCCCTGGCCAGCGCTGCCAGCATGTTGCGCATTTCCTTCTGCCGCTTCATCTGCGGACGGATCAGCAGGAAATAGAAAACGATGACGATGAGGACCAGCGGCAGGAAGCCCAGCAGCGAACCGGGTTCGGAGGGCTGCGCGGCCGGCGCCGCGGCGTGGGCGGCGGAAATCAGTGACAGCATGCGGATTCTCGAGTGGTCGGGCGGCCGCGGCGCGGCCGGTCTGCCCAAAAGACGGCGGATTATGCCATGCAAGGCCGCGCCGCGCATGCGCGCCCGGCCAGGGGCAGCGATCGAGTGACGCCCACGGTGCCGGCTGCGATAATGGGCGACCCGTCCAGCGATCCGGCCCCGGCACGATGCGCCACCTGACCATCATTACCACCGGCGGCACCATCGACAAGGTGTATTTCGACGCCAGGTCCGATTATCAGGTCGGCGCACCGCAGATCGGCGAGATCCTCACCCAACTGGGCGTCGCGTTCGAATTCGAGGTGGTGCCGGTGCTGCGCAAGGACAGCCTGGACATGACCGATGCCGACCGTGCCGTGATCCGCGCCGCGGTCGAGCAGCAGACGCATCGCCACGTCCTGATCACCCACGGCACCGACACCATGGTCGAGACCGCGCGGGCGCTGGCCGGCATCCCCGGCAAGACCATCGTGCTGACCGGCGCCCTGAATCCGGCACGCTTCCAGGGCTCGGACGCGGTGTTCAACATCGGCTGCGCGGTCGGCGCGGTGCAGTCGCTCGGCGACGGCGTGTGGATCGCGATGAACGGGCGCATCTGGGACCCGGCGCGCGTGCGCAAGAACCGCGAAGCCAACCGCTTCGAGGAAGTCGCATAGGAATCCGCGCGCAGGCGATCGCCCTGTTTCCGCCGCACAAAAAAGCCCGGCCTTGCGGCCGGGCTTGAGGTTTCGTCACGCTCCGCCGGATCCGTCCCCGGCGTCGATGACCGCATCACTTCAACGCCGCGGCGGCCTTGCCCACGTCGAAGCTGCCGAGTCCGGTCGCCCAGTCCCAGCCGCGCTTGGCGATGTAGCCGCCGTTGTTGCCGCTCACCACGTCGTGCAGCGCAGCCGCCGGCAGCGCGTACAGGTGCGGCGCCGCAAAGCCGAGCTTGGGGTTGCCCTGCAGGATGCGCGCCCACGCCCCCGCAAACAACGGCGCCGCCAGACTGGTGCCGCCCACCTGCACCGGCTGCCCGTAGTTGATCTCGATCGCCCCCGATTGCGGGTTGGCGTCGAACGCCACGTCCGGACCCCGGAAACCCTTGTAGGTGCCGTAGGTCAGATTGGTCTGCCACGGCTGCGCCTTCTCGAACGAACTCGGACTGCCGCCCGTGTCGATCCACACGTTCTCCCGGGCCCAGGTGGTGCTCGAGGCCCGCAAGGTGGTGCCGCTCACCGCCACCACCCACGGCGAACTCGCCGGATAACTGGCCGAGTTCAACTGCCCGTCCCCGCATTCGTCCGATCCCGAATCACCGGTCGACACCGAAAAGGTCACGCCCTGCGCGGCCGCCACCTGGAACAGCGCATCGTTCGACTGCGCCGAACCGTCACCGCCCTGGTTGATGTCCTGGAAACGCTCGCATTCGCCGAACGAGGCGTTGATCACCGCCGGCCGGGTCTCGCCCGCGGTCGGGTTGACGATCTCGTTGAGCGAACGGGTGATCGAGGTGTTGTAGCCGCCGTACGCCGAGTAGAACGTCAGGCTCTTGACCCCGCCCGACATCCCCACGATGTCCTGGCTGTCCAGGTCCCACTCGATCGAACCCTGGTCGGAGTTGGCGCAGCTCGGATCGGTGGTGTTGATCACCCCGCTGTTGTAGCCGCCGTAGTCCACGCACACCACGTGGGTGGTCACTGGGCTCAGCCCGTTCTGGCTGGTGAAGGTGCTGAGGTCGGTGAGCGTCTGCGACATGCTGCCCCAGCCCCACACGCCGACGTTGACGTTGCTGGCGGCGGGCAGACTGGACGCGCCGTAGATGCTCGCGAACTCCACCGGATCGTGCCCTTCCACCCCGACCGTGTCCTGCGGCACGGCACTCGCCAGAATGTGCGCCTTGTGCACCGTCTGCAGACCCAGCACCGCCTGCACCGTGCCCTGCAGCGCGGCCGGAATCCGGATCGCCGAACTGTTGGCGAAGGCGTTGCGACCGTCGTGCGTGCGCACGTTGACCAGCGTGGTCTGGAATGCAGCCTGCGCCACCGCGGCGCTGGCATCGCCCGTCACCAGCAGGTTGCCCGGCTGGATCGCGACGTTCCGGAACCCCGCCTGCTTCAGGTAATCGGCCACCGCCTGCGCCTGGGCCGCCGTCGGCAAATGATCGGCCGCCAGTTGCGACCGGCTCATCGTGCCGTGATCGGGACTTGCCAGGAACGCCTGCAACTGCGCCGCGTTGCGCAGCTTCAGCGTCACCGTCACGTGCAGGCTCTGGTTCAACGGCAACGTCCCGTTCACGGCATCCCCGTGCGATAGCAGGGTGGCACGCGCCAACGGCGCATACGAACCGCTGACGGGAACCGCCGCCTGCGCGGCCGCACAGGCGAGACCGAAAACGGCGGACACGGCGAGCGCGAGCGAGCGCCGACGCAAAGGATTGCTTGACTTCTTCATGGTCGTATCCCCTACGATGGAAGGAGGTAACCCGTCCAACGCAACCCAGACAACCATGCCGCAGGACGGGATCAGGGCTTCTGAAACCACATCCGCGAGCCGGCGGGACCGCTTCCGACCCGCAACAGCCAACAACGTCGTCGCGCGAATCGATCCCCCCGTCTGGACGCGCGCGATCCTTGCAAAATAGCAGCCGCAGCGACAGCGTTCAATCGAATTCGATGCTGCGGACGCACAATTTGCGTTCCATTCCCGCGGCGAATTTCACCGGAACGAAACGGGGCCGCATTGCGCGGCCCCGTTTCATGGCTTTCCTGACACACGCGGCGGCATTGCGCCGGCGCGTGCGTTCCCGGTGCGATTACTGCACGTTCAAGTTGACGTCGTCCAGCACAAAGTCCGTGATGTCCGTATTCGCGGATTGCGTGCCGGTGAACTTGATCGTCACCGTCTGGCCGATGTACGCGTTCAAGTTCGCCGTGTATTGCACGTAGCCGCTGTCATCGTTGAGGTTGGAGAACGAGCCCACCGTCGCCAGCAGCTTGCCGGAACTGCTGTAGACCTGCACCTTGAACGTATCGTCCACCGTGTTCGACGAGAAGTACGAGTCGATGTGCAGCCAGTACGACAGCGTGGCCGACTTGTAACCGCTGGGAATGGCCACCTTCTGCGACACGGTGTCGGTGTGCGGGCCATCGTAGCCGTCCAGCCATGCGAACCATTGCCCGCTGTGCGCGGTTTCGCCCGAGCAGCTGCTGTTGCTGCACAGCACGCCGGCAGTCATCGACCATGGCGCGGCGCTGCCGGTTTCGAAGCCGGGATTGCCGAGCAATTGTTTCGGCGGCCCACCGCTGCTGGAAACAGTGACGGATTCCGTCTTGGAACTCTGCTTGCCGTCGGCGCTGTCGGTCACCGTCTCGGTCACGCTGTAGGTTCCGGCCGCGGCGTAGGTGTGGCTGGGGTTCTGCGCGGTCGAGGTACCGCCGTCACCGAAGGTCCACGACCACGAACCGATGGTGCCGCCGCTGTCGGTGGAGGTATCGGTGAAGTTGGCCGTCAATCCGCTCGTGGTGAAAGTGAAGTTCGCCGACGGGGTGCCGCCTGCGCTGCCGCCACCCGCGACGTGCGACACGAAGTTCGCGATGTTGATCGAGCCGAATCCGCTGGCGTAATCCCATCCCGTCGTGGCGTTGTAGCCCGGCGCGCCGTCACCGTTGTTGCCCGACGTGACGTCGTGGAAGTCGGTCGAATAGTGCGCGGCGGCATCCGAGTAGATCAACGGCGCGGCGAAGCCCAGCGAGGACTTGGTCGCCAGCACGCGGGCCCAAATGCCCACGAACAGCGGCGAGGAAAGGCTGGTGCCGCCGACCTGCTCGGTCGAACCGTTCACGATGATGTTGGCGCCCGACTCGGGCGCGGCATCCAGCGACACGTCGGGCAGTCCGCGGTAGCTGCTGCCGGCGTTCGCGCCCACGCCGTTCTGCCAGCTCGGCTGCGGCTCGAAGGTGCTGACACCGCCGCCGCCCGCGCCTTCCGCGGTGTTCCACACGGTCTCGTTGTCCCAGGTGGTACCCGTGGTGTAGAGGTTGGTGCCGCCGACCGCGACCACGTACTCCGAATCGGCCGGCCAGGAGACCGAGTTCTGGCCCGTACCGCAGGTGTTCGCCCCGGTGTCGCCGGAGGAGATCGAGAAGGTCTGGCCCTGCGCGTCGGCTTTCTGGAAGATGCTGTCGCCCGTCGCCGCGCCGTTGGTTTCCGAACCCGTTTCGCAACCGCCGATCGAGACGTTGATGACGCGGACGGTGTCGTCGGTGACCGCCTGGTTGAAGTCATCGACCAGCGGCTGGGTGTTGAGGCTGGAGGTGTCGTACAGGGTGATGGACTTGACGCCGCCGGAAATGCCGGCGATGTCCTGGGTGTCGAGGTCCCACTCGGTGGTGCCGCTGGCGCTGGTGCCGCCGCCATCGACCGTCACCACGTTCAGCGGAATGTTGCCGAGGCTCGGATTCTGGCTCAGGAAGGTCGAGAAGTCGGTCTGGGTCTGGCTCACGGAACCCGAGGTGATCACGCCGACCGGAATCGTGGAGCCCGTGGCCGTACTGCCCGCGTTGTAGATCGTCGCGAAATCGACCGGATTGTGCGCGGCCATCGAGCCCGTCGCTTCGGTATGGACCGGCAGCAGGTGGAACTTGTGCACGGTGTCCAGACCGAGCACCTCGTTCACGATGCCCTCGAGCGAAGCCGGAATCCGGACGTCGGTCGAATTGGCGTACGCGTCTCGGCCGTCCCTGGTATGCACGTGGATCATTTGCGTATGGAACGCCGACTGCACCGTGGACGCGGGCGCATCGCCGGAAACCAGGATACGGTCCTGCGCGATCCTGACGTTGCTGAAGCCCTGCTGGCGCATGAAGGCGGCCACCTTCTCGGCGTCAGCCTGGGTCGGGCCGTATTCGGCGTCGAACTGCGCCGGGCTCAGGTTGGGATGATGCGGGTTGGCGATGAACGTTTTCAGTTGCGCCTGATTGCGAAGCTTCAACGACATCGCCACGTGCAGCGGCCGCGTCAGCGCCAGCGGACCGACCACCACGTCACCGGTGCGCAGCTGGGTGGCATGGGTGACGACGGCGGTGTTGGCGATGATCGCGGAAGGCGTTGCAGCCAGGGCAGCCGAGCCGGCAGCCAGACTCACGGCAACGACGAGAGCCTTCAAACGGAAATTGCTTGGCATCTCACACTCCATTGGGTGGGAAGAGAATGCACAGCCGCGTCCCCTGTGCACGCGCGACTGCGCGACGCACGAAACATCCGCGTATGCACTCTCCCCACCTGGCGGAATGAACTGCCAAGCCCCTGCCTGACGCCCTGCATGCAGCGCTGAAGCGTTTTTGCGCCGTTACGGATCGCTCTCGGGGCCCTCTCACCCGAGAGCGCGCGCAACCTAGTCACGCATGTCCCACAAGTCACGTTGCAATGCACAAACGCATTCAGCGCACAGACAGTTTGTTTCATCGTTCGCGCTCACGCCCATCGTGACTGTCCATCACGAAAGGCGTGCAACCATTTGATGCGGCGATGATGCAGTGCGTTCATCGTCGCGCAGTCTTGATCAGATGCGTCGGCCTGCTGCGCAACAGCCAGGCCACGATCGCGAGCGCCAGGAACAGCGGTGCGCACCAGTAGATCAGCAGGTACAGCGCGCGCAGCGGCCCGTGCGATTCATCGAACAGCAGACTGCTGGCTGCGTCCGGCATCGCCGCGATCGATGCATAGGCTCCGCCATAGGCACTGTCGGCAAGGCTCTGCCCCGCCGTCGTCAGTGCCGAACTTGTGGTCAGCGGCCTGCCCAGCACGATGTAGGTGTGCAGCAGGGGGCTGTCCGCGCGGGCCGCGGCAGCCACCGCTGCGCCGATGCCGGGTTCGCGCGCGAGGGAGCCGTACACCAACGCGTCGAACGCGAGGCATATCAGAAAGAGGATGCCGAACAGGGCGTAGAGGCGCAGCCGCATGGTTTCGCTCCCTGTCGCAAGCATGTCGAAAGCGGCGAAGGCGGTCAATGAACCCGGTCGCGGATTGCAAACCGTGCTGGCAGTCAATGGGTTCCCTGACGATGTTCGCCGAGAATCTCAAGCAACGGTCCGAGATGCGGCTCGAAGTGTCGCCAGCGCGCCACGGACGAGCGGTAGATGGGATGGCTGACCTGCCCCATGCTGACGGTGCGGACCTCGCGCCGATGCCGGTGGAAGGAAAGGCAGCGCTCGTCCCACGGCAATCCCACATGGGCGAGCAATCTCCGCACCTGGTTTTCCGTATCACCCACCAGATCCTCGTAACGCACGTCGAGGATGGCGCCCGGCGGCAGCACGCGTCGCCAATGCCGCATCAACTCCAGATACCGCACGCAGTGACGGCCCAGGGTGCCGAGGTCGTAGGAGTAAAGGATGCTGCCCCGCTCGAACAGATTCGCGAAGCACGAGAAACACGAATCCATGGGATCGCGGACCGCATGGATGATCTTCGCCTGCGGCAGCACCAGGTGGATCATGCCGGCATGCAGGAAATTGCCGGTCAACTTGTCGGTGACGAAGCGAGCCTGGGGTGCCTGCCGCCAGACGCGATCCAGGTATTCCCCGCCAATCCGGCGCAATCCGTCATCCGGAAGCGTCGCGACGATTTCCGGATATCCGCCCTGCCCCGATGTATCCGGCGGACCGAGGGAGCGCAGTACCTCGGGCAGATCCTTCAGTTCCCCTCCGCCGTGCACGTCGGGATGCGCCGACAGGATCTGCTCGATCAGCGTGGTGCCGGAACGCGGCATCCCGACGATGAAAACGGGAACGCGCGCCGCATCGGAGCCAGCGATCCGGTGCGCGGCGATCAGGTCGGCAGTGAAAACCGTGCGGATGCGCTCGACCAGCGCCGAATCGAATGCTTCGCGCGCCGCGTACCCGCCATCCAGCGCCATCAGCTCGCACTGCAACCGGTTGCCTTCGGCGTACGCGGCAAACGCCTCGTCGAAACGCTTCCTGTCCTCGCGCAACTTGCCGAGCGCGAACCAGTAACGAATTTGCTGCGGCGCCGGCAGTATGGCCAATCGGGGTTGCAACGCTTCCAACCGCGCGAGTTCGGCATCCGTCGCCCCGGCATGCCTGAGGACGGAGAGCCTGTAGTGCGCGTCCACGTAATCGGGTTTCACCGCGATCGCGCGTTCAAAGCATTCGATGGCTTCGCCCACCCGGCCTTGCGTCACAAGACAGTGTCCGAGCCCGTAATGCGCCCTGGCGTCGTCCGGCTGGATCTCGAACGCGCGCCGGTAACACGACTCCGCGTCGTGGAAACGCAACTGGTGACGCAGCAGATGGCCCAGATCGACGAGCGTCTCGGCATGATCGGGTGCCAGCGTCAAAGCCCGACGGTAGCTTTCCTCCGCTTCACTCCCCTTCGCCAACCTGCGCAGGACGTTGCCGAGGCGGCGATGCGTCTCGGCGTCATCGGGTGCGATCGCCAACGCGCGGCGGAGACAGGTTTCCGCCTCCGTCAACTGCCCTCGTGAGGCGTAGGCAACTCCGAGAATGCTGTGCAGGGGCGCCTGGTCCGGACGCTCGGCCAGCGCCTGCAGCAGATGCGGTTCAGCTTCGGCAAAACGTCCCAGCGCCACCAGCGCCGACCCGAGGTTGGCGTGCGCCTCGAACATCGCCGGCCGCAACGCGAGGGCGCACCGGTAGCATTCGAGCGCGTCCGCCAAGCGTTGTTGGCGCGCCAGCGCGTTGCCGCGGGTGACGTGCGCGGCGGCATCTCGTGATGGCGTTTCCTGCGACATGGCGGTGTCTGCCAAGGCGGTACGTCGATGCCGGGACGACGGCCCAGTATATCGGCTGGCCGCGGTACCACCCGTTACAGCATCCCGGTCTCGAGCTTGGCCTCGTCCGACATCATCGATGCGTTCCACGGCGGGTCGAACACCAGGTCGATCTGCGCCTCGGATACGGTCGGAATCATCTCCAGCTTGGTACGCGCGTCATCGACCAGGATGTCGCCCATGCCGCAACCCGGCGCGGTCAGAGTCAGCTTGACATACACCTTGCGCTTGCCGTCCTCGCCGTGTTCCAGGCTCACGTCGTACACCAGGCCCAGATCGACCACGTTGATCGGGATCTCCGGATCGAAACAGGTGCGCAACTGTTCCCACACCAGCCGCTCGATGTCCTCGTCGCCCGCGTTTTCCGGCACGCTCAGGGGCGGCGGCGACGCCTTGCCCAGCGCGTCGGCGTCCCTGCCGTCGATCCGGAACAGGCTGCCCTCGACATAGACCGTGAAGCTGCCACCCAGTGCCTGGGTGATGTAGCCGACCTGCCCGGCCGGCAGGGTGACGCGGTCGCCGTAGGGCACCTGCACCGCGGGGCAATCGCGTTGCAGGGTGAACGGTTCGCTGCTGGCGCTGAATCCCGGCATGGTGTTCGTGGCGATGCGTAGCGGGCGGCAATCACGCGGCGCGTGACGGATCAGGATAACAAGCGCGTGCGTGCTTCTGCTTGATGGAGATCAGATCGCCCGGATGCAAGGGGCGCCGTCGCGGCCCGCTGCGTGCAAACCGGGAGGATTTCGTGCCGCGCGCCCGGCATGCGGATCGCGCGTGGGCTATGATCGACCGCTTCGTCTTTCCGCCGGACCGCGCGTGAACGAACCCGCACCGCCCGTGTCTGCCGCGCGCACAGCCGGCCGAGCCGCGACGGGAGCGCGCATGCTGGGTGCACTGGCCTCCTGCTTCGCATGGTTGATGTGCACGCTGGCGACCGGTGCGGTGGCCGCACTGGTCGCCTTGTGGTTCGAGGTGCAGGCGTGCTGGCCGCTGCTGGCCTTGACGGCACCGCTGGTGTGGGTGCTGGGCCTGTGCGGCAGCCTGCATCGCCGCCACGCGGCGTGGTCCGCGGCGGCCGCGGTGCTGCTGGCCGCGGTCTATGCGTCGTGTCTCACCGCACTGGCCAGGGTGGCGGCGGCCACCGGCTACACCTTCGGCGATGCGCTGCGCACGGGCGGCCTTGCGCTGGTGTGGCAGGTGGCGCGGCTGGGCCTCGACGTGATGTCGGTGCTGGGTTTCGCCGCGGCGACGGTGCTGGGCGCGGCGCTGGCGGTACGCCTGCGCGGGCGCGGCGAACGCCGCGAAGACTGACCGGTGCTTCAGGCCTCCAGCGCCTTCAGGCCCGCAATCAATTCGTTCGCGGCGGCCTGCCCGTCGCCGTACAGCATGCGCGTGTTGTCGGCGTAGAACAGCGCGTTCTCGATTCCGGCGAAACCCTTGCCCTTGCCGCGCTTGATCACGATCACGTTCTTCGCCGCGGCCACGTCGAGGATCGGCATCCCGTAGATCGGTGAGTTCCTGTCGGTCTTGGCCACCGGATTCACCACGTCGTTGGCGCCGATCACCAGCGCGACGTCGGTATTGGGAAATTCGGGATTGATGTCGTCCATGTCGGCGATCAGGTCATACGGCACGCCCGCCTCGGCCAGCAGCACGTTCATGTGGCCGGGCATCCGTCCCGCGACCGGATGGATCGCGAATTTCACCTTCACGCCGCGATCGATCAGCAGCTTGGCGAACTCCCAGATCTTGTGCTGCGCCTGCGCCACCGCCATGCCGTAACCCGGCACGATCGCGACGCGCTCGGCGTAGGCCATCATCACCGCGGCGTCGCCGCCCTCGATCGGTTTCAGCGAGCCGCCGATCTCCTGCGCGGAGGCGCCGCCACCCGCGCCGAAATTGCCGAACAGCACGTTCGCCAGCGAGCGGTTCATCGCCCTGGCCATCAACTGCGTCAGCAGCGTGCCCGCCGCGCCCACCACCATGCCGGCGATGATCATCGCCTCGTTCTGCAGCACGAAACCCTCGAACGCCACCGCAAGGCCGGTGAAGGCGTTGTACATCGAGATCACCACCGGCATGTCGGCGCCGCCGATCGGCAGCGTCATCGCGATGCCGAACACCAGCGCCAGCACGATGAACGCGACCAGCAGCGCCAGTCCGAACGGATGCCCTTCGATGCCGGTCGCCAGCGCGGCAATGCAGCAACCGAGCGCCGCGAGAAAGATGGCGAGATTGACGAAGCGCTGCAGCGGAAACACGAAGCGCCGGTCCATCCAGCCCTGCAACTTGGCGAACGCGATCAGCGAACCGGTGAACGACACCGCGCCGATCAGCACACCCAGGAAGGCCAGCACCAGTTCGACCGGGCTCAGGTGCACCGCCGCGTTCGCCCACGCTTCGGGCTGAATCGGAGAGGTGTCCGGCGCCATGGCCACGGTTTCGACGGCGGCATTGAACCGGATCAGTTCCACCGCGCCGATCGCCGCCGCCGCGCCGCCGCCCATGCCGTTGAACAGCGCCACCATCTGCGGCATCGCGGTCATCGGCACGCGCCGCCCGACCCACCAGGACAGCGCGACACCCGCCACGATCGCGATCACCATCGGCAGCAGGTTATGCATCCCGGGCAGGAAGAACGTCGCCAGGATCGCCGCGGCCATGCCGATGCCGGCCCAGATGATCCCGCGCCGCGCGGTGCGTGGCGAGCTCATCCGTTTCAGGCCCCAGATGAACAGCACCGCGGCGATGAAGTAGATCGCCTCGACCAGCGTCGGCGTCCACGCGGGAAGTGTCATCGCGTTTCTCCGGGAGATGGATCCCGGATCAACGCACGTCCATGTGCTGTCCGGGACTCGGACATCCCCGGATCAAGTCCGGGGCAGGCTCTGTGCTCGGCTTTCGCGCGATGGAAGACCTTCATTTCGTGGCCTTGTCCGACTTCGATGTCTTGAACATCTCCAGCATCCGTTCCGTGACCACGTAACCGCCGGCCACGTTGCCCGCGGCCAGCAGCACCGCCACGATGCCGATCGCGGTCTCGGCCGGCGTCTGCGCATGCCCCAGTGCCACCATCGCACCCACCAGCACGATCCCGTGCACGAAGTTGGAACCCGACATCAGCGGGGTGTGCAGGATGACCGGAACCCGGCTGATGATCTCGTAGCCGGTGAACGCGGCCAGCATGAAGATGTAGAGTGCAAGAAAGCCGCTGATCATGGGTGGGTCTCCCGCCGGATGGGCCATGATAACGGCAAGCGGGCCGGTCAACCGCTGCCGCCGCAATGCGTTATCGCAGGTGAGTATCCATGCACGGAGTACCGGATGGCGAGGCAAACCCCGGTGGCGGGATGCAGGCGATGATCTGCCCGGATGCGGTGCTCGCCGAGCCCGAACCGGAGCAGGCGCGTCCGCTCGCGCCCAGCATCGAGGCGTTCCTGGCCTCGATCGAACGGCGCGCGTGGCGGATCGCCGAGATCGCCCTGCGGGATCCCGACGAGGCTCTGGATGCGGTGCAGGACGCGATGCTGCGGCTGGTCCGCCACTACGGCGGCAAGCCGGCCGAGGAATGGCCCCCGCTGTTCTGGGGCATCCTGCGCCGCCGGATCACGGATCTGCAGCGCCGGCGCACGGTGCGCAACCGCCTGATGGTCTGGACGGACCACGGCCGCACCGACGACGAAGGCGAGGAACTGCCGGCGTGGGAAGCGATGGATCCTGGACCGGATCCCTCGCGCGCGCTGGCGGCGTGGCAGGCGCACGCGGCGATGTCGGCCGCGATCCGCAGGCTGCCGCGCCGGCAACGCGAGGCCTTCCTGCTGCGCGTGCTGGAAGGCCTGGACGTGGCGGGCACGGCCCGGGCAATGAACTGCTCGGAAGGCAGTGTCAAGACGCATTTGTCACGCGCGATGGATGCATTGCGTACGCAACTGGAGGACTGGCGATGAACATGACGCCAGACAACAAAACCCTGCCGGGCGATGCCGAGATCATCGCCCGGGCCCGCGAAATTTTCCGGCAGGCCTGCGCGAGCACCGACTCGTACCACTCGCTGCGTCTGGGCCTGGCCCGCCGCAAGGCGCTGGAAGCCGGCGCCCGCCGCTCACCCGCGCGCATCTGGCTGCCCGCGGCAGGCGGCGCGCTGGCCGCCTGCACCCTGGCGCTGGGCGTGGTCTGGTTCCACGCCGGGCCGGCGCCCGCCCCTGCCGGCAACTCCGCGAACACCGTGATCACCGGCGAGGCCGATGCCGGCGAACTGCCCTCGGACCTGGACTCCCAGCAGATGGATCTGTACCAGAACCTGGACTTCTATCGCTGGCTGGCTTCGCAATCCGGCAACCCGGCGCCGCGGCCGTCGGGAGGCACGCCGTGAGGCTGACGCTTCGTTTCGGTGTCTTGTTGCTGGCCGGCGCCTTTGCCTCGGCCGCGACGCCGTGGGCGATGGCGCAATCCGCGCCGCCGCCGGCGTTCGCGCCCCGCGTTCGGCCCGCGCCCATCGCCTGGTCGCAGCTCGCCCCGCAGCAGCAGCAGATGCTGGCGCCTCTGCAGGGCCAGTGGAACAGCCTGCCGCCGGGACAGCAGCAGCACTTCGCGAAACAGGCCGAGAAGTGGGCGAGCATGCCGCCGCAGCGCCAGGACAGGATCCGTGCCCGACTGCAGCGCTGGGCCGACATGACGCCCGAGCAGCGCCAGCAGATGCGCGAAAACGCGCGCGCGTTCCGCAACATGTCGCCCGCGGAACGCGCCAAGGTGCGCGCCGCGTTCGAGCGCTTCCAGGCGCTGCCTCCGGCACAGCGCAAGGCGCTGCGCGAGCAGTGGCGTTCGATGAATCCGGAGCAGCGCCGGCAGTGGCTGCAAAGCGGCGCACCGGAGCCGCGCAGGCCGCGCGGACATTGATATCCCGGGACCCGGGACTCGGGACTCGGGACTCGGGACTCGGGACTCGGGACTCGGGACTCGGGACTCGGGACTCGGGACTCGGGACTCGGGACTCGGGACTCGGGACTCGGGAAAAGCATACAAACGACGTGCGTGATTCCGGGGCCGTTCGCTGCCGCGAACGGCCCCGGAATGACGCAGATGTCACCCCGGACTATCACCTGCAGGCAGGCCCCTACATCTTCCCGAACGTCACCTCGCCGCCGCGCGTCACGCAGGTCTTGGCGACCAGTTCGTCCGCGAAGTCCGGCTTCCACGCGCCGTCCGCCACCAACAGCTCGCTGAAGTTGGCGAGATTGCGTGCGTACATTTCCGACGCGTGCAGCGGGGCCCCCGACGGCAGGTTCAGCGGACCGATCACGACGACGCCGTTGCGTTCGATCCGTTGACCGGGTTTGGTGGCTTCGCAGTTGCCGCCGCCTTCGGCCGCGAGATCCACGATCACCGCGCCGACCTTCATGCCATCCACCATCGCCAGCGGAATGATCTTCGGCGATGGCCGTCCCGGCACCGCGGCGGTGGTGACGATCACATCGACGGTTTTCACGTGCTCGGCCAGTCTGGCCTGCTGCGCCGCGCGCTCTTCCGCCGTCAGTTCGCGCGCGTAGCCGCCCTCACCCGCCGCCTTGACGCCGAGGTCTAGGAACTTCGCACCCAGCGATTCGATCTGCTCGCGCGTTTCCGGGCGTACGTCGAAACCTTCCACCATCGCGCCCAGCCGGCGCGCGGTGGCGATCGCCTGCAGTCCCGCCACACCCGCGCCGATCACCAGCACCTTGGAAGGACGCAGCGTGCCCGCCGCGGTGGTGAGCATCGGAAAGAATTTCGGTGCCGCCTCGGCCGCGATCAGCATCGCGCGGTAACCCGCCACCGCGGCCTGCGAGGACAGCACGTCCATGGCCTGCGCGCGGGTGGTGCGCGGCAGCAATTCCAGCGAGAACGCGGTGAGCCTGCGCTGCGCGTATTCCGCGAGACGGTCGCCGGCGTTGTGCGGACGCAATTGTCCGATCAGCGCCGCGCCCTCCTTCATCGCCGCGACACGCTGCGCAGACGGCGGCTGCACGCACAGCACGATGTCCGCCTGCCCCGCCGCCGCATCGCCGTCCGCGAATTCGGCGTTCGCGTACGTCGCGTCGGGAAAGCCCGCCCGCTCGCCCGCGCCGCGTTCCAGCAGCACGCGCAGGCCGCGCGAGGCGTACTTTTTCGCGGTTTCCGGCGTCAGCGCGACCCGGCGTTCTCCCTCGGCGGTTTCGCACAAGGCGGCGATCGTGACCGGCATGATTGTCTCCCGCTACGGTGCCGGCATCGTAGCGCAAAGCGCCGCGATGCGGCTGCTAAACTGCCGCGATGCAAGATCGACATGTCCTCGAGTTCCTGCGCAGCCGCCGCTCGGTGCCGGCCGCGCAACTGCTGCCGCCCGGGCCGACACCGGAGCAACTGCGCGAGATCGTCGCCACCTCCGTCCGCGTGCCCGACCACGGCAAGCTGACGCCGTGGCGGCTGATCGCCTTCACCGGCGACGCGGGCGCGCGCTACGGCGAGGCGCTGGCTGCGCTGCACGCGCGCATCGACCCCGGCGTGCCCGCAGCCAAGCTGGCCAAGGACCGCGACCGCTTCGCACACTCGCCGCTGGTGCTGGCGGTGATCGCGCGGATCGACGAGCACAACCCCAAGATTCCCGCACAGGAGCAACTGCTGTCGGCCGGCTGCCTCGCCTTCAACCTGCTGCTGGCCGCGCAGGCGGCAGGTTTCGCGGCGCAATGGCTGACCGGCTGGTCGTGCTACGACCGCGACGCGGCCAGGCTGTTGGGGCTGGCCGACCACGAGCGCGCGATCGCCTACATCCACATCGGCAGCCGCGGCGCCGAACCGCCCGAGCGCACCCGGCCCGACGTGGAGGCTGTCCTGAGCGCATGGCAGGGATGAACGCGGCATCGCGCACGCCTGTTTCGACGGTCTATCTGATCGATGCCAGCATGTACGTGTTCCGCGCCTGGCATTCGATGCCGGACGTGTTCTTCGATGCCGACGGTGCGCCGGTCAACGCGGTGCACGGCTTCGCGCGTTTCCTGCTCGAATTCGTCGAACGTGCCCGGCCCACGCACGCCGTGACTGCGTTCGACATCTCGCTGACCAGTTCCTTCCGCAACGCCATCTATCCCGCCTACAAGGCCAACCGCGAACCCGCGCCGCCCGAGCTGAAGCGCCAGTTCGACTGCTGTCGCGAACTGGCCGCCGCGCTGGGCTTCGCCGTGCTCGCCGACGCGGCGTACGAGGCCGACGACCTGATCGGCAGCGTGCAGGCGGCGATGCGCGAACACGCGTTCAGGAGCGTGATCGTGTCGGCCGACAAGGACTTCGGGCAGTTGCTTGGCGGCGCCGACGAGCAGTGGGACTACGCGCGCGGCCAGCGCTGGAATGCGGATGGCGTGCGCGAGCGGCTGGGCGTGGAGGCACGGCAGGTGGTCGATTTCCTGGCGCTGACCGGCGATGCCACCGACAACATCCCCGGGGTGCCCGGCATCGGCGGGAAAAGCGCGGCCGCGCTGCTGGCGCATTTCGGCGATTTGGAATCGTTGCTCGCGCGCGTGGACGAAGTGCCGTTCCTGCGCCTGCGCGGCGCGGCGTCGCTCGCGGAGAGACTGCGCACGCACGCGGAGCAGGCGCGGCTGTCGCAACGCCTGGCGCGGATCGCGCTGGACGCGCCGGTGCCGCGCGTTCCGGATGCACTGCTTCGCCGCGCGCCCGATCCCGCCGCACTGGATGCCCTGTTCGAACGCCTGCGCATCGGGCCGCTCACGCGCACCCGCGCGCACCAGATCCTCCAGACGGAAACCGCCGCATGAGCCGAGATCCGCGCATCCCCGCCGACGCCGAGGCGCCCGTGGAAATCCTGCACAAGGCCCGCTGGCTGACGTTGAAGCAGCGGGGCCGCTGGGAGTTCGTCGAGCGCAACAATCCGGAGGGCGCCGTGATCATCGTCGCGGTGACGCCTGCCGACCGCGTGCTGTTCGTCGAGCAGTACCGCGTGCCGATCCGGCAGTTCACCATCGAGATGCCCGCCGGGCTGATCGGCGATCAGGGCCACGCCGATGACGCGGACATCGCCGCCACGGCCCGCCGCGAGCTGGAGGAGGAAACCGGCTGGACTTGCGGAAGGATCGTGCCGCTGCACGCCGGGCCGTCGTCCGCGGGCATGAGCACCGAGATCATGCACTTCGTGCGCGCGCTGGACCTGCGCAGGATTGGCGACGGCGGCGGCGACGAGACCGAGAACATCGTGGTCCACGAGGTGCCGCGCGGCGAAGCCGGCGCGTGGCTGCGCGCGATGGCGGACAAGGGCTACTCGATCGACCCGAAACTGTTCGCGGGCCTGTGGTTCCTCGAGCACGGGCAGGCCGGGTGAATCATTTCGCCGCTGCACGTTCCCGGGCGAGCTGCGCATCCAGCGTCCGCGCGGCCGCGGCTGCATAGGCGCGGCAGGCGCCGGCATCGATCAATGGCGAGACGTCGTCGGGCGATTGGCGCCGCGCGACCCTGTCCCAGAAACCGCTGGCATCGGGATGCGGGGTCATCAGGATGTCGCAGGGCAGCGCCGCGACCGAGGCGATCGAGCGGCGGAATGCCGCGAGGTAATCCGGATGATCGCTGAAGCGGTAACCGGGAGCTGCGAGTGCGGTCAGGCTGTCGGCATAGACCATGTGCAGGCAGCGCGAGCCAGCGCAGGAAGTCCACGTCCATGAGGTGCTGCCGGGCGTATGCCCCGGCGTGTAGTGCGCGGTCACGGCCACGTTGCCCAGTTGCAGGGTTTCGCCATCCCGCACCACGCGCACGCGTGGCACGGGCGCGTAGGTCAATTGAAAACCGTATTGCGGATCGGCCGGATCGGCGCCGCCCAGTGCCATTTGATGCGCGCCTTCCGCGCTGGCCAGCACCTGTGCGCCGCTGTCCCGCTGCAACCGCGCGATGCCGCCCGCATGGTCCTGGTGCGCATGCGAATTGAGGATCCACTTGATGTCGCGTACCCGGAAGCCCAGTTCGCGGACGTGCGCCTCGATCTGCGTCGCCGATTCGGGCAGATCGCCGTCGAACAATGCCAGGCCCCGCCCGGTATTCACGAGGATGGAAGACAGGCCGTGCGGCCCCACGTACCACGTATTGCCGTAGATGCGGAAAGGCGCCTGCGGCGCATTCCATTCGGCGCGTGTCGTGGCCTGGTCCCGGGACGCCGAAGCGGCCGCGGCTCCGGACGCCGTTGCCGCGAGACATGCAAGCGTGAACACGCACAGCGGACGCAGCGGCATCACGGACTTCTCCTTCAAAAGGACTGCGGCGAGACAGCGGTGTGTGTCGATCGCGCCGCGCAAGGGCTCAATGCGGATGCGCGCGCCAGCGCCATGCCGCCCCGGCCAGCGCGATCGCGGCGATCACGAACAGCGCGAGGGCGGCGACGTTGCGCACGCCCAGCCAGTACGCGCCAGCGAGCAATGCCAGCGGCACGGCCGCGATGGCCAGCGCCAGCCAGCGGTCGCGACGGCGCGGCGGCGGCAGCAACAGCGCGACACCGAGCCACGCCAGCAGCACCGCCAGCAGGCGGCGCGCCCACTTGAAGTGCGGCGGCTGCGGCGCGTCCGTGAGAATGTCGGTCAGCGAGCGCCGGCCGATCTGCACCTGCGCAAGCGGACGGCCCGACGCATCGCTGGCCTGCACCAGCGTGCCGCCGCGGTTGCGCGCCAGCACCGAGATCTGCGCCGGATCGATCTGCATCCAGCTGATGCGCAGGTCGCCGATCTGCGGATGGTCGGGATTGCTGCCCGACAGCAGCGTGCCGTCACGCACCTGGAAAGTCGCCGCCATGTTGGGCGGCAGGCGGCTCAGGTCCGGCGAAACATTCTCGACCCCGGCGAGCGAAGCGACCAGGGCCGGGTCGAGCTTGAAGCCGGCCACCCGCACTTCGGGCGAATCGAAGCGCGCCGGACCGATCGGAAACGCGCCGGGATTGGCGTGCGTGGCGGGATCGCCGAACTTCGACGAATCGACGGGATGGTCGAACCACTCCTGCTCGTAATTGCGCCGGCCGCCGTAATCGGTTTCCTGCCACTGGAACATCTCGACCTTGCGCAGCAGCGCCGGCGCGTTCACGCTGACGTTGAACTGCGGATCGAGCGCCGGCTGCACGACCTCGGGCGCGCCGACCGCCAGCACCAGTTGCCCGTCGCTGGCCGGGCCCGGCTTCGCGGCGTCGCCGGTGAGCACGAAACCGCCCAGTGCGTCCTCGCCCATCGCGCGCAGGCGGTCGGTGTGCTCGGTGAGGCCCAGCAGCAGCAGCGCGATCAAAACCAGCACCGCGCCGGCCAGCCGCCGCGGCCAAGCCCGCGCGTCGATCGCCGGCGGGATGCGCAGCGGCATGGTCACAATGCCATCCCGGCGATGGCACGCCGGTTGTCGATGGTGTGATAGCGCCCGCTTCCATCGCGCGCGGGCGATGCCAGCGCGATCTCGTGATCGTGGGTGAAGAACAGGCGCACGGAACGCGCGAGCTTGTCGTCGAGGAACTCGCGCTTCTCGTCGATCAGCAGTTCCGGCGCACGGTCGTACCCCATCGTCACCGGCAGATGCACCCAGGCGCGGCCGGGAATCAGGTCGGCGCAATACACCACGCCGCCCTCGCCGCCCGGGCCCGTGATTTCCGACAACATCAGTCCGGGCGTGTGGCCCTGCGAATAGTGGAAGCGCACCGACCTGCCCAGCGCGCGCGAATGCTCGCCATCGACCCGTTCCAGCCTTCCGCTTCGTTCCAGCAGCTCCGGCAGGCCGGGGATGAACGAGGCGCGATCACGCGGATGCGGATGCGTGGCACGCGCCCAGTGTCCCGCGCTCACCAGGAACCTCGCGTTCGGGAACAGCAGTTGCGGCAGCCTGTTTTCTTCCCACGCCGCCAGCAACCCGCCCGCATGGTCGAAATGCAGGTGCGAAAGCACCACCACGTCGATGTCCTCGTGCGAAAGCCCGGCCGCCCGCAGTGAATCCAGCAGCACGTGGCGTTCCTCGTTGACGCCGTAGCGTTCGCGCAGCCTGGGCTCGAAGAACGCGCCGATGCCGGTCTCGAACAACACGTTTTTCCCGTCGAGGTCCGTCGCCAGCAGGCCACGGCAGGCCAGCGGTATCCGGTTCTGCGCGTCCGGCGCGATCCATTTCTCCCACATCGCGCGCGGCGCGTTGCCGAACATGGCGCCGCCGTCCAGCTTCTGCGTATTGCCTTCGATGGACCAGAGTTTCATCGCTGTTCGCACCAAAGCGTCGTCATTCCCCGCAAGCCGGGATTTGATGGCCGTGCCCCACGCAAGTGCCTGACACACCGGGTCACGGCTTGCGCCAAGGCGACGGGCAGTGCAGAGGTTCCGCGGTTCATTTCACCTCGCCCAAACCCGAACCGCCGCGCGGATCGCTGGCCGCGGAGACTTCGCCCGTCCGGCGGTTCCAGATCGCGACGTTCATGTCGCCCCAGGGATGGCGCTGCTTGAGGGTGTAGCCCATGTCGCGCAGTTCGGTGCGGGTCTTCGCATCCAGCGCGTCGGGTTCCACGAACACCACGTCGGGCAGGTACTGCTGGTGGTAGCGCGGCGCCGACACGATCTGCTCCGCGCCGTCGCCGTCGATGAAGTGCAGGATGCCTTCCAGCACCTGGGTGATGATGGTGGAGCCGCCCGGCGAGCCGATCGCCATGTCGCGGTCGGGGCCGAACACGAAGCTGGGCGTCATCGACGACAGCGGGCGGCGGCCCGGCGCCGGCGCGTTGGCCGCGTAGCCGATCAGGCCGTAGGCGTTGGGCTTGCCGGGCACCAGCGCGAAATCGTCCATCTCGTTGTTGAGCACGAAACCGGTTCCCGGAATCACCAGGCACGAGCCGAACCAGGTGTTCACGGTCTGGGTGGCGGCGACCATGTTGCCGTCCCTGTCGATGATCGAGAAATGGGTGGTATGCATGCTCTCGGGCTGCACCGCCACGTTCGGCCTGGGCAGCGCGCTGCTGGGCGTGGCCTTGTCGGGCAGGATCGATGCGCGCAGTTCGTCGGCGTAGGCCATGCTGGTCAGGCGCGCCAGCGGCATCTTCACGAAATCGGGATCGCCGAGGTACTGCGTGCGGTCGCGGTAGGCGCGGCGCATCGCCTCGATCACCGTGTGTACGCGATGCGCGCGATCCATCCCGCTCAGGTCGAAGCCCGAAAGCATGTTGAAGATCTCGACCAGCGCGACGCCGCCCGAGGACGGCGGCGAGGCGGACACGATCCGGTACACCGGACCGCCCGGCGGACGGTAGTCGAAGGCAAGCGGCGCGCGTTCCACGACCTTGTAGTCCGCGAGGTCGGCCAGCGTCCAGGTGCCGCCCGCCGCGCGCACGCCATCGACCAGCTTCCTCGCGAACTCGCCGTGGTAGAACCCGGCGTCGCCGTCCTTCGCGATGCGCGCCAGCGTCGCGGCGAGATCGGGATTCCTGAACAGGTGAGTGGCCGGCAGCACCCCGCCGTCCTCGAGCAGCAGCGCCGCCGAACCGGGATAGCGGCGGATCACGGCCTGCCTCTCGGCAAGGGCCTCCATGAATTCGCGATCGCCCCGGAATCCGTCGCGCGCGATCCGGATCGCCGGCGCCAGCGATTTCGACAGCGGCAGCCTGCCGTAATGCTCCGCCAGCCACACCAGCGCCGCGGGCTCGCCGGGAATGGCCGCGGCCAGGGGACCGTTCAACGACTTGTCGCGATTGGGCGTGCCGTCGGGGTTCTCGTACAGTTTCGTGGACGCTCCGGTGGGCGCGGTCTCGCGCGCATCCAGCATCACGTTGCGGCCATCCGAGGCGCGGTGCAGCAGGAACAGCCCGCCCCCGCCGATGCCCGAGCTTTCCGGCTGCACCACCGACAGCACCGCGGCCACCGCGATCGCCGCGTCGAAGGCGTTGCCACCCTCCTTCAGCATCTCGAAGCCCGCCTCGGTCGCGAGTCGCTGCGAGGAGGCGATCGCGGCGTGTCCGGGACGCGCGGCCGTCGCCTGCGCCGGCGCAGCCTGCGCACCGCATGCAGGCAGGACGCACCACAGCATCGCAGCGAACAGCGTTGCACAGCGCGACCGGAATCTCATGCACGGGTCTCCAGCGTGATCAGCGGTCGATCATAGCATCCGGTGTCTGCCACGCCCGGAAAAACAAGGCCCGTCCGCTGGCGAACGGGCCTTGCCAGCCACACGCTGCGCACGGCTTACTTCTGCGGCACCGGCACGGCAATGAAAAGGTTGCTGCCGTTGCGCGATACCAGCAGCAGCACGGTATCGCCGCGCTTGACGCTGGCCGTGTCGCGGCGGAACTCCGCGACGTTGTTCACCGGCCGGTTGCCCACGCGCAGGATCACGTCGCCCGGCTGCAGGCCGGCCTGCGCGGCGGGGCCCTGCACGTCGGTGATCACCACGCCGCCCTTGGCGCTGATGCCGAGCTGCTGGCGCATGTCGGGCGTGATGTCCTGCACGGTCAGTCCCAGCAGGCCGCTGCCGGACGTGGACGGGGCGCCGGCGATGAACGCATTGGAAAGTCCGTTGCGCGGCATCTCGCCGACCTTGATCCTGAGCGTCATCGGCTTGCCGTTGCGCAGGATGTTCACGGTCGCGGTCGAGCCGGGCGCGGTCTGCGCCACCACCGGCGGCAGTTGCGACGAATCGTAGATCGTCTTGCCGTTGAAGCCGGTAATGACGTCGCCGACCTGCAGCCCCGCCTTGTCGGCCGGACCGCCCGGCTGCACCTGCGCGATCAGCGCACCCTGCTCGTTGGGGAGGTGCTGCGCCTTGGCAATCTCGTCGGTGACGTTCTGCACGCCGACACCGATCATGCCACGGCTGACATAGCCCTTGGTCTTGAGCTGCTGCACCGCGTTCATCGCCAGATCGATCGGGATCGAGAACGACAGGCCCATCGAGCCGCCGCTGGTGGAGAAGATCTGCGAGTTGATGCCGACCACCTGGCCCTGCATGTTGAACAGCGGACCGCCGGAATTGCCGCGGTTGATCGGCACGTCGGTCTGGATGAACGGCACGGTCGGCTGGTCGTTGCTGCCCAGGGTGCGCCCCACGTAGCTGACGATGCCTGCGCTGACCGAATGGTCGAGGCCGTACGGCGAACCGATCGCCACCACCCACTGCCCGGGCTTGAGGGTGCGCGAATCACCGATCGCGACCGTCGGCAGCCCGGTGGCGTTGATCTTGAGCAACGCGATGTCGTAGATCTTGTCGGTACCGACGATCTTCGCCGCGAAAGTGCGATGGTCGGAGAGCCGCACCTTCACCGAATCGGCGTTTTCCACCACGTGGGCATTGGTGAGGATGTAGCCGTCCGGCGAAATGATGAAGCCCGAACCCAGCGACTCACCGCCGCGGTCGGGCGGCTGCGGCATCTGCGGGAACGGCATCCCGAAGAAGCGCCGGAAGATGTCGGGCAGCGGCGGCGTGTTGGTCTGGATGCCGCCCTCCATTTCGCTGACGTGGTTGTAATGCGCTTCCACGTTGACCACCGCCGGACCGTACTTCTCGACGATGCCGGTGAAATCCGGCAATTCCGCGCCGGGTACGGCCAGCGCCGCGCCGGAAAGAAAGAGCAGGACGACCATCGCCGCAACCTGCCTCGCTCGTTGAAGCATGGTGGGAACTCCTTTGATTGTGCAGGGAATCCGCTTGCCGCCGGATGCCGGCGATTGCCCGGTTCATTCGGCGCAGGCACACCGGCCTGCAGCCGCCCGGGTCACGCCGGACTCGCCGCGCCGTCAGTGCCGGGGCTGTATCGCCCGCTCGGCCCTTCGTTCCGGCACCAGCTGGATCGCGTAGGGCGCGGCGGCCGGGTCCTGCGGCTGCGCCAGCGGAAACGCCAGCAACGCCGGATCGGACGCATAGGCCGCGGGGCGCAGGTAATCCGGTTGCAGCAGACCAGTGCCGAACACCACGTTGGCGGAAGCTGGTTGCGCGGCGAGCACGGTAGGCTGGCGGGTCAGCAGCCAAGGCGGCGTGCCGGGCGCGCGTGCGGCGGAAATCGACGCCAGCGCCGTGTCCGCGGCGCGGCCGGATGCATGGCCGGCGATCGCGGGAGCGGGCACCGGGACGGCGGGCTGCACCTCGGGCGAACGCGGGACGCTCAGCACCAGCGCCGCCACCGCCACGCCCGCGGCGATCGCCCCGCCGCCCACGAAACGCGCCCAGCGATGGCGCGGCGCCACGTCGGTCGCGACGGCCCTGGCGACGCGTTCCGCAAAACCATCGTCGGCCTTCGCCCCCGACATTCGGGCCGGGTCGGAAGCCAGCACGGCGCGGATCAGATGCCAGCGCGACCAAGTCGCGGCCAGTTCCGGATCGTGATCCAGCCGGCGCAGCAGGAAACGCGTCGGCTCGGCGGCAAGCTCGCCGTCCATCAGGGCGGAAAGGTCTTCGCGACTGGTTGGATCCATGTGCCTCAATCCTCGTCCGACATGTCGGTACTTCAATCCCCGTCGTGTGAAAGCAGTGGCCGCAATTTCTCGTCGATGGCCTCGCGGGCCCGGAAGATCCGCGAACGGACCGTCCCGATCGGACAACCCATGCGCTCGGCGATTTCCTCGTACGACAAGCCGTCCACCTCGCGCAGGGTGATGGCCGTCTTCAGCTCTTCCGGCAGACTTTCGACCGTGCGAAACACGGTTTGTTCAATCTCGCGCCTGGCCAGTTCGTGCTCGGGGGTGGCCTCGTTGCGCAGCCGGGCCCCGGAATCGAACTGCACCGCGGTGTCCGCGTCGATGTCGTCGGCGGGGGGACGGCGGCCCTGGGCAACCAGATGGTTCTTGGCGGTGTTCACGGCGATCTTGTACATCCAGGTGTAGAACGCGCTGTCGCCCCGGAAGGCGCCGATCGCGCGATAGGCGCGGATGAACGCCTCCTGGGCCACGTCCTCGCACTCGCTCCAGTCGTGCACGTAACGCGACACTAGGCCGATGATCTTGTGCTGGTACTTGCGCACCAGCAGATCGAAGGCCTTGTTGTCTCCATTGCGCACGCGCGCGACCAGCGCGCGATCGGTTTCCACTTCGCCCATCCGGGCGTTACTCCTTCGGCGCCGAACGCCACGTGCGCCTCGATACGACCGCGCCCGCGGCCCCGAAGTTCACCAGTTTGGGGCGAACCCGCGCCGGGTCAAGCACCGGGCCGGACCGCCGGTGCGCCGCTCACGCCGCGGCGCCGCCTTCCCGGGCCGGTCCGGCCGGCAGGCGCAACAGCGGATCCGCCGCCTCGGCTTCCGCTTCGGCGAAGGCAGCGCGGCGCTCGGCCAGCATGTTGGTGAAGCTGGTGACCGACAGCGGGCGGCAGAACAGGTAGCCCTGCACCTCGTCGCAGCCGCACTCGCGCAGGAAGGCGAGGTGCTGTTCGGCCTCCACGCCCTCCGCCACCACCTTGCGGTTCAGGCTGTGGGCCATGTCGAGGATCGCGCGCACGATGGCCTCGTCGTCGGGGTCCACGCCGATGTTGCGCACGAAGCTCTGGTCGATCTTGATGCGATCGGCCGGGAAACGCTTGATGTAATCCAGCGAGGACTGGCCGGTGCCGAAGTCGTCGATCGAGACGCTGCAGCCCAGTGCACGGAGGGCGGTCAGGGTTTCCTCCAGATTCGGCACCATCTTGACGCTGATGCTTTCCGTCAGTTCGAGATCCAGCAGGTGCGGATCCATGCCGGCGTCGCTGCACGCCGATTCGACCACGCCCACCAGGTTGGGCTGCATCAACTGCAGCGCCGAAAGATTGACGCCGACCCGCAGCGGCAATCCGCTGCGGCGCTGCCACACCGAGGCGTCCGCGCAGGCACGTCTCAGCACCCACTCGCCGATCGGGATGATCAATCCTGTTTCCTCGGCCAGCGGAATGAAGAACGCGGGGCTGATCATGCCGAGATCGGGATGCTGCCAGCGCACCAGCGCCTCCATGCCCACGATGTCCTCGCTCTCGACGTCGATCTGCGGCTGGTAGAACACGCTCAATTCGCCGTTCGCCTCGGCCTGGCGCAAGCGTGCCTCCATTTCGCGCCGCTGGCGGTGGGATTCCTCGGGCACCGCGACATAGGACTGGCAATTGTTGCGGCCGCGGCCCTTGGCGCTGTACATCGCCATGTCGGCGTGCTTGATCAGGTTCTCGGCGTCGGTGGCGTCATCCGGATGGAAACTGATCCCGATCGACGCGGTCACGTGCAGTTCCGAACCGTCGGCGAGGGTCAGCGGCGCCTCCATGCTGCGCAGCAGTTTCTCGGCCACCCGCAACACGTCCTCGCGCTGCACGATGTGGCGCAGGATCAGCGTGAATTCGTCGCCGGCATAGCGCGCCACCGTGTCGGAGCCGCGCACCACCGCGCGCAGGCGCTTGGCCGTGGCCACCAGTACCTGGTCGCCGATCGCGTGTCCCAGCGAATCGTTGATTTCCTTGAAGCGGTCCAGATCCACGAACAGCACCGCGAAGGTTTCCGCCGTGCGCCTGGCTTCGCGCAGGGTCGATTCCAGACGGTCGTTGAACAGCAGCCGGTTCGGCAGGCCGGTCAGACCGTCCAGCAGCGCGGTCGCGCGCCCCTGCTCGCGCTCGGCACGCAATTCCAGCAGCGCGGCGAAGCGCGCGGCGGCGATCTCCAGCGCCGGCCGCGCCAGCCGCGGATCCGGCAGCGGCGGCTTGCGTCCCGCGCACACCAGCACGCCCAGCACGTTGTGGTGGCTGTCGGGCAACGGCAGCGCCGCGAAGCACTCGCAGCCCAGCGCATGCGGAAAACTCCCCTCGCCCAGTTGCTGCGCGTTTTCCAGATGCAGCACCGCCTCACCGCCCAGCGCGCGCAACACCGCGTGCTGCTGCAGCGGATCGGGCGCGTCGGGCGGCAGCGACAGCCGGTCGATGCGCGCCAGCGGCTCCAGCGTGCCGCCCGCCCCGCCGCGTTCGGTCACCACGATCAGGTCCAGGCCCAGCGCTTCCAACACCTGCTGGGCGATGCCCTGCAGGCCCGCCTCGCCGATGCCGGGCCGGGTGATCTGCACCAGCTGCTGCAGCAGGTCGGGTTCGTCCACCGCATCCGTCACCTTGCGCAGGACGCTGAAGTGCACCAGCCGCCCTTGGTAGGGCACCAGCCGCATCAGCACCTCCATCCTCCGGCCGCCGCCGTCGGCGCGCCGCCGCTCGCACGTGAAGCGCGCGAGGCCGGTCTGTTCGATCTGCCTGCGCCAGCCTTCCGGGCCGCCGCCCGAATCGTGCGCCAGCAGGCGCGGCAGGCGTTGCGCGTTGGCCTGCGCGAGGCCGAAGCCGGTGCCGTGCTCGAAAGCGGGGTTGACCGCGAGGATCCGACCGTCCACCGGATCGGACAACACCATTTCGTCGATGCTGTCGTCGAACGCGAAACGGAACGACTCGCCGGCCGAAGCCGCGGGCGGGGCCGGAACGAGCCCCGCCAGCACCTGTCGGGTCCGGATTTCCGCCTCGACCGGATCGACCGGCGTGCGCAGCCACTCCACCACGCCGGGCGGATGCTTGTCGAACCGCCAGCGTTCGCCGGCATCGCCGCGCCCGACCCCCAGCAAACCGATCACCGGCACATCCGGCAATTCCGCGCACAGCACCGCCGACTGGGTGGGGGCGTGGCTGAAGTCGAGCACCGCCAGCACCGGCCGCGGCGCGCGCCGCAGCAGCGTGCGCGCGTGCATCGCGTCGCGCGCGCTCAGGATTTCACCGAAGCCGTGACCGTCCAGCGCGTCGAACAGCGCGCGCCGGTCCTCGCGCAGCGAGGCCACGATCAGGATCGGGCGGCGTTCTTCGGGCATCATCTCACCCAGCGTCCGTCGCGCAGGCGCGGGCGGCCCGGCGCCTGCACCTTCCACACCAGTTCGTGCGCGCGCACGCCCGCGGGCAGCGCCGGCGGCGCGCCCAGCAGGACGACCCGGCGCAACGGCTGCCCGTCTGCGCGCGACACGCGCCGCAGCAGGGGCACGAGGTCGCTGTCGAAACTCGCGGCGCTGTGGGCCAGGAAGTAGATGCCGAAGTGCGCGCTCTGGCTCACGTAGCGCAGCACGTCGGCCATCCGCCCGCAGCCGGGCACTTCCTCGTCGCCTTCGCGCATCCGCCGCAAGCCGGCGCCTTCGCGCCACAGATACATCGCCTGCCCGGAATGCAGCGCCAGCCTGCGCAGTTGCTGCAGCAGGCCCGCTTCGTCATCGCAGCGCAGCACGATCAGGCCGCAATCGGCACCGGTGATGCTCTCCAGCAGACTCCAGGCGACCGGTTCGCCGTGACGGGCGATTCCATGCATCATGGATGTGATCAGGGTCACACGTTGACCGTCATGATGGGTGACCGGATCATAACCACGGTGTGCCCGTGAGGATGCGACGTGTTCGAAGGATTGCGGTTCAGCCACTGGCAAGCCGCGCGCGACGGCAACGGCATCGTGGTGCTCGCGCTGGATCGTGCCGGAAGTTCCGTCAATGCCCTGTCGCGCGAAGTTCTGGAAGAGCTCGACGCGATCCTGGAACGCGTGGCGATCGAACGCCCGGTCGGGCTGGTGATCCATTCCGCCAAGCCTTCCGGTTTCACGGTGGGCGCCGACCTGAAGGAATTCGTCGAATACGGACGCGCGGGCACGGTGCGCGAGGCGATCGAGCGCGGCCAGCGCGTGTTCGAACGCCTGGCATGTCTGTCCATTCCCACCGTCGCCGCGATCCACGGCGCGTGCATGGGCGGCGGCACCGAACTCGCGCTGGCCTGCCGGATGCGCATCGCCGCGCGCGCGCCGGAAACGCGGATCGGATTGCCCGAGGTGCAGTTGGGGATTCATCCGGGCTGGGGCGGCAGCGCGCGGCTGCCGCGCCTGATCGGCGCGCCGAAGGCGCTGGCGATGATGCTGACCGGCCGCGCCGCATCGGCCGAACGCGCGTTGGTGGACGGACTGGTCGATCGCTTGGCAGCGCCCGATGCGTTGCTCGAGGAGGCAAAGCAGCTGGTCGCGTACCCGGTTCACCGCAGCACGGGGCAGCGTGCGCTGGCGTGGCTCACCAACACCTGGCCGGCGCGCCAGATCCTCGCGCCGATCGTGCGCAGGCAGACGGCGGCCAGGGTTTCTCCGCAGCACTACCCCGCGCCGTTCGCGCTGATCGACGTGTGGCGACGCGGTGGCAGTGACATCGCTCAACGATTGAAACTGGAAGCGCGCTCGGTCGTGAAGCTCGCGGCCACGCCGACCGCGCACAACCTGATCCGGATCTTCTTCCTGCGCGAACGGCTGCGCGGGTTGGCCGGCGATACCGCGCACGGCATCCGGCACGTGCACGTGGTCGGCGCCGGCGTGATGGGCGGCGACATCGCGGCATGGAGCGCGCTGCGCGGCTTCGAGGTGACGCTGCAGGATCGCGAGATGAAATTCGTGCAACCTGCACTCGACCGCGCACGGGAACTGTTCGAGAAGAAGCTGAAAACACCCGAACGCGTCGCGGCAGCCAGCGCGCGGCTGCGCGCGGACATCGAGGGAAATGGTGTTTCGCAGGCGCAGCTCGCCATCGAGGCGATCTACGAGAATCCGGAAGCCAAGAAACGGGTCCTGTCCGAGATCGAGGGCAAATCGAAAAGTATGGCCATGGATGACCGCTTTCACGCGCAGGGAAGCGCACTCATCGCGACGAATACTTCATCGATTCCACTGGACGAACTGCGTGTTGCGTTTAGCCATCCGCAACGCTTCCTCGGTCTGCACTTCTTCAACCCGGTGGCGCAGATGCCGCTGGTCGAAGTGGTGCGCCACGACCGGCTCGACCCGGTCATCGAGAAACGCGCGCTGGCGTGGGTCAGGGCCATCGGAAAGATCCCGCTGCCGGTGCGCGGCACGCCGGGTTTCCTGGTCAACCGGATCCTGATGCCGTACCTGCTGGAAGCGGTGCGCTGCCACGTGGAAGGCGTTCCCGATCCGGTGATCGACCGCGCGTCGAAACGTTTCGGCATGCCGATGGGGCCGATCGAACTGGCCGACACCGTGGGTCTGGACGTCGCGTTGTCGGTGAGCCGCGAACTGGGACCGTTTCTCGGATTGGACCTGCCGCCCGGCATCGCCGACAAGGTCGATGCCGGCAGCCGGGGCAAAAAGGATGGCCGGGGTTTCTACGTGTGGAAGGACGGCAGGCCGCAGAAGCCGCACGTCGATGCGGGCTACCGTGCGCCGGACGATCTGGAGGACCGCCTGATCCTGCCGATGCTCAACGAAGCAGTGTCGTGTCTGCACGAAGGCGTCGTGGACGACGCCGACCTGCTGGACGCGGGGGTGATCTTCGGCACCGGCTTTGCGCCGTTCCGGGGCGGACCGATCCAGTACATCCGCACGACCGGCGCAGACGTGATCCGTTCAAAACTGGAAACCCTGGCGCAGCGTCACGGCGAACGCTTCATGCCCAAGCCGGGTTGGGATGATCCTGCGCTGAGGTGAAGCAGAAACGGCCCGTCGCTGCACGCAAACAGCCGATGGCGCCCCTTCGTTCATTGCGTTTGCGGACTGGTGCCTTTCCGTTCCTGACCGGCCCGGAATCCCGGTATCGAAAGCCGCGCGCCGGGCAACGGTCATGTTTTCCGTTCACCACATCAGATCATCCGGCACGCCGTCATCCCCAGCGGACGCCGGCGCATCCGGATCGACCAGCAGCGCGAGCGCATCGGGATCGATCTCCTGCACCTGCAGCGCCACCTCGCGTGTGACCAGCAGGAAGCGTCCGGCATGGACCGCGACGCCTAGTTCGCCTGCATTGAGCTGCTGCATTTGTTCAGCGGTCACATGCACGCGCCGGATTTTGCCCTTGTACAGGAAATGCCGCGGCTGTTCGGCATCGGCGCGATTGAGCGCATTGCCGCCGAGCAGCTCCTGCAGCCTGCGTTTGCGCTCGCGTCTGGCCTGCGCCTGTTCGCGCGCGATGCGCTCGGCCGCCTCGCGTTCGGCGCGCTCGGCGCTGGCGCGCAAGGCGTAGGCTTGCGCGAGATCGGGTTCTGCCGGCGCGCGCCTTGCGGGATGCAGCCGGGGCGGGTGCCCTGCCTGCGTGGTCTGGCGTGACGGGACCAGACCCGCCTTCAACAGTTGTTCGCGGAGTGATTCGCCCATGAATAAACCGGATCGGCGCCTGCGTTGGACCTGAAACGCATGGTGGAAAGTGCGGCCACGCGGTCCCGTTCATGGACGGTCGCCCGGATGGCCGCTTCGGCAGGGGTTTCCGGCGCCCCCGCTAGTAGTGCGGCGGCGGCGGTTCTGCCCGCACGTCGTCGGCCAGCGCCGTGCGCAGCGCCGCGAGTTCCTGCCGCAGTTCGGCCAGCGCGTGTTCCAGTTGCAGCAGGCGCTGCGTCTGCTGTGCCTCGCTCTCGCCCAGCGCGGCCACCGCGTCGTCGAGGAAGGTCAGCCGCACTTCCAGGTCGTTCAGGCGTTCGTCGGGAGGAGTGGTCATGGCTGTCGATCCCGCGGTGTGGTCACGCTGCGGCCCCGGCCGATACCGTAGTACGCGATCCCGGCCGCTTCCACCGTGGCGGGATCGTACAGGTTGCGGCCATCGAAGATCGCCGGCTGCTTGAGCGATGCGCGGATGCGATCGAAATCCGGGCTGCGGAAGATCTTCCACTCGGTCACCACCGCCAGCGCGTCGGCGCCTTCCAGTGCGGCCCATGGCTCGTCGCACAGGATCAGGTCGTCGCGTGCCCCGTAGATGCGCGCGGTTTCCTCGCGTGCCTGCGGATCGAACGCGCGCACCCGTGCACCGGCCTGCCACAGGGCTTCCATCAGCACCCGGCTGGATGCCTCGCGCATGTCGTCGGTATTGGGTTTGAAGGCGAGACCCCACAACGCGATGGTCCGGTCCCGCAGCTTCCCGCCGAAGTGCCGCGAAATCTGCTCGAACAGCTTGCGCTTCTGCTCGCGGTTGACCGCTTCCACCGCGCCCAGCACGCGCGCCTCGTAGCCGTTGGCGCGCGCGGTGCGTTCCAGCGCCTGCACGTCCTTGGGGAAACACGAGCCGCCGTATCCCGCTCCGGGATAGATGAAGGCGTAACCGATGCGCGGATCGGCACCGATGCCGTGCCGCACCATCTCCACGTCCGCACCCACGCGCTCGGCGATGTTGGCGATCTCGTTCATGAAGCTGATCTTGGTCGCCAGCATCGCGTTGGCGGCGTACTTGGTCAGTTCGGCGGAACGCTCGTCCATCACCACGATCCGTTCGTGATTGCGGTTGAACGGCGCGTACAGCGTCTTCAGCACGTTGACGGCGCGCGGCGAGGAGGCGCCGATGATGATCCGGTCGGGCTTCATGCAGTCGTTGACCGCGTCGCCCTCCTTCAGGAATTCCGGGTTGGACACCACGTCGAATTCGACCGCGGCCTTGCGCGCCTTCAACGCGGCGGCGATTTCCGCGCGCACGCGGTCGGCGGTGCCCACCGGCACGGTGGACTTGTTCACGATCACTGCGGGCCTGTCGAGATGCGTGCCGATGCTGCGCGCCACCGCGACGACGTATTGCAGGTCCGCGCTGCCGTCCTCGTCGGGCGGCGTGCCCACCGCGATGAAGATCACCTGTCCGTGCGCGACGCCGGCGGCACCGTCGGTGGTGAACGTCAGCCGGCCCGTGGCGTGGTTGCGCCTGACCAGCGGTTCCAGTCCCGGCTCGAAGATCGGAATCTCGCCGCGCTCCAGGCGGGCGACCTTGGCCGCATCGACGTCCACGCACAGCACGTGATTGCCCATTTCGGCCAGACACGCTCCGGTGACGAGGCCGACGTAGCCGGTGCCGAAAATCGTGACGCGCATGCAAAGTCCTGTCGGGGATGTGCAGGGCCGGCGATTGTAGCGAGTGCGGCCGCGACGCGCAGTGCACCATCGGATCCCAAACGAAAAGCGCGGCATGGAGCCGCGCTTTTCGTCACCTCGCCATTTTCAAGCCGAGCTGGATCCCGCGTCGACGCACGTCCCTGGGCTGCGCGGGATGAAGACCCGGAAAGACTCTGGATCCCGGCTCAACGTACATCCCTGTACTGGCCGGGATGACAACATCCACTCGGTAACCGATCCCGCGTCAGCGCACGTCCCTGTGCTGCGCGGGATGAGTGCATCCTGCACTCACTTGCCGATCTTGACCAGCGTGACGTCGAAGACCAGCGCCGCGTTGGGCGGGAAGCCGTTCTTGGGCTGCGCGCCATAGGCGAGATCGGGCGGGATCACGAACCGGTAGTGGCTGCCCACCGGCATCAGTTGCAGCGCCTCGCGGAAGCCCGGAAACACGTTGTTGAGATCCAGCGTGGCCGGACCGCTGCCGTGGGACGCCGAGGAATCGAATTCCTTGCCGTTGACGAAGGAGCCGGTGTAGTTGATCTGCACCGTATCGGTGGCCTTCGGACGCGGACCGCTGCCCTGCGAGATGACCTGATACTGCAATCCGTCCGCGGTGGTGCGCACGCCCGGCTGGCTCTTGTTCCTGGCGAGGTAGGCATCGCTGTCCTGCTTCATCTGCGCCGAAAGCTGGGCGTACCACTGGTCGTGCCGCGCCTTCAGCTGCTCGCCGAACGCCTTGCCCACGCTCTCTGCCTGGCTTTCGCTCAGCGTCGGCTTCTGGCCCTCGAGCGCGCGCGTCACGGCCGCGCCGACCGCCTTGGGATCGATCAGATCGCGTCCGTACGCCGGGTACTGCCCGGCCAACTCGTAACCGAGGAGTTCGCTGGCCTGCGTTTTGTTGTAGGTGCTGCTCGAAGTGGTGGACTGCGCCTGCGAGATGCCGGCGACGCCAAGCGCGGCCATCACGGCGATCGCGGCCAGCGTGGGCCGCATGGTGTGCTTCATCGGTTCGATCCTCTGGTCAATGGTGACGGACGGTGCCGCATCGTGCAGCGGCTGAAAAGCGAAGCTGCCCATTCTGCGGGGAACGCCGGCAGTTGGCAACGCGTGCGGGATGGACAGCGCAGCGCCGGCAGGGTTCATTCAGTCCGCCAGCCGCGTTCATGCCTTGGAGCTGCGCCCACCTCGACACCGTCACCGCAGCGGGAGCGGGTCCACTCCACTGATAACGGACATGCACCCACCATGACTGAAGGCAGGGGGTGTTGACAGGGTGGTTTTTGGTGTTATAGTTAACTACAACACCGCTGTACCACATCACCACAGGAGCCCTGCCATGAACGCCCGCAAACTGTACGCCTTTGCAGTCGCCACCCTGATCTCCGCCGCCGGTTTCGGCGGAATCGCCGCTTACGCCGATGCCTCCGTCCATGCCGCGCTGCGGCACATGGATGCCACGGCGGACAACATCCGGACGCTGCCGGCCGTCACCGTACGCCCCACCCGCGACGAACTGCGCCGCGCCCGCGGCGAGCCGGCCACGGAGAACGGCGGTTCGGCCGGCACCGCCGGTCCGGATATCGGCATGCCCTACTATTCGTTCGCCGCCGATCATCACGTCGGAAGTCGCTGAACGCGCGGACAACCGCTGAATCCGGTCCCGCCCCGGCAAGGATCCCGTTTATGAGCGTCACCTGGAACGACAACGTGCCGATCTACCGCCAGCTGCGCGAACGCGTGGTGGCGATGATCCTGGACGGCACGCTCAACGAGGGCGATGCACTGCCCTCGGTCCGCCAGGTCGCCGCCGACTACCAGATCAACCCGCTCACGGTTTCCAAGGCCTATCAGGAACTGGTGGACGAGCAACTGGTGGAAAAGCGCCGCGGCCTCGGCATGTTCGTGACCGATGGCGCGCGCCAGACGCTTCTCAGGAGCGAGCGCGAACGGTTCCTGCGCGAGGAATGGCCGCTTCTGGCCGAACGCATCCAGCGGCTGGGGTTGGATATCGGGCAATTGCTGTCGCACCAGAACCCGCAATCGGACAAGAGGAAATCGTGATGAACCAGGCAATCGAAGCGGTGATGGACGAACCCGCGATGCCGCAGGCCGGAACGGAGACGGTGATCCGGGCGCGCGGACTCGTCAAGCGCTTCAAGACCACCCGCGCGCTGGACGGCGCCGATTTCGAGGTGCGCACCGGCCGGATCGTGGGCCTGATCGGCCCGAACGGCGCCGGCAAGACCACGGCACTGAAGGCGATCCTGGGCCTCACCGACTTCGAGGGCGAACTGTCCGTGCTAGGCATGGACCCGCGCCGCCAGCGGCCGGAGCTGATGCGCCAGGTCTGCTTCATCGCCGACGTGGCCACCCTGCCCCGCTGGATTCGCGTGGACGAGGCGATCGACTTCGTGGCCGGCGTGCACCCGCGCTTCGACCGCGCCAAGTGCGAACGTTTCCTCGAACGTACCAAAATCAACGGACAGCAGCGCGTGCGCGAACTGTCCAAGGGCATGATCGTGCAGTTGCACCTCGCCATCGTGATGGCGATCGACGCGCGGCTGCTGGTGCTGGACGAACCCACGCTGGGCCTGGACATCCTCTATCGCAAGCAGTTCTACCAGAGCCTGCTGGAAGACTACTTCGACGAGAACAAGACCATCCTCATCACCACCCACCAGGTCGAGGAGGTCGAGCACATCCTCACCGACCTGCTGTTCATCCGCGACGGCAAGATCGTGCTGAGTACGACGATGGAAGAAATGGGCGCGCGCTTCGTCGAGGTGCTGGTGAATCCGGACAAGGTCGGGGCCGCGCGCACGCTCAAGCCCATCGACGAGCGCGGCGCGGTGTTCGGCAAGAGCATTTTCCTGTACGACGGTGCAGATCCGGAACAACTGGCGCAGCTGGGTGAGGTCAAGCGGCCGTCGGTGTCAGACCTGTTCGTCGCCACCATGAAAGGGACTTACGCATGAATGCGATCCTGAAATCGCCCTTCGCCTGGCTGGTCCGGCGCGAATACTGGGAGTCGCGGCGCGGCTTCCTGTGGGCGCAGGTGTGGGCCGCCGGCGCGATCCTGGCCATCAGCATCCTGGGAATCATTGCCGCCGAGGTTGCCCGCGTGCGGTTCGGCGATCAAGTCCAGTTCTCGAGTGGCGGCCTCAGCGAGGCCCTTCGCAACGGCTTCGAACACAACACCCCGGGGTTGGTGCAGGCGCTCGACGGAACGTTGCTGTCCTTCGCGTCGATCGGCGCAATCGTGTTGACCTTCGTGGTGTTCTTCTATCTGCTGGGCGCGCTGTACGACGATCGCCGCGACCGCAGTGTGCTGTTCTGGAAGTCGCTGCCTGTCTCGGATACCGCCACGGTGATCTCCAAGATCGTCGCGGCACTGCTGGTTGCGCCGCTGATCGCGGTGGCCGTGGTACTCGCCGGTTACATCGGCGCGCAGATCATCGCCAGCTTGTGGTTCCTGGCGCATGGGCTGAATCCGTTCACGCTGCTGTGGGTGCACGCCGAGCCGTTCTCGTTATGGCTGCATCTGCTGGCGATGGTGCCGGTGAACGCGGTATGGGCACTGCCTACGGTGGGCTGGCTGCTCGTCTGGTCGGCCGCGGTACGCAGCAAGCCGTTCCTGTGGGCTGCGGTGATCCCGATCGTGGCGGGCGTGCTGAATTTCTGGATCGGGCTGCTGGGCCTGCCGCACATCAGCTACAGGTTCTTCTGGGGAGACCTGGTCGGCCGCGCGCTGCTCAGCGTGATTCCGGCCGGCTGGATCGCGCCGAACGCGGAATATCTCAATTCACGGGGCGTGAACTTCGTGCACGGCGATCAACTCGCCGCCATCGATTTCAGCGCGATGGCCCATGCCTTCACGCTGCCCGAGATGTGGGTCGGCGCTGCCGCCGGCATCGCCCTCATCGCCGCCGCGATCTGGTTCCGCCGCTGGCGCGACGAAACCTGACATAGCGAGGGGAAACCGCCATGCAAAAACTGCCAGCCATGCTTTCCGCCCTGCTGCTCGTGCCTGCGCTGACCGCGTGCAGCGCCGGCCAATCCTCGGCGACGACCGCGTCGTCCTCGCCGGATTCGCTGATCGGCAATACCGTCGATCATGCCCTCGACGAAGCAGGCACGCGCCTCAAGAGCGAGAACATCACCATTTCGAATGACAGGCCGGGCTTGCCGCGCGCCGAAATCACGCCGCAGGGCGACCTGCTGATCGGCGGCAAGGCCGTCCCCGTCACGCCGGCGCAGCGCGCGATGCTGCTCGATTACCACGCGCAGATCATGGCGATCGCGGCGCAGGGCATGGAAATCGGCAGGCAGGGTGCGAGCCTCGGCATGAAGGCGGCGGGCGAGGCGCTGACCGCGGTGTTTTCGGGTCAATCCGACAAGGACATCGAACGCCGCGTCGAAGCGCAGGCGCAGGGCATCAAGCGCTCCGCCCTGAAGATTTGCGACCGCTTGCCGGAGCTGATGGCCAGCCAGCAGAAACTCGCCGCCACGCTGCCGGCGTTCAAACCCTACGCGACGATGACAAGGAAGGACATCGACGATTGCCGCACCGATGCCCTGCACGACGATGACAATAACTGAGTGCAGGCATTGCAACTGGCCGGAGGGAAACCATGAACCGCAAGCTCGCCTTGAAGGTTGCGCTGGTTGTCGTGGGTCTGCTGTTCCTCGCGCTGGCCTATCCCATGGCACTTTTCATGCAGCGGGAGCCTGCGCTGTCAATGATGCTGAGCCTGTATGTCACGCTCGGCGTATTCCTGCTGATGGCGGTTCGCGATCCTCCTGCGCACCGCAGCCTCATCCTTTTCACGGCATGGTCCAGCTTCGCACACGCGATCGTGATGGGCTATCAATCGCTGCTCGGCATGGTCGCGCGGGGCGAATTGATCGGTGTCGCCGTGCTGATGGCGATTGGCGTTGTGCTGCTCATATTCGTGCCGGCGAAGGAAGGCGCCCGGCATTTGCCCGCTCAGGGTTTGCCCGCCGCGAGCAAATAGCCTGGAATCCGCTGCGCTTGATTCGGGCCACGCGGTGGGCCACCAGCGCTTGAGGAATAGACATGAACGCCACAAGAAAGGATGCACTCGAAATCTTCAGGGCACCCGTCCAGTTGAAACTGTCGGCGCCGTGGATTTCCGTGATGTTCTGCTACATCTACGGCGATTATTTCGGGCTGTATGTGCCGGGAACCTTGAAATCCCTGTTGGAAGGCCATGCCACGCAGAGCATGTTGTTGGCCTTCACGGCGATGATGGTCATTCCGTGCTTGATGCCGTTTCTGGCAGTCACGCTGAAGGCTCCCGTAAATCGCGCGGTCAATATCTTCTTTGGCGTCGCGTACAGCATCATCATCCTCGTTACGATGCGCCATGCCTGGTTGTTTTACCAGGCACTCGGTGTTGTCGAAATCGCGTTGACGCTCCTTGTCGTTTGGTTCGCATGGAAGTGGCCGAGAACCAGTGCGCACGCTCAAATTCCCGAGCGCAAAGCCACCGCGCGTTCATCGTCCTCACCCCTGACCTGATGAAGGCATTCTGCCTTCATTTGCCGCCGTGGATGCCGCCCTTGGTCAGCGCGACCGGATCCAGCAGCTTCTTCAATTCTGCCTTCGACAAGCCCGTGGTTTCCAGCGCCACGTCCAGGATCGGGCGCTTCTGCTTGTAGGCCTGCTTGGCGGTCGCGGCGCCCTTCTCGTAGCCGATCACGGGGTTCAGCGCGGTAACCAGGATCGGGTTCAGCGCCAGCGCTTCGTCCACGCGTTGCTTGTTGACCTTGAAACCGGCGATGGCCTTGTCGGCCAGCAGGCGTGACGCGTTGGCGAGGATCACGATCGACTGCAGCAGGTTGTAGGCGATCACCGGCAGCATCACGTTCAACTGGAAGTTGCCGGCCTGACCGCCGATGGTGATCGTGGCGTCGTTGCCGATCACCTGCGCGCACACCATCGTCATCGCTTCCGGGATCACCGGGTTGACCTTGCCCGGCATGATCGACGAGCCCGGTTGCAGCGCGGGCAGTTCGATTTCGGCGAGGCCCGCCAGCGGCCCCGAATTCATCCAGCGCAGATCGTTGCTGATCTTCATCAGCGAACAGGCCAGCGTTTTCAACTGCCCCGACAGTTCCACCGCGGCATCCTGTGATGCCATGCCCTCGAAGAAATTGTCCATGGAGGTGAACTTCACGCCCGTCGCCTTCGACAGCTCCGCGCAGAACGCCTTGGCGAATTTCGGATCGGCGTTGACGCCGGTGCCGACCGCGGTGCCGCCCTGCGGGAGGCGGCGCATGCGTTTCAGCGCATCCTCGATGCGGGCGATGCCGGAGCCGATCTGCGCCGACCAGCCCGAGAGTTCCTGCCCGAAGGTCACCGGCATCGCATCCATCAAATGCGTGCGGCCGGTCTTGGCGACGTTCTTCAATTCGCGTGCGCGCTTGTCGATGGTCTTCTGCAGGTGCTTCAGCGCCGGCAGCAGTTGCTCGTGCACGGCCAACGAGGCTGATACGTGGATCGCGGTCGGGATCACGTCGTTGGAGCTTTGCCCGTAGTTGACGTGGTCGTTGGGATGGATCTTCGCCTTCGAGTCGCGCGTGGCGATGTGCGCGATCACCTCGTTGGCATTCATGTTGCTGGAGGTGCCCGAGCCGGTCTGGAACACGTCGATCGGAAAGTGCCTGTCGAACTCGCCCGCCGCCACGCGCTGCGCGGCCTTGCGGATCGCCGCGGCATGCGCGGCTTTCAGGTGGCCGAGTTTCAGGTTGGCATCGGCGGCGGCGGCCTTGATGAGCCCGAGCGCGCGGATGAACTCGCGGGGCAGCGTGAGCCCCGAGATCGGGAAGTTGTCGACCGCCCGCTGGGTCTGCGCGCCCCACAGCGCGTCGGCGGGTACCTTGAGTTCGCCCATGCTGTCGTGTTCCGTGCGGAAGTTCGGCATTGCGGGAAATCCTTGTGGGGAAGCTATCCATTATAACGAGCGACCGCCATTACAATGACTGCTTCGCGACGTCCCGGAACCGCCGCCATGCAACTCGATTCCCTCACCGCACTTTCGCCGCTGGACGGCCGCTACGCGGCCAAGGTCGAAGCGTTGCGCCCGATCTTCAGCGAATACGGCTTGATGAAACGCCGCGTGCATGTCGAGGTCGAATGGCTGCTGGCGCTGGCCGACGAAAAGGCGATCACCGAACTGCCGCCGTTTCCGGCCGCCGCACGCGCGAAGCTGCAAAAGATCGCGGACGACTTTTCCGTCGCCGATGCTGCGCGCATCAAGGACATCGAAGCTGCCACCAACCACGACGTCAAGGCGGTCGAGTATTTCATCAAGGAGCGGATCGGCGACGATGGGCGACTGAAACAGGCCAAGGAGTTCGTGCATTTCGCCTGCACCTCCGAGGACATCAACAACCTTTCCTACGCGCTGATGTTGCGCGACGCGCGCGATTCGGTGTTGCTGCCCGAACTCGACAAGGTCATCGGCAAACTGCGCGAACTCGCGCATGCCAATGCCGATGTGCCGATGCTTTCGCGCACCCACGGCCAGACTGCATCGCCGACGACGCTGGGCAAAGAAATGGCGAACGTGGTCGCGCGGCTGCAACGCCAGCGCGCCCAACTCGCCGCCACCGAGATTCCCGGCAAGATCAACGGCGCGGTCGGCAATTTCAACGCGCACGCGATCGCGTATCCCGAGGTCGACTGGCGCGCGTTCTCGAAGCGCTTCGTGGAATCGCTGGGCTTGCAGTGGCAGGCATACACCACCCAGATCGAACCGCACGACGGCATCGCCGAACTGTGCGACTGCGTGCGGCGCATCGACACCATTTTGATCGACCTCGCGCGCGACGCGTGGGGTTACATCTCGCTCGGCTACTTCAGGCAGAAATTGAAGGCCGGAGAAGTCGGTTCCTCGACCATGCCGCACAAGGTCAACCCGATCGACTTCGAAAACGCCGAGGGCAACTTCGGCGTGGCCAACGCGTTGCTCGGGCATTTCAGCGAAAAGCTGCCGATCAGCCGCTGGCAGCGCGACCTCACCGATTCCACCGTGTTGCGCGCGCTGGGCGAAGCCTTCGGCCATGCGCTGATTGGTTTCTCCTCGCTGGAACGCGGCCTGGGCAAACTCGAAGTCAACACAGAACGCATCGCCGCCGACCTCGAAGCAAGCTGGGAAGTGCTGGCCGAGGCGGTCCAGACCGTGATGCGCCGCCACGGCCTGCCGGAACCCTACGAACAGTTGAAGGCGCTGACGCGCGGCAAGGGCATCACGCGCGAGACGCTGCAAGCGTTCATCGAATCGCTGGACTTGCCGAAGGCCGACAAGCGGCGCCTGCTGGCGCTGACGCCTGCAACCTACACCGGCCTCGCCGCGCGGTTCGCGAAAGACGTCTGATATCCGCACCTTGCGCCGGACTCTCCGGAACACGGCACTGCAAGAGAGTGCCGTTCGCCCCGAGCCTGGCGCGAGGCGAACGGCACGGTGGACGGACAGCCGGCACGCTCGGCGGCGGCGGTCCTCGTCGGCGACGTTTACGCTGCCGCGGCCTTGCGGATCAGTCCCTCTTCCTGCATCGCCGCCTGCACCGCGGGACGCGCGGCCACGCGCTGCTGGAAGGCGTTCAGCGCCTTGAACGCCGAAAGATCCAGCTCGACGTGCTTCGCCCAGCTGGTGACGGTGAACAGGTACGCATCGGCAACGGTGAAGTGGTCGCCCAGCAGCCAGGTCCGCTTCGCCAGGATGTCCTCGATCAGCGCGTAGCGCTTGCGCAGGTATTCCTTGCGTTCGGCGCGGGTGGCATCAGGCGTGTCCGGCTTGAACAGCGGGCTGTAGGTCTTGTGGATCTCGGAATTGATGTAGCCCAGCATTTCCTGCAGGCGGTAGCGTTCCCGCGTGCCGTGGGCCGGTGCGAGACCGCTTTCAGGCTTCCGGTCCGCCAGGTACTGCACGATCGCAGGGCCTTCGGTCAGTACTTCGCCATTGTCCAGTTCCAGCGCGGGCACGTAGCCCTTGGGATTGATCGCGAGGAAATCCGCGCCGCTTTCGATGCGCTTGGTCTTGGTGTCGGTCTTGACCAGCGTGAGCGGGATGCCGGCCTCGCGGGCCACGATGTGCGGGGACAGCGAGCAGGCACCGGGGCTGTAGTAGAGCTTCATGGGGTGTTCTCCTTCGGGTTCTTGTCGCACCGCCTTCAACGGCGGTGTCCCGCTATCCTACCGCTACCTGGTTACATCTGAATACCAGATAACGCACGGTAAGTCGTAAAATGCGGTTACTGTCCGGTTACCGCCGCCGCAGGGGTTCGACATGGGTTTGCCGCTACGCAAGAACCGGGTTGCCGCGCCGCCGCCAGCCTGCCCGCTCACCGAAACGCTGACGCTGCTGCGCGGCGCGTGGGCGCCCAACGTGATCTGGTACCTGAGCGCCTGCCCGCGCCGGTTCGGCGAATTGCGCCACGACATTCCGCGCATCTCCGCGCGGGTGTTGAGCGCGCGCCTGCGCGAACTGGAAGCGCGCGGCCTGGTGACCCGCCGCCTGCTGGACAGCTCGCCGCCCTCGGCCGAATACGCGCTGACCGATCTGGGCCGCGAACTGCTGCCGGCCATCGACGCGCTGGCGCAGGTCGGGCAGAAGCTGCTCAGGCAATGGGAAAAACATCCGCGCGCACTTCCGGCCGCGCGGACCCGGGCGTCCGGCCGATGAGACGCCCGCCCATCGAAGCGCGCGGCACCGCGCGCCAGCCGCTCGGCATGTCGCCCGCACGCTTCCTGCGCGACTACTGGCAGAAGAGACCGTTGCTGATCCGGAACGCGTTTCCGGATTTCACGCCGCCGCTGTCCGCCGACGATCTGGCCGGGCTCGCGTGCATGGATGGCGCACTGGCGAGGATCGTCCTTCACGATGCGAAACGCGATCGCTGGACCTTGCGCAGCGGCCCCTTCGACGACGCGACATTCGCCAGGCTGCCGGAATCGCACTGGACGCTGCTGGTGCAGGACGTGGACAAGTGGGATCCGGACACGGCCGCGCTGCTGGAAGCCTTTGCCTTCATCCCCAGCTGGCGCATCGACGACGTGATGGTGAGCTACGCCACCGACGGCGGCGGCGTGGGCGCACACGTCGATCAATACGACGTGTTTCTGCTGCAGGGCTTGGGGCAACGACGCTGGTCCATCGACACGCGGCCGAATCCCCCGACCGCATTCCGCGATGACGTGGAACTGAAACTGCTGCGCGAATTCAATCCCACGCACACGTGGACGCTCGCTCCCGGCGACCTGCTGTACCTGCCGCCGGGCCTGCCGCACGACGGCGTCGCAGCGGGCGAATGCATGACATTCTCGATCGGGATGCGTGCGCCCGCGGCGGCGGAGCTGTTGCAGGATTTCGCGGAACGGGTTGCGGAAACATGGCCCGAATCGCGGCGCTACGCCGATCCGGACCTGCGGCCCGTGCGCGATGCCGGCGAAATCGACGCCGCGGCGCTGCGCCGCGCCCGCCGCGCGCTCGGCGCGTTCGCGCGGGCCATGGACGAAGACGCCTTCGCCGACTGGTTCGGCGCATTCATCACGCGCTACCGCTGCGCGCAAACCGCGCAACCGCGCCGGCGCGCCCTCGACGCCGCGGTCATCGCGCAAAAACTGGAACGCTGCACGTTCGAACCGTCTCCCCACAGCCGTTTCGCCTGGCACCGCCTCGGCCGCGGCGCGCGGCTGCACGTCGCGGGCAGCACGTACGACGCCCCCGTCGCGTGGGCGCGGGCTCTGGCCGGCAGCAGGCAACTCCTGAAAGGTGCGCGTCTGGCGAAACTGGCGCAACGCCAACGCGGCATCGCCCTGCTGGCGGCGCTGATCAACGCGGGCCACATCACACTGCGCCAACATTGACCGCTTTACAATCGACCGCAAAAACGACTTTCAGTCCGACGTCCGGAGGGGGCATCGAACCATGTCGATTTCCGGCGGCTTCCACGTCGAGATCTGCGGCTGGAACAACACTCTCGAACGCGAGGCGCTGGTCGCGGTGCGCGAAGAAGTGTTCGTGCGCGAACAGCGCGTGCCCCGCGACATGGAGATCGACGAGGACGATCCGCGCAGCCTGCACGCGCTGGCGCGCGCGGACGCCGGTGCACCGATCGGCACCGGCCGGCTGTCGCCGGAAGGAAAGGTGGCGCGAATGGCCGTGCTGCGCGAATGGCGCGGACGCGGCGTGGGCGCCGCGCTGCTCACCGCCTTGCTCGACCAGGCACGCGCACGCGGCATCCGGGAGGTCAGGCTGCACGCACAGCAGGACGCCGTCGATTTCTACCTGGCGCACGGTTTCGAGGCCGAAGGCGAACCGTTCGAGGAGGCGGGCATTCCGCACGTGCTGATGCGCCGCACGCTGGAGCCCCACGAACCTCTGGAACGGCAACCGCCGCCGCCACCGCCGGAGCCCATGGCACTGCGGGCAGCCACCCGCGAGGAGCTGATCGCGGTCACGCTCACCCTGCTGACCGGCGCGCGGCATGCCATGTGCGTGCTGGTGCGCGAAATCCATCCACAGCTCCTGGACGACACGGCTTGTCTGGTACAGATCCGCCGGATCGCGATTTCCGGACGCGGCGCGTCGATCCGGATCCTGACCCAGGACATCGCGCGTGCGCTGGAGGACGGCAATCGCGTGTTCGACCTCGCGCAACGGCTGCCCAGCGTGTTCGAGATCCGCCGCCCCGTGGAGGATGCCGACCGCGAATATCCCTCGGCCTTCATGTGCGTGGACACCGGCGGTTACCTGTTCCGTCCGGTCGATCGCGAAATGGCGGCCGTGGGCTCGACGCACGCGCCGGGCCGCCACAAGGAACTGATGGATTACTTCGAGGAAGTCTGGGCCCGCTCCGAACCGTGGCCGGAATTGCGGACGCTCGGCATTTGAAGCCATCACGCCGTCACCATCGTCGCGGGCGCTCGCCGGCGCGCGATGCCATTCCGGGCATCGCGCGAAAGCCGGGCTCTCGTGCACCGCAGCATCGAACGGTTATAATTGCGGACTGGCAAAAGCCGGCCCGGTGCGGCCGGCTGCGCATGTTCGGTCCTTCCTGCGGTGATCATCGTGAGCGACGGCGGCAGTCTGTTGCGGCAATTGGCGGAAACCTCCCAGTTCGGCGGCGGCAACGCCGCGTACATCGACCGGCTCTACGAGGACTGGCTGCACGATCCGCAATCGGTGGCGCCGGCATGGCGCGCCTATTTCGAGGGTTTCCGCGGCAGCGGCGACGTGCCGCATTCCGACGCCATCGCGCGGATTGCGCGCGCGCAGCGCGACGGCCATGCGCGCGTGCTGCCGGCCGACGATGCGCACGCCAGGAAGCAGGCCGGGGTGCTGCGCCTGCTGACCGCGTTCCGCTCGCGCGGACACCTCGCCGCCGACCTCGATCCGCTGGCGATCGCGCCCAAGCGCCCGGCGCCGGATCTGGAACTGTCCTTCCACGGCCTGTCCGACGCCGACCTCGACACCGAATTCGACTGCGGCACCTTCGCCGGCGGAGGCCGACGGATGAAGCTGCGCGAACTGCGCGACCGCCTGCGCAGCACCTATACGCGCACCATCGGCGCCGAGTTCATGCACATCAGCGACGCCGAACAGCGGCGCTGGATCTACGACCGGCTGGAGAAGGCCAGCGGCGATCCGGGGCTCGACGACGACACTCGCAGGCGCGTGCTGTCCAAGCTGACCGCGGCCGACGGCCTGGAACGCTACCTGCACACCAAGTACGTCGGGCAGAAGCGCTTTTCGCTGGAAGGCGGTGATTCGCTGATCCCGCTGCTGGACGACATCGTGCGCCGCGCGGCCGGCGACGGCGTGCGCGAGCTGGTGATCGGGATGGCGCACCGCGGACGCCTCAACGTGCTGGTCAACATCCTGGGCAAGCCGCCGCAGCAGTTGTTCGCCGAGTTCGAGGGCAGGCACGACGGCCCGGATGATCCGGCGCATTCCGGCGACGTGAAGTACCACATGGGCTTTTCCGCCGACATCGCTGCGCCCGGCGGCAACATTCATCTGGCGCTGGCGTTCAATCCTTCGCACCTCGAGATCGTCAATCCGGTGGTGGCGGGCTCGGTGCGCGCGCGCCAGATCCGTGGCCACGACGGCGCCCGCGAGCACGTGCTGCCGGTCCTGATCCACGGCGACGCCGCGCTGTCCGGCCAGGGCGTCAACATGGAACTGTTCAACATGTCGCAGACGCGCGGTTTCGGCGTGGGCGGCACCGTGCACGTGGTGGTCAACAACCAGATCGGCTTCACCACCGACGCCTGGGACGGGCGCAGCACGCTGTACTGCACCGACGTCGCCAAGATGGTCGGCGCGCCGGTGCTGCACGTGAACGGCGACGATCCCGAAGCGGTGCTGCAATGCGCGCGCCTTGCGTTCGACTTCCGCCAGCGCTTCCACAAGGACGTGGTGATCGACCTGGTCTGCTACCGCCGCCACGGCCACAACGAGGCCGACGAGCCTTCCGCCACGCAGCCGATCATGTACGACGTGATCAAGCGGCTGCCGCCCACCAGGGAGCTCTACGCAGGAACGCTGGTGAAACGCGGCCTCGTCGCCGACGGCGACGCGCAGAAGTATTTCGACGACTACCGCACCCGTCTCGAGGCCGGCAAGCCGGTCACCGAACTCGCGGCACCCGGCGCGCTCAAGTCCACGGTGGACTGGAGCCGTTTCATGCACGGCAGCCTCGCACAGCCGGTGAAGACTGGCCTGCCCCGCCGGACCCTCGACGAACTGGCCGCGAAGATCCTGACCCTGCCGGACAGCCTCACCCTGCAGTCGCGCGTGGCCAAGATCTACGACGACCGCCGCAGGATGGCGAAGGGCGAATTGCCGATGGACTGGGGCTACGCCGAAAACCTGGCCTACGCTTCGTTGATCAACGAAGGCCATGCGCTGCGGCTGGTCGGCCAGGACACCGGCCGCGGCACCTTCTTCCACCGCCACGCCGAACTGCACGACCAGAAGACCGGCGACATCCATACGCCGCTGCAGCACGTGCGCGACGGCGTCGCCGTCGAAGTGATCGATTCGCTGCTCTCGGAAGAAGCGGTGATGGCGTTCGAATACGGCTTTGCCACCGCCGATCCCGACACGCTGGTGCTGTGGGAGGCGCAGTTCGGCGATTTCGCCAACGGTGCGCAGGTGGTGGTCGATCAGTTCCTCTCGTCGGGCGAGGCCAAGTGGGATCGCCTGTGCGGACTGGTGCTGCTGCTGCCGCACGGCTACGAAGGCCAGGGACCCGAGCATTCCTCCGCGCGGCTGGAGCGTTACCTGCAACTGTGCGCGCTGGACAACATGCAGGTGTGCGTGCCGACCACGCCCGCGCAGATGTTCCACATGCTGCGCCGGCAGATGCTGCGCGATTGCCGCAAGCCGCTGGTGGTGATGACGCCGAAATCATTGCTGCGCCACAAGCTGGCGGTCTCGACGCTGGACGAGCTCGAGAACGGCGCATTCCGGTTGGTGCTCCCCGACCCGCGCATCAAGGACCGCAGCAAGGTCAGGCGCGTGGTGTTGTGTTCGGGCAAGGTCTATTACGACCTGTACGAGGCGGCGGAGAAACAGAAGATCGACGACGTCGCGCTGGTGCGCGTCGAGCAGTTGTACCCGTTCCCGCGCATCGAAGTGAACGCGGAACTCGACAAGTATCCATCGGCAAGGGAAGTGATCTGGTGCCAGGAAGAACCGCAGAACCAGGGCGCCTGGTTCCAGATCCGCCACCACCTGCAGGCCTGCGTGGACGGCCACCACGGCCTGCACTACGCGGGCCGGGTGCGTTCGCCGGCGCCGGCCTGCGGCCACTACAACACCCACCTCGCCGAACAGCACGCGCTGGTCGAACAGGCGCTGACCGGCGAGGCGGGCGACGATCATTCGCTGGAATAGCAACAACGTTTCACCTAAGCAAAGCCGTCATCCCGGTGATAAGCCGGGATCCATTTTGATTTCGGTTTCCGAGGCAACAGATAAAATCAAAATGGATTCCGGGTTCCGCTCTGCGAGCGGCCCCGGAATGACGACAAGAGACGTCATCGAACCAAGGACCCATCATGTCGATTGAAGTCAAGGTGCCGGTACTGCCCGAATCCGTCTCCGACGCCACCATCGCCGCGTGGCACAAGAAACCCGGCGACGCGGTCCGCCGCGACGAGAATCTGGTCGATCTGGAAACGGACAAGGTGGTGCTGGAAGTGCCGGCACCCGCCGATGGCGTGCTGAAGGAAATCCGCCACCAGACCGGCGATACCGTCACCAGCCAGGACGTGATCGCGGTGCTGGAGGAAGGCGCGGTGGCAGTGGCTCCGAAGGCTGAGCCCGCCAAACCGGCGGCAACGGCGAAAGCGGAAGCGCCCGCACAGAGTGCGGGACTCGGGACTCGGGACTCGGGACTCGGAAAAGCCGCTGCCGAAAATCTGTCGCCCGCAGCAGCACGCTTGGCGACCGAAGAAAAGATCGACATTTCGAAAGTTCAGGGTACGGGTCGTGGCGGTCAGGTCACCAAGGAAGATTTGGTGAATTTCCAACGCTCCCCGAGGCCGTCTGCCCCGAGTCCCGAGTCCCGAGTCCCGAGTCCCGCAACACCCGGCTCCAGGCCCGAAGAACGCGTCCCGATGACGCGCATCCGCGCCAAGATCGCGGAGCGGCTGATGCAGTCGAAGAACTCGATCGCGATGCTGACCTCGTTCAACGAGGTCAACCTTGCGCGGGTGGTCGCGATGCGCAAGCAGCTCGGTGAACAGTTCGAAAAGGCGCACGGCGTGAAGCTGGGCTTCATGAGCTTCTTCGTCAAGGCGACCTGCGAGGCGCTGAAGCGCCATCCGGTGGTCAATGCCTCGGTGGACGGCAACGACATCATCTACCACGGCTACCAGGACATCTCGATCGCGGTCGCGACCGAGCGCGGACTGGTGACACCGGTGCTGCGCGACGCACAGGCGATGAGCTTCGCCGACATCGAGAAGGCCATCGCCGGGTTTGCGAAGAAGGCGCGCGAGGGCGGACTCACGCTGGAAGACCTGCAGGGCGGCACCTTCACCATCACCAACGGCGGCACCTTCGGCTCGCTGTTCTCGACACCCATCGTGAACCCGCCGCAGAGCGCGATCCTGGGAATGCACACCATCAAGGAACGCCCGGTGGTCGACAACGGCCAGGTCGTGGCGGCGCCGATGATGTACATCGCGGTCAGCTACGACCACCGCATCATCGACGGCAAGGACGCGGTGCTGTTCCTGGTGGACATCAAGAACCAGCTGGAAAACCCGGAAAAGATGCTGCTCGGGCTTTGATGCCTTGAACCCCTCTCCCTTCGGGAGAGGGGCTGGGGTGAGGGTTTGGCACCGCCGCGGCACCTCACCATCACCGAACCCTCATCCGGCGCTGCGCGCCACCTTCTCCCGGAGGGAGAAGGAAACAAAGGAACCGCAATGGCTGACAACAAATTCGACGTGATCGTGATCGGCGCCGGTCCGGCCGGCTATGTCTGCGCGATCCGCGCGGCGCAACTGGGCCTCAAGACCGCGTGCATCGACGCCTTCAAGGGCAAGGACGGCAAGCAGGCACTGGGCGGCACCTGCCTCAATGTCGGCTGCATTCCGTCCAAGGCGCTGCTGGATTCGTCCCGGCAATTCTGGAACCTCACGCACAACCTGCCGGCGCACGGCATCAGCGTCGAGAACGCCAAGGTCGATCTCGCGACCTTCATCGGCCGCAAGGACAAGATCGTCAAGCAGTTCACCGGCGGCGTGTCGCTGCTGTTCAAGTCCAACAAGGTCACGCCGTTCTTCGGCACCGGCAAACTGCTGAAGGGCAACCAGGTGGAAGTGACCGGCTTCGACGGCTCCAGGCAGACGCTGCAGGGCGCCAACGTGATCATCGCCACCGGCTCGGTGCCGATCGAGCTGCCGTTCGCGAAGTTCGACGGCAAGCACATCATCGACAACGCCGGCGCGCTGGATCTCGACGCGGTACCGGGGCGCCTCGGCGTGATCGGCGCGGGCGTGATCGGGCTGGAACTAGGCTCGGTATGGAAGCGCATGGGCGCCGAGGTCACCATCCTCGAAGCGCTGCCGGATTTCCTGGGCACCGCCGATCAGGACATCGCCAAGGCCGCCGCGCGCGAGTTCAAGAAACAAGGCCTCGACATCCATCTCGGCGCCAAGGTCACCAGAGCCGAGGTGAAGAAGAATGCCGTCGAAGTCACCTACTCCGACAAGGACGGCGAGCACAAGCTCAGCGTGGACAAACTGCTGGTCGCGGTCGGGCGCCGCGCCTGCACCGAGGGCGTGCTGGGCGAAGGCACCGGCGTCAGGACCGACGAGCGCGGCCGGATAGAAGTCGATGAGCACTGCTGGACCGGCGTCGACGGCGTGTGGGCGATCGGCGATTGCGTGCGCGGCCCGATGCTGGCGCACAAGGGTTCCGAGGAAGGCGTGATGGTTGCCGAACTGATTGCCGGCAAGGCCGGGCACATCGACTACGGCGTGATCCCGTGGGTGATCTACACCGAACCCGAAATCGCCTGGACCGGCAAGACCGAGCAGCAGTGCAAGGCCGAAGGCACCCCGTACAAGACCGGTTCGTTCCCGTTCGCCGCCAACGGCCGCGCGGTCGCGATGAACGAACCCGCGGGCCTCGTGAAGGTGATCGCACACGCCGAAACCGACCGCATCCTGGGCGTGCACATGTGCGGGCCGGTGGTGTCCGAACTGATCGCCGAGGCCGTGGTCGCGATGGAGTTCAAGGGCGCATCCGAGGACCTCGCGCGCATCGTCCACGCGCATCCGACCCTGAGCGAAGTCGTGCACGAAGCCGCGCTGTCGGTGGACAAACGGGCGATCCACAAGGCCAATTGATGACAGGATGTCAGCATCCCGGACAGCACATGGATGTGCGCTGTTCCGGGATCCAGATACAAGCATGTGTACTCACCCCGTGCGGGCCAAGGATGGCCGATGACACGGGATCCGGATCAACATGCGTCGTCCGGGACAGCGCAGGGACGTGCGTTGATCCGGGACCTAGGACCTATCTCAAAACTCCAGCATTGAAGTTTTTGCTCGTCATTCCGGACGCCGCGAAGCGGCGATCCGGAATCCAGTGTCATTGCATTAAATTCATTAGAGTCACTGGATTCCCGCTTGCTCGGGAATGACGAATCGGGCATGGCCGAGCCCTCCCCCATCCGCAACGTCTCCGACACCGCGCTGTGGGTCGCGATCTACCGCGCGATGGAGAGCGAGCGGCCGGATCGTATCTTCAACGATCCCTACGCGCGCAGGCTCGGCGGCGAGCGCGGCGAAGCGATCGTGCGTTCCATGCCGAAAGGCGCGGCGACCGCGTGGCCGATGGTGGTGCGCACCGCGGTGATGGACGAGATCGTGTTGCGTTGCGTGCGCGAAGGCACAACCACCGTGCTGAACCTCGCAGCCGGGCTCGATGCGCGTCCTTATCGCCTCGATCTGCGCAAATCATTGCACTGGCTGCACGTGGACATGCCGGACATGATCCGCTACTTCCGCGAACAGATGGCCGACGCCGTGCCGAGCTGTGAGGTCGAATTCGTCGCTGCCGATCTGCGCGATGCGAATGTGCGGCGCGAACTGTTCGCGCACGCCGCCGCACACGGCCCGGTGATGGTCATCACGGAAGGCCTGCTGGTGTATCTCACACCCGAACAGGTCGGCGAACTCGCGCGCGACCTGCATGACGTCGCCCACGCGCGCTGGTGGCTGATGGATATTGCTTCGCCGCGGCTGCGCAAGTTCATGGAACGCAGCCGCTGGCTGGGCAAGCTGCAGAGGAACGCGCCAATGCAGTTCTTCCCCGAACAGGGCACTGCGTTCTTCGAACCGTTCGGCTGGCGCGAGCAGGAATTTCGCTCGACCTGGGATGAATCATTCCGGCTGAAGCGCACCATGCGCGGCGCATGGTTGTTCAAATTGCTTTCGAAAATGCAGCCCAAGGCACACGCGGAAGCCAGCCGGCAGATGTCGGGTATCGTATTGCTGCAAGCCCGCTGATCGTCGCGGGCCAGGAGCCACGATGAGCACGTCCGCGAATTTCCGCGCCTTCCGGATCCGCAACGATGATGTCGGCTACCGCGCCGGCATCGAGTCGATGCGCGCGGACGAGCTTTCGCCCGGCGAGGTGCTGATAAAAACTGCGTACTCGTCGGTCAACTACAAGGACGCGCTGGCAGGAACCGGCAAGGGCAAGATCCTGCGCCGGTTTCCGCTGAACGGCGGGATCGACGTGGCAGGCCACGTCGTCCAGTCGACCGATCCGAAGTTCAAGGAAGGCGATGCTGTGCTGTGCACGGGTTGCGGACTCTCCGAAACGCGTGACGGCGGCTACGCCGAATACGCGCGCCTCGAGGCGAAGTGGACCATTCCGCTGCCGAGGGGATTGTCGCTGCGCGAAAGCATGATCCTCGGCACCGCCGGTTTCACTGCGGGGCTGGCGCTGTTCCGGATGCGCGACAACCGCCAGATGCCGGAACTGGGGCCCATCGCCATCACCGGCGCCACCGGCGGGGTGGGGATGCTGGCCATCGACCTTTTTTCGCGCGCCGGTTTCGAAGTCCACGCGATCAGCGGCAAACCCGGGCAGGCCGATTTCCTGAAGCGTCTGGGTGCGCGCGAAGTCCTGGATCGCCGCGATCTGCAATGGGGCCAGCACGCACTCGAATCCGCCCGCTTCGGCGGCGCGGTGGACAACGCGGGTGGCACGATGCTGGCGCAGTTGCTGGCCTGCACCGCGCCCTACGGCAACGTCGCCAGCATAGGGCTGGCCGCCGACAGCCGACTCGATACCACCGTGATGCCTTTCATCATCCGCGGCGTCAGCCTGCTGGGCATCGCCTCGGCCGGCACCGCGCGCGACATCCGCGAGCAGGTGTGGCAACAGCTTGCGGGCGCCTGGAAGCCCGCGCACCTCGATGCGATCTGCACGCGCGAAGTCGCGCTGGAGGAACTTCCCGGCGTGTTCGATGCGATGCTGTCGGGCGGCTCGTTCGGGCGCACGCTGGTTCGGATCGCCTGACCCCTCGCTCGACGATCTTTCAACTTGTCGTCGCAAGCGATTGAATGGAAGGCAAATAATTCCACCAATCCCGAACGGCCGACTTTCCGGTCGGGATTGCTAGAATGCGCCAACCATGTTCCGGGGAATGCTTGCATGGCCCGCATCCTGATCGTCGATGATTCGCCTTCGCAGTTGCTCGGCCTGAAAAGGCTGGTGGAGAAGCTGGGTCATCAGGTGCTGACCGCCGCCGACGGCGCAGCCGGCGTGGAGGCGACCCGGCGCGAGAAACCCGACCTGGTGCTGATGGACGTGGTGATGCCGAACCTGAACGGCTTCCAGGCCACGCGCTCGATCACCAAGGATCCCGCCACCGCCAACATCCCCGTGATCCTGGTGACCACCAAGGATCAGGACACCGATCGCGTGTGGGGCATGCGCCAGGGCGCCAAGGCCTACGTCACCAAGCCGGTGGACGAGGCGGAACTGCTCGAGGCCTTGAACAAGGCGCTCGCGAAATGAAATCTTCTCCCTTCGGGAAACTTTGATTGATCAGAGTTTCCATGCGGCACAGGGAGGTGCCGCCCGCAAATCAAGCATGCATTTGCTGCACGTGCTTGATTTGCGAAGCCGAATTCGGGCGCGTACCGAATTGTTCGATACATCCTTGTGCCTCACCTTCGCTTCGCGAAGGCCGCCTTTGGCGTTCCGCCGCGCTCCAAGCGCGGCTGGTCGGCATGCTCTGACAAATCCTGGATGGATTTGTTCAGAGCTTCCCTGGAAACGGTACCTCACGCGCGCGGATCGAAATCGGGAAACGCCTTCCGGAATGTCTCGTAGGCGGCGCGTGCCCTGTCGTCGCCGGCAGGCGGAATCTGGATCGACAGCGTGACGATCTGGTCGCCGGGCGTCTTGCCCGGCATGCCGCGTCCCTTCAGGCGCAGCTTGCCGCCCCCGCGCGATTGCGCGGGAATCCTGAGCTCCACGTTCCCGCCCAGCGTCGGCACCGGCACGGTCGCACCCAGCGCCGCTTCCCACGGTGCCACCGGCAGCTCGATCTCGACGTCGCGGCCGTGCAGCTTGAAGCGCGGATTCTCGCGCACGTGCACTTCCAGCAGCAGGTCGCCGGCCGGACCGCCGTTGAAACCGGGCTCGCCCTGACCGCCCAGCCGGATGGTGCGACCCGGCAGGATGCCGGCGGGGATGCGCACGTCCAGCGAACGCTCGCCGCGCGAATCGCGCAGGCTCAGGCGCTGCGTGCCCCCCGCATAAGCCGTGTGCAGGTCGATTTCGACGGCCGCGCGGACGTCCTGCCCGCGCATCGGACGGCTTTGCGCGCGCCCTGCGCCGCGGCCGAACAACGATTCGAAGAAATCGCTGAAACCGCCGCCCTCGTCGTCGAAATTGCGGAACTCGAAACCGCCCGGCGCCTGCTGCCGCCAGCCCGGCGGCGGCCGGAAGTTGTCGCCCGCACGATAGCCGCCCGCGCGCAGGTTGTCGTAGGCCGCGCGCTTCTGCTTGTCGTGCAGAACCTCGTAGGCCTCGCTGACGGCCTTGAATTTCTCCTCGGCGCCGGCTTCCTTGTTCTTGTCGGGGTGATACTTGCGCGCGAGCTTGCGGTAAGCCGCCTTGATCTCGTCGTCGCTCGCACCCTCCTTCACGCCCAGGGTCTTGTAGTAATCCTGAAACTCCATCGGCTTCCCCGCGCATCAAAAACCCCGCGGCGGACCGCGCCGCCGCGGGCATCTTCCCATGCGGTCTTGCCCGACCGCAAAGATCAGACGGCGGCCGTCCGTGGCCTTGGGGAGACTCTGATTGATCAGGGTTTCCATCCGGCACCGGGATCTGCCGCCCGCCCATCAAGCACGCATGGGTTGTACGTGCTCGACGGGCGAAGCCAAATTCGGGCGTGTACCGAATTATTCGGTACATCCTTGTACCTCACCTTCGCTTCGCGAAGGCCGCCTTTGGCGTTCCGCCGCGCTCCAAGCGCGGCTGGTAGGCGTGCCCTGGCAGATCCCGGATGGATTTGTCCGGAGCTTCCTCGGGTTTCCCGCCCGGCCGGAAATGCTACTCGCCGATCTTGATGTCGATCTTGCGCGGCGTGGTTTCCGGCCGCTTGGGAATCTCGATCTCCAGCACGCCATGCCTGCCCTTGGCGGTGATGCGTTCCGGATCGGCGCTGTCGGGCAGCGCGAAGCGGCGGTAGAACACGCCGTGCGACCGTTCGACACGGGTGTACTTGCCGCTTTCGTTCCTCTCCGTCTTGCGTTCGCCCCGGATCGACAGGATGCCGTTGTCCATGTGGACGTCGATGTCCTTGGGATCGACGCCGGGGATGTCGGCCTCGATCACGAACCGCCGGTCTTCCTCGCGGATGTCCACCGGCGGCGCCCACTGGCTGGTGACCACGTCGGACTGGTCGGCCTCGTCCACGTCGAAGAACCGGCTGAGCACCTGCTTGAATTCCTGCGGCAGCGCGCCGGTGCCGGACCAGGGGGTGTAACGGGAAACGTTCATGGTTTGCCTCCTTACCATTCCTCTGACGGTTCGGCCCCGCGGGCCGCATGCCGGATAGGTAGGGCCGCAGGCATGGGTTTCAAGGGCGAAGCCGGTGCGGTCGCTGGAGTCCGGAGCCTCGCCTGCAAGGACCGGGACGCGGACCAAGAACGGACGGAAACGGCGCCGGCGCCGGCTACTTGCGGCCCGTGATGTCTGCGCGCAACATGGCGGTTCGTCAGGCACGAGGAAAACCCATGACCATCCGGATCGGTGACCGCCTCCCCGCCGCGACGTTCGCCATGCTGCGCGACGGCGTGCAGCCGATGACCACCGACGAGCTGTTCAAGGGCAGGAAGGTGGTGCTGTTCTCGGTGCCCGGCGCGTTCACGCCGACCTGTTCGGAACGCCACCTGCCCGGTTATGTCGCGCATTTCGAGGATTTCAGAAGGCGCGGCATCGACGTCGCCTGCATGGCCGTCAACGACGCGTTCGTGATGAAGGCCTGGGCCGAACACCGCAACGTTCCGGAAGGCATGTTGATGCTGGCCGACGGCAACGGCGACTTCGCCAAGGCGCTGGGCCTGGAGATGGACGCCAGCAAGTTCGGGATGGGCCTGCGTTCCAGGCGCTTCGCCCTGTATGCCGAGGATGGCGTGGTGAAGGTGCTGCACGTCGAGGCGCCGGGCGAATTCCGGGTGTCCAGCGCCGAGGCGATGCTTTCGGCCATCGGGTAAGGCAAGACAGCCGGACTCCTCGCCGCAAGTGTCAACGATCGCGTCGGAACCGCTTGGCGCAATCGCGGGCCGTACGGTGTGCGTCTTCGCAGCCCGTTGCCGGACCTCCCCGGCGGCCACCGCGACCTGCGCCGCACCGTCGCCGGTTTCGGCGCCCCGCTTGTCTTGCGGGTCGCGGCGCCCGCGACACCGTTCCGGGGCTTGCCGATCGCGACGGCACGGCGGTCATCGCGCCGGCCATCGCACCCGACGGCCATCCGGCATCAAACGGTACCGCCCGATTCCCCGGCGATGTTCGCGGCGGCGGCTTCGGCGTCCGACCGCGTGTCATCGGCATCCTCGTCGCCCAGATTCTCGATCCGCACCACCCCCGCCAGGGTTTCATCGTCGGGCAGGCGGATCAGGGTGACGCCCTGGGTATTGCGGCCCATCTGCGAGATCTCGGCGACGCGGGTGCGCACCAGCGTGCCCTGGTTGGAAATCAGCATCAGTTCGTGCGTGGCGTCGGTCTGCACCGCGGCGACCAGCGGGCCGTTGCGTCCGGAGCACTGGATCGCGATCACGCCCTGGGTGCCGCGGCCCTTGCACGGGAATTCATCCAGCCGCGTGCGCTTGCCGTAACCGCGCGCGGTGGCGGTGAGAATGTCGCCTTCGCCGTCGGCCACGACCATCGAGACCACGTTCGCACCGTCGGCCAGCTTCATGCCGCGCACGCCGTGCGCGACGCGGCCCATCGGACGCACCTCGTCCTCGGCGAAGCGCACCGCCTTGCCGTTGGACGCGAACAGCAGAATGTCGCGGCTGCCGTCGGTGAGTTCCACCTCGACGAGGCCGTCGCCATCCTCGATGTCGATCGCGCGAATGCCGGATTCGCGCGGCCGCGAGTAGTCGGCCAGCGGCGTCTTCTTGACCGTGCCGTTGCGGGTGGCGAAGAACACGAAGCGGTCGCCGGGGAAGTCGCGCACCGGCAGCACCGCCTGCACCTTCTCGCCTTCCTGCAGCGGCAGCAGGTTCACGATCGGCTTGCCGCGCGCGCCGGGGCCGGCTTCCGGAATCCGGTACACCTTGAGCCAGTACACGCGCCCCGTGCTGGTGAAGGTCAGCAGCGTGTCGTGCGTGTTGACCAGCCACAGCTTCTGGACGAAATCCTCCTCCTTGGTCGCGGCGGCCAGACGGCCCTTGCCGCCGCGCCGCTGCGCGCGGTAGTTGCTGATCGACTGGCGCTTGACGTAACCCGCGTGCGAAAGCGTGACCACCACGTCCTCGGGTGCAATCAGGTCCAGCACGTCCAGGTCTTCCTGGGTGCGCTGGATCACGGTGCGACGCGCGTCGGCGTAGAGTTCGCGCATCTCGACCAGTTCGCCGCGGATCACGGCCATCAGCCTGTCGGGGTCTTCCAGGATCGCGATCAGGCCGCGGATGGTTTCGAGCAGTTGCCGGTATTCGTCGGTGAGCTTTTCCTGCTCCAGCCCGGTCAGGCGGTGCAGGCGCATCTCCAGGATTTCCCTCGCCTGGATGTCGGAAAGCTGGTAGCCGTCCGCCTGCAGGCCGGCGCGGGGGTCGAGATCCTCGGGCCGCGACGCCGCGGCGCCGGCGGCCTCCAGCAGCGCGCGCACCATGCCGGGTTCCCACTTGCGCGCCAGCATGCGCTCGCGCGCGATCTGCGGCGATTCGGAAGCCTTGATCAGCTCGATCATCGCGTCGATGTTGGCCAGCGCGACGGTGAGCCCTTCCAGCACGTGCGCGCGGGCGCGCGCCTTGCGCAGGTCGAAGATGGTGCGCCGGGTGACGACCTCGCGGCGGTGGCGGATGAAGTGTTCCAGCAGCTCCTTGAGATTCAGCAGCCGCGGCTGGCCATCCACCAGCGCCACCATGTTGATGCCGAACGTCACCTGCAACTGGGTCTGCTGGAACAGGTTGTTCAGCACCACGTCGGCCATCGCGTCGCGGCGCACCTCGATCACGATCCGCATGCCGTCCTTGTCGGATTCGTCGCGCAGCTCGCTGATGCCCTCGATCCTCTTTTCCTTGACCAGCTCGGCGATCTTCTCGATCAGCCGCGCCTTGTTCACCTGATAGGGAATCTCGCGGACCACGATCGTTTCGCGGCCGTGCGCGTCGGTTTCGATCTCGGTCCTGGCGCGCACCAGCACGCGCCCGCGGCCGGTCTTGTACGCCTCGACGATGCCCGCCGCACCGTTGATGATGCCGGCGGTCGGAAAATCCGGGCCGGGAATGTGCTGCATCAGGCCGTCGATGCCGGTCTCCGGATCGTCGATCAGCGCGATGCAGGCGTCGATCACCTCGCCGAAGTTGTGCGGCGGCACGTTGGTGGCCATGCCCACCGCGATGCCGGCCGAGCCGTTGATCAGCAGGTTCGGCACGCGGGTCGGCAGGACCAGCGGCTCCTGTTCGTTCTCGTCGTAGTTCGGTCCGAAATCGACGGTTTCCTTGTCGATGTCGGCCAGCAGCTCGTGCGTGAGGCGCGCCATCCGCACCTCGGTGTAACGCATCGCCGCCGGGTTGTCGCCGTCCACCGAACCGAAGTTGCCCTGTCCGTCCACCAGCATGTAGCGCAGCGAGAACGGCTGCGCCATCCGCACGATCGCGTCGTACACCGAGGCGTCGCCGTGCGGGTGGTATTTGCCGATCACGTCGCCGACCACGCGCGCGGATTTCTTGTACGGCTTGTTCCAGGCGTTGCCCAGCTCGTTCATCGCGTACAGCACGCGGCGGTGCACCGGCTTGAGTCCGTCGCGCACGTCCGGCAATGCACGGCCCACGATCACGCTCATCGCGTAATCGAGGTAGCTCTGGCGCATCTCGTCTTCGATGTTGACGCGAATTACTTCACTGGCAGGCTCCGCCATCCGTCGGTGTCCCGTGTCTGGTGAACGAAAAGGCGCGGGTTCCGAACGCCGCCCGCGCCTCGAACTCAATTCCGGAATTATATCACAGGCGCCCCGGAAACCGCCCCGAAAATCTCAATGCCGACGCCGACTTACGGCACCCGTTCGGGCCTCTTTCCCGGCCTGTCCGGATTCGCGTTGCGACGCCCCGAAAACACCCACTGGCGGGCGCCCAGGAAGTTCACCGCCGAGCCCGGCAGCGAACCCGCGGCCACGCCGATCGCGGGCCACGCCTGCACGAAATGCGAGAAATACACGACCAGCGCGTAAGTCGCGTAGTTGAGCGCGAAGCCCGCCGACATCGCCACCATGTAGCGCGACCACTCGCCGAACAGCGTGTAATCGCCGCGCTTGTGGAAGGTGAAATGCCGGTTGAACAGCCAGGTCGCGGTCGCGGCGCACGCGAACGAAAACAGCCGCGCGACATACGGATCGGCGCCGAGTTTGCTGACCAGCAACTGCACGATGCCGGCATCGACGATGAAGCCGATGAAGCCGCCGACGCCGAACCATGCGAGCTGCCTCGGCAGGTGCCACATTTCAGTGCGCGCCGGGGCCGAACACCGCGCGCAAGGCGGCCTCGTCCGGCTGCGTGATCACGCCGCGTTCGGTCACCAGCACGTCGATCAGGTCGTGCGGCGTGACATCGAACACCGGGTTCCACGCCTGCGCGCCCGCGACGACCGTGCGATGGCCCCCGATGCCGAGCAGTTCTTCCGGATCGCGCAATTCGATGTCGATGGTGTCGCCCGTGGGCGTCGCCAGATCGACGGTGGCGGCAGGCGCCACCACCATGAACTTGACGCCGTGATGCCTTGCCGCGATCGCAATCTGGTAGGTGCCGATCTTGTTGGCGGTGTCGCCGTTGGCGGCGATGCGGTCGGCGCCCACGATCACCCATTGCACCCTGCCCGACTTCATCAGGTGCGCCGCCGCGGAATCGGCGATCAGGGTGGCCGCAATCCCGTCGCGCTGCAGTTCCCACATGGTCAGGCGCGCGCCCTGCAGCCACGGCCTCGTTTCACCCGCATAGACGCGCACGATGTTGCCCGACGCGCAGCCGGCGCGGATCACGCCCAGCGCGGTGCCGAAACCGGAGGTCGCCAGCGAACCGGTATTGCAGTGCGTCAGCACCCCGCTGCCGGGCCGGATCAGGGCCGCGCCCATCGCACCCATCGCGCGGTTGGCGGCAAGGTCCTGGTCCTGGATGGCTTGCGCCTCGCGAACCAGCGCAGCCGGATCGGCGCCTGCCTCGATCCGCGCCTGCATGCGGTCCAGCGCCGCCACAAGGTTCACCGCGGTCGGTCGCGCCGCGCGCAGCGTCGCCAACGCGCGGGCAGCGTCATCGCCATGCCGTGCCGCCAGCACCATGCCCCACGCCGCCGCGATCCCGATCGCCGGCGCGCCGCGCACCACCAGATCGCGGATCGCCCGCGCCACGTCATCGGCGTCTCGGCAATCGATCCAGGCCTCCTCGAACGGCAGCTTGCGTTGATCCAGCAGGTGCAGGCGATCGCCCAGCCACTGCACTGCACGCAGCGAATCGTGCTGCGTGGCACCCGTTGCGATGTTCGCCGCCCTGGAAGGTTGCATGGTTGGCACGCGAAAGGCACCTGACCGGCCAATGATAACGGCATCACCGCCGCTACCACGGCCACCAGCCCTTCCCGGTGAGCGCGTAGCGGTCGGCGGCGCGCTCGAAAGGGTTGCGTGCGGAGACGCCGCCGCACAGGAAGTACAGCGGCAGGAACAACGGCCCGAACGCGAGATACTGCAACACGTGGGCGTGCTCGTGGTCGGCCACCCGGACGCACTGGTTGCGCGGCGCATCGCCGCAGCGAGCCGCATAGGTCGGCGCCGGGAAATCCAGGGTTTCCCCGCAATGCAGGATCACGCAGCCCAGCACCAGCGCGCCCCGGAAGCGCGGCATGCGCCGGAACGCCAGCGCGCCAGCGACGGCGTAGGGCCGCGCACCGAAGGGGATGGCGAGCGCGCCCGCGAGCAGGCCCAGCAGGGTGTTCGGCAACGTCCAGCACGCGCCGATCCACCACCACGCGCGCGGAAGCGGCGCGTGATTCACGGGATCAGCGGGTCCGTTTCGCCAGCCATTCGTGGATTGCCGGCGGCACTTCGCGCTGCGCGCGGCCCGACACGTAGATGCCGATGTGGCCGCCCTTGAACGCGAGCTGGGTGTAGTCCTTCGTGCCAAGGTGTTCGCCCAGCGGACGCGAGGCGGACGGCGGCACCAGGTGATCCTGCTCGGCAAAGATGTTGAGCACGGGAATGGTGACGTTTTTCAGGCTCACTTCGCGATCGCCGATCTTCAGTCCGCCCTTGACCAGCTTGTTGCCCTGATAGAAATCCTTGATGAACTGGCGGAACGCCTCGCCGGCCTGGTCGGGCGAATCGAAGATCCACTTCTCCATCCGCAGGAAATTCTCCAGCTCGACCTTGTCGTCGAGGATGTCCAGCATCGCGACGTATTTCTGCTGGTTCAGCCGCAGCGGCTTCAATGTCAAATAGCACCAGTTCATCAGGTCGGCCGGCACGTTGCCCAGCGTGTCCACGAACAGGTCCACGTCCATGCCGCGGGTCCAGTGCGACAGCATGTTGTCGGGCGTGTGGAAATCGACCGGCGTCACCATCGTGATCAGGTTCTGCAGCTTGTGCTGATGCAGCGCGGCGAAGCACAGCGAGAATGCGCCACCCTGGCAGATGCCGAGCAGGTTGATCTTTTTCACGCCCGCGTGCTTCGCCACCGCGTCCACGCAGCGGCGGAGGTAGCCGTTGATGTAATCGTCCAGCGTCAGCCAGCGGTCGGCGCCGTCGGGATAGCCCCAGTCGATGATGTAGACGTCCTCGCCCAGCGCCAGCAGGTTCTTCACCAGCGAGCGGTCGTCCTGCAGGTCCACCATGTACGGCCGGTTGACCAGCGCGTAGCAGATCAGCAGCGGCGCCCTGGCGGTCGGCTTCTGCTTGCCCTTGTAGCGATAGACGACCACCTTGTCTTCGGTATGGACCGGCTCCTTGTCGGTGGCGCCGTAATCGACGTCCTCGACCTCGCGCAGGGTGCGCATGCCGGCCGCGAGTTTCTGCTGCGCGCGCAGGGCTTCCTCGAGCGCACGTTTCGGATCGATGCGGATGGGTTCCATCGCGGTCACTCCCTGCCGGGCGTCTTGCGGGCGTTGCGGGGCGCGGTCTTCCCCGCGGCGCGCACGGATTTCGGTGCGAGCGGTTTGCCATGCGTTTTCAGGCGTTCGACCTCGGCGCGCAACGCAGCGATTTCTTCATGCAACGCGTCATGGTTCTCGGCGTGATTTTTTGCCGCACGGTGCAGGTCGTGCAGCCGCCTGCCCATGCTGTCGATCTCGGTGCGGGTGGGCATGCCGAGATCGGTGGCCACGCGTTCGACTTCCTGCTGCAGGTGCCTGCGCACGCGCATCTGCGCGTTCACCAGCGCGCCATAGACCTCGCGGAATTCATCGGACAGCGCGACTTCCGCATAGGCTTCCTCGGCTGCATCCACCCACAGGTCGTACAGGCCGCGCACCGAATCGATCTGCCGGCCGGGCTCGCCACGTTCGGCCAGTTTGTTCTCGAACACCTCGAATGCACGCCGGCTGGCGCGCGCGATCAGCGCGTTGTAGCGGTTGGTTTCCTGCTGGTAGTCCAGCCACGCCGTGGCCATGCGCTGGTAGTGTTCCTGATGCTCGCGCAGGTAACCGAACGCCGGCATTCCGAGCAGCGTCCGCGCCTCGTTCAACGCGGGCTGCAGGCCTTCCATCATCTGCTCGAAACCTTTCGCGCCCTGCCCGGCCAGCTCGCGCAGCGCGCGCGCCAGCGGATTGTCGATCAGCGCGGCATCGGCGCCGGGAAAGTTGAAGGACTCGCGCAGCGCGTCGCTCCATGCCTGCGGATCGGCGTTGCCTTCGGCGCCCTTTTCCGCCAGCGACTGCAGCAATGCGAAGTAGCTGCGCGCCCCGGCCAGCAGGCGCTCGACCACCTCGCTCTGCGCGTCCCTGGCCTTGTCGGCGGAGAAAAACCGCGACCACTGTTCGAGACCCTCGTGCCAGGGCGTCTTGTCCTGCGGCGCCTCGTCCGGCTTCGCACCGAACGCCTTGCGCGTGGCATCGGCCCAGGCTTCCCAGTACTGGCGCGACAGCGACTGCCAGTCGTCCTGCGCGCGTGTCGATTCGGGGCGCGTCGGCATGACATTTCTCCGGAAAGGGCTGCGCCTATGCTAACGAACGCCATGTTGCGGCGCAACAAACGCGGACTGCCTTCATTTCGAGGAAACGGGCATCAGCGCAGGGATGCGTTGATCTTCGCCAGCGTCGCGCTGCCGGGACACAGCTCGCGCTCGCCCAGCGTGTTGAAAGGCGCGTCCACGGTTTCGAGGTGGGCGTGCAGGTCCGGAGCCTCGGGATCGACGTACAGCAGGCCGGTGACGATCTCGCCGCGCGCCTGACATTCGTGCAGGTAGCTCATCGCGGCGACGCGGTCGCCGGTGTCGTGGCCCGACGGCAGCTTGCGCAGCCGCAGCATGCTGCCGTCGTGCTGGCGCACTTCGCGCACCTCGCCCTCCGGGTAATCGACGGTGATCCCGGCACGGGCCGGGATGAAGTCCATCCGGTTCAGCGCGTGATTGTGCTCGCGCACGTAGTCGTAGCTCTTGGTGCTGCCGGGATGGTTGTTGAACGCGACGCAAGGGCTGATCACGTCCAGGAATGCCGCGCCCTTGTGGGTCATCGCGGCCTTCAGCAACGGTACCAGTTGAGTCTTGTCGCCCGAAAAACCGCGCGCGACGAAGCTCGCGCCCAGTTGCAGCGCCATCCCGACCATGTCGACCGGCGCATCGGTGTTGACCGCGCCCTTCTTCGACTTGCTGCCCTGATCGGCCGTCGCGGAGAACTGGCCCTTGGTCAATCCGTACACGCCATTGTTCTCGACGAGGTACACCATGTCCACGCCGCGCCGGATCGCATGCACGAACTGGCCGATGCCGATGGACGCGCTGTCCCCGTCCCCGGAAATGCCGAGGTACAGCAATTCGCGGTTGGCGAGGTTGGCCCCGGTCAGCACCGAGGGCATGCGCCCGTGCACGGTGTTGAAGCCGTGCGAGGCGGACAGGAAATAGGTCGGCGTCTTGGAACTGCAGCCGATGCCGGAGAGCTTGGCCACGCGATGCGGCTCGATGTCCAGCTCCCAGCAGGCCTGGATGATCGCCGCGGAAATCGAATCGTGCCCGCAACCCGCACAAAGCGTGGACACCGCACCCTCGTAATCGCGCCGGGTAAAACCGACGCCGTTGCGCTGCAGCGACGGATGATGCAGTTTGGGTTTGGCGAGGTAGGTCATGTTCTAGGCCATCCATCCACCACAGCGGTGCGGGCTCTGCACCCAGCCGGTGGCCGATTTGACGAACAACACATCCCCACCGGTGCCACAAAGCGAGCCACACTCAAACGAGTAGGAAAAAACAGCCAAGTCTCGCTCCTTGTCGAACGTAATCGTGGAAAATGACATAAGCGCGTGCGAAATTCCTGTATCTACGGCTTCGCCGACTGAGTGCCCTTTTGCGATAAGTGCGTCGGGATCTCTGGGATGCCAGTCTTTAGGATCAATCAAGCGCACATACGACAGATTACCGATTACTTCCTTCAGATTTCGTTTTGATGTACTTACCTGCCAACTTATATTTTTATATCCCGCATCATGCGCGCACTCTACATATTGTTTGACAATTTGGCTTTCTGGCGGATCAGCAGCCATCGAAACCAATAACTGAGAATGTTTCTCCCCACCCCAATGATTTAAAAAAGCCTTATAGATTGCAGCCTCGTCGGACACAGTTCGGGAGATAGCTCCGGCCGTATTGGAAGCTGCGCAGACGAAGCACGCGAACAACAATCCAGCGGCAGTGGAGAATAAGAATGACCTGATCATGCTTGTCTCCGAACAATCAATATCTCCAATCCATCTCGAGTCGATCTACGCCACCTTGTCATCCCTCAGCGGCAACACATTCGCAGATCGCATCCGCTTCCCGATCGCGCCGGAAATGAAACGCGCGGTGATCGGCGTGCCGTCGTAATGCAGGACCGGGATCAGCCTCGCGGGATCGAGATCGAACTGCTCGACCAGCAGCGTGCGCAATTGCGCGTCACGGTTCTGCTCGACCACGAACACCAATTCGTGTTGCAGCACGAACTCGCGGACGGAGTCGGCGAACGGATAGCCGCGCACGCGCAGTGTGTCCAGATGCAATCCGACCGCGTCCAGCATCGCCACCGCTTCGGCCATCGCAGGTGAGGTCGAGCCGAAATAAACCGCGCCGTGCGCGGCTTTCGCTTTTGCAGCATGCACTATCGGCTGCGGCAACAAGGATTTCGCCGTCTCGAACTTGCGCTGCAGGCGTTGCATGTTCTCGACGTAGTCCTCGCCCTTCTCCGAATACTTGGCGTCGGCGTTCTTGCTGGTGCCGCGGGTGAAGAAGCTGCCGCGGGTGGGATGCGTGCCGGGATAGGTGCGGTACGGAATCCCGTCGCCATCCACGTCGCGGTAACGGCCGAACGGCACGCCCGCTTCCAGTTGCTCCGCCGTCAGCACCTTGCCGCGGTCGTAGCGGCGCGCGTCGTCCCACTCGAATGGTCTGCACAGCCGTTGATTCATTCCGATGTCGAGATCGCTCATCAGGAATACCGGCGTCTGCAGGCGGTCGGCCAGATCCAGCGCCATGGCCGCGAATTCGAAACACTCGTGCGGATCTTCCGGAAACAGCAGCACGTGGCGGGTGTCGCCGTGCGAGGCGTGCGCGCAGAACGCCACGTCGGATTGCTGGGTGCGGGTCGGCATGCCGGTGGAAGGACCGCCGCGCTGCACGTCCACGATCGTCACCGGGATCTCGGCGAAGTACGCCAGGCCGATGATCTCGTTCATCAGCGAAATGCCGGGGCCCGAGGTCGCGGTGAACGCGCGCGCGCCGTTCCAGCCGGCGCCGGTGACGATGCCGATCGAGGCGATCTCGTCCTCGGCCTGCACGATCGCGTAGCGGTGCTTGCCGGTCTCCGGATCGACCCGGAGCTTCGAGCAGTATTTCTGGAAGGCCTCGGCCAGCGACGAGGACGGCGTGATCGGATACCACGCGCACACGGTCGCCCCGCCATAGACCATGCCCAGCGCGGCGGCACTGTTGCCGTTCACGAAGATGCGGTCGCCCACCTTGTCGCGCCGCTCCACGCGCAGGCCGATCGGCTGCAGGTTCTTCGTCGCGTATTCCCGGCCCAGATCCAGCGCGTGCACGTTGGAATCCAGCAGCGCCTGCTTGCTCCTGTACTGCTCGCCGATCAACTGCACGATCACGTCGCGCTCGATGCCCATCAGCGCCGACAGCGCGCCGAGATACATGATGTTCTTGAACAGTTGCCGCTGGCGCGGATCGTCGTAGGTCGCGTTGCAGAGGTCGGTGAGCGGCACCCCGACTGCGGTCACGTCGTCGCGGAACTTCGACTTGGGCAGCGGCTTCGAGTTGTCGTAAAGGAGATAGCCGCCCGGCGCGATGCCCCTGACGTCCTCGTCCCAGGTCTGCGGATTCATCGCGACCAGCAGGTCGTAGCCGCCACGCCGGCCCAGCCAGCCTTGCTCCGACACCCGCACTTCGTACCAGGTCGGCAGGCCCTGGATGTTGGATGGAAAGATGTTGCGCGGGCTGACCGGCACACCCATCCTGAGGATGCACTTGGCGAACAGTTCGTTGGCCGAAGCCGAACCCGAACCGTTGACGTTGGCGAACTTGACGACGAAGTCGTTGGTGGCGGTGATCGGCTTCATACGGTTTTCGCCACACCAATTGCGGAATCCCTCTCCCTTCGGGAGAGGGCACCCCGAAGGGGCGGGTGAGGGTACGGATTTCGCGCAGTCTCCAACACCGCGCGTGTTCGCACCCTCACCCCTGCCCCTCTCCCGGCGGGAGAGGGGTTCAAATCCGCTTGCGGCCATTGCCTGCTCACGCCGCTACCTTCTTTTTCAACGGCAGCGCCGAGTATTCCTCGCCGCGCCCCGCGTAGGATTCGACGAACAGGAACCTGCGCATGTCCCATGCCCCCGTCGGGCAGCGTTCGGCGCACAATCCGCAGTGCAGGCACACGTCCTCGTCCTTCACCATCACCCGTCCGGTCTTGACGGGTTCCGACACGTACAGGTCCTGCTCTGGATTTCTTGCCGGCGCGGTCAGGCGCGTGCGCAGTTCGGCCTCGTCGCCGTTGACGGTGAAGGTGATGCAGTCCATCGGACATACGTCCACGCAGGCGTCGCACTCGATGCAGAGATCCCTGGTGAACACCGTCTGCACGTCGCAGTTGAGGCAGCGCTGCGCTTCCTTCCACGCGGTCGGCAGGTCGAACCCGAGTTCGACTTCCTGCCTGATGTTCTTGAGCGTTTTTTCCTTGGGCGCCCACGGCACCGCGTAGCGCTGGTCGGGCGAGATGTCGTTGTCGTAGCTCCACTCGTGGATGCCCATCTTTTGCGACACGAGGTTGGTCAGCGGCGGCGGGCGCTTGCGGATATCCTCGTGCTGCAGGAGGTTGTGGATGGAGATCGCGGCTTGATGGCCGTGTTCGACCGCCCAGATGATGTTCTTGGGACCGAACGCGGCATCACCGCCGAAAAATACCCTGGGGTGGGTCGATTGCATCGTGAGCTTGTCGAGTTTCGGCATGCCCCACTCGTCGAACTCGATGCCGAGGTCGCGTTCGATCCACGGAAAGGCGTTTTCCTGCCCCACCGCGATCAGCACCTCGTCGCATTCGAAGAAGCGGTCCGGCTCGCCGGTCGGCAGCAACTTGCGCCCGCCACCCGATTGCTCGGCGCGCATGGGCGTGAACCACATCCCGGTCAGCCTGCCGTTTTCGTGCACGAACGCCTTCGGGTTCAGCCAGTTCAGGATCTCGACGCCCTCGTGCTCGGCGTCCTCCTTTTCCCACGGGCTGGCCTTCATTTCCCCGTAACCCGAACGCACGATGACCTTGACATCGTCGCCGCCCAGCCGCCGCGCGCTGCGGCAGCAGTCCATCGCGGTGTTGCCGCCGCCCAGCACCAGCACGCGCCTGCCGACCTTCGTGACGTGGCCGAAATACACCGACGCCAGCCATTCGATGCCGACGTGGATCTTTGCCTTCGCCTCCTCGCGGCCCGGAATGTGCAGGTCGCGTCCGCGCGGCGCGCCGCAACCGACGAAGACCGCATCGAAGTTCCGGTCGAGCAACGCGCGCATCGAGTCGATCGGATGGTTCCCGACCAGTTCCACCCCGAGATCGAGGATGTAACCGACTTCCTCGTCGATCACGTGCTCGGGCAAGCGGAAGCGCGGCACCTGCGTGCGCATGAAACCACCGCTCCTGGCGTCGGTCTCGAAGATCGTGACGCGATAGCCCAGCGGCGCGAGGTCGCGCGCGACCGTCAGCGACGCCGGGCCCGCGCCGACGCATGCGATGTGAAATCTTTCTGCGCCGGGAATCCGCTCCGGCAGGCGCGCGCGCATCCGTGCTTCGATGCCTTCGCTGCGGTTGTCGGCGGCGACGCGCTTCAGGCGGCAGATCGCGACCGGTTCGGGCTTTTCGCCGTTCGATTCCTCGACCCGCCCGCGCCGGCAGGCGGGCTCGCACGGACGGTCGCAGGTGCGGCCGAGGATGCCCGGAAAGACATTGGAGTCCCAGTTCAGCAGGTAGGCGTCGTCGAACCGGCCAGCCGCGATCAGGCGGATGTATTCGGGCACCCGGGTGTGCGCGGGGCATGCCCACTGGCAGTCCACCACCTTGTGGAAATACTGCGGGTTGCGGATATCGGTCGGCTGCATCGCGCCCTCCAGAACTCCGCGGGGGCGTCGGACCTTCCGGCGTCGCCCGTCCAAGCGAGTCTAACCGTTTCGCGGCGCGACGGAAGAGGCCGAAGACGCGTTCAGGCCCGCCAGCCGATCGACAGCGAGGTCATCGACAGCGTGGCGAACACCTCGTCGTTGAAGGTTTCGACGATGTCGTCGTCACGCTGGAGGGCCAGCGCGTACAGCAGCGGCAGGTAGTGTTCGGGAGTGGGAACCGCGAGCGCGGCATCCGGCCCCAGGCTGCGCCACTCGCACAAGGCGGCGTGGTCGCGCGCGGCGATCAAAGCGTTGACGCGATCGCGGAAGCGGGGAACCCAGTCCGGCGGCGGCGCGTTCCAGTAGCGCCCGAGCAGAGGCAGGTTGTGCACGATGTTGCCGCTGCCCATCACCAGCACACCCTTCTCGCGAAGGAAGGCAACGCGCTTGGCAAAGCCGTAGTGCCAAGTGCCGGGCCGGTGTGCAGCGAGGCCGAGTTGCAACACGGGCACGTCGGCGTCGGGATACATCGCGCACAGCACGCTCCATGCACCGTGATCGAGGCCGCGTCGCGGATCGAGGTGGACCGGAATCGCGGCATCGCCGATGCGACGCGCAATGTCCTGTGCGAGTTCCGGATCGCCCGGCGCGGGATACGCCACCGCGAACAGTTCGCGCGGAAACCCGTAAAAATCGTGGATGGTTTCGGGATGTGGCGATGCGGTGATCGCGACGTCACGTGTCTCCCAATGCGCCGACACGCACAGCACTGCGCGCGGGCGCGGCTGCGTTTCAGCGAGGCGCCGCCACGCGCGCCGCCAGGGATTGTCCTCGATCGCGTTCATCGGCGAGCCATGGCCGATGAACAGCACCGGCATCCGCGCGTTCATCAGCGCAGGATCGATGCGCGGCCCGCGGAATTCAAGCTCGCGGGCGAAAATCGGGCCACGGAGCTCCTGGCCAGGGACGGCACACGAAAAACGGGCCACGGAGCTCCTGGCCAGGGACGGCACACAAAAAAACGGGCCGCAAGGCCCGTTTTTCGTGAAACTCGACTGTGTCCGTCGCTCAGGCGCTGGTCGCGGTCCTTTCTTCCTCTGTGACCGCCTTCATCGACAAGCGGATGCGGCCCTGCTTGTCCACTTCCAGCACCTTGACCTTGACGATGTCGCCTTCCTTGAGCTTGTCGGAAACCTTCTCGACGCGTTCGTTGGAGATCTGCGACACGTGCACCAGGCCATCCTTGCCGGGCAGGATGGTGACGAAGGCGCCGAAGTCCATCAGCTTGACCACCTTGCCCTCGTAGATCCGGCCCGGTTCCACGTCGGACACGATCTGCTCGATGCGCTTGCGCGCGTCTTCGGCGGCGGCACGGTTGACCGACGCGATCACCACGGTGCCGTCGTCGCTGATGTCGATGGTGGTGCCGGTTTCCTCGGTGATCGAACGGATCACCGCGCCACCCTTGCCGATCACCTCGCGGATCTTGTCCGGGTGGATCTTGATGGTCAGCAGGCGTGGCGCGTATTCGCTCATCTCGCCGCGCGGCTTGCTGATGGCCTTGGCCATCTCGCCCAGGATGTGCAGCCGGCCCGTGCGCGCCTGTGCCAGCGCGGTGCGCATGATCTCCTCGGTGATGCCGTCGATCTTGATGTCCATCTGCAGCGCGGACACGCCGGTTTCGGTGCCGGCCACCTTGAAATCCATGTCGCCGAGGTGATCCTCGTCACCGAGGATGTCCGACAGCACCACGAAGTCGTTGCCTTCCTTCACCAGGCCCATCGCGATGCCCGCGACCGGGGCCTTCAGTGGCACGCCGGCGTCCATCATCGCCAGCGAGGAGCCGCACACCGAGGCCATCGACGACGAGCCGTTGGATTCGGTGATCTCCGAGACCACGCGGATCACGTAGGGGAATTCCTCCATCGACGGCTTGACCGCCTGCACGCCGCGCTTGGCGAGTCGGCCGTGGCCGATCTCGCGGCGCTTGGGACCGGCCATCCGGCCGGTCTCGCCCACCGAGTAGGGCGGAAAGTTGTAGTGGAACAGGAAGTTGTCCTTGGACTCGCCTTCCGGCGCATCGATGATCTGCGCGTCGCGGCCGGTGCCCAGCGTGACGGTGACCAGCGCCTGCGTTTCGCCGCGGGTGAACAGCGCCGAGCCGTGGGTGCGCGGCAGCACGCCCACGCGCGCGCTGATCGGACGGATTTCGTCCAGCTTGCGGCCGTCGATGCGCACCCTGGTCTTCAGCACGCTGTCGCGCAGCGTGCGGTATTCGAGATCCTCGAATTCCTTGGCGAGATCGGCGGCCTGCCAGCCCTTCGCCTCGGCCTGCGGCTTGAGCGCTTCCAGCACGTCGGCCTTCAATGCGGCGATCGCATCGCGGCGCTGCAGCTTGTCCCGGATCTGGAACGCCTGCGCCAGCTTGTCGCCCACCTCGCCGCGCACCGCGGCGACCAGTTGCGGATCACGCCCGGGCGCCTGCCAGTTCCACGACGGCTTGCCGGCTTCGGTGGCGAGCTCGGCGATCGCCCGGATCGCGGTTTGCATTTCCCGGTGGCCGAACATCACCGCACCCAGCATCACGTCCTCGCCGAGCAGCTTGGCCTCCGATTCCACCATCAGCACCGCGTTGGCGGTGCCGGCGACCACGAGGTCGAGCGCCGAGGATTTCAGATCGGTCGCGGCAGGGTTCAGCACGTACTTGCCGTCGATGTAGCCGACGCGCGCGGCGCCGATCGGACCCTTGAACGGAATGCCGGTCAGGGTCAGCGCGGCCGAGGCGCCCAGCAGCGCGGGGATGTCGCCGTCCACTTCCGGATTCAGCGAGAGCACGGTGGCGATCACCTGCACCTCGTTCTTGAATTCTTCCGGGAACAGCGGACGGATCGGACGGTCGATCAGGCGGCTGGTCAGCGTTTCCTTTTCGGTCGGACGGCCTTCGCGCTTGAAAAAGCCGCCGGGAATGCGCCCGGCGGAATAGAACTTTTCCTGGTAATCGACGGTGAGCGGGAAGAAGTCCTGCCCCTCGCGCGCCTTGGCGGCTGCGACCGCCGCGACCAGCACCACGGTGCCGGCCATGCTGACGATGACCGAACCGGTCGCCTGACGGGCGATCTCGCCGGTCTCGATGGTGACGGCGTGCTGGCCGTACTGGAACGTCTTGGAGAATTTCGCCACGGGGTTATGTCCTGGATTCTTTGAGAAGTGCGGTCGCGGATGACCGCGCCTGGGTCATCGCGGTGAGGGACGAACGCGGGAAAGTGCGGACGGGATGCCCGCTTCGCGTTCTTCGCGTCCACGGACGAACGCGGAACTCACCTGCGCAGTCCGAGGCGGCCGATCAGCGCCTGGTAGCGTTCGCTGTCCTTGCCCTTGAGGTAATTGAGCAGGCGGCGGCGGTGGTTGACCATCTTCAGCAGCCCGCGGCGGGAATGATGATCCTGCTTGTGGGTGTCGAAATGATCGGACAGGTGCTGGATGCGCGCGGACAGCAGCGCAATCTGCACCTCGGGTGAGCCGGTGTCGGTCGGCCCGCGGCGATACTCGTTGATGATCTGGCTGGTTTGTTCCGGGGAAAGCGGCATGTTGGCCTTGACTCGCTGGATGGACATGGTCCGGCGCTGGCTTGTGCAACGGCATTGGCGCAATGCGTTCATCCCTGAACGCCAAGCTGGGAAAGCAGCCACGGAGCTCCTGGCCACAAAGACTCTCGGCCATGGATTGCAGCTCCGGCCGCCCGATCCAACAACGCCGTTGCACAAGCCGCCGCCGGGGGTGACCGAACCTTCGCCGGAAGGCTCGGCAAGCCGGATAGTGTAACGGCGGCAAGCCCTTGAGAACAAGAAGTGCAGTACCGCCCGCCGCAGCACCGCCGCGCCGCCCGGACCTGCGCCCCGCACCGCTCAATGGCCGCCGGCAAAACCGCGCAGCACCCGGAGCTGCGCGTCCGCGTCCACCTCGGCCAGCGCCAGCAGCGTTCCGCCGGGGCCGTGGGCACGATAACGCCCGGCGTCCGCGGCCACCCGCACCCGGCGTCCGTGCGCCACCGCAGCGGCGGTTCGGGCGTCGAGTTTCAGCACCGGCCAGTCGGCCAGCCCGGCTTCGACCGGAAGCAGGCAGGCCCGGAGCGCGCCCGGGCCTGCCTGATCGCGAATTCCCGCCAGGGTCTCCAGCGTGTACATCCGGGGCGTCCGGAACGGCTCGATCCACAGGCGCCGCAGCGCGGTCAGGTGCGCGCCACAGCCCAGCACTTCACCCAGATCCCGCACCAGGCTTCGCACGTAAGTGCCTGATCCGCATTCGACATGGAGGCGCAAGCGGTCACCCTCGTGTGCCAGCAAATCGAACCGGAACACCTCGACCTCGCGCGGCGGCGCCTCGACGTCTTCGCCCCGGCGCGCGCGCTTGTAGAGCGGCACCCCGCCCTGCTTCAGCGCCGAATACACCGGCGGCACCTGGGTGATCCGGCCGGTCAGCCCGGCCAGTGCTGCGCGGATCGTTGCTTCATCCAGTTCGGGGACGGGCTTTTGGTCCAGCACCGCGCCTTCCGAATCGCAGGTATCGGTGACGATGCCCAGACGGCATTCGGCCTCGTAAGCCTTGCGCGAACCCAGCAGGTAACCCGCGATCTTGGTGGCCTCGCCGAAGCACAGCGGCAGCAGGCCGGTGGCCAGCGGATCGAGGCTGCCGGTGTGCCCGGCCTTGTCCGCGCCGAACAGGCGTTTCGCGTGCTGCAACGCGCGGTTGGAGCTGATACCCGAGGGTTTGTCGAGGAGGAGGATGCCCGAAACAGGTCGGGACTCGGGACTCGGTACTCGGGACTCGGATCGGGTCATCGGTGCAACCAGCAATGCATCAGCAAAGAAGCCGATTGATCGTCATTCCGGCGGCGCGGAAAGCGACCAAAGCCCGTCCATGGCCTAAAACTCCGTGGCCATGTCTCGAGGAGCAAGGAAAGCCGGAACCCATTCTTTGAACAGCAAAAATGGATCCCGGATCTCGGCTGCGCCGCGTCCGGAGTGACGACCAAATGCTGAACCGCCGCGAACCTACTGCTTTTCCGAGTCCCGAGTCCCGAGTCCCGAGTCCGGGTTCTCGCGCAGCAACCGCTCGATCCGCTCGCCCTTGTCGATCGAGTCGTCGTACCTGAAGCGCAGCTCGGGCACGCGGCGTATCCGCATGCTGCGCGAAAGCTGGTGCCGGAAGTCCTTCGCGAGATCCTTAAGCGCCTTGACCACCTCGCCGGAGCGCTCCGGCTGCAAGGCCGTGACCCACACGGTGGCGATATCCAGTTCGCGGCTGACCTCCACATCGACCACGCTGGCCTGCGGCAGCGCGTGATCGCGCACCGCCGCGTGCACCAGCGCACCGACCTCGCGGCGGAGTTCGGCGTTGACGCGGTCGGTGCGGTGGAAGGAGCGGGTTGGCATGGATGCGAAGTGACCGGAAATCTATGTTCGTCATTCCGGCGCAAGCCGGTGGAGGCAGAGCCTGTTCCGGACTTGATCCGGGAATGCCGAAACGAACATCGGCAAGGCCGAAGGTCCGAGGGGTGCGTCGCAGGAGCGACGCGTGAACCGTTTTGATTTTAAGCAATGCGGAACAAGATCAAGACGGATTCCGGGTTCCGGCCCGATAAAACAGGGCCGGCCCCGGAATGACGACGTGGTTATGCTCTGCCGAGTCCCGAGTCCCGAGCCCCGAGTCCCGAGCCCAGGGTCCCGGATCCCGGCTTCACAGCGTCCTTTGCACCTCGACCCGCTCGAAGCACTCGATCCGGTCACCCGGCTTGACGTCGTTGTACTGCTTGACGCCGATGCCGCATTCCATGCCGTTCTGCACCTCGTCGACGTTTTCCTTGTAGTGGCGCAGCGATTCCAGTTCGCCCTCGAAGATGACCACGTTGTCGCGCAGCACCCGGATCGGCTTGTGCCGCTTGACGGTGCCCTCGATCACGCGGCAGCCCGCGATCGCGCCGAACTTGGACGAGCGGAACACCTCGCGCACTTCGGCCACGCCCAGGATCTCCTCGCGCACCTCCACGCCCAGCAGGCCGGATGCCGCCTGCTTCACCTGGTCGATCACGTCGTAGATGATCGAGAAGTAGCGCAGATCCAGACCGTTGGCCTCGATGATCTTGCGTGCGGAAGCGTCGGCGCGCACGTTGAAGCCGATGATCAGCGCCTTCGATGCCGCAGCAAGCGTGGCATCGGATTCGGTGATGCCGCCCACGCCGGACGCGATCACGTTGACCTTGACCAGCTCGTTGCTGAGGCCGGTCAGCGATTCGCGCAACGCCTCGACCGAACCCTGCACGTCGGCCTTGATCACCACGTTGAGGATCTGCTGGCCCTCGCCCTGGCCCATCTGCGCCATGATGTCCTCGAGCCGGTTGGTGCGCGTGACCAGCCGCTGGTCGCGGCGCTTGGCCTCGCGCTCGGACACCACGTCCTTCGCCAGCCGTTCGTCGGCGACCACCACGAATTCGTCGCCCGCTTCCGGCACGCCTGACAGCCCCAGCATCTGCACCGGAATGGACGGGCCGGCCGACGGCACCTGGGCGCCGGTCTCGTCGAACAGCGCGCGCACGCGCCCGTATTCGACCCCGCACACCACGTAGTCGCCGCGCTTGAGCTCGCCGTTCTGCACCAGCACCGTGGCCACCGGTCCGCGACCCTTGTCGAGGCTGGATTCGATCACCACGCCCGACGCGCGGCCGGTCGGCACGGCCTTCAGTTCCATCACCTCGGCCTGCACGCTGATCGCCTCCAGCAGTTCGTCCACGCCCTGCCCGGTCTTCGCCGAGACCGGCACGAACTGCGTGTCGCCGCCCCAGTCCTCGGGGATCACTTCGTGCTGCGCCAGCCCCTGCTTGACGTTGTCGGGGTTGGCCTCGGGCTTGTCCATCTTGTTGATGGCGACGATGATCGGCACCCTGGCTGCGCGCGCGTGCTGGATCGCCTCCACCGTCTGCGGCATCACGCCGTCATCGGCCGCCACCACCAGCACCACGATGTCGGTGGACTGCGCCCCCCGCGCGCGCATCGAGGTGAACGCGGCGTGGCCCGGCGTGTCGAGGAAGGTGACCACGCCCTTCGGCGTGGTCACGTGGTACGCGCCGATGTGCTGGGTGATGCCGCCGGCCTCGCCCGCCGCCACCTTGGTGCGACGGATGTAGTCCAGCAACGAGGTCTTGCCGTGGTCGACGTGGCCCATGATTGTGACCACCGGCGGACGCGGCGCCTGCTCGCCCTCGGCCTCGACCGCGTGCGCGGCCAGCGCCGTTTCGGCGGTCTTTTCCTCGGCGGACACGGCCTTGTGGCCCATCTCCTCCACCACCAGCACCGCGGTGTCGTGATCGATCACCTGGTTGATGGTGACCATGGTGCCCATCTTGAACAGGGCCTTGACCACCTCGGAACCCTTGACCGCCATCTTCTGCGCGAGATCGGCCACCACGATCGAATCGCCGATGGCGACCTCGCGGGTGACCGGCGCGGTCGGCCTGGAGAATCCGTGCTGACCGGTGATCTGGGACAGATCGACCCTGGTCTTCGTGCGCTTGCGGGTGGAACGGCGGGCGCGCTCGGCGTCGGTGAGGTGCAGTTCGCCGCCCAGATAGCGCCGGCCACCCTCCTCGTCGCCCTCGTCGTCGAGCATCCGGTGCGAGCCGCGGCTGCGCTTGTGCTTGTGTGCAGGCGTTTCGTCCTTGTCGGTGCGCGGCGCCTTGGGAGGCTCGTGGCGGCGTGCCGCCGGCGTTTCCGCCGGTTCCGCCACCGCGGTTTCGGCGGGGCGCGCCTCGGCTTCGGCGCGGGCGCGTTCCTCTTCGGCGCGCTTGCGCTCTTCCTCGGCCGCGTGCAGCCGCGCCTGCTCCTCCTGACGGCGGCGGTCCTGCTCGGCGCGCTCGGCTTCCTCGCGCTCGCGCTGTTCCTGCGATTCCTTGAGCTTGCGCAGCGCCTCCTCGCGCTCGCTGTCGGTGGCCGCGGCGTCGGCGATCGCCGCGCGCTTGACGTAGGTCTTGCGCGCCCGCACCTCGACGTTGACCGTCTTGGCGCTGGCGCCGCGTCCGCCGCCCACGGTGATCTCGCTGACCTTGCGGCGCTTCAGGGTGATCTGCCGGGGCGTGGCCGCTTCGCTGGCCGCCTCCTGCTTGCCATGGGTCCGGCGCAGGAAGCCCAGCAGCTTGACCTTCTCCCGGCTGCTGATCACCTGGTCGGGGCCGGTGAACTTCATGCCGGCCTCGGCAAGCTGCGCGATCAGCTTGTCTTCCGGCATGCCCAGCACGCCCGCCAGTTGCTTGATGGTCACATCCATCATCGGGTGCTCCTCCGCCCTCGTGGTTCCTGCCGCGCCGGCCTCAAGCGCCCTGTTCCATCCGCGCGATCATGGGCGCGCGCGCGGCCATGATCAGCGCCGCCGCACGTTCCTCGTCCATGCCTTCGACGTCGATCAGGTCATCGACTGCCTGATCGGCCAGGTCATCGACCGTGACCACGCCGCGCTCGGCCAGCGCGTAGGCGGTTTCCTCGTCCATGCCCTCCAGCGACAGCAGTTCGTCCGAAGGCTTGTGCTCGTCGAGATCCTCCTCGACGGCCAGCGCCTCGGTCAGCAGCGCATCCTTGGCGCGCGAACGCAGTTCCTCGACGATGTCCTCGTCGAAGCCCTCGACCGCCAGCAATTCGCTGGTCGGCACGTAGGCGATTTCCTCGACGGTGGAGAAGCCTTCCTGCACCAGGATGTTGGCGATTTCCTGGTCCACCTCGAGCTTGGCCATGAACAGTTGCCGCGCGGCTTCCTGTTCGGCTTCGCTCTTGGCGGCGACCTGGTCCTGGGTCATCACCTTCAAATCCCAGCCGGTCAGCTTGCTGGCGAGGCGCACGTTCTGGCCGCCGCGGCCGATCGCCTGGGAGAGCTTGTCCTCGGCCACCGCGATGTCCATCGAGTGCTTGTCCTCGTCGACGATGATGGACTGCACCTCGGCCGGCGCCATCGCGTTGATCACGAACTGCGCAGGCTGGTCGCTCCACAGCACGATGTCGATGCGCTCGCCGTTCAACTCGTTCGACACCGCCTGCACGCGCGAGCCGCGCATGCCGATGCAGGCGCCGATCGGGTCGGTGCGCTTGTCGTGTGCCAGCACCGCGATCTTGGCACGGTCGCCGGCGTCGCGCGCGCAGGCCTTGATCTCGACGATGCCCTGGCCGACTTCCGGCACTTCCAGCTTGAACAGCTCCATCATGAATTCCGGCGCGGTACGCGACACGAACAGTTGCGGGCCGCGCGGTTCCGAACGGACCTCGTAGAGGTAGCCCCGCACCCGGTCGCCCACCCGCACCGCCTCGCGCGGGATGGCCTTGTCGCGCGGGATGAACGCCTCGGCGTTGCCGCCGAGATCAAGATAGATGTTGCCGCGCTCGACCCGCTTGACCACGCCCGTGACCAGTTCACCGACGCGATCCTTGAACGCATCGACCACCTGCGCGCGCTCGGCCTCGCGGATCTTCTGCACGATCACCTGCTTGGCGGCCTGCGCGGTGATCCGCCCGAACTCGGGATTCTCGATCTGCTGTTCGATGTAGTCGCCGACTTGCGCGTCCGGCTTCTCGTCCAGCGCGTCCATCAGGCGCAACTGCCAGTCCGGCGACTCCATCTCGCCGTCGTCGGCGATCACCTGCCAACGGCGGAAGGTCTCGTAGTCGCCGGTTTCGCGGTCGATGGCGACGCGCACGTCCGGCTCCTCGCCCGGATAGCGCTTCTTGGCGGCGGTGACCAGCGCGGCCTCGATCGCCTCGAAGATCACCTCGCGCGGCACGCCTTTCTCGTTGGCCACGGCGTCCACGATCATCAGCAAATCTCTGTTCATCACTTCTCTTCTCTCCGCAAGACTCACCTACCACTTCGATGAGTCTTAGCAAACTGCCGGCTTGCCGGCATTTCAAAATCTGCGCATGAGCACCTTTGCTGCGCTCACCGCTTTCATGCCTCCACAACCCCCGATCAACGTCGCTTCGCTCTGTTGATCTGCCCCCTCGACTCAAGGGGGCAAAAAGCCGGGGTACTCCCTTTTCGTCATTCCGGGGCCGCACATAGCGCGGAACCCGGAATCCAGCTTTTGCTCTCTCAATGTTTGCGCTTGCCCTTTCCCGGCTTCGGCTTGGGGCTGTAACCCAGGGCTTCCCAGTCCGGCACCAGACGCGCGCTTTCCACCTCGTCGTGCCGCATCTCGAATCCCGCGCCATCGACTTCCAGCCTGATCCTCTCGCCCTCGACCCCGACGATGCGGCCGCGCAGGCGGCGTCTGCCCTCGCGCGGCAACTTCAATGTCACCTTCGCTTCCTCGCCGATGCAGCGCGCGAACTGTTCGGCGCTGAACAGCGGGCGATCCAGGCCCGGCGAAGACACCTCCAGCACGTAATGACCGGGAACCGGATCATCCACGTCCAGCAGCGCGGAAACCTCGCGGCTGGCGGCTTCGCAATCGTCCACCGTCACCGCCGCCCCCGCGCGGTCGATGTAGAGCCGGAGCAGTCCCTCGCCCCGTCCCGGCACCCACTCGATGCCGAGGCATTCCAGCCCCAGCTCGTCGAGGGCCGGCGCCACCCGCCGCGCGAGCGCCTGTACATCCATTCGGTCACGTCACTCCTGTTCCTGGCGCGGAAACAAAAAATGGGCACGAGGCCCATTCCGTAGTTCGCCGGTTTGTCCTCCGCCAGCGTTCCTCAATCCCTGAGGACCCGGCAAGCACGCCTCGTACCGACGCCCGCTTGCCGCAAGAATCTGGTAGCGGGGGCAGGATTTGAACCTGCGACCTTCGGGTTATGAGCCCGACGAGCTGCCAGACTGCTCCACCCCGCATCAGGAACGGACAAATATAATGATCCGGCTGCATTTTTGCAAGCCGCACGAAGACGTCCCGCGCGGAACGCGCGGCGGAAATGCGGCACCCCGGGCGGTCAGGAAATCCCGAACGCCGCCTGGCACCAGTCGAACAACGGGCCCGAGAACAGGCCCAGCGCGATCAAAGCCAGGGCATTCAGCGACAGCACCCAGCGCAGCGGCATGTCGGCCTGCGCGCGCAGCGGTTCCGCCGTTTCGTCCGGCTGGTCGAAGTACATCACCTTGACCACGCGCAGGTAGTAATAGAGGCCGATGATCGCGGCCACGATCGCGACGATCGCGAGCCACAGCATGCCGCCGTCGATGGCGGCCTTCAGCACCATCACCTTGGCGAAGAAGCCGAACAGCGGCGGCACGCCGGCCAGCGAGAACATCGCGATCGCCATCATGCCGGCGAACCACGGCGACCGGCGGTTCAGGCCCTTCAGATCGTCGATCATCTCGCATTCGAAACCCGCGCGCGCCAGCGTCAGGATGATGCCGAATGCAACGGTTTCCATCAGCGCGTAGCACACCGCGTAGAACGTCGCGGCGGCAAAGCCTTCCGCGTTGCCGGCGGCGAGACCGAGAAAGAGAAAACCCATGTGCGAGATGGTCGAATACGCCAGCATGCGTTTCAGGTTCTTCTGCGCGATCGCGGCGATGTTGCCGACCGCCATCGACAGCACCGCCAACGCGGCCAGCATGATCCGCCAGTCGCCGGCCATCGCGCCCATGCCGCTTTCCAGCAGGCGGTAGGCCATCGCCACCGCCGACAGCTTGGGGGCGGAGCTGATGAACAGGGTCACCGGCGTCGCCGCGCCTTCATAGACGTCCGGCAGCCACATGTGGAACGGGACCGCCCCGAACTTGAAGCCGATCCCCACCACCAGGAACACCAGCCCGTAACGCAGCAGGTGCGGGTGCGCGGTGGTCGCCGCGGAACGGTAGATGGCGGCGAGATCGAGGCTGCCCGAGGCGCCGTAGATCATCGACATCCCGTACAGCAGCAGGCCCGAGGCCAGCGCGCTCAGCACGAAGAACTTGATCGAGGCCTCGGACGACAGGCCGGACTCGCGGTTCATCGCCACCAGCGCGATGGTGGGCAGCGAGAACAATTCCAGGCCCAGATACAGCGTGAGCAGGTTGCCCGCCGAGATCAGCAGCAGCAGCCCCAGCACCGCGAACAGCGTCAGCGAATAGAACTCGCCGTACTGCAGCTTGCGGTCGCGCAGATACGGACGCGCCAGCACGAACATGATCACGGTCGCGGTCAGCACGAAGCATTTCAGGATCTCGGCCATGCGGTCGCGCACGAACATTCCGTCGAACGCGGTGGCGGTGCCGGGCGGCTGGCCGAAGACCACCAGATAGATCGCCACCACCAGCACCAGGATCGCCGTCCAGTGGGTGATGTTGCGCTCGCTGTCTCCGAGGAACACGTCCATCAGCAGCAGCACGCACGCCGCCGCCGTCAGGTACAGCTCCGGGATCATCACCAGCAGGTCATTGAGATTGAACATCCGGCTTTTCCTTGCGATCGTCCCCGATCGCGAAAATCGAGAAGCAGACATCCCTGCCTGCACTTTCGAAAAGAACTCAGACCTTGGTCGCGGTCAACTGGGAGATCAGGTGCGCCACCGAGGCATCCATCAGGTGCGTCAGCGGCCACGGCCAGATGCCCACCGCCAGCACCGCGGCGGCGAACGCGCCCAGCACGCAGGCTTCGCGCAGGTTGATGTCGCCCATCGTGCGCACGTGCTCGCTCTCCACCCGGCCGAACACCACGCGCTTGACCAGCCACAGGGTATAGCCCGCGCCGATGATCAGGGTGAAGGCCGCGAACAGCGTGATCCACGGATTGGCCGCGAAACTGGACAGGATCACCATGAACTCGCCCACGAATCCGCTGGTGCCCGGCAGGCCGCAGTTGGCCATCGCGAACAGCACCATGAACGCGGCGAACCACGGCATCGCCTGCGCCAGGCCGCCGTAATCCCTGATCAGGCGGCTGTGCAGGCGGTCGTACATCACGCCGATGCAGGTGAACATCGCGCCCGACACGAAGCCGTGGCTGACCATCTGCACCATCGCGCCCTGCACGCCCAGTCGCGCGGCCTGCGGATCGGCGTGCTCGCGCAGCAGCATGAACACGATGAACAGGCCCAGCGTCACGAAACCCATGTGCGCGATCGAGGAGTACGCCACCAGTTTCTTCATGTCCTCCTGCACCAGCGCCACGTAGCCGATGTAGATGATCGCGACGAGGCTCAGCACGATGATCAGCCAGCCCAGCGCGTGCGAGGCGTCGGGCAGGACAGGCAGCGAGAAGCGCACGAAGCCGTAGGTGCCGACCTTCAGCATGATCGCGGCCAGGATCACCGAGCCGCCGGTCGGCGCCTCCACGTGCGCGTCGGGCAGCCAGGTGTGCACCGGCACCATCGGCGTCTTGACCGCGAACGCGATCAGGAACGCGAAGAACAGCCAGACCTGTTCCTCCATCGTCAGCGGCAGCGACCACAGCGTGGGCAGGTCGAAGGTGCCGGCGCGGTGGTACAGGTAGATCAGGCCGACCAGGAAGAAGATCGAGCCCAGGAAGGTGTAGATGAAGAACTTGAAGGTCGCGTACACGCGCCGTGGACCGCCCCAGATGCCGATGATGATGAACATCGGGATCAGCATGGCCTCGAAGAAGAGGTAGAACAGCAGGGCGTCCAGCGCGCAGAACACCCCGATCATCAGGCCTTCCAGCACCAGCATCGCGGCCATGTACTGGTGCACTTTGTCCTGGATCACCTCCCAGGCGCCGCCGATCACCAGCACGGTGGTGAAGGTGGTCAGCACGATCAGCGCCGCCGAGATGCCGTCCACGCCCAGGTGGTAGGTGGAGTGGATGCCCGGAATCCAGCGATGCAGTTCCTGCAACTGCATCGTGCCGTCGGCCGGATGGTACGCGGCCAGCATCAGCAGGCTGATCGCGAAGGTGATCACGCTGACCGCCAGCGACAGCCAGCGCGCCAGGCGCGGGCGCGCATTGCCGGCCAGCAGCACCGGAATCGCGCCCAGGCTGGGCACCCAGATCAGCAGGCTGAGGATCGGCCAGTTGCTCATGCGTGTTCCTTGGTTCGGGACTCGGGACTCGGGACTCGGGACTCGAAACAGCAAGAAACCCGGAAGCGATCGATCTTGTTGGACGTCCCGGTTGTACGGCAGGAATACGAGCGCGGGGAAGGACAAGTCGCGAGCTTTGCCCGAGTCCCGGGTCCCGAGTCCCGAGTCCCGTTTCTTCCAGCCCGAGTCCCGCTGCGGATCGTGCTCATCTCAGCGCAGCCCCCACCACCACAGGCCGCCCAGCAGCAGGATCAGCCCCAGGATCATCGCGAACGCATAGTGATACAGAAACCCGGTCTGCAGCCGCCGCATCACCTGCGCGCTGCGCGCGACCAGGCTGGCCGAACCGTCGATCATCACGCGGTCCAGCACCACGCCGTCACCCCCCTTCCAGAACAGCCGCCCCATCCGGACGCCGCCGCGCGCGAACAGGTTGTAGTAGATCTCGTCGAACCAGTACTTGCGCACCAGCATCCTGTAGATCGGCAGGAACATCTTCTCAGCACGCGTCGCCACCGACGGGTTGAACTGGTACACGTAGGTCGCGACCGCGAAGCCGGCCACCGCGATCCAGAACGGCCAGGTGATGAAGCTGTGCAGGAACATCGCGAGCGGGCCGTGGAATTCCCCGCCGATGTGCGCCAGCACGTCGTGGGCCGGTGCGACGTGGATCGCGCCGCCGAACCAGCCGCCGAACAGCAGCGGCCGGATCGTGGGCCAGCCCACCATCACCGAGGGGATCGCCAGCAGCACCAGCGGTACGGTGATGACCCACGGCGATTCCCTGGGCGCATGCGGCAGCACGCCCTGATGGTGGTCGTGCGCATCGTGCGACCCGTGCACCACCTTGAAGCGTTCCTTGCCGTGGAAGGTCAGGTACAGCAGCCGGAAGCTGTAAAGCGCGGTCACGAACACGCCGGCCATCACGCAGAAGTACGCGTAGCCCGAACCCCAGCGGTGCGATTCGTGCACCGCGTCGATGATCATGTCCTTGGAGAAGAATCCGGAAAAGCCCGGCGCGGCCACCAGCGCCAGTGTGCCGATCCACATCGTGGCGTAGGTGACCGGCATGTACCTGCGCAAACCGCCCATGTAGCGCATGTCCTGCTCGTGGTACATCGCCACGATCACCGAGCCCGCGCCCAGGAACAGCAGCGCCTTGAAGAATGCATGCGTCATCAGGTGGAAGATGCCGGCCGAATACGCCGACACGCCCAGCGCGGTGACCATGTAGCCCAGTTGCGACAGCGTGGAATACGCGACCACGCGCTTGATGTCGTTCTGCACGATGCCGATCAGCCCGGTGAACAGCGCGGTGGTCGCGCCGATCACCAGCACGAACGACAGCGCGGCGGAGGACATTTCGTACAGCGGCGACATCCGCGCCACCATGAAGATGCCGGCGGTCACCATGGTCGCGGCGTGGATCAGCGCGGAGATCGGGGTCGGGCCTTCCATCGAATCGGGCAGCCACACGTGCAGCGGCACCTGCGCGGACTTGCCCATCGCGCCGATGAACAGCAACACGCCGATCAGCGTCGCGAGCGACCACGGATGGCCGGACACGACCTCGATGGTGCGGCCCTGCAGCGACCCGGCATTCGCGAACACCGTGCCGTAGTCCAGCGTGTGGAACGCGTACAGCACGCAGGCGATGCCCAGGATGAAACCGAAGTCGCCCACGCGGTTGACGATGAACGCCTTCAGCGCGGCGAAGTTGGCGCTGTCGCGCTCGAACCAGAAGCCGATCAGCAGGTACGACACCAGGCCCACCGCCTCCCAGCCGAAGAACAGCTGCAGGAAGTTGTTGGCCATCACCAGCATCAGCATCGAGAAGGTGAACAGTGCGATGTAGGCGAAGAAGCGCTGGAAACCCGGATCGTCGGCCATGTAGCCGATGGTGTAGATGTGCACCATCAGCGACACGAAGGTCACCGTGACCAGCATCAGCGCGGTCAGGCGGTCCACCATGAAGCCGACGCTGACCGTGAGCTTGCCGACCTCGAACCAGGTATAGACGTTCTGGTCGAACACCGGCGCGCCGCCCCACACCAGCCTGTACAGCACCACGCACGACAGCGCGAACGACAACGCCACCGCCGCGATCGTGATGCCGGCCGCGCCCGCGCGCCCGACCTGCTTGCGCAGCAGGCCGGCCACCAGCGCACCGGCCAGCGGCCCCAGCGCGATCACCAGCAGCATGGATTGGCTAATCACGTTCCCGTTTCCTTCCCTCGGTCGGCAGGAGCGCACGTGCCGGCGACCGTCATCCGCACGCAGGTTCCCGCCAGCATTCGTTCATTCTCTGAGCGCATCCAGTTCCGCCACGTTCACGGTCCTGCGGTTGCGGAACAGCAGCACCACGATCGCCAGCCCGATCGCCGATTCGGCCGCCGCCACCGTCAGGATGAAGAACACGAACACCTGCCCCGCCGCGTCGCCCAGGAAGCGCGAGAACGCGACGAAGTTGGTATCGACCGCCAGCAGCATCAGTTCGATCGCCATCAGCAGCACGATCACGTTCTTGCGGTTGATGAAGATGCCCGCGATCGAGATGCACAACAGCACGGTGCCGAACACGATGTACCACGACAGCGGGATCGTCATGTCGCCGTCTCCTTCTCGGCAGCCGCGGGGGCGGGCTTCACCGCGGGCATCTTCACCATCCGCAGGCGCGTGGCCGCGCGCACCGCGGACTGCCGCGCGGGATCCTGCCGCCTGGAGAAGGTGCGCGTGCGCAGCGCCAGCACCACCGCCGCCACCAGGCCCACGGTCAGGATCAGCGCCGCAATCTCGAACGGCAGCAGGAAATGCGTGAACAGCGCCTGCCCCAGCCATTCGATGTTGGACGCGCCGGCCGGATTCGGGCCGGCCGGCACGTTCATCGCGCGCACGCCGATGATGCCGAGCATCTCGAACAGCATGATCACCGCCGCGCCGATGCCGACCGGCAGGTAGCGGATGAAGCCCTCGCGCAGCGGCTCGAGTTCGATGTCCAGCATCATCACCACGAACAGGAACAGCACCATCACCGCGCCGACATAGACCACCACCAGCGCCAGCGCCAGGAATTCGGCCTGCAGCAGCAGCCACACGCAGGCGGTGGAGAAGAACGTCAGCACCAGCGACAGCACCGCGTGCACGGTGTTCTTGAACCCGATCACGCCCAGCGCCGACAGCGCCGCGGCACCGGCGAACACCAGGAAGCAGACCGTCTGGAAGATCGCATGATTCATGGGCATCACCGGTAGGCCGCATCCTGCGCACGCGCCGCCGCGATCTCCTTCTCGTAACGGTCGCCGATCGCCAGCAGTTGCGGCTTGGTGACCACGTTTTCGCCGCGCCGCTCGAAGTGGTACTCGTAGATGTTGGTCTCGACGATCGAGTCCACCGGACAGCTCTCCTCGCAGAAGCCGCAGTAGATGCACTTGAAGAGGTCGATGTCGTAGCGGGTGGTGCGGCGCTGGCCGTCCGAGGGGCGCGGCGCGGAATCGATGGTGATCGCCAGTGCGGGACACACCGCCTCGCACAGCTTGCAGGCGATGCAGCGTTCCTCGCCATTGGGATAGCGGCGCAATGCGTGCAGACCGCGGAAGCGCACCGACTGCGGGATGTGCTCCATCGGATAGCGCATCGTGTACTTGGGCCGGAACAGGTATTTCAGCGTCAGCCACAGGCCGGCGAACAGTTCCAGCAGCAGCAGGCTCTTGAGATAGGCGATGATCCGTTTCATCTCAGTGCCCCGTCGTGACCCAGCCGAAATAGCGCAGGCAACCCGCGACGAAAATCCACACGATCGCGATCGGAATGAACACCTTCCAGCCCAGCCGCATGATCTGGTCATAGCGGTAGCGCGGGAAGGTGGCGCGGATCCACAGGAACGCGGTGGCGAACACGAACACCTTGACCGCCAGCCACCACCAGCCCGGCTGCGACAGCCAGCCGAGGTGCCAGCCCTGGAACGGGCTCAGCCAGCCGCCCAGGAACAGGATCGGCGCCAGGAACGACACCAGGATCATGTTGGCGTACTCGGCCAGGAAGAACAGCGCGAAGGCCGAGCCGGAATATTCGACGTGGAAGCCGGCGACGATTTCCGACTCGCCTTCCGCCACGTCGAACGGCAGGCGGTTGGTTTCCGCCACGCCGGAAATGAAATACACGAAGAACATCGGCAACAGCGGCAGCCAGAACCAGTCGAACAGGCCCTTGTGCCCCGCCTGCGCGGCCACGATCGCGCTGAAGTTCAGACTTCCCGCCAGGATCAGCACGCACACCAGCGCCATGCCCATCGCGATCTCGTAGGAGATCACCTGCGCGGCCGAGCGCATCGCGCCAAGCATCGCGTAACGCGAATTCGAGGCCCACCCCGCCAGGATGATGCCGTACACGCCCAGCGAGGTCATCGCCAGCAGGAACAGCACGCCGGCGTTGATGTCGGCCAGCACCACGCCGTGGTCGAACGGCACCACCGCCCACACCGCCAGCGCCGGGATCACCGCCAGCAGCGGCGCCGCGAAATACAAAAACCTGTTGGCGTTGGTGGGGGTGACGATTTCCTTGATCAGCAGCTTCACCACGTCGGCGAACGCCTGCAGCAGCCCGAACGGACCGATCTTGTTCGGCCCCATCCGGACATGCATCCAGCCGATCACCTTGCGTTCCCACCACACGTACAGGGCCACCGCGATGATCAGCGGCACCGCGATCGCGAGGATCTTCGCGAGCGTCAGGAAGAAGATGAAGACGTCGGAATGCGCAGGCGTCATGCGTCAGGCCTTCGTGATCGTGAGCACCGCGCCGCCCGGCGGCAGCGACGCCGTTTCCTGGTGGCCGGCCTCGATCCAGGCACAGCCTTCGGGCACCGCGGGATCGACGACGACCGGCAGCACCGCGCCGTCGACGTTCGCCTTCACGCCGGTGAGCAGGCCGTGCGCACGCGCATCGTTCTCGTGCAGGCGCAGCGCCGGTTTGCGGTTCAGCGGATGCGCCTGCAATGCCTTCGCGCGGCGCACCACCGCGTCGCTGCGGTAGATCGGCACCGTGGCGAGCCTGCAAAGCCCCTCTCCCCCCGGGAGAGGCGGCGCGTCGCGCCGGGCGCGCTGCGCCGGGGCGAGGGTACGTGCCTGACCGATCCTTTCCGCGGGTTTCGACAGTTCGCCGGCGATGCGCGCACGCAACTCGCCGATATCGGTGAAATCGAAACCGGCGATGCCCAGCGCAGCACCCAGCGCGCGCAGCACCTTCCAGCCCGGCCGCGCATCGCCCGGCAGCGCCGCGCCGGCCGCGCAAGCCTGCACCGTGCCATCGACATTCACGTAGGTGCCGTCGATTTCCGGCGGCAGGCCGATCGGCAGCACCGCGTGTGCCTTGGCCCGCACGCCCGCGCAGGCATAGGCGCCGGCGTACACGCAGAAATCCGCCGCGCCGCGGGCGCGGTCGAACGCGGCCGGTGCGAACGTGTCCTGCGAACCCGCATGCCAGACCAGCAGGGACTTCGGCGGATTCCTCAGCATCGACGCCGCGTCGTGTCCCGCCGCGCGCGGCCGTGCACCCACGCGCGCGAGCCCGGCCGCGTTGGCGCCGGCAGGAAATTCGTCGTACGCGCTGCCCGTCGCGCGGGCGACGCCTTGCGCGAGCGCGCGCAGCCACGATGCCTGCGGATGCTGGACCGCAGCATCGCCCAGGATCACCACCGAGGGTTCCGCTTCGCGCAGCGCCGCGACCCATGCGCGTGCATCGCCGTCGTCCGGCGCGGCGGCGATCGCCTCGGCCAGCACGCGGTCGTCCGGCGACACGCCCGCCGCCTTCGCCATCCGCAGCATCGCATCGACCAGGTGTTGCGGCGCCACCGCGACCTCGCCGGCCAGGGGATAGTTGAAATCGAAGCGTGCGGGATTGATCGCGTAGATTCGCGCGCCGTGACGCGCGGAGATGTCGTAATGCGCCGGATTGGCGGCGGCCGGTTTCGCCGGATCGCGCCGGGTAGCCTGACGCAGGCGGTGATTCACCAGCGGGATCTCGCGGCGCGGATCGCTGCCGACCAGCAGCGCGGCGCGCACCTTGTCCAGTTGCGCCACCGGCAGCTCGAAGGTTTCGCCGCCCGGGCCGCCGTCGCTGAAGTCCTGCACGCGCAGGCGATGGTCGATCCGGTCACCGCCCAGTCCGCGCACGATGGCCGCGAGCAGATGGCCTTCCTCGCACGAGGTCAGCGGCGCGAGCAGCGCGCCCAGGCCGGCACCGGCGTTCCGCAGGTTTTCCGCGACGAACGCGATCGCCTCGTCCCATTCGACCTCGACCAGTTCGGCGCCCTTGCGGATCATCGGCTTCAGCGCGCGGTCGTCCGCGTACAGGCCCTCGTGGCTGTAGCGGTCGCGGTCCGACAGCCAGCATTCGTTGATCGCCTCGTTCTCGCGCGGGACCACGCGCAGCACCTTGCCGCGGCGCGTGTGCAGCCACTGGTCCGAGCCCAGCGCGTCGTGGTACGCGACGGACGGACGGGCGATCAGCTCCCACGCGCGCGCCTTGAAGCGAAACACCTTGTCGGTGAGCGCGCCCACCGGACACACGTCGATCACGTTGCCGGACAGTTCGGATTCGATGGTGCGGCCGATGTAGGTGCCGATCACGTGGCTGTCGCCGCGGTCGAAATCGCCGAGCTCGTGCGTGCCCGCGATCTCGCCCACGAACCTGACGCAGCGCGTGCAGTGGATGCAGCGCGTCATCTCGGTCGCGACCAGCGGTCCGATGTCCTCGTCGGCCACCGAACGCTTGCGCTCGGTGAAACGCGACACCGAACGGCCGTAGCCCAGCGAGATGTCCTGCAGTTCGCATTCGCCGCCCTGGTCGCAGATCGGGCAATCCAGCGGATGGTTGATCAGCAGGAATTCCATCGCGTTGCGCTGCCACTTCAGCGCGTTGGGCGAACGCGTGAACACCTTCATGCCCGGCGCGACCGGCGTGGCGCAGGCCGGCTGTGGTTTCGGAACCATCTTGCCGCCCATTTCCACTTCCACCATGCACTGGCGGCAGTTCGCCGCGATCGGCAGCTTGCGGTGGTAGCAGAAGCGCGGTACCGGGATACTGGCCGCATCGGTGGCCTGGATGATCATCGAGCCCTTGGGCGCGCTGACCGGCTTGCCGTCGATCTCGAACTCGACCATGTCCGGTGCGGCGACGTTCGGTTGCGCGCTCATGCCGCCACTCCCAATTGCTCGTCAACGATCGAGCGGCCGTTCTGCACGTAGTATTCGAACTCGTTCCAGTAGTGCCGCAGGAACCCCTGGACCGGCCACGCCGCGGCCTCGCCGAAGGCGCAGATGGTGTGGCCCTCGATCTGGCCCGCGATGGCCTTGAGGCGGTGCAGGTCTTCCTCGGTGCCCTTGCCTGCCACGATGCGCGTCAGCACCCGGTGCATCCAGCCGGTGCCTTCGCGGCAGGGCGTGCACTGGCCGCAGGATTCGGCGTGGTAGAACTGCGCGATCCGGTGGCAGGCGCGCACCATGCACGTCGTGTCGTCCATCACGATCACCGCGCCGGAACCCAGGCCCGATCCCGCATTGCGGATCGAGTCGTAGTCCATCGTGCATTCCATCATCTTGTCGGCCGGCAGCACCGGCATCGACGAGCCGCCGGGAATCACGCCCTTGAGCCTGCGGCCGTCGCGCACGCCGCCTGCCATTTCCAGCAGATCCCCGAACGGCGTACCCAGCGGAATCTCGTAGTTGCCGGGCTTGTTGACGTGGCCCGACACCGAAAAGATCTTGGGGCCGCCGTTGTTGGGCTTGCCGAGGTTGAGGAACCAGTCCGCGCCCCGGCGCAGGATCGCCGGCGCGGAGGCGAAGGTCTCGGTGTTGTTGATGGTGGTCGGCCGTCCGTACAGGCCGAAGTTGGCCGGGAACGGCGGCTTGTAGCGCGGCCAGCCCTTCTTGCCCTCCAGCGATTCCATCAGCGCGGTTTCCTCGCCGCAGATGTAGGCGCCCGCGCCCAGCGCGTTGTGGATCGTCACGTCGATCCCGGTGCCGCGAATGTTGGTGCCGAGCAGGCCTGCCTCGGCCGCCTCGCGCAGTGCCTGCTCCATCCGCTCGAACGGTTCGTGGTGGAACTCGCCGCGCAGGTAGTTGTAGGCGACCGTCGCGCCGGTGGCGTAGCAGGCGATCGCCATGCCTTCCAGCACCGCGTGCGGATTGAATCTCAGGATGTCGCGATCCTTGCAGGTGCCGGGCTCGGATTCGTCCGAATTGCACAGGATGTATTTCTGGCCCGGCGCGTTGTGCGGCATGAACGACCATTTCATGCCGGTCGGGAAACCCGCGCCGCCGCGGCCGCGCAGGGAACTCTTCTTCAGCTCCTCCACGATCGACGCCGGGTCGGGCTTTTCGGCCAGGATCTTCTCCCACGCCTGCCAGCCGCCGGTCTTGCGGTAGTTCTCGATCGTCCACGGCTGGTCGAAATGCAGCGTGGTGTAGACGACCTGGTAATCCTTGGGCGCGGGTCCGTATGGCATGGCTTTCTGGTTTGGCACGAACCCGCCTCGCGGACGACACGAAGCTGCCCCGATGACAGCCTCGATCGCGCGCGGGCGCGCTCCTGCATCACGTCAATTTGTCCGGAATCTCGTCTTGCGGGCTGTCGAGAAAGTGCCGACCCCGGATCGGGTCCGGGGCAGGCTCTGCACTTTGCTCGCGCCATCCTGGCGCTCGCCCTTTCGGGCCAGCCTCGTCGTTCGCGCGCGTTTCCGACGCGCGCGGTCGCAACCTTGCGGGTCCGGCACACGTCCGGACTCGCTCCCGACGGATCATGCGCTTGCGCACCCGATCCGCGGCGGGCCATCCGTGGTCCGCGTCAGCAGGGTGTTCCTCCACGCCCCGTCGATCGTCCTTGCGACCATCCCTGATCGCGAAAATCAGACTGCAGCCATCCCTGTCTGCACTTTCTTCTCAATCGAGCTTGTCGAGGATTTCATCCACCTTCGCGGTGGTGAGATTCTCGTGGTAGTGGCCATCCACCACCATCATCGGCGCGCCGCAGCAGGCCGCGAGACACTCTTCCTCTCTCTTCAGATACACACGGCCGTCGGCCGTGCTCCCGCCAAGCTTCACGCCCAGCTTCCTCTCGCAGTGGCGCACGATGTCCTCGGCGCCGTTCAACCAGCACGAGATGTTGGTGCAGATCGCCACGTTGTGCCGTCCGACCGGTTCCAGCGAGAACATCGAATAGAACGTCGCGACCTCGTACGCCCACAGCGGCGGAATGCCGAGGTACTTCGCCACCGCCGCCATCAGCTCGTCGGTCAGCCAGCCGCCGTTCTGCTCCTGCGCGGCCATCAGCCCCTGGATCACGGCCGAACGCTTGCGGTCCGGCGGAAACTTCGCGGCCCAGTGGTCGATCCGCGCGCGCGTCGCGTCGCTCAGCGCGACCATCGGATCGACGTGCTGCACCTTGTCGAAATTGCCCGTCGCCCTCATGCCTGAAATTCCTGGACCGGGGACCGGGGACCGGGGACCGGCAAAGCACGAACTCCGGTCGCCATAGCCAGCGCCCTTCGAATCGAATCAGATGCAGGCCATGGATGGCCGCCAGCGAAGCGATTACTGCGCCGTTGCATGACGCCGAGCGTCGCAGCGCCAAGCGGGAGCAAGGCGCGCATGTTCGAGCACAGGGACGTGCGAGTTCGCGCCGGCCCGCTTGGCGCGAGAAGCGCAGGGAAGTTTCGGCAACACGACGTTGCCGAAACCGTCATGCCCGGCGCAATGGTTTTGGCCACTTTTGCCGAAACAAAAGTGGCCCACCCGCCCGGGAGGCGGGCGGAAAAAGACATGGACGTCGAATCGGGGATCACGCACGAGTGTGGACCCTCACCCGGCGCTTCGCGCCACCCTCTCCCGAGGGGAGAGGGGAATAACAATGCCGACGCAGCGTTCGAGGTCATCGATCCACCTCCCCGAACACCAGGTCGAGCGTGCCGATCATCGCCACCACGTCAGGCAGCATGTGACCGCGGGTGATTTCGTCGAGCGAGGACAGGTGCGCGAAACCGGGCGCGCGCAGATGCACCCGGAACGGCTTGTTGGCGCCATCCGAGACGAGGTAGCAGCCGAATTCGCCCTTGGGCGCCTCGACCGCGGCGTAGGTCTCGCCGGCCGGCACGCTGTAGCCCTCGGTGAACAGCTTGAACCAGTGGATCAGCGCCTCCATCGATTCCTTCATGTCCTCGCGCCTCGGCGGCGAGACCTTGTAGTTCTCCAGCATCACCGGGCCGGGATGCCCGCGCAGCCACGCCACGCACTGGCGGATGATCCGCGCCGACTGGCGCATCTCGGCCATCCGCACCAGGTAGCGGTCGTAGCAGTCGCCGTGCGTGCCGACCGGGATGTCGAAATCGACCTCGGCGTATTTCGCGTAGGGCTGCTGCTTGCGCAGGTCCCACTCGATGCCGGACGCGCGCAGCATCGGGCCACTCATGCCCCAGGCCATCGCCTGTTCGGGGCTGACGATGCCGATATCGACGGTGCGCTGCTTCCAGATCCGGTTGTCGGTAAGCAGTTCCTCGTATTCGTCGACCTTGTGCTGGAAGTCCTCGGCGAAGGCGTCGAGGTAATCCAGCATGGAACCCTCGCGCCACTGGTTGAGGCGCTTCAGATCCTTGCCCTTGTGCCACGGCGATTCGCGGTACTGCGGCATCCTGGCCGGCAGGTCGCGATAGACGCCGCCGGGACGGTAATACGTCGCGTGCATCCGCGCGCCCGACACCGCCTCGTAGCAGTCCATCAGTTCCTCGCGCTCGCGGAACGCGTACAGGAACACCGCCATCGCGCCCAGGTCCAGCGCATTGGAACCCACCCACATCAGGTGATTGAGGATCCGCGTGATCTCGTCGAACATCGTGCGGATCCACTGCGCGCGCTCGGGCGGCTCGATGCCCATCAACTGCTCGATCGCCCGCACGTAGGCGTGCTCGTTGCACATCATCGACACGTAATCCAGCCGGTCCATGTAACCGATCGAATGGTTGAACGGCTTGGATTCGGCCAGCTTCTCGGTCGCGCGATGCAGCAGCCCGATGTGCGGATCGATCCGGAGGATGGTCTCGCCCTCCATCTCCATCACCAGGCGCAGCACGCCGTGCGCGGCCGGGTGCTGCGGGCCGAAATTCATCGTGTAGCTGCGGATTTCGCCGGTGTCCGCCATGTCAGCTTTCCTGCCAGTCGTCGGCGGCTTCCTCGCGCGCGGTCTTCCAGCGCGAGTCCTCGCGCACCACGCGCGCCACGGTGACGCGCGGCGTCACCGAGCTGACCGGCTCGTACACCACGCGCTGCGCCTCGGGGTCGTAGCGCACCTCGACGTTGCCGATCAGCGGGAAGTCCTTGCGGAACGGATGCCCGACGAAACCGTAGTCGGTGAGAATCCGGCGCAGGTCCGGATGCCCTTCATAGACGATACCGAACAGGTCGAACGCCTCGCGCTCGTACCAGTTGGCGACCGGCCAGACGGAGGTCAGCGTCGGCAGCACCGGCAAGGCATCCTCCGGCGCGAAACAGCGCACCCGCAGACGGATGTCGTGCTCGAACGAGAGCAGGTGCACCACCGACGCGAAGCGGCGCAGGAACTGCGGATGGCGCGGGCGCGTGTTCCAGTCGAAACGTCCGGGCGCCGACTGGCCGGTCACGCCGCGCGAGAAGCCCTGCCCGGTCGCCTCGTCCGAGGTGGCCCATTCGCCCTCGCCGTAGCCCAGATAATCCACGCCGCACAGGTCGGTGAGCTGGGCGAAGCGGAAGTCCGGCTCGTCGCGCAGCGCGGTGCACACTTCCACCAGGTGCGCGGGCGTCACCTCGATCGTGACGATGCCATGCGCCACCACGAGGTTGTCGACGCGTTCGCCGAAACGCGCACGCAGTCGGTCGGCCAGGCGGGTCGGGGAAATGGGAGTCATCGTGTCAGCGCGCGATCGTGCTGGTGCGGCGGATCTTCTTCTGCAACTGCAGAATCCCGTAAACCAGGGCCTCGGCGGTCGGCGGGCATCCGGGCACGTACACGTCCACCGGCACGATGCGGTCGCAGCCGCGCACCACCGAATACGAATAGTGGTAGTAACCGCCGCCGTTGGCGCAGGAACCCATCGAGATCACCCACTTCGGATCGGGCATCTGGTCATAGACCTTGCGCAGCGCCGGCGCCATCTTGTTGACCAGCGTGCCGGCCACGATCATCACGTCGCTCTGGCGCGGCGACGGGCGGAAGATCACGCCGTAGCGGTCGAGATCCAGACGCGCGGCACCCGCGTGCATCATCTCCACCGCGCAACACGCGAGGCCGAAGGTCACCGGCCACATCGAACCCGTGCGCGCCCAGTTCAGCAGCGCATCGACCGTGGTGGTGGCGAAACCGCGCTGGATCACCGGGTTGTCGGCTTCCGGACGCAGGATGTCGTCCACCTTCCCGACCGGCACCGGGTTGTGCATCACCTTGTCGATGGCTTGGATCAGGCCCATCCGGTCACCTCGGTGTGTCGGTTGCCACGCGGGCCATGGACGGCCGGCCCGCGCATCCGGCGTGCCGCGCCCGCTCGATGCGGCGAAGCCGGGTCCGGGCATGCACCGGCGAGTCTGGAAGACTCGTCCGGCGCGACGGCACGCTTCAATCCCATTCCAGTGCGCCTTTCTTCCATATGTAGATGAAACCGACGATCAGCAGCACCAGGAACAGCGCCATCTCGACCAGCGCGACGATGCCGATCTTCGAGAACACCGTCGCCCACGGAAACAGGAACGCCATCTCCAGATCGAAGATGATGAACAGGATCGCGATCAGGTAGTAGCGCACGTCGAACTTCATGCGCGTGCCCTCGAACGCCTCGAACCCGCATTCGTAGGGCGATTCCTTCTCCGCGGTCGGGCGTCGCGGCCCCACCAGCCACCCGATCACCAGCAGCGCGACGCCGATGCCGCCGGCAACGCACAGGAACAGCAGGATGGGCCAGTATTGCGTGAGCATCGCGACGGGGTCCGTAAATCCGCACAATTTTCGCACGCGATCGTCCGCGCGGCAATCGCGGGTTGTCCGGTCACACGAAAACACCCCCGCAGCGCGGCGGAAACGGCAGCAGCCCCGACATCAGACTCGCAGCATGCTTCTCTCCGGAAGCGCAACCGGGGATGGCCGCTCACGGAACTTGGAGGCGAACGAATCGGGCGTTGCTCTTCGCCCTTTAAGGAAGCTCTGCACAAATCCGTCCAGGATTTGTCAGCGCTCGCCGAATGCGGTACACGCCCGAATTCGGCTTCCCAAATCAAGCACGTACAACCCATGCGTGCTTGATTTGCGGGCGGCACACCCCTGTGCCGCATGGAAACTCATATATCAGGGTTTCCCCGGGAAACGGCAATCACGGATGATTGCGGGAAGTCTGGTGCCCAAGGGGGGACTCGAACCCCCACGCCTTGCGGCGCTACCACCTCAAGGTAGTGCGTCTACCAATTCCGCCACCTGGGCCCGGGTGCACGTCCGTGGGAAACACCCTGCACATCCATGCGCAGGACTTTTCAGAAGCCCCGCTCGACAAATCTCAATGTCCGCCGCTCGAAGGGGGCGCGGCCTGCGATGCCGCGGGGACCGCGGCCTTCGCGGGCGTGGCCTGCGGCACTTCGCTGTTCTGCTGCAGCGGTGCTGCGGGCACGGCCGGCGACGCTGGCACGCCAGCCGCCGGTGCCTGCAGCGGCACCGCCGTCTTCGCGGATGCCGGTGGCGCCGAGGTCGCGGGCGCCCCGGCCGCGCCGGCCATCACGCCCAGGTTTTCCTGCGGCTTCTGCATGCCGGTGCGGCTCAGATAAATCCCCATCGCTAGGCTGAGGATGAAGAACAGGGCCGCGAGCACACCGGTGGTGCGCGTCAGGAAGCTGGCCGAGCCACGCGCGCCGAACACGGTGCCCGAGGCGCCGCCGCCGAAGCTGGCGCCCGCATTGGCGCCGTCGCCGCGCTGCAGCAGGATCAGCACGATCATCGCCGCGGCGATCAGGACGTAGAACACACTGAAGATGGTGAACAGCATAGGCGTTCCTGCGCGGATCCGGCTGGTCCCGAGTCCGCCGAAGGACTCAGCGCGCCGCCGCGCAAATGGCAAGAAAATCGGCCGCCTCCAGCGAGGCGCCGCCGATCAGGCCGCCGTCGATGTCGGCTTGCGCGAACAAGTCCGCGGCGTTGCCGGGCTTGACGCTGCCGCCATAGACGATGCGGGTCGAGTCGGCGATTTTAGCATCGGCGCCGGCGAGCTGGCTACGCAACAGCGCGTGGACCTCCTGGGCCTGTTCCGGGCTGGCGGTACGGCCGGTGCCGATGGCCCAGACCGGTTCGTAGGCGATCACGATCCGCGCGAAGGCCGCGACGCCGCACGCCTCGATCACCGCGCCCAGCTGCCGCGACACCACCGCGGCGGTTTCGCACGCCTCGCGCTCGGCCAGCGTCTCGCCCACGCACAGCACCGGCGTCAGGCCGTGGGCCAGCGCGCGCGCCACCTTGGCCGCGACCTGCGCATCGGTTTCGTGGTGATACTGGCGGCGTTCGGAATGCCCGGCCAGCGCCATGCTGCAGCCGACGTCACGCAGCATCGCGGCCGACACCTCGCCGGTGTAAGCGCCCGACTCGTGTTCGCTGACGTCCTGCGCGCCGAACGCGATGCCGCTGCCGGCGAATGTCCCGCACAGCTCGTGCAGGTAGGGAAACGGCGGAAACACCGCGACGTCGATGCCGCGGTGTGCGGCCGCTTCGGCCACGATCGCCGCCACCAGCCCGGCCGCCATCCTGCGCGAGCCGTGCATCTTCCAGTTCCCGGCCACCAGCTTGCGGCGCATCATCCGCCCCTCGAATCGATCGGCCGCGCAGGATAGCCATGTGCGCCGTCATGGCGCAAACTTCGTGCTTTGCCGACAGGCCCGCCAGCATGCCCCCGTCACCACGCCGCCGTGCGCTGGTCACCGGCGCCTCCTCCGGAATCGGCGCCGAATTCGCCCGGCAACTGGCCGCCCGCGGCTGCGACCTGGTGCTGACCGCGCGCCGCGAGGAACGTCTGCAATCGCTCGCCGACGAACTGCGCTCGAGGCACGGCATCGACGTGCAGGTGATCGCTGCCGATCTCGCCGATCCCGCGGCGCCCGCCCGGATCGTGGAGGCCGCCTGCCGCGATGGCCGCATCGTCGATATCCTGATCAACAACGCCGGTTACGGTGTGCGCGGCGGTTTCCTGGCATCGGAATGGGCGGTGCACCGCGATTTCCTGCAGGTGATGCTGACCGCGCCGCTCGAGCTGTGCCACCGTCTGCTGCCCGCAATGCGCGAGCGGCGCAGCGGAGGCATCCTCAATGTCGCCTCGCTGGCCGGACTGGTGCCCGCCTCGGCCGGTCACACGCTGTACGGGGCGGTCAAGGTCTGCCTGATCCGCTTCTCGCAATCGCTGGCGCTGGAAAACCGCGCGCACGGCGTGCGCGTGTGCGCGCTGTGCCCCGGCTTCACCTATTCGGAATTCCATGACGCCAACGGCATGCGTGCACGGATGTCGAGGATGCCGGCTTGGATGTGGATGGACGCGCCCTCGGTGGTGCGGCAGGGGCTGGACGCGCTGGAACGCGGCAGGATCATTTGCGTCACCGGCCGCATCAACCGTGCGATCAAGTCGCTGTTCAAGCTGCTGCCGGACGCACTGGCGTTGCGCCTGATGGAGCGGCGTGCGAAGCCGTTTCGCGACGCCAGCGGCTAGCCGGCCACCAGCCGCGCCAGCACGAACGCGACGCAGGCCGCGATCCCGCCCACCACCACGGTCTGGATCGCGCCCCGCACCACGCCCGCGCCGGTGAAGCGGCCCTTGAAGCCGCCAAACACCGCCAGCGCCAGCAAGGTGGCGAGCGCGGACACCCACAGCGCGCTCCGCGCCTGGGCGACCAGCATGTACGGAATCAGCGGCACCAGGCCGCCGGCGACGTACGCGCCGCCGATCGTCAGCGAACTGCGCAGCGCCCGCCCCGGGCGCGGCTGCTCCAGGCCCAGTTCGTAGCGCATCATGAAATCGACCCAGGCGTCGTGATCCCGATGGAACGCCGCGAGGATCGGCGCGCACTCCTCGCGGCTCAGCCCGTAGCGGGAGAAGATCGCGATGATTTCCTCCTCTTCCTCGTCGGGCAGGACCTTCACCTCGTGGCGTTCGCGATGGCGCTCGCTGGCGTAGTGGTCGGCGTCGCCGCGTGCGGCAAGATAACCGCCCAGTCCCATCGCGATCGCCCCGCCCGCGATCTCGGCCACGCCGGCGGTGACGATCAGCCCCGACGACGTGATCGCACCGGTCAGTCCGGCGGCCAGCGCAAACGGCACGGTCAGGCCGTCGGCCATGCCCAGCACGACGTCGTGCAGCCATTCGGAACCGGCGAAGTGGCGCTCGATGTGCGGTGCGGTCGGCATCAGATCAAGCGGATCTCGCGCAGGCGCTGCTGCAGGTATTCGTGCGCGGTGATCGGCACCTGGTAGCGGCGCGGGTTGTCGCGCGTGATGCAGGATGGCAGCGGATCCAGCACCACGTCCGGATTGGGATGCAGGAAGAACGGAATCGAGTAACGCGGCTTGCGCGCCTCCACGCCCGGCGGATTCACCACGCGGTGCGTGGTCGAGGGATACACGTGGTTGGTCAGCCGCTGCAGCATGTCGCCGATGTTGACCACGATGGTGTCGCCCTCGGTGGTGACCGGCAGCCACTCGCCCTCGCGGGTCAGCAGCTCCAGCCCCGCCGCGGAGGCGCCGACCAGCAGCGTGATGAAGTTGATGTCCTCGTGCGCGCCGGCGCGCACGTTGGGAATGTCGGGCGTCTCGATCGGCGGGTAATGGATCGGCCGCAGGATCGAATTGCCGGCGTCGGTCTTGTCGTCGAAGAAGTCTTCCGGCAGACCGATGTGCAGCGCCAGCGCGCGCAGCACGCGCGTGCCCAGCGCATCCAGCGCCTGATAGAGGGCGTAACCGCATTCGCGGAAGCCGGGCACTTCGGCCGGCCACAGGTTGGGCGGCATTTCGGCGCGGTACGGCGAATCGTCCGGCAGCTCGCGGCCGATATGCCAGAACTCCTTGAGGTCCGGATACAGGCTGTCCCTGGCGGTCTCGACCTTGAACGGCGTGTAGCCGCGCGCACCGCCGGAACCGGGTACGTGGTACTTCATCTTCACTTCGGCCGGCAGCGCGAAAAAACGCCTGAACGCGTCGTAGGCGCCGTCGATCAGTCCGGGATCGATCCCGTGCCCGGTGATGCCGCAGAAACCGAACTCGCGGTATGCCGCGCCCAGTTCCGCGACGAAGGCCACGCGGTCGCTGTCGTAGCGGCGGATATCGAGGGTAGGAACGTGGTTCACGGCGTTCAGGCCTTCGCCGCTTGCATCACGGCGTCCGCCAGCCGGGTGGCGAGATGTTCGACTTCCGCGGCGTCCGCGCCTTCGATGGTGACGCGCACCAGCGGTTCGGTGCCGGAAGGCCGCAGCACCACCCGGCCGCGGCCTCGCAGCGTTTCCCGCACCTCGGCGAGCGCGCGCTGCACGCCCGGCGCCGACACCAGTGCCGCGCCGCCGGCCGCGCGCACGTTGCGGGTGATCTGCGGCAGTTTGCGCAGGCCCTCGCGCGCCTCGGAAAGGTCCTTGCCAGCCCGCGCCAGCGCGTCCAGCACCGCCAGCGCCGACACGATGCCGTCGCCGGTGCTGGCACGGTCGAGGCAGAGGATGTGCCCCGAGGTTTCGCCGCCCAGCACGCCGCCGTGTTCCTTCAATTGCTGCAGCACGTAGCGGTCGCCCACGTTCGCCCGCAGGAACCGCACGCCCGCGCCGGTCAGCGCCAGCTCCAGCCCGTAGTTGCTCATCAGCGTGCCGACTACCGGTCCGCGCAGGCGCCCCTGCGCCAGCCAGTCACGCGCCAGCACGTACAGCAGGTCATCGCCATCGACCAGTTCGCCGTTGCGGTCGATCATCTGCACGCGGTCGCCGTCGCCGTCGAAGGCGATGCCGAAATCGGCGTGCCGTTCGATCACCGCGCCGCGCAGCGCCGCCGGATGGGTGGAACCGACTTCGCGGTTGATGTTGAAGCCGTCCGGCTCGCAGCCGATTCGGGTGACGCGCGCGCCCAGCGAGGTGAACACCTTGGGCGCGACCAGGTAGGTCGCGCCGTGCGCGCAATCCAGCACGATGTGCCGGCCGGAAAGATCCGGCGGCGTCGCCAGCGTGCCCAGACAAAAGCGCGCGTAGCGCTCGATCGCGTCGTCGATCCGGCGCGCCTTGCCCAGCCGTTCCGGAGCGACCGTCGCGAACGGCGCATCGACCTCGCGCTCGATCTCGGCCTCCACCGCGTCATCGAGCTTCTCGCCGTCCGCGGAGAAGAACTTGATGCCGTTGTCCTGGTAGGGATTGTGCGAGGCGCTGATCACGATGCCTGCATTGGCACCCAGCTCGCGAGTCAGTTGCGCCACGCCCGGCGTGGGCAGCGGACCCAGCAGGCCCACGTCGGCGCCGGCCGCGACCAGCCCCGCTTCCAGCGCGGACTCGAACATGTAGCCGGACACGCGCGTGTCCTTGCCGATCAGCACCAGCGGACGCCGGCCGTTGCCCAGCACCACGCCCGCGGCGCGGCCCAGCTTCAGCATGAACTCGGCGGTGATGGGCCATTCGCCGACCACGCCGCGCACGCCGTCGGTGCCGAAGTAGCGACGGGACTCGGGACTCGGGACTCGGGATTCGGGCATGGAGGACAGACAATGGTGGACGAGACAGATAATAACCCGCCCTCATTCCGGGGCCGACTCGAAGGGTCGGAACCCGGAATCTGCCATTCGCATCTCACTTTGAAAAAAGCAGATCCCGGATTCTGCCGCGACCTGCGTCCGCGTCGGCGCCGGAATGGCGATTTCCTGTCAGTCGTCACCGAAACGCTGCGAGCCGAAGGGCCGGGGAGGCGCCTTCGCGGCTGCCTCGCCTTCGTGCACCGCCCGCCAGACGGCCAGCGCATCGCGGGTGGCGGCCACGTCGTGCACCCGCACGATCATCGCACCGCGCTGGACCGCGATCAGCGCCGCGGCGGCCGAACCTGTCGCACGATCCGCGCCGCCGGCGCGTCCGGTCAAGGTGCCGATCATGGACTTGCGCGACAGCCCGACGAACACGCCGGCGGCGAGATCGCGGAAGCGGTCGAGCGCGCGCAGCAGCACCAGATTGTGTTCCAGCGTCTTGCCGAAACCGAAACCGGGATCGACCAGCACCCGGCGCTTGTCGATGCCGGCCATCTCGCAGGCGAACACGCGCTCGGCGAGGAAACGATGTACCTCGCCGACCACGTCGCTGTAATGCGGATCGTCCTGCATCGTGCGCGGCTCGCCCTGCATGTGCATCAGGCACACCGGCACCTTCAGTTCCGCCGCCGCATCCAGGGCGTCCTCCCGGCGCAGCGCGTACACGTCGTTGATCAGCCCTGCGCCTGCCGCGACGGCAGCACGCATGACTTCGGGTTTCGAGGTGTCGATCGAAATCGGCACATCGACGCGCTTTGCCAATGCTTTAATCACCGGCACCACCCGCGCGATTTCGGCATGCGCAGCGACGGGCTCGGCGCCGGGCCGCGTGGATTCCGCGCCGATGTCCAGCAGGTCCGCCCCCTGCTCCACCATCGCCACGCCCCGCGCGATCGCAGCCTCGACATCGCCACGCAGGCCATCGCCGGAGAACGAATCGTCGGTGAGATTCAGGATGCCGCAGATGCGCGGACGGTCGAGTTTCAGCACGCGGCCCGCACAGTCGAGTTGAGGGGAAGTATCGAACATGGCTCAGGCCATTGCCTTCGCTTGCGTGGTCATCGACAGCCCGACCTTCATCGCGAACGCGGCGAAGCGCGGATCGCCCTTGCAGCGTAGCATGAACGGATCGTGGAGCAGGCATGCGATGGCGGGCGCACGGCAGGCCACGCGCGGTCGAGCCATTCGAAGGTCTTGCCGGCGTCGCGGCGCGCAATGGCGACGGCGACCGCCATCACCCGGATGATCGCGAAATCCGGCTTGCGCGCGATGCCGTGCCGGCGGCCGTTGCCGGGACGACATTCGCACGCGATCGACACCGCCGTCACGTGAGCGGGGAATCATTCCAGGCGCGCCAGGATTTCACGATAGCGCGGCAATCCGCGCAGGCTGTCCAGATCGGAATCGTGTTCGATCCAGTCGCGGAATCCATGCCCCGCCGACACCGCGCGCTCGAGCAGGTCGAGCGCGCGCTCGTGGTCGCCCATGTGCGTGTAGGTGCAGGCGGCGTTGTAAAGCGTGCCGAAATCGTCCGGTTGCAGACGCAGTGCCGTTTCGATGTTGCGGCGGCTGCCCTCGATGTCGCCAAGGCGCACCTGCATGCCGGCGGCGAGATACAGCGCGCGGCCGTTCTCCGGATCGGCGGCGATCTCGGCCAGCGCCGACGGCAGGGCGCGCAGCAGCAGCGCTTCACCACGTGCCCTGTCGCCCAAGGAATCGGCCGCATTGGAAGCCAGCGACAGCGCCTGGAATTCGTCGGGGCGCACGCGGTGCGCGGCCTCGAATTCCTCGATCGCAAGCGCGTACTCGCCCTGCGCGTAGCAGTGACGTCCGAAATAGTAATGGGCTTCGTAAAGTTCCGGGTTGAGCTCGATCGCACGGCGAAACGCGGCCATCGCGCCTTCGTTGTCGCCCGCCAGCGACAGCGTGTTGGCACGCGCGACGTGCGCCTCGGCAAGTTCCGGCGCCAGTTCCAGTGCGCGCTTGGCGGCCGCGAGCGCTTCGTCCAGCACGCCCTCCGGCTCGATGATCCGCCAGATCAGCAGCTGGGCCAGCGAATCGGCCAGGCCGGCGTGGGCCTGCGCGTAACCGGGATCCAGCGCGATGGCGCGACGGAACATCTCCGGTGCCTTGGTCCAGTTGTCGCTGCTCTTCAGGGATTGAATTTGCCGGCCGCGCAGATAGAGCTCGTAAGCGTGCATGTCGCGCGGCGCGTAACAGCAGAGGTCAAGATCCGCAACCGCCTTCACCGACACCCGCAACGCGCGCACCACGCTGCGCGCGATTTCCTCCTGGATCGCGAAGATATCCCGCAATTGCCGGTCGAAATTCTCCGACCACAGGTGATAACCGCTGTCCGCATCGATCAGCTGCGCGGTGACGCGCACGCGATCGCCGGCCTTGCGCACGCTGCCTTCCAGGATCGCGGCAACGTTCAATGCGCGCCCGATCTCCCGCGCATCCGCAGCATGGCCGCGGAAGCGGAAGGAGGACGTGCGCGACGCCACGCGCAGATCGCGGATCGACGCCAGCGCATTCATGATTTCCTCGGCCAGCCCGTCGCAGAAATAATCCTGATCCTTCGCCTCGCTCAGATCCGTGAAAGGCAGGATCGCGACCGAGGCTTCGGGCGCGGGTGCGCGTTCGTTCTTCGCAGCGATTTCGGGCGCGGGCGCCGGCAAGGTCCGCTCGATGCCATGAGCGCCGATGTCATACACCCACGCGAGCGCACCGGCCAGCACGAAACCCAGCGCAAGCAGCACGATCAGCAGTCGCATCGACCACGACGGCAGCCCGAGCGGTTCGAATACCGCGCTGCCGAGCTGGATCAGGATCCAGCTCGTCACCACATAGACCGCGATCACGCGAAACACGCGCCGATGGCGGAATTCGGCGAAGGATTGCTTCAGTGATCCGATCCAGTCACTCATGGTGGACGGCTCCGCTTCCGTCCGACATGCCGCGTGCGTGAAAAGCCATGCCGCACGGAATGCTACACGCCCGGTGCCTGGATAGGCGAAGGCCGCCCGCAGGCGGCCTTGTTGACGCACATTACCGCGGGAGTCAGGGACTGACCAATTCCAGCCTCGTTTCGATCCTCTCGACCCGCCCGGCAAGGTGGTCGATGCGTACCGATTGCTCGGCGATCAATCTGTGCAGATCGGCCAAGCCCGTCTCGACACCGCCCATGGAGGTTTGAAGCTCGCGCACATTCGCCTTGATCTCGCCAAGGTCGCCACGAATCATTCGCAGGTGCTCCACGCCAATCCGGTCATTACGCGGTTCCATACGGAGCAGCTATTGTGAAAAGTTAGGCCATGGACGGCCGTGGTGGTATCCCGGAACCCAGGAACATTCTAGCCACTGAGGCATTCGGCGATGCAGCGATCATGGATGATCGCATACTAATGCTGCCCGGCCGGATGGCTGGACGGTGCAGGCGCCAGGCCCGGCGCGGCCGCAGGCTTGCCGCCGCCCTTGCCGGTGCCGCTGTCGGGGCCGACGTGCCAGTCGCGCGGCGGGCCCGGTTCGCGTCCTTCCATGATCGCGGCGATCTGTTCCCGGTCGATGGTCTCGTACTGGAGCAGCGCGCGCGCCATCGCGTGCAGCTTGTCCATGTTCTCGCTCAGGATGCCCCGCGCGCGGGTGTACGCCGCATCGATCACGCCGCGCACCGCGATGTCGATCTTGCGCGCGGTTTCGTCCGACACGTTCTTGTGCTGGGTGACCGAACGGCCCAGGAACACCTCATCCTCTTCCTCGGCGTAGGTCATCGGACCCAGCTCTTCGGACAGGCCGTACTTGGTGACCATGTCGCGTGCGAGCTGGGTGGCGCGCTGGATGTCGTTGGAGGCGCCGGTGGTGACCTTCTCGGGGCCGAAGATCAGCTCCTCGGCCACGCGCCCGCCGAACAGGCTGGCCAGCCTGCTCTCCAGCGACACCTTGCTGTGGCTGTAGCGGTCCTGCTCGGGCAGGAACATCGTGACGCCCAGCGCGCGGCCGCGCGGGATGATCGTGACCTTGTGCACCGGATCGTGCTCGGGCACCGACAGGCCGACGATCGCGTGGCCGGCCTCGTGGTAAGCGGTGAGCTTCTTCTCGTCCTCGCTCATGATCATGGAGCGCCGCTCGGCGCCCATCATGATCTTGTCCTTGGCGCGCTCGAAGAAGTCCATCCGCACCTCGCGGGCGTTCTCGCGCGCCGCGAACAGCGCGGCTTCGTTGACCAGGTTGGCGAGGTCGGCGCCGGAAAAGCCCGGCGTACCGCGTGCGATGGTGAGCGGATCGACGTCGGCCGCCACCGGCACCTTGCGCATGTGCACCTTCAGGATCTGCTCGCGGCCGCGCAGATCCGGCAGCGGCACCACGACCTGGCGGTCGAAGCGGCCGGGACGCAGCAGCGCGGGGTCGAGCACGTCCGGGCGGTTGGTGGCCGCGATCACGATCACGCCCTCGCTGCCCTCGAAGCCGTCCATCTCGACCAGCAACTGGTTCAGGGTCTGCTCGCGCTCGTCGTGGCCGCCGCCCAGGCCCGCGCCGCGATGCCGGCCGACCGCGTCGATCTCGTCGATGAAGATGATGCAGGGCGCGTGCTTCTTGGCCTGCTCGAACATGTCGCGCACGCGCGCAGCGCCGACGCCCACGAACATCTCGACGAAGTCGGAACCGGAGATCGAGAAGAACGGCACCTTGGCTTCGCCGGCGATCGCCTTCGCCAGCAGCGTCTTGCCGGTGCCGGGCGAACCCACCATCAGCACGCCGCGCGGAATCTTGCCGCCCAGCTTGGTGAACTTGGACGGATCGCGCAGGAATTCGACCAGCTCGGAAACCTCTTCCTTGGCCTCGTCGCAGCCGGCCACGTCATTGAAGGTGACCTTGACCTGGTCCTCGCCCTGCAGCTTGGCGCGCGAACGGCCGAAGCTCATCGCGCCGCGGCCGCCGGCGCCGTTCTGCATCTGGCGCACGAAATAGAACAGCAGCCCGAAAATGAAGATGAAGGGCAGGTATTCCATCAGCAGCCGCATCAGCGAGAAGCCGTTGTCACCCGGCTCCTGGGTGGTCTTGACGCGGTGGGTGTCCAGCAGTGCCTGAAGCTTGTCATCGCCGAAGATCGGCATCACGGTGTGCAGCGAACTGCCGTCCTTCAGCTTGCCGGTGATCACGGGCGGCATGTTGGCGCTGATCGTGATCGAGGCGACGTTGTCGTTCTTCACCTGCTGGATGAATTCGGAGTACGACATCTGCTGCTCGCCGCCGGACAGGCGCGGGCTCAGGCTCTGGTACACCGTGATCAGCACCACGGCCACGATCAGCCACAGCAGGGCGTTCTTGGCGATGTCGTTCATCGGGGGCTTCATGCTGGTTTACCTTTCACGCGCCCTGCGCAAGACCCCGCACCTTCCTGTCCGGACTTCCCGCGAACGGCCGCTCTGGAACGAACACCGAGGTGACTCATGTCTCTCTCTTCAGTCCGGTGGCCAGGGCATACACTTCGCGCGAACGGGACCGCGACGCCCTGGGCTTGCGCAGTGTCACCCGCCCGAAACCCTCACGCAAGCCACGCACATACTCGTCGAAACCTGAACCCTGGAACAATTTCACCAGAAACGATCCTCCGGGTTTCAGGCATTTATACGCGAAATCGGACGCCAATTCCGCCAAATGCATCGCCCGCGCCTGATCGGCCACGCCTATGCCGCTGATATTGGGTGCCATGTCGGACAGGACAAGGTCCACGCCCTGTCCGCCCACACGCCCCATCAAGTCGTCGAAAACCGCTTCCTCGCGGAAATCGCCCTGGATGAACTCCACCCCGGCGATCCCCTGCATGGGAAGAATGTCCAGCGCGATCACCCGGCCCGACCACCCGCCGTTTTTCCGGCCAAGCCGCGCACGCACCAGTTGCGACCAGCCGCCCGGGGCCGCACCCAGATCGACCACCGTCATGCCGGGTCTCAGCAGGTGGTCGCGGTCCAGCAGTTCGTCCAGCTTGAACGCGGCCCGCGAACGCCAGCCTTCCGCCTGCGCGCGTTTGACAAAGGCATCGTCGAAGTGTTCCTTCAACCAGCGCGCACTGCTTTTGGATCGGGACATGGATACGCCTGCGCGCCTTTCGAAGGCTGCGGCTGCGGAGGGCCGCCTTCTTCCCATCAGGTGCGATGGTGAACTCGACCCCATGATACCCTGAACCGCCGATCCCGCCCTCGCGCGCCCGAGCCATGCCCCTCAGCCCCGGCCAGATCCGCTACCTGCGCGGTCTCGCACATTCCCTGAAGCCGGTACTGCTGCTGGGCGGCAAGGGCGTCACCGCGGGCATGCTGAACGAACTCGAGGAGACACTGGACGATCACGAACTGATCAAGGTGAGGCTGAGCGGCGCCGATCGCGGCGAACGCGCGGCCGTGCTGGCGAGGCTGATCGAATCCAGCGGTGCGGAAAACGTGCAGACCATCGGGCACATCGCCGTGCTGTACCGGCGCAATCCGGAACGGCCGCGGATCGCGCTGCCGCGGTGAACAGGGATTGCGTCATGCGCATCCGCTTTTTCCTTCTCCCTCCGGAAAAGCCGCCATCCGTGGTTCAAGAACTCCGTGGTGGCCGCAGGCCGGATCAGGCTTCGGCAATTCGCGTAGCGCTGCAATTGCGCAAGACCATGCATCTGTTACGGTCCCGCATCCTCACCCCAGCGCTGCGCGCTCGGCGCTTCGCGCCGCCTCTCCCGAGGGGAGAGGGGTGCTGTCCGGCATGGAACTGAACCTCGAATCCCGCCGCGATTTCCTGTACGTGCGCCGCGCCGACGCGCATGCGGTCACGGTGGCCGATCGCGCCTTCACGACCAGCCTGCTGCTGACGCGCGAACAGGTGATCGAAGGCTGGGACGTCAGCGACATCGCCGCGATGACACCGGCGCACGTCGAATCCATCACGGCCCTGCACCCCGACGTGGTGCTGCTGGGCACCGGCGCGCGTCAGGTATTTCCTTCACAGGCGGTGCTGGCCGCGTTCCTGCAACGCGGCATCGGCGTCGAGGTGATGGACAACGCCGCCGCCGCGCGCACCTGGGACATCCTCGCCGGCGAAGGCCGCAACGTGGTCGCGGCGTTCATTTTGTGCGATCGTCCCTGATCGCTGCGTCGCCGGACACCTCAGCAACTGAGACGTTCCTGGATTCCGGGGCATCACCCCGGTCATTGGAGCCGCCATCCATGGTCAAGAGCGCCATGGCCGGACTTTCAACAACAACCGCCCTGAATCAACTCATCAGTCCTGTCGCCACTGGCGAAACACCACGCACACGCCGGTCTTGTCGAGCAGCGCGAATTCCTGCGCGCCCCAAGGCTTGCGCTCGATCACCTCGCCGTTCGGATGCAGCAGTCCCGGCCTGCGCAAGGAAATTTCGGCGTACGTATCCTCGATGGCATCGGTTTCGATGGCGATCTCCGGACGATCCTTTGCGGCGAACTCGGCATCCTCCACCAGATACGCTTTCGCGGAATCCCGCTCCACCACGGCCAGCCTGTCGTCGCGATGGAGCAGTTTGAAAGCCATGCCCTCCACGAACAAATCCAGGCCGTCCTGCATGCTGGCGTAAAAGATGTTCGGGATCAGGCGTGTCAGCATGCTTCAGCGTCCCGGCAAATAATCCATCGGATCGACCGGCTTGCCGTTCTTGCGGATCTCGAAATGCAGTTCGACGCGCGGCGCGCCGCTCGAACCCATCAACGCGATTTCCTGGCCGGCCTTGACGTGCTGGCCTTCGTTGACCAGCCGCTTGCTGTTGTGGCCGTACGCCGAAAGATAGGTGTCGTTGTGCTTGATGATGATCAGCTCGCCGTAGCCGATCAGCCCGTTGCCGCTGTACACCACGGTGCCGTCGGCCGCGGCGCGCACCGGATCGCCCGCGTTGCCGGCGATGTCCAGTCCCGCACCGTCGCCGCCGCTTCCGGCATTGAACCCGCCGATGACTTTCCCGCCTGCAGGCCACTGCCACGCGATGCCGGCCACCGTGCGCGACTTGCCGGGGGGCATGGGCCCGGACGGCGGCGCTGTCGTTTGCGGCTGCGCCGGCGCGGCCGTGGTGGCGGCGGCTGCCGGGGTTCGGGCGGGGGCGGCCGCGACCGTCGAAGCGGAGACGGCCGGCGCCGCGGCGCCGGCCGTTGAGGAAGCCGCGGGTGCGACGCCGGCGGCCGTCACGGTCTGCGTCATCACCGGCCCGAACACGGGCGCGGCTTCGGGCTGCGCCGACGTCGAAGGCGGCGGCGATTGCGTGGTGACCGTGGTGACCTTCTCGCCGGCCAAGGCGCTGGCCGGCGCCGTGGCCGGCGCGGATTCACCGCCCAGTTTCAGTATCTGGCCCGGGTGGATCACGTAGGGCGGCGCGATGCCGTTGCGCGCGGCCAGCGCGCGGTAGTCCAGCCCGTGTGCAAACGCGATGCTGTACAGCGTGTCGCCCGGCGCAACGGTGTAACCGGTCTGGGTCACGGTGCCGTTGGCGTGGCCGATCGGAATCGTCACCGCACCCCGGCCACGGGCGGCCGGTGCGGACGGCGACATCGCCTCGTTGCTGCTGAAGGAGCGGTTTTCCACCGGCGCCGGCGCCGATGCGCAGCCGGCGAGCAATCCGCCCGCAAGGCCCAACGCGACGAACGCTTTCCACGGAATCAGGGTACGCATGGCGTGCGCAAGGATACCCGACTCCCGCCCGGATGCGATGGCTGCGGACATCCATGTCCTTCTCCGCGCGTCGGCGGACGGGCAGAACCGGGGCAGCGGTGCCGAGACATCCACGGCAACATGCGGGCCCGGTTTTCGCCAGCGTGACTCAGCGCAGCCAGAAATACACCGCGAGCACGACGACGATCGCGACGATGATCCAGCCGGCGGTCTCGATGTGCTTGTGCAGCGCCTTTTCCGCGCGCTCGCCGCCCAGCCGGATCACGCCCGACACCAGGTACACGCGCTTGCCGCGCCCGACCGCGATGCCGCCCAGGAATGGCAGCACCGGTACGCCCACGATGCCGCAGGCCCAGCTGGCGACCTTCATGGGGATCGGCACGAAGCCCGCCGCGACCAGCAGCCAGAATGCCTTCCACGGATGCTGCACCGCGTCCGCACCAAACTGCTGTACCAGTGCCTGCAGGTGCGGCAACCAGCCCAGCCGCGCCAGCAGCGGCTTCAGCGCGTCGAACGCGTAATGGCCCAGCGCATAGCCGACCAGCGAGCCCAGCAGCGAGCACGCAAGGCTGATCGAGGAGAAGATCCACCACATCCGCGGCCGCGCCAGCGTCATCGGCGCCAGCATGATTTCCGGCGCCACCGGAAAGATGAAGGCCTCGAAGAAACTGAGCACGCCCAGCCACAGTTCGGCGAGCGGCTTGGCCGCCCACTTCAGGGCCCACTCATAGAGCGGCCGGAATAGCTTCACGCGGGCGCTTCCGCCGGCCCGCCGCGCACGTGCATCACTAGCGCAGCCCCGCCAGCAACGGCACGAAGCTGACGGCTTCGAATTCCTCGCGCTGCCAGTCGTCGCCGGTGCGCCGCATCCGCACCAGCCGTTGCGCACCCGCGGGACCCAGCGGCGCCACCAGCACGCCGCCCTCGGCGAGTTGCGCGTGCAGCGCGCGCGGCACCGATTCGCCAGCCGCGGTCAGCATGATCGCGTCGAACGGCGCCTCGGCCTGCCAGCCGACATTGCCGTCGTCGTGGCGCGAGCGGATGTTTTCGATCTTGAGGCTGCGGAAGCGGCGGCGCGCCAGCCGCAGCAGCTCCTCGATCCGTTCGACGGTATAGACGGTATCGACCAGCGCCGCCAGCACCGCAGCCTGGTAACCCGAACCCGTGCCGATCTCCAGCACGCGCCTGGGCAGCGTGCCCTCGATCAGCAGTTCGGTCATCCGCGCCACCACCCACGGCTGCGAGATGGTCTGGCCCAGCCCGATCGGCAGCGCGACGTTCTCGTAGGCGCGCGGCGCCAGCGCCTCGTCGATGAACAGGTGCCGCGGGGTCGTGCGGATCACGTCCAGCACGCGCGGATCCCTGATGCCTTCCTCGCGCAGCGTCGCGACCAGCCGGTCACGCGCCCGCTGCGAGGTCATGCCGTTGCCGTGCGGGGTCGCCGAATGGGGATGAAACAGCGAGTTCATGCGGCGCGTTCCCCGTCGAGTTGCGCGGTGAGGCCCCCGATCCAGCTCGACACCTTGTCCAGCGCCGAGAAGCGCGTCAGATCGACGTGGATGGGCGTGACGGAAACGAAACCGCGGCGCACCGCGTCGAAGTCGGTGCCCGGACCGGCGTCGTCGGCATCGCCGGCCGGGCCGATCCACCACACCGTGCGGCCACGCGGATCGCGCTGCGGCACGCATGGCGCGGAACGATGACGGCGCCCCAGCCGCGTCACCTCGAAGCCGCGGATCTCCGGCCACGGCCGGTCCGGCACGTTGACGTTGAGGATGGTGTCGGCGGGCAGCGGATCGACCAGCAGGCGGCGCGTCAGCAGCAGCACCGCGCGCGCGGCCGAATCGAAATGCGCACCGTGGTGATCCTCGCTCGCCAGCGAAACCGCGATCGCGGGCAGGCCCAGGAACCGCCCTTCCATCGCCGCCGACACGGTACCGGAATAGATCACGTCGTCGCCGAGGTTGGCCGAGTTGTTGATGCCCGACACCACGATGTCCGGTTCCCGCTCGAGCAATCCGGACAGCGCGAGATGCACGCAATCGGTGGGCGTGCCGGCGACGCGGTAGCGCCCGTCGTCCATCTTCAGCACGCGCACGGGCTGATCGAGGGTCAGCGAATTGCTGGCGCCGGAACGGTCACGGTCCGGCGCGACCACGATGACCTCGCCCAGTTCCGCCAGATGTTCCGCCAGCACCCGGATGCCTGGCGCGTCCACGCCGTCGTCGTTGCTGAGCAAAACCCGCATCCCGAATCCCCGAATTGTCCGGACCGCGCGTGGCACGCCACGCAAACGGCAAGTCTAGCGGATTCATCCGTTCACATCGGCGCGATGCTGCGTCGGCCTCAATGGCCGCAGGGACGTGCCGCCCGCAAATCAGGCACGCATGGGTTACACGTGCTTGATTGGCGAAGCCGATTTCGGGCGTGTATCGAATTATTCGGTACGTCCTTGTACCTCACCTTCGCTTCGCGAAGGCCGCCTTTGGCGTTCCACCGCGCTCCAAGCGCGGCTGGTCGGCGTGCTCCGGCAAATCCCGGATGGATTTGTTCAGAGCTTCCTCAGGGATGCCCCGCGGTGGATGCGGACGGCGGCGGGGCCGCCGTGCCGGCGCCCGGCGGCAGATCGACCACCTGGTAGAACACCTCGCCCGGCTTGATCAGGCCGAGCTGTGAACGGGCGCGTGCCTCGACCGCGTCCTTGCCGTGCTTCAGGTCTTCCACTTCCGCCTGCAACGCCTCGTTGCGCTGCTTCAGCTTCGCGTTCTCGGCCTGCTGCGCGGACACGCGCGCGCGCAACGCGCGCAGGTCGCGCATCCCGCCCTCGCCGATCCACAGTTTGACCTGCAGCGCAATCAGCAACGCGATCAGGATCAGCGCGATCCAACGCAGCACGGATGCGCCCTCTTCGGCATTCGATCAGCCCGGCAGGGTTGACAGGTTCGGAAACGCATCGCGGCCAGCATACTTCGCCGCGGCACCGAGTTGTTCCTCGATCCGCAGCAGCTGGTTGTACTTGGCGATGCGATCGGACCTGCACAGCGAACCGGTCTTGATCTGGGTGGCGGTGGTTCCCACCGCGAGGTCGGCGATGGTGGTGTCCTCGGTCTCGCCCGAGCGGTGCGAGATCACCGCGGCGTACTTCGCCAGGTCTGCCATCGCCACGGCTTCCAGTGTTTCGCTGAGCGTGCCGATCTGGTTGACCTTGATCAGGATCGCGTTGGCGATGTGGTGGGCGATGCCGTCGCGGAAGATCGCCGGGTTGGTGACAAAGAGATCGTCGCCGACCAGCTGGATCTTGTTGCCGAGTTTCCGGGTGATCAGCTCCCAGCCGTCCTGATCGCCTTCGGCCAGGCCGTCCTCGATGCTGATGATCGGGTACTTCGCGCACCAGCCTTCGTAAAGCTCCACCATGCCCGCGGCGTCGAGCCTGCGGCCCTCGCCTTTCAGTTCATACACGCCGTCTTCGAAGAATTCCGACGAGGCCGGATCCAGCGCGATCCAGATCTGCCTGCCGGGCTGGTATCCCGCGGCCGTGATTGCTGCCAGGATCACCTCGATGGCTTCCTCGTGCGAACGCAGCGCCGGCGCGAAACCGCCCTCGTCGCCCACCGCGGTGTTGAGGCCGCGCTTCTTCAACTGCACCTTCAGTGCATGAAAGCATTCGACACCCGCGCGCAGGGCTTCGGAAAACCGCTCGAAGCCGGCCGGCATCAGCATGAATTCCTGCATGTCCAGCGGATTGTCCGCGTGCACGCCGCCGTTGATCACGTTCATCATCGGCACCGGCAGCACCGGCGCGCGGGTGCCCGCAAGGTATTTCCACAACGGCTGCCTGCGCGAGGCCGCGACGGCTTTTGCCGCCGCCAGCGACACGCCCAGAATCGCGTTCGCGCCGAGCCTGGATTTGTTCGGCGTGCCGTCCAACGCGATCAGCCTGCCGTCCAGCCCCTTCTGGTCGGCCGCGTCGAAACCGGCCAGCGCCCCCCCAATCTCGCCGTTGACGTGGGCCACGGCCTTCAGCACGCCCTTGCCGAGATAGCGCGTCTTGTCGCCGTCGCGCAGCTCCACCGCTTCGCGGGTGCCGGTGGACGCGCCACTCGGCACGATCGCGCGGCCGAACGAACCGTCTTCGAGCGTGACCTCCGCCTCGAGCGTGGGATTGCCGCGCGAGTCCAGCACTTCACGGGCGTGGAGGGTCTTGATTGTCGCAGCCATCAATTTTTTCCGTTTTCTCTGCCGTGCAAGACCCTTCCCAAGCGCCGATTCTCGTCGCGCCGCCGGTCTTGAAACTTCGCAGCGTGATACACCGCCACCAGCGCCTGCTCGAGCACTACGCCAACAATCGCTGCACCGATCACACACACCAGCACACTGGGATCATGACGATGCGCGGAGCTGAACGACCAGACGCCCCATCCAAACCCCATTGAGCCAAGGATGAAGCCACTTTCGGCGATACGAAGCGCCCGCCTCTCTTTTCTCAGCTTCCAGCGCAACGACTCAATCTCATTGTCCATGGGCGTCCCCATCAGGCAGGCTGTGCCTTCGCCACACGATCGAGCGCCATCAACGTCTCCAGCAACGCCTCCATCTTTCCCAGCGGCCACGCGTTCGGACCATCGGACAAGGCCTTGTCGGGATCGGGATGCGTTTCCATGAACAAACCCGACACGCCCACCGCCACGGCCGCGCGCGCCAGCACCGGCACGAACTCGCGCTGGCCGCCGGACCGGGTGCCCTGCCCGCCCGGCAATTGCACCGAATGCGTGGCGTCGAACACCACCGGGCAACCCGTTTCACGCATCACGGCCAGCGAGCGCATGTCCGACACCAGGTTGTTGTAACCGAAGCTCGCGCCGCGCTCGCAGACCAGGATCTGCCCGTTGCCCGTCGAACGTGCCTTCTCGACCACGTTCTGCATGTCCCACGGCGCGAGGAACTGGCCCTTCTTGATGTTGACCGGCTTGCCCTGCCGCGCGACGTTCTGGATGAAGTCGGTCTGCCGGCACAGCATTGCCGGCGTCTGCAGCACGTCCACCACGGATGCGACTTCATCCAGCGGCGTGTACTCGTGCACGTCGGTGAGCACCGGTACGCCGACCTGCTTCTTCACTTCGGACAGGATCCTCAGCCCTTCTTCCATGCCCAGCCCGCGGAAACTTTTCACCGAGGTGCGATTGGCCTTGTCGAAGCTGGACTTGAAGATGAAAGGGATGCCGAGCCGGCCGGTGATTTCCTTCAACGTGCCGGCGGTATCGAGTTGCAATTGCTCGGATTCGACCACGCATGGCCCCGCGATCAGGAACAGCGGCCGGTCGAGCCCGACTTCGAAGCCGCAAAGATTCATCTTGAACCCCTCTCCCCTCGGGGTGAGCCTGCGCGCTTGGCCGATGCCTTGAATGGCATCGGCTGGGCTGGCGAACGCCTAGACCAGGGATGGTCAAGGCTGGGTTTCCTGGCGAGGCAGGAGCCGAGCCTGGAGAGGGGCAGGGGTGAGGGTCCGGAATCGTGCGACAAGCAACGCTCGGGCGTAATTACGAATATCGAATGAAGAATTTTATGGAACACGCGTACCCTCACCCGGCCTTCGGCCGCCCTCTCCCGAAGGGAGAGGGGAAAAGAAAAGATCACCCCGCCGCTTCCTTCGCAAGCCGCGGCGCGTCGCGCACGGCCTTGTACTCGCGCGCGGCCTGCACGAAGCCCTTGAACAGCGGATGCCCCTCGCGCGGCGTCGAGGTGAATTCGGGATGGAACTGGCAGGCCAGGAACCACGGATGCTTCTGCCGCGGCAGTTCGATGATCTCCACCAGGTCGTCCATCGACACGCCGGCGATCACCAGACCCAGCTTCTCGAAACGCTCGCGGTAGCGGTTGTTGAATTCGTAGCGGTGGCGGTGGCGTTCGCGGATCACATCGGTGCCGTACAGCTCGCGCGCGATGGTGCCGGGTTGCAGCCGGCATTCCTGCGCGCCCAGGCGCATGGTGCCGCCGAGGTCGGAATGCTCGTCGCGGCGCTGCACGTCGCCCGCTCCCTGCGTCCACTCCGTGATCAGCGCGATCACCGGATCGGCGCAATCGCGGTCGTTTTCGGTGGAACCCGCGCCCGCCAGGCCGGCCAGGTCGCGTGCGAATTCGACCACCGCCGCGTGCATGCCGTAGCAGATGCCGAAATACGGAATGCCGCGCTCGCGCGCGTATTTCACCGTCTGGATCTTGCCCTCGAAACCGCGCTTGCCGAAACCGCCCGGCACCAGGATCGCGTCGGCGCCGCGCAGCACCGCGTCGGCGCCGCGCTTCTCGACTTCCTCGGAATCCAGCCACTCCAGTTGCACGCGCGTGGCGTTGTGGATGCCGCCGTGGCGCAGCGCCTCGCCCAGCGACTTGTACGCATCCTTGTGCTCCACGTACTTGCCGACGATCAGGATGCGCACGCTGTCCCTGGGATGTTCGACCGCATCCACGGTGCGCTGCCACTGCGACAAGTCCGTGGGCCTGGCGTCGAGATGCAGACGCTCGACCACGATGTCGTCCAGGCCTTCCTTGTGCAGCCACAGCGGCAGCTTGTAGATCACGTCCACGTCGATGGCGCTGATCACCGCGTTTTCCGGTACGTTGGTGAACAGCGCGATCTTGCGGCGGTCGGATTCCGGCAGCGGCTCCTCGCACCGGCACAGCAGGATGTCCGGCTGGATGCCCAGCGCGCGCAGCTCCTTCACCGAGTGCTGGGTGGGCTTGGTCTTGATCTCGCCCGCGGCCCTGATGTACGGCACCAGCGTCAGGTGCATGAACAGCACCTTGTCGGCGCCACGCTCGATGCGCAACTGGCGGGCGGCTTCCAGGAACGGCTGCGATTCGATGTCGCCGACCGTGCCGCCGATCTCCACCAGCGCGACGTCGAAGCCGCGGGTGGCCTCGTCGATCACGTGCTTGATCTGGTCGGTGATGTGCGGAATCACCTGCACCGTGGCACCCAGGTAATCGCCACGGCGTTCCTTGCGGATGACGGCTTCGTAAATCTTGCCGGTGGTGATGGAGTTCTTGCCGGACAGGCGCGTGTGCACGAAGCGCTCGTAGTGCCCGAGGTCCAGGTCGGTTTCGGCGCCGTCGTCGGTGACGTACACCTCGCCGTGCTGGAATGGGCTCATGGTGCCGGGATCGACGTTGATGTAGGGGTCCAGCTTCATCAACGTGACGGAGAGACCGCGAGCCTCGAGGATGGACGCCAGCGAAGCCGACGCGATGCCCTTGCCCAGCGAGGACACCACGCCGCCGGTGACGAAGATCAAGGGGGTCATGGCCGGCCCGTGTGTGGAAAGCGGCATTCTAGCGGAAGCCTGCGGCATGGTCAGCGCGAGCGCCCCGCGGCACCGGCCACGCACTTGCATTGCCGGCGCGGGGCGCCGAGACTGCTTCCGTCTGGAGGCCGGCCTGTCGCCGGCGGGGCGGGACGGCGCCGTGACGAGGCTGCGCGCGTTCTGGTACGAACTGAAGCGCCGCAACGTGCTGCGCGCCGGCGTGCTGTACGCAGCGGCGGCATGGCTGCTGGTGCAGATCGCCACCCAGGTCTTTCCGTTCTTCCACATCCCCGAGTGGATCGTCCGCTGGATCGTGGTCGCATGCGTGATCGGTGCGCCGTTCTGGCTGGCGCTCGCATGGTTCTACGAGCTGACGCCGGAAGGCTTGAAGCGGGAAACCGAAGTCGCGCCGCACCAGTCCATCGCGCGCAGCACCAGCCGCAGGCTCGACTACGCGATCATCGCCGTGCTCGCGGTCATCGTGGTGGTGCTGGCGGCGAACACGCTGGTGTGGCGCAAGGGCGCAGGGTTGCAGCACGAAGATGCCGGCATCGCCGCGGCGCTGGCCGGGGTTCCGGAGCGGTCCCTGGCCGTGCTGCCGCTGCTCAACGAGGGCGGCGACAAGGCCGAACAGTATTTCTCCGACGGCATCTCGGAAGACCTGATCACCGCGCTGTCGCAGTTCGAGGGATTGAAGGTCATCGGCCGCAACTCGGCATTCCAGTTCCGCGACAGCCAGAGCAGCCCGGCCGAGATCGGCGCCCGCCTCGGCGTCGCGCACCTGCTGGAAGGCAGCGTGAAGCGCGACAGCGGCGAAGTGCGCATCCGCGTCGAACTGATCAAGGCCATCGACGGCAGCACCCTGTGGTCGCAACGCTACGTCCGGCCCTACCACGACCTGTTCAAGCTGCAGGACGACATCACCGCGGCCGTGGCACAGGCGCTCAAGACCAGACTGCTGGAAGGCAATCATCCGGCACCGCAGAACGACCGGCCGCCGGGCGGCAGCATTGCCGCGTACCAGGCGTATCAACAAGGGGAATTCTTTCTCCACCGCAATACGGAACCGGATCTGCGCAAGGCGCTCGAGCAGTACACGGCGGCGATCGGCATCGATCCGCGCTACGCCGCGGCGTGGTCGGGCAAGGCATTCGCGCTGGCCGTGATGGCGCAGGCCTATTCCGACCTGGACGGCGCCAAGCGCGCCTACGCCGAGGCGATGGCGGCGGCGAACACCGCCGTGACGCTGGCGCCCGATCTCGCGGCCGCGCATCTGGCGCGCGGCTACGTGCTGCTCGCCGCCGACCTGGACTGGGTCGGGGCGCAAGCCGAGTACCAGCGCGCCATGCAACTGGCACGGAACGACATTTACGCGCAATTCGGGCTGGGGCAGATGTACGCCATCCTCGGTCAGCCCGAGCGCGCGGCGGGGCTGACGCGGCAGGCGCTACTCGGCGATCCGTTGCACGCGGACTGGTACAACTCGCTGTCGCAATATCTCACCGCGCTGGGGCGCCTGGACGAAGCCGAACAGGCGGCGCGCAAGGCCATCGAGTTCCAGCCGATGGCGGACTATTTCCACACGCAGTTGACGGTCATCGCCATCCAGCATGGTGATGCAAAATCCGCACTCGCGACGGCCAGACGTGAACCATCCGCAACATGGCGGGAAGTCGCGATCGCGATGGCGCGGCAGATCGGCGACGACCGCGTGGCCGCCGACGCCTCGCTGCAGTCGCTGATCGGGAAACTGGGCGGGATGGCGGCGTACCAGATCGCCGAGGTGTACGCGCTGCGCGGCGACCCCGACAACGCGTTCAAGTGGCTGGACAGCGCGCTGGACAACCGCGACCCCGGTATCAGGCAGCTCCTGTACGACCCGTTCCTGCTGCGCTACCAGGACGATCCGCGCTTCTCCGCGTTCTGCAGGAAGGCCGGCCTGCCGGTACCGGCCGCGGCATCCGCGGACACTGCGACGGCGGCGTCCGCCAACAGCCGGCATTGAAGCGGCGGGTTTGCGGACGGCGACGCGAAACGCGTACATTGCCCGTTCCCGTGCGCCCTTCCTGACGCAATGCGTGCAATGGACCGTCCATGACCGCCCCAGTGGTTCCCGGCCGCATCGCGGCCCTGCGCACCGCGATGCGCGAACGCGGCATTGCCGCCTGCATCGTGCCGACCGCCGACCCGCACCTGTCCGAATACCTGCCCGCACACTGGCAGGCGCGCGAGTGGCTGTCGGGTTTCACGGGGTCGGCCGGCACGCTGGTCGTGACAGGGGATTTCGCGGGGCTGTGGACCGACTCGCGCTATTTCTCCCAGGCCGAGCGCCAGCTCGCCGGCAGCGGCATCGAACTCATGAAATTGAGCGTGCCGCACACGCCCGAGCACGTCGGGTGGCTGTGCGAACGCGTGCATCGGGGTGGCAAGGTGGCGTGTGCCGCCGACATGCTGTCGCTGGCATCCGGGCGGACCCTGCGCGGGCAACTGGTGAAGCACGGCGCGGAACTGGTCGAAGACGACCTGCCGGCCATGATCTGGAACGATCGTCCGCCGCTGCCGCGGGCGCCGGTGTACGAACATCCGATCGACTACGCGACCCGTTCGCGTGCGGAAAAACTCGCGCACACGCGTGCGGCGATGCGCGGGGCCGGCGCGACGCACCATCTGGTCTCGGCGCTGGACGAAATCGCGTGGGTACTGAACCTGCGCGGCAGCGACGTGGAATACAACCCGGTGTTTCTCGCGCACCTGCTGATCGACGCGCAAGGCGCAACCCTGTTCGTCGACGCCGGCAAGCTCGACGCAGCGCTCCGGCAAACCCTGCAGAACGATGGCGTGCACGTCGCACCCTACGAATCCATCGGCGACGCGCTGCGCGGGCTGCCGCAGGATGCGGCATTGCTGATCGCGCCCGCTGCGATCTCCGCCGCCGTGGCGCACGCGATCCCGCGGCATGTGGCGCTGATCGAGGCGCCCGGCCCGATCAGCGCGGCCAAGGCGCGCAAGAGCGAAGCCGAACTCGGCCACGTGCGCGAGGCGATGCGCCGCGACGGCGTGGCGTTGGTGCGCGCGGCGCGCTGGATCGAAGAATCCCTCGAGCACGGCCAGCGCGTCACCGAACTCGACGTGGATGAAAAATTGCGCGCGCTGCGCGCCCAGCAGCCCGGTTTCGTCAGCGAGAGTTTTGCCACCATCGCGGGTTACCAGGCCAACGCCGCGTTGCCCCATTACCGCGCCATGCCCGGATCGCACTCGGAACTCGAACCGCACGGGATGCTGCTGATCGATTCCGGCGCGCAGTACCTCGGCGGCACCACCGACGTCACCCGGATGTGGGCGCTGGGCGAAACCACGCCCGAACAGCGCCGCGACGTGACCCTGGTGCTGAAGGGCGTGATCGCGCTGTCGCGCGCAAGCTTTCCGCGCGGCACCTCGGGCCAGCAACTGGACGCGCTGGCGCGCGCGCCGATCTGGGCGGCGGGCGTGGACTACGGCCACGGCACCGGTCACGGCGTCGGTTATTGCCTCAATGTCCACGAAGGCCCGCAGTCGATCCGGCCGCCGCGCTCCAACGCGAACCTCGAACCGCTCGATGTCGGGATGATCACCTCGATCGAACCGGGCATCTACAAGCCCGGCCGCCACGGCGTGCGGATCGAGAACCTCGCCGCGACGGTTGCCGCCGGCGACGGCGAGTTCGGCGAATTCCTCGCGTTCGAAACGCTGACGTTGTGTCCGATCGACACGCGGTTGCTGGACCTCCCGCTGCTGGACGCGAGCGAAACCGCCTGGCTCGACGCCTATCACGCGACGGTGCGCGAGCGCCTCCTGCCGCTGCTGGACGACCCAGCCGACCGCGCGTGGCTGGAGGCACGCTGCGCGCCGCTGGCAGTCGCGAAAGCAGCCAGGCGCGGCGCCCGGCTTGCCGGGCGCCGCGGAATGCCCTGAAAAAAACGCCCCGGCACACGGCCGGGGCGGTGAAACCGCTGCGGCGGATTATTGCTGCCGCGCTTGGGTGCCGGCGTGGTTCGGCGCCGCCGATTTCCTGCCGTCGTGACGACGGCCGCCGTTCGCTCCGGATTGTCGTGCACCAGCGTCGATGCCGGCATTGACCGACGCTCCGCCCTGCACGGAAACGCCGGCGCCGTTCGCGGACGCACCGCCGCTCACGTTCGCACCCAGTTCCGAGTTGGCCGAAGCCTGGCCGCTGTTGCCGTTGACCCGACCCACCGCGGTCTGGCTTGCATCGACGGCACCCTGTGCCTGCCCATGCGCGACACCGCGCACCGCCGTGCCGAGGTTTCCCGACGCCCTTTGCGCATCGGTGACGGCGCCGCTCACCCCGTTGCCGCGGTTGTCGGTAGAAGCCCCGTACGGGGTGCCGGCCATGGCGGCCCCCGATCCTCGGGCCTGACCGGCCACGTTGGCGCCGGCATCGAGGTTCTGGCTCGCATTGTCTGCGGCTGCCCGAGCCGTCGATTGCACCACGCTACCCGCACGCCCCGTGACTTCTCCGGCTCCTTGCACGGCGGAAGCCGCGACATGGTTGGCAGTCCGCGCCGCACCGCGCGCCCTTGACGAGGCGTGTTTGCCGAGCGGCGGGAAACCGGTGTCCATCCCCGCATGAAGGGTGCCGAATGCGTCGGCCTGCTGGTCAGCCGTGCCGAGCGGGGTGCCGATCTGCATCCGGTTCGCGGCGCCGGCCGCACCCCTGACCACGCCTCCGACATTCACCTGGGCGATCGCGGGCATTGCAAACACGGCAGCGATCATCGTTGGGAGAATGAATTTGCGCATACTCTTCGACCTCATCGTCTGCAAGCGAAGATGTACGGAGCGGCGGAGTCATCGAGCCGCCCGGTACGCTGTCATCCTTCCCGGGTCACATCAACCTGCCCTGAATTGGCTGTCCATGCTTCACGTTTCGTACAGTTTGCGAGAACCCGACACGCCACGCCCCGGCATCCCGGCCGGGGCGTGTCTCGACACTCTGCGGGGCGGCAGGCAGGGTCTGCCTGTCGCGATATCAGCGGTGCCTGTGCGAATGCGTGCGGGTCTTGCCGTAGGCATGCGCGACATGACGGCCGTGGCTCGTGGTGGTCCTGCCGGTTCCTCCCGACAGCACCGAATTCGCGTGCGCCATGCCCTTGTTGGTATCGACCCGGTTCACCGCCTTGACGTTCGCCCGGACCGGGCCCCTGGCCTTGTCACGAGCCACGCTGCGGACGCTGGTGCCGACCGGCATGTCGTCGCTGCGCGCGGTGAACGCGGCATGCGATACCAGCGCGCCGTGTCCGAAAGCGCTGTTCATCGCGCCGGGCATGTGCATGCCGCCCATGCCGTTGCCGCGCGGACCGCCGGCCAGCGCCGTCAGGGGCAGGATGCCGAGGGTGACGAGAAGGGTCTTGACGAGGATCTTGCTGCTCATGATCGATCTCCTTGCTGGACAAACCGGATGTCGTCCTCCCGCGCCGACGAGACAGCTTGTATCCAGGCATGGAAATGCGGGCTGAATCCGGGCCTGGACGCGCAAGCGCCACGGCATCGCCTTGCGCGCGACTTTCACTCCTGATTCTCCGCTCCGACGTCGGGGAAAAGCGGCCTGCCTTCACTCGTCATCGCGGTGCGCGGTTCCGGAAGGCGTGGTCATCGACGCCGTTTTTCAACACACCGGAACAGCACACAAAAAAACGCCCCGGACGAGCCGGGGCGTTCAGTTCTGCCTGGCAATCCGGACAGGATTACTTGCCGGTGCCCGCGCTGGAAGCAGGAGCCGCGGACTCCGCCTTCTTGGCGTGGTGGTGCTTGCTGGCGTGATGATGGCGAGCGTGATGATGCGTGGTAGTGCTCGTCTTTTCCGTGTGGGTGGTCGATGTGTTCGACATCGGCGATTGGGTGGTTTCGCTGTTGGTCTGGGTGGTGGTGGTCTCGCTGCTGCTTGGCGGCGTGGTTTGCTGGGCAAAAGCCGGCAGGGCGAACGCCGCCGCAATCAGGGCGGGAAGAATCAGCTTACGCATGGAAATAGTCTCCTGGAATGAACGCGCGGACCGGGATCGGTCCACGCGACGTGCATCGTGAGCCAAAACGGCCCACTGGATGCTGAACGTCGCCGCGCACATTACCACCGAATCTCTTGCAATTCAGCCGGGGGTCGATTGACCGGCCGACGCGCATTCGCCATCCTGCCCGGCCGACGCGCAGTGCTAACGGAAACCCAACGCATGACACCCTCCACGCGCTACAACGCCGCCGACATCGAGGTGCTCTCGGGCCTTGAACCCGTGCGCCGTCGGCCGGGCATGTACACCGACACCAGCCGGCCGAACCATCTTGTCCAGGAAGTCGTGGACAACTCGGTGGACGAGGCGCTGGCCGGGCACGCCAGCACCATCGAGGTGACCGTGCACAAGGACGGCTCGGTCACCGTGGCCGACGACGGTCGCGGGATGCCGGTGGACACCCACCCCGAGGAAGGCCTGCCCGGCGTCGAACTGATCCTGACCCGCCTGCACGCCGGTGCCAAGTTTTCCGACCGCAACTACACCTTCGCCGGCGGCCTGCACGGCGTGGGCGTGTCGGTGGTGAACGCGCTGTCTTCCCACCTCGAGGTCGTGATCGACCGCGACGGCCACGAATACCGGATGCGCTTCAGGGACGGTGCGCCGGTCGGCAGGCTGGAAACGCTGGGCGAGGTGCCGAGGAAACGCACCGGTACCACGCTGCGTTTCCTGCCCGATCCGAAGTATTTCGATTCGCCCAGGATCTCGCTGCCGAAATTGAAACACCTGCTGCGCGCCAAGGCCGTGCTGTGCGCGGGCTTGACGGTGCGCCTGCACGACGAAGCCTCGGGCGAGCGTGACGAGTGGCGCTACGAGGACGGCCTTGCCGATTACCTGAAATCCGAACTGGGCGGCGCAGCGTGTCTGCCTCCGGACCTGTTCGTGCACCACACGCAGCGCGAGGACGGCGGGCTCGACGCCGCGTTCTGCTGGGTGCCGGAGGGCGAGCTGGTGCAGGAAAGCTACGTCAACCTGATCCCGACCGTGCAGGGCGGCACCCACGTCAACGGCCTGCGTTCGGGCCTCACCAACGCGGTCCGCGAATTCTGCGACCTGCGCAATCTGCTGCCGCGCGGCGTGAAGCTGGCGCCCGAGGACGTGTGGGAGCGCGTCGCCTTCGTGCTGAGCGTGAAGATGCGCGACCCGCAGTTCGCCGGCCAGACCAAGGAACGGCTGAGTTCCCGCGACGCCGCGGCGCTGACCGAGAACACGGTGCACGACGCGTTCTCGCTGTGGCTGAACCAGAACGTTGCCGCGGGCGAGGCCATCGCGCAGCTCGCGATCGAACGCGCGGCGGCGCGGATGAAGGCGGCGAAGCAAGTCGTCCGCAAGAAGATCACCCAGGGCCCCGCCCTGCCCGGCAAGCTGGCCGATTGCGCATCCAGCGATCCCGACCGCACGGAACTCTTCATCGTCGAAGGCGATTCCGCAGGCGGCAGCGCCAAGCAGGCCCGCGACAAGGATTATCAGGCGATCCTGCCGCTGCGCGGAAAGATATTGAATACATGGGAAGTGGAATCGGGTGCGGTGCTGGCATCCGAGGAGGTGCACAACCTCGCGATCGCGATCGGCTGCGATCCCGGCAAGGACGATCTCTCCGGCCTGCGCTACGGCAAGATCATCATCCTGGCCGACGCCGATTCCGACGGCCTGCACATCGCGACATTGCTGTCCGCGCTGTTCCTGCGCCATTTCCCCGCACTGGTGCGCGAAGGCCACGTGTTCGTCGCGATGCCGCCGCTGTTCCGGGTCGATGTCGGCAAACAGGTGTTCTACTGCCTCGACGAATCCGAGCGCGATGCGCTGCTGAAACGGATCGAACGGGAGAAAATCAGGGGCGCCGTCACGGTCACACGCTTCAAGGGCCTGGGTGAAATGAACCCGGCGCAATTGCGCGAATCGACCATCCACCCCGATACCCGCCGCCTCGTGCAGTTGACCGTGGACGACGGCACGGCGACCACGCAACTGCTGGACATGCTGCTGGCGAAGAAACGCGCCTCCGACCGTCGCACCTGGCTGGAAGAAAAAGGCGATCTGGCCTCGCTGGAGGTTTGACGTCCGCCCGTCTTCTCGCGGGCCTCTTCCCGAACCAGCAGAGATGTGGAGCGGCGTTGGCCGCCAAACGCGGCTCCGGTCGGGCCCGGCCGGCGCACGTCATCGGGGCAAGACACCGGTGCCGCTGCCGGCACCCGTCGGGCATGGCCGTCGCTGGGTGCATCCGACTGCCTGCCGCCTTCGTATCTGGGAGGTACGGCCATAAATCCGGCCCATCGTCGATGCCGGGGCATGGCGCGTACGTGATCGTATGGATCCCCATAGGAGGGCACCATGAAACCCACGAAGCGTTCCATCTCCAGACTTCTGCTGGGCGCGGCATTCGCGTCGATCTTTGCGATCGGGAGCGCCCATGGTCAGGCGCTGCAGCCAAACCAGACCCTGGGTTTTTCCAACGGCAAACTGGTCAAGTTCACGTACCAGCAGAATTACGATTGCGTCGATCAGCCGCGCGACGACCTCGATTACAACGGCATGGCGGCTCAATCGGACTCGGGTGAATTCCAGACACCCATATGTCAGGCCGGAATCCAGACCACGGTTGACCCGACCGGAAAGCGAGGCACGGATTTCTCGATCTTGTACGTGCTGGTCCCGATGTTCTCGCTCAACGACGACCAGAATCCGGATGATGCGATTCCCTGTCCACCCGAGGTCAGGTCGAGCACGCTGTGCGGCCGCGCGTTGGGCAACACCTTGATCAAGCTGTTCGGCGCCATCCCGGAGGCCTACAAGGCCAAACCGCTGGTCTCCACGGATTGCCCCAACCCCGGCTCGCCGCCGGGAACCTGCACGATGCACGCGTCCACGGTCGATCTCGGCAAGGTGCTGGTCGCGCTGGGCAAGCTGCCCGCCCCGGCGAAGAACATCTTTCTGCCCACGCCCAACCACAGCCACGTGATCGAGAACTCGCTGGCGAACACCAAGGCGATATGGTGGGAGGTGGTGCCGGTGCTGGTCACCGATCCGGCCGACTGGCCGAGCGAGGATGGCGGCATCAAGTCCGTCGCGGAGCTGAAGGAAGCGGAACGTGAGGGTGACGCCGTCCAGGTGCCTTCCAACTTCTTCCTGTTCTTCAGCTCGCACAAGATGGCGGGGATGCACTGACCCATCAACGACGAGTGCCGGGTATTCCGGCCTCGAAGACTTTGTGAAATCGGCAACCTCGTCGCGCAGCGGCTTTGTCGGCTGATCGCGAAGGAGAGCCAAATCCCGCGACGGTGGGCAGGAACCGATGCCCACCGCCGCGGGCTTCGTTGCGCGGGACCATGCAAAGACAAAAGGCACATACTCGCAACCCCGCAGTGCTTCCACCGTGGCAGCCCGCATGATCGTCGTTCATCACCTCGACAACTCACGTTCCCAGCGCGTGTTGTGGCTACTGGAAGAATTGGGCCTGCCCTACGAGATCAGGAAATACCGGCGCGACCCGGACACCCTGCTGGCGCCCGCCTCGTTGCGCGAGGTGCATCCGCTCGGCAAGTCGCCCGTGATCACCGACGAGGGTCGAACCATCGCCGAATCCGGCGCCATCATCGAATACGTGCTGGAACGTCATGGCCGGGGACGCCTGAGACCTGCGCCCGGAACGCCCGAGCGGTTGCGTTACACCTACTGGCTGCACTTCGCCGAGGGTTCGGCGATGCCGCCGTTGCTGCTGAAGCTGATCTTCGACGAGATTCCCGGGCGGCCGATGCCGTTCTTCGCAAGGCCCGTCGCACGCGGGATTTCCCGCAAGGTGCTGGATACCTTCGTGATGCCCAACCTGCAACGCCAACTGGATTTCATGGAAAACGAACTGGGCAAGAGCGAGTGGTTCGCCGGCCCCGCGTTTACCGCCGCCGACATCCAGATGAGTTTTCCGCTGGAAGCCGCGGCGCAACGCGCAGAACTCGACGCAAGCCGGCCGCGGCTGATGGCGTTCCTGCAACGCATCCACGCGCGGCCCGCCTACCGGCGTGCACTGGAACGCGGCGGTCCGTACACCTTCGCCAACGATTGACCCGCGGCCGGCGCAACACGCGGATTGCCTTGCGGCGGCGCCGCAATGCTGCAATGCTTGAGACATGGTTACCTCATCGGACGATGCCGCCGAACTCACCGGCCTGATGCGCGCCTGCGCGGACGGCGACCGTGCAGCCTTCGCGACGCTGTATCGGCGCACGTCGGACAAGCTGTTCGGCGTCTGCCTGCGCATGCTGCGCGAACGCGGCGAAGCCGAGGACGCGTTGCAGGACGTCTACACCAACGTCTGGCGACGCGCCGGCAGTTTCGACTCCGCGCGCGCGGCGGCGATGACCTGGCTGATCACGCTCGCCCGCAACCAGTGCATCGACCGGCTGCGCCGGCACCGCGAGGAACCCCTGGACGGTGCGGCCGCGCAACAAATCATCGACCCCGACCCCGATCCGCCTGCCCGCAGCCAGGCCAGCGAAGAACGCCGGCGCCTGGAACACTGCCTGGGCACGCTCGCGGATCAACAGCGCCAAATCGTGCGTGCAGCCTTTTTCAGCGGCGCCACGTATAACCAATTGGCGGACCGCCTCGGCGTGCCGCTGGCAACGATGAAAAGCTGGATCCGGCGCAGCCTGATCCGGCTGCGTACCTGCATGGAACAGACCGAAGCGAACCCGTGAACACGCCCCTCGACCAAGAGCCCGAAGATCTGCGTTACGCCGAATACGTGCTCGGCGTGCTCGACGCGGACGCGCGCGCGGCGGTCGAGCGCGAGATCGCCGCCGACCCGCACGCGGCGGCCGAAGTGGCGCGCTGGCAACGCTGCCTGCTGCCGATGGCCGAGGATATCCCCGCGACCGCGCCGCCCGCGCACGTATGGACCCGCATCGAAAGCGCGCTGGGCATGCAGCAGACCACGCGCCGTGAATCCACGCGGCCGGCGCGAGTCGGCTGGTGGTCCAACCTTGCGCTGTGGCGCGGCTTCGCGTTCGGCGCCGCCGCCGTGGCCGCGGCCTGCATCATCGCCCTGATCGTGTTGCCGCGCGCGACGGTGACGCCCGCGCCGGCCGTTGCCTACATGGCCTCGACGATCATGCAGACGGATGGCCAGGTCGGCTGGACCGCGACCATGGACCTCGCGCACGCGCGGATGGTGGTGGTGCCCGCCAAGCCGCAAAGCCTTCCTGCCGGCCGCGCGCCGGAACTGTGGCTGATTCCCGCCGGCCGGAAACCGATCGCGGTCGGCATGATCGCCGCCAGCGGACCAACCACGCTCGCACTGGACAAGGCCCTGGTCGCGCAACTCGGCCCGACGGCCGCGCTCGCGGTGTCGGTCGAACCGCCGGGCGGCTCGCCCACCGGCCAACCCACCGGCCCCGTGATCGCCAAGGGCGCAATCGGCGCCGCCGCACCGGGCAAACCGGTCGCGATGCTGTGGAATCCGGCGAACGGTCGCGACCACGCCTGAATCTCCCCGCGCGGCGATGAGACACGGGACGGGTCTGGCTGCGACGCGGCGTGCGCGGCGCACGCACGCATGCCCACCGCCAATGATTGGCGTGGCCTTGTCTGTCGCGAACGGCGGCACCGGATGCCCGGCGGCAACTTGCCGACAGGTGATTCCCGCATCGCCTGCTGCATCCAGTTCGACGGTGATCCGTACATGACTGTGCAGGGACTTGCCCGCGCAAACCCGGATCGACCCGTGAGACCTTCAACTTTGCTCTTCGCGTGCGCGATTGCCGTCGCGACTTCAATCGGTGTTGCCCACGCCCAACCGCCACCGGCGATTGGCACGAATGGCGCCTGCACGGCGCGCTCGGCATGGCGCTCTGCACCTACGCGCCGGATGGAACGACAGGAACCAGCCAATGCACCGGACCTTGCGCGGCCGTGTGGCCGCCATACCTCGCCGATGCCGTCCGTCCGTGCGATCACTCGCGCGGACGGCCGGCGAACATGAAAATACAGATTGAAAACTCCGATGATTTGAGGTCCTTTACCCCGGGAGAACTGCAATGCCGACGGAACTGATGTGGCTTGGCTGGTCGATCGTGTTGGGGCTCGTCTACGTGCTGGTCGCCGCCGCACTGGGCACCTGGCAGCGCGGCTTGAAGTGGAACGTGGGCAACCGGGACGGCGACCCGAAGCCGCTGACGGCAATGGCCGCACGCGCCCAACGCGCGAACCGCAATTTCCTGGAGACGTTCGCGTTTTTCGCCGCGGCCGCGCTGGCGGTCGTGCTGGCCCACAAGTCCGACGCGTGGTCGGCGATGGGCGCGCAGATTTATTTCTGGGCCCGCGTTGTCTATCTGCCCGTGTACGTCGTGGGCATTCCCTACCTGCGAACGCTGGTGTGGGCAGCCTCGCTCTGGGGCATCCTGCAATTGCTGGAAGCGCTGTTGTGAGGCATGCGCCGCATCGGAAACCTGCACGCGTGACTTCGACCTGACGATCGCCGCCGGCGATCCCGGTCAATCCGCCGCCCCTGCCTGCCGGGCGCCGGAATGCGCCCGGATGAAATCCAGCGTATCGCGCAATGCCGGCGAGCTGTGCCGCAGCGGGCGCGAAAACGACAGCAACAGGCGCACGTGGCCGATGCCCGCGTACATCTTCACCTCGACCGGTTCGTGCCGTGCCCGCATCCGTTGTGCCAGCGAGCGTGTGTTTTTCGGCTGCACGACATGATCGTCGGTGCCCTGCAGCAGCAGCATCGGCGGTTCATCGCCATCGACGAAGTTGATCGGCTGCGAACGCGCCTGCGCCTGCGGCGTGGCGCCGAACATCCCGATGAAGGCGGGTTCGGTCAGCGGCAGAAAACCGTAGGGACCGGCCAGGCCGATGAATCCCGCCAGTTGTCGCGGGCGCACGCCGACGCGGCGCAGCCAGTGCCCGTCGGTGGCCAGCAACGCGGCGATCTGCGCGCCTGCCGAATGCCCCATGAGAAACATCGTCTGCGGGTCGCCGCCGAAGTCGCGGGCTTGCGCATGCACCCACCCCACGGCATCGGCCGCATCGGTCATGAAGCCATCCATGCGCACCTGCGGATATTTTCGGTAATCCGGAATCGCGACCACCAGCCCGTGCCGTGCCAGCGTCTCGCCCATCCAGCGATACCACTGGCGCCGGCCGTCCTGCCAGCTGCCGCCGTAGAAGAACACCACCACCGGCAGGTCGTGCGCGGCTTGCGGTGCATAGATGTCCATCGCCAGGTGATGCGCGGTGTCGAACACGACATCCGCATGCACGTCGAGGCCGCGGTCACCCGAAGTGGCGTTGACGACATGGAACAGGGTGGTCTGGCAGGCACCGAGCAGCACGGCCAGCACCGCGGCAATCGCGGCCCGGGTCGGACCACGCGAGGCATGAAGCTGCGGGGGAAATCGCATGGTCTTCCGTGCGGGGGTGCGGAACTGCCCGAAACTACGATGGCCAGCGGCCGCCGGATGCAGCGGTGCCGCTGCAGGCATTGCGGAACGGACGGCCACCGCGGCGCCTTCGCAGCCTGCATCCGACCGGCCATGGCCTGCGTATCTGTCCTTGAACTCCAAGGACACCCCGCATGGGCATTTCCGCCAACCCGGTCCCGACATTCTCCGCCCGCAGCAGGTTGCGCCAGTGGTTCGACGCGGGCACGGCGGCTCCGCCGGACGACGACCCGCGCGCGGACCGCATCGACTGGCTGCGCGCATTGCCTTTCGCCGCGCTGCACGTGGCATGCCTCGGAATCCTGTGGGTGGGGGTTTCGCCGGTCGCGGTGATCGTTGCTGCCGGCCTGTACGCGATCCGGATGTTCGCACTGACCGGCTTCTACCACCGCTATTTCGCGCACCGGACATTTCGCGCCTCGCGCCGGGTGCAATTCGTGTTCGCGTTGATCGGCGCGGCCTGCGTGCAGCGCGGTCCGCTGTGGTGGGCGGCGCATCATCGCAACCACCATCGCCACGCCGATACCGAACTCGATCCGCACGCGCCGGGCGTGCATGGCTTCCTCTGGAGCCACATGGGCTGGTTCCTGACTCCGCGCGCGTTCCGCACCGATCTCGAACGCGTGCCGGACCTGGCGAAGTATCCGGAACTGCGCTGGCTCGACCGCTACGACGTCGCCGTTCCGGTCGCGCTGGCGATCGCGCTGTACGCGCTCGGCGTCCTGCTCCGGCACCTCGCGCCGCAGTGGCACACCGACGGCGCGCAGATGCTGGTGTGGGGGTTCTTCGTGTCGACGGCGGTGCTGTTCCATGCCACGGTCACGATCAACTCGCTGGCGCATCGCTGGGGCGCGCGTCGCTTCGACACCCGCGACGACAGCCGCAACAACGTGTGGCTGGCCCTGCTGACCTTCGGCGAAGGCTGGCACAACAACCATCATTTCTTCCCGGGCAGCGCGCGGCAGGGTTTCCGCTGGTGGGAAATCGACCTGACGTGGTACGGGCTGAAGCTGATGGCCCTCCTGGGGCTGGTGCACGACCTGAAACCCGTGCCCGCGTGGGTCCACGCCAGGGCGAGGCGCTGAGCCATGCGCATCGCCGTGATCGGATCGGGCATTGCGGGGCTCGCCTCGGCGTGGCTGCTGTCGCGCGTGCACGAGGTGACCTTGTTCGAGGCCAACGATTACCTCGGCGGCCACACCCATACGCACGACATCGTGCTGCACGGCCAGCATTACGCGGTGGACACCGGCTTTATCGTGCACAACCCGTCGCACTACCCCCTGCTCACGCGGTTCCTCGATGAACTCGGGGTGGCTTCGCAGCCGACCACCATGAGCTTTTCGGTCCGCAACGAAGCGACCGGACTGGAATACAACGCCACTTCGCTGGGCGGCCTGTTCTGCCAGCGGCGCAACCTCGTCTCGCGGCGCTTCCACGGCATGCTGCGCGACATCCTGCGCTTCTATCGCGAGGCGCCGGCGCTGCTGGACGGCGACGATCCGGGCCCCACCCTGGGCGAATATCTCGCTGCCCATCGCTACGGCGACGCCTTCCGCGACGAACACCTGGTGCCGATGGCGTCGGCGCTGTGGTCATCGCCTTCGCGGCAGATTCTCGATTTCCCCGCGCGCTATCTCGCCGCGTTCATGGCCAACCACCAGATGCTGCAGGTGCGCGGCCGGCCGGAATGGCGCGTGGTGCGCGGGGGCTCGGCGAGTTACGTGCGGGCGTTGCGTGCGCTCTGGGATGTCCATGAACGGCCGGGTTGCCCGGTGCATGCGCTGCACCGTGACGCCGCAGGCGTGGAAGTCAAGCACGCCGCGGGACGCGAGCGCTTCGATCACGCGGTGCTCGCCTGCCACAGCGATCAGGCGCTGGCGATGCTGGCCGACGCCAGCGAAGCCGAACGCGCCGTGCTTGGCGCGATCCCGTATCAGGAAAACGACGTGGTGCTGCACACCGACGCGCGCCTGCTGCCGCGCAAGCGCAAGGCGTGGGCGGCGTGGAACGCCGCGATCCCGCGCGAAGCCGGCGCCGCCTGCACGGTGAGCTACTGCATGAACCTGTTGCAGGGCCTCGACGCACCCGAACCGTTCGTGGTGACCTTGAACCGTACCGGAGCGATCGACCGCGCGAAGATCCTGCGGCGCATGCGCTACCACCATCCGGTCTACACCCACGCGGCCGTCGCGGCGCAACGCCGCAAGGCCGAGATCCAGGGCGTGCGCCGCACCTGGTTCGCGGGCGCGTACTGGGGTTTCGGCTTCCACGAAGACGGCATGCGCAGCGGCGTCGACGTGGCCCATGCGCTGGGCGGGCGCTGGCCGGCCACCGCCCGCGGCGCGCACTGGCTGGAGCGCGCGGCGTGACGGTGAAGCCCGCCAGCTGCGCGCTGCAACTCGCCAGCGCGGTGTACGAGGGCGAAGTGGTGCACCGCCGCCTCGCGCCGCATCCGCACGCCTTCCGTTACCGCATCGCGCAGCTGTACCTCGATCTCGATGAACTCGATCGCGTGTTCGACCGCCGCTGGCTGTGGTCCATCGATCGCCGCAACCTCGCCGAGTTCCGCCGCGCCGACTTCCTCGGGCCGCCCGGGCTTCCGCTGGCCGAAGCCGTGCGCCGGCGCGTCGAGGCCACGACCGGACGACGGCCGCAAGGGCCGATCCGCCTGCTGGCCCACCTGCGCTATGCCGGGGTGATCTTCAATCCCGTGAGTTTCTATTACTGCTACGCGCCCGACGGCAGCACGCTGGACACGATCGTCGCCGAGATCACCAACACGCCCTGGCTGGAGCGTCATGCCTACGTGCTGCCGCGCGCAACCGCGGCCACGCACGGGCGGATGCTGGGCTGGGTTTTCGACAAGGCCTTCCACGTTTCGCCGTTCATGCCGATGGACCGGCGTTACGACTGGCGCTTCAGCGAACCCGGTAACGACCTGTGCGTGCACATGGACGTGTTGCGCGACGGCCATCGCGAATTCGATGCATGGCTCAAGCTGGAACGGCGTCCGCTGACGGGCGCCGCGCTCGCGCGCGTGCTGTGGCGCTATCCGTTGATGACTACGCAGGTGATCGGCGCGATCTACTGGCAGGCGCTGCGCGTCAAGTTGAAAGGCAATCCCTTCCACGCTCACCCCGGGACAACGAGGCCGACATGAACGCCCGTGCCAACATCGAACCCCTCGCCCTGACGAACGCGCCGCGTGCACTCGACCGCTTCCTGCGCAAGCGCCTGCTCGCGCAACTGGTTGGCCTGCGCGGCGGCCGGCTGACCTTGCGCGACGCCGAAGGCGTGGTCGAACTCGGCACGGGCGCGGGTTCCGGCGCCAGCCTTGCGGTCGGCGTCGATGTGCTGGACCCCGCGTTCTACCGCGCCATCGCGGCCAACGGCAGCGTGGGTGCGGGCGAGGCGTACATGGACGGACACTGGCGCTGCACGGATCTGGTCGCGCTGGTGCGCCTGCTGGTGCGCAACCGCGAACGGCTGGATGGCATCGAGGGCGGCCTTGCGCGGATCGGTGGCCTGGCCTTGCGCAGCTGGCACGCGCTGAACCGCAACACCCGCGCCGGCAGCCGCCGCAACATCGCCGCGCACTACGACCTCGGCAACGATTTCTTCCGGCTGTTCCTGTCGCGTGACCTGATGTACTCGTCCGCGTACTGGGCCGCTGGCGACGATCTGGAAGCGGCCTCCACGCGCAAGCTGGAACGGATCTGCGAAAGGTTGCGATTGCAGCCCGAAGATCACGTGGTCGAGATCGGCACCGGCTGGGGCGGCTTCGCGCTGCATGCGGCACGGCACTTCGGCTGTCGCGTCACCACCACCACGATCTCCCAAGAGCAATACACGCTGGCCTGCCAGCGCATCGCCAAAGCCGACCTCGAGGACCGCGTGACGGTGCTGCTCAAGGATTACCGCGATCTCGAAGGGCAGTACGACAAGCTGGTCTCGATCGAGATGATCGAGGCGATCGGCGCGCAATACCTCGACACGTATTTCGCGCAACTCGGGCGGCTCCTGAAACCCGACGGCCTCGCGCTGGTGCAGGCCATCACCATCGAGGACCACCGCTACGCGCAGGCCCTGAAGACGGTGGATTTCATCAAGCGCTTCGTGTTCCCCGGCAGCTTCATTCCCTCGCTCACCTCGATGCTCGCCGCGAAGACGCGCGCTGGCGACCTCGGCCTCATCGCGATGGAGGATTTCGGCGATTCCTACGCGCGCACGCTGCATGCATGGCGCGTATGTTTCCTCAATCACCTGCCTGAGGTGCGCGCGCAAGGCTTCGACGAACGTTTCATCCGGATGTGGGAGTTCTATCTGGCCTATTGCGAAGGCGGTTTCCGCGAGCGCTCGATCGGCGTTGCGCACCTGCTGTTCGCGAAGCCGGGCTGGCGGCACGCAGGGACGCGGGCCGCATGAACTTCTGGCTGACCTTCGCCGGCTACGAAGCCGCGTGGTTCGCGGCGGTGATCGGGGCCGGGCGCGGTCTCGCGTGGCCGGGTGTCGCCGCCACCGCGCTGTTCGCGGCATGGCGGCTCGGCGTATCGAGGCATCGCGGGCTGGAACTGTCCCTCGCCGGCGTGGCGCTGGCGATCGGCCTGCTGTTCGACGCCGTGCTGGCGTGGGCGGACGTGGCGCACTACGCGGCGCCGTGGCCCTCGCCGCTAGCGCCGGCCTGGCTGACGGCATTGTGGGTGGCGTTCGCGTTCACCATCGTGCCGCTGTTCGGTTATCTGCATGAACGGCTTGCGCTCGCCGCCGCCTTCGGCGCGATCGGCGGGCCCCTCGCCTATCTCGGCGCCGCGCACGGCTGGCAGGCCGTCGCCCTGCCGGCACCAGCCTGGCATGGACTGGCCACGCTCGCCGTCGGCTGGGGCATCACGCTGCCGCTGTTGTGCGGGTTGGCCCGCCGGGGTTTGCGCCGGCACGCCGCCGTGGTGGCTGGCACAGGGAGCGCCGCATGAACGCGTGGTCCGTGCTGCTGCTCGTGTGGCTGCTGGCGGCGACGATGATGATCTTCGGCTGGCGCTGGCAACGCGCGCACGCGAACGCCGGCATCGTGGACGTGCTGTGGAGCGCGGGTCTCGGCGGGGCGGCGGTGCTGTTCGCACTCCTGGGCGAAGGCGCCGCCGCGCCGCGGCTGGCGCTGGCCGTGCTCGGCGGCGCTTGGGGTGCGCGGCTGGCATCGCATCTGTGGTCGCGGGTGCGGCGCGAAGGCGAGGACGGCCGCTACCGCGCACTGCGCGGACGCTGGCACGGCGACCAGCGCAAGTTGTTCGCAATGTTCCAGTTGCAGGCCTTGCTGATCGCCTTGTTCGCGCTGCCGTTCCTCGCGGTCGCGGGGAATCCGCGCGTCGTGCCGGCTGCACTGATGGCGGCCGTGGCGATCTGGTTGATGGCGGTTGCCGGCGAAACGCTCGCCGATCGCCAGCTCGCGCGCTTCCGCGCCGATCCGGCCAACCTCGGCCGCACTTGCCGCAGCGGGCTGTGGCGCTGTTCGCGCCATCCGAATTATTTCTTCGAGTGGCTGCACTGGTTCGCCTACGCGGTGCTGGCGATCGGCGCGCCGCTGTGGTGGCTGGCGTGGAGCGGTCCGCTGGTGATGTACGTGTTCCTGCGCTACCTCTCCGGCATTCCCTTCACCGAGGCGCATGCGCTCGAGAATCGCGGCGACGATTACCGCGCCTACCAGCGCTCGACGCCGATGCTGTTCCCGTGGTTCCCGAAATCCAGCGACGATGCAACGAGGAGCGTGTCATGAACACGATGGTCATCGAGGCCGGGCAACTACCGCAGGAGCGGCCCGCGCCGGGCCTGCTGGGACTGGCCGAACGCGGCCTGCTGCCCGATGCATTGATCCGCCGCGGCATCCGCAACCTGTGCGCCGCACGCCTGCGCGAGGAACACGCCGGCGGTCCGGCCGCGCAGGCGGCGCGGCACGCCCGCCGCATCGAGATGCTGCGCAGCAGTCCCGTGGCGATCGAGACCGACACCGTCAACGCCCAGCACTACGAATTGCCGACGGAATTCTTCCGGCTGTGCCTGGGGCCGCGGCTGAAGTATTCGAGCTGCTGGTTCCCGCGCGGCGACGAAACCCTAGCCCAAGCCGAGGACGCCATGCTGGCGCTGTACGGCGAGCGCGCCCAGCTCGCGAACGGCCAGCACATCCTGGAACTCGGCTGCGGTTGGGGCTCGCTGACGCTGTGGATGGCCGAGCATTATCCGTCGGCGCGCATCACCGCGGTGTCGTATTCGACCAGCCAGCGCCAATTCATCGAGGAAGAGTGTTTCAAGCGCGGCATCTCGAACGTGCACGTCGTCACCTGCGACGTGAACGTGCTGGACCTTCCGCCCGGACAATTCGACCGCTGCGTGTCGATCGAGATGTTCGAACACATGCGCAACTACCAGACCCTGATGCGGCGCATCGCGGGCTGGCTGGCGCCGGGCGGCAAGCTGTTCGTGCACATCTTCGCGCACCGCACGCTGCTGTATCCGTTCGAGACCGAAGGCGCGGACAACTGGATGGGCAGGCACTTCTTCACCGGCGGCCTGATGCCCTCGACGGACACCCTGTTGCACTTCCAGAACGAACTGCACATCGAACAACGATGGTTGGTCGACGGCAGCCATTACCAGAAGAGCGCCAACCTGTGGCTGCAACGCCAGGACGCACAACGCGACGAAGTGATGGACGTGCTGCGTGGAGCCTATGGCGATGCCGCGCCGCTGTGGTTCCAGCGCTGGCGGATGTTCTGGATGTCCTGCGCGGAACTGTTCGGCTACGCCGGTGGCCGCGAATGGATGGTCGCGCACTACCGGTTCGCGCGGGCGTGAGCCTGGGTTCTTTTGCCATTGGAAGAACACGCATGCGGCATTTCCGCCATGGGCTGCTTGTCCTCGTGCTGGGCATCATGTCCGCCGCCGCCTTTGCTTCCTCGTTGCCGCCGATCCAGCCGGTCGCGCACGTGGACCTGCCGCGTTTCATGGGCAAGTGGTATCTGATCGCGACGATTCCGACGAGCTACGGCAGGAATGCCTGCAACGCCGTCGAGACCTATACGCTGCAACCGGACGGCAACATCCACACCACTTTCAGCTTCCACGATGGCGCGTTCGAAGGTCCCTTCGAGCACATCGAGTCCACCGGCTACGTCAAGGCCGGCACCGGCAACGCTGTCTGGGGCGTGGCGCTGTTCTGGCCGTTCAAGCTGCAATACATCGTCGCCTACCTGAAGCCCGACTACAGCCAGATGATCGTGGCCCGCGACAAGCGCGATTACGTGTGGGTGTTCGCGCGCACGCCGCAGATCCCGCAAGACGATTACGAACGACTCGTTGCGCGTGTGCGCGCACTGGGTTATCCGCTGGCGAAACTGCGCAAGGTGCCGCAACGCTGGCCGCAGCCGGCGGCGACAACAGCAGGCGGCGGCTGAACGGAAGGGTGACGCCGTGCATCCACGAGACGGCATGCGACGTATCTACGGGTGCTTCCGAATCGTGAAGTCAATCCGAACAGGAGATATCGCATGAAAATTCGCATTTCACCACGCGCACTGGCGCTCGGCATGTCGCTGGCGCTGGCCGCCGGCACGCTGCCCGCCTTCGCGCAGATGTCGGGCGGCATGGGCTCGATGGGTTCCGAGGGCACCGTGATGGTCGGCGGCGCGGCCATGTATCCGTCGCGCAACATCATCCAGAACGCGGTCCATTCGAAGGACCACACCACGCTGGTCGCGGCGGTGAAGGCCGCGGGCCTCGTCAAGACGCTGGAAGGCCCCGGTCCGTTCACCGTGTTCGCACCCACCAACGAAGCCTTCGCCGCGTTGCCGGCCGGTACGGTCGACACTCTGCTGAAGCCGGAGAACAAGGCCGAGCTGACCAAGATCCTGACCTACCACGTGGTGCCGGGCCGCTATACCAGCGCCGAACTCGCCGCCGACGCGGCGAAGAACGGCGGCACGGTCAGCCTGAAGACCGTCGAGGGCGATTCGATCACCATCGGCAAGGACGACATGGGCGGCTGGACCGTCACCGACGACAAGGGTAACGTCGCGCACATCACCATCCCCGATGTGATGCAGTCCAACGGCGTGATCTTCGTGATCGACAAGGTGTTGATGCCGTAGGTTTCGGGCTCGTCCGTGAACGCGAAAGTCAAAAGCGGAGGTCCTTGTCCGCGCTTCCCGGCACGGCAGCAATCACCGCCCCGGCCTGCAACCGGGGCGGCTTTTTCCGGTGCCGCTCAAGGTGCCCGAAGGAAACTCTGATTTATCAGAGTTTCCAGGCGGCACAGGGACGTGCTGCCCGCAAATCAAGCACGCATTGGCTGCACGTGCTTGATTTGCGAAGCCGAATTCGGGCGTGTACCGAATTCGGCGTGCTCTGGCAAATCCTGGATGGATTTGTTCAGAGCTTCCGTGACCATGCAAGCGGCATTCCGCGCACGTCACGGTGGTAAGCTCGTTTCCGTCATTGCCGCGTCTCCGCGATCGTCATGCCGCTCTTCCCGCCCTTCAACCTGCAACGCTGGATCGACGAACACCGGCACCTGCTGAAGCCGCCGGTGGGCAACAAGTGCATCGTGGACGGCGACTTCATCATCATGATCGTGGGCGGTCCGAATGCCCGCAGCGACTATCACTGGGACGAGGCCCCGGAATTCTTCCATCAACTCGAAGGCGAGATGGTGCTGCGCGTGCAGGACGAGGGACGGCGCCGCGACATCCCGATCCGCGCCGGCGAGATCTTTTATCTTCCGCCGCGCGTGCCGCATTCGCCGCAGAGGATGCCGGATTCGATCGGCCTGGTGATCGAGCGCCGCCGCCTGCCGCACGAGAAGGACGGCCTGTTGTGGTTCTGCGAAAAGTGCAACCACAGGCTCTACGAGGAGTACTTCGTGCTCGAGAGCATCGAGAAGGATTTCCCGCCGGTGTTCGAGCGCTATTACGGCTCGCTGGACGCGCGTACCTGCAAACGATGCGGCCATGTCGATCAACCGCCGGGCAGACACCGCGACAAATGACCTGACTCTGGTCATTCCGGACACTGCCCCGGAATGACGACACCGGATTTTGTTGCACGACCAAACACGAACGCTCGCATCGCCGGCACAATGCGCGCATGAGTCTGGCCGCGCGGCTGCAACATCGTCCCTTGCTGCATGTCCTGGTGCAGACCCAGCGCCGCGACGTGCCGTGGCCGGTGGCGCTGCGCAACACCGCCGCAATCGTGCTGCCGCTCGCCGCCGGCGCGGCGACCAATCACCTCGCCGCGGGCCTGGGCATTTCGGCCGGCGCGCTGAACACCATGTTCGCCGACCAGCCCGGCCCGTACCGGCTGCGCCTGCAGCGGATGCTGCTGACCGCGCTGGCCGCTGGCGTCGCCGCGTTCGCGGGTTCGATCCTCGGACAATGGCCGGCGGCGTTGCTGGTCGCGCTCGCGCTGTGGGGCTTCGCGGCGGCGCTGCTGGTCGCGATCGGTCCGAACGCAAGCCGTGCCGGACTGATCAGCATGATCCTGCTGGTGGTGCTGGGTGCGGAACCGCAACCCGCGGTGCACGCGCTGCCCGCGGCGCTGCTGATTTTCGCCGGCGGCGTGCTGCAGACGCTGTTCGCGATCGCCGCCTGGCCGTTGCAGCGCTACCGGCCGGAGCGGATGGCGCTGGCGGACGCGCTGCGGGGGCTGGCGGGGGTCGCCCGGGAAACGGTGACGCCGGGTCATTCGATCCCGCTGCCGCCCTCGCTCAACGACCTGCAAACGCTGCTGCTGGGCAACGGGCGTGCGAGCGGCCCCGCGGTGGAAGCGTTCCGGGTGCTGGCCGAACTGGCCGAGCGCATCCGGATCGAACTGCTGGCGCTGGCCGACCTGCAATCGACGTGTACCTCGGCGCCGCTGCGCGACGCCATCGGCGCGGTGCGCCGCGCCGCCTCGGACGTGCTGGACGCGCTGGCCGATTCGTTGCAGCAGGCCGCACCGCCGCAGGCCCGGGCGGCGCTCGCCGCGTACGCCGCAGCCGCGGCGCCGTTCGAAAGACCCGGCGGCATGGATGCCGACGAATCGATCCCGGCATCCATCGCCGCCGCGCGCGTGGCCGCGCTGGGCGGACAGTTGCGTGCGGCCGCGCGCAATGCGGACGCTGCCGGCAGCCGCGGCGAGATCCGCGCGCAGGCGGCCGAATTCCGCCTGCCGCGCGCGCTGCGCCCTGCCAATCCCTTCGAGATCCTGCGCGCCAACCTGCGCCTGTCCTCGCCCGCGTTCCGTCATGCGATCCGCTGCGGCGTGTGCCTCGCGATCGCACTGGCGCTGTCGCACGTGCTGCCGCTGTCGCGCGGCTACTGGATGCCGATGACGGTCGCGATCGTGCTGAAACCCGACTTCGGCGCGACCTGGCGTTACGGCCTGCTGCGCATCGCCGGCACGCTGGGCGGCCTGTTCCTCACCACCCTGATCCTGCACTTCTGGCCGGGCGGTTTCTGGCAGGCGCTGCTGCTGATGACCGTGCTGTGCTTCGCCTACCGCGAACTCGCCACGGTGCACTACGGCATCGCGGTGGTGTGCCTGACCGGCTTGGTGGTGATCCTGCTGTCGTTCTACGGCATTCCCCCGGAAACCTCCGTGCATGCCCGCGCGGTGGACACGGTGCTGGGCAGCATGCTGGCGTTGCTGGCCTATCTGGTCTGGCCGACCTGGGAACGCGGACGCGAGCGCGCGGTGCTGGCCGGCATGCTGGATGCGTATCGCGATTACCTTGCCGGCGTGCTGCACGGCAACCCGCGCGCACGTTTCGAGGCACGCATCGCGGCGCGCGCCGCGCGCAGCGCCGCGCAGGCCTCGCTGGACCGCCTGCGCCAGGAACCGGCCGGCCGCGACCGGCTGGCGCGCGCGCAGACGCTGGTCGCGAACGCCAACCGTTTCATGCGCGCGGCGATGGCGCTGGAAGCGGCACGCACCGACGCCGAGCCGCCATCCTTCCCCGCACTGGACGACTTTGCCCGGCACTGCGGGGAAGCACTGCGCGAATGCGCACAGGCGCTGCGCGATGCACGCGCGCCCGCCACGGGCGACTGGCGGTTGCGCGAGCGCCAGAAGGCGCTCGCTTCCGCGCTCGAGCGCCAAGGCGACCTGCCGCCCGCCTACGCCGCCGCGCTGCTGGACGCCAGCGACCGGATCGTCGACGCGATCGACAGCGTGGCGCACGTGCTGGCGCAAGGCGCCCACCCGGGCTGATCGCGGCGCCGGAGCCACGGCGTTTCCCGCCGGCCGGCTGCGCGCAGCCTCCCGTCCGCAGCTCCGTGCTCCCTTGCTTCTATACTGCCCGCATGCTCAAGATCGATGTCCACGCCCACATCCTGCCGCCGGAATGGCCCAACCTCGCCGAAAAATACGGCGACAAGCGCTTTCCGGTGATGGTGTGCTCGGACGGTCAGCACCGCATCTACAAGGACGGCAAGTTCTTCCGCGAGGTATGGCGGAACGCCTTCGACCCCGAATGCCGGATCGAGGAATACAAACGGCTGGGCGTGGACGTGCAGGTGATCTCGACGGTGCCGGTGCTGTTCTCGTACTGGGCCAAGCCCAACCAGGCGCAGGAACTGCACCGCCATCTCAACGAGCACACCGCGGAAATCTGCCGCAAATATCCGGAACACTACGCCGGCATCGGCACGGTGCCGCTGCAATCGCCGCGCCTCGCGATCGAGGAGCTGGAGTACTGCATCGAGCAGCTGGGCCTGCAGGGCGTGCAGATCGGTTCGCACGTCAACGACTGGAACCTCGACGCGCCGGATCTGTTCCCGTTTTTCCAGGCCGCCGCCGACCTCGGCGCCGCGATCCTGATCCATCCGTGGGACATGATGGGCCGCGAGACGATGCCGAAGTACTGGCTGCCCTGGCTGGTCGGGATGCCGGCCGAACAGTCGCGTGCGGCGTGCTGCCTGATCTTCGGCGGCGTGCTGGAACGCCTGCCCTCGCTGCGCGTCGCGTTCGCACACGGCGGCGGCTCGTTTCCCTACACCATCGGCCGGATCGAGCACGGCTTCCGGATGCGTCCCGACCTGGTCGCTACCGACAACGCGCGCAACCCGCGCGAATACTTCAAGCGTCTCTATTTCGATTCCTGCGTGCACGATCCGCAAGCGCTGCGCTATCTTCTGGATGTGGCCGGCGACGACCGCGTGATGCTGGGCACCGACTATCCGTTTCCGCTGGGCGAGCAGCAACCCGGCAGCGGCATCGATGCACTGAAACTCGATCAACGCCAGCGCGCGCGGCTGTTCCACGGCACGGCGCTGGAATGGCTGGACCTCAAGGCACAACGATTCACCAACCGCGCGGAGACCCCATGAACCGCAACACCGGATTGACACTTGCATGCATCGGCGCGCTCGCGGCCTGCGCGCTGGCACCCGCCGCGGTCGCGGCCGACTATTCGCTGGCCGGCGGTGCGGTGAAATTCTCCGCACCCGATGCGTGGCCGATGATCATGGAAAAGCAGGACGGCCCGCGCCAGTTCGTGGTGCTGCAGGTGAAGAATCCCGGGCCCGGCGGCGACGAATCGCTGGCGCGGATCAGCGTGACCGTGCAGCAGGTGGACGGCCTGCAGGGCTTCCAGCAATTCCTCAACGACAGCACCGCGCACGCGCGCAAGCTGCCCGGCTATCGCGCCGATGAAAGCATGCCGGTGTCGTCCAGCCTGCGCTACACCGCCATCGAGAACCGCCAGAAGAACGCGTACACCGAGAACTACGCGTACCGCAGCAACCTCGCCATCCAGGTGCGCTGCATCCGTCCGGTCGAGGCGCCCGCGGACTGGCGCGCGACGTTCGACGCCGGATGCCAGGCGATCACCACCGCGATCCAGCATTGACGATGACGGCAGCCACGGACTTCCGCGCCGACGCGGAATGGGCACGCGCGCAGGACAGGGCCGATCCGCTGCGTGGCTTCCGCGACGAGTTCCTGATTCCGCCGCACGGCGACGTCGGGCAGGTTTATCTGTGCGGCAATTCGCTGGGTCTGCAGCCGCGCGGCGTCCGGCAGGCACTGCTCGACGAACTGGACGACTGGGCGCGGCTCGCGGTCGAGGGTCACCTGCACGCACGCCACCCGTGGCTGCCCTATCACCGCGAAGTGCGCGACGGTCTCACCGCAGTCGTGGGCGCGGAACCTTCCGAAGTCGTGGCGATGAATTCGCTGACGGTGAACCTGCACCTGCTGCTGGTCAGCTTCTATCGCCCGACCCGCGAGCGCCACGCGATCCTGATCGAGCGCGGTGCGTTCCCTTCCGACCGCGACCTCGCCGCCTCGCAGATCCGCTTCCACGGCTACGACCCGCGCGAAGCGCTGATCGAACTTGACGCCGACGAACCGGGCGGCACGATTTCGATGACGGCGATCGAACGTGCGCTGGCCGAACACGGAGGGCGCGTCGCGCTGGTGCTGTGGCCCGGCGTGCAATACCTGACCGGGCAGGCATTCGACATCGCCGCGATCACGAAGCTGGCGCACGCACGGGGATGCGTGGCCGGTTTCGACCTCGCGCACGCCGCCGGCAACATCGACCTCGCGCTGCACGATTCCGGCTGCGACTTCGCTGCCTGGTGCTCGTACAAGTATCTGAACTCCGGGCCAGGTGCGGTGGCCGGCGCGTTCGTGCACGCACGTCATGCACGCGAGACATTGCCGCGCTTCGAGGGCTGGTGGGGCCGCAACGAGGCAACCCGCTTCGAGATGCGTCCGGAATTCGACGCCGCACCCGGCGCGGATGCGTGGCAGTTGTCCAATCCGCCGATCCTGGCGCTGGCACCGCTGCGCGTGTCGCTGGAACTGTTCACGCGCGCCGGCATGCGCGCACTGCGCGCGAAGTCCCTGCGCCTGAGCGGTTACCTGGAATGGCTGATCCGCACCCACCTTGGCGACGTGCTGGAAATCCTGACGCCCGAAGAACCGGAACGCCGGGGCGCGCAGTTGTCGGTACGCGTGCGCGCGGGGCGCGAAGCCGGCCGTTCGCTGTTCGAATACCTGACCGCGCACGGCGTGCTGGGCGACTGGCGCGAACCCGACGTGATGCGCATCAGTCCCGCGCCGCTCTACAACCGTTTCGAGGACTGCTTCGCGCTGGCGGAGGCGGTGCGGGCGTGGCGCGCGCAAACTTGACATATCTTATCGTTTACTTATATTAGACCGTGAACACGATCCTGTGGACCATCAAGGCCGCGCGTCAATTGCGCAAATTGCCGCGGCGTGCACAGATCGAAATTCGCGACGGCGTACAGGAACAGCTTTCGCGCTTCCCGAAGTGCAGCGGCGTCAAGGCACTGACCAATCACGTTTGCGGCTACCGGCTGCGCGTGGGTCGTTACCGGGTGCTGTTCGACTTCGACGGCAACGTGCGGGTGGTCAGCATCCAGGAAGCAAGGAAACGCGATGAGCGCACTTACTGAAATCCAGACCATCAAGGACATCAACGGCAAGCCCGCATTCGTGGTGTTGCCGTATGACGTGTATCTGCGCCGTTTCGCCGGCGAGGAGGCATTGATCCCCCACGAAGTGGTCAGTGCCACCGTGGATGGCGCGACACCCATGAAAGCGTGGCGCGAACATCTGCGCCTAACCCAGTCGCAGATCGCCAAGCGTTTGAAGATCACGCAGGCGGCCTATGCGCAGATGGAAGGCGCCGCGCACCCGCGCAAGACCACGCTGGAGCGTGTTGCGCGTGCGATGCGGATTTCTCCGGAACAACTGGACTTTTGACCTGCGCCTTGTATCACCTGTCCGGCAAGAGTCGGGGAGCGGCATGGGGAAATACGATCATCTCGAGCGCGACGCGCTGATCCGGCTGCTGGAGCGGCGCGACGCCGAACGCCAGTTGGGGCTGGTGCGGGAGCGCGAGGAACTCGATCCGGAGACCGCGCTCAACGCCGATTTCGTCGCGCTCGAGCGGATGCGCTGGGTCCCATGAAGAGCCGGCCCGTGGAGCGAGGCGAGGTCACGATCATCGGCGCCGGCCTGGTCGGCTCGCTGCTGGCCACGCTGCTGGCGCAACGCGGTTTCGCGGTGGAAGTGTTCGAGCGCAGGCCCGATCCGCGCGTGCACGGCTTTCTGGGCGGCCGCTCGATCAACCTCGCATTGGCCGAACGCGGGCTCAATGCATTGCGCGTGGCGGGCCTCGCCGACGCCGTGCTGGCGCAGGCGGTGATGATGCGCGGGCGGATGGTGCACGCGATCGACGGTTCGACTAACTTACAGCGCTACGGCCTCGACGATTCCGAAGTGATCCGCTCGGTGTCGCGCGGCGGCCTGAATATCCTGCTGCTGGACGCAGCCGAACGTGCGGGCGCCAAGCTGCACTTCGATGCCGCGTTGACGGCTGTCGATTTCGCACGAGGGATGATCACGCTTTCCGATCATGCCGCCACAATGCGCAGTCACGCTGCACACATGCTGCTGGGCTGCGACGGCGCGGGTTCGGCGCTGCGTGCGGCGATGATGAAGGAAACCGGTCTCGGCGAACGGGTCGAGCCGCTGGGGCATGGTTACAGGGAACTCGAAATTCCGGCCGTCTCACCATCGCGGGCACCGGACAACATTTCCATCCCTGGCACCGGATCGCGGCCGACAGCCGATCGTTTCGCCATCGAACCGCACGCCCTGCATATCTGGCCGCGCGGCCATTACATGTGCATCGCACTGCCCAACGCGGAAGGCAATTTCACCGTCACGCTGTTCCTGCCCAACGATGGCCCGCATCCCAGTTTCGCCACGCTGCCGGATGCGGAATCGGCGCGCGCATTTTTCACGGAACAATTCGCCGACGCGCTGGCGCTGATGCCGGCCTTCGACGAGGACTGGAACGCGCACCCGGTCGGGCAATTGGCGACGCTGTATCTGGACCGCTGGCATCTGGGCGGACGCGCGGTGCTGCTGGGCGACGCCGCGCACGCCATCGTGCCGTTCCACGGCCAGGGCATGAATGCGGGCTTCGAGGATGCCGTCGAACTCGCGAACCTGCTGGACGAGCGGCCGGACGACCCCGAGTCCGTGTTCGCGCGTTTCCAGCAACAGCGCAAACCCGACACCGACGCGATCGCGGCGATGTCGCTCGGAAACTACATCGAGATGCGCGACGGCGTGGCCGATCCGCACTACCTCTTGAAACGCGAGCTGGCCGCGGCATTGACCGAACGCGCGTCCGCGCATTTCATGTCACGTTACCGGATGGTCAGCTTCACCTCGCTACCTTACGCGTACTGCCTGCAACGCGACCGCGAGCAGACCGCGTTGATGGAATCGCTGCTGCGGGGCCGCACCCGGATCGACGAGGTCGATCTCGACGCCGCTGCCGCGCGTGTCCGGGCGGAACTGCCGCCCCTGCCCCCGCTCGATTGAGTGTTCGCATGTCCCTGCCCGAATCGATCCGCCGCGCGTGGACCGACACCGACTATCGCGTACGCCTGCCACGGGGCGGCCATGCCAGCATCCGTTGCGGGAAGCCGCTGCCCCCCGCCCTGCACGTATCGCTGGCTCACGGCGCGAAGACGTGGGGCTACCTGACTGCGTGGAATCCGGCTTCGGTCGCCATGCCGCGCAAGGTCAACCGCGAGCGCCAGCGCTGCCTGCGTGACGCGCTGCGGGCGCTGGGTCTGACCTTTTGCGCCGGCATCGGCGTCGGCCCCGGTGACTGGCGCGAACCCAGCCTGTTCGTGCCGGGCATCGACTTCGAAACCCTCGACCGGCTGGCGCGGCAATTCGGCCAGGCCGGTGTGGTACGCGGCACCGCCGGCGGCATCGCCGAACTGCACGAATTGGTGTGAAAGCCTGCCTGCTGCGCCGCCGCTTGCTCCGGGGCAGATGAAATTATTTTCGCAATCGCCGCGGCAATTCGCACCGTTTGGTGCCTACCTCACCGTTCCGCGCCCGCTCGGCAAGCGCCGAAACAGACATTACGGTATCCCCACGCGGCATTTCCGGTCCGCGAGGGAGGTCAACCATGCGCAAGTCATTCGTGGTGTGCGCCGTCCTGCTGCCGGCGATCGCGCTCGCCGCCGCCGGCCACGGCATCGCCTGGCCCGAGGGTTATCGGCACTGGACCCACGTCAAATCGATGGTGATCGAACCGGGCCATCCGCTGTACGCGCAGTTCGGCGGCATCCACCATCTGTACGCCAACGATCGCGCGATGCAGGGTTATCGCACCGGCAGGTTTCCGGACGGCGCCGAAATCGTGTTCGACCTGCTGGAAGCCGATTCCGCCGGCCACGCGGTCACCGAGGGTCCGCGCAAGTTCATCGGCGTGATGCGGCACGACAGCCGGCGCTACGCCGCGACCGGCGGCTGGGGCTTCGAGGCGTTCAAGGGAGACAGCCACGATCAGCGGTTGGTGAACGGCAACGCCGCGACCGCCTGTTTTTCCTGCCACGCCTCGCAGAAGGCGCACGATTACGTGTTCAGCCGTTACCGGCCGTGATCGACGGCGGGGGCGCGAACGGCGGTTGACCGCGGCGCGGGATGTCCTGCCCGCGGCCGGCCCGGAGCATGGACAGCGCCGGCGCGGCGCTGGGACAATGACCGGCCGCGATCATGAACACGTCCCCCGCCACCGTCGCGCCCCTGCTGGAGGCGCACCGTCTTGCGTTCGCGCGCAACGACGAGCCCGTGTTCGGCCCGCTGGATTTCGCGCTGGCGCGCGGCGAAACGCTGCTGGTCGAAGGCGACAACGGCTCGGGCAAGACCACCCTGCTGCGGGTGCTGGCGGGGATGCTGCCGGCCAGCGAAGGCGAGATCCGCTTCGGGGGCATGCCGGCGTCGAATGACGCACGCAATGGACAGATGGTGTTTCTCGGTCATCGCTCCGGGATGAACGAGGCGCTGAGCGCGCGCGAGAACCTCGCCTTTCTGGCGGGCCTGTACGGCACGCGCGAGGGGGCGACGATCGGATCGGTGATGCAGGAAGTCGGGCTGGCGGCGTGGATCGACGAGCCGGTGGGCACGCTGTCGGCCGGACAGAAAAAACGCGCCGCGCTGGCGCGATTGCTGTTGCTGCCGGGTGACCTGTGGCTGCTGGACGAACCCTACGCCAACCTCGACCGTCACGGCATCGACCTGGTCAACGCCCTGATCGCGGCGCACTGCATGCGCGGCGGCGCGGTGCTGCTGACCAGTCACGGTGCCGTGCGTTTCGCCGATCCGCACGCGCGGCATATCCATCTGGCGGCGTAGAAGCCAGGGCACCCTCCGCAAATGGACGCGAATCAACGCAAATCGACAAGACAAGCGCCGCGCTCTCGTTGGCGTTCATTTGCTTTCATGGGTGGACCGAAATCTTTCCGATGATCACCGTCGCCCAGCCATTTGCCGATTCGTCGCCCGCCATCATGACGGCGCGACCCGGCGCCTGGCGCGCCTGCCTTGCGCTGCTGCGCCGCGATTTCCTGCTGGCGTGGCGGCGGCGCGGCGAGTTGTTCCTGCCGTTGCTGTACGCGGTGATCGTGGCGGCGCTGTTTCCCTTCGCGCTGGGCCCCGAACCGCAACTGCTGGCGCGGATTGCGGGCGGCGTGCTGCTGGTGATCGTGGTGCTGGCGATGCTGCCCGCGCTGGAATCGATGTTCCGCACCGACCTCGAGGACGGCACGCTGGAACAATGGCTGCTGGCGCCGCAGCCGCTGGCGTTGCTGGCGCTGACACGGGTCGCCGCGCACTGGATCACCACCGTGCTGCCGCTGATCGTGGTGATGCCGCTGCTGGGCGCGCTGCTGAACCTGCCCTGGGACGTGCTGCCGGTGTTGATCGTGGCGCTGCTGCTGGCGACGCCGCTGCTGGCCCTGCTGGGCGCGGTGCTGTCGGCGCTGACCGCCGGCGCGCGCCGCTCTGGTATCCTGCTGGCCCTGATGCTGCTGCCGCTGGCGGTGCCGGTGGTGATCTTCGCCGCCGGGGCGATCGCCGCGGCGCAGGCCGGATTGCCGTATCTCGCCCCGCTGTCGTGGCTGGCCGCGGCACTGGTGCTGGCGGTCGTGCTGGCGCCGCTCGCCTGTGCGGCGGCGTTGCGGATCGCGGTCGAAGCGTGACATGTCCCGTAGTTATCTTCCCCACTGGATGCACCGGCTCGGCTCGCCGCCGACCTTCTACCGTTTCGCCGGCGCGCTGCGACCGTGGCTGATGGCGGCCGCACTGATCACCGCGGCGATCGGCCTGTACGGCGGGCTGGTGCTGGCGCCGCCGGATTACCAGCAGGGCGACGCCTACCGGATCATCTTCATCCACGTGCCCAGCGCGTGGATGAGCCTGTTCATCTATGCGTGCATGGCCGTCGCGGGCCTGGTCGCGCTGGTGTGGCGGGTGAAACTCGCGGAAGTGATCGCGATGGAATGCGCGCCGATCGGCGCGGCGTTCACGTTGATCACGCTGGTCACCGGCTCGCTGTGGGGCAAGCCGATGTGGGGCACGTGGTGGACGTGGGACGCGCGGCTCACCTCGGAGCTGGTGCTGTTCTTCCTGTACCTCGGCGTGATCGGCCTGTACCACGCGATCGACGACCGTCGCCGCGGCGCGCGCGCGGCTTCGCTGCTGGCGCTGGTCGGGATCGTGAACCTGCCGATCGTGCACTACTCGGTGGTGTGGTGGAACACCCTGCACCAGGGTTCGACCGTGAACCTGTTCGGCAAATCCTCGATCGCGCCCTCGATGCTGTGGCCGCTGCTGGTGATGGCGCTGGCCACGCATCTTTATTTCTTCGCCAGCATTCTGGGCCGCACGCGCACCGCCCTGCTGTCCGTCGAAAGCGGCAAGCAGTGGGTGCGCGGGATCGTCGATCGACAACCCTTGCCGCGACAGGGAGCACCCACCTGAGATGACGCACTGGCTGGCCATGGGTGGCTATGCGGCGTACGTGTGGCCCGCGTACGCGGTGTTCTTCGCCGTGCTGGCGTGGGACTGGATCGCGCCGGCGCTGCGCCGCCGAAGGCTGGCGCGCGAACTGCGCGGACGGATCGCACGCGAGCGCGTGCGCCGCGGCACGCGTTCGCCGCACGCGGAGGTGTCGGCATGAATCCGGTCCGCAAGCGACGGCTGATCATCACGCTGCTGATCGTGGCCGCAGTCGCGGTCGCCGCCGGCATCAGCGTGTTCGCGCTGCAGCAGAACATGACCTATCTCTACTCGCCCAGCGAAGTCGATGCCGGCAAGGCGCCGGCAAACGCGCGGTTCCGGCTGGGCGGCATCGTCGAGGAAGGCAGCGTGCGCCGCGTGCCCGACACGCTGACCACCGATTTCACGGTCACCGACCGTTTCCGCGACACCAAGGTGCAATACACCGGCATCCTGCCCGACCTGTTCCGCCAAGGGCAGAGCGTGGTCACCACCGGCAGCATGCACGGCGGCGTGTTCGTCGCGACGCAGGTGCTGGCCAAGCACGACGCGACCTACATGCCGCCGGAAGTGGCGAGGGCGATCGCGAAGGCGAAGGCGATGGAGAGCAAAGACGGGACTCGGGACCCGGGACCCGGGACTCGAAAAAGCAGCACCGCAGGATCGCAATGATGAATCGAACCCATTTTGGCGTCTTGAGGCAAATCTCTTCGTGGTCATTCCGCGCTTCGCGCAGCGCTGATCCGGAAACAGCCGTCCTGGCTTTCACAGGGAAGACACTGGATTACAAAGTCCGTCCATGGACTTTGTCCTTCGGACCAACCTTAGGTTGTTCAAATTCGTTCCAGACGAATTTGTCCCGCTTTCGCGGGAATGACGGCGGCGTGTCGTGTCGCTTCGGCGTCTCGGGTTTTGAAATCCCGAGTCCCGGGTCCCGGGTCCCGAGTCCCGCAACGTGATCCCCGAACTCGGCCAGCTCGCGCTGATTCTCGCGCTGTTGTTGTCGGCGCTGCTGTGCGTGCTGCCGATCGCGGGCGCGTGGCGCGACAGCCCTCCACTGATGGCGACCGCACGTCCGCTCGCCGTGGGCCAGTTCGTGTTCGTGGCGCTGGCGTTCGCGATCCTGACGTATGCATTCCTCGTCAACGATTTCTCGGTGGCCTACGTCGCGCAGAACAGCAACCTGCAACTGCCGTGGTGGTACCGCTTCTCGGCGGTGTGGGGCGCGCACGAGGGCTCGATGCTGCTGTGGATCCTGATCCTCGACCTGTGGACGGTGGCGGTCGCGGCACTGGGCGGCCGCCTGCCGCAACGCTTCCACGCGCGGGTGCTGGGCGTGCTGGGTTTCGTGGCGTTCGGGTTCCTGCTGTACACGATCACCACTTCCAATCCCTTCGCGCGCCTGCTGCCGGCACCCGCGAACGGCGCGGACCTGAATCCGGTGCTGCAGGACCCCGGGCTGATCTTCCATCCGCCGGTGTTGTACATGGGCTACGTCGGCTTCAGCGTGGCGTTCGCGTTCGCGATCGCTGCGCTGCTGGGCGGTGAAATGCAACCGACCTGGGTGCGCTGGTCGCGGCCGTGGACCAACGTTGCGTGGGGTTTCCTGTCGGCCGGGATCGTCGCGGGCAGCGCGTGGGCATACTACGAACTCGGCTGGGGCGGCTGGTGGTTCTGGGATCCGGTGGAGAACGCCAGCTTCATGCCGTGGCTGGTGGGCGCCGCGCTGGTCCACGCGCAGGCCGTCACCGACAAGCGCGGCGGCCTGCGCGCGTGGACGCTGCTCTTGTCGATCTTCGCCTTCTCGCTGTCGTTGCTGGGCACCTTCCTGGTGCGCTCGGGGGTGCTGACCAGCGTGCACTCGTTCGCGGCCGATCCGCGCCGCGGCGTGTTCATCCTGATCTACCTCGCGGTCGTGGTGGGCGGATCGCTGCTGCTGTACGCGCTGCGTGCGCCGAAGGTCGCGGGCGGCAAGCCCTTCGCGCCGGCCTCGCGCGAAACCCTGATCCTGATCGGCAACCTGATGCTGACGGTTTCCGCTGCGACGGTGTTGCTGGGCACGCTGTATCCGCTGCTTGGCGAGGCGCTGGACATCGGACGGATTTCGGTGGGACCGCCCTACTTCGGCTTCCTGTTCATGCTGCTGATGACGCCGTTGGTGCTGGCGCTCCCGTTCGGGCCGCTGTCGCGCTGGGGCAAGGCCGATCTTGGTGTATGGAAGCGCACGCTGGCGCGCATCGTGGCGCTGGCACTGGCCGCGGGCGCGATCGCGTTCGCGCTGGGCGTGCACGCGATCATGGGCCTGCTTGGCGTGTGCGCGGCGACGTACGTGATCGCGGGCGTTGTCATCTACGCGATCAAGCGCTGGCGCGAGGCGCCGCGCGGGCGCCGCTATCCGCTGGAGATGGCGGGCATGCTGCTGGCGCATTTCGGCGTCGGCGTGTTCATCGCCGGTGCGATCCTGACCCGCACGCTCAGCGTCGAGCAGGACGTGCGCATGACACCCGGCGACACGGTGCGCGTCGGTGCCTACGACTTCCGCTTCGACGGCATCGGCGATACGCGCGGACCGAACTGGCAGGCCGAACAGGGCACGGTCAGCGTGTCGCGCGACGGCCATCGAGTCGCCGTGCTGCATCCGCAGAAACGCACCTATCCTGGCGGGCAGGTACAGACCGAGGCGTCGATCCGGCCGGGCGTGTTCCGCGATCTGTACGTGTCGCTGGGCGAACCGCTGGGGGCCGGCGCCTGGTCGCTGCGGATCTACGACAAGCCGTTCGTGCGCTGGATCTGGGCCGGCGGCCTGCTGATGATGTTGGGCGGTTTCGGCGCGGCGCTGGACAAGCGTTTCCGGCTGCGCCTCAGCGAGTCGCCCGAGGTCGTCGGCGCGCCCGTGTCGCCGTCACCGGCGAAGCTGGCGGAAGAACGGGCATGAACGCGGTGGCCGGAAAAACCATCGGCCGCTTCGTGCCGCTGATCGTGTTCGCGGTGCTGGTCGCCTTCTTTGGCGTCGGCATCGTCTGGAACCAGCACCACGACCCGAGCTTCGTGCCCTCGCCGCTGATCGACAAGCCGGCGCCGGATTTCAGGCTGCCGCTGCTCGACGATCCCTCGCGCAGCCTCGGCAAGGCAGACCTGCTGGGCAGGCCCTACCTGCTCAACGTGTTCGCGAGCTGGTGCTTCGCCTGCGGCGACGAACATCCCGTGTTGATGGAATACTCGAAGAAATTCGGCGTGCCGTTGATCGGCTACGACTACAAGGACCCACCGCAGGACGCGAAGGCGTGGCTGGCGCAGCACGGCAATCCGTATTCGAAGGTGATCGCCGACCGCTCCGGTGACACCGCGATCGATTTCGGCGTGTACGGCGCGCCGGAGACCTACCTGATCGATGCGCGCGGCATCATCCGCTACAAGCACATCGGACCGCTGACGCCGGACGTGATCGCCGGGCAGCTCGAACCCAGGCTCCGCGCGTTGCGGGAGGAGAACCCGTGAAGCGCGCGCTGGCGATCCTGCTGTTCGCCTGCGCGATGGCCGCGAGCATGGCGGCGTTCGCGATCGACCCGCTGCCGTTCAAGAATGCCGCGCAGCGCGAGCGTTTCCAGAACCTCACCCGGCAACTGCGCTGCATGGTCTGCCAGAACGAGAGCCTGGACGCGTCCAATGCCGATCTCGCCAGACAGCTGCGCCACCAGATCTTCGACATGATGCAGCAGGGCAGGAGCGACGTCGAGATCAAGCAGTACCTGGTCGCGCGCTATTCCGACTTCGTGCTGTACGACCCGCCGGTGAAATCCGACACCCTGCTGCTGTGGTTCGGGCCGCTCGCCCTGCTGATCGCCGGCGGCGTCGTGGTGACCGTGCTGCTGCGCCGACGCGCGCAGCCGGCGAACGCCGTTCCGGAGGATCAGGGGGACGACTGGTGACCACGTCTTTCCTGCTGGCCGGTGGCCTGATGGTGATCGCGGCGCTGGCCTGCGTGCTGGTGCCGATGCTGCGCAGCGCACGCCGCAACGGCCGGCCCCGCGCACCGTTCTTTCTCGCGCTGGCGCTGGCGCTGGTCCTGCCGCCCGCCGCGTTCGGCCTGTACACATTGCTCGGCACGCCGCAGGCGCTGCAAGCGCCCCCCGACAGCCCGGCCGATCTCGCCACCGCAACCGCGCAATTGCGCGCGACCCTGGCGCGCAAGCCGGACGACGCGCAGGGCTGGGCCTTGCTGGCACAGGCCTATTCGGCGCTGGACGAACCCGCGCAGGCGCGCGCCGCGCTGGATCATCTTCTGGAATTGAAACCCGATGATGCCGACGCGATGGTGGCGTGGGTGGAAGCCTCGGCGGAGATGCGCCCCGATCACGTGATCGACGATGCCTCGCGCGCCAGGCTGGAACGCGCCTTGCAGATCGACCCCGCCCACCAGCGTGCGCTGTGGCTGCTGGGCATCAGCGACTTCCAGCGCGGGAAGTACGGCGGCGCCGCGCAGACCTGGCGCAGGCTGCTGCCGTTGCTGCCGCCGGGATCGAAAGTCGCGAATGCCGTGCAGCAGGAACTCGCCGTCGCGCAAGCGCGTGCCGGCAGCACCGGCACCCCATCGATCGCAAGCGCAACGCCGCCGGTCGCCGCAACCGCCGACGCCGCGGCCGGCAGGATCGCGCTGACGGTCGATGTATCGCTCGATCCGAGGCTCGCGGCGAAAATCAGGCCCGGCGATACCCTGTTCGTGTTCGCGCGTGCGATCGACGGACCGCCGATGCCGCTGGCCGTGGCGAAGCTGAGCGCGGCCTCGCTGCCCGCCAGGGTCACGCTGACCGACGCGATGGCCATGTCTCCGCAACTCAAGCTGTCGGACTTTCCGCGCGTGCAGATCGCCGCACGCATCAGCAGGTCGGGCGACGCCCTGCCGCATCCCGGTGACCTGGAAGCGCCGCCGGTACAGGTCGCCACCGATACCCGCACGCCGGTTGCGCTGACGATCGATCGGGCGGATTGATCGTGTTCGTCACGGGAGGCCGGATCCCGCGAGCCGCCCCGCGGCCATCGGCCGAGCCGCTGTTCGCGCCGGCATGCCCGGATCAAGTCAGGGACAGGCTCTGCCTTCGCAATCCGGCGCGAGCCGGAGTCCGGCGTTTTCGCTTCCGCGGATGACCACTGTCGTCCATGACACTGGATCCCGGCTTTCGCCGGGATGACGCATCGACAAGGCCGCTCGCAAAAAGCGCTCGCGGGCCGATGCGTCACTTGGCCGCACCGCGCGCGTTCGCTAAAGTGCGGCGTTTCCACCGCGCACCGACTCCATGGCCGATGCCCGCCAGTATTTCGCCCTGCCCTCGCCGTTCCCGATGAAGCGCGGCGGCAGGCTGATCGATGCGAAACTCGCGTACGAGACCTGGGGCGCGTTGAACGGGGCGCGCGACAACGCGGTGCTGATCCTGACCGGCCTCTCGCCCAGCGCGCACGCGGCGCGCAATCCGGTCGACGACACGCCAGGCTGGTGGGAAGCCATCGTCGGCCCCGGCAAGGCGCTGGACACGGACCGCTGGTTCGTGATCTGCGTGAACACGCTGGGCAGTTGCAAGGGCTCGACGGGGCCCGCGTCGATCAATCCCGCGACGGGCGACGTGTATCGCCTGGATTTTCCGGCGCTGACGCTGGAGGACGCCGGCAACGCCGCGTTCGAACTCGCGCGCGGCCTGGGCATCGCGCGGCTCGCCGCGCTGGTCGGCTGCTCGATGGGCGGCATGGCCGCGATGGGCGCGATGGTGCACCATCCCGGCTTCACGCGCGCGCACCTCAGCGTGTGCAGCGCGCCGCGGGCACAACCGTTCGCGATCGCGATCCGCTCGCTGCAGCGCGAGGCGATCCGGCTGGATCCGAACTGGAACGGCGGCCGCTACGACGACGCGCGCTACCCCGAAGCCGGCATGAACATCGCGCGCAAGCTGGGCGTGATCACCTACCGCTCGGCGCTGGAATGGAGCGGGCGGTTCGGGCGGATCCGCCTCGATCCGGAAAGGCGCGAGGACGAACCCTTCGGTGCGGAATTCGAGATCGAGTCGTATCTGAACGCGCACGCGCGCCGCTTCAGTCGCGCGTTCGATCCCAATTGCTACCTTTATCTCTCGCGCGCGTCGGACTGGTTCGACCTGGCCGAATACGGCGATGGCGCGGCCGATCCGGAGGCCGCCGTACGCAGGGCGCTGGCGCGCCTGAAGCTGGAACGCGCGCTGGTGATCGGCGTCGAGACCGACATCCTGTTCCCGCTGGAACAGCAGCAGGAACTGGCCGAGGGCCTGAGCGCGGGCGGCGTCGAGGTCGATTTCGTGGGGCTGGATTCGCCGCAGGGCCACGACGCCTTCCTGGTCGACACCGTGCGCTTCGGCGCGGCAATCGGCGCGTTCATGCGCTCGCTGTGATGCCGGGATCCGCGGCGCCGGACGCCGCTGGTATGCTTGTGCCCGTCCGTTCCCGGCCCACGCCGCCATGTCAGCCGTCGAATTTCCCGGCCGCAGCAAACTGATCGGTGCGATCGACGCCGCGGTCTCGCTGCACGACACCGCGGCGGTCACGCGCGCGCTGCGCGACGCGCTGTGCCGGATGATCCGCGGCCGCGACGTCGAACTGCCCGCGTGCGTGTTCGAACCCTGCGCCGACCACTATGCGCGCCGCGAGCTGTACCACAGCGATTCACACGGCTACAGCGTGGTGGCGATGACCTGGAGCCCGGGCCAGGGCACGCCGATCCACGACCACGCCGGCATGTGGTGCGTCGAGGGCGTGTGGCGCGGCGAACTGGAAGTGATCCAGTACGAACTGCTGGAACACGATGGCGCGCGCTACCACTTCCGGCCGGCCGGCGCGATCCAGGCCGGCGCGGGTTCCGCCGGCAGCCTGATCCCGCCGCACGAATACCACACCATCCGCAATCCCAGTCACGACGCCATCACCGTCTCGCTGCACATCTACCAGGACCGCATGACCCGCTGCTCGGTGTTCGAGCCGGCCGGCGGCGAGTGGTACGCGCGCGGCGAGCGCAGGTTGTGCCTGGATGGTTGATGCGCGTCCCTGCGCGTGCAGGCGGGCGGCACCTGTCCGGACCTTTCGATTCCGCCCGCGGCCGTCCGCGTCCGTTATACTGCGTGGCCGGTCGCCGAAGTGGCGGAATTGGTAGACGCAGCGGACTCAAAATCCGCCGGTAGCGATACTGTGTGGGTTCGAGTCCCACCTTCGGCACCATCCCTGATGCTGAGACTCCCCGAAGCCGACGGCCTGCACCGTGTCGCGTTGCCGGATGGACGGCGCGCGATCGTCAAGCGCCGGCACGGCGCTCCCGCCGGGTTCTTCGCCGCCGAAGCGCGCGGGCTCGCCGCGTTGGCAAATGCGCGCGCGCTGCGCGTGTCAGCTGTCCTCGACACCGGCACGGATTTCATCGTGCTCGAGGATCTCGGCGACGGCCGGCGCGCCGCCGATTACTGGCAACGCGCCGGACAGGGACTCGCGAAACAGCACGGCGTGATCGGTGCGGGCTTCGGCTTCGATCACGACGGTTTTTGCGGCGATACACCGCAGGACAACACGTCCGGCGGGGACGGCTGGCGTTTCTTCGCGGAACGCCGGCTGCTGCCGCAGGCGCGGCAGGCGCGCGACCGCGGCCTGATCGAGGCGCGCGAGGTTGCGACCATCGAACATCTTTGCGGCAGCCTGCGCGAACGCATTCCCGGGATGCCGCCGGTGCTGCTGCACGGCGACCTGTGGTCGGGCAACCTGCACGTGTGCGGCAACGGCGAACCCGCGCTGATCGACGCCGGCGCGGTGCACCACGGCTGGGCCGAGGCGGAACTGGCGATGCTGATCCTGTTCGGCTCGCCGCCCGACGCGTTCTTCGACGCCTACGCCGAACGTGCTCCGTTGCAAAAGGACTGGCGCGAACGCGCGCCGCTCTACAACCTCTACCACCTGCTCAATCACGTCAACCTGTTCGGCGCCGGTTATCTTCCGGCCCTGCGCAGGGCAATGTCGGCCTGCGGCTGACCAGATGGATCAATGACGTGTCAATGATGGTGCCAGCCGTCGCTCCCGTGCGAGGAACCGCTGCTGCCGTGCCAGTCGTTGCCGCCGTGCCAGCTTCCGTGCGAGCCGCCCTGCCACGCATGGCCGTCCCAGCCGTGATGGTCGCGGTAGCCGTGACGGTAGTAACCGCCGTAGTAGCCACCGTAGAAACCGAGCCCAATGCTGACCGTCGGTCCGTAATAGCAGCAGCCGTAGTAGTAACCGGGCGCGTAGTAGCCATCGTCGTAGTAATACGGCGTGCCGGTGTAGTAGCCGCCGCTCGCGTACTCGCCGCGCACGTAGGTGTAGTCGGGATAGACGCAACCCGCGAGCGCGAGGATCGCGACAGCGACCAGAATCCGCGAAAGTTTGCGCATGACGGGCTCCGCTGGTGCGATGCACGAAAAGCCTAGTACAACGCGGTTTAACTTCCCGTGAGCGGCGGATGAATGCGGATGAAATCGACCGGCCCGATGCCCGGTCGCCGGTCACAAGTCCCGCGCCACGCGGAAACCCACCCGTCCGCTGCGCGTGTCGGCCGGCGCGCCCTGACGGAACCCGGAACGGTCCTGGTCGGGAGCGCTGCCCCACGAGCCGCCGCGCACCACGCGCTGACTGCAACCCGGGTTCACCCATGCGCTGCCGTCGCTGGGTGCGCGCACGTAGTTCTCGTGCCAGCAGTCGGCCACCCACTCGGAGACGTTGCCGTCGATGTCGTAAAGGCCGAACGGATTGGGCAGGAAGCTCATCACCGGCGCCGGACCCCAGTAGCCGTCGCTGTAATTCGGAAAGGCGTTGGCCCAGCTGCGATGGCTGGGCGAGCGGTCGCCGCTGCCGGTGAGGTTTTCGACCTTGCGGGTCGGCGTGCCGTCGCCCCACCAGTATTTCGTGGTGGTGCCGGCGCGCTCGGCGTATTCGTATTCCGCCTCGCTGGGCAGGCGATAGGGCTTGCCGGTGTGCTGCGCCAGCCACAGGGCGTAGGCATGCGCGTCGTTCCACGACACGTTGACCACCGGGTCGTCGTCCTTCGCGCGGTTGCCCGCGTAATCGTCGCGCCAGTCCACGCCGGCGCGCATTTGCATCCGCCCGTTGCTTTCGTCGTACACCGAGGCGCCGCCCAGCCGGTCGGCGTCCGGCACGTAGCCCGAAGCACGCACGAATTCGCCGAACTCGCCCACGGTCACCTCCGCGCGCGCCATCGCGAAGCCTTTCGCGATCACCACTTCGTGCTGCGGCTGCTCGGTGCCCGCCTGCGTGCGCCCGCTTTGCGGAGAGCCCATCTCGAACTTGCCCAGCGGAATCACCACCATCGCCGGTGCGTGGCCGGCGATGTCGAGGAAGGGATCGGTGAACACCTGGCCCGGGCGATAGCCTGCGTACACGCGCGCTTCCTGCACCTTCCGGAGAAAGGCGTCGGCGGCCGGACCCAGCGCGCGTGCCTGCTCCGCCAGCTGTTGCGCCAGAGCGGGATTGCCGGCATCCAGCGCCGACTGCGCCTGCACCAGCAGGCTTTCGGCACGGCTGCTGCGCATCGCCTCGATGCGCGCACGGGTGTCGGTGAGCGCGGGCGATGACGGCAGGATCGCCGTGGCATCGGCCAGCGCCGCGTCGGCCTTGGCATCGTCGTTCTGCGCCGCCGCGGCCAGCGCGCGGTCCAGCGCGGCGCGCTGCACCTGCTGGAGGCCCTGGCGGGCCACCACGTTTTCGGGATCGAGCGTCAGCACCTTGCGGTACACCGCCAGTGCATTGTCCTCGCCGGGACCTTCCAGCCGGCCCTTCTGCAGGAAAGCCGCGGCCTGTTCCAGCAGCGGCTGCACCTTGCCCGCGGCATCGATGCGCGCGGCCAGCGCGGCCAGGTCATCGTGCGACCCCGGCAATTGCTGCAGCGCTTCCAGGTCCGCGCGCGCGGCGTCGATGTCGTTGACGGCCAGCGCCTGCAGCGCGTTGGCAAACAGGCGCGCGTGCAGCAGCGACAGCGCCGTGCGCACGTGCGGATCGTCGGGCGCCTGTTTCGCGGCCTGCAACACCAGCGCGAAGGCGGTGTCCTGCCCCGCTCCGGCCAAGTTGCCCGCGCGTGCGGCCTGCGCCGCGCGCGTCAGCAGTTCCGCGATGGCACCCTTGCTGCCTCTGCGTTCGCCGAACGAACCGCCGTGAGCGCGCGCGGCGATCACCGCGGCGGGCGCCAGCGAAATCGGCGGCCCCGCGTTCAGTTCGGACTCCGGTGACACCGGCGCTCGTCCCGGCACGCCGGCCGTGCCGGTCACGCTGGCAGCCGTGGCGCGATGACGGATCGTGCCGGACGGTTCGACCTTGAGCGCCGCGGGAAAGAAGCGGTAGATCAGCGCGAACGCCAGCACGATCACGCCGATCGTGCCGCCGATCGCATGTTGTCGGGTGAGAATCTGCGGCTTCGGCATGCGCTCGGCGTCGGACGAAACTGTTATCTTGTGAGGTCCACCATAGCAAAGAGAGGTGCCATGGGACATCCGCCCGCCGCAACGGTTCAGCCGATGGCCGGTACCGCAGCGTGAGCACCGCCTGGATCGACCGCGCCTCGGCCCTCGCTGCCGATGCCCTCGGCGGCGCCGCGGTGATCGGTCTCGATACCGAGTTCATGCGGCGCAACACCTTTTATCCGAAACTGGCATTGATCCAGCTCGCGGCCGGCGAGCGTCACTGGCTGATCGACCCGCTGGCCTTCGACGCCGGTCCGCTGCTGCGCGACCTGCTGGATCATCGCCGTTGCTGCGTGATGCACAGCGCGGGCGAGGATCTGGAAGTGCTGGCGCCGCTGCTCGGCGGCGCGACGATGCGGCTGTTCGACACCCAGATCGCAGCCGCGATGTGCGGCATGGGCGCCAGCCTGAGCTACCAGAAGCTGGTCGCCACGCTGCTGGGCATCGAGTTGCCCAAGGGCGAGACCCGCTCGGACTGGCTGCACCGCCCGCTGAGCGCGGGTCAGTTCGACTATGCCGAACAGGACGTCGCGTACCTCGAAACGCTGCACGCGCGCCTGTCGGAACGACTGCAACGCCGTGCCCGCACGGCGTGGCACGCGGAAGATTGCGCGCGGCTGGTGCAGCGCGCGCAGCGCAACGGCAGCGATGCCGATCCACAGCCGCAGCGTGCGTTCCGGACCGCCGCCGAATGGCCGCGCGCGGCGCAGGCACGCCTGCGCCGGGTGCTGCGCTGGCGCGATGCGGCCGCACGCAGGCTGGACAAGCCGCGCCCGTGGCTGCTCGACGACGCCAGCGCGCTGGCGCTGGCACAGCATCCGCCCGAAACGCCGAACGCGCTGTACGAGCGCACCCGCGCCCAGCGTGCGCTGCGCGGTCCGCAGCGCGCCGAATTGTTCAGCCTGCTGCGCGCTCCGATCGACACGGACGAACTCGCGGAACTGGCGCCCATACCGCATGCACCCCGGGGCGAAAGCAAGGCGGCCGTCGGCGCGATGAAAACGGCCGTCGATGCGATGGCGCACGAACTGGACCTGCCGGCCGGCCTGCTGTGTCCGCGCCGGCTGATCGAGGAATACGCCGTCACCCGACAATGGCCCGATGGGCTAGAAGGCTGGCGGCGCAGCCTGCTGGAGCCGAAACTGGCGGCGCTGCTGCCGTGCTGATCCCCGCCGCCGTCCTCACGATGCTTGGCGGCGGGCCACGGCGCGGTTACCATAGTCGGCTCGCGTCGACGGCACTTCACGCTTTCGACGCAAGCAACTGAAAAGTGGGACGGCCGCCCGGCTGGTGACGCGGCAAGCGCTGGCGTGACGCCTGACGATGCAGCGCGCGTGCCGCAGGCCGGGGATGCGCGGATGCCGGCCGGGGCGCACCGGCAACGGTTGGCCTAATACAATGCAATACGTGGGGCGGTAGCTCAGCTGGGAGAGCGTCGCGTTCGCAATGCGAAGGTCGAGGGTTCGATCCCCTTCCGCTCCACCAATCCACTATCTAACAACATCCCGCAGCATCCTAGAAACCGCGCAGTGACACGGTTTTTTGTTGCCTGCACTTCCCGCAACGTATCCCGAGCTTCCCTTGCGTGCTGCCAAGCTTGGCAGTAGGGTTGGCAGCGGATACCACCACTGCCCGGCGGCTACTGCCAAAACGGATGCTGCCATGCCCAAGCGCGTCGAGCCACTTTCCCCTTCCGCCGTAGCGAACGCCAAGCCGCGATCCAAGCCTTACGCACTGCGTGACGGTCGCGGTCTGCTACTGCTGGTTGACCCCAGCGGGAGCAAGCTTTGGCGCTTCGACTACCGCCGCCCCGGCACCGGCAAGCGCAACACGCTATCGCTGGGCACCTATCCCGACGTTTCGCTGAAACGCGCGCGGGAGAAACGGGACGAACTGCGCCGCCTGCTGGCCGATGGCATCGACCCCGGCGACAAGCGCAAGGCTGAAGCACTGGCCGGCGCGGAAACGTTCGAGGCCGTAGCGCGCGAGTGGTTCGCCAAGTTTTCGACGCGCTGGGCACCGTCGCACGCGGGCAAGGTCATTGCGCGCCTTGAACGCGACGTGTTCCCGTGGATCGGAGCGAAACCGATTGCGGGGCTGACTGCCCCCGACGTGCTGAACGTGCTGCGCCGGATCGAATCGCGCGGGGCTGTCGAAACCGCGCACCGCGCGCTGCAAAACTGCGGGCAAGTGTTCCGCTACGCCGTGGCAACCGGACGCGCACAAAGCGACGTGACCCGCGACCTGCGCGGCTCGCTGACACCGTGGAAGCCCGGACACTTCGCCAGCGTGACCGATCCCGACGAAGTGGGCGGACTGTTGCGCGCGATCCATGCGTTCACCGGCACCTTTCCCGTCGCCTGCGCCTTGAAGCTCGCGCCGCTGGTGTTCGTGCGACCCGGCGAACTGCGGCAAGCCGAGTGGGCCGAGTTTGACCTTGACGCCGCCGAGTGGAACATCCCGGCGCACAAGATGAAAACCCGCGAGCCTCACCTTGTGCCGCTGTCATCGCAAGCCGTGGCGATCCTGCGCGAACTGTGGCCGCTGACCGGCGCGAGCCGCTACGTGTTCCCCGGCACGCGTGACCGCAAAAAACCGCTCAGCAACATGGCGTTGAACGCCGCATTCAAACGCATGGGCTTCGACGGGCAAACCTTCACCGCGCACGGCTTCAGGGCAATGGCGCGCACGATCCTTGACCAGAATCTGGGCTTTCGGCCCGACTGGATCGAACACCAGCTAGCGCATGCCGTGAAGGATGCGAACGGTCGCGCCTACAACCGCACGTCATTCCTGCCCGAACGCCGCAAGATGATGCAGGCATGGGCCGATTATCTGGACACGCTGCGCACTGCACCGGGCAAGGTTGTGCCGATCAAACGCAAGGCAAGTTAGTCAAGTATTGTTTGACTACCGTCAAGCGATGCTGGACAATGACGCATGATCCGCAGTTTCCGGCACAAGGGACTGGCCGACCTTTTCCGCAGTGGCAAAGCCGCGAAGGTACGGCCAGACCTGCAAGCCCGCACCCTGCGGCGATTGGACGCGCTGCATGCCGCGCGCGAACTGGCGGATTTGAACGTGCCCGGCTTTGACTTTCACCCGCTCAAAGGTCACAAGCCGACGCGCTACAGCTTGCACGTAAACGGGCCGTGGTGCGTCACGTTTGAATGGGCCGACGGCGATGCGTTGCGCGTGGATTTGGAACAGTATCACTAGGGCCGAACATGACCGAACACACCGCCAAGCGGCACCCGAACCGCGCGCCGACGCATCCGGGCGCGATCCTGCGCGAGGACGTGTTGCCTGCGCTGGGCCTTTCCGTTACCGAAACCGCACGTCGCCTGCACGTTTCGCGGCAAACGCTGCATGACCTGCTTGCCGAACGCAAGGGCTTCACGCCGGAAATGGCGCTGCGCGTGGGCAAGCTGGCGGGCAACGGCGCAACGTTGTGGCTGCGCATGCAACAGGACTTCGACTTGTGGCACGCCGAACGCAAGCTGGCCGACGAACTGCGCGCGATCCACAAGGCCGCCGCATAACCGAACCGCCATGGCCTACCCCTTGCACCGAATACATATTTGATGCATACTCACCCCCAAGGCATCGAGTACGACCCGGCCAAGGCTGCCGCGAACTTGCGCAAGCATGGTGTGAGCTTTGCGGACGCCGAGCAGGCATTGCGCGATCCGCAAGCGGCGACGCTGGAAGACCCGGACGCTACGGGCGAGGCGCGTTACGTGACGCTGGGCATGGACACTGCCGGGCGCGTGCTGGTGGTGATATGGACGCCGCGCGGCGACAAGGCGCGCGTGCTGTCCGCACGCAAGGCAAGCCGGAACGAGGCAAAGACTTATGCGCAGTGAATACGACTTCAGCAAGGCCAAGCGCGGCGCGGTCATCGCGTCGCCGGGCAAGACCCGCATCACGATCATGCTGGACAACGACGTGCTGGATGCTTTCCGCACGCGCGCGGAAGCCGAAGGGCGCGGTTATCAGACGGCGATCAATGATGCCTTGCGGCACGCGATCAAGGATGACACCGCGCCTGTCACCGTGGCCGCGCTGCGCCGCGAACTTCGCAAGGCGCTGAAGGACATCGCCGCATAACCGAACCGCCACGGCTAGGCCAGCTACCGAACGCGCGGACACCTTCACCGCGTTGCCGTGGCGATCTTTTGAAGGGCGAGGAAGGTGCGCGATGGAATACGAGCCGACCGCCGCCGAAATGTTGGCGTGGGGCAAACTGGTTTTGTGGTCGGGATGGGAACATGTCGAGTTTGTTGAACTGCGCGACGCGGGATGCCTGCTGACCAATATTGACCCCCGAAAAAATTCGCGCAATCGCGTCATCCCCTCAGGCGCGCAAACAATGATCGACGCGCTGATGCAAGCAATCATTGTGGGTTCGCTACGGCCATTCGCGTTGTACGGGATATTCGGCGACGAGTACGAGGGTTATCGCGAAAGCCCAATCCTGTCCAAAGACGAACTAACGCCGCACACGCGATTGAGTGATGCAACAACCGTGAAGGTTGCCGACTTAGCCGCATGGTGCGACGCCCGCGCGATCGCGCACCCTTGGCAGCAAGAGCCGCAACGCAAGGCGCTTGCAACGCTCGCCTATCCCGACGAACTGCGCGCGGCCATTGAAGCATTCGAAGCCGTGCACGCAAATCCCGCCGCGACCGCCAAGCAAACGCCTAAGGCGGCGCTGGCGGCATGGCTGGAACAAAACAAACCGGAACTGTCGGCCAATGCGCGCGAACGGATCGCCACCGTAGCGAACTGGCAACCGCAAGGTGGCGTGCCAAAGACACCGGGCAGTTAACCGGCCCCGGCAGGGTGGGGCAGGTTTGCCGCGAAGGTGGGTGAAGTTTTTTAAACTGTCCCCACTATTCAAGGACCTTTCGTTGTAAACAATAGATAGCCGCACAATCCCGCGCATGCAACGGGAAACACGGCTATGCAGCCCGCAACACCATCGCCGCGCAACGCGGCACCCCTGCCGAACCCCGGCGACTACGTTTCGACCGATGAAGCCGCGCGCATCCTTGGCGTGTCGCGGCAAACCTTGTGTAACTGGCGATGGAAGCGGCAGGGGCCGCGCGTCCACAAGATCGGGCCGCGCCTTGTCCGCTACCACCGGGCCGACTTGGCCGCGTTCGCTGCTGGTGAATCCGGCAAGGCGGATGCAGCATGACCGCCTACGTTTCGTTCGCCCAGTTTCGCGGCGACTGGCGCAACGATGGCAAGGGCCGCGTGGTCAAGTGTCGGCATTGCGGCTATTCGCTGCGCGCGTTCATTCCCGTGACCGATGCGTATTGCCCAAACGGTCACCGTATGGCCGTGCTGACCGAGACCCCACGAGGGGCGAGCGTGCGGGCGGCGGACATGGGCGCGAAACTGGCCCCTAGGAGCGCCTACAGCGAGCACGACGGCGCGGCAAGGGTAGCGGTAGGGGGGTGAGGCTGCGACGCGCAAAAACACCCCATTGGGGGGCTATTTCCGCCGCCAGCGCACTACCCCGGCACCCGCATGGATCAAGTCGCACGATCCCGCCAACCTACCCGACGGCTGGACGCGACTCCACCATGACGAGGCCATCCGCCGACTGCGCTGCGGGGCGAACGATAACCCGAACGGTGCAGCCGTACACGCGCACGGCAGCCCCTATGCACCCGACCCGCTACCTACCCCTTGCCAGCAGGGCAAGGTGCCGAAAAGTGCCGTATTTGACGGCACGGCGGAAGGTGCGCCATGAACGCCGTTGCCAAGCTGGCAACGTACAGCGACACCCTGCGCGACTACATCCGGGCCGGGCTGGTATTGGTTCCGATTCCTGCCGGATTGAAAGGGCCACGGGGCAAGGGCTGGAATCTGCGCACGCGCTGCTGGGCATCGCCCGATCAAGTACCCGACGCCTACACCGGCAACGTGGGGCTGGCGCACGCCTACGCGGGCACCTGCGCGCTGGACATCGACAACGCCGAACTGGCAGGGCCTGCGCTGGCCGCGCTGGGTATCGACCTTGCGGCACTCCTGACGGCACCGGATGCCGTGCACATTCGCAGCGGGCGAGCCGGGCGCGACAAGCTGCTGTTTCGCCTGCGCGAACCGCTGGCGTCCCTCAACCGCAGTGCGGCGGACGGTTTCGAGCTGCGCTGCGCGGCGAGCAACGGATGCACCGTGCAGGACGTATTGCCGCCGAGCATACACCCGGACACCGGCACGCCGTACCAATGGGAAGGCGACTGGCGCGCGATCCCCGACATTCCCGCCGACCTGCTGGCGCTATGGCATCGCCTGCTGGACGGCACACCATCGATACCGCGAACCGATCCACGGCCACGACGGCAACGGCGCACCCTGCCGGATCGGATACCGGAAGGCGAGCGTGACACAACGCTGTTGAGCTTGGCCGCTGGTTTGGTGCGACGCGGCCATGCCCTGCAAGCCGTGAATGACTGCCTGCAACGGATCAATGCCGAACGCTGCACGCCGCCGCTAGGCGCGGATGAAGTGGACCGTATCGCAGCGCAAGCTTGCGCCTACGGTTCCAAGGGTTTCCGCACCGTCACGGATGCGCTGCTGGACTCTCACGAACTGGCCGGGCTGCCGCTGGCATCGCGTTGGATCATCGTGACCGCAATCCGGCGTGACAACGGCCCCGGCGAACTGGTGGCGTTGACGCACGCCGACTGCCGCACGATTCCGGGCTGCGCCGATGAAAAGGACTTCACCCGTTACCGTGCGCTGGCGGTCGCATCCGGCATCCTGCAATGCAAGCGCAAAGGTACGATGACACGCGACGGCAGGACGCCGAATCTGTACGCGATCAACCCGCGATTCCTGCGGAGCCATACCGGGCAAGTTGACCGGGATGCGCATACCGGGCAATTACCCCGGTCCTACATAGATGGATAGGTGTAAAAGCTTTTGCCCCCCCTGTGTGTTTGGAAGCGCAAAACGGTGCAAACGAACGAAGGCGACGAACGATGAAACGCGACCATGACAACCCGCAACCCGTGATCGAGGCGCTGGCCAAGGCCAAGCGCACGAGCGGATGGAACAATCGACGGCCCGACGTGCAGCGGTTCAAGCTGGCGAACGTGTACGGGCATGAACCCTGCACGCTGCTGATCGTGCCCGCCGTCGCGTTCACCCGCAACGCCGAACGTGCGAGGGACGAGCGCATGCACGGACGCTGCCTTTGGTGGAATCAATGGGCGCGTGACGTGGGCTGGGCCATCGGCAAGCCGACGCCGCAGCACGTGCAGGAACGCCAGCATGGGGACACGCGGCATGACCCGCAGTTACGGCGAACTGGTGCGCGCATACCGGCGTGAAGCGCAACGGCTGCGCCGCTCACGGCGACGGCGCATCGACTACTACCCGAGCGCCGAGGCATGGCAGGCCATCGAAAAGGTGACCGCACAAGGCTATCCGGCAAGCGCGGTCATCGACGCACTGGTGACGGCTGGCGCGGAGGCGACCGGATGCAGGATCGCGGAGTGAGCTTCCGGAACGGGACCATGCCGCTATTTACGCCGTCGATTCAAGCGGTTAGCTTCCTAAAAAGTGTCGGGCCGCGCGTCTAAAGTAGGCCGAAATAGAAACCGGGCGGCAGTAAACAAGTGCGATCTGGTGCGGCTCGCTGGCGCTACACTTCCACCATGCGAGTGCAACGACTATCGACCGCGCAGCATCGCGGAATCCTAGTGACGTGGCGGGCGCATCCGATCCCGTGGGCCACGCTCGGCGGCTATGCGTGGCTCGCGTTCGTGGCCGGCTGCACCGCGTTGGCGATCCATTACGGGCCGTCCCTGCTGGCCGGGTTTTTCTGACACGCTACACGTCACGCGTCACCGTCGCGTCGTCACGCGTGCCTGACGCGTCACTGATGCGTCCGCCGAGCGGTCAAAACCCCGAGCGTCGCGCCACGTTGGCGGTAACTTTGGCGGTAACTGCCGAAAGCATTCTAGTTTTCAAGCCTAATAATCAATGAGTTACGATGTTTGTTGGATAGCCTTCCGCGCCGCGCTGTGCAACGCGCGCATCAGCGGTCGCGATGCACGATGTAGCGCGCCATCCAGCGCAGCGGTTCGGCGGCCTTGCCGAACGGTTCCAGCGCGGCCAGGGCTTCCGCATACAGTGCATCGGCGCGGTGCTTGGCCTGCTCCAGCCCCATCAATGACGGATAGGTCGCCTTGCCGTGCGCGGCATCGGTGCCATGGGTCTTGCCGGTGATCGCCTGATCGCCTTCCACGTCCAGCACGTCGTCCTTGATCTGGAACGCCAGGCCCACGCACTCGGCGTAGCGGTCCAGCGCATCGCGGGCTTCGCGCGCCAGGTCCGCGCGCGCGCAGCTCGGCATCAGCACCGCGGCGCGGATCAGGCGGCCGGTCTTGTCGCGGTCCAGCGCCTCGAGTTCCCCCGCCGTGAGCTGCTTGCGTTCCGACGCAAGATCGACCGCCTGCCCGCCGGTCATGCCGCGCGAGCCGGTGGCGTCGGCCAGGATCGCGATCATGCCCAGACGTTCCGCCGCAACGCCTGTGCCGTCGCCGACGAGGATCTCGAAAGCCAGCGTCTGCAAGGCGTCGCCCGCGAGGATCGCGGTGGCGACGCCGAACGCCTTGTGGGTGGAAGGACGGCCGCGCCGCAACGCGTCGTCGTCCATCGCGGGCAAGTCGTCGTGGACCAGCGAGAAGGCGTGGATGCATTCGACCGCGCAGGCCGCGTCGTCAAGCCGTTCCGGCTCGACGCCCAGCACCTCGCCGGCCGCGTAGCACAGCAGCGGACGGATGCGCTTGCCGCCACCCAGCACCGAATAGCGCATCGCACGGTGCAGTTCGACCGGGCGTTCGTGCTCACCGGGCAGCCGCGCTTCCAGCGCGCGCTCCACCCGTTCGGCATAACCCGCCGCACGTTCCCCGAAACTCGTTCCGGATGCGCCCGCACGGGCGCCGGTCTGCAAGGATGACATGCCCGCGAGCCTACCGACCGGCGTTCGCACCTGTCAAAGCATGCCCGCGGAAGCGGACGTTCCGCCCGCTTCCACCAGAATTTCACATGCGATGGTTACGATCACGTCACCGGCAGTCGCTCGCCCGAGGAGACGCAGGATGTACGCCCATGCTGCTGACTACAGGCAGGCCAGCGAGGCGGAGGGGTATCAGGAACGGATCCTGCCCGCGGTATCCCGCACCTTCGCGCTGACCATCCCGCAACTGGAAGCCGGCCTGCGTTCGGTGATCGCCAACGCGTACCTGTTGTGCCGGATCGCCGACACCATCGAGGACGAACGCGCGCTGCCCATCGAGACCAAGCAGCATTTCCACGAACGCTTCACGCGCGTGGTGGACGGCGCGGACGATCCGGCCGCGTTCGCACGCGATCTCGCGCCGCTGCTGACCGGCAACACGCAACCGGCCGAGCGCGACCTGGTCGAGCACACGCCCCTGGTGATCGCGGTCACCGGCGGCTTCAACCCGCGCCAGCGCGGGGCGCTGTCGCGCTGCATCCGGATCATGTGCCGCGGCATGCCGTGCTTCGAGCGCAACGCCAGCGTTGCCGGCCTGGCCGACATGCGCGAACTGGACCGCTACTGCTACTACGTGGCGGGCATCGTGGGCCAGACGCTCACCGACCTGTTCTGCGACTATTCGCCGGAGATCGCGCGGCACCGCGCGGCGATGTCCATGCTGGACGTCTCGTTCGGACAGGGCCTGCAGATGACCAACATCCTCAAGGATTTCTGGGAGGACCGAGAACGCGGCGTGTGCTGGCTGCCGCGCGACCTGTTCGCGCGCGCCGGCGTGGCGCTGGAGGAGGTGAGGCGGGACGACATCCCGCGGGCCTTCGGCGAGGCCTACGCACACCTGATCGGGATCGCGCACGCGCATCTGCGCAACGCGCTGGATTACACGCTGCTGATTCCGGAAAAGGAAGTCGGCATCCGGCGCTTCTGCCTGATCGCGCTGGGACTGGCGATGCGCACGCTGGCGTCGATCGCCGCGAAGCCGGGCTTCACCTCGGGCGCACAGGTCAAGGTGTCGCGGCAGGTGGTCAAGAAGATCGTGATCGTCACGCACCTGTTCGCCGGCTACAGCCGGGTGCTGCGGCGCTGGTTCGCGCGGCTGGCCGAAGGCCTGCCCCTGCAGGCGCTGCCCGGCGGCTGGGGCACCACGCCGCCGGACGAAGACGCGTGGTGGCCGCGCGGCGACGCCGGGGGCATCGCCCAGGCGGCCAGGGTTCCGCGATGACGCCGCCCGACGTCGCTGCCGCATCCCCGCGCAATCCGGCTCCGCGCGGTCAGGCGCCGCACGATGCCGGCGCGCTGGACCGGGCGATCGACGCCGCGCGCGAGCGCCTGCTCGCGCGCCAGCATCCCGACGGTTACTGGCTGTACGAGCTGGAAGCCGACTGCACGATTCCCGCCGAATACATCCTGATGCTGCATTACCTCGGCGAGTCCGAGCCGCTGCTGGAATCGCGGCTGGCCGAATACCTGCGCACGCACCAGAACGCGGACGGCGGCTGGTCGCTGTATCCCGGCGGCGCGCTGGACGTGAGTTGCAGCGTGAAGTGCTACTTCGCGCTGAAGCTGGCCGGCGACCGGATCGACGCGCCGCACATGCACCGCGCACGCGCCGCGATCCTGAAGGCCGGCGGCGCCGCGCGCAGCAACGTGTTCACCCGGATCGCGCTGGCCCTGTACGGTGAACTGCCGTGGCGCGGCGTGCCGTTCGTGCCGGTCGAGATCGTGTTGCTGCCGCGCTGGTTCCCGTTCAACCTGTCCAAGGTCTCGTACTGGTCGCGCACGGTGATGGTGCCGCTGTCGGTGCTGACCACCCTGAAGCCGCGCGCGGCCAATCCGCGCAACGTGCACATCCGCGAACTGTTCGTGACGGCGCCGGACGAGGAAAGGCATTACTTCCGGCCGCGCTCGCTGCTGAACCGCGTGCTGTTCGTGGCCGAGGAAATCCTGCGCCGCTTCGAACCGCTGATTCCGCGTCGGCTGCGCGCGCACGCGCTGCGCAAGGCAGAACGGTGGATTCTCGAACGCCGCAACGGCGAGGGCGGCCTGGGCGCGATCTTTCCGGCGATGGTGAACGCCTACGAAGCCCTGGCGCTGCTGGGCTATCCGGCCGGTCACAGCGCGCGCCGCGAAACCCGCAAGGCCATCGACGATCTGCTGGTAGTGCACGACCGCGACGCGTGGTGCCAGCCCTGCGTGTCGCCGGTGTGGGACACCGGCCTCACCTGCCTCGCGCTGCAGGAAGACGGCGGCGCACCGGACGCGGTGCGTCGTGCGCTGGACTGGCTGGCCGCGCGCCAGTTGCTGGACGAAGCCGGCGACTGGCGCGAGTACCGCCCCGCTCTCCCCGGCGGCGGCTGGGCGTTCCAGTTCAGGAACGACGCCTACCCCGACCTTGACGACACCGCGGTGGTGGCGCGCGCGATGCATCAATCGGACGATCGCGCGCGTTTCGGGCACGCGATCGGACGCGCGGCCGACTGGCTTGCCGGCATGCAGTCGCGCAACGGCGGCTTCGCCGCGTTCGATGCCGACAACGACCATCACTGGCTCAACCAGATTCCGTTCGCCGATCACGGCGCGCTGCTGGATCCGCCCACCAGCGATGTCAGTGCGCGGGTGCTGCTGCTGCTGTCGCTGCTGGATCGTCCGCAGGACCGCGCGGTGCGTGAACGGGTGCTCGCCTTCCTGCGCCGCGAACAGACGCCGGAAGGCGCCTGGTTCGGCCGCTGGGGCACCAACTACATCTACGGCACCTGGTCGGTGCTCGCCGCCTTGAACGCGGCCGGCATCGGCAACGATGCGCCCGAAATGCGGCGTGCGGTCGCGTGGCTGAAATCGGTGCAGCAGGCCGACGGCGGCTGGGGCGAGAGCAACGACAGCTACGCCGATCCGCATCTGGCCGGGCGCGGCGAGAAAAGCACGGCCTGCCAGACCGCATGGGCGCTGCTGGCACTGATCGACGCGGGCGCGGCGGCCAGCCCCGAAGTCGCGCGCGGCATCGCGTTCCTGCTGCGCACGCAGAGCGACGGCGAATGGCGCGATCACCCGTTCAACGCGCCCGGTTTCCCGCGCGTGTTCTATCTTAAATACCACGGCTACAGCCGGTATTTCCCGTTCTGGGCGCTGGTGCGTTACCGCAATGTCATCGCCCGGCGCGAGCACTGAATTCGGGCTGGTGGTCGCGCTGCCCGCCGAGGCGCACTGCATGGGCTTTTCCGATGTTCGCACCGGCGAATGCGTGCGCTGGCGCGGTGGCTGGTTCGCGCTGTCGGGCACGGGACCGTGCAAGGCCGCCGCCGCCGCGGAACGCCTGCTGGCACGCTCCGTGCGCGGCCTCGTGAACTGGGGCGTGGCCGGTGCGCTGGATCCGGCGCTGCGTCCCGGCGATGTGCTGATCCCCGACCGCGTTCTCGAGGCGCGCGACGAGGCCGGCTTCGTGCCCGACTCCGCCTGCTGCGGACGACTCGTCGCGGCCCTGCAGGGATCGATGCACGTGACACGCGGCGCGCTGTGGTCTGCCGCCGAGCCCGTCACCGCGCGCGCCGACAGGCGCGCGCTGGCCGAACGCAGCGGCGCGATCGCGGTGGACATGGAAGCCGCGGCGGTGGCAGGGGTGGCCGCACGCGCCAACCTGCCGTTCGCGGCGGTGAAGGCCATCTGCGATCCGCTGGAGCGCGAACTGCCCGTTGCGGCCATCCGCGCCTTCGCGGGCACGAACGGCGCCTTGGAGCCGCATCTGCTGCCGCGCCTGCTCCTCGGTGGTCCGGCGTTGTGGCTCGACCTGGCCCGGCTTGCGCGCGACTTCGCCGCCGCGCGGCGCGCGCTGGCCGCCGCCGCGAACATCGCGTTGCATGACAGAATCGCGGCATGAACGGGACGGTTCTGGTCAGCGGCGCCAACGGTTTCGTCGGTTCGGCCGTCGTGCGCGCGCTGCGGCGGCACGGTTACGCGGTGCGCGCGCTGGTGCGGCCTGGCAGCGATATCGCAAATCTCGACGGGCTCGATGTCGAGATCGTGCACGGCGACCTGCTCGATCCCGCTTCGCTGCAACGCGCGCTGCAGGGTTGCGAGGGGCTGTTCCACGTGGCCGCCGATTACCGCTTGTGGGCGCGTGACCCGCGCGCGATCCGCAGGACCAACGTGCGCGGCACCCACCACATCCTGCTCGCGGGCACGCGCGCGGGCGTGAAGCGGATCGTGCACACCTCCAGCGTCGCCACGCTGGGCCTGCGCGAGGACGGCACGCCCGCCGACGAGGACACCCCCTCGCGTTACGCCAGCATGATCGGCGACTACAAGCGTTCCAAGTTTCTCGCCGAGGCGCTGGCGCGGCGCTGCGCGCAGCGGGGACACGACATCGTGATCGTGAACCCGGCCGCGCCGGTCGGCCCGCGCGACCGCAAGCCCACGCCGACCGGGCGGATGATCCTGGACGCCGCGCGCGGCCGGATGCCCGCCTGGGTCGATACCGGGCTCAGCATCGTGCACGTGGACGACGTGGCCGAAGGCCATGTGCTGGCGTACCAGCGCGGCTTGTGCGGCCGGCGCTACATCCTGGGCGGCGAGAACCTCGGCCTGCGCGACATCCTTTCCACCGTCGCGCAGCTCGCCGGCCGGCGCGCACCGGTGATCCGGCTGCCGCACGCCGCGGTGTTGCCGGTCGCCTACCTCGCGGAAGCCTGGGCCCGGATCGGGGGGCGCGAACCGGCCGTCACCGTCACCGGCGTGAAACTGTCGCGGCACAGGATGTACTTTTCCAGCCGCCGCGCCGAAACCGAACTGGGCTATCACGCCCGGCCTGCACGGGATGCCCTGGCGGACGCCGTAAAATGGTTCCGCGACCACGGTTATTGCCGATGACCTCACCGCCCCTGCAAGCGAGCGCACAAGCCCAGCCCAACATCGCACTGGTCAAGTACTGGGGCAAACGCGACGACGTGCTGAACCTGCCGGCGGCGGGGTCGCTGTCGATCACGCTGGACGCGCTGCACACGCGCACTTCCGTGCGTTTCGACCCCGCGCTCGAACGCGACGACATCGCGTTGAACGGCAGGCGCGACGATGCGCACGGCCGCCGCGTCGGCGCATTTCTCGATCTGTTCCGCGCGCGCGCCGGCATCGCCATGCGGGCACGCGTGGCCAGCGACAACGATTTCCCGACCGGCGCAGGCCTGGCTTCGTCGGCCGCCGGCTTTGCGGCGCTGGCGGTGGCGGCCGACCGCGCGCTGGACCTGCGCATGCCTGCACGCCAGCTGTCGGTGCTGGCCCGGCGCGGTTCCGGTTCCGCGGCGCGTTCGATTTTCGGCGGCTTCGTGGAGATGCACGCCGGCGTGCGCGACGACGGCGAGGACGCGCACGCGGCGCCGCTGCTGGCTGCACGGGAGTGGCCGTTGAAGGTGGTGATCGCGATCACCACGCGCGCGCCGAAATCGACCGGCTCGCGCGCGGGCATGGAACTGTCGCGGCGCAGCTCGCCTTTCTACCGCGACTGGATCGCGGCGGTGGCGGGCGATCTCGCCACCGCGCGCGCGGCCGTTCGCGCACGCGACTTCGGGAAACTCGCCGCGGTCAGCGAGGCGAGCTGTCTCTCGATGCACGCAGTCATGCTTTCCACGCGGCCGGGGCTGATCTACTGGAACGGCGCCACGGTGGAATGCCTGCACCGCGTGCGCGCCCTGCGCGAACACGAGGGGACGGGCGTGTTCTTCACCGTCGATGCCGGCCCGCAGGTGAAGGCCGTGTGCCTGCCGGAACACGCCGCGCGCGTGGCCGACGCGCTGCGCGGCGTGGCGGGTGTCGAGGAGGTGCTGGTCAGCGGCCTGGGCGAAGGCGCGCAGGTGACCGGATCCGCGGCGGTGGCGGCCTGATGCGCATCGACGCGACCGCCCCCGGCAAGCTGGTGTTGCTGGGCGAATACGCGGTGCTGGAAGGCGCGCCGGCGCTGGTGATGGCCGTGAACCGCCGCGCGCGCGCGAGGCTGACGCGGATCGACGGGGAGACCAGCGAGATCGTCTCGACCACGCTGGGCCATGTCGCGCGCTGCCGGGTGCGCGGCGACCGGGTGCGCTGGATCGGCCGCGCACCGCCGGACGAATTCGCATGGATCGAGACGGTGTTCGGCAGCGGGTTGATCGACGCCGCGCTGCCGGCGTTCCGCGCCGAACTCGAAACCGGCGGTTTTTACCTGGAACATCACCGCTCGCGGATGAAGCTTGGGCTGGGCTCCAGCGCCGCGCTGACCGTGGCGTTCGCGGGCGCGTTGCGCGCGCTGGCGCAGCAGCCGGCGCCCTCGCTGGCCGAACTGGTGGCGCTGCATCGCCGCATCCAGCAGGGCCGCGGCAGCGGCGTGGATGTCGCCGCCGCATCGCAAGGCGGCCTGTCGTGTTACCGTCTCGACGGCGACGTGCCGCGCTGCGAACCCCTGCGGATGCCGGACGCCCTGCGCTGGTGCTGCGTGTTCACCGGGCAGTCGGCTTCGACCGCGACAATGCTGCGGGCCATCGAAGATTGGCGCGGGCGTGCGCCGGAGGCGTACGAGCGGCACATGGACGAACTGGCGGGCATCGCGGCCGAAGGCATAGACGCCGTGATGCGCGACGACCCGCAGGCGTTCCTGGACGGCGTGGGCCGCTACAGCGAAGCCCTGGCCGGACTGGGCGCCGAGGCCGGCGCCGAGATCGTCAGCGAGGCCCACAAGCGGCTCGGCCGGATCGCCGCAAGTTCCGGAACGGTCTATAAAAGCTGCGGCGCGGGCGGCGGTGACACAGGCATCACATTCGGTATGCATGATAGACAGCTGCGGGAATTCCGCCGGCACGCCGAGCAGGCGGGTTTTCCCGTGATCGAGTTGCATCAGGACCCCAAGGGTCTGGAGGCAGGCTTTACGGTTTGACAGGTGGTTGGAAAAGCGCCGTCCCGCGCCTTTTCGACCTCGCGGGTCCGGCCACGCCCGGCCCGCTCCCGACAAATCAGGCGTTTGTGGCGCTGGATGCGCGGCGGACCGTCCGCGGTCCCCAGCGGTCGAGCAGCGAGGAGGCAAGATGGACCAGTCGAGAATGCCGGGCTTCTACAAACTGTCGGTGCCCGAACGGGTGAATCTGGTGCGCGAGCGCGGACTGCTGTCGCGCGAGGACTACCAGAGCCTGCTGAGCGGCCAGCACACGCTCAGCATCGAACGCGCCGACAAGATGATCGAAAACGTGATCGGCGTGCTGGGCCTGCCGCTCGGGCTGGGGCTCAACTTCCTGATCAACGGCAAGGATCACGTGGTGCCGCTGGCGGTCGAGGAACCGTCGATCGTGGCCGCGCTGTCGTCGGCCGCCAAGCTGATTCGGGAGGCCGGCGGCTTCATCACCCGCAGCACCGAACCGATCCTGATCGGCCAGGTGCAGGTGGTCGATGTCGAGAATTCCGCGAAGGCGCAGGCCGCGCTGCTGCAGCGCAAGCAGGAGGTCATCAACCTCGCCAACAGCCTGCATCCCAAGATGGTCGCGCGCGGCGGCGGCGCGGTGGACGTCGAGGTACGCATCCATCCGGGCAGCGACGGCCGCCGCGACATGCTGGTGCTGCACCTGCTGGTCAACACCTGCGACGCGATGGGTGCGAACCTGGTCAACACCATGTGCGAGGGCGTGGCGCCGCTGGTGGAAACCATCACCGGCGGCAAGGTGTTCCTGCGGATTCTCTCCAACCTCACCGACCGCGCGCTGGTGTGGGCGCAGGCGGTGATCCCGACGAGGCTGCTGGCCGGCAAGGGTTACGACGGCGAGCAGGTGCGCGACGGCATCATCCTCGCCAACGATCTCGCGGTGGTCGATTCCTACCGCGCGGCCACGCACAACAAGGGCATCATGAACGGCGTGGATGCGGTGGCGCTGGCCACCGGCAACGACTGGCGCGCGCTGGAGGCCGCCGCGCACGCCTACGCCGCGCGCGGCGACCACTACACCTCGCTGACGCGCTGGTACAAGGACGATCAGGGCAACCTGGTCGGCAACATCGAGATCCCGATGAAGGTCGGGATCGTGGGCGGTCCCTTGCAGACCAACGCCACGGTCGCGCTGAACCATCGCCTGCTGAAGATCCATTCGGCGCGCGAGCTGGCCGAGATCATGGGTGCGGTGGGCCTGGCGCAGAACTTCTCGGCGCTGCGCGCGCTGGTGACCGAAGGCATCCAGCAGGGCCACATGACGCTGCACGCGCGCAGCGTCGCGGTGGCTGCGGGCGCCACGCCGGAGATCTTCGACACCGTGATGGAGCGCCTGCTCGACAGCGGCGAGATCAAGGTCTGGAAGGCCAGGGAAATCGTGGCCGAGGTGCGCGAACAGGCGCAGCCGGAGGCGCACACCGTCGCACACGGATTCGAGCCGGTGGAAGCCGGCGAGTACGCGACCGGCTACGGCAAGGCAATCCTGCTGGGTGAACATGCGGTGGTCTACGGCCGCCACGCGATCGCGGTACCGGTGCCGATGGCGATCCGCGCGCGCGCCGAGGATTCCAGGGACGGCACCTGGCTGATGATTCCGCGCTGGGGCGTGGAGCAGCACCTGCAGCCGGGCAGCAAGCATCCGGGTTCGCTGCTGCAATCGCTGGACCTGATCCTGCACCGCCTGCAGCTCACCGACCGCGCGCTGCGCATCCAGGTCTATCCCAGCCTGCCGCGCGCGAACGGGCTGGGCGGTTCCGCGGCGCTGGCGGTCGCGGTGATCCGGGCGCTGGATCACCACTGCAAGCTGGGCCTGACCGACCAGCAGGTGTGCGCGCTTTCCTACGAGTGCGAGCGGGTGGCGCACGGCACGCCGTCCGGCATCGACAACACCGTCGCGACCTACGGCCAGCCGCTGCTGTTCCGGCGCGGCGATCCGCCGCTGATCGAAACGCTCGCCTTCCCGCACCCGCTGCCGATGGTGATCGGCCTGTCCGGGGTGGAATCGCTGACCGCGCGCACCGTGGGCCGTGTCCGCGAGGCGTGGAAGCGCAACCGCGACCTGTACGAACACATCTTCGACGAGATCGACGCGCTGGCGCTGCAGGGCATCAAGGCGCTGAAGGCATGGGACCTCGCCCAGTTCGGCGAGCTGATGAACATCTGCCAGGGCCAGTTGAACGCGCTGCAGGTGTCGAGCTGGGAGCTGGAGGAGATGATCCAGATCGCGCGCGATCACGGCGCGGTCGGCGCGAAGCTGACCGGCGGCGGCGGCGGCGGCGCGATGATCGCGCTGTGTCCGGACGATCCCGGCCGCGTGGTGCGCGCGCTGCAGGACGCCGGCTACCAGGCGATGGAGGCTGACATTGGCTGATTTCGCCAACCATCACGTGGTCTCGTTCGACTCCGAGCGGCTGATCCTGGTCGATGAGTCCGATCGCGAGATCGGCCACGCCAGCAAGGCCGACGCGCACGCCGGCAAGGGCATCCTGCACCGTGCATTCTCGCTGTTCGTGTTCAATCCGGCCGGCGAACTGCTGCTGCAGCAGCGCGCGGCCGGCAAGCAGTTGTGGCCCGGCTACTGGGCCAACAGCTGTTGCAGCCATCCACGCGCCGGCGAGGACATGCAGACCGCGACGCAGCGGCGGCTGCACGAGGAGCTGGGCTTCACCTGTCCGCTCGAGTTCCTCTACAAGTTCCGCTACCACGCCGAGTACGGCGATGCCGGTTCGGAAACCGAGCTGTGCTGGGTGTACGTGGGCATGTCCGAAGCCGCCGTGCGCGTCAACGACAACGAGATCGCGGCGTGGCGCTACGTCGCGCCGGAGGCGCTGGACCGCGAGATCGCCGCGGCGCCGGAACGTTTCACGCCGTGGCTGAAACTGGAGTGGCAGCGCCTGCGCGGCGAATTCGCCGATCGCCTGCCCGGCGCCGCCGACGAACCCCGCCGCCGGCACGAGGCCTGAATCCGAAATTCAGACGACGCGGAAGCGCCGGAAGGAGCACGAAATGTCGATACCCGTCCGTCAACAGGCCAGAATCGCCGCCTACATCCTCGGCCGGAAACTGCGCGGCGTGAAGCGCTACCCGCTGACCCTCATGCTGGAACCGCTGTTCCAGTGCAACCTTGCCTGTGCGGGCTGCGGCAAGATCGACTACGACTCGCACATATTGAAACAGCGGCTTTCGGTCGAGGAATGCCTGGCCGCGGTGGACGAATGCGGTGCGCCGGTGGTGGCGATTCCCGGCGGCGAACCGCTGATCCACAAGGAAATCAGGCAGATCGTGGAGGGGATCATCGCGCGGAAGAAATTCGTGTATCTGTGCACCAACGCGATCCTGCTGGAGAAGAAGCTCGACCTGTTCACGCCCTCGGTGTATTTCACCTTCTCGGTGCACCTGGACGGCCTGCGCGAGCGTCACGACGAGAGCGTGTGCCGCGAGGGCGTGTTCGACACCGCGGTGTCGGCGATACGCGAGGCAAAGCGGCGCGGCTTCCGGGTCAACATCAACACCACGCTGTTCGCGGGCGAGGATCCCGAAAAGGTCGCCGACTTCTTCGACTTCGCCACCCATGACCTCAAGGTGGACGGCATCACCGTCTCGCCCGGCTATCACTACGACCACGCACCGCGCCAGGACGTGTTCATGGGCCGCCGCCAGTCCAAGGAACTGTTCCGCGCGATCTTCCGCCACCGGCGCCTGCGGCGCAGCAAGTGGCCGCTGTCGCATTCCAGTCTGTTCCTGGATTTCATCTGCGGCAACCAGGGCTACCAGTGCACCGCGTGGAGCAATCCCACCCGCAACGTGTTCGGCTGGCAGAAGCCGTGCTATCTCCTGGTGGACGAAGGTTATGCGCCGACCTTCGCCGACCTGATGAACCGGACGAAGTGGGAGAACTACGGCGTGGGCCGCAACCCCAAGTGCGCGAACTGCATGGCGCACTGCGGTTTCGAGGGCACCGCGGCCGACGATGCGTTTGCGCATCCGCTCAAGGCGCTGTGGGTCAGCCTGCGCGGACCGAAGGTCACGGGCCCGTTCGCGCCCGATCCGCCGATCCTGTACGACACGCCATCGCCCAACCGCCGTCACCCCGACAACGAGATCCCGCTGGTGAACGCCGGACGCGTCCAGCATTGAAACCCGCGCGAACGGGCGCGGGAATCGGACCGGACATGTTGATTCTCCCCGCCGTTTCGCTCGCGCTGTGGCTGGGACTGCTGCTGGCGCCGTGGCAGGCATGGCGCTGCCGTGAACGGCTGGAGCCGGAGCGGCAGGCCGCGCCGCCGGAGCCGGATTTCACCGTGCTGATTCCCGCCCGCGACGAAGCCGCGGTGATCGCGGAAACGCTGGCCGCGTTGCGCGGGGACGCGGCCGACGCGCCGGTGATCCTGGTGGACGACCAGTCCCGCGACGGCACCGCCGCGATCGCGCAGCGCAGCGGCTTGCAGCATCTGACGGTGATCGCCGGCACGCCGCCGCCGGCCGGCTGGACCGGCAAGCTGTGGGCGCTGCAACAGGGCCTCGCGGCGGTCACGACGCCGCGGGTGCTGCTGCTGGATGCCGATATCCGGCTCGCAGCGGGAATGATCGCCGCGTTGCAACGCAAGGCCCGCGAAGGTCACGCGCTGGTGTCCGTGTGCGCCGAACCGTGCTGGCGCGGGATGGCCGCGCGCTGGCTGCTGCCGGCGTTCGTGTATTTCTTCAAGCTGCTGTACCCCTTCGCGCTGGCCAACCGCGCGGGCGGACCCGTCGCCGCGGCGGCGGGCGGCGTGATCCTGGCCGACCGCGCGGTGCTGGCGAGGATCGACGCCTTCGCGGCGTGGCGCGATGCGATCATCGACGACTGCACGCTGGCGGCGCACGCCAAGCGCGCCGGCTGCCGCTGCTGGGTCGGGCTGACGCATGGCGCGGCCAGCCTGCGCAAGGCCGATCTCGCCGGCATCGCCCGGATGGTCGCGCGCACCGCCTACGTGCAGTTGCGCGAATCGCCGTGGCTGCTGCTGGCGACGACCGCGCTGATGGTGCTCGCATTCTGGATTCCGGTGATCGCCGCCACGGCGTTCGGCGGTCCGGTGCGCCGGCTGGGCCTCGCAGCGTGGCTGGCACTGGCCGCGTGCTACCTGCCGACGCTGCGCTACTACAGGCGCAACCTTGCGGCCGCGGTGCTGCTGCCCTTGACCGCGACCTTCTATCTGGCGGTGACGTGGTATTCGGCGTGGCGCACGCTGCGCGGCACCCGTTCGGTGTGGAAGGATCGCCGCTACCAGCGTGACCTCGGTTGACGCATGCAGCAACGCACGCACCGCGCGCCCCCGTCGAAAAGGCCGTTCGGCCTGCTGCCCGACGCCGACCGCGATCCGCATCCGCGGCGCACCTGGCTGGTCGAGACGGGTTTCGACGTGGTCTTGGGCCTGGCGTACCGGCGCGAGATCGTCTATCCCGGGGATTACCGCCTCGATCCCGGCACGCTGATCGCGTCCAATCACCAGCGCGACGTGGACGGACCGATGCTGGGCACGGTGCTGGTGCGGCGCAGGGGTCTGCATTTCACCTGGCCGCTGCCGTTCTACGCCACGCGCGAGGACCTGTTCCGGCCGGGCATCCTGTCGCGGCTGACCATGCACTGGCCGAAACCGGTTTCCGCGCTGCTGGGACACGTTTCACTGGCCTGGTTCTTCCCGCTGGGGCGCGCCGAGCCGATCCGCCGGGTGCGCGAGTTCACGCTGGGCGAAACCCTGCGCGCGCTGATCGACGCGGGTTGCGGCGATGACGACGGCGCGTCGCTGCTGAACGCGCGCGGCCGCCGCGAAACCGGCGCGGCGCCGGGCGCGTTTCCGCTGCGGGCGCTGCTCGAACGCGACGACATTCCGCTGGAATCGTGGTGGGGCTTGCGGCGGCTCTCGCCGCCCGCGTTCGGGAAACTCGCGCCCGCCTTCCGCAACACGGTCGAGATGCAGTTGCGCGGCTTCGCACGCAGGCTGGACGAAGGGCGCTGCGTGTATTTCTCGCCCGAGGGGTCGATATCGATCGACGGCCGTTTCGGCCGGATCCGCGGCGGTTTTTTCCGGCTGTGCAGGATGACCGCGACGCCACCGCGCATCCTGCCGATGGGCATCGCCTATGACACGCTGGCAGCGGGCCGTCCGCGGGTGGTGATCCGGATCGGCCGGCCGTTCCTGGCCGACCTCGCCGCCAGCCGCCGCGAATTCGACGCCCGCCTGCGCGCGGCGATCCTTGCGCTGGTCAGCGTCACGCCCAGCCATCTGGTCGCGCGCTTTCTCGCCTGCGGTCCGGCGCGGTTCGGGACGGCCGACCTTGCAGGCTGGCTGCGGCGCATGCTCGACACCGCCGCGCGGCAGGGCGTGGCGCTCGATCCGCTGTTCGCGCGCATCCCGCCGGAACGCTTGGCGGAACAGCGCCTGCGCTGGCTGGCCCGCAAGCGGCTGATCGTCCGCGACGGCGATGCATGGCGCAACGCCTGGCCGCACGGTGCGTGTCCGGGCTGGCGCAAACCCGCCGATGTCGTACGCTACCTCTCGAACGGGCTGGAGGACCTGCTGCCCGGTCAGCAGCCGGCCGACCCGGAAGGGGGATGACGCCTTGAAACTGCACCCGCATCTGCGCGCCGTGCTGAAACCCACGGTGATCCTGCCGGTGCTGCTGGCCGTCGCGCTGCTGGTGTTCGCGTTCAAGCTGGGCGACCTGCCCCGGGTGCTGGCGCGGGTGCGCGCGCTGCCGGTGCACGTGCTGTGGATCGCGCTGGGTTCGGCCGTGTGCTACGTGATCTGCAAGGCCGCGCAACTGAAACTGATGCTGACCCAGATCGACGTGCGCATTCCCGCGCGGCCGTTCTGGCTGGCATTCGCGGTGGGCGAACTGACCGTGACGCTGCCGCTGGGCCTGTTCTCGCAGAACTGGGTGCTGTCGGCATCGCGGCGGATCTCGATCGGGCGCAGCTCGGCGGCCACGGTGATGATGGTGCTGGCCGAGATCGCGGTGGTGTTCCTGTTCCTGGCGGTCGTCGGCATTCCCGGCTGGCACGACATGCGCTGGATCTCGGTGGCCGTGCTGGCGGCCGTGGGCCTGCTGCTGCTGGGCCTGCTGCTGTTCGAACACAAGGCGCGCACGCTCGCCGCGCGCCTGCGCCATCCGCTGTTGCAGCACGGCGCGAACGCCGGACTGGAAATGCTGCGCGGGCTGCGGCGGCTGTCCACGCCGCTGATGCTGGCGGCCAGCATCGCACTGGCGGCGGTCTACCTCGGCGCGCTGTCGTTCGCGTTCTGGTACGTCGGACGCGGGATGGGCGTGCATCATCTCGACTATCTCACCGCCGCGACGATCTACATGTTTTCGCTGGCGGTGATCCTGGTCGGCGCCGGCCTGTTCAGCCAGCTCGGCACGGTGGAGGTGCTGGGCATGCTGGCCGCGCGTGCGTGGGGCATCGGCTACACCGACGGGCTGGCGATGATGCTGGGTTTCCGGCTGGTGTGGACCGGCGCGATCTGGCTGCTGAACCTGCCGCTGGTGTTCGTGATGTGGCGCGCGATTCCGCCGTACGTGGAGTCCGCATCAGCCGACGACGGCAAGAAAGTTTCCGACTGACGAGGCGGTGTCGATCCTGGGAATGCCGCGCGCGGCGCGCGCGCGTTCGATGTCGCGGGGGATGTCGAGGTGCTTCTGTTCGACCGACCACACGTGCCCGCGCTCGCGATGAAAGCGCGCGAGGTATTCCTGCTCGCTCTGCCCCGGCGTCGCCACGAACAGCGCGTGCTTGCCCAGCCCCGCCAGCTCCATCAGCGTGGTGTAGCCCGAACGCGTGAACACCAGCTTCGCGCGGTTGAGCATTTCGCCCTGGCGTTCGCGGTCGAGATAGCCGTAAACGGAGGCGCCGGCAATCTCGCGGCATTCGCCGTCGTCGTGCGGACGGCCCAGCGTCACCACGATCCGTCCGGACAATCCGGGCAGCGCCTCCAGCACCAGCTTTTCCAGCAGACCGCGTTGCGGCTCGATGCCCGACACCGAGAAGAACACGTCGATGTCCTGCTCGCAATCGATGCGCTTCACGCTGGACAGCGGACCGATGTAAACCAGCCGTCCGTCGCCCCAGTCGAACGCCGGATCGTGGCCCAGCCAGCCGGACAGTCCGCCGCCATCCGCGACATCGGGAATCAGCACCTTGCTGAAGCCCTTCAGCAGATCACGCTGACCCCATTCGACGAAACGCTCGGTGAACCGGCTGAAGAACGGCACGCGTTGATGGATCGAATGGAAGATGCAGTAGCTCGGCACCTGGCCTGACCACACGCCCAGCCGGCTGTCGGACACCACGCAGTCGAGGCGCCGTTCCGCGACCAGCTTTTCCGTCAAACGGTGTTCGCGCCGGTAACCCGCCAGCACCCACGGCATTGCGGTGGCCATGCGCAGATAGAACACCGCGGGATAACGGCTGAACGGCGCGGGCGTGTCGCGGAACGGGTAGTACTCGCAGGCATCGCCCAGTTCCGACTGCAGCAATCTCATGCCCGGACCCGGCTGCATCAGGATGATCACGTGGTCGCCGCGCTCGATCAGCGCGCGGATCAGCACCAGGCTGCGCGTGGCATGACCGAGCCCCCAGTGATAGACCCCGTACAGGATTCGCCGTGACACTCGGTCTCCTTAGTTTGCGGAAGGACCGGGCAGCCGGATGGGGTGACGCTCGAACCAGCCGCGCGGGCCGCGTACCCAATGCTCTCGTGCATTGGCGGCCCCGACACGATTCGAACGTGCGACCTTCCCCTTAGGAGGGGGACGCTCTATCCAACTGAGCTACGGGGCCAGACCGGACCATTCTTGCACGAACCGTCCCTGGCGCGGTTGCCCGTTCGCCATCCATGGCTCACCGGTTTCGTTCGCGCGAGTGTCCCCCGCAGACTCGCAGACGCTCACGATACCGCCCACTGAACTACGGGGCCAGACCGCGTCATTCTTGCACGAACCATCCCTGGCGCGGTTGCCCGTTCGCCATCCATGGCTCACCGGTTTCGTTCGCGCGAGTGTCCCCCGGACACTCGCAGACGCTCACGAAACCACCCACCGAGCGACGACGCCTAGCAATCGTCCGAAATTGTCGCAGAAACCGCCCGGCCTGCAGGAATCCGACGGCATCTCTCCCTGCCCCTCGATGATCCGGGCTTTCAGGCAACAACACCGTTGCGCACGACAGGACCCGTGCGGACGGGCAGCCGTTGCGCCCTGCATCGCGCCCGGGAAGATGAAGGGGCAGTCCGGCAATCGCTCGTCGGAAAACGGGCCCGTGCTGGTTCGCACATTTGCTTCGGCCATCGCTCCCCTGCCCATCGCCTGTCGACGTCATCGTACTGATGCTGCGGCGTCGGGGCGGCCTTTCTTGAGTGATCTGCATCTTCCCGGATGAGGGATTCCCCCGATTCACGCGGTGACTCCGCGCCCCTATCGTCGCCCTGTCTGCGATCCCTGCCGCACGGATGTCGATACGTCGCAACCCCGTTCGCCGGACACGCCCCCAAGCGTGGGTATGGCGAGGAGACGGCGCATCCCGTGGCGACGGAACGAGCGGATAGGCCAGCCCGGTCACCGTATCAACCAGTCGAGGAACATCTCAATGCCACGCCCACGTCGCTTCGAAGTTACCCGCGCCGCGCCAGCTCTGGTTCTCGCCGCCGCACTGGGAGCCGGTGTCATGCTGGCTCCGGCAGCCCATGCCAGCGGATCCTGGGTCACTACCGCGACCCAAGCGACACCGTTGCCGAGCAACAGCGGCGCGGTTTCGATCAATCCATCCCTGCAGCTGCATGTGGTTGTCGGTCTCGCGCCCCGCAACAAGGCGCAGCTCGACGCCCTGGTCGCGGCCATTTCCACGCCCGGCAATCCGCAATTCGGCCAAACCATCACCCCCGCTCAGTTCCTCGCCACTTACGCGCCGACCTCCGCGGATGTGCAGCTGGTGGTGAATTACCTGACCAGCGAGGGCTTCAGCAATATCGAGGTCTCCGCCAACAATCTCGCCGTCAGCGCCTACGGCAGCGCCTTCAATGTGGAGGGCGCATTCAATACCAGCCTGGTGTCGTTCGTGTCGCAGGGAAGGAGCGTGTTCGCCAACGTCACCCCGGCACAGGTGCCTGCTTCGCTTGGCGGCATCGTCCTGGCCGTCGTCGGCTTGCAGAACGTCGGCATGATGGCGACGCCGTTGCAACATGCCAGCATCGGCGTGCCGCAGAACCCGGTAACCACGCCGCCTTATTCCGGCCCGCAATATCAGATTGCCTATGACGCCGGCAAAACGGCAACCGGGAGCAACACCGCCATCGGCATCGTGACCGAAGGCGATCTCACCCAGGTGCCGAAGGATCTGCGCCAGTACGAAAAGGAATTCCACCTGCCGCAGGTTCCGTATTCGATCGAGCCCGAGGGCTTGCAGACCAGCGATACCTCGGGCCTGGACGAATGGGATCTCGACAGTCAGGCCTCCTCAGGGATTGCACAGAGCTTGAAGCAGATCATCTTCTACAACGCCGGATCACTGGCCGATCCCGACTTGACACCGGCTTTTGAAGATATCGCCCAGGATGATCGCGTCAAGGCGGTGAACATGTCGTTCGGTGGCTGCGAAACGCTGGAATACCTGAGCGGGGCGATGTTGCTGGACGATATCGCCTTCGAACAGGGCGCGGCCGAGGGCATCACCTTCTTCGCCGCGGCGGGCGATGGTGGCGCCTCCTGCCAACTGCTCGTCAACGCGGGGCAGCCGGGTCTGGTGAGTGCGGTCGAGTATCCGGCATCCTCGCCCTACGTCGTGTCGGTCGGCGGCACCTCGCTGCTCACCAACCCCGGCTACACGTACGACACCGAAACCGCCTGGGTTTCCGGCGGCGGTGGCTCCAGTCTGTGGGAATCGCCCGGTGTGTGGACCAGCGGCGTCATTCCGCCGGTCAATACCACGGCCGGCAATCGCGCGATACCGGATATCGCCATGGTGGGCGACCCCAACGTTGGCGGTGCTGATGTGGTGGTCAACGGAACCGATGAAGGCGTGGGTGGCACCAGCCTGTCTTCGCCCCTGGCGGTAGGCAGTTGGGCGCGCATGCAGAGCGCGCACGGCAACTGCTACGGCTTTGCCGCACCGATTTTCTACACGAAGTTCGGGCAGCCGTTCGGCACCGCGGCCAAGGATTTCCACGACATCATCGTGGGCGACAACTACCTCTATCCGGCGCTGCCGGGTTGGGACTACACCACCGGCCTGGGCACCTTCGACATCAGTGCAGTCAACGCAGACCTCCCGGCCTGTCCACGCCGCTGAGTCGGCCCGGACCGAATCCGACCATCAATCAAGACTGTTCGACACGGAGGATGTCGCTTCTTGATCGGTGGAAACCCTCACAACCCCAACATCCCCTGCTTGTGATGGTCAGCCGCCCCGGGATCCGCGTCCGGGGCGGCCATTTTTTGTCCATGTGCGCGCGAAATCGACGCGCTCATCAACCCGGGCCACCCGGCGACGGATTTCGTTTGATCATCCGGCGTATTCGGTCCCTGCCATCGACCCTGGTACCTGCCGGACTTGACGGCTCGAGAACGGGCACAGGAACACTTTCTGAACGATTCGATGGGGGTAAACACCCATGTTTAGGCAGGAAAATCATTCATTGACTAGTTCGGCGGCGAAGTTTTGTGGCTGCCTTTTGCTGCCGGGTGTATCTTGGCAACCGCGGTCGCGCGCAAACCGACAACGGCCGCCAGGGAGAGTACAAAGTGTTCGTTTCATTGCGACGCGGCCTGCTGCTGATCGTGGCCTGCCTGACATCCTGGCTGGTCGTTCCACGCGCAATGGCCCAGGTTACGGTCACCACCCACGGAAATGTCGCCACCGCGACGGTTGCCCTGCCCGGAAACAACACGACTTACACCGCAACGGTCACGATCACGTTCGACTCGGCGCTGAATCTGACTCCTCAAAGTTTGAATCTGACCGCGCAGGTGGTGAATCCTTCTGATCCGGCGCTGACCGCGAGGCTTCCATCCGGCGTGACGATTTCGCCCGGTTTTCCGGTGTTGATCACGGTCGAGCCGCCGAATTTCGGTTCGCCGAATAACGACCTGAGTTTCTTCAACACCTACGAATTCGAAGTGCATACCGGGGACCTGGCATACACCTCCGACAGTCCCTACCGGTTGTTCAAGGCGCCGATCCAGCCGGTGGCGGGTCCATTCATCGATATCACCTACGACGTGCTGCCCGGCAGCGTAAGGGCACGTGGACGCGGCGGCGCCTTTTCCCAGTTTCTTGTCGTGGTGGACAACCGTCCGTTGTCGGCCGTTGCCGGCGTCAAGATTGCTGCGCTGCAGAAGCGCATTTTGGCCGCCAACCTCAGCAGTGGCTTGCAAGCCCAGTTGCTCGGCTATGTGACGGGAATACAGTCGGCGTTGAATGCCACGCCACCCGATTACACGCTCGCGATCACCGATCTCGATCAGTTGATCGACGTGATCGAGGCGAACGCGGGCACGAACATCGCCAACGAATGGAGCGCGACGCGCGAACCCGTCAACGATGCCGGCGAGATGGAAAGCCTCGCCCAAACCTTGAACTTCACGCTTGTGCGATTGCAGGGAGGCGAATAGGAAGAAGTCGAGGTTGCGGAGACGACGCGATGTCCGCAGGGATGCCAATCACCATGTCGGCCCGTTTCATCGCCTACCCGCCCGACCGGGCTGCGCTGGTGCGTATTCTCGGTGACGGACAGATCTATCGCATTGGCCGCGCCCGGACGTGCGAACTGCGCATCGAGCATGCTTCCGTTTCACGTTTTCACGCCGAACTCGAAGGGAGTGCACGGGGCTGGCACCTGCGCGACACGGCAAGCAAGAATGGTGTGCGCATCGATGGCGAGGCCGTGACGCGGGGCATCATCGTCAAACCCACCTGGCTCGCGGTCGGCGATGTCTACTGCTGGCTGGAACCGATCAGCGCGGCCGAAGCCGGACTGCATCGATCGGAGATCGAAGTCCGCCGCGCGACCTCGCGGATCATGTCCGAGCATCTTGCGCAGACACGCGACATCCAGTCACTGATACCGCAGACACTCGATGTCGTCTTGGAGCTTTCCGGTCTCGAGCGCGGCTTCGTGGTCTTCGCACCGCCGGGTGAAGCGCTGCGGATACACGCCTGCCGCGGGCTTGCCGCGCAGGAGATCGCGAGCACACGGTTCTCGGGCAGCGTGGCGGCGGTCGAGCATGTGCTGGCCGATGGCAACAGCGTCATCTGTTGCGACACGCTTGATTCACCCTGGCTCGGCGCGCGCCCCAGCGTGCAGATGGGCGGCATCCGTGCCCTGCTTTGCGTGCCGCTGCGACAGGGGGATCTGTCCCTTGGCGCGATCTATGCGGACAGCCGCAAGCCCGGGCCACCGATAACCGAGCTGGACCTGGAAATGGTCGAACACGTGGCCGAAGGCGTCGCCGCGTCCCTGGCTGCGGCGCGGTTGCACGAGGATGTCAATGATCTTTTGCGGCAAGCACGCGATGCCGGGATGGAAATTCCGCGCTGGGACGAGTTGCGCCCGTCCTCCGGGAAGTAACCGCCGCCGTCCGATACCATGGTATTGCCATCGCGGGATGTCGGCCCGGCAGATTCCGCGCTATCTTGCCGCCATGAACCGGAACATCGCTTCCGAATCATCACCTCCGGGCGATGCCGACGCCACCGCCACCGGCCAGCTCGCCGCGTACGAACTGCACACCGGAGACGTGCTCGGCGGCCGCTTCCGTATCGATGCTTTGCTCGGCATGGGCGGGATGGGCATCGTCTATCGGGCTCGCGATCTCTCGCTCGACATCGACGTGGCGCTGAAATTGCTGCGCCCCGAATTCGCACGCAAACCCGAAGCATTCGAACGCTTCCGCCAGGAACTGCTGCTCGCACGCCAGGTGTCCAGTCCGCACGTCGTGCGTATCCATGACATTGCACAGCACGACGGGCGCTGGTTCATCAGCATGGATTTCGTCGATGGCGAATCGCTCGAACGCCGGCTGGATCGCGACGGCCGGCTGGAGACCGAAGATGCGCTGCGCATCGCACATCACCTGTTCGAAGGTTTGGCTGCAGCGCACGGGCGCAAGGTAGTGCATCGCGATCTCAAGCCCGCCAACATCCTGCTCGACACGGCCGGAAATGCCTATATCAGTGATTTCGGTGTCGCGCGCAGCCTCGGCAATACCGGCATGACGCGAACGGGGCTGGTGGCTGGCACGCCCGAGTACCTCTCGCCCGAACAAGCGCGCGGCGAGGTGGTCGATGCGCGCAGTGACCTCTATACCGCCGGCCTGATCCTTTACGAAATGCTGACCGGCAAGCCGCCGTATGCGGGCGGCACACCGGCCGAAACCATGATGCAACGCCTGGTACGTCCGCCGCCGCCGCTTGCCCGCGCGCGCCCGGATCTGCCGGGCTGGATCGGCGCCTTTTGCGATCGCCTGCTGCGGATCCGCCCGGCCCAGCGTTTTGCCTCCGCCGCGGAAGCCCTGCGTGCGCTTGATGCGCGCAAGGTGCCGCGGCGGCCATTGTCGCGCCGGATCTGGCTCAGCGCGGCGCTGGCGCTGGTCGCGGCGGTCGCGCTGGTGACCTGGCTGCGGATCCACCCGCTGCATTGGCCGGAACTGACAGCAGCCCGCGGGCCTCCGGGCGTCGCCGTGCTGCCGTTCGAATCCGATGCTGCGCTGGCGCCGCTCGCGCGCGCCTGCGAGGCCCACCTTCGTCTCTGGCTGCGCAGTGCCCCGGCATTGTCTGTGTCCACACGGACGCGCACGCTCGCTGCCCTCGCGCGCACCGCGCCGGATACACACGGTGACGGGTTGGTCCGCCTGATGCCCGATATCGCGCAAGCAGCGGGTGTCGACCATCTCGTCCGCGCGCAGATCACCGCCTTGAAGAACGGTTATCGGGTGACCCTCGGTTTGTATGCGCCCGACGGTGACTCGCCGCCGCAGGTATTCGTCGCGGATGCCGCATCGCCGGCTGCGTTGCCCGCCGCTTATCGCAACACGGCCGGCAAGCTGGTGGCTGCACTGGCCGGCAAACCGCCGCCGGAGCCCGTCTTGCCCACCAACGGCGAAGCGCTGATGACGTTCGGTCGCGCTCTCGCCGCGATGGATGCCGGAAAGCCGGCCGCTGCAGCAGACCTGCTTGCACCGCTGACGAAATCGGCATCCACGCCGGCGCTGGTCTGGCTGGCGGCGCTGCGCGCCGAGCGGGACGCGGACCGAATCCTGTCGGCGCAAACGACCAGCAGTTCGGCGCTCGCCCGTTTCGCGAAGGATCACACCCTCGTCGCCGACGAGTTGCGCATCGCCGCGCTCGCCGTGAACGGCAACGACAGCGCTGCGCTCACTGCGCGCAGGCAACTGGCCGCCGTTTACCCGCATGATCCGGAAATCACCCTCGGGCTCGCTGAAGCACTGGCCAATGCCGGTGACGGCAAGGGAGCCGTGGCGGCGGTCGATCGACGCCTTGCCGCAGATCCGCAAGATACGCATGCATTGTTCCTGCGCGGTGAGTTCGCGATTCAGCAGGATGACGCTCAACGCGCCGTGGACGATTACTTGCTGCGCGCGCTGGTGCTCGATACCCGCGCCGGGGATGCGGCGGCGGAGGCAAAAGTCCGCAACGCACTCGGAATCGGGTACGAGCGCCTCGGACAGCTCGACGATGCGATGGCGCAGTACGAAGAGGCCGCAACCGTGCGTGAACGGCTCGGCGATCGCGAGGGTCTCGCGCGCACCCTGCGCAATCTCGCCATCGTGCAGGCCGAACAGGGCAACAAGGCCGGCGCGGAAAACAGCCTCGATCGCGCCAGGGCAGCACTCGTCGCGATCGGCGACCGCACCGGCCTCGCCGATCTCGCCAATGATCGCGGTGTGGTGGAGGAAGAACGCGGGGACTTCGCCGCCGCGCTTGCCGCCTATCGCGACGCGCTGGCGCAGCGCCAGCAGATCGGCGATCCCGCGCCGATCGCAGAGAGCCTCAACAATGTCGGTTTCTGCTATTACGAAATGGGCGATTTCGACAACGCGCTTGTGTACTGGCAACAAGCGCTCGCGGCCTACAGAAAGCTCGATGATCGCCCCGGCACGCTGCATATCGAGCAAAGCATCGGCCTGCTGGAGATTGCACGCGGACATTTCGAAGCCGCGCGCGCGCAGCTCGAGTCCACGCTGCGTACGGCGCAGGACCATCAGATGCCGGAAGAGGAAGCGGTTGCGCAGACCTATCTCGGCAAGCTCGACTTCGCCGAAGGGCGCTACGCCGATGCGCTCGCCGCGGCGGCGCGCGCCAACGATATCTTTACCCGCCGCACCGATCTGCGCGGCACGATCGAGGCCGATCTGTTGACGGCGCGTGTTGCGGTCGCGATGGGCGCCGCCAGCCGGGCGCAGGCGGCGCTGGCGGCAATCAAGCCAGCCAGTGCGGGCACCGAACAACGGGCAGAACTTGCCCTGACCGGAGGACGGCTGGCTTTGCTCGACGGCGACGAAGCCGGTGCCGGCGCCAGGTTCGCCGACGCCGCCAAGCTCGCCGATGCGGCACACGCCGGCATGCTCGCGCTGGACATACGCATCGCCGAGGCGAACCTGACCCTTGCCCGCAACGACGACAGGCGCGCCGGCGCGTTGATTGCAGCCCTGCACGCCGACACCTCGCATTTCGGCGACGTGCCTCTGCGGCTGGCCACCATCGAACTGGAACTGGCCGAGGCTGTACGCACGCAACGCTGGAAAGAGGCCGCAGATCGCTATCGCGAAGCCCTGGTGCTGCTGGGGCGCACCGGCGGCTGGCGCGACGCGACGCTGCTGCATGCGTTGGGCGCTGAGGCCCTGACGCACACCGGTGCCGTCGATGAGTCCGATGCCGCGCGCGGTGCCGCTGCCGCCGCGCGCGTTGCGTTGCTCGCGGCGACTCCGGCCACGTATCGTGCCGCCCTCCAGCGCCAGCTCGATTTGCGCTACCAGCGGGATGCCGGTCATGGATAAGGGAACCGATCTCAACGATGTCGAGGCGCTCCATCAGAGGCTCGATCAACTCATGCGCCAGCAACAGGAGCTGTTCGACCGGCTTCAGCAGGGACAGCGCCATTTCCAGCGCCTTGCCCGTTCGGTCTGGCGCGTGCAGGAAGAGGAGCGCCGGCGCCTCGCGCGTGAGCTGCACGATGGCATCGGCCAGAACCTGACCGCCTTGATTCATCAGCTTGGCGTGGTGCTGGCGGAACTCCCGCCCGATGCAGGTCCCGCGCGCAGTCGCCTGGAACAGGCGCGCGCGCTGAACCAGGCTACGCTGGAGGACACCCGTGCACTGTCGCGGTTGCTGCGACCGCAGATTCTCGATGACCTCGGCCTCGATGCCGCGCTGGGCTGGCTCGCGCGCACGTTCGGAGAAAATCACGAACTCGCCGTGCGACTGGATCTCGCTCCCGGGTTGTCGTCGCTCGACAGCGACCTGTCCACGCTGATCTTTCGCGTCGTGCAGGAGGCACTGACCAACGTCGTCAAACATGCCGCCGCCCACCACGCCGACGTCATTCTGCGCATCGAGCATGGCTGGATCGTGCTCGCAGTCAGCGACGACGGGCGTGGCTGCGAACCGGCCGCGGCGATGGCGAGCGGCATGCTTGGCCGCAGCAGCGGCATCGGCGGAATACGCGATCGCGTGCAGTTGTTCGGCGGCGAGTTTCGGATGGATGCGCAGCCGGGTTGCGGCTGCCGGATCGTGTTGCGGCTGCCGCCAGCCGAGAACGGGGGAGAGCAGTCAGCATGATCCGGATCCTGGTTGCCGATGATCACACGGTCGTGCGCGAAAGCCTGGTTGCCGCATTGATCGCGAGCGGCGAGTGTCAGGTAATCGCGGAGGCTGCCGATGGCGTCGCTGCAGTGGAGCAAGCCCTGTTGCTGCGTCCCAACGTGGCAGTGGTCGATATCTCCATGCCGAAGTTGAACGGCATCGAGGTGGTGCGGCGCCTTGCCGTGGAAGCGCCGGAAGTGCGCTCGCTCGTGCTCACGATGCACGAAGAGGAAGAATACGTGCTGCATATGGTGCACGCGGGTGCTTCCGGCTATCTGGTCAAGCACGCGCCCATGGCGGAACTGATCACGGCGGTGAAGACTCTCGCCGCGGGCGAGGTGTACTTCGGGCCTTACGTGTCCAGGGTGCTGGCCATGCAGGTTCAGCGGCCGGGTCGAAGTTTCGACGATCCCTACGGCGCGCTGTCGATCCGCGAACGCGAGGTATTCCATCTCGTCGTGGACGGCATGACCACGAAGGAAATTGCGCGCAAGCTCGAAATCAGTACCAAGACGGCCGAAAACCACCGCTCACGCATACTCGAGAAACTCGGCGTGCGCAATACGGCTGAATTGGTGCGTTACGCGGTGCGCAAACATCTGCTGGATTAGGCTGTCGGGACCGCCGTACCTGCCGGCCTGGCTGGTCGGCGCGACACCGCCCCGCCGCCCGCGGCACCGTGTTTCCCAGGCCGGATCGTTTCCGACGAAAATTTGGCGGAAGGCACGCAGCCGCACCACACGGCAGGTTTTCATCGCGCCTTCCGTCGCCGGAGGATGCCGTTTAAGAAGCGCAGGCACCGAACGTCGCCTCGGGGAGGCGCCATCGCAGCCGTTCGTCACGGACTGCTAGAATGTGCGGCTTGCCTTCACGCCGTTCGCGTCACGCGATCCCCGGAGCCCGCATGCCCCACGCCATCCTTTCCGCACTCGGCCTCGCCGACAGCCATTCCGGTACCTTTCTCGGCAACGGCGAGTGGTCGAAGACCACCGACGCCGGCGTGCTGGAGCCGCTGAATCCCGCGACCAACGAACCGCTGGCCAGGGTGTACGCCACCAGCGACGCCGACTACGAAACCCTCGTCGCCAATGCGCAGAAGGTTTTTGCCGAATGGCGCACGACGCCTGCGCCCAGACGCGGCGAGGCGGTGCGCCTGTGCGCGCAGGCGCTGCGCGAGCACAAGGACGCGCTGGGCTCGCTGGTCGCGCTGGAAATGGGCAAGATCAAGCCGGAAGGCGACGGCGAAGTGCAGGAGATGATCGACGTCGCCGATTTCGCGGTCGGCCAGTCGCGGATGCTGTACGGCCTGTCGATGCACTCCGAACGCCCCGGCCACAGGATGTACGAACAGTGGCATCCGCTGGGCCTGGTCGGCATCATCAGCGCCTTCAACTTTCCGGTCGCGGTGTGGAGCTGGAACGCGTTCGTCGCCGCGGTGTGCGGCAACGTCTGCATCTGGAAACCGTCGCCGAAGACGCCGCTGTCGGCGATCGCCGCCCTGCGCATCTGCAACGATGCGCTCAAGGCCGGCGGCTTTCCGGAAATCTTCTACCTGTTCAACGACGCCGGCACCGGGCTTGCGCAGAAGTTCGTGGACGACAGGCGCATTCCGCTGATCAGCTTCACCGGCTCCACCAAGGTCGGCCGCGTGGTCGGCGAGCGCGTGGCCGCACGGATGGGCCGCTCGCTGCTGGAACTGGGCGGCAACAACGCGATCATCGTGGACCGCAGCGCGGACCTGAAGCTGGCGATCCCGGCGATCGTGTTCGGCGCGGTCGGCACCGCAGGCCAGCGCTGCACCAGCACCCGCCGGCTGTTCGTGCACGAAACGATCTTCGACGACGTGCTGGGCAAGCTGCGCCATGCCTATCAGCAGGTCGAAAAGCGGATCGGCGATCCGACCCTGCCGGACACGCTGATGGGGCCCTTGAACAGCCGCGCGGCAGTCGAACAGTTCGCCGCGGCGATCAGGCAGATCAAGGCGGCCGGCGGCAGGATCGTGAGCGGCGGCTCGGTGCTGAACCGTCCGGGCAACTTCGTCGAACCCACGATCGTCGCGGGGCTGAAGAATTCGGACGAGATGGTGCAGACCGAAACCTTCGCGCCGATCCTTTACGTGATGCCGTTCAGGACGCTGGACGAGGCCATCGCGATGCAGAACGGCGTGCCGCAGGGCCTCTCGTCCGCGATCTTCACCCGCGACCTGAAAGCCGCCGAACAGTACCTCTCCGCGACAGGCTCGGATTGCGGGATCGCCAACGTCAACATCGGCACCAGCGGTGCCGAGATCGGCGGCGCGTTCGGCGGCGAGAAGGAAACCGGCGGCGGCCGCGAATCCGGCTCCGACGCATGGAAAGCCTACATGCGACGCCAGACCAACACCATCAACTGGTCGGATGCGTTGCCGCTGGCGCAGGGCATCAAATTCGATCTTTGACAGGATTCGGGACTCGGACTGCGGAGGCAGGATGCCGACGCGAACGGCGAAGCCGGCCCGAAGGGCGAGCCGCAGGAGCGGCGGGTTTCCCGGGACTCGGAAACAGCGTATGGGGCCTTCGTCATTCCTGGGCCATAGCAGGCTTTATCGGCAATGGAACCCGGACTGCGTTTGCAGGATTGCAAACGCGAACGCCGAAGGCGGCCTGAAAGGCGAGCGCCAAGGACGGCGCGAGTAATCCATTTTGATCTTCGTTGACAACACGGATCAGGATGGATTCCGGATCGTGGCTTCGCAGCGTCCGGAATGACGCCGATGGAGGTTCGTTGCGATGGACACACCTTTCGACTTCAGCGGTTACCGCGTGGCCGTCGCCGGAGGCAGCCGTGGCATCGGACGCGCGATCACGCTGGGTTTCCTCGCTGCCGGCGCGGCAGTGTCGGTGTGCGCGCGCGGTCAGGAAGGACTGGATGCGCTGACGGGGGATGCCGGCACGCGTGCAGGCAAACTGCACACACAAGCCTGCGACCTCGCCGACGCGAAGGCGATCGAACGCTGGATCGCCGATGCGACGGACGCAATGGGCGGGATCGACGTGCTGGTCAACAATGCCAGCGGCTACGGCTTCGGCGAGGACGACGAATCGTGGATCGCCGATTTCAACGTCGACCTGCTGGCCGCGGTACGCGCCTCGCGCGCGGCACTGCCGCATCTCAAGGCATCGAAACACGCCTGCATCCTGCACACCAGCTCGATCGCCGCGTTCCACCCCCGCCCCAGCGGGCCGCCCTACGCGGCGATGAAGGCCGCGCTGAGCCACTACACGAAGACGCAGGCGCTGGTGCTGGCGAAACATCGCATCCGCGTCAACGCGATCGCGCCGGGTTCGATCGAATTTCCCGGCGGCGTGTGGGACCGGGCCCGGCGCGAAAAGCCCGACTTCCACGCGGCCACGCTGGCGAAGATCCCGTTCGGCCGTTTCGGCACGCCGGAGGAGGTGGCGCAGGCCGCGCTGTTCCTCGTCTCGCCGCTGGCGGGCTGGATCACCGGCCAGACGCTGTGCGTGGACGGCGGTCAGGGATTGAATGGCTGAATGGCACGCCCCGCGCTGTGCGAACATAGCGCACCATCCGTCCAGCGGAGAATGCCCATGAACGCCGTGATCCCCCGCACCAGCACCGCGGCCGTACTCAGCCTGGTATTCGGCATCCTGTGCTGGTTCGTGCTGCCGTTCGTCGGAGCGCTGGTCGCGGTGATCTGCGGCCACACGGCGCGCTCCGAAATCCGCCGCGCACCGCGCGGCGTGATCGAGGGCGAGGGCCTTGCCACGGCCGGCTTGATCCTCGGCTGGCTGCACCTCGCGCTGTGGGTCATCGGCATCGTCTTCGTGCTGCTGTTCGTGGGCGGCGCGGTGTTCCTGGCCGGGCTGGCGTCGCTGCTGCACGGCTTTCACTGGTGAGGCCCGGCACGGACACGCCTGTCATCGCCGCCATGGATGCCCTGCACGCCACGGCACGCTTCAGCGACCGCGTCGCGGATTACGTGCGCTGGCGCCCGGATTATCCGGCCGCCCTGCTCGAGTGGTTGCATCGCGAACTGGGCGTGACGCCGGACTGGCGGGTCGCCGACATCGGAGCAGGTACCGGCATTTCGTCCGGGCTGTTCCTGGACGCGGGCCATCGCGTGACCGCGGTGGAACCGAACGCGGCGATGCGCGACGCGGCGATCGCCCGGCTGGGCGGCAACTCGCGCTTCCGCGCCGTGGACGGCCGTGCCGATGCCACCGGGCTGCCCGACGGCAGCGTCGATCTGGTCGCCGCCGCGCAGGCGTTCCACTGGTTCGATCCGGAAACCGCACGCCGCGAATTCCGGCGCATCCTGAAGCCGGGCGGTCTTGCGGTGATCTTCTGGAATTCGCGCAGGCTCCGCGGCACGCCTTTCCTGGAAGGTTACGAAGCCCTGCTGCAGCGCCACGGGGCCGACTACGCGAGCGTGGCGGAACGTCATGCCGACGACGAGCGGATGCGTGCCTGGTTTGGTGACGGCCTGCGCGGCGTCGCGCACTTCGAGCACGGCCAGTGGCTGGATTTCGATGGCTTGCGCGGAAGGCTGCTGTCCTCGTCCTACGCACCCGGGGCCGGACATCCCGGCCACGAACCGATGCTGCGCGCGCTGCGCGAGCTGTTCGACGCCACCGCGGAAGGTGGCGTGGTGCATCTTGCCTACGATACCCGCGTGTTCGCCGGCGAGGTGCCTTGACCGTGTACGAGCGCCTGCGCCCGCTGCTGTTCTCGCTGGAAGCCGAAGCCGCGCACGCGGTGACGCTGTACGCGCTGGGTGTCGCCCAGCGCAGCGGCCTGATGCGCCTCGTCGCGCAGCCGCCGCCGGCGGACCTGTCCGTGCACGCGTTCGGAATCGCGTTTCCGAATCCGGTCGGGCTGGCCGCCGGGCTGGACAAGAACGGCGAACACATCGATGCACTGGGCGCGCTGGGTTTCGGCTTCATCGAAGTCGGCACGGTCACGCCGCGCCCGCAGCCGGGCAATCCCAGACCGCGGCTGTTCCGGCTGCCTGAGCACGAGGCGCTCATCAACCGGATGGGTTTCAACAATGCGGGCGTCGATGCGCTGGTGCGCAACGTGGAGAAGTCCGCGTGGCGCGGCGTGCTGGGCATCAACATCGGCCGCAACAAGGACACTCCCAACGAGCTGGCGGCCGGCGATTACGTGCTCTGCCTCAGCCGCGTGTATCCGCTGGCGGCCTATGTCACCGTCAATGTGTCCTCGCCCAACACGCCCGGCCTGCGCGAGCTGCAACAAGGCGATTCGCTGCAGCGCCTGGTTGCCGTGCTGGCCGAAACGCGCGAGAAGCTCGCGGCGCAGCATCGCGTGCGCAAGCCGCTGCTGCTCAAGATCGCGCCGGACCTGGACGAGGCGGAGATGGACGCGATCGCGGCGGCGGTTTCCGGCGCCGGCATCGACGGCCTGATCTGCACCAACACCACCACCGGCCGTCCCGGTGTGGCAGGTGCGTTGCACGCCAACGAACAGGGCGGCTTGTCCGGCAAGCCGCTGTTCGAAAAATCCACCGCGGTGCTGCAGGGCATGGCGCGACGGTTGAACGGGAAAATCCCGCTCATCGGCGCGGGCGGCGTGCTGACCGGCAGCGACGCCGCCGACAAGGTCGCTGCGGGCGCGACGCTGGTGCAGCTCTATACCGGACTGGTCTATCGCGGACCCTGGCTGCTGACGGAGTGCGTCGAGGAAATCCGGCGCCAGCACGGAGACGTGCATGCCGAATGACCGCCTCGCCGCGCAGCAAACCGCCGGCTTCACGCTGACCGGGAACGCCTCGCTGCTTCACCGCAACACGCTGCGGGTGGATGCGCGCGCCGCGCTGCTGGCCGAGGTGCACGACGCGGCGGCCCTGCCCGCCCTGTTCGAACACGCAGCACTGCGCGGCACGCAGGTGCTGCTGCTGGGTGAAGGTTCCAACGTGCTGTTTGCGGGCGATGTCGAGGGCACGGTGGTCACGCTGAAGAGCCGCGGCGTCGAGGTGCTGGACCGCGGCGCGCACGGTACGCGCATCCGGGTCGCGGCCGGCGAGCACTGGGACGATTTCGTGCGCTGGACGCTGGCGGAGGGGCATGCCGGACTCGAAAACCTGATCATGATTCCCGGTTCGGTGGGCGCCGCGCCGCTGCAGAACATCGGCGCCTATGGCGTCGAGGCCGGCGAGTTCATCGAATCGGTGGAAGCGTTCGACCTGCGCGAACACCGGTTCGTCGCGTTCGACAACGCGCAGTGCGGGTTCGGCTACCGCGATTCCCGCTTCAAGCGCCATCCGGACCGCTGGCTGATTACCGCGCTGACCCTGCGCCTGCCTCGCGAGCACGCGCTCCGGATCGACTACGCCGGGGTGCGCGAGGAGTTGGCGCGGATGGGCATCCACAGGCCAGCGCCCGCCCACGTCGCCGAGGCGGTGGTCAACCTGCGCACCCGCAAGCTGCCCGATCCGGCCGTGATCGGCAACGCCGGCAGCTTCTTCAAGAACCCGGTGGTGCCGGACGCGCAGGTCCACGCGCTGCGTCGCGAGCACCCGCAACTGCCGTCCTGGCCGGCCGGTGCAGGAAGCTCGAAACTGTCTGCGGCATGGTTGATCGAAACGTGCGGATTCAAGGGTTTGCGGGAGGGTGATGCGGGCATCTCGAACCGCCACGCGCTGGTGCTGGTGAACCACGGACGCGCCACCGGCGCGCAACTGTGGGCGTTGGCGCAACGGGTGCGCGCGGGCGTGCGTGAACGCTTCGGCATCCTGCTGGAACCCGAGCCGCGGGTCATCGGCGTTCCTGCCTGAAGCCGCATCCGAGCACGGGAGCGCAGCGGCCGCCGGTAGTAGCATGACGAGGTTTGACGCACGGCCGGCGCGCCGCGGGCCGCCCTTTTCCCTCAGCCACTGCCCCAAGGAAACGTGATGAAACACCGGTTCACTCGCCTTGCTACGGCCATCCTGCTGGGCCTTGGCCTGGCCGCAGGTGCCTGCATGCCGGCCCTCGCCGCCGATGCGCCCGCGGCCGCCGCAGCGCAAACCGGCGACGTGCTCAAGGCCACCCTGGACAACGGTCTGCGCGTGGTGATCGTGCGCGACACGCTGGCGCCGATGGTGACCACGCAGATCACCTATCTGGCCGGCAGCTACGAGGCGCCGCCGGGCTTTCCCGGCACCGCGCACGCGCTGGAACACATGATGTTCCGCGACTCCAGGGGTCTCTCCGGCGCGCAGTTGAACGAGATCACCGGCAAGATGGGGGCGGAGAACAACGCCTTCACCACCAGCGATGCCACCCAGTATTTCTTCGTGGCGCCGGCGCAGTACCTCGACGTGCTGCTGCACATCGAGGCGATCAGGATGCGCGGCGCCGAACTGGCCGACAAGGACTGGAACCTCGAGAAGGGCGCGATCGAACAGGAAGTCTCGCGCGACATTTCCGACCCCGACTACCTCGCGTTCGCACAGGCCGAGCGCGCCCTGTACGCGGGCACGGGTTACGCCGAGGATGCGCTGGGCACAAGGCCCAGCTTCGACAAGACCACCGGGGCGATCCTGCAGAAGTTCTACGACCAGTGGTACGTGCCCGACAACGCGATCCTGGTGATCGCGGGCGACGTCGATAGGCAGGCGACGCTGGACAAGGTGAAGCAACTGTTCGGGCCGATCGCGAAGGGCCGCGTGCCGGAACGCGCGCCGGTGAAGCTGGAACCGCTCAAGCCGCAGACGATCGCGATGACCACCCCCGATGCAACCGGCTCGGTGCAGTTCGTGTACCGGATGCCGGGCCAGCAATCGAGGGACTACGCGGCGATGCAGGTGCTGATGGACGTGCTGGGCAACGCGCGCAGCAAGCTGTCCGAGCTGGCCTCGCAGGGCAAGGTGCTCAGCGCCGACGCCGGCATGCAGCCGTTCGTGCATGGCGGCATCGGCATCATCGAGGTGGGCTTTCCCAAGGGCGGTGACAGCAGGCAGGCGGAGGGGTATCTCGCCGGGGTGATCGCGGACGTGCTGGAGCACGGGGTGCCCGCGGATCTGGTGGAAGCCGCCAAGCGTCAGGAAAAGGCCCAGTACGAATTCAGCAAGAACAGCGCGATGAGCCTCGCCGAATCGTGGTCGCAGGCACTGGCGTGGCAGGGACTGGACTCGCCGGAACAGGCGCTGGACAGGATTCTTGCGGTGACGCCCCGCGACGTCGATCGCGTGGCGCGCGAATACCTGCAACCGGACCAGCGCATCACCGTGGTGCTGACGCCCAGCCCCAGCGGCAAGCGTCCGCCCAACAGCCAGGGCTTCGGCGGCACCGAGCAATTCGCCGGCAACGACAAGCTGGACGTGCCGCTGCCGGAATGGGCGACGAAACAGCTCGCCAAACTCGAGATGCCGCACTGGACGCTGGATCCCGTGAAGATGCCCCTGCCCAACGGCATCACCCTGATCGTGCAGCCGGAAACCATCAGCAAGACCGTCACGCTGGTGGGCCACGTCGATCACGACGACGACCTGCAGGAACCGGAAGGCCAGGAAGGCGTCGGCAAGCTGCTGGGTTCGCTGTTCGACTACGGCACCGCCAGCCTGGACCGCACCGCCTTCCACAAGGCGCTGGACCAGATCGCCGCGACCGAATCGGGCGGCAGCGATTTCAGGCTCGCGGTACCCAGCGGGAACTTCGACGAGGGCATGCGGTTGCTGGCCGACAACGAGCTGCACCCTGCCCTGCCGGAGGTCGCCTTCGAGGTGCAGCAGAAGACGCTGGCCCGCACGCTGGCGGGTGAACTGCAATCGCCGCAATACAGGATGATGCGGGCGCTGATCAAGGGTCTGCTGCCGGCCGGCGATCCCGGCCTGCGCGAGGCCACGCCGGCGACGGTGGACAAGCTGACGCTGGCCGACGCCAAGGCCTATTACGCGCAGACCTACCGCCCCGACATGACCACGATCGTGATCGTCGGCGACGTGACACCCGCGCAGGCCAGAACGGAAGTCGAAAAATATTTCGGTGCGTGGCAAGCGAGCGGACCGAAACCGGACGTGATTCCGAAACCGGTGCCGCTGAATCCTCCCGCCTACGTCGTGGTGCCCAACCCGTACGCGTCGCAGGACACCGTCCTGATGGGCCAGATGCTGGGCGTGAACCTCCGCAATCCCGACCGTTATGCGCTGCAGCTGGGCAACGAGGTGCTGGGCGGCAACGGCTTCGCCTCGCGGCTGATGGTGGACATCCGCGTCAAGCACGGCTATGCCTACGGCGCCGGCTCGGGCATGCAGTTCGACCGTTCGCGCTCGATGTTCTACGTGGAGTACGGCAGCGACCCGGGCAAGGTCGCCGCGGTGGACCAGCTGGTACAGCAGAACCTCGCCGCCATGCAGGACACCCCGGTCAAGGCCGACGAACTGCTCAACGCCAAGCAGGCCCGCATCCGCTCGATTCCGCTGGGGGTGTCCAGCATCGACGGCATCGCGCGCTCGCTGCTGACCTGGAGCTACAAGGGCGAGCCGCTGGACGAACCGATGGTGGCGGCCAGGCATTACCTCGGCCTCACCGCCGAGCAGGTGCGCGACGCCTTCGACAAATACATCAAGCCCGCCAACCTGGTGCAGGTGGTGCAGGGACCGGCACCGAAGCAGCACTGAGCCCGGCACCCCGGATCATCCGCTTCGCACCGACAGGGGGTTTCGCGATACCTCGTCAAGCCACGCGCGTGAAGCCGTCGTCGCTCCATGCTTCCGAACCGACGCCGTGGTGCACGGTGAACAGCCCGTCGGGATCGCAGCGATGCTTCACGTCGAGCAGGCGTGCATGGTTGCGCCCCCAGAACGCGCGCTGCCAGTCCTTCAGGAAATAGTCGCTCTCGGAAACGTAGGAGCCTGCATCCGGAACGACCTTGTACAGGCGCTGCATCGCCCTGGCACAAGCCCTGGCATCGTCGCGCGCCGCCGCAAGGTCCGGCTCGTGGCCTGGAATGCCGGGGAAGGCTGGCGGCGTGCTGTTGCCGGTGATCGCGAGCGCAAACGCATCCAGCACCTGCGGATTGGTGGCGGTATCGCGTGTGGCGGCGATGGCATCGGCGTGCGCACCGGCCAGGCCCTTGTTGAAATGCAGGCTGAGACCGTACCCGCGGGTGATCGCGAACAGCGCATCGACCAGATCCCCGCTGCGACCCGCTTGCAGCAACGCCTGCGGCAACCACGCCGAGCCGTAGCTGGTGATGTACTGGCCGGACTGCTCCGCGTCACCGGCCCACACGATGTTGTCGGGCGGCGCGCCCGGGCGTGAATCCGCGATCACCACGCCGGGCACCTTCCTCAACACCTCCGGGTTCCAGAACATCCGCGCCGGCACCGCCAGAACCTGCAAGGGGTGCGTGATGGTGTAATCCTTCGGCGCCGATTTCACGAAGTCCAGGAACGGTTGCCATGCGGCTGCGGCCTGCGTCTTGTCCAGCCCCTGGAACACCATGCTGGCGCGGAATTGGTTTTTCGCCCGGAAGTGTACGGTTTCGCCCCACTGCGGGTTGAACAGGTGATCGCGGTAGAAATCGAGGAAGCGCGCGATCAGACGCCGGTATGCCTCGTCGGAATTCGACTGGATGGCCAGATTCATCCCGCCGAAGAAGTCCGGCAATTCATGCGTGCGCAGGGTCAGGCGCGTGATCACGCCGAAGCTGCCGCCCCCGCCGCCCTTCAAGGCCCAGAACAGGTCGGGGTCGTTGCAGGCATTGACCACGCGGATCCTGCCATCCGCGGTGACGACCTCGGCTTCCAGCAGGTTGGCCGCGGCGGTGCCGTAGCGTTTCGACCAGCTGCCGAAACCGCCGCTGCTGACCAGGCCCGCGACACCCACCGTCAGGCAGCCCCCGCCCTGCACGTAGCGTCCGCCCCTGGTCGTCACCGCGTTGTAGGTGTGGCCCCAGATGCAACCGGCACCCAAGGTGACTGCCGGCTGCGGCGCGATCTTGCCTTCGCAGCCCTTCGGCACGAAGGCATCCACCAACGTGCCCTCGTTCATGTGGCAGGTCCACACCAGCAACGAATCCGGCGCATCGGAGGTGCCCTGATAGCTGTGGCCGCCGCCCTTCACCACCAGCCGCAGGCGATGTTCGCGCGCGAAATTCACGGCGGCGGCGACGTCGCTGGCATCCTTCGCGGCGACCGCGTAGGCGCTCGGCCGGGACGTCCAGGCATCGACCCAGCCCGATGCCTGGGTCAGTTCCGGATGGTCGTGGATGTAAAAGGGATTCCTGATCGCAGCGAAGAAATTGCTGCACGCCTTGCCGGAAGGATCGGCGCGGCACGCGGCCAGCGGATCGGCGAGTTTGATCAGGCGTCCGCCGACCTGCCTGTTCAAGCCGTCCCATTGGGCGGCGGAAGGCCAGCCGGCTTCGCCCGGCCGCACCCTGCGAAATACTTTCGACGGGGGTGTCGCGGCGGCCTGCGCCGCCTCCGGCAACCACGCCAGCAGCGGCGCGAACAGCGGCGCCCCGGCCACCCATTTCAGCAACGCGCGCCGCTTCATCGTGCCGCCCTCCTGCTGAAACGGCGCAGTCTACAGCCGGTGGCGCACGCCACCAAGATGCCGCCGATCCCTGGATGACAGACGTCAGGTGGCTTGCGCGACGGGCAAGGACCTGCGGGAGGGCGGCCGGATGTCGGGCAGGAACACTGCCAGCATTCCGAGCAGCGGCAGGAATGCGCAGACCTGGTACACGAACACGATGCCGAAGCGGTCCGCGATTTCGCCCAGCACCGCAGCACCGATGCCGCCCATGCCGAAGGAAAACCCGTAGAACAATCCGGACACCACGCCGATGCGGTGCGGCAGCATGTCCTGCGCATAGACGATGATCGCCGGAAACGCCGAGGCGATACCGATGCCGATCACAACGCTGAGCGCGGTGGTCCATGCGAGCCCGACGTGCGGCAGCAGCAGCGTGAAGGGCGCCACGCCCAGGATCGAAGCCCAGATCACCCGCTTGCGGCCGATGTGGTCGCCGATCGGGCCGCCGATGATGGAGCCCACCGCGACCGCAGCCAGAAACACGAACAGGCGAATCGTCGCGTTCTGCGCGGTCAGGCCGAAGTGATGGATCAGATAGAACTCGTAATAACTGCTGATGCTGGCCAGGTAGAAATATTTGGAAAAGAGCAGCAGCAGCAGCACCGCGATCGTGCGCCGTACCAGCGCGCGCGGATAGACGGGATGGTCGGGCTTGACGCGCCGCTTGGCGCGTTCGTTGAGGTGGTTGTGATACCAGCGGCCCACCTGCAGCAGAACCATGATCGCGAGCAGCGCGATCAGCACTGCCCAGCCCACGCTGCCCCGTCCGTAACGCAACACCACCCAGCCGGCCAGCAGCGGTCCCAGCGCTGAACCGGTGTTGCCGCCGATCATGAAAACCGATTGCGCCAGTCCGAATCGCCCGCCGGACGCCAGCCGCGCCACGCGCGAGGATTCCGGATGGAACACGGAGGAGCCGCAGCCGATCAACGCCACCGCGATCAGCAGGACCGCATACGTCGGCGCCACCGACAGCAGCGCCAGCCCGCTCAAGGTGAAACACATGCCGACGGGCAGCGAATACGGCATCGGCCGCTTGTCGGTGACCAGGCCGACCATCGGCTGCAGCAGCGAGGCGGTCAACTGGAACGTCAGCGTGATCGCGCCAATCTCGAAGAAGCTCAGATGAAAATCGCCCTTCAGCAGCGGGTAGATCGCCACGATCAGCGACTGCATCATGTCGTTGAGCAGATGCGAGAAACTGATCGCGCCCAGCACCGAATAGCGCGTGGCGTCTTCGTGCGCGGCAACCGGCTCGCCGACCGCGGTGCAGGGCGCGGCGCCGGATTCCGCAACGGGACATTGCGCGCGGGCGTCGTCGTTCATGCGAGTTGCCGCGCGGCTTCGACGATGTCGGCTTCACCCGGCAGCACCAGCAGCGCCGCGCCGGCCAGCGGCGTGTAGGTGTCGGCGCCGACCACGCGCTTGAGCGGCGTCCTGCCCAACCCCGCTTCCACGATCGCGGTGATGATGCCCTCGCCCACGCCCGCGCTGCGCCGGCCCTCGTCCAGCACGATGATGCGTTTTGCCGACTTCGCCTGTTCGGCGATGAACCGCTCGTTCAGCGGAACCAGCCAGCGCAGATCGACCACGCGCGTGCGCCATTTCAGCTTCTTCTCGATCTCCCGCGCGACGCGCAACGCCATCGGCACGCCGTTGCCGAAGGTGAAGATAACCAGATCTTTCGCATCCGCGTCGTACACGCGGCCTTCGCCGAACGGCATGGCTTCGCCGGGCGGCGGATACGGGAATTGCCACGCGCCGTCGCCGGCCTCGAACAGATCCTTGGTCATGTACAGCGCGATCGGTTCCAGGAACGCGCACACGCGCCCGTCCACCTTGCACAGCGCCGCCAGCGTGCGCAGCATCGTGGCGGCGTCGTCGCCGCGCGAGGGGCAGCCGACGATCAGCCCCGGGATGTCGCGCAGCGCGGCGATCGAATTGTCGTTGTGGAAATGGCCGCCGAAACCTTTCTGGTAACCGAGCGAGGCGATGCGCATCAAAACCGGATTGCGGTACTGGTCGTTGGAGAAGAACTGCAACGAGCAGGCCTCGCCCCGGATCTGGTCGCAGGCGTTGTGGAAGTACGCGAGATACTGGATCTCGGGAATCGGCAGCATCCCCATGTTGGCGTAACCCTGCGCAAGGCCGAGGATGATCGTTTCGTCCAGCAGCGTGTTGAACACGCGCGCGCCCTTGAACGCCTTGTAAAGCCCCTTGGTGACGGTATAGACGCCGCCCTTCTGCGCCACGTCCTCGCCGAACAGCAGCGATTCCGGATATTTCGCCAGCAGGTCGTGCAAGGCGGCGTTGATCTGCAGGGCCAGGTGCCGAGGCGGCAGTCTTTCGGGCAGTTTCGCTTCGCCGCCGAAAACCTCGACGCGCCTTTCGTCGCCGCCGGCGCGCCCGGCTTCCGCCCTCACCTTGTCCGGCGTGTAAGGCGCCAGCGGCTTCGTCACCTCTGCCAGCGTGGCGAGCCGGGGCCGCCGATCGGCTTCCTCGGCGGCCGCAAAGCAGCGCCTGCGGATCGCCTCGTACTGTTCCAGCACGGCTTCGCGCGAATTCAGACCCGATGCCAGCGCGATCTCCGCCGAGCGCAGCAGCGGATCGGTGGCCTCCACCGCCACCAGTTCCTCGAGCGGGCGCCATTCGATTTCGAAATCGGTGCCGGCGTGGCCCATCGCGCGCATCGTGCGCAGGTGCAGGAAGGTCGGCCGGCGCGTGCTGCGGCAGTGTTCCACCGCGCGCGCGACCTCCGCATAACCTTGCGCCAGATCCAGGCCATCGGCGTGGAAATAATCCAGATCGCGGCGCCCGGAAAAATTCCGCTCTATCCAGCCGCTGGGCGTCTTCACCGAAATGCCGATGCCGTTGTCCTCGCACACGAACAGCACGGGCGCCGGCAGTTTCTGGTACGCCGTCCACGCGGCCGCATTGAACGCCGTTTGCGCGGTGGCGTGATTGGCCGAGGCGTCGCCGAAGGAGCAGATCACGATGGAGTCCTTCGGCACCGGCAGCGCGTGGCCGATGCGCTGCGCCTGCTCGATCGCCACCGCCGTGCCGAAGGCTTTCGGCAAATGCGAGGCGATGGTGGAGGTCTGTGGCAGCACCCACAACGGTCTCGATCCCCACACCTTGTGGCGTCCGCCCGAGGCCGGGTCCTCCTTGCTGGCCGCGAACGACAGCGCCGAATCCATGATCGGATCACGCTGTTTACCATCGGTGCCGGGCAACTTGCGGAAGCGCTCGGCCATGAACGCGCCGGAACGATAATGCAGGAACGCCGGATCGGTGTGGCGCGTCAGCCGCGCCACCATCGCGTTGCCCTCGTGACCCGAGGAACCGATGGTGTAGAACACCTTGTTCTGCACGCGCAGCACGCGCGCCATCAGGTCCAGATGCCGCGAGATCAGTTGCGATTCGAACAGCTCGCGGAAATCGCGTGCGGTGCAGACGCTGCCGGGCAGCACCGGCTCGCCTTCGGGCGGCGCGCGACGGGCCTCGCCTTTCCACTCGCGCACGAATTCGATGAAGTTCTGGTCGACGATCTCGGCGCGGTTGAAACCCTTGTGGCGCGCGGGGATCGGCTTCTTGATGGCGTTCATGCGGAGATGGCGTCGAGTTGTGCGCGGCGCGCGAACCACTCCTCGCGCGTCTGGCCCCAGATTTCGATCGGCACGTTTTCATGCGGCGCCGGCAACCGGCCCGGGCCGCGATTGCGCGAACCCAGCCGCGCGGCCAGCGCCTGCGAGCGCACGTTGCCGGGCTGGATCGAGTGGATCACCTCGCTCCAGCCGAGCGCGGCGAAACTCCAGTCGATGGCCGCGACCGCGGCTTCGAACGCATGGCCTCGGCCCCAGGCGCCGCGATGGAAGGCCCAGCCCACTTCCGTTCCGGGCCAGCCCTCCGGTTGCCAGGGCCCGGCGTTGCCCAGCCACAGTCCGCTGGCCCTTTCGACCACCGCGAACATCGCGAAGCCCTGCACCACCCATGCGCCGGGCGATTGCAGGAACTTGCGCCACGCTTCCGGACGCGACAGCACGCCGCCGATGTAGCGCGACGCCTCGGGATCGGCCTGCATTTCCGCGTAGCGGTCGAAATCCTCCGCGCGCGGCACGCGCAGAATCAGTCGCGCCGTCTCCAGCACTGGTCCGGGCGATGGTCCCGTCATCGCACGGTCACTGCGCCGGGTGATAGGTGCAGTCCGGCGCCGCGGCCGCGATGTCGGGAATGTTCGGGCTGCTGCACGAATATTCGACGCCCTTCCTGCCCTGCTTGTCGGTCACGATCGTCGGCACCAGCTGGATGATGCCGTTCGGCGCACCGGTGACCGGCGTGAGATAGACATTGATCACGCCGCCCTTGCTCACGACGATCCCGCTGATTTCCTCGCTGGTCAACTGGTTCGGCGCGGCAAGGTGTGCCTCGGCGTTGCTGGACGGCGGCTGCGGATTGGACAGCATCGCGTTGGCGACGCCGATCTTGGCCAGGGCCAGGCGCAGCGAGGTCAGCGCCAGATGGATTTCGTTGGCGTTGACCGCGGCGAAGGCGCCGCCCGATACCAGCGCCGCGCCGGCAATCATCCCGGCAATCATCCTGTTGCGAAGTTTCATGATGGTCTCCCGCCTCTCTGGCCAATCGAAGCTTGTGGAAAGCCGGGCCCCGATGCCCGTGCTGGCGCTCATGTTCCCCAGCCGGCGCATCCGTCATGCCGCCGGCCGCGCGCGATCCGGGGTGAACACCGTCAAAACGCGTTGATGCCGGTCAGTTCCCGCCCCACCACCAGCTGGTGCACGGTCTCGGTACCCTCGTAGGTGATCACCGACTCCAGGTTCAACGCGTGGCGGATCGCGCAATGTTCGGTGGTGATGCCGGCGCCGCCCAGGATGTCCCGGCATTCGCGGGCAATATCCAGCGCCATCCGCACGTTGTTCCACTTGGCCAGCGACACCTGGGTCGGCTGCAGTTTCCTTTGATCCTTCAGCCGTCCGAGTTGCAGCGCCAGCAGTTGCGCGCCGGTGATCCGGCGCGCCATGTCGGCCAGCTTCAACTGGATCGCCTGGTTCGACGCCAGCGGCCGGCCGAACAGCACGCGCTGCTGCGTGTAGTCCAGCGCTTCCTTCAGGCATGCCTGCGCGGCGCCGATCGGGCCCCAACTGATGCCGTAGCGCGCCTGGGTCAGGCAGCCCAGCGGTCCCTTCAAACCTTTCACGTGCGGCAATCGCGCCGAATCCGGCACGCGCACGTTGTCGAGGAACAGCGCGGAGGTCACCGACGCGCGCAGGCTCATCTTGCGATGCACTTCCTGCGCGGCAAAACCCTTGCTGTCGGTCGGCACCAGAAAACCCTGGATGCCGTCGCCGGTCTGCGCCCACACCACCGCGACCTGCGCGAGGTTGCCGTTGGTGATCCACATCTTGGCGCCGTTGATCACCCAGTCGCCGCCGTCCTTCCTCGCGACGGTTTTCATGTTGGCAGGGTCGGAGCCGCCGTGCGGTTCGGTCAGGCCGAAGCAGCCGATGATCTCGCCCGCCGCCATCCCCGGCAGGTAGTGCTTCTTCTGTTCCTCGCTGCCGTAGGCGAAGATCGGATACATCACCAGCGAGGACTGCACCGACGCGAAACTGCGCAGCCCGGAGTCGCCACGCTCCAGTTCCTGGCAGATCAGGCCGTAGCTGACGGCGTTCATCCCGGCGCCGCCGTATTCCTCCGGGATCGAGGAACCCAGCAGGCCCAGCGAGGCGATTTCCGGGATCAATTCCTTCGGAAACCGCGCCTGATCGAAGCAGTCGCCGATGATCGGCAGCACCTTGTCGTCGACGAAGCGCGCCACCGAGTCCTGCACCATGCGCTCCTCGTCCGTGAGCAGGGCGCGGACGTCGTACAGGTCGAGGGGATTCAGGCGGGCGGCCATGCGGGCTTCCGGCGGCGAGGCGAAGCTTGTTATTGTAGCGTTATCGCGGCATGCGCGCCGGCGGATGACCGCCCGGCCGGGCGCCCCCGTCCCCTTCGCCGCTCGCCGGACAAGGCGAGCCCGACCATCTGGCCCGCGGCAGCGCAACGCCGCCTGAATCCGGCGCGTTTCCATTCAGCGCACTTCCAGCATCAGGCTGGTCAACTGCGCGCGGGTTCCATCCACGGCAAAAACAACCGATGTCCCTTCTGCGTATTTACCTGCGCGTGCTCGGGCTGCTCGCGCCCGAGCGCGTGCTCGCGATCGTGCTCGCCCTCGCCAACCTGGCGCTGGCCGGCGTGTTCTTCCTGGAGCCGATGCTGTTCGGCCGGGTGGTCGATGCCCTGGGCAAGCCGCACGGCCGCGCGATGCTGCTGACCGCCGCGTGGGCGCTGGCCGGTTTCGTCGGCGTGGCGGTCGGCGCGCTGGTGTCGCTGCACGCCGACCGGATGGCGCACCGGCGGCGGATGGCCGCGATCCGCAGGTTCTTCGAGCACGCGATCGAACTGCCGCCGTCGTTCCACGGCAGTCAGCACACCGGCAAGCTGCTCCGGATCATGCACGGCGGTTCGGACAACCTGTTCGCGCTGTGGCTGGGCTTTTTCCGCGAGCACATGGCCACGCTGCTGTCGATCCTGGTGATGGTGCCGGTGGCGCTGGCCATCAACTGGAAACTGGCATTGCTGATGATCGCGCTGCTGGCCTGCTTCGCGGTGTTCAACGCGGTCGCGATGCGACGCACCCGCAACGCACAGGACCGCGTGCAGGACTACCACCACCGGATCTCCACCCGCGCGGGCGACGTACTGGGCAATGTCACGGTGGTCCAGAGTTTCACCCGCACCCGGGAGGAAGTGCATGGGCTCAGGGAACTGATGGCGCAGGCGCTGGCCGCGCAGTATCCGGTGCTGAACGGCTGGGCCACGCTGTCGGTGTTCTCGCGCGCCGCCAGCACCCTTTCGGTGGTGGCGATCTTCGCGCTGGGCGCGTCGCTGCACGCGCGCGGCGAGATCAGCATCGGTGGCATCGTCAGCTTCGTGGGGTTCGCGCTGATGCTGATCGGCCGGCTGGAACAATTCGCGACCTTCATTTCCAACCTGTTCTTCCAGTCCAGTTCGCTGCGCGACTTTTTCGAGGTGCTGGACACCCCGCCCGCCGTGCAGGAAGCCCCGGATGCGATCGAGCTGCCGCGCGTGCGCGGCGAAGTCGCGTTCGAGCACGTGGATTTCGCCTACGAACCGGGCCGGCAGGCGCTGCATGACCTCACCTTCCGCGTCCCGGCCGGCAGCAAGGTGGCCGTGGTCGGTCCGACCGGCGCGGGCAAGACCACCGCGCTCAGCCTGCTGTACCGTGCGGCCGATCCCGCGCGCGGACGCATCACCGTGGATGGCGTCGATATCCGCGGGGTGACCCTGAAATCGCTCCGCCGCAATATCGCGGTGGTGTTCCAGGAACCCGGCCTGCTCCACCGCAGCATCGAGGAGAACCTCAGGATCGGCAATCCCGATGCCGATGCCGGGGCGCTGGAAGCCGCGGCACGCGCCGCGCAGGCGCACGCCTTCATCGTCGAGAAGCCCGAAGCCTACGCGACGCCGGTGAGCGAACGCGGCCGTTCGCTGTCGGGCGGCGAACGCCAGCGCCTCGCGATCGCGCGGGCGATGCTGAAGGACGCGCCGATCCTGATCCTGGACGAAGCCACCAGCGCGCTGGACAACGCCACCGAGGCGCGCATCAAGCGCGCGATGGATGCGCTGTGCCGCAACCGCACCACCTTCATCATCGCGCACCGGCTGTCCACCGTCCGGAACGCGGACTTCATCCTGGTGCTCGACCACGGCCGGATCGTCGAGCAGGGCCGCTACGAGGAGCTGATGCTGCGAAACGGCCTGTTCGCGCGGCTGGCGCGTCAGGACGAATTCGCCGACGACTGCCGCGCCAGGAAGGAATCGGCGCCCGTTCCGCTGCACGTGGCGGCGTAAGCAAAGGACATCGCTTTTCTCAGGTTTTCCCCGAGTCCCGGCTGTTGGAAACCCCGTGCGGCACGTGGCCGGTCGCCACGTGCCGGCGTGCCGATTCCACGTTGACCGGCGAATCGTCGAAGAACAAGTCGGCGCCGAACGCTTCCAGGAACGGACCCTTGTCGCGCCCGCCCAGGAACAGCGCCTCGTCGATGCGCACGCCCCAGTGACGCAGGGTCAGGATCACGCGCTTGTGCGCGGGCGCCGAGCGCGCGGTCACCAGCGCGGTGCGGATCGGCGAATCCTCGGCCGGAAACGCCGCCTGCAGCCTGTGCAAGGCAGCAAGGAAACCGCGGAACGGACCGCCCGACAACGGCTCGTTCCAGCGTTCGGCCTCGTTGCGATGGAACGCGTCGATACCCTGTTCCTGCGACACCCGCTCCGATTCGTCGCCGAAGATCACCGCGTCGCCGTCGAACGCGATCCGCAACTGCTGCGGATGCGCATTGCGCACCTGCGAAGGCAGGATCGTCGCCGCCGCCACGCCAGCCTTCAGCGCGCGCGCCACGTTCTCCGCATTGGCCGACAGGAACAGGTGCACCCCGAACGGCGCAATGTATTCGCTGGTCGGTTCGCCCGAGGTGAACGCCGCGCGGCTGATCGCCAGTCCGTAATGCTGGATGGAATTGAAGATGCGCAGACCCGTATCGCCGGAATTGCGCGACAGCAGCACCACCTCCACCCGTGGCGATTCCGCCTCCGGCCGGTTCAGCGCCAGCAATTTCTTCACGACCGGGAAGGCCACGCCCGGCTTCAGCACGTCGTTCTCGTGCGCGATCTGATATTCACGGTAAGCGTCCAGACCCTCGCGTTCGAACAGTTCGTGCGATTCGGTCAGGTCGAACAATGCGCGCGAGGAGATCGCGACGACCAGGCGATCGTCGCGCAGCGTGGCTTTGCTGTGGGGGTCATGGCTCATTGCAGAAGTGTGGTGCAAATGACAATGTCACGCCACAACCAAACGACACCGTCATTCCGGACGCCGCGCAGCGGCGATCCGGAATCCATTTTGCTCCTGGACAAAGACCACGAAATCAAAATGGATTCCGGGTTCCGGCCGGAGCCCGCCCCGGACTTGATCCTAGGGCTGGCCCCGGAACGACGACAGGGTAGCGTCAACGCAATCCCGTCTCGTTGCGCGCGATCACCATCCGCTGGATTTCCGACGTACCCTCGTAGATCTCAGTGATCTTGGCATCGCGGAAGTAGCGCTCCAGCGGCATTTCCTTGGAATACCCCATGCCGCCGTGGATCTGCACGGCCTGGTGGGTGATCCACATCGCGGCTTCCGACGCGGTGAGCTTGGCCACCGAGGCCTCGGTGGAGAAACGCGCGCCGGTCTTCGCGGCCTCCTGCTTCAGCCACGCCGCGCGCAGCGTAAGCCACAGCGACGCGTCCAGCTTGCACTTCATGTCGGCGATCTTGGCCTGCGTCATCTGGAAGGCGCCGATCGGCTGGCCGAAGGCCTTGCGATCGCGCGCGTATTGCAGCGTGGCTTCGTAGGCCGCGCGCGCCAGACCGACGGCCTGCGAGGCGATGCCGATGCGCCCCGCATCCAGCACGCCCATCGCGATCTTGAAGCCGTGGCCTTCGTCGCCGATCACTTCGTCCGGCTGTGCGCGGTAATCGGCGAACTCGATCTCGCAGGTGGCCGAGGCGCGGATGCCCAGCTTGGGTTCGGTCTTGCCGCGGTGAAAGCCTTCACGCGCAGTGTCGATCATGAACGCGGTGATCCCGCGCGCGTGTTTGTCGGGGTCTGTCATGGCGAACAACAAAATGTATTTCGCCACCGGCCCGGAGGTGATCCAGCTCTTCTTGCCGTTGATGATGAAGCTGCCGTCCGGCTGCCTGACCGCGCGGCAGCGCATCGCGGTGGCATCCGAGCCGGATTGCGGCTCGGTCAGCGCGAACGCGCCGATCGCCTCGCCGCTGGCGATCGGCGTGACGTACTTGTGCTTCTGTTCCTCCGTCGCGAACTTCAGCAGGCCGTTGCAATAGAGCGTGTTGTTGACGCTCATGATGGTCGAGTGCGCGCAGTCGGCCGCGGCGATCTCGATCATGGCCAGCACGTAGGAAACCGCATCCATCCCGGCGCCGCCGTATTCGGCCGGCACCTCGATCCCCATCAGGCCGAGCTTGCCCATCTCGCGGATGTTCTCCAGCGGAAACTCGCCGGACTTGTCGAACTCCGCCGCCACCGGCGCGATGCGTCTCTGCGCGAACTCGCGCGCAATCGACTGGATCTGCAACTGCTCTTCGCTGAAATGGAAATCCATCGGCTTGCCCTTCTCTTTCGCTGGGAACGCGCACCGCGTGCTGCCGGCGCCGCGCGGCTGACCGCCCATGATAATGGCTCGCGCCATCGCCTGCCCCACGGCCACAGCGGCAGGCGCAGGCGCCGCGGCGGCCTTGCTTTATCCTTCCATCCTGATATAAAGATATGAACGTGTCGGCGCGCCGCCAATGGGTCGTGCCGTCGGTCCCTTGCCCGCCGGGCAAGGCGTTGCGAGGAAGACGCATGTCGATACATAGACGGGCAACAACGCGTCCGTGCAGGCAAACGGCCCCGGCCCGCGGGGTTGCTCCGCAGCGGCTCGTCCGGCAGCGCGTTGGCAGACCCTGATGCTGGATCTGACCGCTGCCACCTCGCTGCTGCGCCTGCTCTCGGACCCGACCCGGGTGCGGCTGCTGGCGTTGCTCCGCCGCGAGGAGCTCACCGTCGCGGAATTGTCCGCGGCGCTGCGGCTGGCGCAGCCGCGCGTCTCCACGCACCTGGCCAAGCTCAAGGAAGCGGGCCTGGTGCGCGACCGCCGCGCGGGCGTGTCGGCCTATTACCGTTTCAACGAAAGCGGCTTCGACGGCGCCGGTGATCTGCTGCGCGTGCTGGAAGACGGCGTGGACGACGCGCTGCTGGACGCCGACGCGCAGCGCCTGCCGGCCGTTCTCGCGGAGCGCGCGCGCGATCGCGGCTGGGCCGACAGCGTGGCCGGCGACATGGAACGCCATTATTCGCCCGGTCGCACCTGGGAAACCCTTGCGCGCACGTTGCTGCAACTGCTGGAGACCGGCGACGTGCTGGACATCGCCTCGGGCGATGGCGTGCTGGCCGAACTGCTGGCGCCGCACGCGCATTCCATCGTGTGCGTGGATTCCAGCGCGGCGGTGGTCGCGGCGGCGCGCCAGCGGCTGAAGGCTTTCCGCAACGTCGAGGTGATCGAGGGCGACATGCACGCGCTCGATGCGGTGCTGGGCCGTCGCCGTTTCGATCTGGTGCTGATGATGCACGCGCTGACCTACAGCGCGCGCCCGCAGCAGGCCCTCGCGCAGGCCGCGCAGGCGCTGAAACCCGGCGGACGCCTGCTGGCCGCGACGCTGGCCAAGCACGCGCACCGCGCCACGGTGGCGCCGTACGACCACAAGAACCTGGGATTCAGGCGCGAGGACTTGGGTGGCTACGCGCGCAAGGCGGGGCTTGAAGTGCTGCACTGCGAACGGATCTCGCGCGAGGCGCGTCCGCCGCATTTCGAGGTGCTGAGCCTGCTGGCGAGGAAACCGACATGAACCGGCCCCTCTCCCGCCGGAATGGGCGGCGCGCAGCGGCGAGCGCGCAGCGCCGGGGCGAGGGTCATGCCTCGCACGGCATCACGCAAATGCCGAACCTTGCCCGCCCGTCCACTCGCGAATGGCCGGGCACCTTCTCCCCAAAGGAGAGGGAAAAAGCGACAGGAGAACCACGATGACCAACCTTCCCTGGCTTCACCCCGATCGCGTGGAAAAGCTGCAGGCCGCGCTCTCGCAGCGCATCCTGGTGCTGGACGGCGCGATGGGCACCATGCTGCAGGCGCACCAGCTCGACGAAGCCGGCTACCGCGGCGAGCGTTTCGCCAATGGCTGTGACGGCCGCCACCACCACGAACACCGGGGCGAGCTCGCACACGCGGATGGCTGCGCCCGCGATCTCAAGGGCAACAACGACCTGCTCAGCCTGAGCCGTCCGGAACTGATCCGCGACGTGCACCTCGCCTACCTGCGCGCCGGCGCGGACATGATCGAGACCAACACCTTCAACTCCACCGCGATCAGCCAGGCCGACTACGGGCTGCAGCACCTGGTGCACGAACTGAACCGCGAAGGTGCGCGGCTCGCGCGCGCGGCCTGCGACGAGATCGAGCGCGAAACGCCGGAGCGCCCGCGTTTCGCGATCGGGGTGCTGGGGCCGACCAGCCGCACCGCCTCGCTCTCGCCGGACGTCAACAATCCCGGTTTCCGCAATGTCGATTTCGACGAGCTGGAAAGTGCCTATGCGGATGCGACGCGCGGCCTCGTCGAGGGCGGTGCCGACGTGCTGATGGTGGAAACCATTTTCGACACGCTCAACGCCAAGGCCGCGCTGTTCGGCATCGCGCGCGTGTTCGACGAAACCGGCGCGCGTATGCCGGTGATGATCTCCGGCACCATTACCGACCGTTCCGGCCGCACGCTGTCGGGCCAGACCGCGGAGGCGTTCTGGTATTCGGTCGCGCACGCTCGTCCGCTGAGCGTGGGCCTGAACTGCGCACTGGGCGCGAAGGACCTGCGCGAACACATCGAGGCGCTGGCGCGGGTGGCCGATTGCCACGTCAGCGCGCATCCCAACGCGGGCCTGCCCAATGCCTTCGGCGGCTACGACGAAACGCCGGAGGAGATGGCCAGAACGCTGGGCGAATTCGCGCGCGACGGCCTGCTCAACATCGTGGGCGGCTGCTGCGGCACCACGCCCGCGCACATCGCGGCGATCGCGGAAAGCGTGCGCGGCGTGGCGCCGCGTGAGTTGCCATCACATGCACGAGCAGCATGATGCTTTTTTGTTCGTTATTCCTGCGGAGCGGGATCGCGCGACTCGATGCCATCCATGGCCAAGAGCTCCGTGGTTCTGCGCTACGCGCAGCCCCGGGATGACGATCCTGGAAACGGATCGCACATGAACGACTCACCACGCCATACCCGACTCGCCGGCCTCGAACCGCTGGTGATTACGCCGGAGTTGAACTTCATCAACATCGGCGAGCGCACCAACGTCACCGGCTCTGCGAAGTTCAAGAAGCTGATCAAGGAGGACCGCTACGACGAGGCGGTGGAAGTCGCGCGCCAGCAGGTCGAAAGCGGCGCGCAGATCCTGGACGTGAACATGGACGAGGGCCTGCTGGATTCCGAGGCCGCGATGGTGAAGTTCCTGCGCCTGATCGCGGCCGAGCCCGACATCGCGCGCATCCCGGTGATGGTGGATTCGTCCAAATGGAGCGTGATCGAGGCCGGCCTGAAGTGCCTGCAGGGCAAGGGCGTGGTCAATTCCATCTCGCTGAAGGAAGGCGAGGGTCCGTTCCTCGAACAGGCGAAGAAGATCCTGCGTTACGGCGCCGCCACGGTGGTGATGGCGTTCGACGAGCAGGGTCAGGCCGACACGGTGGAACGGCGCCTCGAGATCTGCGGGCGTTCTTACGAATTGCTGACGGAGAAAGTGGGCTTTCCGCCCGAGGACATCATCTTCGATTCCAACGTGTTCCCGATCGCCACCGGCATCGACGAGCACGCCAACAACGCGGTGTGGTTCATCGAGGCAGCAAGGGAACTGAAGAAACGCTTTCCGCACTCGCATGTCTCGGGCGGCGTTTCCAACGTGTCGTTCTCGTTCCGCGGCAACAACCCGGTGCGCGAGGCGATCCACTCGGTGTTCCTGTACCACGCCATCAAGGCCGGCATGGACATGGGCATCGTCAACGCCGGCGCGCTGCCGATCTACGACGAACTCGACCCCGAACTGCGCGAACGCGTCGAGGACGTGGTGCTGAACCGCCGTCCGGACGCCACCGAGCGGTTGATGGAGATTGCCGAGAAGTACAAGAGCGGGACCCGGGACTCGGGATCCGGGACCCGGGACAGCCTGGCGTGGCGGGAGCTGCCGGTCGCGAAGCGGCTGGAGCACGCGCTGGTGCACGGCATCGACCAGTACGTCGAGCAGGACACCGAGGAGGTGCGCAGGACCGTCACGCGCACGCTGGACGTGATCGAAGGTCCGCTGATGGCGGGCATGAACGTGGTCGGCGACCTGTTCGGCGCCGGCAAGATGTTCCTGCCGCAGGTGGTGAAATCGGCGCGCGTGATGAAGAAGGCCGTCGCATACCTGCTGCCCTTCATGGAGGAGGAAAAGAAGAAGAGCGGCGATGCCGGCAAGCCCAACGGCAGGATCGTGATGGCGACCGTCAAGGGCGACGTGCACGACATCGGCAAGAACATCGTGGGCGTGGTGCTCCGCTGCAACAACTTCGAGGTGATCGACCTTGGCGTGATGGTGCCGGCGCAGAAGATCCTGGACACCGCGCGCGAAGTGCACGCCGACATGATCGGCGTGTCCGGCCTGATCACGCCCTCACTGGAGGAGATGGCGCACGTCGCGAAGGAAATGAAGCGCCAGAACTTCCGGATTCCGCTGCTGATCGGCGGTGCGACCACCTCGCGCGCGCACACCGCCTTGAGGATCGAGCCGAACTACGAGCACGCCTGCGTGTGGGTGAAGGATGCCTCGCGCGCGGTGGGCGTGGCGCAGTCGCTGGTCAGCAGGGAACTGGTGGATGATTTCCTCGCCAAGGTGCATGCCGAATACGCCGAGGTGCGCGAGCGCCACAGGAACCGCGGCCCCGGCAAGCGGCTGGTGTCGCTGGAAGCCGCGCGCGCCAATGCCTTCAGGTTCTACTGGAAAAGCTATTCGCCGCCGGTGCCGCGCCGGCCGGGCATCACGGTGTTCGACGACATCGACCTGCGTGAACTTCTGCCCTTGATCGACTGGACGCCGTTCTTCCAGGCGTGGGAACTCTCGGGCCGCTACCCCGCGATTCTCTCGGATCCGGTGGTCGGCGCGCAGGCACGCGAACTGTTCGACGACGCCCGGAAGATCCTGGGCAGGGTGGTCGAGGAAAAGTGGCTGCGCGCGAAGGCGGTGATCGGGTTCTGGCCCGCCGCACGCGTGGGTGATGACATCGAATTGCTACTCCTTCCCCTTCAAGGGGAAGGCCGGAATGGGGATGGTGTTGAAAATCGGGACTCGGGACTCGGGACTCGGGACTCGGGAAAGCGCGTCATGCTGCACCACCTGCGCCAGCAGGCGGACAAGCCGGTGGAGCGCCCCAACCTGTGCTTGAGCGATTTCATCGCGCCGAAGGATTCGGGCGTCGCGGACTGGATCGGCGGCTTCGCGGTCACCGCGGGACTCGGCATCGAGGAACACCTGGAACGCTTCCACGCGGAAAACGACGACTACTCGTCGATCATCCTGAAGGCACTGGCCGACCGCCTGGCCGAAGCCCTGGCCGAGTACATGCACTACCGCGTACGCCGCGAGTTCTGGGGCTACGCGCCGGACGAACCGCTCGACAACGACGCACTGATCGCCGAGCAATACCGCGGCATCCGCCCCGCACCCGGCTATCCCGCCTGCCCCGACCACACCGAGAAGGTGACGCTGTTCGAGCTGCTGGATGCCACCCGCAACGCGGGCATCGAGTTGACCGAGGGCTTCTCGATGTACCCCGCCGCCGCAGTGTCGGGCTGGTATTTCAGCCATCCCGACAGCCAGTATTTCGTGGTCGGCAAACTCACCAAGGATCAGGTCGAGGATTATGCGAAGCGCAAGGGCTGGACGCTGGCCCAGGCCGAGCGCTGGCTGTCGGCCAACCTCGACTACGATCCCGATTGACGGATTTTTCCCCGCACCCTTGCTTGTCGTCGTTCCGATGCTTGACGGTCAATATCGTCGATCGGGGCCATCGCCGGTTTCATCGATGACGCGGGGAGCAGCCAAGGCGCCGTCCATGGCCAAAAACTCCGTGGCCGTGCTTTGAGGAGCGAGGAAACCCGGAATCTGCTTTCGGGAACGCGCGCCTGCGCGCGTATGGATGCCATCCTCCGGCTTCGGCGGCCCCGAATCGCGAAGGAATCGGGCGTTACCGCCGGAGGTGCGTTTCCTCCGCTGCCGACGCGCCCGCATGTGGCGTCGTTCACGCCGTCACGTCGCCCGTGAGGCTGTCCTTGTGATGGCGCAGATGCACGATCAGGTTGTACACCGACACGAACGCCGGAAACAGGTTGGCCACGATGCCGACCGAGTCGTTCTTGCCCACGATGAAATAGGCCAGCAGCAGCACGCTGCCGAGCACCGACAGGATCCAGAACGTCAGCGGCATTACCACGCGCCGGTACTTGCGCGTGTAGTACAGCTGCACGAACCAGCGGCTGGTGAACAGCGCGGTACCGACGAAGCCGACGACCTTCCAGGGCGTGAGCTGGAATTCAAACAGGGCGTGCAGGATCTGTTGCATGGCCGGCATCCGGGAATGGCGGGAGCCGCCGGATTGTAGCCGGGCGGATTGACCGCGCGTCGCGCGGCGCTTAGACTTTCGCGCTCCCGGCCTCCGCACCTCGCCTTACCGCAGGCCCGGCACCGTGCCTCGACCACCCACGGCGATGGCACCCGCGGAACACGCGAGACGCGATTCCGTGCTTCTCGCGGGTAGAATGTCCGCCCACCGCTGCAAGCGCGGGAGAGGGAGAGCCGATCGAGGTGGAGGCGATCGGCGGTTTTCCGGAAGGCGCATCCACGGACGGCTGTTCTCGCACGCAGGGGATGCGCAGCAAAATCTGGGCGGTTAGCTCAGCGGTAGAGCACTGCCTTCACACGGCAGGAGTCGCAGGTTCGATCCCTGCACCGCCCACCAGCATTTTCAACGATTTAGACCACCCTCACGGGTGGTCTTTTTCGTTGTACGGATGCTGGTACGGAAAAGCGCGCTGCGAAACTGGCATGGACGTATGCGCACGCAAGCGCACTTGCCATGTTTGCATTGCCCTGAACCGCCCCGGGTTCTCCGGAGGCTGTTGGGTGTGAGTCACGCTGCCTTGGGCAACGCGGCCGTTTGCCGATAGTAGTTGGCTTCGGCTTCCGCTGGCGGGATGTTCCCGATCGGCTCCAGCAGTCGCCGGTGGTTGAACCAATCGACCCAAGTGAGCGTGGCCAGTTCGACGGCTTCAGGGCTCT